>Ga0209278_1000005_pt1 | contig 657639 bp, 552 predicted proteins | sample JI81BgreenDNA_FD_187504 | JGI IMG/M metagenome (GOLD analysis project Ga0209278, IMG submission 187504) | Wastewater effluent complex algal communities from Wisconsin, to seasonally profile nutrient transformation and Carbon sequestration -... | ecosystem: Engineered > WWTP > Effluent > Algae...
GCGCTGCCACATGGCAGCGCCGACGCAAATCAGGGTTGGCACCTAGGTAGGGGCGACTGCGAGGCATTGCTCTACGGTTTCCAGGCTCGATGACTGCAGCCTAACTTCCTTAAGTTGAAGCCAGTGGGGGAAACCCCGCCCCTACGGGTGTTTGGGGATGGCTTTTAGAAGGTGATGGGGCGATCGTCTTCGCCGCTGCCGTCCTCCGGCTCGAAACTGCGCTCTAGGCTCAGGAAAATGGCCCCCAAACTCACGAGGGCGACCCCCACCAGTTGCACCAGGCCGTAGGTTTCTTGGATCACGAGGGTGCCGACGGCGGCGGTGACGATCGGGGCGGCGGCGCTGGCGAGGGCGGCGAGGGCTCCGCTGCCATACCGGACGGCGCGATCGCTCAGGGCAATATTACCGATCGCGGCGAAACCCAGGCCCACGCAGGCGATCAGCAGCCAATTCCACTGGCTTGGATCCACCTCTAGGGTGGCGATGTCCACCGGGCGGACAATCAAACTCAAACTGGCAAATCCAAAGGCGGCGGCGAAGGAGATCAGGGTGCTGGCCGCCGGGGAACCGCGATCGCTCCCGATGCGCGACAGGAGGGCATAGCCCGCGAAGGTGAGCCCCGCGACGATCGCCCAGACGGTGCCCGCCAGAATCGGACCGCCGCTGGTGAGGGTTTGCAACGGCGCAACGCAGGCCAACCCCGCCGCGATCGCCGCCATGGCCAGCAGCTTCACCGGCGAGAGGCGATCGCCAAACAGCGGACCCGATGCCGCCAACGTGATGACCGGATAGATGAAAAAGAGGGCGATCGCCACCCCCGTCGGCAGCCAGCCCAGGGCCATATACAGGGCCGTCTGGGACAGGAATAGGCAAAAACCCGCCACAATCGGCGGCAGCCACTGCTCGCGATCGCCCCGCTGCCAAAAATCACGCAACTGCGCCCAAATGCTCGGCTGTAGCCAGGTCATCACAACCGGGAAGAACGCCGTCACCACCGCCAGCCGCAGGGTCAGCACCAGCAGCACATTGCCCAACGTGGGCGTCAACACACCGGGGACCGTCACCGAGCCGAGGAAAAGATCCGGCTCCGGCCCCTTCAGCAGCAGTTTCAGGGCCGCATTGATGGCCCCCGTGGCGATCGCGGCCAGGACCGCCAGCAGCCCCGCCAGCAGCCAAGAGGGTTTTTCCGGGGCCGCCGTGGGCACTAGATCGCCGCCATAGCCCGGAGCCCCTGCCGTGATCGCATCCCCAGAACCATCAACCGTTGCCGAATCCGCACCGGAATCCGACCAACCCCCCACCGGGATTGGGGTCGGAGGATCTGACACCGGCCCCGCCGCCGCCGCAACTCCCGCCCCCCCGGACGCGGGCAACGGGGGACGATCGCGCCCCATCCCCTCCGCCAACTCCGGCACCGTCCCCCCGCGATCGCCCGCCAACTGCCGATCAAAGCGCTGGGCAATCACATCCAAAAGCGCATCCCCCTGCTGCTGGAGCGATCGCATCCGCATCACCCGGCGGGCCAGATCACTCTCATAGCTCCCCAAATCCCGTTGCAGCCCCGAAAAAAGCCGTTGCAGCGTCCCATCCAGCGACGCCACCAGCCGATCCGTATTCTCACTCAGGGCCAGGGCCTCCGACGACGGCAGCGGTGGCCCCACCGGATTTTGGCCCGCCTCGAACAGCCGCTGCTCCAGCTCATCAAACCGCCGATCCAGCGTCCCCTGGAGATAGGACCCCATGTGGCTAGCCAACTGCTTCGCCCACTGCTGCGCCCACTGCTGCACCGCCGGATCCATCGATCGCGGCGCCACCTGACCCTGGCGCGCCTGGAGCCGCTGGCGATGCACCCGCAGGCGATCAATATCAATGGCGAGACGGGCCTTCTCGACCCCCAGCCGCTCCACATCCCGCGTCAGTTGCACCAATAATTCGTGCTGGAGCTGGCGCAAGTCCTGGGTGAACGATTGCAACACCTCCTCCGACGACCGGCCCTCCTGGTAGCCAGCCCCCGCCCCATCGGCTAGGCGATCCTGTTGACCCATGCGATCGTCGTCCTCATCTGAAAAAGTGTGCGCAGATGGCTTCCTACTCTTAACTGGGCCATTTGGGGATTGTCTAGCGGCCCCATGGCCTAGTCCTGATGGGATTATCGCAAAACAAAGCCCCCCTAGGGCTGCCTCGGCGGAATAGGGCGCTGCAATCCCTAAGGGGTGGTGGACCCCCGGATCTGCGTGTTCACCCCCAATTCTTTCCCGGTTCCTGCTCCGGTGCCCTAGGAATGCCCCCCGCGATCGCCCTGCCCTGCCCCCAGGGTTGTCCCCAAGTTAATTAATGCTAAAGATTCTCATGTTGTCCCCAAGTTAATTAATGCTAAAGATTCTCATTAGGTATTCCTAGGACATGGAGAATTGGGAGACGAATGAGAGAAAAAGCGGCAGTCCCCTATTGAGAAACTTTGGAGTTGTTTTGCAAGGCCGTCTAATCTTCAATCCCTTTAAACTCTCGCGGGTTATGGCTTAGGGCGTCCTCGGGGACGATCCAGGTGAAAGCCTTGCGATTTTGATGATGGTGAGTGTTCCCAATTGCTTGCCGTTCAGTGAGTTCCTTTCCCCTGGAATTGCTATGGACTTTCATGACAGTCACTCTGCTCTCCCCAATGCCTCTAGAACCCTAGAGGGGCTAGCCATGACGTTTGTTGGTGGGTCCGTGGAGGGGGGCCATGCCCCTGCGGTGGATCCGGCGATCGCGCCGCGATCGCTCCGGCCTGGTCCCCGTTTGCCCCTTGCCATGGCCCAGGTGGGCGATCGCCTGTGGATTGTGCAGATCCAAGGGGGGGCCACCCTGACCCGTCGCCTGAGGGATATGGGCCTCAATCCGGGCTGCGAAATCGCGATCGTCAGCCGCACCGAGAGCGGTTCCGTGGTCGTCGGCTTTCAGGGCTGCCGGTTGGGCCTGGGGGCTGGCATGGCCCACCGCGTCCTGGTGAGTCCCACACCGCCGCCGCCGCCGCACTCATCTACCCCTTCGAGCCCCCCTGGAGTACAGGCCATGGAATCTATGGAGCCGACCGTTCCTCCCCTGCCGAGCCCCGACGACGGGCCGTCCCTGCAACTGAGCACCCTGGCGGTGGGGCAATCGGGCCGCATTGTGGGGTACGAAAAGGGCCAGCGGGCCTATCGAGAAAAGCTGCTGTCCATGGGCCTCACCCCCGGTACGTCCTTCACCCTGACCCGCAAAGCACCCTTAGGGGATCCCCTGGAACTGCTGGTGCGGGGCTACAAGCTCAGTCTGCGCAAGGACGAGGCGGCGCTACTCCGGATTGTGGCGACGGAATAGGTCGGGGCCGTGGGCGGGCGGGGGCTACGGGGCGATCCATCCCTGGTCACCCCCTGGTCACCGTTTAATTCATCCCCGATGGGTGAGTCTAAAAAGCGCCTTGGAATCTTCCGCTTTAGCCCCAAACCATGGGCTTGAGCCTAGGAAAACTTAAAATCTTGAACCTTGAGGGACATCTAAATCGTCCCCTTCTGGCTGTGCCCTGGGCTGAAATTTCACTGGGGTGGGGGAGGATATTTAACTCTTTTCCCTCTGAATTGTCTTTCCCTTGGGATTTCCTTCGTCGTCAGATTATCGGTGTCTTCAGATCGCTTTCCTCTTAAGAGATTCCCAGGGCTGAAGGCGAAACAATACGAGTCAAAACGGAATGATTTTGACCACTCAGACATCCTCTGACAGGGAATTCTAATGGCTTTTCTCGATTTTTTTGGCCTTGATGTTCTGATCTTGCCTTCATTTGTTTAGCGATTGTCTACTGCCATGACTTCAACCACGACTGCTCCAGCAACCATCACCCTCATTGGCAACCCCAACTGCGGCAAAACCACCCTATTCAATGCCCTCACGGGGGCGAATCAACAGGTTGGGAACTGGCCGGGGGTGACGGTTGACTATAAGGAAGGTCGATATCGCCAGGGGGGACAGACCATTACGGTGGTGGATTTGCCCGGTATTTATAGTTTGGAAATGGAGGATGAGGGGAGTTTAGATGAAAGCATTGCTCGGGATTATTTACTGACGGGATCGGCCCAGGTGGTGGTGGATATTATTGATGCGTCCAATTTGGAGCGCAATTTGTATCTGACGACCCAGCTACTGGAGATGGGCCTGCCGTTGGTGGTGGTGCTCAACATGATGGATGTGGCGGAAAAACAGGGGGCGGTGCTCCATCCGGAGCGGTTGGCGGAACGGTTGGGCTGTCCGGTGGTGCCGTTGGTGGCGTCGCGGGGGCAGGGGGTTGAGGGGCTCAAGGGGGTGATTCAGGGGGCGTTGGCGGATCTGGTGTTGCCCCAGGGGCAGGTGGGCTATCCGCCGGTGGTGGAGGGGGCGATCGCGGCGTTGATTCCGGCGATCGCCCTGGACCAGCCCCCCACGCCGCGCCACCGGTGGACGGCCCTGAAGCTGTTGCAATATGACGATGCCCACGGCCCCGCGATCGCGCCGGAACTGATGCGTCAGGTGGTGGAGCATCGCCGCCGCATCCATCAGGTGCTGGGGGAGGATTTGGATATTTTGGTGGCGGACAGTCGCTATAGCTATGCCCACCGCCTCGCCAGCGCCATGGCCACCCGCCCCCGGGAGGTGACCGTCACCCAATCCGATCGCATCGATCAGGTGGTGATGAACCGATGGCTGGGCATTCCGATCTTTTTGGGGGTGATGTATCTCCTGTTCATGTTTTCAATTAATGTGGGCAGCGCCTTTATCGACTTTTTCGATATTCTGGCGGGGGCGATTTTTGTGGAGGGATTGGGTCAGTTTCTCGACGACATCGGGACGCCCAGTCTGCTCCGGGTGATCCTTGCCAATGGCATGGGCGGCGGCCTTCAAACCGTGGCCACATTCATTCCCGTCATTGCCTGTCTATTCCTATTTATGGCCCTGTTGGAAGACAGCGGCTATATGGCTCGGGCGGCCTTTGTGATGGATCGCTTTATGCGGTTTGTGGGCCTGCCCGGTAAATCCTTTGTGCCGATGTTGGTGGGGTTTGGCTGCAATGTGCCGGCGATCATGGCGACGCGCACCCTGGACAATCGACGCGATCGCATTTTGACCATTTTGATGAACCCGTTCATGTCCTGCGGGGCGCGTTTGCCGGTCTATGCCCTCTTTGCGGCGGCGTTCTTCCCGGAGGCGGGCCAAAATCTGGTCTTTTTGCTCTATCTCATTGGCATGGGCATGGCGATCGTGACGGGGCTGATTATGAAATACACCCTCCTGCGCGGGGAGGCGTCCCCCTTTGTGATGGAGCTGCCGACCTACCACCTGCCGACCCTGAAGGGGATTGTGCTGCGCACCTGGGAACGGCTCAAGGGGTTCCTGTGGCGCGCCGGGAAGGTGATTGTGGTGATGGTGATGGTGCTCAGTGTGCTCAATAGCACGGGGCTGGATGGTTCGATCGGCCATGAAAATAGCGAAAATTCTATCCTCAGTGCCATGGGTCGCCGGGTGGTGCCGGTTTTTGCGCCGATGGGAATTGCTGAGGAGAATTGGCCCGCGACGGTGGGGATTTTTACGGGGGTGTTTGCGAAGGAGGCGGTGGTGGGGACCCTCGATGCCCTCTACGGCCAGTTGGCGCGGGATGAGGCGATCGCGGCGGGGGGGGACAGCGGCGACGGGGCGTTTAATTTCGGTGAGCGGGTGAAGGCGGCCTTTGGGACGATTCCGACCAATTTGGCGGCCCTGTCGGGGACGCTGCTGGATCCGCTGGGGCTGTCCGTTGGGGATGTGGACGATGTGGCGACGGCGGCCCAGGAGCAGGAGGTGACCCATACGACCTTTGGGCAGATGGCCCTGCGGTTTGATGGGCGGGCGGGGGCGTTTGCCTATCTCCTGTTCATTTTGATGTATTTCCCCTGTGCGGCGGCGATGGGGGCGGTTTACCGGGAGACGAACCGGGGCTGGACGGTGTTTGTGGGGCTCTGGACGACGGGCTTGGGCTACTGGAGTGCGGTGCTGTACTACCAGGCGATGACCTTTGGGGAACATCCGGTGGCGTCCCTCACTTGGATGGGGATTTTGGCGGCGATCGCGGTGGGTACGGTGGCGGCGCTGCGATATCTGCGGCCCCAACGGCGATCGCGGCGGCAGGCGTTGTTACCGGAAGAGGGGTAGGAATTCGATGCTAGGCGCTCTCCAAAGCTATATCGCGGTGCGCGGCACGGTGTCGCTGGCGGATTTGGCCCAACATTTCCGGATGGATCCCTTGGCCCTCAGGCCGATGCTGGATCGGCTCACCCGGAAGGGGCGAATCCGTCGGCTCCCTTGTCCCGACAGGTGTTCGGGCTGCCAGTGCTGTTCGGAAAGTCAACTGGAGTATTACGAGTGGGTGGCGGTGCCCTAGGGGGCGATCGCGTGGGGGACAATGGGGGCCGATGGGATGCGGATGAGGAGGAGGTGACCGATGGCCTATTGGCTATTCCAGGGCAATCCGAAGTACTACCGCTTGGATGATGCGATCGCGGATTTTACGGAGATGTATTGGCCCATGCGGCGCTATGGCCAGTTCGTGGCTCCGGGGGATGGGGTGCTGATCTGGCGGGCGGGGGCGGCGGCGGGGGTGGTGGCGATCGCGGAAATTCTCACGGCAGCGGCGACGCGATCGGAGGAGTTGGATCGGGCCTACTGGCTAGATCGCACGAAGGTCAAGGCAGAGACCCCCAAGGTGCGGATCCGTTTCACCCGAAAGCTGGGCGATCGCCCCCTCCTAAAAACCATCTGCAAGGGGGATCCGCTCCTAAAAGATTTGCCGGTGATCCGTCAGCCGAACAACACCAATTACAAACTGTCCCCCGAGCAGTGGCAGCGGGTGTTTGAGCTACTGCAAAGGAATCCGTCGGAAAGCAACTAAAAAGGTCAGCGTTCTGGCATAGGGAAAAAGTCATCCAAGGCAGATGCCAGTTCAAACAACCTGAGTTTACGATCTCCTAACCATGTAAACGCTGCTTGGCATTCTGTCGCCTTTGCAGCAATCTTTCCTCTGAAGAGATTCAATGGCTAATTCCTGAACTGCTGGGATCGCGATCGCCAACGCCCCGTTTCCTTGAACAACCAGCGAATTGCCGCGCGATCGCCCCAACTGCTTCACCTAGAGACAGTCGAAGAAGGGAAGATCGTCCCGTTTTGATCCCGTCCCAGTCCAGAAAACAAAGAGCCGAAGCCCCGCCCCCATCGATATCCAAGCCTAGGGCAGGGACTAAAACATATGGCTTAGATATCTCATCAGAATCAGATAAAATACAAGCCTATCAGCAGACTTTTTCAATAACCCTTTTTCAAAGGATCTTGCCAAGAATCAGACCATGAAAAAGGGAGTAAAATAGACACAGATCATCTCTATTCAATCTATCAGCGATTAGTACCTCCCTTCAGGAGCCGTACTGGCCAATCTCCCCACGGAGCGCCGCAATAGAGACCCTAAGGAAGGAGAACCCCCCATGCTTCTACAACATGCCCACACCCCCGTTAGCCTGAGGAGCCGGGTCGCAACCCTGGCCGCCCACCCCAATGCCAAAGTATTAGTGATTGGGGCAGCGGCGATCGCCCTCACGCCCGTCGTTTTGCCCCTGCTGAAGCCCGCCCTGAAGGCCACGGTCAAAACCAGCGTCGCGCTCTATGAACGGGCGAAGATTGCAGTGGCGGAAACCACCGAAGTCCTCGCCGACATTGCCGCCGAAGCGCGGGCCGAGGTCCACAACAACGCCGCCGTCAGCGCCGCCAGCAGCACCCCCAACGGCGTTGCCAGCAGCGCCATCAGCACCGTCCCAGCGGCCCCAGCCCCCTCCGAAGGGGAACCCACCGCCTAGGTAGGTCCGCCGCCCCAACCGCCCTCACCCCCATCCCCACGCCATCGGGGGGCTACCGCCAGGGCAAGGGGCAAACATCCGGTAGCCCCCCAAACTTACGGCCCAAACTTGCGGCCCAAACTTGCGGTCCGTCGTCGGGCTGATGCGGCAAAAAAATTCGACAAAAATCCCTGGCATGGCGCGATCGCAGCGAGGGCGATCGGCATCCCAGGGAAACACGAACAGGTTTTCTTAGCAAAACGGCAGGGGCAAGGGAAGTAAATCCCTCGTCGGTAAAGCCATGGGGCCAACTGGCCAGGGCACCCCTAGGCCACCAGCCGCCCCGCCTCCTGGGGAGCATTCGCCAAAGCCCGCGCCGGTGCCGCCCCAGAGCGCTGGGCAAAGGTTTGGCGCTGCTTCACCCACTCCGTCAAGCCAATGCCGGGACGATAGGGCGACTGCACCGGGGCCGACGGTTCCAGAAGCTTAGGGCCGAGGAGCAACGCCCCAAACCCCAACAGCGTCAGGGGATTGCTGAGGGAACCGTCCTCGAGGATTTCCTTGAAATGGAACGTGACGACGGTTTTGTCTAGGTGAACGAGGGCCATGGCAATCACTCGGAGGGACTAGATGGGACTTAAATCGGTTAAGGAGAGGTTATTGATTGCAGAAACTTGCGATTAGACGAAGGGCAGCGGTGCCCCCGCGCGATCGCCCTAGCGAGTGATTGGCCCGAAAATCCAAGGGTTTCGCCGAAAAAATGAACCCCGGTCAAGGCCGCTGCGCGATCGCTTTGGGTCCGATTGTAGCAAGCTCTTCTGGATTTGATGCAACCTTCTCGCAATAAGTTTCGGCCGATCACCACGATCGCCGCCCCCGCGCGCCTTTCATCCCAGTCCACGGGCTTAATGAAAACTTATTCGCAATAGGCTCCACCCGAACCGCGATCGCCCCCTGGCCGCCCTAGGGCGTTTGACGACCGATCCTAATCCCCATCAATCACCGAATTGGGGGCAAATCCGTGGGTCACCAGGGGCCGCAGACTGTTGAGGCCCGCCGCGATCGCGGAGCCATTGTGGATCAACGTCGCCAGCAGCGGACTCAGGCCCGTCGTACTGGCAAACCCCAGGGCAATCAGATTCGGCAACACCACCAGGGCAATATTCTGCTCAATCAAATCGCGGGTTTCCCGGGCGATCGCGATCGCCTCCAGCAGCTCCAGCAGATCATTGTCCATCAGCACCACCTCCGCCGTTTCCCGCGCCACCTCCGCCCCCCGCTCAAAGGAAATCGACACATCCGCATAGGCCAGCGCCACGGAATCATTGAGCCCATCCCCCACAAAGGCCACCGTCCGCCCCGATCGCCGCAAATTTTGGACAATCTTGGCCTTCTGGTCCGGGAACGCCTCCGCATAGACCCGTTCCGGCGCAATCCCCAGGGCATCCGCCACCCGCGCCGCCCGCTCCGGCGTATCCCCCGTCAGGAGATACACATCCAACTGGAACGTGTCCTGGAGCAATTGCAGCAGCCGCCCACTGTCGGGCCGCAGGGGATCCGCATAGCTCAAGGTGCCCACCAACTCCCCATCAAAGGCCACATAAAGGTGAGCCAAATCCGCCGCCAAATCCAACGGAGCCTCCGGCCACTGGACCTGGGCCTGCCGCAGGAAGCGCTCGCTGCCCACCTGGACCCGATGGCCCGCCACCTGGGCCGTCACCCCATAGCCCACCGCATAGTCCCAATCCCCCCGCTCTAGGGGCACCACCCCCCGCGCCTGGGCCGCCTGGGCGATCGCATCCGCCACCGGATGGGTGAGACGCTGTTCCGCCGTGGCCGCCCACAGCAGCAGTTGATCCGCGCTCAGATCCGCCCGTACCGGCGTAATCGCCACCAGTTCAATGTGCCCCTCCGTGAGGGTGCCGGTCTTGTCAAACAAAATCGTGTCAATTTCCGCCAACTGCTCCAGGGTGCGGCCACTGCGCACGAGCAAACCGTGGCGGGTGGTGTGGTTGAGGGCACCGAGGAAGGCGGTGGGAATCGAGACCCGCACCCCGGTCACCAGATCTAAGGTGAGGATTGCGGCGGCCCGGGCGGGATCGCGGGTCACCAGCAGCACCGCCCCCGCCAGCAGCAGCAGGGGCAGAATGACGCGATCGGCCACCTTTTCCGTGTAATTCGCCATGCGGGTGTCGTAGACCGGCGCGTCCTGGAGCAGTTGCAGCCCCGCCCCCGCCCGGGTTTGATCCCCCACCCGCTCCGCCCGCAGGGTCAGTTGGCCCGATCGCACCAGGGTTGCCGCAAATACGTAATCCCGCGATCGCGCCACGATGGGCATCGCCTCCCCCGTGAGCCCCTGCTGATCCACCGTCGCTTCGCCATCGAGGACCGTGCCATCCACCGGAATTTGTTCACCGGGGTGGACCACCACGATCGCCCCGACGGGCACCTGATCGCTCGGCACTTGGGTGAGGGTATCGCCCGTTTGGACCCAGGCAAAGGATCCCAGGGCATCCGTCAGGCTAGCCGATCGCACCGCCGTTGAGCGCGCCGTTTGGTTGCGGATCGTATCCCCCAGTTCGTGGAGGGTAATCACCAGGGCCGGGGTCAGCAAATTCCCCTGGCTCGCGCTCAGGCTAATGGCCAGAAAGTCGAGGCTATCGATCGACAGGCGATGGTCATACCACAGGCTCCGCAACGCCCGCTGGGCAATGGGCAGCACCAAGCTCACCACGGTGAGTCCCGCCAGGGGCCGCAGCCAGCGCAGCGGAGACCATTGGCTGGTGGCGGCTAGGGCTACGGCCAGGAGGGGGCGCTGGAGGCTGGCCCAGGGGTTGTCGTGATCCTGATCGTGATCCTGATCGTCGTGGCCGTGGTGGTCGCGATCGCCCGATTCCTTCACCAGCGCTGGGGCCGCGATCGCCAACCCTCCGGCCCGAAGCGACTCGGGAGATCCGTCCAACCCCGTCCACAGGTCCGCCAACCGGGCCAGAACCGCCGCCCCCTGGGAGGGCCGATAGCGCAGGGTCAAGGATTCCGCCGTGCCATTGACCCGCACCGCCAGAATTTCCGGCATGGCCCCCAGGGCCGCCTCCAGTCGCAGACCGAGCTGGGCATTGCCCCGCAGATGCGGCACCCGCACCCGTACCCGTCCGGGGATTTGGTGCAAAATCTCAACCATGGGCCGCCGCCGCCCCTTCCGCCTGGGCCAGCAGATCCAGCAGGCGCATCCCCAATTCCAACTCACTGAGGTGGCCTTCGTCGTAGCGGATGGCGATCGATCGCGCCGCCCGGTTCACCCGCACCCCCAGAACGATGTCCTGCTCCTGGAGCAATTTTTCGAGGCGCTTTGCGAAGGGGGGATCCTCCTGGAGGCGAGGGATCCGCAGGCGGATTCGCCCCGGTACGGAATGGACGATCAGGTAGTCCTCCTCGGGCGGGGCGGACGGCGCGGGGGCGGGGGCCACCTCCACCAGGCGGGGCGGGCTCGGGGGGGCTCCGTGTTTTTTGAGTTGAATGATGGTTTGGCGGGTGATGGCCGCGATCGTGAGGTTCACCAGGAGGGCCGTGCCCCCCCGCAGGCGCAGTTGGGTGGTCACCAGGAGCCCCGCTAGCACCGGCAGGATGGTGGCAATTTCCCCATATTCCTCCAGCCAACGGCCCACTTGCGAAAGTTGCTCAGGAGTGGGGCTGGGTTTTGGGTCACTGACGGACGAGAGAGTCATGTTGAATACACCTTGGGCGAGTCCCTGGATGCGATGGTCGCCGGGGGATAGACGGTTTGAGATGGGGCTAATTCTAGCGCCCCCATCCTCTGGCCCAAGGGGTGGGTTGCAAATTTTTCTTAATAAACTGTTGCGATCGCCGCGATCGCGACCCCAGCGACAGCCCGAACAGAGAAGCTAGACCAGGCCCATTGGCTAGATCGCACGAAGGTTATAGACAATTCAATAATCAATCAACCACCGGTAGGGTGCGTTCGGTATCGCCTAGCCCAACGCGATCGCGCATTTTTCCCGAACGCACCGACCCCATTTGAATTGATGCGATCAAGATTTTGCTTCAGATTGATGATTCGGACAGGGGACGGTGCGTTCGGAAAGGCAAAGTTACGGCGAGAATTCAACAGGACCGAACGCACCCTACCATTAATTATTGATTTGGTTATAAGACGAATGTCCCCGAGGGGTGAATCTGTTTCGTTTGGCGGTTGGGCGATCGTCCCCTCCTAAAAACCACCTGTAAGGAGGAGCCAATCCTATAAAGACCTGCCGGTGATCCGTCAGCCGAACAATACCAGCTACAAACTGTCGCCCGAGCAGCCCCCTTTGGATATAACTGATCAATATTGCCGATGGATATCACCAAAATTCTGGACTAGCATGGGCGATCGCGCTGATTTGGGTTGGGTCGGTGCGTTCGGACTAGATATAGGGTCCCGTTGAGTTGAACGGTATCGAACGCACCCTACCGCTGGTTGATGGATTTCAGCCCATTAGATCATCATCAGATCAATCGACGATCGCCCCTAACCGTTGTCCGAATTGGCCGCCAGATAGAGCGATCGCAACTCCCCATAGCGAGCCTCCCGGTGATCGTAGAGGCGCTTGAGGGGGCGCGGTTCACACCGTTCCAGGGCATAGGCCCCCAGGACCGGCAGGGCGATCGTACTGTCCGTGTAGCAAACGATCGTATCGGCCAGGGCATCCGGATCCACCTTGCCCCAACTCACCGCCTCGCTGGGCACCGCCCCGGACAGGCCCCCCGTATCGGGCCGCGCATCGGTCACCTGAACAAAATAATCGTGGCCCCGTTCTTCGAGCTTCAAAACCTCGTGAATTTGCGGCTGGGTTTGCAATAGAAAATTCTTGGGACTGCCGCCGCCAATCATGATGGCTGCGCTCTTCCCGTTGTCCTCCTCCCGCGCAAAATACGCGATCGCGGCGGTATCATTCACATCAATGGACGGATCAATCACCAGCTTCGATCCTTCCAGGGCCACGGCGGCCACATTCATGCCAATGGAACTGTCCCCCGGCGAGGACGTAAACACCGGCACGCCGCACTCATAGGCCGTCGCCAATAGGCAATGGTGTTCTGCGCCGCGCTGCTTTTCTACCTCATAAATGCACTGGCCCAGCAGGTGATGAAATTCCGCCGTGCCCATGGTTTTTTGGAACGGTTCCGTTTGGATGACGCGGCGGATGAACGAATCCGTATCGAGCAAAACGTCGTAGTCAAAAATGATGTCGTAGATGCGGATGGTGTCATTTTTCCGCAGTTCCACATCGTCGAGAAAGGGGCTGCTGGAAAACAGATCCATCCCTAGGCCGTAGTGCAAATCGTGGTAGAGATTGGCCCCCGTGGCGATGAGATAGTCAATAAATCCTGCGCGCATGAGCGGCCCCAGGACCGAGACGCCAAACCCGGCGGGCGTCATGGCCCCCGACAGGCTCATGCCGACGGTGACTCCGGGCTGGAAGACCCGCTGGCTCAGGAGCTGGCAGATTTCCCGCAGGCGGGCGGAGTTGTAGGCCGTGAAGTAGCGATCGACGAGATCGGTCACCTTGAGGTGGCCGGAGATGGGCGTGGGGTCGATTTTGCGACCGGCGAGCGGCTTAGGCATTCCCAGAAACGTTCCCCATCGGCGGGCGATCGCCGATGCTGCAACAACGGACAAATTTTACGATGGTTCCACGGCGTCAGTGCCAGGGGGCCGGGGTCGATGGGGGGCGCGGGATGCCCTGTTAAAATACGGACTTGCTGCGCCGCCCTCACGCTGTCATTACTACGGGAGCTTGGATTCGATGGAAACCTCCGCCACGGGTACGGAATTTGTGGATGCTGCGGCTGATCTCGCGGGCGCTGCCGATGGGGTGGCCCAGGGGGCTCCGTCGGATTCACCGCTAGATACGAAGGCATTCCGGCGATCGCTCAACAGCTCAGATCAATACTTCCGCCGGGGCTTTGGCCGTACGAAGGAAGTGGCGGAAGAAATGGGGCAGTTTTATAACAGCAACCTCATCCAAACCCTGCGCCAAAATAATTACACATTGACCGCTGGCGAGGTGACGATCCATCTGGCGGAGGCGTTTGGCTTTTGCTGGGGCGTTGAGCGGGCGGTGGCGATGGCCTATGAGGCGCGGGAGCATTTTCCCGATCGCCGCATTTGGATCACCAATGAAATTATCCATAATCCGTCGGTGAACCAAAATCTGCGGGATATGGAGGTGCAGTTTGTGCCGGTGACGGATGGGGTGAAGGATTTTTCCGCGATCGCGCCGGGGGAGGTTGTGATCCTGCCGGCCTTTGGGGCGAGTGTTCAGGAGATGCAGTTCCTGCGCGATCGCGGCTGCACCATTGTGGACACCACCTGTCCGTGGGTGTCAAAGGTATGGAATAGCGTCGAAAAACACAAGAAAAGTGAATTCACGTCCATTGTCCACGGTAAATATAAGCACGAAGAAACCGTGGCGACCATTTCCTTTGCGGGCACCTATTTGGTGGTCCTGGATTTGGCGGAGGCGCGCTATGTCTGTGACTACATTCTGAAGGGGGGCGATCGCGAGGAATTCCTCACCAAATTCCGCCGCGCCTGCTCACCGGGCTTTGATCCTGATCGTGATTTGATCCGGGTCGGCGTCGCCAATCAAACCACCATGCTGAAGGGGGAAACGGAGGAAATTGGCCGCCTATTTGAGCGGACCCTGATGCAAAAATATGGCCCCGATTGCATCAACGATCACTTCATGAGTTTTAATACCATCTGTGACGCCACCCAGGAGCGGCAGGATGCCATGTTTGACCTGGTGGAACGGGATTTGGATTTGATGGTGGTCATCGGTGGCTACAACTCTTCCAACACTACCCATCTCCAGGAAATTGCCGTCGAGCGGAGCATTCCCTCCTACCACATCGACAGCGCCGATCGCATCCTCGATGGCCTGGTGATTGAACACAAACCCCTCCACGGCGACCTAACCCAAACGGAAAATTGGCTCCCGGCGGGGCCGATCACCGTGGGCATCACGTCCGGTGCATCGACGCCCGATCGCGCGGTGGAGGAAACGATCCAAAAAATCCTGATCCTCAAGGGGGCAGAGCCCCAAGGGGCAGCACCCCAAGGGGCAGCACCCCAAGGGGAATAGGAAAAAATAAATCCAATTCAACCATTAATAAATCACCGGTAGGGTGCGTTCGCCACGGTTCATGTTCATCGGGATGCGGCTAATGCGAACGCACCGCCCCCTTGGCGCGTCACCGGACACCTGGGCCAGCGTGGGCGATCGCGTTGATTTGGTGTGGGTCGGTGCGTTCGGCATGGAGACGCGATCGCGTTGATTTGGACGGTGCCGAACGCACCCTACCATTGATTGATTTGGATTGTTAATTATTGATTTGGGCGTAGGCAATCTTCCCTAAAGCTGCTGGATGAGGATGGGGGCGGCGTCGTGGCGTTGGGGGGCGTCCGCGTCCTCGATCGTGATGGCGATCGCCTCCACCAGCTCGGGATTTTCAAACACGGGGGGCAGGCGGAAGGTACGCCGCTGCGATCGCCCCTGACCTGTCGAATCTTCTAGCACCTGTGTGAGAATTGCACCCTTGGCATCCGTCGTAACCGGGGCATCGGGGGCCACCACGGTCCAGAGCACATAGACCTTGCCGCGATCGAGGGGGGGCAATTGGCTCACCGTGAGGGTCGCTTCGAGGGTGGCGGGATCCGCATTGAACACCACGGTGGCCGGGGCCGTCAGGGCGGCGGTGGGTTCGAGGGTGATCACCAGGGGCATTCCGTTCGGGCGGTTCTGGGCCTGCTGCATTTGGAGCGATCGCCACAGGATCCAGTTCCCCGTCCCCAGGGCCGCAATGAGCACCGCCGCGATCGCCCCGACCGCCCGCACCCAGTTCGGTAGGGATGGCGCAGTCGGCATTGGGGCCGCGATCGCCTCCACCCGATTTTCGCGACCTTCCACCCCCCCCAGGATCGCCGATCGCAGCCGGGGCGACGGTTCCACCAGGGGCGGATCATAGGCCAGCCCTAGGCCCTGCTCCATCTCCCGCACCAGGGTTTCCAGTTGCGTCGGCGTGGCCAGGGCCGCGAGGCGATCGGCCTCCTCCGGGCTGAGGTCATTGAGCACATAGCCCGCCACGAGCAGTTCCAATTCATCCGTCAATGACTTTGAAGGAATAGGCTGACTCATCTCACGATTCCTCCCCGATCCGAGCCCCAAGATTGCGCCGTAGCTGCATCAAGCCCCGCCTTGCCCATGCCTTCACCGTCCCGAGGGGCACCTCCAGCCGCTGGGCGATCGCGCTTTGGCTGAGCCCTTCGCGGTAGGCCAGATGCAACACCCGCTGCTGATTTTCCGACAGTTGCCCCAGGGCATCCCGCACCGCCCGCGCCCGCTGGTCCTGGTCGATCGCCTCCATGGGCGGGTCCGTTGTGGCGGTGGGCCAGTGGACCGCTTGCCAGTGGCGCTCCCGCCGTTGCCGCGATCGCACCCAATCCATACTGCGCGATCGCGTCAGGATCGCCAGAAAGGTTTTGAGGGAACCCCGCCGGGGATCGTAGCCGCTGCCGGTGAGCCGCAGGAAGATGGTCTGGGTCAGATCCTCCGCGTCCTGGGTATTTTGGGTGGCCTTGAGAGCAATGCTGTAGACCAGGCTGGCGTAGCGATCATAGATGGCGGCCAAGGCACCCATTTCACCGGCCTCCAGCGCTGCCCACAGGTCCGCATCGGCGCGATCGGCCCGGGGGACGTTGGGGTTTAGGTTGGGGCGCGGTCCAGCATTCATGGGGGCAGGGGCGATCGGCGAGCCACGGGGACGGGGCTAACCTCAGGGCGGTTGGGGGTGCGGAGTGAATTTTAAGTGAAGAGCCTTGGCGTGGAGGGCAGCGATTCCGGGGTCGGGGTCATTATAGCGGGCGGTTTCTTCATGATGACGGAACGCACGGGGCGGGGTTGGCCCAATCGAGCCCTGCCATGGATCCGCCGGAGCCCCCATTCCCAGTCGGGGTAACTAGAAAAAGAAGTCCCTCGCCTGTCCTGGGAGAGGGAGTTAGGGTGAGGGCCGCGACCAGTGCAAGCCGCGATCGATGCAACAGGTCTAATCGCTCCAGCGATCGCCGGGGACGATGGTCTCCGTATCCATGGTGGCGGCTGGGGTGGGCCCATTGTCCGCAGAACGATCCGACAGATCGGCTCCCCGGACGCGGTTCCAGGCGAGGCGGGCAGCCCCCACGCATCCGGCCTGGTTGCCCAGTTCCGCCACCAAAATCTCTAGCCCTTCGCGGCTCGACGGCAGCACCCGCCGTTCCAGTTCCGCCATCAGGGCCGGGAAAAAGAGGTCCGCACTGGCGCTGATGCCACCGCCGATCGCGATCGCCTCGGGCGTCAGGACATAGATCAAACTCGCCAGCCCCGCCGCCAACTCCTGGCCGTAGGTGGTCCAAAAGGCGATCGCCTCCGGATCACCTGATCGCGCCTTGGCCGCCAGTTCGTGGGGTTCGAGGCCCGTGCGGCGGCGGATCGCCTGGACCGACACATGCTGCTCCAGGGAACCATCATTGCCGCTATTGCAGGGGTGCCCCTTCGGATCGAGGGTAATTAACCCCAGTTCGCCCCCCGTGCCGCGCGGCCCCACAAATAGGTTGCCATCGAGAATCACCGCGCCGCCGACGCCGGTGCCCAGGGTGACCAGCAAAAAATTGCGGAAGCGCCGCCCCGCCCCCATCCACGCTTCCCCAAGGCCCGCGCAGTTGGCATCGTTCGCCAGGACCACGGGGCGCTTCAGGCGTCCTTCCAACTCGTCGGCCAGGGGTACGTTTTCCCAGCCCGCTAGATTAATCGCCACCCGCGCAATCCGTCCGCTGGCGTCCACGGGGCCGGGGGTGCCGATGCCGATCGCGATCGCGCGGCCCTGGGGATCTAGCTGACGGACGGCCTCCGCGATTGCCTTGATGACCGCCTTGGGGGTGGCGGGCTGGGGCGTGGGTACCTCCAGGGAATTTAATAAACTGCCATCCTGGGCGAACTGGGCCAATTTGATGGCGGTGCCGCCGAGATCGATTCCGATGACGCATTCCATGGCGATCGCGCTCCTGGGGGTGGGATAGGTAAAACCGCCTGCACTGATCGCGGCCCTCACCCTAAATCCCTCTCCCAGACCAGGAGAGGGACTGCTTTCTGGCTCCCCTTCGCCCGACGTGGGAGAAGGGGCTGGGGGATGAGGGGCTTTGGCTAATTCATGCAGGGGGCTACGGGGTGGGGCCATAACCCGGTTGATTATCACCGATTATTGAAGGGCAATTTCCCACGGTTTCGGAAACCCGGCCCAATTCCCCTATGGCGCAACCCTGGATCCTGGCGGCTGAACGGCTGAGGCGGCTGTGCTTCGATGCGCGCTACAAAAAACTGTCCGCCGCAATGGCGATCGCCTACGGGGCCGTCTGTGGCGGTTTGGCCCTGGGGGAAGCGTTCGCGGGGAAATATGTGATCCAGGACGATGCGCGGCAGTATGGCTTTTGGATGCGCCGCTTTCTGGATCCGGAGCTGTTTCAAAATGACTGGACGGCGGAATATCTGGCCAATGTGACGCCGGATGTTTATGCCCTGCCCTTTTGGCTCGCGGCCCAGGTGGGGGTTGATCCGCTGGTGCTCCAGAAAATTGTGCCCCTGTTTTTGGGGATTCTGGTGGCGGGGCTGTCGTGGCGGCTGGCGTGGCGGTGGTGGCCGGTGCCGATCGCGGCGTTGGCGGCGTCGGTGCTGCTGTCCCAGAGCCTGTGGATGAAGGATGATCTGTCGTCGTCGGCTCCCCGGGCCTGGGTGTATCCGCTGCTGCTGGTTTTTTTGGAAGCCTATGGGGTGCGATCGCTCCCCGTTGCCCTGGGAATGGTGGCGATGCTGGCCTGGATGTCGCCTCCCTATGCGGCGATCGCGATCGCGATTTTGGCCCTCGATTGTTTGCGCGTTGATTTGCGGTGGGGGCGGTGGCGTTTGGGGTTCAACGGCGATCGGCGGGCATGGCTATGGTTTGGCCTGGGGCTGGGGGGCGCGATCGCGATTTTGGTCCCCTACCTGGCCGGGACCTGGAAATTTGGCCCCACCATCAGTGCCGATGTGGCCCGCACCATGGCGGAATTTCGCGGTGGCGGGCGGGCCAGCGTGTTCGATCAAGACTTTTTGGACTATTGGTTCTTCGGCAAACGCACTAATCTATTCCCGCGATCGCTCCTGACCCCCGTGACCCTGATTTTCGGTTTAGGCTTACCATTTCTGATACTTTGGCGGCGAAATGATGAACTTTTTAGAACACATCTAAATCCCGCCATTAGCCGCACCGTTGTTCAATTAATCGTTGGATCCATTGGCCTCTATGGCCTCGCCCACGCCACCCTATTTTCCCTACATTTACCCAGCCGCTACACGGGCCACAGTTTCCGCATTGCGATCGCCCTGGCCGCCGGAGTTGGCCTAACCCTGGTGCTAGAAAAACTGTGGGGCGATCGCGACCTAAATAGCAATAATCCCCTGCGGCAGGCCAGCGCCGTTCTCCTGCTGGTGGTGCTCTTGGCCTATCCCCTCACGGTTTCCGGGTTTCCCCTCACGGGCTACGGCATTGGCAAAGACGCCAATCTCTACGAATTTTTGCAACAGCAACCGAAGGACACCCTAACGGTTTCCCTATCAAAAGTGGCCGATAATATTCCCCCCTTCGCCGCGCGACCGGTCTACTTCGCGCCGGAATATGCCATCCCCTACCACCAGGGTTACTATCAGGAAATCCAGCGCCGCGCCAGCGCCACCATTGCGGCCCAGTACGCCAGCGATCGCGCGATCGTCCTCAACTTTTTGCAAACCAGCGGCGCAGACTATTGGCTTCTAGATCACAACGCCTTTGAGCCAACCTACCTTGACGATGGTTTCCGCCGCCAATTCCAGCCCGCCGCCGCCGAAGCCCAAGCTTTTCTAGAACAGGGCGGCATTCCCTGGCTGATGACCCAACGGGACCGCTGCACCGCGATCGCCGCCCCCACCTGGCAACTGCTCAGCGCCGCCTGTCTGGCCGCCCCGCCCTCCCCTGCCCCATGAGCGGTGCCGGTCACTGCTCCCCTGGCCGGTCGGGCGGGAAACTCCCTCGCTATGCTAGGGATGGTCTGGATTTTGATGGAGAGAAGAGCCTGTGCGGTTACTGCATACGATGTTGCGGGTGGGCGATCTAGAGCGATCGCTGGCGTTCTACTGCGACGTATTGGGCATGAAGCTCCTGCGCCGCAAGGACTACCCCAGCGGTGAATTTACCCTGGCGTTTGTGGGCTACGGCGACGAGGCGGACACGGCGGTGATCGAACTGACCCATAACTGGGGCACCGAGTCCTACGACCTGGGCAACGGCTACGGCCACATCGCCCTGGGGGTGGACGATATCTATGGCACCTGCGAGGCGATCGCGGCGCGGGGGGGCAAGGTGACGCGGGAACCGGGGCCGATGAAGCATGGCTCGACGGTGATTGCCTTCGTCGAAGATCCCGATGGCTACAAGATTGAATTGATCCAACTGGGCACCCAGGGATCGGCCCAGCAAAAGGCGGCGGCGACGGCGGGCGCTTGAGGAGGCAAAAACCTCACTTGATTGAGTTAGGGGTAGGGAAACGATGACGGGGCTGCGATCGCGCCATGGGGCATTGAATGTGACGGACTTGGCGCGATCGCGCCGATTCTATGGCGAGGTGCTGGGGCTGCCGGAGGTGGCGGAGCGGCCCTTTTCGTTTCCGGGGGCGTGGTATGGGGCGGATGATGGGTTTCAGATCCATCTGATCGTGCAACCCCAGGTGGAGGTGCCGCGTCCGGATGGCGATCGCTGGGGCCGCAATCCCCACCTGGCCTTTGAAACGGAAGATTTGGCGGCCCTGGAGGCGCGGCTGATCCGGGCGGGCTGTGCCGTGCAGCGCAGTGCCTCGGGGCGGGCGGCGATTTTTGTGGCGGATCCGGACGGTAACCTTTTGGAATTTAGTCAGGCGGCTGCGGACTAGGGAATGGGGCGATCGCGATCGGGGCGGGTGGTGGCCTATGGCTATGGCGATCCGGTGCTGGATGGGTCGTCCGATGCGCCCGCCTCCGTCGATTGGGGCACCGAGGTGGCGGCGGTTTATTGGGATTGGGGCGATCGCGCGGCCTTCGAGGAACTCATCACCCAGGCCCAGCAATGGCCGACGGCGCGGGTGCTGGTGCGGCGCTGGAGCGATTTGGGGGAGACGGCGATCGCCCTGTCCCAGCGGTTGAATCAATTGACGGCCCTGGGGATTGAGGTGGTGGCGATCGCCTCGGCGGCCACGGATCCCCTCGGGCAATGGGAGGAGGTGCAGCGGGAGGGGCGATCGCGGCAGATCGGGCGGGGCCACGCGATCGCGCGGCTGGAGGGGCGACCCCCACCGGGGCGGGCACCCTTTGGCTATCGGCGTGGGCGCGGGCGCTATGTCCTTGATCGCGCGGCGGCGGTGATTGTGCGGGACTTGGTGGAACATTTTTTGCTGTATGGATCCCTGCGCGGGGCCGTGCGCCACATCCGCGATCGCCATGGGCAAACCGTTGCCGTCGCCACGGGCCGTCGCTGGCTCACCAGTCCGGTCTATCGGGGCGAATTGGTCTACAAAACCGGCGATCGCGTCCCCAATGCCCACCCGGCCATCATTAGCCCCGGCGATGCCGCCCAGATCGATCGCCTCCTGCGGCGCAACCAACCCCTTGGCCCCCGCGCCGCCAGTGCCCCGCGATCGCTCGCCGGTCTGGTGCGGTGCGATCGCTGCGGTTGCCCCATGACCATCAGCGCCACCAACACCCGCCAGGGGAAAGGCCATTACCTCTACCTGCGGCCCACCGCCTGCGGCGATCGTGATCGCGGGGAACGGCCCTGCCCAGCGGCCCCCTACGACCGGATCTTGACCCTGGCGATCGCGCGGATCTGCGGGGACTTGCCCGTGGCCATTGGCCCCCCCGGCGCGGCACCGGACCCCAGGGCGATCGCGGCTCATCTGGCCGATGCGATCGCCGCCAAGGAAAATTTATTAGCGCAACTGCCCGACCTCGAAGCCCAGGGCATCTTTGATCGCGACAGTGCCCGCCTCCGCTCAGCCCACCTGCGCACCGAAATTGCCGCCCTCCAGGCCGAGCGATCGCGCCTGCCCCCCGGTTCCCTCACGGATTTGGCGGGGGCGATCGTCCTGCCGCGCTTTTGGCACGATCTATCGGAAACGGAACGGCGGTTTTATTTCCGCGAATTCATCCGCACCATTCGCATCCTCCACCGCGATCGCCAGTGGCAGGTCAGCGCGATCGACTTCGCCTTTCACCCGGCCCCCCCTTCTTCCCCGCCGTGACCGCACCAAAAATCCACGCTACACGTCCGCGCAGGGGGCTGGCAATACCCCCTGGAACACCTGTTGAATAAACATCCGCAGGGCATCAATCTCGCGGATACAGATTTCGTGGCCCATATCAAACTCTTCGTAGTGCAGCCGCCCGCCGCGATCGCAAATCGCCTGCCGCGCCTGGGACGCCAAATGGGGCGGCACCACCAAATCCCGACGACCGTGGGCCATAAAAATTGGGGCAGCAGCTTCGAGCGATCGCGTCAGGGGCCGATGGAGATAGCCACTGAGGGACGCAACCCCCGCCACCGGCAGCTCCGTCCCCACATCCAGCGCCATCGCCCCCCCCTGGGAAAACCCGCAGAGGAACACGCGATCGAGCCCCACCGGCCCCCTATTTTCCAGCTTCTTCAGCCACCGCTGCACCTGGTCGCGGCTCTCATCTAGGCCCCAATAATCCTCCCGCTCCAGGTCGTACCACATGCGGCCCCCTGGAACGTGGGGATGGGCATGGGGCGCATCGAGGGAATAAAACTGAAGCTCCGTCAACCCCAGCACCGCCGCCAGGAAAGACAGATCATTGGCATTAGCGCCCCAACCGTGGAGCGCCACAATGGCCCCTTGGGGTGGTTTACCGGACGCCGGGGGGACCGAAATTGCCTCTAAAGCCACGGGGCAGATCCTGGGTAGAATACACGCGTTACTCCTCATCCTAGATCCATCCAAACCTACATGGCACGGTTCGCACTGCTGAGTGTTTCTGATAAGACGGGCCTCGTTGAGTTCGCCCGCCAGTTGATTGAACGGTTCGAGTTTGAAATTGTCAGCAGCGGCGGCACGGCGAAGGCCCTGGCGGAGGCGGGGTTGCCGGTGCAGAAGGTTTCGGACTATACGGGCTCGCCGGAAATCCTGGGGGGGCGGGTGAAGACGCTCCACCCGAAGATCCATGGGGGCATTCTGGCGCGGGGATCCGTGGCCCAGGATGCGGCGGACCTGGACGCCCAGGGGATCCGCTTCTTGGATCTGGTGGTGGTGAATTTATATCCCTTCGAGCAGACGATCGCGCGGGAGGGGGTGACCTTGCCGGAGGCGATCGAGCAGATTGACATTGGCGGACCGGCGATGATTCGGGCGGCGGCGAAGAACCACGATCGCGTGACGGTCCTGTGCAATCCGGCGCGGTATGGGGACTATTTAGCGGCGTTGGAGGCGGGGGAGGTTTCCCTGAATTTCCGGCGATCGCGGGCTCAAGAGGCGTTCTGGCATACGGCGGCCTATGATTGCGCGATCGCGTCCTATCTGACGGAAAACGCTGATTCAGAAAATTCAGAAGAAACGACCGCGACGCCGACGAATTTCGCGATCGCGGGCACCCAGTTCCAGAGCCTGCGCTACGGCGAAAATCCCCACCAGGCCGCCGCGTGGTACCAGACCGGCGCGATCGCCAGCGGTTGGGCCGCCGCGCAGCAGTTGCAGGGCAAGGAACTGAGCTACAACAACCTGGTGGATCTGGAGGCGGCGCGGCAGATCATCGCGGATTTTGCGGATCCGAGCGGCCTCCCGGCGGCGGCGATCCTCAAGCACACCAACCCCTGCGGCGTGGCCCTGGCGGATCCGACCACCCCGACCCTCGAAGCGGCCTACCGTAAGGCATTGGCGGCGGATTCCGTGTCCGCCTTTGGGGGCATTGTGGCCCTGAACCGCGCGATCGATGGCCCCACGGCGGCGGCCCTGACGGAAACGTTTTTGGAATGCGTCGTCGCTCCGGGCTGCGATGAGGACGCGAAAAATCTGCTCCAGAAGAAGGGGAATTTGCGCGTTCTCGTTCTGCCGGATCTGCTGGCGGGGCCGCGCCAAACGGTGAAGGCGATCGCGGGCGGGTTTCTGCTGCAAGAGGCCGACAGCCGCGCCACGGATCCGTCCACTTGGCAGGTGGTGACCCAACGGCAACCGACGGCGGACCAGTTGGCGGAATTGGCCTTCGCGTGGCGGGTGGTGCGTAATGTGAAATCCAATGCGATCGTGGTGACCAAGAACCTGGCCACCCTGGGCGTCGGGGCGGGGCAGATGAACCGGGTCGGGTCCGCCAAGATTGCCCTAGAGCAGGCGGGCGACGCGGCGCGGGGGGCGGTCCTGGCGAGCGATGGCTTCTTCCCCTTTGATGACTCCGTGCGGACGGCGGCGGCGGCGGGCATCGAGGCGATCGTCCAACCGGGGGGCAGCCTGCGGGATAAGGATTCGATCGCGGCGGCGGATGAACTGGGGTTGGTGATGCTCCTGACCGGGACGCGCCATTTCCTGCATTAGGGCCAGACCCTACGGTTTGAGGGAGGCGATCGCCTGGTACTGCTGCCGCGCGATCGCCCCTTGGCAACTGCTCAGGAAGGCCAGAAAGCCGGTGCCGCCGCGATTGGGGGCCGTCGCCATTTCGCAGTGGGCATCCCGAAACGCCTGCCATGCCCGATCCGCGTCATCGAGGGCCGCTTGGAGTTGGGGCCGCTGCGATCGCACCTCCTGGACCAGGGCAGCGGTGCGATCGGCGTCGCGATCGGCGGCATAGGCGGCGCAGCCGTTGATTTCGGGGGTGCTCTGGGGATCGTCGCAGTTGATGGGCTGACCGGACAGGACCACGGTGCCGAGGCGCGGGGTGGGGGTCACCTCATCACTTGGATCGCCTTTCAAAAAACCTTCCAATTCCGCCGTCCGTTGGCGCGTCAATGCCGTCAGGCAGCCGTCGCGATCGCCCGCCGCCGCCGCCGTCAGGTCACATTGGCGATCGCGCAGCACAATCCAAGCCCGCTGGGCCGTCCGCAGTTCCTCCGGGCGATCGCCCCCCAAGGCCCCCATCACCCGCTGATAGGTTTCGTTCAAGGCGCGATCGGCGGTGCGATAGGCTTCACTCGATCCGCTGGCCCCATCGGTTTGGGGCGCTGTCGGCGTGCCGCTGCCCAGGGTGCGACGGTAGGCATCCACCCAAATGAACTGGATCATGGCATCGGGGCGATAGCGGTCCGTGCTGCCTTCGCTGGCGGTTTCGGAGCCATAGAGACCCGCATAATTCCCCGGCGAGCCGTCGGTGCGGAAGGTCAGATCCGCCGGGGCATTTTCAAATTGCACATATTCGTAGCCCTCGTTGTCGAGGTTGTAATTCAAGGTGGCGCGGCCGTAGCGCTGGGCGGCGTCGGCGATGGTCATGCCCGCGTGGACCCCGGCGGCGGTGCGGTGGTGGGGCTGGTCGGTCATCAGGAAGGGCACGCGATCGCGATCGCGGATCGGCTCAGCGGCGAAATACACCAAATACAGTTCCGGCTCCCCGCCCTGGCTCACCGCGATCGCGCCGAAGTCCGACATGAAATTGGGAATATCTTGAAACTGATAGCCATCCCCCAGGGTTTGCTTCACCTGGCCCAGGGTCATGCCCGCCCGGATGGGGCCGACGCCATCGGTGGAAATTTCCCAGCCGTCGGCGGGGTTAGTCACGGGCAACATTGCGGCCTGGGGGCGACCGGTGGCGACGCTGCTCGGGTCCGCCGTGGGGCCATTGGCGGCGTCGGTGCCTGGGCCACTGTCCGGAGTGGGGCCACCGCAGGCCATCAGTAATGCACAAACTCCGGCGGCGAAGATTGCCCGCGATCGCGGCTGACGAAACGGTTGAAAACGGTGAGCCCTGATAGCCATGGGAGATGCTCCAATTCAGTTTTGGTTGGGTGGTTGCTGCTGCGGGTGTTGATCTAGGGATAATCCCTGACGCGATCGCGATCGCCGCCCCCGCGCCAGTTTGATCGGGTGGCCGCCCCCCTAGCCCCTGGACCCCCAAGGATAAAAATCCCCAATGGCCCGCCACCGGTGGCCCCAGGGGGCAAACCCTCACGGGGCGCACCGGGCAGGGGGATGGCCAATCGCGCGATCGGCACCGGCCCGCCCCCCGTGGCACCCTAGGGGCGATCGCCCGGAGATGGCATCGTCGTGGGGAATGGCCCCGCCCCCGGTTCCTCCATCGTCGTTCCCTGCTCCAGATCCGCCGCTGGGGCTAAGGCCGATACCACCGTTGTCCGCAGGCGCACCCGCGTCTCTAGGCCCATGGCCCCCCGAATCCTCTGTTCGAGCCCCGTCGCCAGCGATCGCGCCGCCGCCTCAGGCAATGGCCCCGCCGAGGTCAGCATCAACTCCACCGCCACGGGCGATCGCTGCCAGTCCACCGCCATCTCCTCCAGTTGCAGCGTTGCGATCGCGGGGCGATTGGCCACCTCAAACGTCCGGCGGATCAACTGCCCCAGGGCCATCCGCTTTGCCACCAGCCCCAACTGTTCCCCCGCCCCCGTCACCGGTGGGGCCACCACCTTCCGGTATTGGTTCACCTGAAACTCCAGGGCAAACTTCCGGGCCGCCCAGCCCAAGCGCCGCTGCACGAACGTTTCAACCGCCGCCACCTGCTCCGGCGTCACCGCCTCCCGGGCATCCACATCCAAAATCACCCGATGGGGCAGCACATTCCAATTCACCCGCATTTGCCGAAGCTGCACCTGCTGGCCTACGGTGACGGTTTCCCGCTCTAGCACCTGCCGCAGATTCTCCCGCAGCCGCGCCTGGACGATCAGCCCCGCAAAACTCCGGAACAGGGGCACCGCCACCAGCACGGTCAGAACACTGCCCACCAGGAGAGTGCGGCCCGTGCGGCGGAAACTGACGTGGAATCCATTGGCGGCGAACACCAGGGTGCAGGCGAGGGTGATGCCCAGCAGGTTGGTGGTGTAGAGCAAAAAGGCCCCCCGACTCGCGCCGAAATTCCCCACCGCTAGATAGATGCCGGTGACGCACAGGGGGGGCATCAGGGCCACGGCGATCGCGGTGCCCGCCAGCACATCCGACAACCGGGGCCGCACCTTGGCAAAGGCACTGACGAATCCCGCCGCGATCGCGATGCCCAGATCAATCAGCGTCGGCTGGGTGCGGTTGAGGATTTCCACCCCAAAGGCGGACTCGGGCAAACTGACCACCGTTTGTAGCCCCATCGCCAGGGCCACCGACGCCCCCGTCCCCACCGCCAGGGCCAGCAAACTGTGGCGCAGGAGCGGAAAATCCCCCTGGATCGCCCCGAAGGCGGCCCCCCGCAGGGGCAACATCAGCGGGGCCACCACCATCGCCCCAATGATCACGGCGGCGCTATTGGTCAGTAGGCCAAAGGTGGCGATCGCGCAGGCGCACACCGCCAGGACCACATAGTTCAAACTCAGGCAGGATTCCGCAAACAGGTCCGCCCGCAGGTGATCGCGCTCCTCCTGGGGAGCCTGCCAAATAATCCAGTCAATGACCCGTTGCAGGCCGGGGATCCACCGGATCCAACCGAGCCGTTTGATGGGTTCCTGCTGTCGGACTCGTGCCATGGCCCACTGCACCCCCTGGAGCGCCGCGCTTTGTTCCAGGGTAGTCCAGGGGCGGCGGTGACCACTAACGGGTGGCGCTGGCTGAGGGCGGCTGGGGCCGCAGGGGCAGCTCCAGGTGGAAATGGGTGCCTTCGCCCACGGTGGAGGTGTAGGTCAATTTGCCGCCGTGCTGGGCCACGACGCGATCGGCCACCGACAGGCCCAGCCCAGCCCCCGAGCCAATGGGTTTGGTGGTGAAGAAGGGGTCGAATAGGCGATCGCCCACGGATGCTTCAATGCCCGTTCCCGTGTCGTGGATGCTGATGCGGACGCGATCTCCCCCATCGGCTCCCTGGCAGTGGGCCGTGGCGATCGTAATGGACGGAATCGGACAGGCGGATCCCTCCAGGGCCGCAATCCGGGCGGGCATGGCCGCCTCGATCGCATCGAGGCCATTGATCAGCAGATCCATCAACACCTGATTAATTTGGCTCGCCCAGCATTCCACCGGCGGCAGTGGGCCATAGCACCGATAGATCGCCACGGGGGGCAGGGCGCTATTGTGCTGGCGGTAGAGGGGGGTGCGGATGCGGTGGTCGAGCAGGGTGAGGATGCTGTCGAGGCCCTCGTGCAGATCGATGACCTTGAGATCCGCCTCATCGAGCCGCGAAAAGGTGCGCAGGGCCAGGACCAATTGGCGGATGCGGCGGCTGCCTTCGCCCATGGAGTCGAGCAGTTTTAGAAAATCCTGTTCAATGAAGGCCAGGTCCAGCTCTTCCTCTAGGGCGAGGAGTTCGGGGTCGGGGTCGGGGATGCGCGATCGGTAGGCCGCGATCGCGGTGAGCAGATCCTGGGCATGGGACTGGGCATGGACCAGATTGCCGTGGATGAAGTTCACCGGATTATTGATCTCATGGGCGAGGCCCCCCACCAGCCGCCCCAGGCTCGACATTTTTTCCGTGTGGATGAGCTGGCTTTGGGTGTCCCGCAGGCGGTTGAGGGTTTGTTCGAGTTCCGTGGTTTTTTGGTGCAGCCGCCGCTCCGACTCGTGCAGCGCCCGGTGCCGCTCCTCTAGGGCCGCCTGGGCCGCCTCCCGCTGTACCGCTTCTCGGGCGAGGGTTTCGTTGAGTTCACTCAGGTGAATGGCCTGCTCTTCCGTTTCCCGGCGGGCCGCTTCTAGATGGTCGAAGGCGCGGTTGCGATCGTCATTAATTTGCAGATAGCTGGCGCAGATGCCCGCCAACGGCACCCCGTAGGCCACCACCTTGAGGAAATGGGCCACGTTGAAATCGCTGTCAAACAGGGCCGATGACCCGAAAACCATGTGCAGTTGGGTGGCCATCTGGGGAATGGTGCCAATCCACAAGGCCCAGGAAAAGTAGGTGGGGCGATCGCGGTGCAGGCGCGGAAACACCAGCAAGCCGCCCACCGCAAACAGGATCAGCGGCAGCACATCCCACGGGCGCACAATCAGGGCACCGGGGTACATGGTCTGGGGCAGGTGGGGGCTTTGGGTGCAGTAGAGGATGGTGCCATAGGCGATCGCGCCGCAGCCGAGGACCATCAACAGCAGCAATTCCGTACTGCTGCGCCAGCGTTTGCCCCGTCGCCCCAGCAGCAGACCACAGCCCATCAACAGCAGCGCGGCGGTGAACAGGCGGGCAATGCTCCAGGAGAAGGGAATCAGATCAATCGCGTCCCCCACATTGGCGATGATGCGATCGGCGGCGAGGGTGTGGAACGCATCCATGCAGCCCGCATAGAACAGGGCAATGCCCAGGATGGGGGTGACCACATCGCGGTTGAGTTGGAAATACAGCACCGCCAGCAGGGCCGTAAACATGGCGGTGCCGCAGGCGGACCATTCCAACAGGCTATGGACAAAGCTGCCCCGCAACAGTTGGTGGAGATGGTTGACGAGATCGTCGCCGGTGAAGTGGGGGAAGTCGGCGACGGAGAAGTCCGTTTGGCGGGTGCTGAAATTGACGCCGATCGCCTGGAGGAGGGCGGGCAGGGTCGAGAGGGCAATGACGATCGCAAGCCAGCGGTACTTGGCCCGACGGCTCAGGTCAAAGGCGGCGCGATCGCGGTCCTTGAAGCGCCGCCAAAATTGCTGATCGCCGGGGAACAGGGCACGGATGAGATGGGCCATGGACAGGAGGGAACTCTAAAGACCACACGGGCGGGGGCTTAACGGTCGGAGCGCGAGGTACAGAAAAATCCCCCTTGGGGTTGGTCCATGGGTGCTGGACTAATCGGGCATTTTGAAGGAGGAGGTGTAGATCGGATCCGACATGCGGCGGGTGGGTAAGGGATTGCCGTCGCTATCTTCATCGTCGTCTAGATCGCCCCAGTCGTCATCACCCCAGTCGTCATCGTCCGTGGTGTCCGGGGCGGCTGGGGGTTCGGCGGTGTCCGGGGCGATCGCGGGGCTACCGCTAGGGTTCCCGGTTGGGCCATCAAAACCCCCATCGTGGTCAAAGTCGTCCTCGTCTTCGTCAAAATCGTCCCCCAAATCCACCAGGGGCAGGCGATCGGCGACGAAGGTGTTGGGGATTTGCTCGTCCTCGTCGTCGTCCTGGGGGTTGGGGGTGAGGGTCGGGATCCCGTCCATCTCCATGGGGACCACTTCCACTTCGACGGCGACGGCGATCGCCTCTGTACCCTGGCTCACTTCTTCCGGCTCGGGCGCGATCGCGGTGTCTAGCGCAGGCTCGGGGTCCGGCCCAGGATCTGGGGTTGGTTCGGGAGTCGGGTCGGGGATGGATTCCGCGATCGCGCTGGCCGGTGTCCCAGGGCGTTTCACAAAGGTCAGGCCGCTGCGATCGCCCGCCGCCTCCACATCCACGCCGATGCGATCGCCGGGGCCAAACTCGTTTTCGAGGATTTTGGTGGCGAGGGGATTTTCGATTTCCCGCTGGATCGCCCGCTTCAGGGGCCGCGCCCCGTAGACCGGATCGTAGCCCACCTCGGCGATGTAGTTTTTCGCCCCCATCGACAGTTCAATCTCGATGGACTGATCCGCCAACAGCCGCTCCAGCCGCGCCATCTGAATCGACACAATCTCCCGCAGCTCCAGCTTCGTGAGCGGATGGAAGACGATCGTGTCATCCAAACGGTTCAAAAACTCGGGCCGGAAATGCTGCCGCAGCGCGCCCATGACGCGATCGTTCATTTCCCCGTAGCGGGCATCATCCCCGGCATATTCCAGGATGTACTGGCTGCCGATATTGCTCGTCATCACCACAATGGTGTTACTAAAATCCACCAAATGGCCCTGGCCGTCCGTCAGCCGCCCGTCATCGAGCACCTGCAACAGCACATTGAACACATCCGGGTGGGCCTTTTCCACCTCGTCAAACAGCACGACGGAGTAGGGATGGCGGCGCACGGCGTCGGTCAACTGGCCGCCGGCCTCGTAGCCCAAATAGCCCGGAGGCGCGCCGATCAGCCGCAGGATATTTTGCTTTTCCATATACTCCGACATGTCCAGCCGCACCATGGCGTCCTCACTGTCGAAGAGCAATTCCGCGATCGCCCGGGCCAATTCCGTTTTTCCGACCCCCGTTGGCCCCAGGAATAGGAACGACCCAATGGGACGGCTCGGATCCTTCATGCCCGCCCGCGCCCGCCGGATCGCCGCCGCCACCGTCGCCACCGCCTCACTTTGGCCGATCACCCGCTCATGGAGATAGGACTCCAGTTTTAATAGCTTTTGCCGCTCCGACTCCAGCAGCCGATTCACGGGCACGCCGGTCCATTTCGCCACCACTTCGGCAATGTCCGCCTCGGTGACCTGTTCCCGCAGCAGGGGCGCCGCCAGTTGCGCCTGGATTGCCCGCAGTTGCGCCTCCTTGGCCTCCCGCTCCTGGGCGATTTCCTCCAACTTGCCGTACTTCAACTGGGCCGCCAGGTTCAGGTCATAGTCCCGCTCCGCCTGGTCGATCTGCTTTTGCAGTTGGCTTTCCTGTTCCTTGAGGCCGTTGATCGCATCGAGAATGTCCTTTTCGCCGCGCCATTGGCCGTCGAGGGCGTCGTGGCGCACCTGCAAATCCCGGATTTCCGCCTCGATGCGCCCCAGGCGATCGCGCGACACCGCCGACTCATCCTCCTGCAATGACAGGCGCTCCATTTCCAACTGGCGCAGGCGGCGATCGATCGTCTCCAGTTCCGCCGGTTTGGACGTAATCTCCATCTTCAGTTGGGCCGCCGCCTCATCCACCACGTCGATCGCCTTGTCCGGCAGACAGCGATCGGTAATGTAGCGCTGGGCCAACTTCGCGGCGGACACCAGGGCCGCATCCAAAATTTTCACGCCGTGGTGAACCTCATAGCGTTCCTTGAGGCCCCGCAGGATCGACACCGTATCTTCGACGGACGGTTCGCGGATCAGCACCTGCTGGAAGCGCCGCTCCAGGGCCGGATCCTTTTCTAAATGCAGGCGATATTCATCAAAGGTCGTCGCCCCGATGCAGCGCAATTCCCCCCGCGCCAGCATTGGTTTTAATAGATTGCCCGCATCCATGGCGCTGCCCTGGCCGGAGCCGGTGCCGATGATCGTATGCAGTTCGTCAATGAACAGGACCACGGATCCTTCCGAGTGGGTGACCTCCCGCAGGACGGCCCGGAGGCGCTCTTCAAATTCCCCCCGGAATTTGGCCCCGGCGATCAGACTGCCCATGTCCAGGGAAATCAGCCGCCGCCCCTTGAGGGATTCGGGCACGTCGCCGTTGATGATGCGCTGGGCGAGCCCTTCAACGACGGCGGTTTTGCCCACGCCCGGTTCGCCGATGAGGACGGGGTTATTTTTGCTGCGGCGCGACAGCACTTGGATGGTGCGGCGGATTTCTTCATCGCGACCGATGACGGGATCGAGTTTGCCGTCGGCGGCCCGCTCCGTTAGGTCAATGCCGTATTTTTCGAGGGCTTCGTAGCGGGATTCGGGGGTTTGGTCCGTGACCTTTTGGCTGCCCCGGACGGCTTTGATGGCGGTTTCGAGGTCTTGGGGGTCGAGGTTGTATTGCTTGAGGGCGCGGCGACCGATGCGATCGTCTTCGGCGAAACCAACTAAAAGGTGCTCGACGGAGATGTAGTCGTCGTCCCAGGATTGGCGGGCAGCGTCGGCGCGATCGAGCAGCAGGTCGAGGCTGCGGCCCAGGTACAGTTGCTCGATTTGGTTGACTTTGGTTTGGCGATCGCCGAAGGCTTCCAGTTGTTGAGCCAGGTCTTCGGCGGCGATGCCGGAGCGTTTGAGGATGTCGGCGGCGATGTCGCTGAGATCCAGCAGGGCGAGGATGACGTGTTCGACCTCCAGGTTCTGTTGCCTCATGCGGCGGGCGACGTCCTGGGAGTTGACGATGGCTTCCCAGGCTTTGTCGGTGAATTTGTTGGGGTCGGTGGGCTGCATGGGGCGATCGCGGGTCGAGGTCCGAGGTGGTTGGGGAAAGGGGCGTGGCCGTTGGGGGGCCGGTTAGGGACCATTGGACTATAACAGCAGACAACTGTCACGGTGCTTTGGTCGGGCGGCGGGATTTTCAAGGATCCGTGGGCAGCCGTTCGAGGAGTCGCAGGGCGTGGCGTTCGGCGACCTGGAGAATGATTTGATCGTACTCAACAAAGGCGCGATCGAGGGGGGGCGAGTGGGGCGGCGTGATGTGGTGAAGATGAACTTCCTGAAAGGCTTGGGTGAGGCTGTCCCAGGTGTTGGGGTCGAGGAAGGAGTCGCGCAGGATCAGGGTGCGGCCAGCCAGGATGGGGGGGCCGCTGCTGCGGTGGCGGACGATCGCGGGGACATATTGACTGTCGAGGATGCCGCGATCGCGGGCGACCTGGCCGTTGGGGTAGCGATCGCCGTTGATCCAAATGCCTTGGGAATGGATGCCGGTGCGGGTGAGCTGAAAGACGCGATCGCGGGTGTCGGGCAGGACCTGCCAGGGGGTGAAGCGTTTACGGATGCCCAGCATCAGCCGCAGATCGCCGCCGCCGTTGTAGCGATTGGGAATGGGTTGGAGCTGGGTTGCATCCGCGATCGCGGGATCCAAACTTTGGAAGAGGGTTTCAATGAGCAGATGTGCCCCCCGGCTCGAATGGTGGGTATCGAGGGGCAAAAAGAGGCGATCGGGACTGGTGAGCTTCCCGGCGCGGTACGTGGCCCACAGATCCAACACCCGTGAATCGGTGGCGGCGCGATCGCCCACGGCCCGGTAGAGGCGATCGCGGGCTGCCCCAGTGCGGGCCAAATCCCGACGAGCCAACGGCGAGAGATATTCGGGATAGATGGCGTGCTTACTGGGCACGATCGCCAGCCGCACCGTCACCGCCGGACGATGTCGCCTTTGCCACGCGAGGAAGCGATCCAGCCGCGCGATCGCCCGATCCACCCGCTTGATGGTGTAGCGATCGCTATCCGCCGTTTCCACCAGGCCATAGCTCAGGCGGTAATACAGCCAGCGATCGCGCCCCACATCCACCTGCTCGAAGCGATCGCGCCCCAGCAACTCCAACTGCGCCTTCAACTGAATCGCCGCCCCGCGAAAGGGCAGTCGATCACTTAAAGCCCGCTCCACCGTTTGATAGGTCGCGCGATCAAGCCAATTGCTACCCGTCAAACTCGGCCACGGCCCCGGCGATCGCCGCTCCACCCGCCGCAAATAATCCCCATCAAACCCAGCGCTCCAGGGCCGCAGCAACGGCCACCCCAGCCCCAGCAGCAGCGCCCCCCCCGCAACCGTCCGGCTCCAGCGCGATCGTCCCCCCATCGCCCGCCCGCCCCGCCAAAACGCCCACCGCCGCCCCACCAAGCCCTAACCTCCAAAACCCCAAGCCCATCATCCCCCAAGGGGGTTCCGTCCCGGCCAAACCCCGGAAACCAAGGCATCTCTCAAAACGCAGAAGCCGTAGCCATAGCCTCCCCCCTTGATCCCCCCTCAGCCCCAATCCCCCAGGGAAAACCCCCTCAAAATCCCCCCAATTTCAACCCCAGATCCCACCAAACCCCCTCCCATTTCTTCCCGCAGCCCAGGGATTGCCCCCCTCCGTAGCCCTCAATTTCCCCCCAAAAACCATAGGTACAACCACACAAAAACCCACGGCCCAACGGCGGCATTTCATCCCAAATCGCTCCCCCAATCCCCCAAAAGCCCCCATGAAACCATTCCCAGGACCGGTGGCAATTAGCAGCAACCCAACTCAACCATCGCCACCCGCCGCTGAACTTTTGACCACGGGCAACAAAATATACAACAAAATATACCTATGTAACCAATCTTCTCATTAGGATATATCTTGAGATTTCCTTCGGCAATTTCCGCCGCGCCGCCGAAGCTGAAATGCTAGGACCACGATCGCCGTGCCTTTCCCCATGATCTCTCCAGCCCAATCCCCGTCCCTTGCTAACCCCCCCATCGCTGGATACGCGATCGTCGAGCAACTGTATCTAGGCTCACGAACCGCAGTCTATCGAGCCCTTAATCTCACAAGCCAGCGGCCGGTCGTCATCAAAATTCTGCGGCGGGAGTGCCCTAGCTTTAGCGAATTGGTCCAATTTCGCAACCAATACACCATCACCAAGAACCTAACCCTCACCGGCGTCGTCAAACCCATCGGCCTAGAATCCGTCGGCAACGGCTACGCGTTGGTCATGGAAGATTGGGGCGGCATTTCCCTCGGGAAATACCATCAACAACAGCCCCTCTCCCTAACGGAAATTTTAGATATTTCCCTACAACTGGCGGATATTCTCCACGAACTCAGCCAGCACCGAATTATTCATAAGGATCTCAAGCCTGCCAATATTCTAATTCATCCTGAGACCAAACAAGTTAAGCTCATCGACCTCAGTATTGCCTCCCTATTACCTAAGGAAACCCAAGAACTCCAAAACCCAAATATTCTAGAGGGAACCCTAGCCTATCTCGCCCCCGAACAAACCGGGCGGATGAATCGCGGCATTGATTATCGCACGGACTTTTATGCCCTTGGCGTAAGTCTCTATCAACTGTTGACGGGACAATTGCCATTCCCCTCGGAGGATCCCCTCGAACTGATCCATGCCCACATGGCTAAGATGCCGCCCCCCGTCGATCAAATCAATCCTGAAATTCCCAGCATGGTGTCAGCCATTGTCCATAAACTAATGGCCAAAAATGCTGAGGATCGCTATCACAGTGCCCTAGGACTCAAACACGATTTGCAGCGGTGCCTTACGGCCTGGTCCCAGACCGCAACAATCGACACCTTTGAACTGGGGCAGCGGGATTTGAGCGATCGCTTCCTCATCCCTGAGAAACTCTATGGCCGCGAAGCGGAAATTGAAACCCTTCTCGCGGCCTTTGATCGTGTCGCCAGCGGTGCATCAGAATTAATGCTTGTGGCCGGATTCTCAGGCATCGGCAAAACCGCCGTTGTCAACGAAGTCCACAAGCCCATCACCCGCCAGCGCGGCTATTTTATTAAGGGGAAATTCGACCAATTCAATCGCAATATTCCCCTATTTGCCTTCGTTCAGGCCCTGCGGGATCTGATGGGGCAGCTACTCTGTGAGTCTGATTTGTGCCTTACGCAATGGCGGGAAAAAATCCTTGGGGCCGTAGGCAAGAATGGCCAAATCCTCATCGAAGTAATCCCCGAGCTGGAGGCCATCATCGGTCAGCAGGATGACGCCGTTGAACTATCGGACAATGCCGCCCAAAATCGCTTCAATCTCCTCTTTCAAAGATTCATCGCCGTCTTCGCCACCACCGAACATCCCCTAGTCCTATTCCTGGACGATTTGCAATGGGCCGATCTGGCCTCCCTTCAGCTCCTCAAGCTGCTCATGGGCAACTGCAATTGCCTGCTCGTCCTGGGGGCCTATCGTGATAATGAAGTTTCGTCCACCCATCCGCTCATCCTCACCGTCGAAGATCTCAAGAAGACAGACGCGATCGCCGTCAATACCATTACCCTAGCCCCCCTCGCCTTTACGGACGTCAATGCCCTGGTGGCCGACACCTTAAATTGTGGGACGGCATTGGCCACCCCGCTGGCGGAATTAATCAACCGTAAAACCCAAGGCAATCCCTTCTTTACAACCCAATTTCTGAAAGCCTTATATGAAGAGCAGCATATTCGCTTCAACCGCAGCCACCGCCATTGGGAATGCGACATTGCCCAGGTAAATGCCCTCGCCATCACCGATGATGTCGTTGAATTTATGGCGCTGCAATTGCGCAAACTTTCCGAAGAAACCCAGCAAGCCCTCAAACTGGCCGCCTGCGTCGGTAATCAATTTGATCTGGCCACCCTGGCCGTCATTTCTGAACAGCCCTCCGCCCCCATCGCGATCGCCCTGTGGCAGGCCCTACAGACCGGATTAATCCTAGCCACCAGTCAAGTCTATAAGTTTTTCCAAGGGCCACAGCCCCCCGATTTAGAAGATTCCGTCAACCTCACCTACCGATTTCTACACGATCGCATTCAGCAGGCCGCCTACTCCCTCATTCCAGACGAGCAAAGGGCCGCCCTCCACTACAAAATTGGCCAGTTATTACTCAACCATTTCTCCGGCCCCCACCGAGAGGAACGAATTTTTGACATTGTGGGACACCTCAACCTGGGGGTTTCCCTCATTACCGATGCAGGGGAGCGGCTCGATTTAGCCCGGTGGAACCTAATGGCCGCCCAAAAAGCCACCGCATCGAGTGCCTATGATGCAACGCTTCAATACCTCGACCAGGCCCTGGAACTGCTGCCGGAAAATGCCTGGATCGAGCACTACGATCTCACGATTAAACTGCATCACCATCGCCTTGATGCGGCCTATCTAACGACCCAGAATGAACATCTCAAAGCCTGGGGCGAGATCGTTCTGCAAAATGCCACAACCCTCCTCGATCGCATCAAGGTCTATGAGACCCGCATCATGGCATTGCGGGCCGAGGGGAAACTCCTGGACGCGATCGCCCTGGGCCTAGAAGTTCTGAAGCTATTAGACCTGGAATTGCCCATCCAGCCAACCCCTGAGGATATCCAGACGGCCCTCGATCAGTCCCTGCGGGCATGGCAGGATTGCGCCCCCATGGAACTGTTTGATCTGCCATCCATGCAGGATCCACGGCTCCTGGCCGCCATGCAAATCCTAACGAAGATTGTGCCTTCGGCCTATATGGCGGCTCCGGCATTAATGCCCCTGCTGATCTGTAAACAGGTGGAGCTCTCTATTCAATATGGTAACTGCCCCATCTCCGTTTTTTCCTATGCGGATTATGGGGTGCTTCTGATTGGTGCCCTGGGGAAAATCGATGCAAGCTATGAATTTGCCCAGCTTGCCCTCAGACTCCTGGAAAAATTCCAGGCCACCCCCTTCAAAAGCAGGGCCTATTTCGTGGTCAATGCCCTGATTCGCCATTGGAAGGAGCCCCTGCAAAACTGCATTCCCCTACTTTTAGAGGGCTATTGCAGTGGATTGGAGGTTGGCGATTGGGAATGTGTGGGACTGAATCTCTATGTCGCCAGCAGCTATCAATATTGGATGGGGCGAGAACTCCAGGGGCTGTCTGAAGAGATGCAGACCTATCGCCAGGTCATGGAAAAGGTGAACCAAACGGCCACCTTAGATGCCCATGAAATTCATCTTCAAATGGTTCTCAATTTGATGGGGCAAGGGAAAATTCCCTACCGCTTACAGGGCCATGTTTTTGATGCTGAGCAGTCAATCCCGAGACTGAAGGCTAATGGCGACGGGGTTAGTCTCTGCCATTTTTATGTGAATCAGGCGTTCCTCTGCTATCTCTTCGATCAAGATGAATTGGCGATGCAGTCGCTCATTGATGCGGAGGATTACATCAAGGGGGGAACCAGTGCGTTCTTCATGGCGGTTGGCGTTTTCTACGATGTGTTGATTCAGCTTAGGCGCTATCCAACCCTGCCGTCCGAGCAGCAGCCATCGGCCCTAGAACGCATTGCGGCCCAGCGGGAGATGCTGAAGGGTTGGGCCCAGTATGTGCCCGCTAACCATCGGCACCGTTGGCAATTGGTGGAGGCGGAGTACCATCGAATCCTGAATTGTCGGGCGGAGGCTATTGATTACTATGACTGCGCGATCGCGGATGCGAAGGCCCACGGTTTCCTTCAGGAGGAAGCCTTGGCCAATGAACTGGCGGCCCGATTTTATCTAGGGTGGGGCAAGGCCAAAATTGCGGCGGGCTATATGCAAGATGCCTACTATGGATATGCCCACTGGGGAGCCAAGGCCAAGGTTCAGGATCTAGAGAAACGCTATCCCCAACTGCTCACGTCAATTCTGCAAAATCAAACCCTTTCCCTCTCGATAACAGATACGGTATTTGTTGACTCGCCGTCGGTGGTTTCGTCGGGATCTAGCCCTGAGATGCCCACCTCAAGCGGCACCGTTATTTCTAATGCCTTGGATTTGGCTACGGTGCTGAAGGGAACCCAAGTGCTGTCCCGGGAAATTCAACTGGATAAATTACTGGCGGCGCTGCTGCATACGGTGCTGGAAAATGCTGGGGCGGATACGGGAGTTCTGCTGATGCCCCACGGGGATCAGTGGTTTCTAGAGGCGATCGCAACCCTAGAGGAACCCATCCAGGTGGAATCCATCGCCCTATCGAAGGCTGCGCCAGTGCCGATGTTCCTCATCAATGCGGTGAAGCGCAATCGGGAGCCGGTGGTGGTGATCGATGCCCTGAAGCATCCCACCCTGGCCATGGATGTCCACATTATGCGGCAACAGCCCAAGAGTGTTCTGTGTACGCCAATTCTGAACCAGGGCAAACTGGTGGCAATTTTATATCTAGAAAATCACGTCGCGGCGGGGTCTTTTACGGGCGATCGCATTGAACTCCTCAATCTCCTCTGTGCCCAGGCGGCCATTTCCCTAGAGAATGCCCGACTGTATCAGCAGTCCCAAACCTATGCCCAACAGCTTGAGCGATCGCAACTGCAAATGGTGCAAAGTGAAAAGATGGCATCCCTAGGGAATTTGGTGGCGGGGGTCGCCCATGAAATCAACAATCCCATCGGCTTTCTGAACGGCAGTCTGGATCACCTCAAGGGCTATGTGCAGGATTTGCTGAACCACCTTTCCCTCTATCAGCAACATTATCCCAATCCGGTCGAGGCCATTCAAGACAGCGCAGAGGCCATTGATCTGGACTATCTGACCGAAGATATGGATAAGTTGCTGGAGTCGATGGGGAATGCAACGGAACGAATTCGCTCCATTAGCACGAGTCTGCGCACCTTTTCTAGGGCGGACAGCACGGACCACAAGGTGGAGGTGGATCTGCATGAGGGGATTGATAGTACGCTGCTGATCCTCAAATATCGCCTGAAGGCCAATGAGGCGCGGCCCGCCATTGAGGTGGTTCGAGACTATGGGGATCTGCCGCCCGTTTCCTGTTTTCCGGGACAGATTAATCAGGTGTTTATGAATATTTTGGCCAATGCCATCGATATTCTGGATGAGGTGGCCCAGAGGCATACTTTCCAAGAATTATTGGATCGCCCCCAACGGATTGAGATTCGGACGGCGGTGGAGGGGGAATTCGTGCGGATTCGGATTCGTGATAATGGGGATGGGATGACGGAGGCGGTGAAGGGAAGGATTTTTGATCATTTGTTTACGACGAAGGAGGTTGGTAAGGGGACGGGGTTGGGGTTGGCGATTTCTCGTCAGATTGTGGAGGAAAAGCACGGGGGCTGTCTGACGGTTCAGTCGGAGGTGGGCTGGGGCAGTGAGTTTTGGGTGGATTTGCCGCTTGTGGCGGGGGAATCCATGCCTAGGGTTTGAGCCGGTTGAGTTTGAGTTTGAGCTTGATTTTGCTGAGAGGGGTGTCTTTAGTGTTGGTTAAGTGACGGCACTAGGGTGATGGGTTGGATGGATTGATCGCCGCTGGGGGGCCAATGGGGGGCGGCCCAGATGCAACAATGGCTACGGAGACCAGGACTATTCCCTAACCCCATCCCCTGAAAAACCCATGCAACGAGGACTTTGGAAATCTGTCGCCGCGATCGCCTGCACGCTGGTGTTGGCCTTGACCCTTCAGGGTTGTGGCACCACGGGCAATGCCCTCACGCCCTATGTTGATGCCCTCGGTGGCTTTAAATTCCTCTATCCGGTGGGGTGGGTGCAGGTGAAGGTGGCCAGCGGCCCGACGGTGGTGTTCCATGACCTGATCGAGGAGACGGAGAATGTCAGCGTGGTGGTCAATCCGGTGCCGGATGGCCAGACCCTCGAAAGTTTGGGCACGCCGTCGGAGGTGGGCTACAAGCTCTCGAAAACCGCGATCGCGCCCCCCGAGTCGGGCCGGGTGGCGGAGTTGGTGAACGCCGAAGCGCGCGAGGCCAATGGCAAAACCTATTACCTGCTCGAATATGAGGTGCAACTGCCCGGTCAGCGCCGCCATAACCTCGCCAGTGTGGCCGTGAGCCGGGGCAAGTTGTTCACGTTCAATGTTTCGACGCCGGAGCGCCGCTGGGCCAAGGCGGGGGATCTGCTGAATCGCGTTGTGCGGTCCTTCTCGGTGGATTAACTCGGTGGATTAACCAGTAACAAGCTCGATGAGTTCGGGGCGGTGGCCCTAGGGTTGATCGCCCATGCCCTCTTCGATGCGCTGGGCCAACTGTTCCGCCGCCCAGCGATCGCACCCCAGGGCCGCACCCCCCACCGCCACCGCCGCGATCGCCGCCACATAGAACACCGCCGTCCCCTGGTATTTCCAGATCGGCCCCAACAGCAGCGGCGATAGAAAATGCCCCAGGGCCGCGCAGCCGTTGCCCAGGGCCAGAATGGTGGATCGCGTACTGACCGGGGCCATCTGCGAGAGCCAGTCATACAAATTCGGCATGACGGCCCCAAAGCCCACCCCAAACAGCAGGGCATCGACCAAAATCAGCCGTTCGTCCACAAACAGGGGAATCGTCCCCAGGGCCAGCCCCATGGCCCCCAACCCCAGCGCGATCGCCCGATTGGTCCCCAGCCACCGCGCCAGCCGACTCGCCCCAAAGGCCGACATCAGGGCCGCCCCCACCGCCCGCGCCGCCAGAATTTCCCCATTGAGCAGGGGCGTCGCGCCGATCGCGGCCTTGAAATGCAGCGGCCCGTAAATAATCACCACCGCAAAAAAGGCCGACGCCAGCCCCAAACCGCCACAGGCTACCTGGATTGGCACCTGCCCCAGGGTGCGCCGCAGGGTAGACAGTTGCCCCAAATTGGCGCGATCGCCCCCCCGGTCATGGCGCAGCAGCCAGCTCGCGATCGCCGCCATCGGCAGGGCCAACCCATAGAGCCCAAAGGACCAGCGCCAATCCTGGCCCCCCAGCGCCCCACTCAGGAGCGGAAAAAAGACACTCGCCGTCGCCAGGGCACTGGCCGTATAGCCCAAGGCGATCGTCCGCGCCTGACCGTCATAGAGGGCCGACACCCAGCCAATGCTCGCCGCCGCCAAACCGCCGCTGGCGATGCCCACCAGGGCGCGGCTGACCACCAGGGCAGGCACCGAAGTCGCCAGCCCCCCCGCCAGCCCAAACACCCCATAGGCCACCAAACACGTCAGCAAAATGGGCCGCTTCCCCAGGCGATCGGCCAGCAGCCCCATCACCGGCCCCGCCAAGGCCGTCATCAGAATGTGGATACTGGCCACCACCCCCACCCAGCGGGGATCAATGGCGAGGGATTCCACAATTTCCGGAAAGATAGGATCCACCACGCCGCCCGTGGTGCTCGACAGGGCTCCGGCCCCGAGCAGGACGATCAGAATGGGGCCGCGATCGCCAATGAGGGCACGGAAGGACGGGGGACGGGCCACGGACGACACCTCGAAACCTGCTGAAAAGCCTAGAAAACCGTATGGTTTCGCACTATAGCCCGAAAGTGCCGGTTCCCCCCGCGCGATCGACCGCCTCGCCAATCGGCCCCGCCGGGGTGCCCAGGGCGGATCCGGCGGCGGCCCATTCCTGGCGCATACAGGCCCCGCAAATGCCCCAACGGTCTAATTCGGGGGGTGGGGTGGGGCACCGGCAGCGGGGGCAGGGGGGAAATTGCTGCGATCTCGCCTGCCGTCGAGCGGCCCAGCGGGCAAAGGCTTCCCCGGCGGATGGGCGTGGCGTATTGGGGTCTTTTGGGCGGGTTGGTTGCGATCGCGGGGCCGCCGGATGTGATTCAAAGGGGCGCGGCGTTGGGGTTTCTGGCGGGGATGGGTTGGGCGGCGGGGCGATCGCCCCATCCGAGCCATGCCAGCGGGCCGTACTGAACTGAATCTCTTGCAGCCCCTGCACCAGCGGCGACGGCAGGGCCTCTTGAACTTTCTTTAAAATCCGCCGCCGTTCATAGGTCAAGGTTTGCGCCCAGGTGCCATGGGCCACCGCCACCTGCAAAATCCCCTGACGCACCCCCGTCGGCCGCGTCCGCTGGGCCACCGCCGCCCCCACCAGGGACGGCCAGCGGCGACACAGTTCCTCAAACTGCTGCTGCCGTTGCCATTCGGGCCGATTCATCACCCCGGCAAGGGTTCCCTTCAGGGGCTCAAGTTTCATGGCAAGTGTCCTGGGTCGTTCCTCTCCAATGCCCCGCTAATACCCGCGCTAATACCCTAGACTGGCCCGCCGCGATCGCGATCGCCCCATCCCCCCCTAGCGTCTCGCAAAGCCCCGTGTACAATCGACTGGTAAATCAGTTCAGTTGCGGATCAGGCGCAGATCAGGCGCGCGGTGAACTGGCTCCAGGCGGGTTATGTGGACCCGCGCCCTGGACCGCTTCCCCGGCCTAACCCCACGGACCTAACTCCATTGTTGCGCCGCCGCCGCTCCCGGCCACCCCCCAACCCTCCTAAGGGATTGAAACGGGATTGAAACTTACCCAACGCCCGCGCCTGCCATTTGCCCCCGTGCGGGCACGAGGAACCCTATACCGCCATGCCCACCCGTCCCCGCCGCAGTGCCGCCAGCCGAGCCAGTGTTGATCCCCAGGTGCTCCACCCCAAGCTCCAGGCAGCTTTGGATTGTTTGGAGGTGAACCTAGAGGCGGAGCTGGCCCGCTACCGGCGATCGCGACCCCAGAAGGGGGGCATTGTGCGGCGGTTTTTGGTGCGGCTCTCGGGCAGTGGCGAACCGGAGGCGGTGCCCCTGCCCCTGCAAGCGGGAAAACCCTCGGCGGCGGCCCTGCCAGCGGCCCAACCGGCGGGCCTGGATACGGCGATTTTAGGGCTGCGATCGCCGGAACTCGATCGCGCGGCGGATCAGGCCCTCGCGAGGCTATCCCCCCAGGGGGATCAGGAGGAGTTGCGCGCCGCCTTGACCCTGGTGCAGCCACCGGGACCGGGGCGACTCCCCCTGACTGGCCCCGAAACCCCCGACAGCCCCCCGCCTCCCCCCACCAGGGCAGGTGTCACCACGGCGGCGAATCTTTTGGCGGCGCGATCGCCCGAGGCACCCCTCCAGCGGGCCTTGCGGGAAGAAGAAGACACCCTCGATCCCCTGGCGGATGATCCCCTCGGGGATTCCGATCAAGCCTATTTCGCCGGGGCCTATGGGGCCGATGCCTACGATCGCTCCGGCGACCTGCGGGGAACGGCGCAACAGCGGCGGCGCAACCGGCGGCGATCGCGGCGGGGTGGCCCCTTCAGCACCATCGGCGTCGCCACCATCCTGCTGACCCTGTCCGGCACCGTCTGGACCTACTACAGCAACTACCCCGCCAGTGACGAACATTTGCGCCTTGCGGGCCTCTGGGAACGGCTCGGCAACACCCTCAACCTCGACGAAAGCGCGATCGCGGAAGGCCCCGCCCCCAGCCCCAGCGCCCCCGCCGAAGTGACCGGCCTGCCCACCAACCTGGCCCAGCGGGAATTTGTGGACCTCAACCTCCAGACCCTGAGCACCCTCGCGGAGCCGGCCCCCCCCTCCCCCAGCCCCGAGCCCCTCGCCAGCCCCGGCACCACCGCCCTAGGCCCCCAAACCCTGCCCCAGGTGCCCGAAATTCCCGTCGTGGGGGCCGCCACCGCCAGCCCAAACCCAACCGCTTCCCCCACCGCCGGAGCCACCCCCAAGGCCAGCCCCAAACCCCAGGCCAGCCCTAGCCCTAAACTGGCCCTCGGGGCGATCATCCCCATCCCCGCCGACGGCACCCGCTACTACTACGTCGTCGCCACCCCGAGCGATCGCATCACCCTCGACGCCGCCCGCAAATACGTCCCCGACGCCTACACCCGCCAATTCCCCGCCGGCAGCCGCATCCAGTTCGGAGCCCTCGACACCCGCGATCGCGCCGAACAGGTGGCCCGTCGGCTCCTCGACGCCGGTATCCCCGTCGAGATCTATCATCCCAAGGCCCAGACCCCATAAGCCATCGGTTAGGATACGGTTTAGGGAAGGGAATTGAAGGGAGACAGACGGTGGGATTACTCGATCGCATCGGTCGCCTCGTTCGGGCGAATGTCAACAGCCTCATCACCCAGGCGGAAGACCCGGAAAAGGTTTTGGAGGCCACCCTCCAGAGTCTGCAACGGGAACTCACCCAGGTGCGTCAGGCCGTTGCCCAGGCGATCGCCATCCAGAAGCGCACCGAACGCCAGTATGCAGCGGCCCAACAAACCGCCGCCGACTGGTACCGGCAGGCCCAACTGGCCGTGGATCGCGGCGAAGACGGGGCCGCCCGCGACGCCCTCACCCGTCGGCAACCGTTCCACCAGAGCGCCCTCGCCCTGGGGGGCCAGCTCAATGGCCAAACCCAAACCGTCGAGCAGTTGCGCCAGACCCTGCGCGATCTGGAACAAAAGTTCCTCGAAGCTCGGGCTAAGCGGGATCTGTACGTGGCGCGGGCGCGATCGGCGGCGGCATCCCAACGGATGAATGAACTGCTCGATCGCACGGGGGGGTCTGCGGCGGGCCGTGCCTTTGAACGGCTAGAGGCCAAGGTGCTCGATCTCGAGGCCCGTTCCAGTGTCGGGGCCTTGGGCAGCGATCCCATTGAGGGGCAATTTGCCGCCCTCGAAGGACTCACCAGCGTTGATGCGGAGCTGGCGAACCTGAAGGCGGCGCGCACCTCGAACCGGCGTCCCCCCCTGGGGCCTTAGGTCCCCTAGCCCGATCCCCCTCATCCTGGCCGTAGCGGTCAGGGAATCGTTAGGATCCTCGAATCCCGAGCCCTTTGGTCGCATCGACATTCAATCAACCGCTCAATCGACTTCAGTAGTTAGGAGAATCCAGCCATGGGACTGTTTGATCGCGTGAGTCGGCTTGTGCGCGCCAACGTCAATGACATGGTGAGCAAGGCGGAAGACCCGGAAAAAATCCTCGAGCAGTCGATCATCGATATGCAGGAGGATCTGGTGCAAATGCGTCAGGCGGTGGCAAAGGCGATCGCGGCCCAGAACCGGATGCAGCAGCAATATAACCAGGCCCAGACGGAGGCGGATAAGTGGGTCCAGCGGGCGCAGCTTGCCCTGCAAAAGGGGGATGAGAATCTGGCCCGGGAAGCCCTCAGCCGTAAGAAGGTGCAGGCGGAAACGGCCACGAGCCTCAAGGGGCAGTTGGATCAGCAGACGGCCATGGTCGATGGGCTCAAGCGCAATTTGATGGCCCTGGAAGGGAAGATTTCTGAGGCCAAGACCAAGAAAGATATGCTCAAGGCGCGCGCGTCGGCGGCGAAGGCCAATGAGCAGTTGCAGAGCACCATTAGCTCGATGAATACGGGCAGTGCCATGGCGGCCTTTGAGCGCATGGAGGAGAAGGTGCTGGAGATGGAGGCGCGATCGCAGGCGGCGGCGGAGCTGGGGGGGGTGAACCTCGAAAACCAGTTCGCGGCCCTCGAGTCCGGGAGCGATGTGGATGATGAACTGGCGGCGATGAAGGCCAGTATGTTGGGCGGTGCGGCTCCGGCGGCGGGGGCGCTGCCTGCGGGGGAAGGGGCGGCGACGACGCCTGCGAGTAAGGATGCGGCGGTGGATGCGGAATTGGAGGCCCTGCGGCGGCAGTTGGGGGAATAGTTCTGACGGTCTGGCCGGTGGGTCCGGATTGGGGCCGGGTGGTTCCACGGAGGGCGGTTGGGGCGATATCCTAGGCCATCTGGGGTCTTGGGATCCCGCGATCGCCCCCTGCCGGTCCATGAGTTGTTTAGTGGGAGTGTGAGGTTTATGGGTCAGGTGTTGACGATCCGCGATGCGGATTTCGAGCGTGAGGTGTTGCAGGCGGAGGGGACGGTGCTGGCCTATTTTTGGGCCCAGTGGTGCGGTCCCTGTCGGCTGATGGGGCCGAGTATCGAGTGGGCGGCGTCGGCCTATGCCGAGGGGCTCAAGGTGGTGAAGCTGGAGGTGGACCCGAACCCGGAGAGCGTGAAGCGCTGCCAGGTGGAGGGAGTTCCGGCCCTGCTGCTGCACCGCAATGGGGAGTTGATTGACCGCAGTGAGGGGGCGATCACCCGCGAGAAGTTGGCGGCGTTTTTGGCTCCCCATTTGGGGGCGGCGGTCTAGAACCTGTCGTCAATTCCACCACCGTAGGGGTTGGGTTTCCCAACCCTCGCCCAACCGATCACCACAAGGCTGTCGGGTTTATGTCTCCCAACCCTCGCCCAAGGGATTACCACGGGGCTATGGGGTTTATGTTTTCTAACCCTCGCCCACGCGATCGCCGCAAACCTCTTCAATTTCGGGCATGGCAGGGATCGCGGGGGCTGGGCGGGGAAACCCCGCCCCTACGGTTAATCGATTAAATTTGGCTTTTTGTGAGTGATTGCTGTGATCGGTGCCTGTGCCCTATGAGATTTGCGGACCGGATTCGACCCCTTCAGTTCAATGTGTTTGCGGAGATGGATCGGGCGAAGGCGGCGGCGATCGCGGCGGGCCTAGAGATTATTGACCTGTCCTTGGGGTCGGTGGATTTGCCGACGCCGGAGCCGGTGCTTGAGGCGATCGCGGCGTCCCTGGGGGATTCGAGCACCCACGGCTATCAACTGTTCCGCAATACCCAGGCGTTCCGGCAGGCGGTGGCGGCGCGCTATATGGCGACCTTTGGGGTGCCGGTGGATCCGGAAACGGAGGTGCTGGCCCTCATCGGTTCCCAGGAGGGTACGGCCCATCTGCCGTTGGCGATCCTGAATCCGGGGGATGTGGCCCTGTTGCAGGATCCGGGCTACCCGTCCCACTACGGCGGCGTGTATCTGGCGGGGGGTGAGCCCTATCCCATGGCCCTGCGGGCGGAAAAGGGGTTTTTGCCGGATTTTGACGAAATTCCGCCGACGGTGGCGGCGCGATCGCGGCTGATGGTGCTGAACTATCCCCACAATCCCACCACGGCGACGGCGAATGTGGCGTTTTTTGAGCGGGCGCTGGCCTTTTGCGATCGCCACGATCTCGTTTTAGTCCATGATTTCGCCTATGACGGCATGGTGTTCGAGGGGGGTGAGCAGACGTCCATTTTCCAGGTGGATCGCGATAAACGCCGCTCGATCGAATTTTTTACCCTCTCGAAGGCTTTTAATATGGGGGGCTTCCGCATTGGCTACGCGATCGGCAACCGGGAGCTGATCCAGGTGCTGCGCCAAATCAAGGCGGTGGTGGATTTTAATCAATATGCGGGGGTGCTGCGGGGGGCGATCGCGGCCCTGACCGGTCCCCAAGACAGCCGCCATGAACGGCTCGCGATTTTTCAAGAACGCCGGGATGCCTTCATTCAAGCCATGGCCGCGATCGGCTGGGCCGTGCCGACCCCCAAGGCGACGATGTTTGTGTGGGCCAAGCTGCCGGAGCCCTGGACGACGCGATCGGTGGATTTTTGTACCCAACTGGTGGCCGCCACGGGGGTGGCCGTTGCTCCGGGCTTTGGCTTTGGTCCGTCGGGGGAGGGCTATGTGCGCTTTGCCCTGGTCCAGGATCCGACGGGGCTTCAGGTGGCGGTTGATCGCATCGCCCAGTTCCTCAAAACTTCTCCATGACCGTTGGGGCGATCGCAATGATGGACTAACTTAATCCACGCCGATGCTAGATAAGTCCGCCGCCGCGATCGCGTCCGCCGTCGCCAGCGGTTCCCCGAGATAGATCGCCCGAATGTCCGGCGGCAACGATTCTTGGATGGCCCGGTAGCCCTGCCGCAGCCGCGCCCGCACCCCCGCTGGCGAAATGGTTTCCCCCTCCGCTTGCAGATAGGCCGCAATGCGCGGTTCGCTCCAGTGCAGGGTTTGGGCCATGATCGTCATCAGTCGCGTCATCGGTTCCTGGCGATCGAGGGCATTTTCCAGATAGCACCACAGCGGCGGCGATGCGTTCGAGAGGGAATAGTGGATCGACTCGACCGACGGCAATTCCGCCTGATTCACGCACACCGCCGTGATATTAATCAGCCAATTTTGCAGCGTGAATTCCTCTAGGTTGGCGCTGCCCCCGAGGTTTTCCTGGGCGAGGCGCAGATCCAGGATCGTCAGTTCCCGAAAGATGCGCTGCCAGGTTTTGGCGAAGAGGTAGTCCGTCTGGACCGGCGACAGGGTGGCGTGGCGCGCGAGGGTGTAGACGATGGGGCTGTAGCGGCAAAAGAGGGCGACAAAATAGCGGCCCGAGTCGGGATATCGCTGGAACAGATCCAACAACTCCAGATCGCTGCGGGCGGCCAAGGAGGCGACGATCGGGTGCTGGGCTTCGGGGAAGTGGGGCGTGTCCATGGGGCGATCGCGGGGTTGGCGGGTCGGCTCGGGGTCATCGTAGCCACCACTTTAGCAACAACCGGCTAGGGCAACTCAGCGACCACCAGCCCATCACCGCCCCGAGGTCAGTCAATAGACAAAACCCTAGCCGATACACCAAACAGCGTCATTTGGCGACAACTGACAACGGATCCCAGCGATCGCCATGCCCGCAACGGTCCATTGGTCAGCCCCATAAAACAATTACCTTTTTAAGCACCTCGGCCTAACATCGCAGGTACGTCAACCTCCTTAATACAGGTCAATCGAGACAGGGACAGAATGCAGTCAATGATGGCCAGAAGATCCCTAAGAGGAATGGCTTCATCTCCCGTTAGATTGGCTGCCGCGAGATCTGCCAAAACTTCTGGAGTGCCAACATTGCCAGCATTAATCACCGTGATCCCGATCTGCTGCGATCGCAACTCCTCCCGTAGGGAATGGACCACCCCCCGCAGTCCAAACTTCGATGCACTGTTGGCAACCTCCCTCCCTGGGAAGTTATCTCGACCGGAAAGTGCCCCCATAAAAATGATTTTGGGATGATCCGATCGCCGCAGGGCAGGCAGTAGCGCCTTGACTAACCGAATGGGGGCCATCAGATTAACGGCAATGACGCGCATGATGTCCTCATCAGAGCAGGTTTCAAAGCGATACTGAGGGGTAAATGCGTGGGTTTCCCAGGTTCCACCCATATACAGCAACGCATCTAAAGTGTTATCCCCGATCGCATTGACCACCGTTTCTATGCCCGCCAGGTTAGTTAAATCTGCCTGCACCCATTCACCCACCGGAGCAACGGTGCGAGAGACCGTCAACAGGCGATCGCATCGACCCATCAAATGTTCTGCAACCGCAAGTCCAATGCCACGACTTGCCCCTGCAACCAGAATCGTTTTAAAGGACATGGCTGGTCTCCCGTGCTAATTGAGGCGCAGGCCAAACTTAGTCACCCCCGGAAAGTCGATATTGAATTGCTCCAAGAAATAGTCAGCATAGAAAGTTTGATAGGGCTTAAATCCAACGGATTCATAGGTATGACGAGCAACATCATTGCCGTTGATCACCGTAATGCCAGCAAATTCATGCCGCCGCGATCGCCCCTCCTCTAACAGAGCCCTCAGCAGCACCTTGCCAAAGCCCCGCCCCCTCGCCCCCGGCAATACCGCCACATTTTCGATGATCCAAGTTGCCTGGGGTGTGAGGAAAAAGGGTTGCAAATCTCCTCCCCACAACGTCATATAGCGATCGCGAAAAACGCCCACGGTTTCGGCGGACCAACCTAACTCCTGGGCGATCGCCCTTAGGCGGGATAGGCGCAGCGGGCAGTAGTTTTCCGGATCGGGCACGTAGCCTGCGGCGGCGGCAACGGGCTTTCCTTCGGCCTCCAAGATCAGAAAATCCCCAACGCCGCCCCAATTGGAAGCATCTGACTTCAACTCCGCTTCGATGAATTGCAGGGCGGTCGTTCCAGTCCCCTCCAGCAAATCCTCCCAAAAGCAGTGGTTGGAGGGGGGTAAAGACGCCTCATACTCGATTTGGACGAGGAAAGGGATATCGGCGGCGATCGCCTTGCGGGTGCTCAGGGTAGCCAACATAGAACTCCTTTGGGGGATTTTTCACGATAAGATGCAGGCTGCATGTATCTTATCGTAGCGGGCCGGTCCAGCCCCGTCAAGATGCGTGCAGTATGAATGTTAAGGTTGAGTGATTGATCATGCCGATCAAATTGACGAAGGCGGAGCAGACCCGGCGCACTCGCCGTGCGATTCTGGATCGGGCGCGTTACCTATTCGCCACCAAGGGGTATGCCGCTACGGGCACTGAAGAAATCATCAGTGAGTTAGGGATTACTCGGGGGGCCTTGTACCATCAGTTCAACGATAAGCTTGGCGTTTTTAAGGCGGTTATCGTTGAAGCCTATGGCGAGATTACGGATTATATTCAAGCTAAGGTTGAGCCCTTAGATACGAATTGGCAGCGGTTGGTCGTTGGCTGTCAAGCGTTTCTGGAGGTTGCCCATCAAGATGAACTGCGGCGTTTGGTTTTTATTGAGGCTCCAGCCGTCTTGGCGGCAGATGATTTGACTGAAATAGATCAATATGGTTTTGCTTTGCTCCATGAGGCTATTCAGGTTGCCGTTGCCGAGGGAGATTTATGCACAATCAATGCGGAAGGATTTGCTCACCTGGTTAATGGGTCGCTGAATGATTTGGCGGCTTGGGTGGCGCAGTCGAATGATCCGAATCAATTGGAGACGGCGAAAGCTCTGGTGGCAATTTTGCTGGAGCGACACCGTAGCTAGGTCGATTGGCGCGGTGTGACGTGTCAGAGGATGTCTGAAATGTCTAAATTGATCGGTTTCTGCCGCTGACGATGGGGGAAGCGCAGGGGCTCGGATCTTCTATTTCTACGAGGCCGGTTGCTCGTCAGGTGATTTGGGTCGTTGTCAGCTATGTTCTTCGGTGATTGCTTTGGTGATGTTGATGGATCATCCCTGGGCTGCTGGACGCGATCGCGGCTGACCAACACCACCATTGAGGGTGAGTTAAGCTAATCCCTCACAAGCTTTGGTATCGCACAGGGCGATCATTGCGCGATCGCCCCAACTCAAGCGTTACCTTACATCTGCGCTAGTCTAGCTTTACCCGTCAGCAACAATCCAGGGCGTAAAACCTCACAGCAAGCGCTGCAAATCGGCATCCTTTCGGGCAACAAACTTTAATCTAACAATTCGATAGGCGAACACCACATGCTTTGTTAATTTATCAGCCACCTTTTTCCCGAAGGAGCGTTTTGGAAATTCAATTTTTTCGTGGGCTTCAAAAAATTCTTTTTTGTCATCAAAGCTAGATTGATTATTCTTGATTTTAAATTTCTCGATATTATCTTTAAAAACTGGAAATCGATCTTTTGAATCAAGTCGCATATTAAAGCCTGTCTTTGAGGATGCTAGTCCAATCGTGTTTCCTTCTCCACCGTAAAAACCTTGCATCTCGAAGAAATAGGAAATTGTTTGCCAAAGTTTTAGGAACTCTAGCTCAACACCCCCTTGCCTCGTAACGGCAAACATGAATTCATGGAGCCAATAGGTCTTTTCAAGATCAATATCTAGTTTATTTGAAACATGCTCAAGCAGTGGAAGGATTCGCCGCTGATTTTTTCTTGAATTGTGCTTCAATATGTTGCACCCGGCCCTGGCTGTGATTCCTGGCTCCCATGACAACTGCTCTGGAACTTGACCAAGAATCCGAACATCCGAGTCTATGAAGAGACAGGTGTCAAAATGAAGCAACGCGGCTTGAATCACAAAACGCTTGTCATGGTAGCCCTTTACGCTTTGAAGTCGGTGCTTGATTGCCTGAACAGCGGGATACCCCACAAAATCTTCGGGCTTATCGGTTAAGACGATGATGGGAATGTTAGGCGCATACAATTGGGCATCTTGCACCAGGTTAATTGCATGCTGACGATATCTTTTGCCAACGGCTAAAGTACCAAAACACCAGTTGCTCACGACGATTGACTCTCCATGTGTTCTGATGAGGTGGCTAGGTGTCTTTTTACAGAAAAAATTACGTTAACTGGCCGCCCAAATGTTCTTTTGGTTCAAATCTAAACGAGGAACAAGCCACGCTCAACATCCAACTTAAAGCGTTGAAGTCTTTCCTCAAGCTGGATCGTCAAGGATTCTATGTGTGAATCGCTGCTTAGGGAAGGGGACTGATCTGTCGCAACCTTCTTCAAGGTCACGCTGGCCCTATTCTGTCTAACCTTGTCACGAATGCGGCGCACTGGGGTTAGAACATCTGTTTTGCTCTTGGGATGATGTAATCGATCAATGTGGACTGGACGATACTCGACGCCAATTGATGAACACCAGTCCTGCCATTTGAAGGAAAGAATTGTGTTGTTTGTAACTATGGGAATCCAAGGAATTCGGAGTGCGTCGGCTACTATTGCCCCATGCATGGCTTCCGCTAGCAAAACCTCCGTCTGGCCCATGGCGTCTAATACGCGCTCAACGGTCCACCGGGGATCGATGTAGCCGAAACCAATTGCTTCACATGCGCGGACCCAACCTTCCCCTGCCAATTCATAGTGTGGCATGTAGGAGAATTGGTATTTCTTCTGCTGGGGCGCGGTAGAAAATGCCCTGCGTATAAGAGCTGCCCCATCGGTCACGGCTGCTTCATCTTCTAATCCCAAAGATTTGGCAGACAGCGGACCTCTTACGCAATAGATGTTGTAGGATTCATCAAGTTTTAGCTTTCCTTTCCCGTAGCCTACGCCTGTACCAAAAATCACTCTTTTTTTTGCATAACGAGTGCGATAGGCTAAGCCATCATTGAGGAGGCTGCCAATTCCGACGAAAGCTACGCGATTGTCATCATCTAAAACTCCGGGCATGAGTTTTTCCCAAAGCCAGGGGTTAAGGTCGTCTCCGAAGTTTCGTTCACCGTTGGGCAACTTATACCAACAGAGTTTCATGATGTCTGATGACCTGAATGTTGCGAATTCAAATTATGAAGTGCGTGCCCTGGAGGGATATTCCCACGGCGGCTAACCCTAGCGCTGTGAAGGCTAGTTGCAAATGTGGAATAACATTCTTTTTTAGAAACTTGGTGCCGCAAGTGCTGTGGTTGAAGGAGCGCAGTCCCTTGGGGTGCTAATACATAGATGTGCGACTTCTGATGCCCCTTCAACCCTACTACATCCGCTACTGAACCGGTAGGGGCAAAGGGGCCTATCCTTAATATTTTCGATACAGCACTTTTGCCGTCAACTCTAGGTGGCGGGGCTCTCCTCAAGGCGCTGTGGTTGAATTCCTGGATACGATCGCGCCCGACCAACCCCAAGATCGAGGGCAAATCAGGAAGATCATGGGTGAGATGCTGGGCAGCCTTGCCCTAGTCGGCCTTCATACGGATCCGCCTTGGCACTGTACGGGGTCAGGATTCCGCGATCGCGCCCACCCCGGCGTTAAATTATCGCTACATTGGGAACCATAGTCTTAACGAAAAAAGGGAATTGGGGGTCGATTGATCCGGTCGAACCGCACCGCCGGGAGGAAGCGCGTAGGAATGGCTGGATCGGGAATCGTAGGGATTAACCATTGGAAGGGAGAGTTGGCCCATGGCTCGGGCGGACGTACCAACGAAGGATTTAGCGTTCTATATCGCCGTTTTGGTCCTCGGCGGTGCGGTGGGCCTGGGGGCGCGGCTGGTGCTGGAGGGGCGATCGCTGCCCATGGCGCTGCCGGTGGTGCATCAAACGGAGGTGCGGCCGGATCTAGAGGACGCGATCGCGGCCCCGCCGGACACGCAACTGGATGAAGGGACCGTCCCCCAGGGGGAAAACTTTGTGGTGCGGGCGGCGGCGCAGGCCCTCCCGGCGATCGTCCGCATTGAAACCTTTGGCCGGGGGGTGGATCCGCGATCGGCCACGGCGGGGGAACGGCTGGGCACCGGCAGCGGCGTGGTGCTCGATCGCGAGGGGTTGATCTTGACCAATGCCCACGTCTTGACCGATGCGGCGACGGTGATGGTGACCCTGGCGGATGGGCGATCGCGATCGGCGCAAATCGTCGGGCGCAAGGGGGCGGCGGATGTGGCCGTCCTGCGGATCAAGCGCGAAGCTGAGGATCCACCGCTGCAACCGTTAGCCCTGGGCCGATCCGATCGCCTGGTGGCGGGGCAATGGGCGATCGCCATCGGCCATCCCCTGGGGCTTGATCGATCCGTGACCGTGGGCGTCGTCAGTGCGCCGCGCCGTCGGGCGGACTGGGTGGGCCTTGGGCATCGGGCGGTGGAATTTATTCAGACCGACGCGGCCATCAATCCGGGCAACTCCGGCGGGCCACTCCTGAACGATCGCGGGCGCGCCATCGGCATCAGCACCGCCATCCGCGCCGATGTGCCCGGTGTGGGGTTTGCGATTCCCATCGAAGATGCCCTACGAGCGGCGGACTTAATCCTGAAGGAACAGGCGGCGGCGGCGAATTCGGCCAAAACGTCGGCGGCTCCGGCCCCCGCGCCCCAATAATTCCCTAAAAAAACTCAGCGGCGGAACAGCGATCGCAACTCCCGCCACAGGGGCGATGGGGGACGTGAACCGACGCGGCGCGGCTGGGTCAACACCCCATGGCGCGGACTCAACAGCAGCGCCAGCCCAAAGAGCACCGACGCCACCAGAACGATCGCCGGACCCGACGGCAGATTGTAGCTATAGCTCAAAAACAACCCCGTCACGCTGGACACCAGCCCCAGGATCGACGCGATCGCCATCATGTGGTGCAGCCGAGTTGCCAAGAGATAGGCCGCCGCCGGGGGCGCAATCAGCATCGACAGCACCAGCACCACCCCCACCGCCTTCATACTGGCGACGATGGTGAGGGCGATCGCCGCCGTCAGCCCCAGATCCAGCACATGGACCGGCAACCCCGACGCCTCCGCCCCCAGGCGATCAAACGTATAAAAATGCAGTTCCTTATAGAACAGGGCAACGGCCACCAAAACCACCGCCGCCGCGATCGCCGTATCCCGCACATCCTCGGGGGTGACCGCCAGCAAATTGCCGAATAAAAAATGATTCAGATCGATTTTGTTGGATTTCTGAATCGCCGTAATCAGGGCAATGCCCAGGGCAAAAAAGCCCGATAGGACAATGCCCATGGCCGCATCTTCTTTGATGGGCGATCGCGTGCGGATCCAGTCAATCAACCCCGCGCTCAGCAGCCCCGCCACAAACGCCCCCACCGCCAAATTCCAGCCCAGGCCAAAGGCGATCGCCACCCCCGCCAGCACCGAATGGCTAATGGCATCCCCCAGCAGGGCCATCCGCTGCACCAGCAGATAGCACCCCACCACGGCACACAGCACCCCAACCATCACCGCCACCAGGAGCGATCGCCGCATGAACGCCAATTGCAGCGGTTCGATCAGGGCATCAAGCCCGCTCCCCCAATCCAGCGCCAACACCACCTCCGCCATCCCTAGGCCGCCCCCTGGAAAAAGTCCACCCGACCGCCATAGGCCCGCGACAGCAGCTCATCATTGAGCACAAACCGCCGATGCCCCGCCGCGATCAGCTCCCGGTTCAGCAGCACCACCTCATCAAACCGGGCCATCACATCCCCCAAATCATGGTTCACCACCACCACCGTGTGGCCCGCCGCCGCCAACTCCTGAAACACATCTAAAACGATCGCCTCCGTCCGCCGATCCACCCCCACCAACGGCTCATCAAAAAAGAACACCTCCGCCCCCTGGGCCAGCGATCGCGCCAAAAATGCCCGCTGCTGCTGGCCGCCGGACAGGGCACCGATGGGGCGATCGCGCAGATCCCAAAGCTCCACCCGCTCCAGGGCCGTCCGGACCCGCTGGCGACTGGTGGCCGAAAAGCCCCGAAACCAGCCCGTCTGCCGGGTGCGCCCCATCAGCACCACCTCCGCCACCGTCGCCGGATAGCTCAAATCCACCTGCGATCGCTGGGGGACATAGGCCACGCGATCGCGACACTCGATCAACGGGCGATCGCCATAGATCACCGTGCCCGCCTCCGTGGGAATCAACCCCAGCATCGCCTTCATGAACGTGCTCTTGCCCGCGCCGTTGGGGCCAATGATCGCCGTGAGCCGCCCCGGTGACAGGGTGACGGAAATATCCCGCAGGGCCTCCACGGATCGATACCGCGCCCGCAACCCCCGCACCGCGATCGCGCTTCCCTGGACCATGGCCTTACCCCCGCCGCTTCCTAGCAACTTGACGAAAATATGAAAGGATTATGAAATCAATTATGAATGAATTCTGAAAAGACGAGGAATGGACCGATGGCACCGAAACATTTCTTAATGGCCGTGGATCTGGTGAACTGGCGCTGGGGGTGGCGGTGCGTCCTCAGCGTGGGGCTGGGGGTTGGGCTGGGGCTGGGGTTGGGGGCCTGTGGGGGGGCGGAGGAGTCTGAATCTGGGGGGGCGAATGATGGGCGGCCGGCGATCGTGGCCACCAGTACGATCCTGGCGGATTTGACGACGGAGTTGGTGGGGGATCAGGCGCGGGTGGTTGGCCTGCTGAAGCCGGGGGATGATCCCCATATTTATGAGCCGGTGCCCCAGGACAGCCGCGCCCTGGAGGAGGCGGATTTGATTGTTTATAACGGCTACAATCTCGAACCCCAGTTGATTCGCCTGATGCGCGCGGCGGGGGCGACGGTGCCCCAGGTGGCGATCGCGGAGGCGGCGGCTCCCCTCTCGACGGACTATAACGGGGCGACGGTGCCGGATCCCCATGTGTGGGGGGATGCCCGCAATGCGATCGCCATGGTGGAGCGGCTAGGGGGGGCGATCGCGGAGCAGTTTCCGGCCCTGGGCGATCGCGTGGACGCCCAGGGGGCGAATTTAATAAAAACCCTAGAGGCGCTCCACCGGTGGATTAGCGCCCAAATTGCCACCATTCCCGAGGGCCAGCGGCGGCTGGTGACCTCCCACGATGCTTTTCAGTACTATGCCAACGCCTACGGGATCCCCGTCGCCGGAACCCTTATCGGCATCAGCACCGAGGAACAGCCCAGCGCCCGCACGGTGGAGGCCCTGGCCTCGGCGATTCGGGCGGCCCGGATTCCCACGATTTTTGCGGAAACCACCGTCAATCCGGCGCTGCTGACAACCGTGGCGGCGGAGGCGGGGGTGCAGCTGGCCGACCAAGAGCTCTATGCGGATTCCGTGGGGGCTCCGGGCAGCGGCGCGGAAACCTATGTGATGATGATGGTGGCCAATACCCGCGCGATCGTGGAGGGGTTGGGGGGCCGCTATGAGCCGTTTGTGGATCCGATGGCTGCTCCAGGGGGGGCGCGATCGCAACCATAAGAAAATTCCTCAAAAGCTCCGTTCCGCTTCTGCCAAAATCAAAAATTAACGGTAGGGTGCGTTTGGTCATATTCAGCTTAATGCGATCGCCCTTCTATCCCGAACGCACCGCCCCAGTCCCAATCGACGCGATCGCCTATCCTAGCCTAGGATCCCGGTGATACAGGTTGATTCTATTCATTGGCGAGGTTGATCAGTGATCTCCACAGGTGTCGGTGCGTTCGGAGAAAGGACGCGATCGCGTTGGGCTAAAAGTTACCGAACGCACCCTACCGGTGATTTATTAATTATTGAATTTTGCATAAATATTCCTGGATTGCGAGGCGGTGGGGGCGCGATCGCGCGATTTCAACAACATCAGGTCAAAAATGCAATTTCTAAAGATGTAGAAGCGCAGGAATTCAACGGCACGGACATTTCGAGATACCTTGGACGAGTTGACCCGTTAACGAAACAATCGCCCTTAGACCCATGGTTTTAACCCCCTCTACGATGCTGCCCCTGGGGACGATCGCGCCGGACTTTGACCTGCCGGAGGTGGTGTCGGGCCAGCGGATTTCCCTGGATGTCCTGGTGCCCGCCGCGAGCCCCCGCCCGCTGTTGGTGATGTTTATTTGTGAGCATTGTCCCTATGTGAAGCATGTGCAGACGGCCCTGGCGGATCTCGGGCGGGATTGGGGCGATCGCGTGGCGATCGTGGCCATCAGCGCCAATGATGCCACCACCCACCCCACGGACGGGCCGGAGGGGCTGCGGGCCATGGCCGTCGCCCAGGGATTTACGTTTCCCCTGTGCTATGACGAAACCCAGGCGATCGCGAAAGCCTACACCGCCGCCTGTACGCCGGACTTTTTCCTGTTTGATGGCGATCGCCGCCTGACCTATCGCGGCCAGTTGGACGACAGCCGACCGGGGAATGGCAAACCGGTGACGGGGCAGGATCTGCGGGCCGCGATCGCCGCGACGGTGGCGGGGGAACCGGTACCCGAGCCACAAATCCCCAGCATCGGCTGCAATATCAAGTGGAAACCGGGCAATGCCCCCAGCTATTTTGGTGCGTAATTTCCATTACCCTTTGCGTCATTTTGGTGCGTAATGTGAGAAGACTCGGTGGCGCGATCGCCCTGGCGGCGGTCCTCTGGCAGTCCTGGGTGGCGGTGGGCAGCGGGCCGGGGGGTGGGGGGCGATCGCGCGATCGCTCAGATGCCTTGGGCCTGCCCCTCCCCTTCCAGAATCCGTCCCCGCAGGTCGCCCAGGGCACGCCTCCCCCAACGGCCCCCTGGAGACCTGACGCCGCCACCCTGCAAGAGTTTGAGGCGATCGCCTTTGGGGGGGAATTTTCCCGCGATCGCAGCCTCCAGGTCATCCGCAAATGGGCCACGGATCTGCGCATCGCGATCGCCGGACGCCCCACCCAAGGGGATCTCGAAACCCTAGAGCGCACCATCGCCGATCTCAGTGGCCTCATCGCCCCCCGGCGGATCCGCCTAGAGCGCCAAAATTCAAATGTCGCGATCCATTTTGTCCCCACCGCCGAATTTCGCCGCATTGAACCCAACTATGTCGAAGGGAATCGGGGATTTTTCTACGTGTGGTGGAATAATCGCTCGGAAATCACGCGATCGCGCATCCTCATCGCCACGGACGGCATCACGCAAGCGGAGCGATCGCACCTGATCCGCGAAGAACTCACCCAATCCCTCGGCCTGATGAACGACAGTTGGCGCGACCCCGCCAGCACCTTCTATCAAGGCTGGACCGCCACTCAAACCTACACGGACCGCGATCGCGCCATCATCCGCCTGCTCTACGATCCGCGCATCCGACCGGGCATGAACCGCCGCGAGGTCCGCCGCGCGATCGCATCCCCATAGACCCCCAAAAAGCAAAACAAGGGACGAAAAAAGCCCCTTGCTCCAAACAACATAACCCTAGTGAATGAGCGACTCTGAAGGTGCGTTTCTAAAGCAAATACAGCAGCACAAACAAAATAATCCAGATCACATCCACAAAGTGCCAATACAGCTCCGCCGCCTCAATGCCGAAGTGGGATTGGCTCGAATAATGCCCCTCCCGCCGCGATCGCCACAGCACCGCCAGCATCAGCATCAGCCCAAAGGCCACATGGAGCCCGTGGAAGCCCGTTAGCACATAAAACGTACTGGCAAAAAGATTATCCGTCAGGCCAAATTCCAGGTGGAAATACTCATAGAGTTGCCCCACCAAAAACACCGCCCCCATGGCCGCCGTAATGGCAAACCAAAGGCGCATACTTTTCACATCATCCTTCTTGATCGCCTCATCGGCCCGGTGGACCACAAAACTACTGGAAATTAGGATCAACGTATTGACCCCCGGCAGCAGCAGTTCCAGCTTTGGCGTACCCACGGGGGGCCATTCCGGCGCAACCGCCCGAAACGTAAGATAGGCCGCAAACAGCCCCAGAAAAATCATCGCCTCCGCCACCAGGAACACAAAAATGCCGAACAGCCGATGGTCCGGATGGGCTCCGTGGCCGCCGTGGCCGTGGCCCTGCTCGACGCCGATCGCGGTGGTGCTATTGACCGTAGAACCTTGCATGGGAATGGTGAAATCCTAGATACATCGGGGACAGATTGCGACCCGTTCAAGACTTCTTCAGTTTGGGTCCGTTTCAGAAACAAAGGGCTTAGGAAATATCGTCATTTCCGTCGCCGTAGGGGTTAGGTCTCCCAACCCTCGCCCCACCGATCACCCCAACCCGTTCAACCCTGGGACTATCAGGAACTGTGGGGCTTGGCGGGGTGACGGAGCGGGGGGGTGCCCTGGGGACTGGGCGGGGAGACCCCGCCCCTACGGCAATCGGTTATGGGACGCGCGAAACTCGGATTTAGGCGCCGCCAAGAATATCCGACGCCTTCAGGTCCGAGATCTTGCGTCGGCGATCGCCCTGCTTCACAAAGCCATAGTCATAGGGGCCAGTTTTCGGCACCGGCACCCCATCAAAATTGTGCTCCGGCGGCGGCGACGCCACGGTCCATTCCAGCGTCAGGGCATTCCACGGGTTCGGCCCCGCGATCGGCCCCGATCGCCAGCTATAGATCGCATTCACCAGGAACGGAATCGTAGACACCGCCAGAATGTACGACCCAATGCTGCAAATGGCATTAATCGTCGCGAACTGCGGATCATATTCCGCCACCCGACGCGGCATTCCCATCAGGCCCAGGTAGTGCATGGGCAAAAAGCACAGGTTGAAGCCCACAAACGTCAAGACAAAATGAATCTTGCCCCAGGTTTCATTGAGCATCCGCCCCGTCATTTTCGGGAACCAGTGGTAGATCGACGCATACAACCCAAACACCGATCCCCCAAACAGCACATAGTGCAAATGGGCCACGATGAAATAGGTGTCGTGGACATGGATATCAAAGGGCACCGACGCCACCATCACCCCGCTCAGGCCCCCCACCACAAACATGGAGATAAAACCCAGGGCAAACAGCATCGGCGAATTGAGGCGAATCTTGCCCCCCCAAACCGTCGCCAACCAGCCAAAAATTTTGATCCCCGTCGGCACGGCGATCACCATCGTCGCCACCATGAAAAACATCCGCAGCCACGCCGGGGTGCCGCTGGTGAACATGTGGTGCGCCCAAACAATTAAGCCCAAAAAGCTAATCGCCATGCTGGAGTAGGCGATCGCCTTGTAGCCAAAAATCGGCTTACGGGCATGGACCGGCAAAATTTCCGAGATCGTGCCAAACACCGGCAGGATCATGATGTAAACCGCCGGGTGGGAATAGAACCAGAACATGTGCTGGTACACCACCGGATCGCCCCCACCGGCGGGGTTGAAGAAATTGGTGCCCGCCATCAGGTCAAAGGACAGCAAAATCAACGCCCCCGCCAGCACCGGCGTGGACAGCAAAATCAAAATGGACGCCGCCAGCATCGCCCAGCAGAACAGGGGCATGGTGTTGATCTTGATGGACGGGGCGCGCATCTTCAGGATCGTGGTGAAGAAGTTGATGGCCCCCAGGATCGACGAGGTGCCCAAAATAAGAACACTCAGGATCCAAATCAATTCCCCCGCCTTGCCGTTGACCAGGCTCAGGGGCGGGTAAGAGGTCCAACCGGACGCGGCGGCCCCGGTGCTGGTGAAGAAGCTCATGATCAGCAGCAGGCCACCGGGGGGAATCATCCAAAAGGCCAGGGCATTGAGTTTCGGGAATGCCATGTCCTGCGCGCCGATCAGCAGGGGGATCAGGTAATTCCCCAGGGCTCCGGTGCCAGCGGGGACGATCCACAGGAAGATCATGATCGTGGCGTGGATCGTGAACAGTTGGTTGTACAGTTCACGGCTGACGAAATCCACCTCGGGGGTGGCCAGCTCCAGGCGGACGGCGGTGGCGAGGGCTCCGCCGATCATATAGAAGAGGAAGCTGGTGACCAGGTATTGGATGCCAATGACCTTGTGGTCGGTGCTGAAGGTGAAATATTTCCACCAGGGGGTGGTTTCCGGTAGCCCGATGTCGGGGGCTGGGGCGGTGGATAGTTCTGCTTGTGCCATGGATGGGGTTGGGAACCGTTCTTGACTAAACCTTTCTCTGGGGCGAGGTCGCTAAAAAGCGTTCTGCCGAGGGTGCGGATAAGGGGTGCGTTTGGGCTGGCTCTAGGGCTGGAGTTGGGCGATCGCGCCGGGATCAATGCCCAGTTCTGCGCCGTAGGGGGCCAGGTAGTCCGCGTCGCTCAGTTGCTTGGTGGGGGTGACCGCCGCGATCGCGGACTGATCTAAACCCGCCGCCGCCACCATGCTAGTTTTCCAGGCGGCATAATCCTCGGGGGAATCCACCACCACCTCCGCCCGCATGGCCCCGTGGTAGGAACCGCACAGTTCCGCACAGACGATCGGGTAATGCCCCGTCACCGTGGGCTTGAAGCGAAGCTGGGTCATCTGGCCGGGGATCGCATCCTGCTTCAGGCGAAACTGCGGAATCCAGAAGGCGTGGAGCACATCCTGGGCCACGATATTCAACTGCACATCCTGGTCCACGGGCACATGGAGATCGCCCGACATGATGCCGTCATTGGCGTAGTTGAAGAGCCACGCATATTGCAGGCCCGTCACATCGATCGTCACATCCGGCCCCTTGCCCATGCTGTCGGGATCCGCGCCAACGCCGTAGGCCACCTGACGGCCTTTGCCCATGTCCGGGGCCATGCCATCGAGGGGAGCCGCGATCGCCGCGCCGCCGTGGTGATGATGGTGCGCGATCGCCGTGCCGCCCGCCGCCATCGGATCCAGGCCGCCCATGGCGTTATAGACCTCATAGCTATAGATGGAAATCGCCAGGACAATCGCGGCGGGGATCGACGTCCACAGCACCTCCAGGGGGATATTGCCGCGAATGGGGGGACCATCCGTCTCATCGCCGGGACGCTGGCGAAACACAATGACCGCATAGATCAGCAGCCCCTGCACCAGCAGGAACAGCCCCACCGAAACGGTCAGCATCGTATTAAAGAGCCCATCAACTAGGGCAGCATCGGCGGTGGCGGGTACGGGCAACAGGTGGTTGTGCTGGCCGAACCAAAGGCTAAAGAGCGTCAGCCCGATGCCGCCGAGCATGGCCAGGATCGTGTTGGGAATTTTCACGGCTCACTCGAACTCAAGGGTCGAAAAACTAGGGATCAAGGGAAATTGAGGGAAATGGACGGAATTAAGGGGCCATAAAACGCCATAACGGAACAGGTCCGGCGGCGGTAGCGCGGCGTGGGGGCCTTGGGGGGCGTCACGGCCAGGAGCGCCGCCTCGGGGCAGCCCTGTGATTGTGGCCCACGCCCCAGGGGAGGGGGTGTATCACGGGTGACCCCTGGGCCTGTTCCCCTACCAAGTTAAAACAGGGATCTGGGGGACCGACGGGCCGGGAGCAAAATCTTTATTAAGTTTTGATCGGCGTTGATCGGGCCACCGGGGGGATTTTTGGCGGCGCGATCGCGGTTGGTGGCGATCGCCACGGTCCCATTCCAGCCCCTGGGGTACGGTGAGTAGGATTGCCTAGGGGTTCCCTAAAAATAGCCCAAAGCTTGAGGGGGCAACCATTTTTAGCCCTGCATCCCGATCCGGCGGAGAAATTTGATGAAGACCTGTGCCCCACCCATCACAGAACGTTACGGAATCGCGAGGGGGCGATCGCGTCCCCAAAAACAATACGTTATGGTGACGGCAAACGGCGACCCGTGATGGCCCCCGCTGGCCCCATCCCACGGCCCGACCGGCCCCCTTGCCCCGCCCCCCGACTCCATTCCCAACCCCTTGGCATTGGCATATGGCAGAGACCACCTTCCAGCAGTTTCGCAATCCCTTGGCCCGTCTGCGGCGCGCGGCGGCGACCCAGCCCGATCCGACGGCGGCGCGCGATCGCATCCGTTGGCTGGCCTTTCGGCTGGCCTTCGGGACGTGGCTGCTCATGGCCGTCGGCAGTGCGACGCGGGTGGCAAATGCGGGCCTCGCTTGCCCGGACTGGCCCCTGTGCTACGGGCAGGCGCTCCCCTGGACCCAGATGAACCTTCAGGTGTTTCTGGAGTGGTTCCATCGGCTCGATGCGGGGCTGTTGGGCCTGGGCACGCTGGGGATGGTGGTGACGGCGTTGGGGGCGCGGCGATCGCTCCCCCGGTGGGTGCCGCCGGTGACGGTGCTGGCGCTGGTGCTGATTGTGGCCCAGGCGGCGTTGGGGGCGCTGACGGTGACGGAGCTGCTGCGGTTTGACATTGTGACGGCCCACCTGGGGATGGCGCTGCTGTTTTTCTGCACGCTCTTGACCCTGGGGACGGCGCTGCTGCCCCACCGGGGGATGGGGTCGGCGGGGGCGTTGCGGTGGCTGGGGGGGGCGTCCGCGATCGCGATCTACGGCCAGAGCATTGCGGGGGGGCTTGTCGGTTCCCGCTGGGCGCTGCACCAATGTCTGGATCTGGCGCAACTGTGCGGGACGGTCCATGGCCACCTGCTGGGGATTGTGCCCGCTGTGGTGCTGCCGGCGACGCTGCTGGGCCGCGCGTGGCGGACTCCGGCCCTCCATCCCTGGCTGCGGCGGCTGCGCTGGGCGATCGCGGGGCTCCTGGGGCTGCAACTGCTGGTGGGTTACGGTACGTTCCGTCTACACCTGCAAATTGAACCCCTCACGGTTCTCCACCAGGCGGTGGGGGCGGCCCTCCTCGGATCCCTGGTGGTGTTTACGGTCCTGGCCTGCCGCGACGGTCAAACGGGCCATCAGCACGCCGCGATCGCGGATCCAACCCCCTAAATCCAGACCGATTCCCTGAAGAATGTTCCCCCATCCACAATCCAATTTTTCTGGTAATTTCTTTGGATTTTGAGGAAATTTGGGATTTTGTGGCGATGGTCACCCCCTAACTTCAGTCGCCTCCATTAACCTAGGTCAAGCTCGCCAATCCTGTGTCAAACGACGCCAAACCTTAAATCTACTGCCCCAAAACGGCCCCGCGCCCCTCGGATACGAAACCGTTAGGTGAAACGGTCCCCCCAAGACTTGAACGATGGAGAGTTTGAGAACCCATGCAGAACCTTGCACGCGCCAATGGCTGGAGCGGCGATCGCCGTCACCATGACAACCTCTGGCAGGTTTGCCGGAGCTACTACCAGTTGGCGAAACCGCGCATCATCATCCTGCTGCTGATCACAACGGCGGCGGCCATGTGGGTGGCGGGCCATGGCCGGGTACACCTGGGGCTGTTCCTCGGGACGCTGGCGGGGGGTGCCCTGTCGGCGGCGTCGGCGAATGCCATCAATTGCCTCTACGATCGCGACATTGACCTGATCATGGAGCGCACCCGCACGCGGCCCATTCCGTCGGGGCGGATCCGGCCTCGGGATGGGTTGATTTATGCGGTGACCTTGGCGGCGATCGCCTTTGGCCTGTTGGCGACGGTGGCGAACCTGCTGGCGGCCCTGCTGGCGATGGCGGGGATCGTGGTGTATGTGCTGGTGTATACCCACTGGCTCAAGCGCCACAGTGTGCAAAATATCGTCATTGGCGGCGCGGCGGGGGCGATTCCGCCGTTGGTGGGCTGGGCGGCGGTGACGGGCAGCCTGGGCGCTGAGGCGTGGCTGCTGTTTTGGATTATTGCCATCTGGACGCCGCCCCATTTCTGGGCGCTGGCCCTGCTGATTCGGGATGACTACGAAAATGTGGGGGTGCCGATGCTGCCGGTGATTAAGGGCAGTGAGGAGACGGCGCGGCAGATTTGGTGGTATTCGGTGGCGCTGATTCCCCTGACCCTGGTGCTGACCTATCCCCTGGCGGCGTCGGGGGTGCTGTATCTGGTGGCGGCCCTGTATTTGGGGGGGCTGTTTTTGGTGAAGGCGTGGCTGCTCCTCAAGGCTCCGGAGGATCGCGATCGCGCCCGGTCGCTATTCAAATATTCGATTTTTTACCTGATGCTGCTGTGTGCGGCGATGACGGTGGATAGTTTGCCGATGGTGCAGGAGATCAATGGGGCGATCGCGGCGGACTGGCGGGGCATTTTGAGCGCGGTGCCGATGCTGAATGTGAGCTAATGGGAGGGTAGGGTTAAGTCATGCCCCCAGAAACCTCCCCAGAAACCGACCAAACGCCGCTAGTTTCCGTCATTATTCCGGCCTATAACGGGGCGGCCACCATTGGCGAGACGATCGCCTCGGTGCGATCGCAAACCCTGACGGACTGGGAGTTGATGGTCGTTGATGATGGCTCGACGGACGGGACGGCGGCGGCGGTGCGGGCGATCGCGGAGTCTACCGGGGATGGGCGGATCTCGGTGATCTCCATCGCCAATGGGGGGGTGTCGGCGGCGCGGAATGTTGGGGCGGCGCGATCGCGGGGGACTTACCTCAGCTTCATTGATGCGGACGACCTGTGGACGGCGGATAAGCTCGAAGCCCAGGTGCGGATTTTGCGATCGCGGCCCGGTGCGGCGGTGGCCTATAGCTGGGTCGATTGCGTGGATGGGGACGGGCTCACGCGGGTGCGGCGCGGGGGCTACAGCCTCGGGGTGGGGGCGCTCCAGCGGAAGCTGACGCTGATTGACACCATCGAAAGCGGCTCGAATGTGCTGGTGACGCGATCGGCCTTTGAGGCGGTGGGGGGGTTTGATGAAACCCTGACCCACGGGGAGGATTGGGATTTGTGGCTGCGGCTGTCGGCGCGGTTTGCCTACGCAGTGGTGCCCGCGCCCCAGGTGCTCTACCGCCAGCGGCCCGGTTCGGCGTCGGCGAATGTGTGGAAAATGGAGCGCCAGAGTATGGGGATCATTGACCGGGCGATCGCGCGGCTCGGGGATGGTTCAACGCTGGCGGGGCCGATGCCTGAGGGCGATCGCGCGGATCTGAAGCAGCGGAGTGTGACCAATCGCTACCGCATTCTGGCCTTCGAGGCGCTGGATGGCCCGCGATCGCGGCGGCGAACCCTCACGGCCCTGCGATATTTTCACCAAGTTTTACGGCGGGATCGGAGTTTGTGGCGGCAGCCCTGGCGATCGCGTACCATCGCCCTGCTGACCAAACTCGCCCTGTTGATCCTGGTGCCCCATCGGTTGAGCGGCGGCTGGCTGGGGCGCGATCGCCTCAAAAATGCCGAGGATCTCCTGCTCTGGACCATCGAGACCCAGCCCTAGGGTATGTCGTCAAATCGTCCCAAATCCCCGTAAAACAAGGGGCTTAAGCCCCTTGCCCCAAGCAACTGATAACGAGGCCGCAGGGGTTTCGCTCCGTTGACAACAGCTCTAGGGGTGGATGGATTTCTGTTAATCTCCGTTAATCTCCGTTCATCTCCGTTGATCCCTGCGGAAATTCCTTGAGCCCCATGCCCCGCGTCTCCGTCATCATCCCCGCCTACAACGCCACCGCCACGATCGCGGCCACCCTCGACAGCCTCGCGGCCCAAACCTTCCAAGATTTCGAGGCGATCATTATTGATGACGGCTCCACCGACGGCACCGGCCCCGCGATCGCGGCGTGGATTGCGGAACGGCACGAAACCCGCCTGCGGGTGCATCGACAGGACAACGGCGGCCAAGCCCGCGCCCGCAATCGCGGCATCGAGCTTGCCCAGGGGGAGTATGTCGCCTTTCTCGATGCGGACGACTGCTGGAGCCCCGACAAATTAGAAGCCCAGGTGTACGCCCTCGATGCCCTGCCCACGGCGGGATTGGCCTATAGCTGGAGCGATTGCGTCGATGCCCACGGCCGTTGGGTCCGCCCCGGTAGCTGCGTCAGCATCAACGGCGACGCCCGCCCCGCCCTGCTCCTACAAAATTTTTTAGACAATGGCTCCACCCCCCTAATCCGGCGATCGGTCTTGGCGGAGGTGGGCGACTTTGACCCGGCCCTGCGCCCCTCGGAGGATTGGGATCTGTGGCTGCGCATTAGCGATCGCCACCCCTTCGTCGCGATCCCCGTGCCCCAGGTGCAGTACCGCCTCGCGGCCTACAGCGCCTCGGTGAATATCGCCGCCCTGGAGCGGGGATCGCGCGCCACCCTGGAACGGGCCTTTGAGCGCGCCCCCGCCGAGTTGCAAAACCTCAAACGCCGCAGCCTTGCCAATCTATATGAATACCTATTTTTCCAAACCTTCAGCGGGGCCATCCGTCGGCGGGCCATTCCCCCGGCCTTCCGCTACCTGTTCCAGGCCCTGCGCTACGACCCGGCCCTGCGCCGCCGCCCCGATCGCTGGGTGCCCGCCCTCTGGAAGGCGATCGCCACGGCCCTGCTGCCCAACCGCCTCGCCCAGCGGGTCTTAAACCGTTTCGGCAAGGCGAACCATGCCCACACCCCCATCCTGGCGAGTATCCAAACCGCGATCGCGGCGGACGATTGACGGGTGCTCCAGGATTTCCCTAGACCCGCGTCAGGACAAACACACTGCCCCCATTGCCGCGCCCGATCCGCAGATTTTCATCCAGATAAGTCACATCCAGCCAGCCCTGCTGCCCCTCGGGATTGAGCTTGGCATCGATCGCGGGGAACCGGCGGGGATCTTCGAGGCGATCAAGCCAGCGATCGAGCCCCTCCGGCCCGTCCCCATAGCCCACCCAGGTTTGCAGGCCAATCACCAGCCGCTGGAACCGCACCTGCACCCGCCGGGGCGACACCACCTCAAAATTCGCCGCCACACTCACCAGGCCCCCCAGCGCCTTACCTACTAGGGGCGTGCGATCGTTCACCAGCGCCACGTTATAGACCCGGCCCGCCCCCACCCGCAGACATTGATAAATCTCCCCCAGGCGGATCAACGGCGGGCGATCGAGCCCCAGCAACTCGCCGCTGGTGGTGTAGCGCAGTCGCCAGTTGCCATTGAGTAGCTCCGCCGCCTCCGTGGGCCGGGGGGTGGGGTTGCGATCTTCCAAACGCGCGATCGCGGTGAGAATTTCCGCCTTTTGCGAAGCCGTGGCGCGGTTACCCAGCCTCGTCGGCGCGATCATCGTCAGCAGATCCGATTGACTGAGCATAGGACTGATTTAGAACCGGAGGGATGGGTAGGGAATTGGCTTTGATCTTGACAGGGCCGCTCCCCTATCGCAAGACTAAGGTTTGGCCCAAAATTGCGGCCAGCCCGTCCGATCGCCCCACGCAGGCCCTATGAAACATAACCCCGCCCTTCAAGAATCCCCCCGCCGCAGCCGCGCCCCCCTGATCCCTAGCCATGAAAATGCGTCGATTTTGGCGTGGCTAGAGTCCACCGGTCGCCTGCGCGATCGCGATGATAAGGAACTGGATTTCCTGGAGCGGGACGAGGAAATCGCCGACATGCTGGTGGGCGAAGATACCACCTACGAAGAGGAAGAAGAGGAACTGGACGACTAAGGCCCTAGGGGAGTCTCCCCCCACCCCGCCCAGGCTAGGGCCACCTGCAAAACTGCCCTAGGTTACGGTGCGATCGCCAATTCCCGCGCGATCGCATCGTCATATTGGGCGAAGCATGTTTTAATTGCCGGTGAAGAGGTGCCGCGATCGCCGCGTTCCGCCCCCGAAGGGATCGCCCTAGGTTTTCGACTCCGGTTCTTTGAAGATTTAACAAGCTTCAGGGTTTAGGGGACGCGATCGCGGATGTAACGATCATCACGGGCTTTAGGATTTACCGAGCCGCCCTAAGCAGTTGTTTTAGGTTCCGGTCGGTCCGCCCCTGGCCCCGTGGATCGAGTGTGTGTGGAGTGAACTGAGCGAGCGTTGAGTTGTGGATGCAAAGTTTTCAACAAACCCCTCTTTTCCGTTGACGGGTCGCCAACTGTTTTGGTTGCTGACGACCGGAGCGACGGCGGCGGCGGTGGCCCTGGATCAGACGGCGGGCCGCGCGCCCTATGGATTAACGTCCCTGACGGTGCCCCTGGTGCTGGCGATGGCGGCGACGGCGGCGGTGGGTGCCTGGGCGGTGCCCCTGCTGCGGCGACTGAAGACGGGTCAATTTATCCGGGAAGATGGCCCCCAATCCCATCTCAGTAAGGCGGGAACGCCGACGATGGGGGGGGTCTTTTTTATACCGACGGCGGTGACGATCGCCCTGGCGGTGAGCTGTGCCTGTGGGTTTTCGAGCCAGAGCTGGCTGGATCTGGGGGCCGTGTCGCTGTTGACCTTGGGCTATGGGGCGATCGGCTGGGTGGATGACTGGCAGGTGCTGCGCCGCCGCTCGAATAAGGGCATTTCACCGCGCATGAAGCTGCTGTTGCAGGTGGCGTTGGGGTCGGCGTTTTGCGTGTGGCTGGCCCTGAGCCGGGGCGCGATCGCGACGACGATCGCCCTGCCGCTGGGTCTGTCCCTGCCCTTGGGGGTTGCCTTTTGGCCCTTTGCGGGGTTTGCGATCGTGGGGGGCAGCAATGCCACGAATTTGACCGATGGCCTCGATGGCCTCGCTGGAGGGACCGCTGCGATCGCCTTCCTGGGTATGGGGGTGATTGTGGCCCCGAATTCGCCGGAGTTGGGCATGTTCTGCGCCGCGATTGCGGGGGGCTGCCTGGGCTTTTTGGCCTATAACCGCAATCCCGCGCGGGTGTTCATGGGGGATACGGGTTCCCTGGCGTTGGGGGCGGCCCTGGCGGCGGTGGGGCTCATGTCCGGCTCCGTGTGGAGCTTGATTTTAATTGGCGGCCTGTTCACGGCGGAAACCCTTTCAGTGGTTTTGCAGGTGAGCTACTACAAGGCCACGAAAGGCCCGGATGGCAAGGGCAAGCGCCTGTTCCGCATGGCTCCGCTGCATCACCATTTTGAACTGTCGGGCTGGTCGGAGCTGCGGGTGGTGGCGTCGTTCTATCTGGTGGCGGTGGCCCTGGTGCTGCTGGCCCTGGCCTTCCCGGCGGGTTCGCCCGTTTAGCTTTGGCGCGATTAACCTCTGGAGGTCGCCCCCCGGCGATCGCCCTGCTGTTGACGGTGGCGGTGGGGGTGTTGGCGGTTTCGACCGCTGGCGTCCTCACCCGTTTTGCTATGGGGGCGGCGGATCGGTTTGATGGGCCGTTTGCGGTGGCCCTGGCGGCGGGGCGGCTCCTGTTTGCGGCGCTGCTGTTGGGACCAGCGTGGGTAGAGTTGGGGCGATCGCGCGGGCGGACCCACCCCCTAGCCTACGGGTTCGCGATCGCGGCGGGCCTGCTGCTGGCCCTGCACTTTGGCTGCTGGATGGCGTCCTTGGCCTACACCACCGTTGCCGCTTCGACGGTGCTGGTGACCACCAATCCCATTTGGATTGCCCTGATCCAGTGGCTCCTCGGCCAGGGGCGACCGTCGGTAAAAACCGGCATGGGGATCGCCGTGGCCCTGGCAGGAAGCGCAATTCTAGCCCTCGGTTCCGGCGATGCAACGGAAAGCGCGATCGCGTCCCAACCGCTTCTGGGTAACAGTCTGGCCCTGGTGGGGGCGATCGCCGCCAGCGGGTATCTCATCCTCGGCCAACGGGCGCAGGGGGCGGGGTTATCGATTCAGGGCTACGCCGCGATCGCCTATGGAACCGCCGCGATCGCCCTGATCCCCCTGCCGATCCTGGGGGGAGTCCCCCTGACCGGCCAGCCCCCCGCCGTCTATGGCTGGCTCGTGGCCATGGCCGTGGTGCCCCAGGTCATCGGCCACACCAGCTTGAATTGGTCCATGCGCTGGCTGGCCCCGGATCTGGTGGCCCTGGCGATCCTCTTTGAACCGGTGGGGGCGAGTCTTCTGGCGTGGCTATGGCTCAGGGAAGTGCCCAGCGCCGCCACGGGCATCGGTGCGATCGCCATTGGCACCGGCGTACTCCTGGCAACCCGCGATCGCTAAACCGCCCCGAATTGGTCTGGATTGATAGGATGTGGACTGCCCTGACCCCCCAACTCCCCCCGTGCTGCCCGATCGCGATCGCGAACTGACCTTTGCCCCCTGCCGCGCCTGCCACGTCTGGGTACCCGGCCCCGCATGGCGCTGTCCCGAATGCGGCGCGGCCCGGTTGGAAGCCCTCCCCGCCGCCGTCGCCGACTGGTCCACCGTCATCACCGACCAGGACTGGCTGACCATCGATGACGAAGTACTCCTAAAACCCCTCTTCGCCCACTTTCGCCGCCAAGCCTACGATCGCGGCCTCGGACCCATCGTGGCCGATCGCGCCTTTTTCCGCCAAACGGGTCGCGTGCCCGATCGCCGCTGGTACCTGGGGTCCACCTTTGGCGATCGCCCCACCGCCGCCGATCAGCGCGCCTACCAAACCTATCTCCTCGCCGCCGCCCACCGGGCCGCCAAACCCCTCACCTGGGCGATTGAACAATTTCAGCAGGAATTTGGCCCCCACTGCCCCTGGCCCAAGCCCCCCTGATTTCCCTACCCCATCCGACCAACCGTAGGGGCGGGGTTTTCCCGCCCGTTCCCGCCTGACCCTGCCCGTTCCCGTGATCCCTGAAATCCCCAAGGGCAGCGCCTAGACCCCGTATAGGCCCGCCACATAGTCGCCGTAGCCGTTGTAGGGCAGCGTCGGCACCCGTTGCCAAGCGATCGCCGGACCCGGCCCCATGAGCCGCTCCGTCGCCTGGGACCAGCGGGGGTGGGGCACCTCCGGCTCCACATTCGCATCGAAGCCGTATTCATTGGCCGCCAGCGTATTCCAGAACGTTGCCGGTTGGTTGTCCAAAAATTCCACCTTCACGATGGATTTTGCCCCCTTAAAGCCATATTTCCAGGGCAACACCGCGCGGATCGGTGCCCCATGCTGCTTCGGCAGGGGTTCCCCATACACCCCCAGGGCAAAGAAGGCCAGTTCATTGGCCATTTCATCAAGCCGTAGCCCCTCGGTATAGGGCCAGGGGAGCCGCCCGAGGGACCATCCCGGCCCCGTGGTCACGTCCTTGTCGTAATAGGACGTAAATCGCACGAATTTGGCTGAAGGGAGCGGATCGGCGGCGGCGATGAGCTTCTGCATGGGGAAACCGAGCCAGGGCACCACCATGGCCCAGGCTTCCACGCAGCGGAACCGGTAGATGCGCTCCTCGATCGGAAAGGTTTTGTAGAGGTCGTCGCGATCGTAGGTGCGGGGATTTTTGACGAGGCCGCCCACTTCGACGGTCCAGGGATCCGTGGGGAGGCGTTGGGCCCGCTGGGCGATGTCCTTCGTGCCGCCGAATTCGTAGAAGTTGTTGTAGCTGTTGGCGATGCGTTTTTCCGTGAGCGATCGCCCCGGATCCGCAAAGGCCCTATTGCGTTCAACCCCAAGAAAGGGCGCTTGAAGGTTCGTCGGTGGGGGCGGTGCGGCGGGGGATGACGGCGCGATCGCGATCGCCCCATCCTGCCGCTGGCAGCTTTGGAGCAGGGGGCTGACGGCGGCCCCAATGCCTGCCCCCACCAGGGTTTTCAGCAGGCGACGGCGATTCCAGAAGAGGGACTCGTCCGTGGCGCGGGACTCGGGCAGTTGCCAGTCGGGGGGCAGGTGGCTGAAAACCATGGTGTTTTGTGGGGGGCGAGGTCAGGCTCGGGGAGGGGGGCGATCGCGGCGAACCTATTCGTCCTCAGCGAAGATGTATTTCGTCAGTTCGCTGGCGTCCGGTTCCGGGCTTTCTAGGGCGAAGGTCACCGCTTCATTGACCTCCTCCTGGATGCGCTTTTGGATGTCCTTGAGCTCCTCGGCGGTGGCGAGGTTGTTCTCGATTAGGTGATCCCCCAGCTTGGTGATGGGGTCGCGCACCTGCCACACGCTCTTCTCATCGGGCGATCGCAGCTCGTCAGGATCCGCGAGGGAGTGGCCCCGGAACCGGTAGGTCAGCGCTTCGATCACCGTCGGCCCTTCACCGGCCCGCGCCCGGGCGATCGCCTCCTGGGCAACCCCCCGCACCGCCAGCACGTCCATGCCGTCCACCTCGACACCGGGCATCCCGAAGGCGGGGCCTTTCTTATAAATCTCGGGGACGGAGGTGGCGCGCTCGTGGGCCATGCCGATCGCCCACTTGTTGTTTTCGATCACAAACAGGATCGGCAGTTTCCAGAGGGCGGCCATGTTCAGGCATTCAAAGAACTGGCCGTTATTGGCGGCCCCATCGCCGAAGAAGCAGGCGGTCACCTGATCGGCGTTCGGATCGTTCATGGCCTCCCGGCGGTACTTGGTCTGGAAGGCGACGCCCGTGGCGACGGGGATCCCTTCCGCCACGAAGGCATAGCCCCCGAGGAGATTGTGGGGTGCAGAGAAGAGGTGCATGGAGCCGCCGCGCCCTTTGCTGCAACCGGTGGCCTTGCCGAATAGTTCCGCCATCACTTCCTTGGCGGGCACCCCGGCGCTGAGGGCGTGGACGTGGTCGCGGTAGGTGCTGGAAACAAAGTCTTCGTCCCGGCGCATGGCGCGGATGATGCCCGTGGAAACCGCCTCTTGGCCGTTGTAGAGGTGGACGAAGCCAAACATTTTGCCCCGATAGTACATTTCGGCGCACTTGTCTTCAAATAGACGCCCGAGGGTCATGTCCTCGTAGAGCATCAGCCCCTCTTCGCGCGTGACGGTGGCGCGCGTGGTGGGGACGGCGGGAAGTACGCGTTCTTGTACCATGCTCGTTCTGTGTCCTTGCTGCATTCCTAGCTACGGCGGTTTGGGGCGTTTGGGTTGGGCTGGCCTTGGCCCCTAAACCTACCTACAATAACCCGGAATTTCGCTGGAGTTGCGCTGGAGTTGTGGGGCGATGGGTGGGGGCGCTGCCCCGATCGCGGGGGGACAAAGTCCATGGGGGGTGATGGAATGGATGGGCCATTGGTGGGGGCGATCGCGGGGTGGATGGGGCGACCTCGGGGGCGGTTCTGCGTGCCGGGGCACCAGGGGGTGGGGCCGGAGGGGCTGCGGCGGCTGTGGGGCGATCGCGTATTCCAGGCGGATCTGACGGAGCTGGCGGGGCTGGATAATTTGGCGGCTCCGGCGGGCTGCATTGCCGAGGCGCAGGAGCGGGCGGCGGCGTACTTTGGGGCGGCGCGGACCTGGTTTTCGGTGTCGGGGGCAACGGGGGGGGTGATGGGGGCGATCGCGGCGATCACGCGGGATGGGGAGAAAATTGCCGTGGCCCGCAATGCCCACCGCAGTGCGATCGCGGGGTTGATCTGGTCGGGGGCGCGGCCCGTGTGGCTGGAACCGACGATCGCGCCCGGTTGGGGGTTTGGGGCGGGGATTGCTCCGGCGACGGTGGCGCAGGCGATCGCGGCCCACCCGGATCTCAAGGGGGTTTTAGTGGTATCGCCCACCTACTACGGCACGGTGGCCCCGATCGCGGACATTGCGGCCCTGACGCGATCGCGGGGCATTCCCCTGATTGTGGATGAGGCCCATGGGAGCCACTGGATCGCCCATCCGGACCTGCCCACGCCCGCCCTAGCCGCCGGGGCCGATGTGGTGATCCATTCGCTCCATAAGACCGCCGGTGCCCTGACCCAATCGGCCCTGCTGCATTTGGGCAAAGCGGCAAACAATCCGGCCCTGGGCGATCGCCTCCACCGGGCGTTGGGGTTGCTCCAGTCCAGCAGCCCGAGCTATCTGCTGATGGGGTCGCTGGATGGGGCGCGGGCGGATCTGGAACAGTTCGGGCGCGATCGCTGGGCCGATGCCCTGGGGTTGGGCGCAGAAATCCGCGATCGCCTCCGGGCCAAAATTCCGACTGTGATGTTGCTGGATCGGGCGATCGCCCCCAGTTGGAACGGCGTCATGGATACGGACCCGACCCGGCTGACCTTGGCCACCGGCCCCTGGGGCTGGAGCGGCTATGACGTGGACGATTGGCTTGATGAGCAGGCCGCGATCGCCATCGAACTCTCGGATCCCTACGCCATTTCCCTCGTGATCACCCCCTGGAGCGATCGCGCCGCCGCCGATCGCCTCATCGACACCCTCACGGACTTGGCCGTCGAGCGATCGCGCCAACCCCTCCCGCCGCCAGAAATTCCCCCCTTTCAAACGCCTGACGCCCCCCTCACCCCCCGCGCCGCCACCTTCGGCCCCACCGAAACCGTCCCCGCCAACCGGGCCATCGGACGCATCGCCGCCGAAACCCTCTGCCCCTATCCCCCCGGCATCCCCGCGATCGTCCCCGGCGAACGGATCGACGCCCCCGCGATCGCCCACCTGCGCCACATCCTCAGCCAGGGCGGCGAAATCGTCGGAGCCCAGGATCCCACCCTAGAAACCTTAAAAGTTGTGATTCCCTAAGCACCGCCCCCCGCGATCGCGCTACAACCAAAACTACAGCCCACCACAACTCCACCCACCCCTCGCCCCTCGCATCCCGTGCCCACCGCCGCCGCCCACCCCACCCCCCACCCCTGGCCCTACGTCACCCCCGGCATCACCGACAGCCTCTTCGAGCGGCTCCCCGGCATCCCCATGACCCAGCGCGAAACTAGGCTGGCGATCCTCTCGCAACTGCGCCTCGAAAGCACCTCCGTCCTCTGGGACATCGGCGCAGGCACCGGCACCATCCCCGTCGAAACCGGCCTGATCTGCCCCCACGGCCGCATCATCGCCGTCGAGCGCGATCCCGATGTGGTGGCCCTGATCCAGGCCAACTGCGATCGCTTCCGGGTCAAAAACGTAGAAATCCACGAAGGCAGCGCCCCCGAATGCCTTGATCGCCTGCCCGCCCCCCCCGATCGCATCTGCATCGAAGGGGGCAAAGACCTGGCCGCCACCATCGACCGCGCCTGGGAACTCCTCGACGGCGGCGGACGCATCGTCATCATCGCCAACACCCTCGACGCCCTCTACGTCAGTTCCGAACGGCTCGCCACCCACCACGCCCGCCACATCGAAGTGGTCCAGTCCACCGGCAACCGCCTAGAAAAGCGCGGCAGCCACCAAATTTTTGCCCCCGTCGCCCCCGCCTTCATCCTCAGCGGCGAAAAATCCCCCTAGGATCCCCCGTCACCCCCACCACTCCAGCGCCCTAAACCCGTGGAGGGAACCGGTCCGCTGCCCTATGATGCTCTCTAGAGCCCTTAAGGGAAGCGCAACCCCCCTTTAACCCCCAATTAATAGCTGTACCCATGGCGACCCCGGTGGCCAAGGGCTGCGCCGCTTCCCCCGCTCCCCCATCCACCGAGTCGAGCCGAGTCCCCTACGATGGCTAAAACCCCGACCGCCCCCACGCCCTTTTCCTGGTCCACCTGGTTTGCGGAATTGCCCTGGGCCCGCATTGTCAGCAGTTTGGTGGGCATTCCCCTGGCCCTCGGGGCGATCGTCCTGGGGGGCTGGTATTTCACGGCGGCTTTTGTGGCCCTGGTGATCCTGGCGTTGGGGGAATATTTCCAGATGACGCGGGCCAAGGGCATGAAACCGGCGGTGAAGACCGTGACGATCGCCAGTGCGGCGTTGGTGGTGACGGCGGCCCTGGATCCGAAGGTGGCGGATGCGATCGTCCCCCTGGCGGGCACGCTGGTGTGTTTTTATTTGCTGTTTCAGCGGAAGTTGGCCTCGATCGCGGATCTGTCCGCCTCGGTGATGGGCCTGTTCTACTGCGGCTATCTGCCCAGCTATTGGGTGCGGCTGCGGGTGGGGGCGGGGCTGGCGGCGGAGGACTGGACGGCGGCCAGCTTGCCCCTCAATGGCTATTGGCCCAGCGGCTGGGATCCGCGCGCTTGGCCCGAGGGGCTCACGGCGACGATTTTGTGTTTTGCCTGCATTTGGGCGGCGGACATTGGGGCCTATGTGATGGGCAAATGGATCGGCCGCACGAAGCTATCGGGCATTAGTCCTAAGAAAACCGTGGAGGGATCAGTCTTTGGCATTACCGGCAGTGTGCTGACGGCCACCTTTGGGGCCTGGGCGCTGCAATGGCCCCTGTGGCCGGTGGTGGGGCTGGTGCTGGGGGTGACCATTGGGGTGGCGAGTTTGCTGGGGGATTTGATCGAGTCCCTGATGAAGCGGGATGCGGGAATGAAGGATTCGGGGCAGTTGATTCCGGGCCATGGGGGTATGCTAGATCGGGCGGATAGCTATATCTTCACGGCTCCGCTGGTCTACTACTTCATTACGCTGCTGCTGCCGGCCCTGGCGCGTCAGTATCCAGTGTTGCCGTTCTAGGGGGCATCCTTCGGCGTCGCTAGGAATTTTCTGAATTTCTGTGGGTTTTATGGCGTTGTTTCGTCCGTTGCGCGCGTTGCGCGGGTTGCCGCGTCCGGTGGTGGTGGTGGCGATCGCGCTGCTGTACCTGGTCATTGCTCGGCTGAGTCAATATCTGGCGATTCCGCCGGGGTTTGTGTCGCCGGTGTATCCGCCGTCGGGTATTGCCTTGAGTTTGGTGCTGCTGGGGGGGCCGTGGACGGCGATCGGGGTCTTTCTGGGGCAGGTGGTGGCGGCGAGTTGGCCGTTTTTGGACAATGGGGGGGCCGTGGGGCCGTCCTTGGGGACGGGGGCGGGCATTGCCCTCGGGTCGGCGCTCCAGGCGGTGGCGGCGGGCTATGGGGTGCTGCGGTGGGCGCGATCGCCCCATCCCTTTGGGCGGTCGGTGGATGTGCTGCGGTTTGTGGCGGTGGTGGTGGTGGCCTGTGCGATCGCCCCGAGTTTTGGCACGGCGGCCATGGCCCTGTTTGGTTTTTTGGCGGTGGGGGATGCCCTGACCAATTGGCTCACCTTCTGGCTCGGGGATGTGATGGGCATGTTGGTGATCGCGCCGCTGGTCTTGACCTGGAGTCAGCCGTTTGTGGTGGGCAACCGCAGTGGCTGTAGCGGCCAGGGGTTTTGGCGATCGCGCTTTGAGGTGGGCCTGTGGGGGCTGGCCCTGGCGATCGTGGATTACGCGGCCTTTGGGGTGGCCTACCCCATCGAATATTTGCTGGTGCCCCTGCTGATGTGGTCCGCGTTCCGGTTTGGCCCTCGGGGGGTGTCCCGCGCCATTTTTGTGGTGACGGCCCTGGCTACCTGGGGGGCCATTCGCGGCACCAGTTCCTTCAACCGGGGCAGCCTCAATGAATCTCTGCTGCTGCTGCAAACCTTCATCGGTGCGATCGCGGTGACCACCCTGGTGCTGTCGTCCGTGATCATTGAGCGGCAGGCGGCCCAGGGGCAACTGCTCAAGGCCAACGAAGACCTCGAACACAAAATTGAAGCCCGCACCGCCGACCTCGCCCAGCGGGATCAGCGGTTCCGCAGCATCGCCCGCCATATGCCCGGGGCCATGTTCCAATTTTCCCAGCGCGGCGATCGCTGGCAGGTGGACTACATGAGCGACGGCATCTTTGCCCTGACCGGCATCACGGGGGAAGCGATCATGGCGGACTTCAACCGCTTCATCGAGCGCCTCCACCCCGACGACCTCGATGCCTATGTGGCCTCCGTCGAAAGCGTCCTCGCCAACCTGGACGACTGGACCTACGAGGGGCGCATCATCCACCTCAACGGCCAGGTGCGCTGGTGGCAAGGGGCCTCCACCCCCTGCCGTACCGACAGCGGCGACACGGTGTTCTACGGCATCCTCAACGACATCACCGAACGCAAGGCGAGCGAACTGGCCCTAGCGGAGGCGGCAGAGGCGGCGGAGGCGGCCAACCGGGCTAAGAGTGAATTTTTGGCCAACATGAGCCACGAACTGCGAACCCCCCTCAATGGGGTCATTGGCTATGCCCAGATCTTGCAGCGATCGCCCGGTCTGGACACGGAATACCGCAGCAAGGTGGACGTGATCTACCAGTGCGGCAACCACCTGTTGACCCTGATCAACGACGTGCTGGACCTGTCGAAGATCGAAGCGCAGAAAATGGAGCTCTATCCGACGGAGTTTCACCTGCGGGCCTTTTTGCAGAGCGTCACGGAAATCTGCCGCATCCGCGCCGACCTCAAGGGCATCGCCTTCAATGTGCGCATCAGTGACGATCTGCCCGAGGGGGCGCAGGCGGACGAAAAGCGCCTCCGGCAGGTGCTCCTGAACCTGTTGGGCAATGCCATCAAATTTACCGATCGCGGCGGCGTCACCTTCAGTGTGGTGGGGGTGTCGGGGGATCTGGTGCGGTTCGAGGTGCGCGACACGGGCATCGGCATTGAACAGGAGGCGCTGGATCTGGTCTTTCGGCCCTTTGAGCAGACCGGCCCCACCCGCCGCCAAACGGAGGGAACCGGCCTGGGCCTCGCCATCAGCCAGCGGATTGTGGAACTGATGGGCAGCGAAATCCGCGTCGAGAGCGAACTGGGCACCGGCAGCACCTTTTGGTTTGAAATTCCCCTGCCGGAGGCCCTGGAGTGGCGATCGGCGGGGCGGGTCACCACCCAGGGGCGCATCGTGGGCATCCGGGGGCCGCAGCGGACCCTGCTGGTGATTGATGACAAGTGGGAAAACCGCGCCGTGGTCAAGGAGTTGCTGACGCCCCTGGGGTTCCGGGTGATCGAGGCGGCGGACGGGAGCGAGGGGGTCCAGCGGGCGCAGGAAACCCAGCTTGACCTGGTGATTACGGATCTGCTGATGCCGGTGATGGATGGGTTTGAGGCGATTCGCCAGTTGCGATCGCTCCCTTGTTTCGGCGATCGCCCGATCATTGCCTCCTCCGCCAGCGTCTTTGACCAGGATCGCGACCAAAGTGAGCAGGCGGGCAGCGATGATTTTCTGCCTAAGCCGGTCCAGGCGGATGAACTGATCGACAAGCTGGAAACCTATCTCAAGCTGGAGTGGATCTACGAAGGGGATGGCAATGGCGATGGAAAACCGAGCCCCGCGATCGCGGACGCCGCCCCCGCCGAAGCCCTGATCATCCCCCCCCGCGACACCCTCCACGATCTAGAAGACCTGGTCCATCGGGGCAACTTCAAGGCGATCGCCCGCTGGGCCACAACCCTCGCCAGCCAAGATCCCCAATACATTCCCTTTTGCGATACCGTCAGCCACCTGGCCCAGGAATTTCGCGATACGGAACTCCTTAGCTTGATTAATGGCGAATCGTCTAAGGGTTCACCGTCCGACGCCCTAGCCCTGGAAGCGCCCCCCACGGTTGGTTAGATCCTGAGATCGATCGAGATCCTGAGGCCCTTCGGTGCGATCGCCCCCGCAAGTTCGATCACCTATGGGATGCGATGGCTCGACCCCTGGGAAAATGGGGAACATTATGGGGTAGGGCATCGCGATTGCAGCCCCCTTCAAACCCGTGAGATTTGACCCCGCGCCTTCGCCCCCAGCGGCAACCGTGCAGTTTTCCAGAATGACCTCCCCTATGGCTAACGTCCCGCAGTTCAACCCCACCCCCGCGATCGCCAGCCCCGACCCCAGCGACGGGGCAGCGGTCCTGGTGGTGGACGACAACCCAACAAACCTGGGTGTCCTCTCCGACCTTTTGGACACGGCGGGCTACGAAGTGCGGGTGGCCCGCTCCGGTCGCATCGCCCTCGATCGCGTCGCCTTTGCGGAACCGGCCTTGATCCTGCTCGATGTGATGATGCCGGAGCTCGACGGCTTTGAAACCTGCCGCCAACTCAAGGCCAACCCCGCCACCCGCGCCATCCCCGTAATTTTCATGACCGCCCTGGCGGACACGGCGGACAAGGTGCGGGGCTTTGAACTGGGGGCGGTGGACTACATCACCAAACCATTCCAACAGGAGGAGGTGCTGGCGCGGGTGCGGACCCAACTGCGCATCAGCACCCTCACCCGTGCCCTCGATCAGGCCAACCAGCGCCTCGAAGCGAAGGTGGTGGAACGGACGGCGGAGCTAGAGCGCGCCATGGAGGTGCTCAAACAGGCGCAGGTGCGGGCGATCCAGTCCGAGAAGCTGTCGAGCCTGGGGCTGCTGGCGGCGGGGGCGATCCACACCATGAATAATTCCGTGAATTTCATCGCGGGTAACCTGCGGCCGGCGCGGGAATATCTGGAGGATTTGCTAGATATTGCGAAGCTGAGCCGCGATCGCGTGGCCCCAGTTCCAGAGGTGGATCCCGAGCTAGCCGATCGCCTCGCGGACTTCGACTTTGACTTCGCTGAGACGGATTTGCCCAAACTGTTTGACTCCCTCCAGGCCGGGGCCGAGCGCATCCAGCAGGTGGCGGAAACCCTCCAGGAATTCGCCCGACCGGGGGAATCGGACTTCAAGGCGGTGGACCTCAACGCCAAGCTCGATGCCACGGTGATTTTGATCCAGCACCGCCTCAAGGGGCGCGGCGATCGCCCGCAAATCACCATCCATCGCGACTACGGCCCCCTGCCTCGGGTCCAGTGCTACCCCAGCGCCCTCAACCAGGTCTTTGCGAACCTGCTGACCAACGCGATCGACGCCATCAATGCCCTCTTCGATGAATATGCCGGGGTGATTCCGGCGGCGGTGCCGGGGCCGATGATCCGCATCCACACGGCGGCCCTGGATGATGCCCTGGTGGAAATCACCATCACCGATACGGGCATCGGCATGGATGCGGCCACCCGCGATCGCGCCTTCGAGCCCTTCTTCACCACCAAAAAACCGGGCAAGGGCACCGGCATGGGGTTGGCCCTGTGCCACAGCACCGTCGTCGAGCGCCATCGGGGCCGCATCGAGTGCGAATCGGAACCCGGAAAAGGTACCGCCATGCGCCTAATCCTGCCCGTCAATGCCCTATCCATCGGGGCCGGTGCCCCCGCCAATATGGCCCAGTAGAGGACGGCGAAAGTCGGCAAGTTTTAGCCCGCTTCAGAGCGCCCTAGGGAGTGCTGTTAAATTTCCCCAGAGCCCGCAAGAGAAGGGGATTCAGCCCCTTGCCCCCACCGGCTTCAGAAAAAACGACAACCATCTCCCTCTCACCCCCATTCCGTCAAGTGGAGTCCCCATGGCTAGCGATGTTTCGACGGTTCGGCAAATTCAAAAAATTCTAGGAAAATATGGCTCCCTAGGAATGCTGGCCCTGGGGCTGTGGCTGGGGGGGCTGGCGGTGCCGATGGCGGCCCTGGCGGGGGATGCCCCCACGACCGAGGAGGTGATGGCGGCCCAACGGCGCTGGGGGGATGCGATCGCGGCGATCGGTGCGGCCTACGGCAGCGGGGGGGACTATCGCGCCCTGGCGGCCCAGACGGTGGATGACCTCTATGGCTATGACGAGGGGCCGGTGCTGTTCAAACCCACCCGGGCGGCGGCGCTGCCCTTCCGTGGGACGGAGGCGGAGGCGGTTTCCTACTTCGTGGGGGGCTCGGTGCCCGAAGATCACGGCTTTGCCCTTCAGCCCTGGAGCCGGGTGCGTTTTGAAAATGCGGGGATCGTGACGGATGGGGATTCCGCGATCGCCATGGGCCGCTACTACTTCACCGATGCCCAAACCCAAGAGGAGGTGGCGGTGGACTATACCTTTGGCTATTTCAAGGGCGATCGCGGTCAGGTGTTGATTAATCTGCACCACTCTTCGCTGCCCTACCAGTCGCCGCACTAGAGGGGGTTTTAGGGGGTTAGGATCCGCGATCGCCCAGGCCCGACGACAGTTGATTCGTGCCACCGGGCGACACCTCCACCACCGCCACATCCACCGTGCCCGGAGGCGTACGCCGCTGGAACTGGCGATCGCGCACCGCCAGGGGTTCCCCACACTGGAGACAGTTGCAGTCCATGCCCTCGAAGCCCGTCATGCCAAAGCCGCACACGGGACAGGGGGCTTCAACGAGTTTGCGCTTGGCCCACCAGATCAGCCCCAGCACCGCCACCACCGGCCCGAGCACCACCAGCAGCAGCAACGCCGCAATCCAGTTCAGCAGCCAGCCGAGCCCCAGGGAACCGGCGGCGGCCACCACCAACAGCAGCCCTAGCCACAGGCCAATGCCCGATAGGTTGAGTTCGATGAGTCGGTTGCTATAGCGGTTCATCGGGTTCTCCTGGGGTTTTCCCCTGCGATCGCGCCCGCCCTGGGGTTGGGGTGGTTGGCCGGTTGCGGGTCCCCGGCGATCGCCCGCACGGACGGGATCAGGGGGCCAACGGCAAGCCAACGGTGGTCCAACGGCCATCTGGGGGCCTTAGCTCCATCATGCCTGGTTCGCTGCCGTTCGGGAAAACTTCGGGGGGATTTTTACAATGGTCGAGCTGGCTGGCTTGATCGATGGGGGGTGATGCGGCGGGCGGCGATCGCGTCTCCCCCTGGGGATTCCCTGCGGGATCGGTTTTGGGGATTAATGAATTTATGATTAATTGGCGATTAAGTAATTTTGAATTAAATCGTGGCATGGGAGGCATGGGGTAGCGATGGGCAAGGGTGACGATCGCTCCGGGGCGGTTCCCCGGACGGTCTATGTGGTGGGGGGCGGCGTGGCGGGGGTGCTGGCGGCGGCGGCGATCGCGCGGCGGTCCCGCGATCGGGTGGTGATCCTGGAGCGGGCGGAGACGTTGGCGGCGGGGCTCACCCAGGGCAATGGCCGAAGCCTGACGGTGACGGAGGGGACGATCGCGGCGGGCCTGTCGGCGGAGCAGGTGGCGGCGGCGTTGGGGCGATCGGTGGCGGCGGGGGGCTATGGCTACCCCGGCTTTCGGGCGACGGCGGCGGAACGGGGGCAGATGGCGGATTTTGCGGCGCGATCGCGGCAGCGGTTGACGGATCCGACGGCGGTGGCGGCCCGCGATCGCGCCCTGCTGCGGTTTGGGGTGACGAGTTTGCACCTGTGGCGGCGGTTTGCGGCGGCGCGGCCCCTGTTGGCGGCCCGGACGGGGTTGCAACTCCATCCCAAGCTGCGGCTCTATGGGGGCGATCGCGGCCTAGAACGCGCTGAAGGGGAAGCCCAGGCGGTGGCGGCGGCCCTCGATGCGGTGGCTCCGCTAGACAATTCCTGTCCCGGCGGCGCGATGGGGGGCTCAACGGTCCCGGCGGCGATCGCGGCCCGGATGGAACCGAGTTTGACGGCCCATTTGGGGACATTTGCCGGGGGCATTTCCGTGCAGCCGGGAGGTGCGATCCACGGGGCGCGGCTGGTGGAGGAGTTGGCGGCGGCCCTGGTGGCGGAGGGGGCCGTGACAGTACAAACGGGGGCAACGGTGCGATCGCTCCGGTGGCGGGGGGATGCGATCGCGGCGATCGAGGGGGACTGGCGATCGCGGGGGCAGGTGTGGGGCGGCCCGTCCGATGCCTATGTCTTTGCCACGGGGATCGATCCGCTCCTGTCGGCCTGTGGTGCGCTGGCGGAGCCCCTGTTTCCCCTGGCGGGCACGTCCATTACCCTGCCGGTGTCGGGGGCGATCGCGCGGTTGGGCATTCCCTTCTGTCGGCGCTCCTGGAAGGATGACGGCCTCGGCCCGTTGGTGATCAGCAGCGTCTTTTTGCCCGACGATGCCTATTTCGACTTCCTGGATTCCTATGATTTCCGCCGTTTCCGCCCGGACGATCCGGCCCTCCAGCGCACGGAACTGATCGACCGGACCTGGGGCGATCGCCTCGATCTGGCCCGGTTTGATCCCGCCTGCCTCGATCCGCGCTGCGTGGAACGGTTTGATCCGCGCGCCGTTGGCCCCGCCGCAGGGCGCTGGGAAATTCGCATCGGCGGCCTGAAATTCTACCCCGGCGATCGCGACCCCGCCGACCTGAACCATCCCGGCAGCCGCTGGGCGATCGCCACCCAGATCCAATTTGCCCGCGCCGTCTTCCCCGACCTGATGGCCCAGTTGATTGATCCGGCCATTGATCCGGCGATCGCGCCCCCGGACGCCCTCGCCCCCCTGCAACCCTGGGGCGGTTCGCGGCCCGTCTACGCCAGCGGCATGGCGGCCCTTGGACCGTTCTGTGGCAACGGTTACGCGATCGTCGGCACCGGCTCCTGGGGCCTCACCAGCGGCCTCGCCAACGCCGAAGCGATCGCCCAGTGGATCGACGGCACCCCCACCGACGCCATCACCCTGCCCGGCCTAGCGCGATCGCACTGGCGGGACTATCGCGATCGCGTGCGGCCCCCCGTCGCCATCCCCCGCTAGGGCAAAAGTTAACGTTGTAAAACCGGAGTTCGGCGTTAACAATGGCGATGGCAGCGCATGATCTGGAGACAAGGACCGTGGGGCGTGGCATTCTTGGCGTGGGGTTTGTGGGGCTCACCATTATCCTGGCGGGGGTGGGGGCGATCATTCCCACCTGGCAACAGCGGCAGGACTATGAACAGGGGGTCGCGGCCCTGGAGGCGGGTAACTGCGATCGCGCGATCGCGGCCTTTGATCGGGTCATTGAGCGGAACCTGCCCATTGATCTCAACGGCACCGCCTCGGGAGCCCGCACCCGCCGCGCCCTCTGCGAAACCCTGCTGACCGCGCGGCAGTATCGCACCTCGAAGCAATGGAACTGGACCCTGGCGGAATATCTGCGCCTCAATAGCACCCTCAATGACACGGGCCTCGGGCAGACGGTGACGGCCTTTAATCGCGAGATTGAAACCGCCGTCCGCAGCGCCTTTGGCAACGCCTCCGCCGGGAGTTTAGTGAACCCCATCACCTGTTTGCAGCTCGATCGCGCGATCGGTCAGCAGTTGGTGCGGGCCTCGGAGCCGGATCTGCCGCCGCTGCTGTTCACCTGCGGGCGCATGTATGCCAATCGCCAGGAATTTGGTAAGGCGATCGCGGCCTTCACGACCCTGGTGACTCGCTACCCGAACCACAGTTTGGCCCCCCAGGGGCACGTCAGCCTGAAATATTCCCGCGCGCGCCTGCGGGCCAGTGAGCAGGGCATCGTCACCGCGAGCCGCCCCCCCGGTGCGATCGTGTTCACCACCGGACGGCGGGAGATTGATCCCCTGCGCTGGGTGCGGATCCTGGCCACCAGCTTTGTGACCTTGGCCCTGATCGCGATCGCGACGTTGGTGTGGCAAGCCTTGCGGGCGGCCTGGGGACGGCGCACGGAACTGCCTTCAGATCCCTTCGAGCCGATTCCGCCGTCGGTTACGTCCCTCCAGCGGCCCCCGGAGGCCCTCCCCAGCGACACCAACGCCTAGGCCGCAAATCCCCAAAAAACCAATCCCAAAAACCAACCCCCCGCGATCGCCCTGAACCCCTGCCCCCGCGATCGCGCCGGACAGACCCATCACATCAGCGGCCTAGCTGCAATCCCAGTTGTAGAGCACATTGCTGAAATCGAGCCGCTGGAGGGCCTCCGGGTCAATGAAGAAATTGCACACGCCCACATCGCCCCAAAGGATCCCCGCGTCCTCATCCGAGTCCATCTGAAAGAGCAGTTCCAGCACATCGGCGCGATTTTCGGGATCCACCGCGCGCGGATCCGTCTGGGTGAAGAAGGGATAGCCCCCCAACCGATGGCCCGTGGCCCCGAGCACGTCGCCGTAGAGATCGCAGAGGTCATCGGATTCCCAGATTTCGGGGAGGCGATCGGCAAAGCGGTAATCGTCATTGGCGATCGGCTGGCGATCGGGGATGAATTCCAGCGCGCGGGCGCTTTCAAAGGGGAGGTCAAAACTAGGGCGGCCCAGGAAGGAAAAGTCCGTCAGGGAGGGGTGGCGCTGCACATCGGTTTCGTGGTGGTAGACCACCCGGAAGCCGTCCTGGTTGAAGGGGTGGTCCATGTCCATGCCCCAGAGGTCGTTATCGGCGATGAAAAATTGCAGGAGGCCGCGATCGGGGAAGTGCTGGAGGGGCGGCACCTCAGCGAAGTCGATCTGGGCCAGCAGCCACAGCCAGTTGCCCTGGGGGTGTTGGGGATAGGGCCGGTGGGCGGGCCAGTAGGGGGTGCCGCCGAAGCGGCTGCGGGTGGGGTCGGCGGTGGCGGGTAGGGGGTCGGTGGCGGTGATGTTGATGCAGGGGGTGACGGTGGCCTCGATGCGCGCTCGGAAGGGTTCGAGGTCGGCGGGTAGGTAGAGGTGGGGCGGCTTCATGGGGTGCATGGCGGAACGCGATCGCGCTGGGGTGGGGGCCGATGCGGCGGTGCTTCAACGGGGATAGTACCGATTAATGGGGGCACCGCGATCGCGGGGGGCCGATTTTTGCCCCGTCCCCACGCCCCGCCGGACCGATCAGGCCAGGGGCAGGCTGAAGCGAAAGGTGCTGCCCTTGCCGATGGTGCTGGTGGCGAAGATTTTGCCCCCCTGCAATTCCACCAGCCGCCGGGAGATGGCGAGGCCAATGCCTGCCCCGAGGGATTTTTGGCCGGGGGACTGGTGCCGCGCGCGATCGCCGCGCCAGAACCGCTCAAACACATGGGGCAAATCCTCCGGGGCGATGCCTTCCCCCGTGTCCCGCACGGCGATCCACAGCCAGCCGCGCCCGCGATCGCCCTCGGGGGTGGCCGACAGGACAATTTCACCGCTGGGGGTGTGGCGCAGGGCATTGCCCATCAAGTTCACCAGGATCTGCTCGACGCGATCGATATCCGCCCGCACCAGCGGCAATATGGCCGGACAATCCAGTTTCAGGACCGGCGTCTCATCAAAAATCTGATCGGCGAACCGCTCAATGGTGCGCTCTAGCAAGGGCCGCAGATCCAACGTCTGAAAATGGATCGGCAGGTAGCCCGCCTCCGCCTTCGAGAGTTCCTGGGTGTCGTTGACCAGCCGTTCGAGCCGCCGCGCTTCGCGGATCATGCGCCCATAGAGTTCGGGGGTCGGTTCGATGCGCTCCTCGGCCAGTTCCTCCAGGTAGCCCCGCACGACGGTCAGGGGCGATCGCAGCTCGTGGGTCAGATCCGTCACCAGTTCCCGCCGCCGCTGCTCGACCCCTTCGAGGTGGACGGCCATGCGGTTGAAACTACAGCCCAATTGATTAAATTCCGGCACATCGCTGGCGGCCATGCGCGCCCCCAGATCGCCGCTGGCAAAGGCCGTGGTGACCCGCTCCATGCGCTTGAGGGGACGCACCAGGCGGCGCGAGGCCCAGTAGCTGGCGGCTCCGGCGGCGGTGGTACCGGCCACGACGGACCAGAAGGTGCTCCGTTTCCACACCAGATCGAAGGCGCGGATCAGTTGGGTGCGGGCGTAGCGCAGGCGAAAACCGTTGCCTTCCAATTCCTCGAGTTTGACGACGAACATGCGGGGCGAGTTGATGAAGCCCAGGGCGACGGTGGCTCCGATGCCCACAAATAGGGTGATGAGGTGGGAGATGAAGAGGTAGGTGTGGAGGTCGAGCTTGCGCAGGTGGCTGTGGAGGCGGTTTTTGGGCTTCATGGGCCGGGGCCGATCGCGGGTTGGGTTTCGACTCTAGCGCGATCGCCCCAGACCCGTTCAAGCTTGGGGATATCAGGGATCGCGGGGGCAGGGTGGGGAAACCCCACCCCTACGGCTGATTACGGGACAGGATCAAGCATCAAGGCGATCATCCTCAAATTTGTAGCCCACGCCGATCGCGGTCTTGATGAATCGGGGCTGTCCCGGCTGGGGTTCCACCTTTTTGCGCAGGCGCGCCACGTGGGTATCCACCACCCGCTCATCGCCAAAGAAATCATCCCCCCAGAGCTTATCGATCAGTTGGGTGCGGCTCCAGACCCGGCCCGGATAGCTCAAAAAGGTGGCCAATAAATTAAATTCCAACGCCGTCAAATCCAGATCCTCCGGCGGCCCCCCCTCCAGGTGGCGGCGGGCAATGCGGCGATCAAGATCCAAACTGAAGTGGGCCGTGGCATAGGTCGGCGGTGGCCCGTCGCGATCGCCCCCCTCCGCCGTGCCCCCGTGGCGCAAACTGCGGCGCAGCAAAGCCCGGATCCGCGCCACCAACTCCTTCGGGCTAAAGGGTTTGACGAGGTAATCATCCGCCCCCGTCGAAAGGCCGATCACGCGATCGATCTCCTCCCCCCGGGCCGTCAGCATCAAAATGTAGGGATCCTTCTCCCCCGGATTGCGGCGGATGCGGGCGCAGACTTCTAAGCCATCGAGCCCCGGCAGCATCCAATCCAAAATGATCACGTCCGGCGGCTGGGCCTCGAATTGCGAGATCGCCTCGTGCCCATCGCCACACACCCGACAGCTAAACCCCTCCGGCTCCAGACAATCCAGCAGCATCTTGGCAATGCCGTCATTGTCCTCAACGATCAAAATGTCCATGGCCCCAGACTACTGAAGACGATTGCATATACACCCTAGATCCACCGATCCACCCCCATCATCCTCGGGAATGGACCCGCGCGATCGCGTCCCCCGGCAGCGCCCTTAGCATAGGCAGCTCAATCGGTCAAATTTCCCCACTCCCTAGCAAATAAAGAACTGTAACAGTTCGATCGCCAATCCTACAGACCACCGGCGGGGCGGTGCTACGATTCCCAATAAATTCGTAAGAATGACTTTTTAGAGACTATCGAGAGAAGATCCGATGTCAGAAAACCCGACCCCTGAAGTGGCAGAAGCAACGGAAGCGGCTGCACCGGCGATCGCCACCAGCGTCAGCGAACTGACGGGGGCAACCCCCAAGTTCGGTGGCAGCACCGGCGGTCTGCTGAGCAAGGCAGACGTGGAAGAAAAGTACGCCATCACCTGGACCAGCAAGAAAGAGCAAGTTTTTGAAATGCCGACCGGTGGCGCGGCGGTCATGAATGCGGGTGCGAACCTGCTGTTCTTGGCCCGCAAGGAGCAGTGCATTGCCCTGGGCAAGCAGCTTCGCAGCAAGTTCAAGCCCCGGATTGAAGATTACAAGGTTTATCGGGTGCTGCCCGATGGTTCGGCGGACTACATCCACCCGGCGGATGGCACGTTCCCTGAAAAGGTGAACGCGGGCCGCGAGGCGGTGGGCTCGAAGGATCGTCGCATTGGCGAAAATCCGCAGCCCGCTACGGTGAAGTTCAGCGGCAAGGAGACCTTCGAGGTCTAGGACTTCGAGGTCTTGAGGTCTCGATCGCCCGCGATCGGTTCGGATCTTGCCCATCGTTCCAGCGGAGATGTCTGGCTCTCTGCAACGTCGATATTGAGGTTCGATCGCTCCTTCGGGGACGGTCGATTTTTTTTGTTTAGGGTTGGGCTGTAGGGTTGGGCGAGGGGGTTCGATGGCGATCGCGGCGGGGCCAATGGGCGAACTGATGGCTGGGTTGATTGGGGGGCTGACGGATCCGTTGGCCTATGATTTTTTTCGCCATGCCCTGGTGGTGGGGGCGATCATCGGCATCTTGTGCCCGGTGGTGGGCTGCTTTCCGCTGGTGCTGAGAATTTCGCTGATCGGCGATGCGATCGCCCATGCGGTCATTCCGGGGCTGGCGATCGCCCATGTGCTGGGCATTGACCTGTCCGTGGGGGCGTTCGTGTCCGGGGTGGGCAGCACCGCCGCGATCGCCTGGATCCAAGAGCAGGGGCGCATCCGGGCCGACTCCGCCATGACCCTGATGTTCGCCACCTTCTTTGCCCTGGGCATGACCCTGATTTCCCTCTGGCGGGTGCCCATTGACCTGGAGGGGTTTTTATTTGGCGATTTGCTCAGCGTGCAGCCGAGCGACATTGGCCACGCGGCGATCGCGGCGGCGGTGCTCCTCGGGGCGATCGCCCTACACTACAAAGAACTTTTGTTCTATACCTTTGACCCCATCGGCGCAGAGGCGGCGGGGCTACCCGTGCGCTTGCTGCACTATGGCCTCATGGCGGGCCTAACGGTGGCGATTATCCTAGCCCTGAAGCTCGTCGGCGTGGTCCTGGCGGTGGCCCTCACCATCGGCCCCGCCCTGACGGCATCCTTGCTCGTGCGGGAACTCCATTGGATGATGGTTCTGGGGGGGCTTTTTGGCCTGCTGGCGGCAATTTTGGGGCTCTATGGCAGTTTTTATCTGGATCTGCCCTCCGGTGCGGCGATCGCCCTGGCCTCCTTTGGCCTCTTCATGGGCACCCTGGCCGTGGAAACGGTGGCGCGATCGCGGTTTAGGCAATCCTAGGGCATCCCCAAGGCATCCATTGATTCGCTGATCCGCAACCGAGCGGCGACGCCAACCCCTAGCGACGGCCCGCGCTGACGGTGCGATCGGGACCCCCGCGATCGCCCTGGGGACCTGCCACCACCGCCTGGACCGAGGCGATCGTCCCCGCCCGCTCCAGGGCCAGGGCACTGCGGCTGGAGTCCGTCCCCGCCAGGGCCGTCAGGGCAGCGGTTTGGCAGCCAATCAGCAGGGCAGTGACAGCGGTCGTAGTGGTAACGTTCATGGCGATGACCCTTCCAAACAAATTGGTCGGCACCCGGCGGGCGCTCCTGATGGGTCTGGTTGTATCGGGAATCCATCGGTGGTGTCCCTCGCCCCCGGTGAACCCCGTTGATTGGCACGATCGCCCCCTGCCAATTCCCTTGAATTTCCGTGCGATCGCCCCCTGAGCCCCCGTACCACTTGGGGAATTGCCCCCACCCCCTGTCTCCTCCCCTTTCCCCTAGGACCGCCATGGACTGGACCAGTCCCCTTGAATTTCAGCAGCAGGATTTTTTACGCCGTTGGCAGGCCAGCCCCCAGCACCTCAGCGGCGGCGGCGTGCCCCATTGCCACTGCGAACGGCTGCGGGCTCCCATGTCCAGCGGCGGCGATGCGCTCCAGGAAACCCTGCGGGCCATTCTGCCGCCGTCGGTGCGGATCGATCGCCTCTGGCCCTGCCCGGTGGAGCGGCGGGCGGATTGTCCGGTGGGGGAGTTGGCCTGGTCGATGGATGCGGCCCTGGCGGCGGGGGCGTCCGTGGCCGTGTGCTTGGCGCGGGATGAGGCTTTGCCGACGGAGTGGATTGTGGCGGGGTTTGTGCCGCTGGTGCTGGGGTTGGGCGATCGCGCGGGGGGCAGCGGCATCGATGGCAACACCGTGCGGGCCGATCGCCTGCTGTACGGCGGCGGTTTGGCGGCCTATCTCCAGAGCCTAGAGACCGTGGGGACCGTGGGGGGGCTCCAGCGGCTCGTCGCCAGCGCCCAGCATGTGGAGCCCTTGACCTATAGCGCCGATGGGCGGCTGATGGCCTGTAGCTGCAATGATGGGCGGCTGCGGGTGTGGCGGGTGGAGGTGCGGCGGCTGCGGGAATTTTCTCCGTCGCCCTTTGGGGGGGTGGGGATGCCGTCGGCGCAGCCTTTGGTGCGGGGGACGGGGCGGCTGTGGCGATCGCTGCCCTGTCCGGCGGGGTCGGTGCGGGTGTTGGCCTTCAGTGCGGCGAGCGATCGCGTGCCCGTGGGCTATCTGGCCAGTGGGACCTATGGGGGGCTGGTGACGGTCTGGGATCTGGAGGGGGGCCGCGCGATCGCCACCTTGCAGGATCCGAGCAAGGGGGTCGATGCGATCGCCGTCAGTGCCGACGGCACCTATCTAGCCACCGCCGCCCTCGATGGCAAAGTGCGCCTGTGGGATTTGGCGGCCCGGACGGTGCGCTACGCCGCCGCCACCGGCCCCCACGGGGTCAGCGCCCTGGCCTTTAGTCCCCATCAACCCTGGCTGGCGGTGGGGGATCAGACCGGGGCGATCGCCGTGTGGGAGCGCGATTCCGGCTACCCCATCAGCCAATTTGCGGGCCATGCCACCCGCATTGATGCCCTCACCTTTGGCGACGAGGAGGCCACGCTCCATAGCGAAAGTGTGGAACCGGTCACCAAAACCTGGAAATTGCCCAGGGGCACCCTCCTCAATACCCGCGCGGAACGGCCCCAGGGCTCCCTCACCCTGGAGGTGCAGCCGGAGGATGAGGGGATTGATTTTGAAATTTTTGCGCCCTAGGGTGTTTTGAATGTCGCGAGCAAGATCCATGGCCCAATTTGGTCCCCCCCTTCTCAAAATTTTGCTGGCCTCGGCGGCCATTTCCCTGGCGATCGCGGCCCTCGGCCAATGGATTGACACCCCCGCCCCCTCCACGGCGATCGCCCTTGCCCTCGTCCTTGGCCCCCCCGCGATCGTGGCAATGGTGTTGATCCAGCGCGATCGCGCCCACCGAGCCCCCGGCCAGCCCCCCACCCACCAGCCCTAAGCCCCCTGGGAGCGGTCCCCCCCCTAGACCTGCTATAACGGACGGTGCCCCACCGACCATTCCCCATCGGGAAAGGAGCACCCCATGACCCTTGGCCGTTGGCTCGGACTCGCGGTACTGATGGCAGCGTTGGCCATCCTCTGGTCAATCCGTAATCTGGTGCTTCTGGTGCTGGCGGCGGTCGTCCTTGCCAATGCCATCAACTCCCTGGCGATCGCCCTGCAAACTCGCCTCAACCTCAAACGCGGCGGCGCGATCGCCCTGGCCCTGTTGATCCTTGCCGCCACGGGCATCCTCTTCTTCTCCATCGTCATTCCCCCCTTCATCGACCAGTTCAGCACCCTGATCGAACGGGTTCCCACGGGCATCGATCGCCTCAACCTCTGGGTGGATCGCCTCGCCGCCCAGCCCCTCGGGGAACAGTTGCGCCAGTTGCCGGAACTCGACGCCGCCTCCATCACCCAACAGATCCAGCCCGCGATCGAACGGCTCTTCCGCAGCAGCTTCGCCTTCTTCACCAGCACCCTCAGCGGCCTGCTGAACATGGTCCTGATCGTGATCATCACCCTGATGGTGTTGGTGGATCCCCAGCCCTATGAAGATGCGTTTGTCACGGTTTTTCCCGCGTTCTATCGGCGGCGGGTGCGGGTCATCCTCAAGCGCTGCTCCGAATCCCTCAATGGCTGGCTGCTGGGGATGCTGCTGAATATGGTGATCATCGCCTTCTGTAGCTGGCTGGGGCTGACGATTCTTCAGGTGGATTTGGCCCTGGCCCACGCGATGGTGGCGGGTCTCCTCAATTTCATTCCCAATCTGGGGCCAATTTTGAGCCTGCTGCCCCCCCTGCTGGTGGCGTTGATTGATGCGCCGTGGAAATGTGGGGCGGTGCTGCTGCTCTATTTCATCATTCAGCAGCTCGAAAGTACGCTGCTGACGCCGTGGGTGATGGCGCGGCAGGTGTCCCTGCTGCCGGCCCTGACGCTGATTGCCCAGGTGTTTTTTGCGACGATTTTTGGGTTTGCGGGGCTGTTTCTGGCGCTGCCGCTGACGGTGATGGCCCAGGTTTGGATCCAGGCGGTGCTGGTGGAGGATATTTTGGATCGCTGGACCGTGGGGCCGCGTTTGCGGTTTCGGGGGGGGGCGGTGGCGGCCCACCATGCGGCGGTGGTGCCGTTGGTGGCGGATTCGTCGGCGCTGCCGCCGGTGCCCCATGGGGAGGCTGCTGGTGGCTTGTCTGGGGGCTTGTCTGGGGGGGTGGCGGAGGATTCGGGCTGCCCTGCGCCGGATGGGGCGGATGGGCCGCCGGGGGGGGCACCGGACGGGTCACAATAGGTTTACGGGGCCGGTGGTTCTGGGGTTGGGTGGTTTGGTGTGGGTTTGAGGGCGATCGCGGGGGGATGGGATGGCTGAGGAGCGGGATGGGAACCAATCGGCGCTGATGGCGGGGGGGGGTGATGGGGCAGCGCGCACCTATCGCCAGGAGGATGTGCAGGAGATTTTGCAACTGGCCCTGGCGAAACGGGGCGATGGGTTGGATGACTATTCGCGATCGCAACTGCTGGAGATGGCCCTAGAGCTGGGCATTACGGCGGAGGATCTGGCGGCGGCAGAACAGGTTTGGCAAATGCGCCAGGGCGATCGCGGCGATCGCGCCCTATTCATGGCCGCCGAAACGCAACGGATTAGGCTACGGCTGGGTAAAGGGGCGATCGTCAGCGGCTTTTTGATCCTGATGGATTGGGTCGCCTCTGATCGGCCAAGCTGGTCCCTGATCGTCCTGCTCGGGTGGGGGTTGCTCATCAGCCTCGATGCCTGGAAATCCCTGCAACCGGGTACGGAGGATTTCCAGCGCCGGTTCGCCGCCTGGCAGGCCCTGCGGCAGGCCGAGGATGACTGGACCTAATCGGCCCTGGGACCGCAGTCCCCCCACGGCCCAGGCAAATACTTGAGGGAGCAACGCGATCGTGCGCTCAATTGCAGAAATCAACGACAAACTCCAGCGCGGCCAGGGCACCGTCTTGACCGTGCGGGAGGTCAAGGCCCGCATCCGCGAAGTCGGCATCCCCCAAACGGCCAAAGAGGTGGACGCGATCGCCACGGGCACCTTTGAGCCGATGGAATCCTCCGGAGCCACCCTCAACCTGGGCCACACGGATCCGCCGATCAAACTGCGGCGCTGCTGGCTCGATGGCGTCCCCGCCTATGCCGGAGGCGGAGCCGTAGACCTCTACCTCGGCGCAGGGCAAATGGCCGAACGGGACGACACGGACAGTCCCGCCGAAGACACCCAGGAGCGCGGCGGCGGCCACGTCATCGAAGACCTCATCGCCGGTCGCCCCGTCCACCTGCGGGCCACGGGCCAGGGCACCGACTGCTACCCCCGCACCACCTTTGAAACCACCATCACCAAGGAATCCATCAACCAGTTTTATTTGTTTAATCCCCGCAACCTCTACCAAAACTTCATCGTGGGGATCAATGGCGGCGATCGCCCCCTCTACACCTACCTCGGCCCCCTCCAGCCCAACTTCGGCAACGCCGTCTACGCCAGCGGCGGTGCCCTCTCCCCCCTGCTCAATGATCCCCACCTGCGCCTGATTGGCATCGGCAGCCGCATCCTCCTCGGCGGCAGCGTGGGCTATGTGGCCTGGGAAGGCACCCAGCATTTCCCCCTCCAGCGCCGCCTGCCCAATGGCACCCCCGTTGGCCCCGCCGCCACCGTGGCCCTCATCGGCGATGCCAAACAAATGGATCCCCGCTGGGTGCGCGGCTGCTACTTCCGCAACTATGGCCCGTCGCTGATGCTGGGGGTGGGGGTGCCGTTGCCGGTGCTGGATGAGGCGGTGATCGAAGCCTGCGCCGCGGCGGATGAGGACATCGTTGCGCCGGTGATGGATTTCTCGATTCCGAGGCGGGTGCGCCCGGTGTTTTGCCTGGTGACCTATGCCCAGCTCAAGTCGGGCCGCATCGAGGTGGATGGCCGCCCGGTGCGCACGGCCCCCCTGACGAGCCTGTATCTTTCGGAACAGGTGGCCCTGGATCTCAAACAGCGGCTGCTGGCGGGTCAGTTTGCCCTCTCGGAACCGGTGGCTCCCCTGCCGAGCGATCGCGCCTTCATTCCCCAGGATAGCTGGAGTGGGCAGGTAAGCCTTGATACCTAGCTTGAGGCCAACTTACGGAGATGCCACGGTCGCCGCGATCGCCCTAGCCCTTGCCCCCTATCCCCTCCCACCGCAGGGGATTTACGGAGCTGGAAGTAGAAAAAAACACAAAAAGCTGTGCCGCTGATTGCAGATACGGGGGGCCAATCGCGCTACCATGGACCCCATTGGGGGTGTATGTCGTCGTCGTTCGGCCAGTCCGCGCAAATTTATCCGTGACCCGGTTCACGGCCCGTTGTGGTGACTAGGACCACGGCCCCACGGCACCCATCAATCCCTGGGATGGGGAGTTCGCCGGGGGAGCGCGGAATCGGTAGCTTGACCCGCCGCCAATGCTCTGGTTTTCTGAAGCTAAGCCCGATGGGATTGCAGGCTTTCAAGGCAGGCTGTGGCCGTTTTAGGGGAAGTTAGCCATGGCTTAAGCAACCCATAAACAATCATTATTCAAGCCCATTTAAACAAGCCTTAGACCTTTGAGGACATGAGTGTGCCCGATGATCTTCTGCCGTTCTTGCTGGGGATTTTCCTGTTGGTCGGGTACCTTGTCTTTTCTGCCCTTACGGAAATGGGTACGACGTGGCCGTGGAAAAGGTGAATCAACCGCAACCCATTTTTCGCGCTGAGGTGGCGGAGTCCCCGGTGGGGATTTCGGGCGATCGCGGCTCGGGGTCGTTGGAGCGGCGGCGAGGGGGGGGGGCGGTGATGCCGTTGGCCCTGGCGCTACAGATGCGGGGGCGATCGCCCCACGGGTGCCTATCGTTACTCAGTGCGATCGCGCCCATGTCGCCGACCCATGCGCCCCGCCGGGGGCCGGAGCCGCGATCGTTGCCCCTGCTGACGTGGATGGCGGGGGCGGTGGTGCTGGTGGGGGGGGGACTGTCCCTGGCGCTGGTGCTGGCCCTGGAGTGGATGGCGGCCTGTCCGGCGATCGCCCTGGCTCCGGGGGATGGCAAGCTGATCTGTGGGGGGGCGGGGGGCGGGGTGTCGGCGTCGATGGCGGCGATCGCCCCTGAGGCGACCCTTGGGGTCCAGGTGGATCTGGATCTGGACCTGGGGGCAGATCGGGGGACCCGGCCGGGAGCCGGGGTTGGCCATGCCTTGGGTGCGGATTTTGGGATGGCCGCGTCCGGCTCCCTCACGGTGGCTGACCCCAACCGGAGGCTAGAACCCCAGGCCCTTGAATCCGTGTCGATCCTGTCGGCGGGGGCGATCGGGGTGGGGTTTGGCGTTGGTGGGGTGCTGCTGGGGCTTGCGGCGATCGCCGCCTTCCAACTCCATCGCTGGCTGGTGGTGCCCCTGCGCAAACTCAACCACGCCACCGCCACCATCCTGCGGCAGGCCCAGGTCGATCGCCCCATCGCCTTCCAACCCGATTTTGATGTCAGCGAAAGCCGCATCGCCGAATTGCAAACCCTTGGCCAGTCCCTGGAGGAGCTGGGCCGCTGGGTCGCCCGTTTAATTGACGTCCTGAGGCACCAGGCATTCCACGACACCCTCACCGGCCTGCCCAATGAGGCCCTGCTGCTGGAGCGCATCCGCGCCTGCCTCAATCGCCAGCAGCAGGATCCCAGCTACCGTTTCGCCATTTTGACCCTGGAACTGGAGTCCCTGCGGGCCTTGCGCTATGCCTTTGGTTACCGGCTCGGCGATCGCTGGCTCCAGGCGATCGCCCGACGACTCACCTCCTGCACCACCGAAGGGGACACCCTCGCCCGGGTGGACAGCCACGAATTCGCCATGCTGCTGCCCCACGTTCAGGACATGGCCGAGGTGACCGAACGGGCCGCCTTGATCCACGAATCCATGGAATTCCCCCAGAGCGTCGAGGGGCTGTCCCTGTCCGCCGCCACCACCATCGGCATTTATTGGGGCGACGGCAGCATCACCTCCCCGGACGGCTGTTGGCAGGCCGCCTGCACCGCCATGCTCTATGCCCAGCGGCGGGGACGGGGCCAAACCCTGATCTTTGAGGGGGAAATGCAGGAGAGCGCCGCCTACCGTCTGGAGCTGGAAAATGAACTGCGCCGCGCGATCCGCCGCCAGCAGTTGCATTTGCTCTATCAGCCGATCGTGAGCCTGCCCGATCGCCAGCTCGTTGGGTTTGAGGTGCTGGTGCGGTGGAACCATCCCCAGTTGGGGGTGATTTCGCCGGCGGAGTTTATTCCCTTGGCGGAGCGCACGGGGTCGATTGTGCCGCTGGGCCTGTGGGTGCTGGAGCGGGCCTGCCAGCAGGCGACGGCCTGGGCGGCGTGCTTCCCCCATGTGCCGGTGATGGTGAATGTGAACCTGTCGGCGGTGCAGCTTCAGCAGGAGAATTTGCTCGATGAGATTGATCGGGTGCTGAGCAGTACGGGGACGCCCGCGTCGCTGCTGAAGCTGGAGGTGACGGAGAGTATTTTGGTGGAGGATACGCAACTGACGATCGCGCGGTTGCAGGCGGTGCGCGATCGCGGCATTGAGGTGGCGATCGACGATTTTGGGACGGGCTACTCGTCCTTGAGCTATCTGCAACAGTTGCCGGTGACGACCCTGAAGCTGGATCGGGTGTTTGTGGAAAATATCACCCACGATCCGAAGAACTACAACATTGTGCGGACGGTGACGGCCCTGGCGCGGGATCTCGATCTGGCGGTGGTGGCGGAGGGCATTGAAACGGAGGAGCAGGCGCAGGCGCTGGTTTCCCTGGGCTGCCAGTACGGCCAGGGCTATCTGTTTGGGGTGCCCCTCAATTGCCATGAGGCGACCCGCCGCCTCCAGAAATATTGCCCTTAAAAACCTTGAAGCTTTTTCAATATCCCCTGGGGGCAATTCAATAATCATCAAAAATCAATAGACCACAGACCCCTTTGGATATCACCCACCGATGCTTTGCTCGATGTGCTGGTTCGGTATGGGTGAACTGGCGATCGCGTTGATTGGGGCGGTGCGTTCGGGATGAATGTGCGATCGCGTTGAGCTGAGCGGTACCGAACGCACCCTACCGTTAATTATTGATTTTAGAGTGAATCGCCAGCCAATCCTCAACCGCCGCTGACGGGGGGAATCAGGACCACTTCGTCGCCGTCGTTGAGGGGGGTGTCTGGGGGCACGAATTGGAGATTAATGCCGAAGCGGGTGAGCGATCGCCACCGGGCTAGCTGGGGTTTTTCCGCGATCGCGCGATCGAGCACCGCCGCCACCGTGGCCCCCGCCGGGAACTGCCACCGCATTTCCTCGACCCCATAGGCTTCCTGGTAGGCGGCAAAGAGTTTTAGGGTCACCGCGATCGCGGGAGAGTCTAGGGAAGTCATGGCCTCATATCCAGTCAGGTACCGCTGTAGCCCATCCATCCAACCATACAATCCCCCACAAAAAAGCCCGACTCGTCAAAGGAGTCAGGCCCAGCCTTAGGAAACAGAGAAACTCGAAACTTGAAGCCTTAGGGGGATGGAGGATGGGAACCCGCGATCGCGCCCCCCAAGCATCCCCCCCTCGGGCCAATCCCTAATCGATCGCCACCTCCGCCGCAGCCCCCGTCGCCGTCGCATCCGCCAGCTTCGGCGCATTCAGCACCGCCGCATAGAAGCGAGAATTCTGCGTACGGGCCACCACCGGGAAGTTATTGCGCACCCGCGTCGCCACCTCCACCACCTTGGTGTCATAGGCTTGGGTCGCCAGCTTCGGATACACGCCGATCGCCACAATCGGAGCCAGCAAACAGAGGGAAATCACCAACTCCCGAGGTTTCAGGTCAGACCATTCCACACCGGCCAGCTTCTCGCTCTGCGCCCCGTAGAAAATCTCCCGCAGCATCGACAGCAGATACACCGCCGACAGGACCACCCCCGCCGCCGCCAGCACCGTCACCGTGGCCCGGAAGGCGGGGCTGTAGACATCGCTGCTCGAAAAGCCCAGGAACACCGTCAGCTCGCCCACAAAACCGCTCATCCCCGGCAGGGCCAGCGACGCCATCGACGCCGCCACGAACAGGGCAAAGGTGCGGGGCATCTGCTGCGCCAAACCGCCCATGTCGTCCATCGCCAGGGTGTGGGTGCGATCATAGGTCACCCCCACCAGGAAGAACATCGCCGCCGCAATCAGCCCGTGGGACACCATTTGCAGCACCGCGCCGCTAATGCCCAGATCCGTAAAGGCAGCAATCCCCAGCAGCACAAACCCCATGTGGGAAATGGACGAGTAGGCAATGCGGCGCTTCAGGTTCCGCTGGGCAAAGGCATTGAGGGCACCGTAAACAATGTTGACGACCCCCAGAATCGCCAGGATCGGCGCGAAGTAGATGTGGGCGTTGGGCAGCATTTCAATGTTCATGCGGATCAGCCCGTAGCCCGCCATTTTCAGCAGAATGCCCGCCAGCAGCATGGACACCGGCGTCGGCGATTCTCCGTGGGCGTCCGGCAGCCAGGTGTGGAACGGGAACACGGGCAGCTTCACGGCAAAGGCGATCGCGAAGCCCGCATACAGCAGCAATTCCAACGCCAGGGGGAAGTTCTTCATGGCCAGCTCGTCCATGTCGAACGTGTAGTGGTTGCCGTAGAAGGCCATCGCCAACGCCGCCACCAGGATGAAGAGGGATCCGAGGGCGGTGTAGAGGATAAACTTCGTCGCGGCGTAGCGGCGTTTGGCTCCGCCCCAAATGGCGATGAGCAAATACACCGGCACCAACTCCAGTTCCCACATGAAGAAGAACAGGAGCAGATCCTTGGCGAGGAATACACCCACCTGGGCGCTATACATCGCCAGGATCAGGAAGAAAAACAGGCGCGGACGCTTAGTAACGTTCCAGGCCGCCGCGATCGCGAGGGTCGTGACCAACCCCGTGAGCATCACCAGGGGCATGGAAATGCCGTCCATCCCCAGGGACCAGTTCAGACCAATCTGGGGAATCCAGGGGTAGGACTCCACCAACTGGAAGCCGGACTCGTGGCCGTCATATTGGGTCAGGCAAGTCCAGGCCAGCAGGGCGAATTCCACCAAACCCACCCCGAGGGCATACCAGCGGACGGTTTTGCCGTCTTGATCGGGCAGCAGGGGGATGGGCAGGGCCGCCACCAGGGGCAGCAGGGTCAAAATTGTTAACCAGGGGAAGGCTGTTTCCATTACCAAGGTCTGATGCTTTGCACCAGGTCTGAAGGCGATCGGGCGGGAGTGGGGGACGTCCGCAGGTCACTAGGGATAATTACTCATCCACCCGCCTACGAGTGTATTGAATTTATTAAGCATTGTGAAGATCCCGTGATTTAACTTTCTGATTGATCCCCTGGATTGCTATAGGTTAAGTTTTATTGCCGTCCATGAAAAAATTACCCCAAGGGCTTGGGGCGTAAGGGGTTGGGGCGGTTTTGGGGCGCGGCGATCGCGGGGGCCGATCGCGGAGTGCTCAATCGCGGGGTCCGTTACAAAAATTTAAAACGTTTAGATTAAGGGATTTTTGGATCGAGGCCGCAGGCATCCTGGACGGCGCGATCGCCCAGGACCGCATCGGGGGTGCCGTCGGCGAGGAGGTGGCCCCGGTGGATGACGATGGCGCGATCGCAGGTTTGGCGCAGCAGATCCAGGTCGTGGGAGGAGATCAGGGCGGTGGCGGGGGATTGGTGCAAAAAGTCGATTAGGCGGCGGCGGGCGATCGCGTCGAGGTTGGCGCTCGGTTCGTCGTAGAGCATCAGGCGCGGTTGGCAGGCCAGGACCCCCGCGATCGCCACCATGCGTTTTTGGCCGCCGGACAGTTGATGGGGGGCGCGATCGAGCAGGTCGCCAATGCCCGTGGCGGCCACCGCTGCCCCCACGCGATCGCGCACCGCCGCCGCCGTCAGGCCCATTTCCTCGGGGCCAAAGGCCACATCCGCCTCGACGGTGGGGCAAAACAGTTGATCGTCGGGATCCTGGAACACGAGGCCCACATCGGGGTTAAATTGCCCCGGCTTGATGGGGTTGCCCAGCACTTTGATGGTGCCGCCCGCCGCCGTCAGCAGGCCGCAGATCAGCAGAAATAGGGTGGTTTTGCCGGTGCCGTTGGGGCCGATGAGGCCGACCCGCTCCCCCGGTCCAATGCTCAGGGAGAGGTGGTCAAAGAGGGGGCGATCGCGCCGATAGCCAAAGGTGAGCCCCTCGATGTGGAGGGCCGACGGCTCGATCATTCCAGGCAGGTGGTTGGCGGATCGCGGTTCAGGCGGCTCAGGTGGCATGGGAGCCGACCCCCTTTTTCTCAAGACTGTTGCAAAATACCGAGCCCAGCATAGGGGACGGGGGGCTGGGTGGGGCGAAAAAGGGGCGGATTGATTCGGTTTGGGCCGTGGCGATGGGAGGGTTAGCTGGCCCAGCTATAGCAGCGCAGGTGTTTGCCGCAGTAGCCGATGTCGATGCGGCGGCGATCGCGATCCACGTCGAAATAAATTTGCAGGGTGTGGACCGTGTTGTTGCGCCCGAGGGTGATGTGTTTGAGCATTCGCTGCTTGCGGCCCTGGTGGCGGAAGTCGCGATCGCTGCCGTACATGCTGCGGGTGACCTGGTGTTCAGTGGGTTTGAAGTCAATGCCATATTGCCGGAAGGCGTCGCGCCACGCCCCCATGGCTTCCCCGCGATCGCTGGCGGCAAAATAATCCCGACCGATTTGGGCGATCGCCGCCAGGGCCAGGTACACATCCGTGGGGCGGCCAAATTGCGATCGCGCCGCCGACTCCCTAGCCGAGTCCCAAATGGTGAGAATGTCGCCAAAGTCCTGATCCGCCGCCGCGATCGCCTCGGTCACCGAGCCGTATTGATCCACCCCATCCGGGTCCGCGCCGCCGTCCGCGATCGCCGCCGCCTCCGGCGCAGCGTCCGGGCCATGCCGCCAGACCTCCTCTAAATTTTCCAGGGCCGACGCCAGTTCCAACTCCAGATCGCCATTGCGCTGCTCTAGCTCCATCACCTGCTGCCGGAGGCGATCGTTCTCATCCCAGGTTTTCGCCACATCCGCCTCGATCGCCTTAAGGTCATCGCTGTGGGTGGTGCTGGTTTCCGCCAGCCGCCGCTGCACCTGAACAAGCTGCGCCTCCAAGGCCCCCTGCCGCTCCAGGGCCTCCTGACGGGTGCGGTCCCGCTGGGCGATCGCGTCCGCCAGGGAACTATCGAGCCGTTCCCCATCCGCCGCCAGGGCCTCACAATCGCGCTCTAGGCTACGGACCTGGGCGCGGGCCTGCTGCAACTGTTCCTCGAGCCGTTCAAGCTGCCGCTGGAGATTCCGCTGGCGGCGCACGGCCCAGCCGCCGGTCATGCCAGCCCCCAGCACCAAACCGCCCGCCGCGATCGCCGGGGCCGACATGGGCCACATCGCCACCGCCGTGATCTCACTGCCCTCCGCCAAGCCCAAGGGAGCCGCGCCGCCGGTCACCAAGCCGCTGGCGAAGCCTCCCACCAGCGTGAGGGTGATACAGGCCGCCACCCCCAGGCCAAATAAAACCGGTAAATGCCAGCGACGACGGGATTCCATAGCACTGATATCCTTCAGAACAATAGCGAGACCATCACTCGATTCCAGGGCCTGCCATTGGGGGATTCTGGATGCCCAGTACCGGGCGATCGCTGCCTCACCCCTATCCCCATCGGCCCGACGATCAACGGACCTTGCCCCTAGGTTGTTCTGCCTAATTCGATAGGCGATCCTGAGAGCGTCCTCCCCTGATTATAAGAAGCATTTATAAAGGTGTGGCGTTCGGTTTCCTGGGGTGGGGCCGGGGCGATCGCCGCCCTGGGGGGTGAGCACCCCCAAGATCCTTGATTTACCGTCGATTCGCGGTGGGTTAGCCCTTGACCGGCGCGGGGACGGGGGGTGGGTCGGGCGGGATCCGTCTGGATCGCGCTAGAACCGATAGGCTTGGCCGTCGATCCACAGGCGCTCCGGTACGGCGGTGCCATCGGAGCCCACCCGCGCTTCCACCACGAAGGCTTGGCGGCGATCGCCCTGGCCGTTATTGGCGTCGTTGGTGCCATTGGTGCCATTGGTGCCGGGGATGGGCATGGGGCGTCGCTGCACCTCACTGATGCGGCGGTTGAGGTCTTCGCGCTGATCCTCGGGCATATAGTAGGTTTCTAGGCCGTACCGGATCTGGCCGCCGTAGCGATGGCCCCGGATGACCACCTGGTTGGGGGCCAAATCCTCGGGGGCGGCGGTGGCGATCGCGACGGGTTGCCAGGGTTCGCGGGGGCGATCGCCCGACGGAGCCTCTAGGGTGACGTACACCGCCTTGGTTTGGTCATCGTCGTTGTAGCGGCTGGGATCATCGAGGGCATTGACCGCCCCCCAGCCCTCCACTTCCTTGAGGTCCGACAGGTTGGAGATGGTGTAATTCAGGGTTTGGGAGTAGCCCGTCAGGAGATTGTAGGGATCCACGGGCACCGTCTGGAGCACCACCGTCTGGCCCGTGAAGTAGGTATAGGCCGATCGCGCGGGCACCAGCAGCACAAAGGTGACCTGTAACAGCAGCGGGATCCAGAACCGCCAGGGGGGAACCCGCCGCTGCACCGCCACAGGCCCCAGGGATGCGGGTGTGATCGCGGGGGACACCTCTGGAGCGGGCAGGGGCGACGACGAAGCCGACGGGGGACGGGTAGCCATAGGACAAGCACCTCAGGGCAGGAACCGGACTCGATTGCTCGATCACCTCGACCCTAGCCCCGAATCCTCGGCCACGGCCACCGCGATCGCCCGCCATCGTCACTGGCACAGGGGACCCGCGATCGCCCGACCCACCGCCCGACCCACCGCCCGACCCACCACCTGACCCACCGTAGGGGCGGGGTTTTCCCGCCCAGCCCCCACCAACCCAGCCAGCCAGTCCTAGCCCGCCGCCACCAAATCGTGGTGATGGTACGCCGCCCCGAGGCCCGCCGCCATCTCCTGGGGCGTAATCTTGCCATCGCGGTTCACATCCAGGGCATCGAACACCGCATCACTGCCGGCCCACTCCTCCCGCGTAATGAACCCATCCCCGTCCAGGTCATAGACATGGAAGATATCGTCCGCCGCGTGGCTCAGGGTTTCCTCCCCTTCGAGGCGCGCCAGACGGTTTTTCAGCAGGGTTTCCAATGACACCAGGGCTTTAGAGAAGCCCTCAATGCCCTCCGCCAGCTTCTGGGAGGCCATGGGATCGGCGGCGTGCATCCGATCAAAGGTGTCCTTATCCATGGCAATCCGCTCGATCTCCAGGGTGGCCGCCGTGGCCGGATCCAATTTGCGGGGCAGATCCGCCTCCGTTTCCGCCAACTCCTGGAGCAGGGCCGGGGAAATAGTGAGCAGGTCGCAGCCCGCCAGTTCCGTAATTTCGCCAATGTTGCGGAAACTGGCCCCCATCACTTCGGTGCTGTAGCCAAATTTTTTGTAGTAGTTGTAGATTTCCGTGACGGACAGGACGCCGGGATCCTCGGGGGCGGGGTAGTGGTCGCGCCCGGTGGATTTTTTGTACCAGTCCAAGATCCGCCCAACAAAGGGGGAAATGAGGGTGACGCCCGCTTCGGCGCAGGCGATCGCCTGGTGCAGGCCAAAGAGTAGGGTGAGGTTGCAGTGGATGCCCTCGCGTTCGAGCAGTTCGGCGGCGCGGATGCCCTCCCAGGTGGCGGCGATTTTGATCAGGATGCGATCGCGGGAAATGCCCGCCTTTTCGTATTCCGAGATCAGGTAATGGGCGGTGCTGACGGTGGCGTCCGTGTCGAAGGACAGGCGGGCATCCACTTCGGTGGACACGCGGCCGGGGATAATTTCTAGGATTTTTTTACCGAAGGCCACCGCCAACCGCTGGAACGCCAGGGAGGCCACCGTTTCCGCTGGCGCATCGAAGCCCTTTTCGGCGCGGGCTTCCATGAGGGTGCGGTCTACGATGTCTTGATATTGCGGCATTTGGGCCGCTGCCGTGATCAGGGAAGGGTTGGTGGTGGCGTCGCGGGGGGTGAAGGCTTCGATCGCCTGGATGTCGCCCGTGTCAGCGACGACGATCGTCATGGCGCGCAGTTGGTCGAGTAAGCTCTGAGCCATCGGTTTCTCCTGATATTGCATCCGCCCTAGGGGTCGCCGGCCGGTGGAATCGATGGGGGGATGGACGTGTCAAGGGTTGCTGCTCGTCCGCCGTCCGGGGGCGTTTCCCTTCAGTGTGGCCAATTTCTGGGGGGATCGCCGTTCGCTCAAGATCAATTCAAGGATCGCGTCAAGGTTGGGTTAAGAATTGGGGCGATCGCGGGGGGGAGGGTCTCTCTGCCCTGCCTTGCCCTGCCCCTGCAATCCCTATCGCAAGGTTGAGCGGGTTTGGGGCGATCGCAGGGGGGAGGGTTGGGGGACCCAACCCCTACAGATCCAGAAGGCCGCGCTCTTTGAGTTTGGGGTTGAAACGCAGGGGGATGGTGACGCCGCGTTGGGTGAGGGGGTCGAGGATCATCGCTTCGATGCGGCGGGTGGCCTGTTTGATGGCTTTGGCGCGGGCGGCTTCCGTGTCGGCGTTGGCGATCGCGGCCCGTTCGGCGTCATTGAAGGTGATCGCGGCATTGATGGGTTTTTCCCAGGCGTCCGCGTCGGGGCCGTTGCCCGGTGGGGGGCTGCCCTGGTCGGCAATCCAGCGATCGCGGATCGCCTCTAGGATGCTGCGGCTGGGGCGGGCGATCGGGTGGAATTTTAGCCAGTGGCAGCGATCGCCCTGGCGCACCAAATGCTGGGCCAAACTCGCCGCCGTATTGCGGGAATAGCCCACGTATTGCAGGGCGCGATCGGCATCAAAAATCGCATAGATCCCAATCGTCCCCTCCGTCACCGCTGGCAGCAGCCCCTCCCCGTCGATATAGGGCAAAAAGGGCAACTCCCCCAGGGACGGCATGGCCTCGGAACCATCGGCAATCTCAGCAGACATGGGCAACCTGATTTACGGCAACAGCGATTCAGAGAATTTAAGGACCAGCCCCCCTCAAGCGCCGTAGGGGCGGGGTTTCCCCGCCCGCCCCCGGGATCCCTGAGATACTCGAAAGGGCTGTGGCGATTTTGTGGGGATTCTGTGGGGATTTTGGGACGATCGCGCCCATTTGGCTGGAGAAACGCAACCCCCACGGCGGCGGCAGATGACACGCCCTAGCAGTCCTGCAAAATCCGAATCGCCTCCAGCATACCCCGCGCCTTATTCAGGGTTTCTTGATATTCACTCTCCGGCACCGAGTCCGCCACCAGACCCGCCCCCGCCTGCACCGAGACCGTGCGCTGGCCGTCGGCCCCCTCCCGAACGATCGCGCTGCGGATGGTGATGGCCGTATTGAGCTGCCCCTCAAAATCGTAAAACCCATAGGCACCGGAGTATGGCCCCCGGCGATCGGGCTCCAGGGCGTGGATGATTTCCATCGCGCGGATCTTCGGCGCACCGCTCACCGTTCCCGCTGGGAAACAGGCCATCAATAAATCCCAAGCGTTCTTATCCGGAGCCAATTCCCCCTGCACATTGCTGACGATGTGCATCACGTGGGAATAGCGCTCGATGGTCATCAACTCATCGGCCCGGACGGTGCCATTGGTGCAGACCCGCCCCAGGTCATTGCGCCCCAGGTCCACGAGCATGACGTGTTCGGCGATTTCCTTCGGATCCGCCAGCAGATCCTCGGCGTAGGCGGTATCTTCGGCGGCGGTTTTGCCCCTGGGGCGGGTGCCTGCGATGGGCCGCACGATCGCGCGGAGGCGATCGCCCTCGATCCGCTCCGATTTGACCATCACCTCCGGGCTAGAGCCCACCAACTGCCAGCGATCAAACTGGAAAAAGGCCATGTAGGGGGACGGATTGATGGCCCGCAGGACGCGGTATAGCTCAAATGGCTCGCCATTAAACGGGGCCGTGAGCCGCTGGGACAGGACCACCTGGAAAATATCGCCCGCTTTGATGTGGTCCTGGGCGCGGCGCACGTTCTCACAAAAGCGGTCTTTGCCCGTGTTGCTGCGGTAGGCCAGTTCCGGCTGCTGACCGGTGGCGGTGGCTTTGGACCATTGGAGCGATCGCACCGGGGCCGTCGGGGGTTGCCGCAGTCCTTCCACCAGGGCCGAGACGCGATCGCAGGCTTGGCGGTAGGCGGTTTCCGGATCCGTGCCGCGCAGGTCACCGTAGGCGATCGCCCAGATGCAGCGCTTCACCTGATCAAACACCAGCAAACTGTCCACCTGCATCCACACCCCATCGGGCAGGGGTTCCCCTTCACTGGCGGCGCTTTCCCCCTCCTCGGGGCCATAGACCGGCACGCGCGGCTCGATCCAGCGGATCAATTCATAGCCCCAGTAGCCAAAGAGACCACCGATCCCAGGGGGCAACTCCGGCAGTTGGACCGGCTCAACGGCGGCGAGGCAGGTTTGCAAAATCTCGAAGGGGTTGCCGGTGAACTCCTCCACCCGCCCGTCCCGGTAGCGCTGGGTCACGCGATCGCCGCGCGCCTCGAGCACCCAGAGGGGGTCACACCCCAGAAGGCTATAGCGGCCAACGGTTTCGCCCCCCTCCACGGACTCCAGCAAAAAACTGTAGGGCCGACCGGCGCAGGTGCGGTACCAGGCGGACACGGGGGTGTCGAGGTCCGCGATGAGTTCCTGATAGACCGGGACGAAATTGCCCCGTTTGGCGAGGGCGCTGAAACGTTCAAAATCTAGGGCAATCATCGGGGCGGCCGTGGGGGGGAGGGGGACGGGGGCGCGTTCAAAAGCATCTGCTATTAGACCCCAAAGGATGGGCGCATATCAAATCTGTGGCCTTGGGGTGGCCTTGGATCTGCGGGGTTGCCTTGGCCCCCCAATCCTCGCCATGGCGCAGGGACGGAAAGGGTGCTGTTCAGACCTGCCCAGGGACGTTGATCGCCCTAGGAGCCGAGCATCTGTAGGCGGTAGAGGCTGGCGTAGAGGCCGTTGTTTTGTAGGAGCGCGTCGTGGGAGCCGTCTTCGACGATTTGGCCTTGTTTGAGGGCGATGATGCGATCGGCGCTGCGGATGGTGGAGAGGCGGTGGGCGATGATGATGGCGGTGCGATCGCGCAGGAGCCGATCCAGGGCGTCTTGCACCAGGGCTTCGGTACCCACATCTAGGTTGGCGGTGGCTTCATCCAAAATCAGGACGGATGGGTCGCGCACGGCCACCCGCGCAAAGGCCAATAGCTGTTTCTGGCCCGTCGAAAGGTTGGTGCCCCGTTCCCGCAGGGGCGTATCAAAACCGTCCGGGAGCCCTTCGATAAACGGCAGGACGTTGGTGCGATCGGCGGCGGCCTTGAGGGTGGCGAGGTCGTAGGTTTCCCCGAGGGCGATGTTGCTCTTCACGTCGCCCGCAAATACAAAACCGTCCTGCAAGATGGTGCCCAAATGCCGTCGCAGTTCCCCCTGGGCCATGTCGCGCACGTCGATGCCGTCGAGGAGAATGCGCCCTTCGGTGGCTTCATAGAGGCGGCACAGGAGGCGAACAATGGAGGTTTTGCCTGCGCCGGTGGGGCCGACGAGGGCGACCTTTTGACCGGGATGGATGGTGAAATTGAGGTCGCGGATGGCGTATTCCCCCGGTTTGTAGGCGAGGGAAACATGCTCGAAGCGGATTTCGCCCCGGGCCGCCGCGATCGCGGGTTGCAGCGGTCCGTCGCCGCGATCGGGGTCACGGATTTCGATCGGTTCATTGAGGATGCCGCTGATGCGCTCGACCGCCGTGAGGCCCGCTTGGATGGCCGTGAATTTGTCGGCAAATTGGCGCAGGGGTTCAAATAAACGCTGGGCAAACAAAATAAATTCCGCCAGGGTGCCGAAGGCGATCGTTTCTTTGACCACCAGTTGCCCCCCCAACCACAGGACCGCCGCGATCGCCACGAGGGCCACCCATTCCAGCGTCGCGGAGACGGCGGAATCATAAAAAATGGTTTGATCGACGGCGGTGATGTACTGCTGATTCACCCGACGAAACAGGTCGCTGTTGTACTGTTCCCGCCGAAAGAGTTGGACCACATTGGTGCCGGTTAAATTCTCCTGCAACATGGCATTGAGGTCGGAGAGTTTTTCGCGCGCCCGATAGTTTGCGATCCGAAATCGATGCTGAAAATACACAATCAGCGCCGCGATCGGCACGAGCAATCCTAAGAGCAACAGGGCTAATTGCCACTGGCGGGCAAACGCGATCGCCACAAGAATTCCGATGGACAGCACATCACTAATAATGCCGATCGCGCCGGTGGAAAAAATCTCCCCCAGGGCATCCACATCGCTCGTGAGCCGCGTGATCATCTTGCCCACGGGGGTGCGATCGAAAAAGCGCATCGCCAGGGAAGTCACGTGGTCGAACAGATCATTACGAATGTCCGCCGTGATCCGCTGGCCCACCTCCTGCACGAAATAGCCCTGCACCCCCGCCAAAGTCAGGCGCACCACCACCGTCACCAGCAGCAGCCACGCGACGGTGTTGAGGCCCTGTTGCAGGGGCATCGCTTGCAGCCAGTCGAAGGCGGTGGCTTCGTTGCGGATCAGGGAAATGGCCTGACCCACGAGGATCGGTTGCAAAGCGTTGCCCACGGCCAGCGGCAGCAGCAGCACCAGGGACAGGAGCAGGAGTTTGCTACTGCGGCGGGCGTAGGGGATCAGCCGTTTAAGGAGCTGCCAGTCGCTGTCGTTGCGGGCGTCGAGGTTGGGGGCGGGGGTGGATGCGGTCACGGTGGGGCCAGGGGGAAGGAACTGGATACGGACTGAATGCTGACTGGGGCGCTTAGGCGGCTTCGGTGGTGCCGAGGTAGGCTTCGAGGACGCGGGGATCCGTCTGGATTTCTTCGGGGGTGCCGTTGGCGAGGTTGCGCCCTTCCGCCAGGACCCACACGCGATCGCACAGGGACATGATCACGTCCATATTGTGTTCAACGATCAGGAAGGTGAGGCCGTCGCGGTTCCAGGCCCGCAGGCGATCGCAGATTTGGTCAATCAGGGCGGGGTTGACTCCGGCGGCGGGTTCATCGAGCAGCACCAGTTTGGGATTGGTCATGAGGGTGCGAGCCAGCTCCAGCAGTTTCCGCTGGCCCCCCGAGAGGGCTCCGGCATATTCATCGGCCATGCGCTCTAGGCCAACTGCGGCGAGGGTTTCGATCGCGCGATCGCGCAGATCTCGCTGCTGCTGACGGATTTGGGCCGCCTGGAACCACACCTGCCAAAACTTTTCGCCCGCCTGATCCTGGGCCGCGAGCATCATATTTTCTAGCACCGACAGCCGCGACAGCACCCGCGCCACCTGAAAGGTCCGCACCATGCCCCGCCGCGCGATGTGGTGGGGCGGCAACCCCTGGATCGGCTGGCCGTCAAACCACACTTCCCCCGCGTCCGGCGCGATCGCGTTCGAGAGCAAATTAAAAAACGTGGTCTTCCCCGCCCCATTGGGACCGATCAGGCCGGTAATACTGCCAGCGTTTACCTCAATGGCGGCACCGTTGACGGCCCGCAAACCGCCAAAACTTTTCGAGAGGCCACGGGCCGAGAGCAAAGATTGGGTCATGGCAACAGGGCAAATGAGGGCGGACCAGGGCACCGGCGATCGCGGGCTACGGGTATTTAGCCTATCGCAAGGGCAGCCCCATAACGGCCCCAGGGCCAGATCTGGATTAACTGGAAAGGCTTTGGCGCGCCTGATAGACCGCCTGCACGTTGTACCAATTCAGGAAAATCCGCGCCACCTCCAGGGCCAGTTGGGGGCGATCGCGGTCAATCAGCCACTGCAACACCGGCGCGAGGGTCCGTTCATTGAGCCGCCCCCCCAACGTCAGGCCGCCCCAAAGGATCCGGTGGAGCCACGTCATCTGGATCATCAGCCGCACGGACCAGGTGGGATGTTTGCGATAGAACACAATCCCCATGCGGCCCCGCTCCTCCTCCTGGCGGATTAGGTGGGGAATCTGCGCGAGGCTAAAGGGCGGATGCCAGTGGTAGCCGATCGCGGCGGGGCAGGGAATCAGGGTCAGGTTTTGCCGCTTCAGACGCACCCCCAACTCCAGATCCTCCCAGCCATAAAGCTGAAATTGCGTATCAAACAGCCCCACCTCCAACAGCCAGTGCTTCGCGATCGCCACATTGCCCGTCGCGAAATAGGCCCGCGATAGATCCGTAATTTTGAACGGTTCCGCCGTGGGATTTTCAAAATTGCAGGTATTGACGACCCGGCCATAGGTAAAGGCGCGATCGCCCCCCAACCGTCCGTAGGCTTGGGTCAGGGCGTCCGCGTGGGCCTGCAAAAACGCCGCCGTCACCACCAGATCGCTGTCAATAAAAATGATCGTGTCGCCGATCGCCTGGGCCACCCCAAAATTCCGCGCCGCCGCCGGTCCTTGATGATCCCGCTCGAACAGGCGCACATGGGGAAACTCCGCCGCGCGATCGCCCAGCCACCCCACCGTCCCGTCCGTCGAGCCATCATCCACCACAATGACCTCATAGCCCGCGATCGCCCCATCGGGCCGCAGGGACTGCCGCTCCAGCGCCCGCAGACACTTCTCCAGAATGGGGAGACGGTTATAGGTCGGAATCACGACACTCAAAAACACGGCAAAATGCCCCCCACGGGGATAGAACAGCAGGGCGGCGGGCGGCGGCGCGATCGCCCGAAGCGCTTTCCAGTCTACAAAGGCGGGCAATCCTTTAACATGTTGACAATCGATCTGACCCCCATGGCCCCCTCAACCTCGGAAAGCTCCCCGTGACTGAACCTGTCCCCCCCACCTCCGGCGATCGCCCCGAAGCGCCCCCCAGCTACGTCAAACTCGCCATGCGCAACATGGTCCGCAAGGGCGGAAAATCCCTCCAGCACTTTGGCCTCACCGTCGCGGGCCTGCTGGGCCTCCTGATTGGCTTGGCCTACCTCACCCGCTGATCTGGTTTTGCGCTGATTTCGCGTTAATTTTGCGTTGATCCTGCCCTGGTTTTGCCCCGTGGATTCCCCCGCCCCCTTTTCGCTCTACGTTGAGCAGCACCCGACCGCTGTCCCCCTGGCGATCGCCCCCGAGACCTGGGAGACGTGGTTTCAGCGGTGGTGGGATGGGCTAACCCTGATCGAGATCAGCGCCGCCGGTGAACCCCTGGCGATCGCGGCCAAACCCAGCGCCAGCGCCAGCTTGATCCTGGTGGACGACGCCGAAATCCATCAATTCAATCAGCAGTACCGCCAGATTGATCGCCCCACCGATGTCCTCGCCTTTGCCCTGCTCGATGGCGGCCTGCCCCCCTTCCTCGATCCCGATGAGCCTTTGGAACTGGGGGATGTGGTGATCTCCCTCGAAACCGCCGAGCGCCAAGCCCGCGATCGCGGCCACCCCCTCGATCTGGAAGTCGCATGGCTCGCCACCCACGGCCTGCTGCACCTGGCGGGCTGGGATCACCCCGACGATGCCCAACTGCAACGGATGCTCGATCGCCAGCGGCAGCTCCTGCGCGCCAGCGGCCACCCCATCGACGCCCTGGCGATCGCCTAAGGCCCCCCGTCCATGAGCGATTCCCCCAAAAATCCCAACCGCCGTCTCGCCTGGAAGGTCGCCCCCGATCTCTTCACCAGCTTCCGCTACGCCAGCGATGGCCTGTGGTACACCTTTCTGAGCCAGCGCAACTTTCGGATCCATGTGGCCGTGGGGGTCTTCGTCCTGGCCCTCGCCGTGTGGCTGCACCTGTCCGCCACCAATCTGGCCGTGCTGGTGCTGCTCATTGCCCTCATGCTGGGCCTAGAACTGGTCAACACCGCGATCGAATCCGTCGTGGATCTCAGCATCGGCAAGACCTACCACGAGCTCGCCAAAATCGCCAAGGATTGCGCCGCCGCCGCCGTCCTCGTCAATGGCCTCAGCGCCGTCGCGATCGGTTGCCTGATCATCTTGCCCCCCCTCTTCGCCACCGTCGGCCAACTGCTGCGCCCCTGATGAAACCTAGGGCGATCGCCCCCGATCCCCAGCCCGTTTCCCCGCATCCCCCTAAAACCCGACAAACCCCACCGGAAAACCGGAGTATACCGGAGTATACTGGGACCAACCCATTGCCCCATGCCGACCGGTCCAGGCGATCGCCCCGGCGAGCGGGCGATCCTGCTGCCCCTCTCCCCCCAAATCCCGTGGAACTGTCTTCAAAGATGGAATATGCCTGCCTAGCCCTCATCGAGCTAGCGGGCTGTTATCAGGACGCAGAACCCCTGCAAATCCGTCAGATTGCCGCCCAGCAGCATATTCCCGATCGCTACCTCGAACAGCTTCTCGCCACCCTCCGGCGGGGCGGCCTCGTCCGCAGCCAGCGGGGGGCTAAGGGGGGCTATGTCCTGGCGCAGGATCCGTGGCAGGTGAGCCTACTGGACGTTTTCCACTGCCTCGAAGGGGGCGAAGTCGGTTCCTCGCAGGACGATCGCACCGGCCAGCAAACCGCTGAACGGTCCGTCATGCGCGAGATTTGGCAGGAGGCGGAAACGGCCATGTGTACGGTCCTCGAACGCCAGACCCTCCAGGATTTGGTCGATCGCTGTAATGCCTGTCGGCAGGCCGATTTGATGTATTACATCTGAGGTGGCCCCCGAGGTTAGGGTATCCCCAGGGCAGCGGCGATCGCAGCCTTCAGTCCAAGGCCCCAGTGAAAGGCCCCAGTGAAAGGCCCATCCAGACCTTCCTCGCCCAACAGTCCCATCCCGACATTTCTATCTATCCATACGACACAAGCGCGCCATGCCCATCGCAAATAGCATCACGGACTTGATCGGCAACACCCCCTTGGTCCGCCTCAACCGCATTCCCCAGGCGGAGGGCTGCGTTGCGGAAATCGCCTTCAAACTCGAAAGCATGAACCCCTCCGCGTCCGTGAAGGATCGCATCGGAGCCCATATGGTGATCGCGGCGGAGGCGGCCGGCATCATCGCCCCCGGCAAGACCATCCTCGTCGAACCCACCAGCGGCAATACGGGCATCGCCCTAGCCATGACGGCGGCGGCGCGGGGCTATCAATTGATCCTGACCATGCCGGAAACCATGAGCTCCGAGCGGCGGGCCATGCTGCGGGCCTATGGGGCGCAGTTGGAACTGACGCCGGGGATCGAGGGCATGGGGGGCTGCGTGCGCCGCGCCCAGGAAATTGTCGATTCCTTGCCCAATGCCTATATGTTGCAGCAGTTCCGCAACCCGGCGAACCCGGAAATCCACCGGGCAACCACGGCCCGGGAGATTTGGGACGATACGGAGGGGCGGGTGGATATCTTTGTGGCGGGCGTCGGGACGGGGGGCACCCTGACGGGGGTTGCCCAGGTGCTCAAGCAGCGCAAGCCGAGCCTGTGGACCGTGGCGGTGGAGCCGGCCAATAGTCCGGTGCTGTCGGGTGGGTCGCCGGGGCCGCACAAAATCCAGGGCATTGGGGCGGGGTTTGTGCCGGAGGTGCTTGATCGCGCGGTGATTGATGAGGTGCTGACGGTGGCGGATGGGGATGCGATCGCCTTTGGCCGTCGTCTGGCGCGGGAGGAGGGGCTGCTGTCGGGCATCTCCAGCGGTGCCGCCATCTGGGCCGCCGTGCAGTTGGGTAAGCGGCCTGAAAATGCCGGAAAGCTGATTGTGGCCATTCAGCCCAGCTTTGGGGAGCGCTACCTCAGTACGCCCCTGTTCCAGGATCCGGACCCGATTTTGGTGGCGAATTTGTCCTAGGGCGCGCCGTCAAATTTCCCCAAAACCCTTTTTATCTCATTTTCCCAACCGACCCACCCCACCCCGCGATCCCTGATGTTTCTCAAGGCTGAACGGGGTTGGGGTGATTGGTGGGGGCTGGGTTGGGAGACCCAACCCCTACGGTGATGGTGGTGGTTGTTCTAGGCGGGGGTGCGGTCAAATTCCGGCAGAACGACTCGCTCCACCTGGGGTTGGCAACCGAGCCAGCGGGCGGCGCGCTCCTCGAAGGCGTGGCGATCGCCCGTGACGCAGAACCGGGTGGGCAACGGCGGATAGCTATTGCGCAGGTTGAGGATGCCCAATTCCTTGGCGGCGGCTTCGACCACATGGACCGCCGGATCAATGCAGCGCACCCCCGGCGGCAGCAGCGGCTCGATCACCGAGGCCAGGTGGGGATAGTGGGTGCAGCCGTAGATCAGGGTGTCGATCTGGCGATCAAGGAGGGGATTGAGGTAGGACCGGGCAATTTCGACGGTTTCCGGGGCGTCGATGCGATCGCCCTCGACAATGGGCACAAATTCCGGGCAGCCCACTTCCCATAGGCGGGCCGTGGGGTCCATTTCCGCCGCCGCTTGGCGGTAGGCGTGGCTCTGGGCGGTGGGGATCGTGGCGATCGTGCCGATGCGTTTGCCCTCCCGCAGGGCCGCCTTCACCGCTGGCAAAATCAGCCCCAGCACCGGCACCTCAAATTCTGAGCGCACCACATCCAGCGCGATCGCGGACGACGTATTGCACGCAAAGACCACCATCTTCACCTGCTGCTGCACCATCCAGGTGAGGATCTCCCGGGAGAATTGGATGATTTCCTCGGGGGATTTGGTGCCATAGGGCAGCCGCGCCGTATCCGCCAGGTAAAGCAGCGATTCCTGGGGCAGTTGGCGATACAGTTCCCGCAGGACGGTCAGGCCGCCCACGCCGCTGTCGAAGACGCCAATGGGCTGACGGCGCAGGTCCGTAATGGGCTCGGACGAGGTGCTCAGGGACGAAAACAACTCGAAGGCTTCGGTCATGGACGGGATAATCCTTTTTAACCTTGAACGGGAACGGGAGGCGACGGCGCTGCCTAACGTTCCAGATAGTCTACGGCACGATCGCGGTTTCGCCCGGTGCTGTGCCGCTGGGAGGGGCGATCGCGGGTCTAGGGGCGCTTTGGTGTCTTCCTATGGTTCCCGCCGATGATATCCCTGAAGTTTGGTGAACGGCGAGGGCTGCCCAAGCAACCGCATTGTTGAGGGGAACGCATTAGAAGAAGCAACGCATCGGCGGATCGTAGCGACGGATCCCTCGGCTACCATCCCGATTGACCCAGACAACTTCCAGAATTTCGCCTTGGAGCCCTTCCTCCACACCAAAATTCTTGGAGTTAGTGCGAAATGGCCCATTCTGAAAGGGAGCCAGTGAGTTGCCCTGCACTCGACGGCTGCTGCGATCAAAGACCCTGCGGTCAACCCGTCCTCCTCTCGCTTCAGAACCACGATCCACAATGATTTGATAGCGCACCGTCACATTCGCAAGGGGCTGATCGCTACGGTTGCTGACGGTTCCTTCTAGGGCAGCGTTCTGGGATGTGCCCGCCAGTTCGCAACTCTGCACTTCAGCACCGGGACGCTGTTGCGCCAGCTCCAGGGGGGCAGAATTGGAGAAGGATTTAATGAAGGGCGGCGCGGGGGCAAGGCCGAGGGAAATCGAAAGGGAGGTGACGAAAAGGGCAATGGGTGAGGCCACGTAGAAGACCCTAGCTTTAGGGGAGGTGAGCATTAGCCCCCAAGTTTAGAATGCCTTAAGCGAGGGATCAAGGAATAACTTTCCGGACGTGATGGGAAGTCGCGGCCTTAGGGAATCTGGCAGGGAATGCCGAACCGCGCGATCGCGTCTTCGACCGGTCGGCGAGTGTAGTCCTGGGTATAAAACTCATCGCGGACGATCGCCCCATCCCACACCACAATATCGAGATCCATCGGCTGCGGCCCGTGGCCCTTACGCCCCTTCACCCGTCCCAACCGCTGCTCAATGGATTTTAGATAAGCCTTAAATGCCTCAAAATCCAGGTCCGTTTCTAACCAAAATGCCCCATTTAAAAACGCACCGCAGTCCACATAATTCACCGGTTCCGTGGTGATGTTTTCGCCCTTGCCGCGAAAGTAACCATCCGCCGTCAGAATAGCCTCCGCCCGCTGAAAATTGGCTTCCGCTTCAAAGTTGGAGCCGACCGCAACGATCGCCTGGTGCATGGGATCTCCTACGCTGAACCTGGGGATGAACTCGATGGCCGCTGGGCCTCGAAACTGGGGGCATTGCGGCCCTCCGTCGCGATCGCCTCACCGCCGTCTAGGGTCAGGATTTGGCCGGTCACAAAGTCACTTTCAACCAAAAATCGCAGGGCGTGGGCTAAATCGTCCAAATTGCCCGATCGCTTCAGGGGCACCCCCTCCGTTAACCAGGCCAAAAATTCCGGCGATCGCGATTCAATGGGCAGCACCATCCCCGGCGCAATACCATTCACCCGCAAGCGCGGCGCAAATTCTAGGGCCGCCAGTTTGGTTAATTCCGCCAGGGATTTTTTCGCCAATAAATAGGCCGCAAAAGGATATTGGTTGAACGCAATTTTGTTGTCAATAATATTCACCACGCAGCCGCGATCGCACCGCTGGGCAAAGCGACGGATCAGGAAAAAGGGCGCTTGGAAATTCACCTTAAATTGCTTTTCTAAGAGTTCGGGCGTGGTTTGTGCGATCGTCGCCGCATCGTACGTGGACGCACTATTGACCAACACCTTCAAATCCGGCAGGCGATCGCTCACCTGATCCACCAGCGCCCCCGCATCCGGCTCCCCTTGCAGATCAAAGGGGAATAATTCGCAGGCCACCCCCAACGCCAAAATCTCTTGACGGGTGGCCTCCGCTTCGGCGGCGGATCGGTTGTAGTGCAGGGCGATCGCGTACCCCATGCGGGCCAACTCCAGGGCGATCGCGCGGCCCACCCGAATCCCACTGCCCGTCACCAACGCGGTGCCCATCGGGGACGCAACCTCAGCCAAGGGATAACTCCAGGGAACGAAAGGACAACATGGGCCGTGGGCCGTCACATTACAGTTTGTAACGCATTTCGTAACCTAGCATCGCCGGATCGGGGGGTCAAGGGGGCCAGGTTGGGGTCAGGTTTTGCGCTAAACTCCCCGAAATTCCGCCTTGCTGCGCAGATCCTCAAGAATGCGATACATGTCGGCGGCGAACTGTTTCGGATTCCACAGGGGCGCGAGGCGGTTTGGATCCTTGCCCGCCTCCAGCTTTTGGCGATAGGCCATCCGCAGGTCGCGATCGCACCCGAGGCGCACGCCCCAGTCGATATATTCCTCCCAGGACCAGGTGCAGCCTTCGTTATCGAGGCCCGCCGCCCGCATCAGGGAATAGCCCAAGCGCGAGAAGGATTGCTCACCGATGCGCGTCACAATGGGGAGATTAAACCACAGGGCTTCCAGATTGTGGGTTGCGCCGCTGTAGGGGTACGAGTCGAGCAGCACATCGGAAATTAGGTAAGCGGTGCGGTGTTCCTCCTCGCGGGCGGTGCGGGGCAGCAGGCGAATCCGGTGCGGATTGACCCCCTGGCGCAGGCATTCCTCCTGGTAGAGCCGCACAATGCCCTCCATGTCGCCGACGCGGCACTTAAAGAAGAGGATACTGTTGGGGACGTGCTTGAGGATATGGACCTGGGCGGCGAGCATTTCCGGGCTGGCCTTTTGGCCCGTGGCGACACACAGGAAGCACACTTGATCCTCGTCGAGCCGTTGCAGTTGCCGCTGGAGTTTGCGGCTGGTGATGCGTGATTCTAGGCCCGCGATCGCGGCGAAGGAGTGGGGCAGGCGCACCAACTGTTCGACGTAGTGGCGATCGACCCCGGCGGGATGGGTGTGCCAGTCCACCAGGTTGTAGTTGTCGGGGCAGACGTGGGGGGCATCGTAGCCCAGCCAGGTGATGCAGACGGGGGCGGGCCGGTGGAGCATCACCTCCACGTGGTTGAGGATCGTGACGGAATCGAGGTCGATGAGCACGTCGAGCTGGTCCGCTTCAATGCGCCGGATCAGGTTGACATGGTTGAGGGCGGGAAATTCCGGCGTGCCGGGGCGATAAAACTGTTCGGCAACGCGGGTGAAGTAGGGGGTGCGATCGTCGTCCGTCAGGTCGCCCGTGACGTAGAAAAACAGGTGGGGCGTAATTTTTTTCAGCTCGGCCATGATGTCGGCGCTGCACCAACCGACGGAGTGGCGGCGGTAGTGGCGGGACATGAACCCGAGCCGCAGGGGACGATCGCGCGATCGCGCTGGCCAGGGATAGGTGCGATCGCGCAAAGTCGGAAACACCTCCGGATTGCTTTGGCGCTGCTGCTCGAACACCTGCAAAATCTGGCGGCGATAATGCTCCGCGATGCGATTGACCAGGACCGTATTGGCGGCCACATCATCGCGGATGTGGGGCAAATCAAAGAGGGTATTGACGTAGAGCTTGACCGTATCCCCCAGGTCAAAGTTTTCGACGTTGGCCAGCAGCTCCGGCTCAATGCGGTCAAACTGCTCCCGCGCCAGCTTGCCGTCCCCCTGGTTACAAAACACCTTGACGTACATCATCGACGCCAGGATGTTGATTTTGCCGGTGGTCACATCCCGGAAGCGGGCGGCCCACTGGCGGGCGGCGGCGTGGTTGGTGGAAAAATTGAGGATTTCGCAGCCATCCCAATGGGAGGGCAAATAGTTCGGATCGAGGGCGATCGCCCGCTCATACCAGGAAAATCCTTCGTTCTTGCGATCGAGGCCATTGAGGATACTGGCGAGCTTATGGCAGCCGCCGGGACCGGCATGGTGGGGATCAATATTGGCCGACTGGCTCCAGGCTTGGACCGCTTCGGCGGTTTTACCAGCCCCCTCGAAAGCATTGCCCAAATTCCAGAGGATGGGGGCGCTGTTCGGATTGATCGCCAGGGCCTTTTGGTACCACTCGATCGCCTCATTGAACTGCTGCTTCTTGAAAAATGCCCCGGCTAGATTCGCGATCGCCTCGACAAAATCCGGCTTGAGTTGAATCGCCGCCACATAGGCATTGGCCGCCCCCTGGGCATCCCCCTGACTCAGGCGCAAATTTCCGAGCAGTTTGTGGCCCTCGGGCATTTGGGGATTTAGACGCAGGGCCTCCTCGCACAGGGCCATGGCCCCCGCCGGATCGCCCCGGTGGGCCATGATTTCCGCCTGCCGCTCCAGCAACGTGCCAAAGACCGGATGGTTAATGGTCGATAGCAGGTCCGGATCGCGCCCCGTCGCCAGGGTGGTGCGCCAGGTGGCCGGGGCGGCGTGGGCGGGGGTGCCCTCCGGGAGGAGCGGCGGTGGCGGATCCGCTGGTGCCATGATCCCGAGGGGGGTGGGCCGCAGGGCGATCGCGCGGCGGTAGTGGTGTTCCGCGTTCCCTAAATAATCCACCTCCCGCCAGAGGTCGCCCATTTCCAGGTGGACCCGCGCCGCATCCACGGGGCAGCCCTCATTGACGTAGCGCTGGGCATTTTCCTCGAAAACGTACTCCGCCCAGGCCACCAAATCCTGGAAATTTTTCAGCACCTCCGTCGCGCGCGGTTGCAGTTGCCGCGCCTTGCGGTAGTGCCGTAGCCCCGCCTCCAACATGCCCACGGCTTTGCAGATCAAGCCAGCGGTGTTGAGAAAGGCCACATTGTCCGGCTGACGCAGGAGCGCCTCGCCCGTGAAATTCAAGGCCCGGTTGTAGTTGCCCGTGGCATAGGCGATCGCGCCCATCCAGTGCAGGGCCTCCGGGTTTTCTGGCTGCTGCTGGAGGAATTGCTGACAGAGGGTTTCAGCCTCCCCATAGCGTTGGCCCTGGACCAAACGGGCGATCTGCTGGAGGGTCGAGGCGGGCTGGGCGGCGGCATCCATGGCGGGGCGAGGGTCTCGGGGCTGAGGGCGAAACGGTGAGGGGGAGGAACGGAGCGAAAAGGGCCAAGGGCAACCCTAAACCAGGGCGGGCTGGGCCGGGGCGCTCGACGGATCATCGAGGAGCGTGCTGGCGGGGGTGAGGTGGATCGGCGGGAGATTGCCGTTGGCGGCGTCCTGGATGAATTGCAGGTGGCGCGGCACCATCTTCGAGAGGGCGTAGCGATCGAGGACCGTTTGGCGGGCGTTGCGGCGCAGTTGGGCGTGGCGATCGCGATGATTGAAAACCTCATCGACGCGATCGGCAATCTGCTTCGGCGCGAAGAAATCCACCAGCAGGCCATTTTCCCCATCGCGGATCACCTCCTCCACCGGCGGCGTGGCGGACCCGATCACCAGACAGCCCGTGGCCATGGCCTCAATGCAGGACCAGGACAGGACAAAGGGCCGCGTCAGGTAAATGTGGGCCTGGGATGCCTGCAACACCTGGAGGTAGTGGACATAGGGCAGGGAGCCGACGAAATGCACCCGCGACAGATCCAGGGGAATTTTGTCGAGCATCAACTGTTTGTAGGTTTGGCCGTCGGGCAGGGGCTTGCCGTAGCAGACCCGCTCGGACCCGACGATGACCACGTGGCAGTTGGGGCGGCGCTCTTGGATGTAGGCGATCGATTCAATCAGTTCCGGGAAGCCGCGATAGGGCTCCATGCCGCGCCCCACATAGGTCACCAGTTCGTCCACGTGGGACAGGTCCAGATCCGGCAGCACCAGCCGCGACGGCTTCGGGATAAAAAAGTCCGTATCTACGCCGTCGTGGTGGACGTGGAGCTTGGTCTGGAATTCGGCGGGGAATTGGGCGCGCTGCCAAGCGGTGGGGCACAGGCCGCGATCGCAGCTATACAAATCCGTCAAAATCGGCGCATTTTTGATGCGAATCCGGGCCAGATCGTCCGGCGTCAGGGGGTCAGTCGGGTCAAAGTCCGCATCGGCCCCGCGCGACTTATAAAACCACTCGAAGTAGCCCAGGAGGGTCGCTTCGGGGAAGACATCCTTCATGAAGAGGGTCGAGCCCCAGCCGGAGTGGCCGTAGATCACATCGGGAATGAAGCCGGAACTGCGCAGGCCGTCGGCGACCCGGTACATGGCCTGCCCCTGGAGGACGGCGCTTTCGAGGGTGCGGACGTAGTGGTGGGTGCCCGCATTGACATCGCGGCTGGGCTTGAAGAGCACCTTCTTCACCCCCTGGATGCGCCATTCGGGGTTTTCGTTTTTGGTCCCGAAAATCACCTGGTTATTGGGATCGCGGCCCAGGGCCGTGGCCAGGTGGCGAAACTGGGCGGGGAAGTTGGGGTGCAAAAACAGGATTCGCATGGCAGGGGAGGTAAAACAGGGCTCCGAGGGGGACGGGCGATCGCGGCGGGGCCACGCGCCATGGGCTAGGGGCGACCGGGGCCGTCCGGAAATGGGTGAATCGGGGCGATCCTTTGCGGTTTCTTAACAAAAGACGCCTTTCAGTGTCCCACCGAAGGGGCCGGTGGGCAATGCGATCGCGGGGGGCAGTTGTGGGGGTGATCTTCTGGGGGCGATCGCCTGGGGGATCGCCTAGGGAATGGACTGAATCTGCCCATCCTGGCCCAGCGATCGCGAGGTGGCCGCCAGGATCCTGACGAGGGTGGCGGCGGTGTGGGCGCTGGCCCGAGGATCCACGGTGCCGCTCTGCAAATCCGCCAGGAAGCGATCGCAGGCGCGGCTGAGGGACTGGCCCGGTTCGATGGGGATCACCCGCTCGCCTTCATTGTTGGGAAGAAAGCGATCGCCCCTTTGTTCCAGGGTGCCCTGGCTGACGGTGAGGGGGGCGCTGGCGCTGAGTTCATCAAAAATCAGGGTGCCGCGATCGCCACTGAGGGCAAGGCGGCGCTGCTTGTCGGGGTTATTCCAGCACAGGTGAACCGTGGCCGTGACGCCGCTGCCGTAGCGCAGTTGCACCCAAGTCAAGTCCGCGAGGCCCGCCGCTGGATCCGGGCGATCGCCTGGGCCGGATTGGGGGTGATCGCCCGTTTGTAGCCAGGTTTGTCCCCAGGCCCGCACCGCGATCGGCGTGTCATTAAGCCAGTGGTTGAAGATGGCGATGTCGTGAATGGCTAAATCCCACAGCACGTCCACATCCGATCGCACTGGCCCCAGGTGAACCCGCGCGCCGTAGCCGTAGTGGAAGGTGCCCAGGCCGGTTTCGCGATCGCGCGATCGCAGCCAAGCGGCCCCCGCCTCCACTGCCGGATGGAAGAGATAGGTATGGTCCACAAACAAATGCCGTCCCTGCCGCTGGGCCAGGGTGCCGAGGCGATCGCACTGATCCCCATCGAGGGTGAGGGGTTTTTCGACGAACACATGGAGCCCCCGTTCCAGGGCCGCCGTCACCAGGTCATAGTGGCCGCTGGCGGGGGTTGCGATCGCCACGGCCCCTAGATCCGCGATCGCCAATGCCTCGAACCCATCGGGCACGTAGCGCACCGCCCCCCAGGCCGGATGGTCCCCAAACCGCGCCGCCAGATCCGCCCAGCGATCGCGATCGCCATCGGCCACCGCCACCAAAGTCGCCCCCGGATGGTCCAGAAAAATCCGCACCAGATGCGACCCCCAGCGCCCCGCCCCGACCACCGCGATCGGCACCGGATTCGCCCCCGTGTCCGCCATTGCCATATCGTTATCCCTTTCCCGTCTTGGGCCTTATCACTGCACACTTGCCCCATCTTCCTTCCCCCTTTCCAAAATGGCCCCGCAGACCGCAAGACCCACAGGCCCCAGGATGCTGGAGGGGGCTGGGCGGGAAAACCCCGCCCCTACGGGTTGGTTGGTTTCGTGTTGGCATCGGGGGTGGCATCGGGGGTGGTCGTGAATTGATGGCAGATCCGAGAATCCCGCCGCGTCGCCATCAAAAGCCAGATCCCCGCAAGGGGCGTGATATCATCGAAAGTCGCGCCATTGTGCCTGAAAAAGTCCGGGCGATCGCCCCGCTTGCGAAGCGCGATCAGTCCCTGTAACCTTCACAGGCCATCAGCAGATCCCCCGGATCAAGATCCCCCGGATCATCAACCCCTCGGCGGGCCTGGTCAGCACCCATTGCCCCAGTCCCCCAGAGCCACCCTCTAAGCACTCAAACCCTGAGGTAATTCCCATGACCAAACGCACCCTCGAAGGCACCAGCCGCAAACGTAAGCGCGTCTCCGGTTTTCGCGTGCGGATGCGTACCGCCACGGGCCGCCGGGTTATCCGGTCCCGCCGCAGCAAGGGCCGCGCCCGCTTGGCCGTCTAGGCGCGCCCACCCTTGCTCCCATGCCGAAGGGATTGGCGGTAGCGCCCCGCACGCCCACAGTCCGCGTCCGTTGCCCTGCCGCCAGCCTTCGATTGATTCTGTTCCCATGGCCCTGCCCCAACGGCATCGTCTGCGCGATCGCGCCCTCTTCCCCAAAATTTATCGCCACGGTCGCCGGGTCCGGGGGCCTCGCCTCACCCTGATTGCCCTAGCCACCGCCGCCGTATCTGCCCCGCGTCCGAAGGGAACTCCAGCGGATTTCGCGTCGCTGCCCCCGCCGCCCCCGAGCCGGGTCGCCATTGTCATCAGCAAAAAATTCGACAAACGGGCCGTGGTTCGCAACCGCCTGCGGCGACAAATCCAAGGGATTTTGATCGAACGGAGCGCCATCCTTGCCCCCGGTTTTGCCGTGATCGTCGCCGTTAACCCCAACGCTGGCCCGTGCAGCCATGGGCAAATTCTGCAAGAATTGGACCAACTCCTAAAAGAACTGCGACTCCTTCCTAACAATGGCTATTAAAGAAGAGGTTTATTACGAAGGTGGCCCCCACATTGGCGACCTCATCGTCAATATCTTGCTGGGTTTCACGGTGATTTGTTTGCCCCTGACCTTCGGCGCGATCGCCCGGGCCCTGTGGCTGCGGTTTCGGCTCACCAACCGGCGCATCACCGTCATTGGCGGCTGGCTCGGGCGCGATCGCTCCGACGTGATCTACTCCGAAATCACCAAAATCGTCACCGTACCGCGCGGCCTGGGCCTGTGGGGCGATATGGTCGTCACCCTCAAAGACGGCAGCCGCCTCGAACTGCGCGCCATGCCCAACTATCGCCAAACCTACGAGTACATCTCTGAGCGGATCACCCCCGTCGCCCGCCAAGCCAGCGGCAGCGTCGGCAACGCCTAGGGATTTTAGAACCCCTATCTGAATGGTGGCGTTCCCTTAAGATGGCCCTTCGGGGGTACCCCGCGATCGCCATTCGGCAATCTCTACCGCCGCAACACTGCACGGCCCCACCGCAAACCGATACGATATCCCTTTGAATCGAGCGAGTCAGACCGACTAAACGCGCATGGACTTTGGAATTGGGTTTCTCTCGAACAACATCATGCTCCCGATCCTGGACCTGTTCTACGGGATCGTACCGAGCTATGGCCTAGCCATCATCGCGCTGACCCTGGTCATTCGCTTCGCCCTCTATCCCCTCAGCGCCGGATCGTTGCGGAACATGCGGCGAATGCGCATCACCCAGCCGATCATGCAAAAGCGCATGAAGGAAATCCAGGAGCGCTACAAGGATGAACCGGCGAAAATGCAGGAGGAAATGAGCCAAATCTATAAGGAATTTGGCAATCCCCTGGCCGGTTGCTTCCCCGTACTGGTGCAAATGCCGGTGCTCTTTGCCCTGTTCGCCACGTTGCGGGGGTCGCCGTTTGCCGATGTGCCCTATACGGTGAACCTGCAAATCCTGCCCCAAGAGCAGATGGAGCGGGTGGTGCCGGAAGCCTTCGCGACGCCGCCTAAAAATATCTACGTGTCCGATGGCATCCACTATCCCGTGGTGGCCCTGCTGCCCGGTGGTACGCGCCTCGGGGTGGGGGAGAAAACCCAGATTGAATTCCAAAGCCAGGATGGCAAACCCCTGACGGCCCTCGCCGGTGAATACGAAACCGCCAGCGCCCTGACGCCGAAATGGACGGTGACGAAGGGGGCCGAGCGGGTGCAGGTGAACGAGGACGGTTCCCTGGAGGCGCTGCAACCGGGGGAGGTGACCCTGCAGGGGACGATCCACGGTCTGGCGGCGAATAATGGCTTCCTGTTCATCAGCGCCCTGGGCCGCGTGGGGGCCTTTGATGAGGAGGGGATCCACTGGGACATTGTGGGGATGATCCTGTTCTTTGGGGTTAGCCTCTATGTGAGCCAGCTCATCTCGGGCCAGGGGGGCGATGCGAATCCCCAGCAGGCGATGGTGAGTAAGCTGACGCCGGTGATTTTCTCGGGGATGTTTTTGTTTTTCCCGCTGCCTGCCGGGGTGCTGATGTACATGGTGACGGCGAACGTGTTCCAGACGTTGCAGGCGTTTATCCTGTCGCGGGAGCCGCTGCCGGAGAATTTGCAGAAGCTGGCGGATGCCCAGGGGATTGATGTGAAGGCGACGACGGTGGCTTCGGCGGCGGGGGGGCGCGGTTCGTTGCCCTTCGAGCCGACGGGTAAGGCGAAACCGATGAAGTCGGCGAAACCGACGACGCCGCCGAAGAAGAAGAAATAGGGCGCTCGGTTGCTCTAGGTTGATTTCCCAGGGGGGCGAGGGGCGATCGCGGTGGCGCGGCTGGCCCTTTGCCCTTTTTTTGGGGAGATGGTTGGGGGCTGGTGGCTGACGGTTGGTTGATGGTGACGTTGGGAGGGACGCGCGATGGATTCGGTTCATATTCCCCATATCCTCAAGGCTCCGGGGTCGGTGCTGGGGTGGGAGTTTAAGGATTTTTTGGAGGGTCTAGAAACCCTGACGCCGGTGCGCGGGACGGTGCGGGTGCGCCATCGGGGCCGGTTTCTGGAGGTGGAGGCCCAGGCGGAGGGGATTGTGACCCTGACGTGCGATCGCTGTTTGGGGCAATATAACCATCGCCTGACGGTGGATACGCAGGAGTTCATTTGGCTGCGGGAACCGGCGATCGCGGCGCTCTCGACGCCGGAGGATGAACTGTCCCTGGAGGATTTGGAGGAGGAGCTGCCGCCGGATGGGGATTTTCACCCGACGGAGTGGCTCTATGAGCAGATGTGTTTGGCCCTGCCGATGCAGAAGCTCTGTTCGCCGGACTGTGGGGGCATTGAGGTGGCTCCGGCGGCGGATGAGGATGGGCCTGCGGCGGCGGACGATGACGGGACGGAGACCGAGGCGGTGGACGATCGCTGGGCGCAATTGCAGGCCCTGAAGCGGCAGTTGGAGGGCCGTTAGGGGAACTTAGGGGGCGATCGCGGCGGCTCGATAGAGGGGGCGGGTTTCGAGGGGTTGGCCGGAGCGGTCTACCCAGACTTGATCAATCGCGTCGATCTGGCGATCGCAGTAGGTGACGGTGATGAACTGGTGGGCGGGGATGCCCTGGAGGATTTGGTGGCGCGGCACGCAGGCGGCATTGAGGTAGATTGTCCCGGCGGCGTCCCGCTGGATGATTTGCCGCAGGCGATCGCTCCGGTGGCGCAGGCGGTGGTGCATGTGGCCAAAGACCACGAGGGAAACCTGGCGATCGCGATCGCGGGCCGTTTTGATGGCCGCCGCTAGGTCCGGGTCACCAAAGTCACCGCCGCGCGGCTGCCAGTCGCGGCCACAGGGATCTTCTGGTTCTGCACCGAGGCCGAAGGGGCCATTGTGGGCCAAAAAGATCAGGTGCGGATGGGGGGCGGCGATCGCGGCGGCGGTGATGCGATCGCCCGACTCGGCAAAATTATGAATGCCGTAGCGATCGCGGTAAAAGTCCGGATTTTTCCAGTCATCGCCCCCCCAACTGAAGGGCCGCCCCCCCACCACCGACAGGCCCAGACGCGGCACGGCCTTGCTGCCATAGCCCACATGGTCAGCGCCCAATAAATCCAACTGCTGCTGCACCCGGTCTTCGAGGCGGCGATCGTAGGGACAGCGTTTTTGGCCCCAGGGGGACGCGCTATACCAAGCATCGTGGTTCCCCAAAATCACCGCCTTAGGCACCGCCAACGCCGCGATCGCCCGCACGATCGGCACCGCCTCATTGCCAAAATCCCCCACAAATAGGGCTAGCTCCACCCCCAGGGCCTCCAGGGCGCGGTTGTCGTCCTCGCTCCACTGGTCATGGACATCACCGATCGCGGCGATCGTGTAGCGGCGATCGACCTCGGGGGCCAGGGCGGACGGGGGGGCAGCGGTCGAATCTTCGGGGCGGTAGATGCGCGTCATGGGCCGCAGGGACAGCAAGGGGCACGTTGCCCATCATACCCGCCCTGCCAGGGTGCCCCGACGGCGGTGTTTAATGGTTGACGGGCGAGGGATGCCCACGACGGCCCCTTCCGGTGTCTAAACGTATTTGAGGAGGCGATCGCCATGACCATGAAACTCTATGGGGGTGCCCGGACCCGCGCTTCGATTGTCCATTGGTACCTCGAGGAGTTGGGCGTGACGGACTATGAATTCGTCATGCTGGATATGCAGGCGGGGGAACATCTCCAGGAGCCGTTTACGGCCATTAATCCCTTCGGAAAAGTGCCCGCGATCGCGACGGATGAGGGCTATCGTCTGTGGGAATCGGGGGCGATTTTGCTCTACGTGGATGAAAAATATGGCCCGCCCAAGTCCGCCGAGGAGCGCGCGATCGCGGCCCAGTGGGTGATCTTTGCCAACGCAACCCTCGGGCCAGGGGTATTTGTGGAGGCGAGCCGCGAAAAGCAATTCCCGCGCCTGATGGCCCCCCTCAATGCCCTGCTAGAGCGCCAGGACTATATCGCCGGGGATGGGTTCACCGTGGCCGATGTGGCGGTTGGCTCGATGCTGTTTTATATCCCCTTCATGCTCAAAATCGAGTTCACGGACTACCCCGCGATCGCGGCCTATCTCCAGCGCATCATGGCACGGCCCGCCTTCGCTAAAGCCATTTTGAACCGATAGGAAACTAACCCTGAATCGATCCTTTCATGGCCTATTCCAAAACCATATGACCGAAATAATCGACACGGCCAACGGAGCCCTCGCGGGGGCAATTCCCCTGGATGAAGTGCGGTTTAATGACCAGGGATTGGTGCCCGCGATCGCCCAGGATTACCTGGATGGGACGGTCCTGATGCTGGCCTGGATGAACCGCGACGCGATCGAAAAAACCCTGGTCACGGGCGATGCCTGGTACTGGAGCCGATCGCGGCAGGAACTCTGGCACAAGGGGGCCACCTCAGGCCATCTGCAACGGGTCAAGGGCATCCGCTACGACTGCGATAGTGATGCCATTTTGTTAACCATTGAACAGGTGGGGGATGTGGCCTGCCACACGGGCCAGCGCAGTTGTTTCCATCAGATTGACGGAAAAATTTCGCCGCCCCCTGGGGATATGTTGTCGCAAGTGTTTGAGGTGATTTGCGATCGCCGGGACAACCCCAGCCCCAACTCCTACACCTGCCAATTGTTGGCCGGGGGCGACAACAAAATCCTCAAAAAGGTGGGGGAAGAAACAGCGGAGGTGGTGATGGCCTTCAAGGACGATCAGGCCGATGAAATTGCCGGGGAGGTGGCGGATTTGTTCTACCACGTCCTGGTGGCGTTGGCGGCCCATGATGTGGACCTGAAGGCGGTCTACGGCAAACTCGAATCCCGACGGCGCTAGGGGCGATCGCGGCGGCTATGGTCCCCCCAAAATCACCTTCCAGTTCCCCGTGGGATGACGATCCGGCCCTAGGATGGCTGGCGCAGCAGGACTGGCCAACCGAGCGCAAGGCGGCCTGGGTGGCCCTGCGCAATACCCTGCGGCCCGGTCAGCGGGAGATGGCGGACTGGACGGGGGGGCCGCTGGCGGTGTCGGCGGTGCCCGGTGCGGGGAAATCGACGGGGATGGCGCGGGCGGCGGCGCTGGCGATCGCGCGGTTCGGTCTCCACAGCCAGCGGCAACTGTTGCTGGTGACGTTCACGCGTTCGGCGGCGGCGAATCTGCGGGCGAAGGTGCGCGAGGCATTGCGATCGCTCGGGGTGGCGGGGGGTGGCTTTGCGGTGCAGACGCTCCATGGGCTGGCCTTTCAGATCGCCAGCCGCCACCGCGATCGCGCGGACCTGCCGGAAACCCTGACCCTGGCGGCCCCCACGCGCCAGCATCGCCTGATGACCGAGGCGATCGACCAATGGATTGACCAAAATCCGGAGCTGTATGGGGCGCTGGTGGCGGGGGTCGGCTTCGATGGGGAAGAGGCGGAACGGCTGCGGCGACAGTCGGTCCTGCGGACGGAGGTGCTGCCGGACCTGGTGCAGTCGGTGGTGCGGGAGGCGAAAAGCTCGGGCCTGACGGTGGCGGATTTGCAGGATCTGGCGGCGGATGCGGGGCGATCGCGCCCGACGGCCCAAACCCTTGACCACCCCCTCGATTTAGCAGACCTGGAACCGGTGCCATCCCTAGGAAACCTGGGGCTGACGGTGGCGGCGGGCCTCTACGGGGCCTATGAACGGGTGCTGCGATCGCGGGGGCTGATGGACTATGACGACATGATTTTGGGCGCATTGGCCGCTTTGCAGGCGGAGGATGTGCGGCACCTGTGGCAGGGGCGAATTTTCGCGATTTTTGAGGACGAAGCCCAGGATTCCTCCCCCTTGCAAAATCAATTGCTGGAGCAGTTGGCGGCCCCGCCGGGCAGTTCCCTAGAGGTCCCCTTCGAGGCGCTCAACCTGGTGCGGGTGGGGGATCCGAACCAGGCGATTAATTCCACCTTCACGCCAGCGGATCCGATCTTTTTTCGGCGGTTCTGCGATCGCTGTCGGGCGATTGGGCGGCTGGCGCTGATGGACTGTTCCGGGCGCAGCAGTCCCCGGCTGATGGCGGTGGCGAACCATCTGCTCACCTGGGTGAACCGCACCCACACCGGTCCATCGACGGGCGATCGCCCCCCCTTTGAACCCCAAACGATCCGCCCCGTGGATCCGGGGGATCCGCAGCCGGACGCCAATCCGTCGCCCCTGGGGTCGGGGTTGCGCCTGGAGGATTTTGGGACGATCCAGGAGTCGATCGCGCGGCTGGGCAAATTGGCGATGGCCCTGTTCGAGCGGGATCCCAACACCAGCGCCGCCGTCCTCGTGCGGACCAATGATCAGGGGCGGTGGGTGGCGAAAACCCTGGCGGACCAGTGGGGCGATCGCCTCAACCTCTACGAACTGGGGGCGCGCGATCGCCAAACCCAGGTGCCCAGCGACCTGCTGGCCCTGCTGCAATTTATTGACCGGCCCCACTCCCCCGATCGCCTCAAGGGTGCCCTGAAAATCCTGCGCGATCGCGAGCAAATTTCCCCCCAGGATCTCGATCGCCTCGCCAGCCGCCCGGAAATTTTTCTCTACCCCGGCCCCCTCGATGAGGCCCCCGCGATCGCCACGGACGCCCAGCGCCTGTGCCGCCAGTGGCTCGACGCCAGTTTAGTGTTGCCCCCCTACTCCCTCCTGTCCTACCTGGCCGCCAGCCTGGGCTACGACGCCAACGAACTGGCCACCGCCGATAAACTCATTGACCTGCTCAGCCAGCGGGCCGCCGGGAGCGATCGCCGCGATCGCCTCCTGCCCCACCTGGCGGAAGTGGTTTACCAAGAAAGTTTTGAGCCCGTCGAAGCGGAAGCCAGCGACGACAGCCCCGCCACCCGCGTTGGCCAACTGACCATCCTCACCATGCACAAGGGTAAGGGCCTCGACTGGGATGCGGTCTTCATCCCCTTTTTGCAGGCGGCGGTTCTGCCCGGTGCCCCCTATGTCCCCAACCAGCGCCACTTCCTCGGTCCCCACGGCCTAGCGGAAACCAGCCGCGCCCAGCTCCGCAGCCACCTCCACGGCGATCGCGATCGCACCCCCCTGACGGATCCCGCGATCGCCTGGGACCACGCCAACGGCCTCAAACTCGCCGAAGAATACCGCCTACTCTATGTCGCCCTCACCCGCGCCAAACGGTTCCTCTGGCTCGCCACCGAACAGGAAGGCCCCTTCTCCTGGAGCGATCCTGACCGCACGCGATCGCAAGATCCTAGCCCCGCCTTTATGGAATTGACCCGCGCCTACCCCAACGACACCCTTTCCAAGATCAATGGCTCCCCCCGTATCGGCTACCCTGTGGAAGGGCCAACTGAGCCCTAAAATCCCCCTGAATCCCGCCAGATTTGACCGAGATTCAGCAAAATCACCCACCCATTCCGCCTTAGATCTCTCCCGTATACCCTCGCACCGCTTCACACTTAGCTTCCCCTGTCTTGACCTATTCTTTGATATGTTTTTCCTGCGCCCATGGTTAACCCGAGCCCATTTGTGAATCCCTTCAATCCCCATGAGGGGGTGTTGTCGGAGGGAGCCCTCGCCGCGATCGCGGATTTTTTTAAGCTGCTCTCGGAGCCGAGCCGCCTCAAGATCCTATGTACCCTCAAGGGCGGCCCCAAAAACGTGACGGAAATCATGGAAAGCTCCGGTCTTGGGCAGGCGAACGTGTCCAAACACCTCAAGCTGATGGCCAGGGCGGGGCTGGTGCGGCGGACTCCCCAGGGCACTAATGCTTATTACGAAATTGCCAACCCGTCGATTTTTGCCCTGTGCGATCTGGTCTGCGCCACCCTCTCGGCCCAGTTTCAGGAGCAGGCGGAAAATCTGGCTGGCTTGCACGCGTTCAAGCAATCGCCCTAGGATTCAAAGGCTGGGGGGATGACCGGGCCGCAATCCGGGACCGCCCCGCAGATTTGCCCATTTCCCCCTATCCCTAGGAGTGCCATGACTGCAAGTAAAGGTTTCGGTCCCCCCAAATCCCCCAAGAAGGTGTCTAAGGTCTCTGATCGGCGGGCGGCGGCGGCCCAGCAGCTTGATGAGATGAAGGCCAAGGGGCTGCCGGAGTATGAAATCTATCTGCGGGTGCGGGGCAGTAATGCGTGGTTGCCGGTGGGCGCGATCGCGGTGAAGCGCAGCGATCAGATCAATGCGGCCATCTATGCCAATGAGGAGGAGTTGCAGAAGGGGGCCTTCCGCCTGTTCCCGCGCCTGAAGAAGCAGACCCTTGGGTTTGAGTATGGCTATCGCCTCAAGGAATTCCCCGACGAGGCGATCAAACTGGCGGAAAAACCGGCCCCCGGCATTGCTGCGCCGCTCCAGGAGATCGTGGCCCAGGTGCGCCAGCGGGTGGGTAAGTTCATCCAGCGCTAGGGCTCAAAACCTCGCCCCGCCCCCGCCGATCTTGATCGTCCCAAGGTTGGACGGGTTTGGGATGATCGGTGGGGCGAGGGTTGGGAAACCCAACCCCTACGGTGGCGAAATTGATGACATGCCCTAGGAACCGATCGCGGCGGAGATCTCTGAACGCGATCGCGCCGTCACCAGGAGCGCCCGCCCATTGATCCACAGGCACACCAGCCCTAGGGTCAGCAAAATGTAGGTCGGAGCCATCACCACCCCCACCGCAAACCAGGTGCCCACATGGAACACCATCACCGCCGCAAACAGCACCGCCAGCAGCGCCACCGGTAGGCGATCGCCCCAGGGCCGCCCCTGGATCCGCATCGCCAGCATCGCCACCGTCGTCAGCACATTGGCCGGTACCAGAAACGCGCAAATTGCCAAACAGTGGGCGCGGGAAAAATCCCCCATCGCCGCGATCGCCGCCCCATCCATCGCCATCCCCAAATGCCCCAACAGAATCCCAGCCATTAACCTAAACATCCCACTTCAAAACCGTTTCCTGAATCCCCGCCTCGCGCTTGCGTTTGGCATCCCGCTCGAACCAGGCCACCACCTGCGCCGTCGTCAAATCCGCGATCGCCACCCCCTCCTCCTGGGCGATGTAGCCCAACAGCTTCAGGGACGATAGGGTAATGCGCGTCAAAAACTTCTCCGGCGACGACAGCAGCGCCCCCTCCACCTGGGCCATCTCCTCCGGCGTCAAAAATTCCAGCGTCTTAGGATCTTCCATCACTCCAGCCTAGGCAAGGGCATCAATATCAGGGTCCAGAAGGCCCAAGGGCCGGTTGGCTTCCAGCTCCAGCTTCACAGGGCCACGGCTCCACAGCCATCTAATCCAGAAACCATTAGATTACTGAAGAATTCAATCCCCATCAAAGCCCTTCCCCCTCATCCTCCGGGTCCATCTCGCAGATCACATAGCCACAGCGGTGTTCCCCCTCCACAATCCAGTGGGTGCGCTCCACCGTGCAGTCCGCCAGGGCGATCGCAAGCATCTCCAACTCATGGTCACACACCTTCGGGAACGACTCCGCCACCGTCGAAATGGCGCAATTGTGCTCCGTCAGCATAATGTGCTCCACCCCAGGGCGATCGCTCTCCGTCGCCTCCGGCGCGATCGCCGCCCACTCCGCCATATAGCCCTCCGCCCGCCGCAGCTCCACCAGCCGCGCCACCCGCTCCTGCACCGGCCCCTCCCCAATGCGCTGGCGATACTCCAGCCCCCGCCGCACCCACTGGGCCCGCAGAATCGACGACACCCCCTCATGGCCCACCTGCTCAACCAGCGTATCGAGCAGCTCCAGGGCAAAATCGTCATAGCTGTCAGGAAACTGCGATCGCCCCGCCGTACTCAACCGGTAGCGATGCTGGGGCCGCCCCATCCCCCCCCGCACCACCTCCAGGGCAATCAACCCCTCCGCCTCCAGATCCTTTAAATGGCGGCGCGTCGCCTGGGGACTAATGCCCAACACCCGCGCCAAAAGCTGGGCCGTCGCCTCCCCTTCCTTCATCAAAAGGCGCAAAATATCGTACTTCGTCGAAGCCTGCTGGAGGGGCATCATCACACCGGGGAATCACACTGAGGGCTTAACGGCGTTCGGCAAGCAAGATACGATGCTAAGGGTCGCTTGGGGCCTTGGCGATCGCCCACGCCCTGCGACGAAACATTGACCGCTTGCAACTTTGACAACCTCACCGTTGCTAAAGTACTCTAAAGAGACGAAAAGCAACAGTACGGTTGTTTTAGCTAGTCCTAGACATTATACAAACTAGACAGGCAACCCGCAGAATGGATAATTCCCAAACCCAAGCCACGGACAAGAGTTTAGAAGCCATGCGCAAATTCGCGGAAACCTACGCGAAGCGCACCGGTACCTACTTCTGTGTGGATCCGGGGGTTACGGCCGTCGTGATCGAAGGCTTGGCGAAGCATAAGGATGACCTGGGGTCGCCCCTGTGCCCCTGCCGCCACTATGAAGATAAGGAGGCGGAGGTGGCCTCAGCCTTTTGGAATTGTCCCTGTGTGCCCATGCGCGAGCGCCATGAGTGCCACTGCATGTTGTTCCTGACGGAGGATAACGAATTCCGCAGCGATCGCCAGGACATCAGCTTCGATGAAATTCGCAGTGTGACGGGCGGTTAGGGCAACGCCCCCTAGGGGATCCGTGACGGTTGCGGTGTCCCTAGTCCCTGTGCCTAGATGGCCCCCAATGGCCACCGCGCGATCGCCCCGTTCGCTCCCCCATTCCCCGTCCCTCGCCCCACCCGTCCTAAACCCCCCGCCGCACCCCCGCCATGAGCGCCTCTGTCAAAACCCTCGTCAACCAGCCCTACAAATACGGTTTCAAAACCGACATTGAAGCGGACTCGCTGCCCCCCGGCCTCAGCGAAGACACCGTGCGGATCATCTCCGCCAAAAAGGGCGAGCCGGAATTCATGCTGGACTTCCGCCTGCGGGCCTATCGCCACTGGCTGAAAATGACGGAACCGGTGTGGCCGGCGGTCAATTATCCCCCCATTGACTATCAGAAAATCGTCTACTATTCCGCCCCGAAGCAGCAGCAGAAAAAGCAAAGCCTCGAGGAGGTGGACCCGACACTCCTGGAAACTTTTGAGAAGCTGGGCATCCCCCTAACGGAGCAGAAGCGCCTTGCGAATGTGGCCGTGGATGCCATTTTCGACAGCGTTTCCGTTGCGACCACCTTCCGGGAAAAGCTGGCGGAAAGTGGCGTGATTTTCTGCTCCATTTCTGAGGCCCTCAAGGAATATCCGGACCTGGTGCAAAAGTACATCGGTTCCGTGGTGCCGCCGGGGGATAACTACTACGCGGCCCTGAATTCGGCGGTGTTTAGTGATGGGTCTTTTGTGTTCGTGCCGAAGGGGGTGAAGTGCCCCATGGAACTGTCTACCTATTTCCGCATTAATAATGGGGATTCGGGGCAGTTTGAACGGACGCTCATCATTGCGGAAGAGGGGGCGTCGGTGAGCTATCTGGAAGGCTGCACCGCGCCGATGTATGACACCAATCAACTGCACGCGGCAGTGGTGGAGTTGGTGGCCCTCGACCATGCGGACATTAAATATTCCACGGTCCAGAACTGGTATGCGGGGGATGAGAACGGAAAAGGCGGCATTTATAACTTCGTGACGAAGCGCGGTTTGTGTGCCGGTGCCCATTCCAAGATTTCCTGGACCCAGGTGGAAACGGGGTCGTCGATTACTTGGAAATATCCCAGTTGTGTCCTTGTGGGCGATCATTCCGTTGGGGAATTTTATTCGGTGGCCCTGACGAACCACTGTCAGCAGGCGGACACGGGCACGAAGATGGTCCATGTGGGTAAAAACACCCGCAGCACGATCATTTCTAAGGGGATTTCGGCGGGGCGATCGCGCAATAGCTATCGGGGTTTGGTGAAAATTGGCCCGAAGGCGACCGGCGCGCGCAACTATTCCCAGTGTGATTCGATGCTCATCGGCGATCGCGCCATGGCCAACACGTTCCCGTACATTCAGGTGCAGAACGAAGGGGCCAAGGTGGAGCATGAGGCATCCACGTCAAAGATTGGCGAAGATCAGCTTTTCTATTTGGCCCAGCGCGGCATTTCCGCTGAGGATGCGGTGTCGATGATGATTGCGGGCTTCTGTAAGGATGTCTTCAATCAATTGCCGATGGAGTTTGCGGTGGAGGCCGATCGCCTCTTGAGCCTGAAGCTGGAGGGTTCGGTGGGCTAGGCCAGAGTTCCTTTTTAGGATCAGCGGCCCAATCCAGTTCCTAGGTAAAGGCAAAAGCAGATTCGGAGCCAGGGTTAGATAAGGGGCTTAAGCCCCTTGCTCCATTCAGTCCATTGAGTCGATTAACACCCCTTGATTAGGCATTCCATCACGAGTACGCAAGCCCCATGATTGTTGAGAACGCAGCGACGATTTTATCGATCCAAAACCTGTCGGCGGAGGTGGACGGGCAGCCCATTTTGAAGGGCTTCAATTTGGAGATTAAGGCGGGGGAAATCCACGCCATTATGGGGCGCAATGGCTCCGGTAAGAGCACCCTCTCGAAGGTGTTGGCGGGCCATCCGGCCTATGCGGTGACGGGCGGAAAAGTGCTGTTCCAGGGGCAAGATTTGCTGGAGTTGGAGGCGGAGGAGCGGGCGCGATCGGGTCTGTTTCTGGCGTTCCAATACCCGGTGGAAATTCCTGGGGTGAGCAATGTGGACTTTATGCGGGCGGCCTACAATTCCCGCCGCAAGCACCAGGGGTTGGAGGAGTTGGATGCCTTTGATTTTGAAGAGGTAATCCAAGAGAAGTTGGCGGTGGTGCAGATGGATCCGTCCTTCTTGACCCGCAGCGTGAATCAGGGGTTTTCGGGCGGTGAAAAGAAGCGCAATGATATTTTGCAGATGGCGCTGTTGGATCCGGTTCTCGGCATTTTGGATGAGACGGATTCGGGCCTTGATATTGATGCCCTGCGGGTGGTGGCGAATGGGGTGAATCAGTTGTCCCACGAGGGCAATGCGATGCTGGCGATTACCCACTATCAGCGGCTGTTGGATTACATCGTGCCGGATTATGTCCATGTGATGCGCGATGGCCGATTGATTAAGACGGGCGGCAAGGAGTTGGCCCTGGAGCTTGAGGCGAAGGGCTATGACTGGGTGGATGAATTGGAACCGGCGGCGGTGGGGGTTTAGGTGATGACGATCGCGGGTGACGGACAGGGGGCGGCGGCGATCGCCCTGCGGGGGACGGATGTGGAGGAGGTGACCCTGGGGGCGGATCGTTACACGGTCTACCTGCGGGAGTTGCTGGAACGGACGATCGCGGCGACCTCGGCTACGGATTCGGGTGTTGTCAACAATTTGCGGACGGCGGCGATCGCGATCGCCCAGGAGCTGGCATGGCCTTCGGCGCGGGATGAGGCGTGGCGCTTCACGAACCTGGCTCCGATGATGGCCTTCGAGTTTGGGCCGACGGGGGCGATCGCAGCGGACCTGCTGAGCGGTGCGGATCGGGACGCGATCGCCCTGGCGGAATGTCCGGCGGCGCGGCTGGTGTTTGTCAACGGATATTTTTGTGAGAGCTTATCGGATCTGTCGGCGGTGCCTGCGGGCGTCACGGTGGAGCGGCTTGCTACGGCGGATTTGAGTGAGGCGGCCTTCGGGGCGCATTTAGGCAAAGTCCAAAATGGCTCAGAACCCTTTGCGGCCCTCAACACCGCCGCGATCGCCGATGGGGCCGTGGTGCGGGTGGCACGCGGTGCGATCGTTGAAACGCCCATCCATCTCCTCTTTCTGGCGGTCCCTGGCCCAACGCCCGTCCTGATTCAGCCTCGGGTGCTGGTGGTGGCCGAGGAGGGGAGCGCCTGCACCTTGATCGAGGACTATGCCGTGGCCCAAAACAGTTGGTGCCAGGGCAGTGGCAGCGCCGCCACGGAGCCCTATTTCACCAATGGGGTCACGGAAATCGCGATCGCGGACAACGCCCGCATCAGCCACAGCCGCACCCAGCGGGAGGCCGCCAACGCCTTCCACATCGGCAAAACCGCCGTTTTCCAGGGCCGCGATAGCTACTACGGCCTCACCACCATCAGCACCGGAGCCGCGATCGCCCGCCACAACCTCGACATCATCCAGGGGGGGCCGGGCACCGAAACCCGCCTTCAGGGCCTCACGGTGGCCGCTGGCACGCAAATCGCCGACCTCCACAGCGATTTGAACCTCCAGCATCCCCACGGGGTGGCCGATCAACTTCACAAATGTATCGCCGCTGGCCGGGGCCGCACGATCTTCAATGGCCGCGTCCTCGTCGGCCAGCAGGCCCAGCACACGGACGCCGCCCAGCTCAACCGCAATCTGCTGCTCTCGTCCCAGGCGCGGGTCGATACAAAACCCCAGCTTGAGATCATCGCCGACGACGTGAAATGCACCCACGGGGCCACCGTCAGCCAGCTAGAGGATGACGAAATTTTCTACCTGCGCAGCCGGGGCCTCGACAGCACCAGTGCCCGCCGTCTGCTCCTCGATGGCTTCGGCGGCGAAATTCTGGCCCAACTGCCCGCCGCCAGTCTGCGCCACCAGTTGGCCCGATGTTTGGCCTGCGAACTGGAGTTTTAGGGCCTGTTCCCACCAAGCTCCAACCAACAGGTTCCAGTACCCAAAGACAAGGGGCTTAAGCCCCTTGCTCCCACGGTTTAATCCCCACCGGTTTCATGACTCTAGAATCGGGTTACCAGGTCATTATTTAAAAGCATTAATTTAAACGCATTAAATGACAGACCCTAAGCCCTAAAAACCCAGCCCCTGCCCCGCGATCGCCCACCCCTTCCCCCAACCATGACCCTCGCCACCGACAAGCCCTTGGCCCTAAAAGTCCGCCAGGATTTCCCGATCCTGCACCAGAGCATCCACGATCATCCGTTGGTCTACCTCGACAACGCCGCCACCTCCCAGAAACCCCAGGCGGTCATCGATACCCTGCGGGACTATTACGAGCGCTATAACTCCAATGTCCACCGGGGGGTCCACACCCTCAGCGGTCTGGCGACGGATGCCTATGAGGGGGCGCGGGAAAAGCTGGCCAAGTTCGTTAATGCGGCCTCCCACCAGGAGATTGTCTACACCCGCAACGCCAGCGAAGCGATTAATTTGGTGGCCTATAGTTGGGGCCTCAACACCCTGCAACCGGGGGATGAAATTGTGCTGTCGGTGATGGAGCACCACAGTAATTTGATCCCCTGGCAGTTTGTGGCCCAGCGGACGGGGGCAATTCTAAAATTCGTGGAACTGGACGCCACGGAAAGTTTTGATCTGAATCACTACGAAAGCCTCGTGGGCGATCGCACTAAACTGGTGTCTATTGCCCATGTATCTAACACCTTGGGCTGCGAAAATCCGGTGGCGGCGATTGTGGCGATCGCGCGGAAATTCGGCGCAAAGGTCTTAATTGATGCCTGCCAAAGTGCCCCCCACATGCCCTTGGATGTGCAGGCCATGGACTGCGATTGGCTCGTGGCGTCGGGCCATAAAATGTGCGGCCCCACGGGCATCGGTTTTCTTTACGGCAAGCTCGATCTGCTGCGGTCCATGCCGCCCTTTTTGGGGGGTGGAGAAATGATTGCCGATGTGTTCCTCGACCACGCTACCTATGCGGATCTGCCCCACAAATTTGAGGCCGGTACCCCCGCGATCGGCGAGGCGATCGCCCTCGGTGCAGCGGTGGACTATCTCAATGCGATCGGCATGGACACCATTCACGCCTACGAAGCGGACCTGACCGCCTACCTATTCGCCCGCCTGGGGGAAATCCCCGAAGTGCGCGTCTATGGCCCCCAACCCGACTCCCAGGGGCGAGGTCGCGCGGCCTTGGCCTCCTTCACCGCCGGCGAAGTCCACCCCCACGACCTCTCCACCATTCTGGATCAAGCGGGCATCGCCATCCGCGCCGGTCACCACTGCACCCAGCCCCTCCATCGCCAAATCAAGGCCCAATCCACCGCCCGCGCTAGCCTGTATTTCTACAACACCCGCGAGGAAATTGATACGTTCACCGCAGCGCTCAAGGACGCGATCGCCTTTTTTGGCAGCATCTTTGGCTAGGAAAACGGGTCTTGGATAACGCCCTGGCGATCCTCGCCGCCGCCGACCGGATTTCCAGTTTTTAAAAGCCTGAATCTTTAATTTTCAGGAATGTTCAGGCTGCAATCCTTAGCCCCCAGCCGCCTCCAGCCTAGGTAAATGGATGACAAACCGGCTGCCGTGGGGCGAAACCCCTTCATAGGTCAGCGTCCCCCGATGCAAGTCCGCAACAATTTGTTGGCTAATGGATAGCCCTAGGCCCGTCCCCCGTTCAACTGATTTGGTGGTGAAAAACGGGTCAAACATTTGCGCCTGCACCGCCGGAGCAATCCCAGGGCCATTGTCCATAATCGAGACCTCCACTCCCGTTGGCGTCATTCGGGTTTTAATTTCAATGGTTAAAGGGGCCTCGGGTTCCATCGCCGACCAGTCCTCTAGGGCATCAATGGCATTGCCCAAAAGATTCATCCAAACCTGATTTAGGGGGCCGGGATAAACCCCAAAAAGCAACAACTCCCCGTAGCGCTTGATAACCGAAATTTCAGGGCGTTTTGAGCTCGACTTCAGACGGCTTTGCAGGAGCATTAGGGTGCTCTCTAGGCCATCATTGAGATTCACTTCCTTGATCTGGGATTCGTCGGTGCGGGCAAAATTGCGTAGCCCTAGAACGATCTGTCGGATGCGATCGGCCCCCACCTGCATGGACTGCACCAGCTTGGGTAAATCCTCCTGAATAAAGTCCAAATCCAGATCCTCAAGCTGCTGAACTTGGCTAGGGGTGAGGGGTGGCGCAACGGTTTGGTATAGGCTGAGGCCCGACAGCAAGTGATCCACATATTCCTGGATGTGGATCAGATTGCCGTAGATGAAGTTGACGGGATTATTAATCTCATGGGCGATGCCCGATACGAGCTTTCCCAGGCTGGACATTTTCTCGCCTTGGATAAGCTGCACTTGGGTGGCGCGGAGGGTTTTGAGGGCGGATTCTAGGGCTTGGGTGCGTTCCTGAACCCGCTGTTCTAGGACTTCATTTTGGGACTGCACCTGTCGGGTGAGGTGATAGAGCCGCAAATGGAGCTGGATGCGCACGAGCACTTCTTCCTGATGGAAGGGTTTGGTGATGTAGTCTACGGCCCCTAATTCAAAGCCTTTGCTTTTATTGCTGACATCCGCTAGGGCGGTCATGAAAATGACTGGAATGGGGGCGGTGGTGGGGTCTTCCTTGAGCTGTTTGCAGACTTCAAATCCGTCCATTTCTGGCATCATCACGTCTAGCAAAATTAGATCCGGTAGGGTGCGCTGGGCTCGGGCGATCGCGATCGCGCCGGAGCGGGCGGTGAGCACCTCGAAGCCAGCACCATAGAGGAAATCGCTCAGGAGACCCAGGTTTGCCGGATTGTCATCCACCGCCAGAATTGTGCTTTGCTCAGGGGGCGAAAATACCATGGTCTAGGAAATTCCAGTCAATTGAAATGAACGACTTGATTAATTCTAGGGAAACGGCCAAGGATTTCTATGCGGATTTTTTAAGGTTGAGGAGATTAATCCCAGTGATTCTCGTTGTGGATCCGCAAAGTGTCTGTAATGAAAACGAGAGATTTCAACGAATTTTTCTGTTTTTTAGCGTTCTAGTTCTATCGAGTTCTAAGAATTAGAAAACCTCAATCAAAACAATACCCTAGGTCACCTGCTGAAGGAAGCTAAGAATCGCTTCATCCTGAAACGTCTTTGCCCACTTCCGCAGGGGCTGAATGAATCCTTGCCAGTCGGGATCCTGCTGTTCGAGGGTGTCTAGGGCCTGAAGGATGGCGCGCATATTGCCCTGGAGTGCCAGTTCCTCTAGCTCTTGAAGGAAGGCGGCTTCGGGGATTTTGAAGCTGGCCTTGGGGGGGGAAATGCCGGGGGAAGGAGATTCATTATCCTGGTAAATCCACTCTAGGTTGAGGTGTTTCTCGAGGAGTTTGAAGAGTTCTCCCGCCTGAATTGGTTTCGGTAAAAACTCATTGCCCCCGGCCTCAAAGCTCTGGTACTGATCCTGTTCAAAGACGCTGGCGGAGGTGGCAATGATGGGAATTTGGGCGATCGCGTCGGTCGCCCGCACCCGCTGCATCACCTGAAATCCATCGAGTTTTGGCATGAGTAGATCGAGGATGAGTAAATCTGGCTTTAGGGCGATCGCCTGGGCCAGTCCCTCTTCCCCGTCGCTGGCGGTGATGATCCGAAAACCAAGGGGCTCCAATAGTTCCACCAAAACATTACGGTTGGCGGCCTTATCGTCCACCACAAGAATCATGGGGTATTCAGGCAGTTCCTGATGATTGCTGGCATGGGAATCATCTGCCGTGGATGCATCAATGACCTGGGATGATGTTAGGAGTATGGGGGCAGTTTTAGGGTCGGTTTCTAGGCCAGTGCTGGGGGTGATGGGGGGGCGATCACGGCGGCGAATTCCCACAATTTGACCCCGGTAATCCACCCGCGATGTGGCGGCCCAGTCCGCCTCAATGGGCAGCTCAAGGTCAAAGTAGAATACGCTGCCAACCCCCAATTCACTCTGGACTTGGATGGTGCTGCCCATCATTTCCACAAATTTTTGGCTGATGGCTAAGCCTAGGCCCGTGCCCTCTTCACTGTGGCGATAGTTACTGGCCTGCTCGAAGGGTAAAAAAATCTGCTGCACCTGATCTGGGGCCATGCCAATCCCCGTATCTCGCACTTCAAACCGAAGGCGCTGGGTGCTGGCAAATCCCACATTGAGGGTTACGCTCCCCTGTTCGGTAAATTTAATGGCGTTGCCCAGGAGATTAATCAGCACCTGGCGGATGCGTTTTTCGTCGCCGCGTACGCCGGTGGGCAGTTCTGGGGCAAAATTGGCGGAGAAGGAAATTTGCTTGATGTCGCTGCGGACGCGGCAGATTTCAACGATGCTGTGGAGCATGGCCGGTAGATGGAACGGGGCTATTTTTAGCTCCATTTTGTCCGCTTCAATTTTGGAGATGTCTAGGACATCATTGATGAGGTTGAGGAGATAGGAACCGCACTGAAAAATGGTGTTGACGCGATCGCGATCACCGGAGCTGATATCGGGCGATCGTTGCAGAACCTGGGCATAGCCAAGGATGCCATTGAGGGGGGTGCGCAGTTCGTGGCTCATGTTGGCCAAAAATTGGCTCTTGGCCCGGTTAGCCCGCTCCGCCTGCTGACTGGCTGCCTGTAGGGCAGCGGTGCGCTCTTCGACCCGCCGCTCTAGCACTTGATTGGCCTGTTTGACGGCCAGTTCCGAGGCGCTTAGGGCTTGATTTTTGAGTTCCAGATTGCGCTGGGCCTCTAGGGTTTGTTGCTGCGATCGCCGAAGCTTCGCCTCAATTTTTCCAAGGAACACGTAGAAGAACAAAATCAACAGCGCCACCACGCCGCTAGATAGCGCCAGCGATTGGTGGATGGCCCGATCGGCAGGATTCACAAAGGCGGTGACCTCCGCGATCGCGGTGACATAGCCCAAGGGATCCCCATCAATATCATTAAAGGGCAACAGGACCGCTTGAAAATGTTGATCCCCCTGGCGATATTGGATCGAACTTTCCCCCTTTTCACCGACCCGATGATCGAGCAATTCCTTAATCTCAGAGGATAGGGGACCGAGGGTATTGTTTGTAATGACTAGGTGATTGAGCTGATCCCACGGGGCCGTTTGGCCAGGGGAATTGGTGTTGATTTTATCTTCCCAAAGGGACCGATCCAGTTGATTTTTGTCCACCGCCACCACGAGACTTAGCCCCATGACCTCGGCCAGATCCTCGAGCAAATCCTCAAATTCAATCCCCAATTCTAGGTAGCCCAGAGTTTGTCGCCCAGTGGCCCTATCCCCAATGAACCAAGGCAGCACGGCCCGCAGAACGGTGCCGCCACTTTTACCCTGCTCGATGCCAGCAGCAAGTTGACCCGTGGCTTCGGCGTTGATGATACTGGCGCGATTGTTCAGATCGCCGCGCACATTACTATGGAGCCGCAGGAGGGTAACGCGATCGCGGCGATAGACATAGAAATGGGTGATATCCTGCTCCGCTTTTAGGGTCTCGAAGAGGGGCCTGGTGATTGCCTCAATGCTCCCTAGATCCTGTCCCTGCATTCGACTGATGAGGATCGGATTCTGCGCGATTCCATCCAGGGCCACCTTCATGATCTGAATCCGCACCGCGAGGGATTCCGCTAGCAGTTTAGAAATTTGTTCCTGGGTATTGCGCCGAATGTTGTCGAGGTTGCGATCTCGCTGTTGACCCACCGCCCAGATCAGTAGCCCCTGGAGTAGCAAAATCGTCGCGACGAGGGGAATCAGGATGCGCGTACGCAAACGATTGTGCCCTGCTGGGGTGGGCCGTGAATGGGTCAAGGCTGCCACGAGGGCAGATCCGATCGCCTGAACCATAGGGGTGCGTCAAGGGTGAAGGGGGACAGGGGGCAAGTTCACGAAACCCAGGGGGCGACCGGGGCGACCAGCCATGATCCTGGCGCATCAGTTGAGATTGCCGATGGAAGCCGCTGGCGGGGCCAATGGGGATGGTCTTATCTTGACTTAGCTTTTTTAAAAAGGCCAGGAACCTAATCGCAAGGGATTCCCCTGAAGGCGGTTGGGGAGGCTGAATTGGATCCACGGAACGGTCTGGGGAGACGGTTGAAAGGTGACCCTTTGCGCCTGATCTAAGCTTTAGTCTCCGGCGGCCCAAGGAACCTAGGCCCCGTATCTTTAGGATTGAGAGGGCCTTAGGGCAGGGCAATTTTTGCGGTCTAAATCTCCTCTGAAGACACTGGGATGGCGAGGCCGCACACCCTAGCGTACGGTGAGGACATAGTTGCCCCGGCCCGTGCGATCGTAGGCATTGACCACAATGCGATAGGTTCCCGTTTGGGGCAGGGTAATCACAATTTGGGAATTGGTGTTGCCTTCGCTGAAGTCATCATTGGCATCAAGGCCGTCGCCGTTGGCATCCATCAAAATTAGGAACGTATCAAAATCATTACTGGTGAGGGAAATGGTGACGGTCTGGCCCGCTTGCCCTTCAAAAATATGTTCATTGAATAGGCTGCCGTCGGTTTCGAGAACCTGGGATTGGTCATTGAGTTGCCCCTGGACCTGAAGGAGGGTGCCGCTGGGGGCGGGGGGACGAGTTGGGGGCGTTGAGGGGCCGGGGCTGGGGCGGGGGCTGGCTCCGCTGAGCTGGGCGCGCAGTTGATAGCTGCCGGTTTCATCCGGTTCGTAGGAGTTCGCCATCAGGGTGTAGCGGCCCGTGCTGGGTAAGGTGAGGCTTAGGCGGGCGTTGGTGCCGCCGCCGCCGTCATCGTCCTGGATCTGCTCGCCGTTGGGGTCCAGCAGGATGAGGAAGGCGTCGAAGTCGCTGCTGGTGAGGTCGATGGTGATGCCTTGGCCCGCCTGGGCGTCGAAGGTGTAGGCGTCGAAGTAGCTGTCGTCGGAGGCGAGGGTGCGATCGCCATCCTCCAGGCGTCCGGCGAGGGTGCGGCCATCGAGGGGCAGGGGGAGGGTCGGGGCGATCGGTGGGGCGGCGGCGGCGCGGCCCGTGTTGACGGCTGCCAGAAAAGTTTGGACGCGATCGGTGGAGATGGCGAAGCCGATGCCGATATTGCCGCCGTCGCGCCCGCTGGTGAAGATGGAGGTGTTGACGCCGATCAGTTCCCCTTGGCTGTTGAGCATGGGGCCGCCGGAGTTGCCCGGATTGATGGCGGCGTCGGTTTGGATGATGCCGCGATCGCGATCGATGCGGCTGACGATGCCGGTGGTGAAGGTGCCCTGGAAACGGCCAAAGGGGTTGCCAATGACGAAGGCCCGCTGGCCCACCCGAACGGATTCGGTCGGTGCAATCTTCACGGTGGGCAGGTTCCGGCCATTGCGAATCCGCACGACGGCCAGATCCACGCCGCGATCGGCATAGCCCACAATGTCGGCGGTCACCTGCTGACCGTCCGCCAGGATGACGGTGACGGTGCCGCTGGCCCCATCGATGACGTGGGCATTGGTGAGCACGAGGCCGTCGGGGGTGAGGATCGTGCCGCTGCCGGTGGCCGTTTGGGTCCGAATCGAGACCACCGCCGGGGCCGCCTGTTCATAAACCCGCACATTGACGGCCTCATCGCTGGCCTGTTTGCCCTGGGGGGCCAGCGGCGGGGGCGAGAATTTTGGGGAGTCCGTGCCCCCGTAGCCTGTCCCCATCTGGCGGATCTCACTGGCCGTGGGGGCTTTGGCGGCGGTGTGGCCCTTGGGGGGGGCGATCGCCCCCTGGGCGAGGCTGGGGGGGGCGACGGTGAGCAACAAGGCCAAGAGGCTGGTCCGGATCGGCCAGGGACCGCGATCGCCGGGGGTGGTGGGGAAACGCAGGGGAGGGCGGGGGCGAGATTGTGGCATGGGGAAGGGGATCGATGGGATTGGGGGCGATCGCCAGGACGGCAGGGCCACCGGCGGCGGCGCGGCGTTTGGGGCAAGGGATCCGACTCAGCCAGTCCCCCCTTAGCCAAGGGATGGTCTAGGGGCGGCATTGGTTTCGGCTTTAATACTAGACCGCTTCCCGCAGCTCTGCCTGCATCGCTTCTAATAGCTCCTGCCGAGATTTTGTAGCTCCGGATCGCCGCCGCCCGAGGGTCATGAAAAATTCGCAGCCTTCGGTTGGATGAAAGTCCACTTCCTGGAGCTGAATCAGGCCGAGATCATAGAGATCCTGGACCATGAGCCGAAAGGAATGGGGAACAAAACACCAGGAATGGAGGTCTAAATAAATTTTTTCCGAGAGTACCGTTTGCCAATAGGAACTGACCTCTTCAAAAGTGTGATTGGCCTGGAGTAGATGTGCGTTGATGGGATGATCCCAGGCGATTGCGCCCCCCTGGGATACCACATTTAAATAATATTCCGCAACGGTGCCGGGGGTATGGATTTGGCAGCGCTGGAGATGGGCGTCAATAATCTTTCCAAGCCCCGTAATGGGCCGGTAATAATCAAAACAGCGTCGCTTATCGGGAATCGCGAGGGAAAGAATGCCGTCCTCCTGGAGCAGCATGGCGCAGTCATTTAAAAAGCGAATGAGGTCCGGCGTGTGCTCAATGACGTGGGAGGCAATAATCCAGCGATAGCAGTGGTGACGCCCCACGAGATCGGGGTAGCTTTCGCCATTCCAGATGAAGTCCACCGGTTCAATCTTGTCGGTATTGAGGCCATGGGCGCGGTATTTATCCACCAGGGCTTCGCGGCTGAGGTGATCGATGATTTGCACATTAAATCCCTCCCGCTTTGGGGCGATGGGATTATGGCTCGGACCAATTTCTAGGCCGGGATCATGGGGATTAATGTGGCGCAGAATCAGATGTTTGCGGTTCATGGGCACGGGCGCGGGGCCGCAGAAGCTCACTAATGATTATCCCTAAATGCTGGGCACAAGGGGGGCGCGATTGCGGCAAAATGAAGCGGACATATAAAATCTGCAAATATCCCATATCCATAACACAAAAGCGCCCCTAGGATCCCTGCTCCTCGCGATCGCCGCGATCGCCAGCCCATCACCCCCTGAACCGCCGCCCCCCCTGGATTGGGGCCATCCGCCGACGGGCCGCCGATCCGCCCAGGGGCACAATATTTCGACCATGAATCGACCATGAATCGGCCATGAATCGGCCATGAATCGGCCATCAAGTCTGGGTCGCAAGGCCCTGGGGGAGGGTTTTAGCAACACAGAGGTTGTAAAATAACCGGTCAAGACTTGCTATACAGTCAACGGAATCGACCCATCAGGTACCTGTCCATGACCGCAACCTCCCCCGCTCCCGCCACCATTCCGGCCTTCTGCGACGGTATTCAGTATTTTGGGCCAGCGCTGCCCCAGTTCGATTCCCTGGGGGCTGCGCCAGCGGTGGATGCGGCCACGGGGGCGATCGCGGCCCCAACCGATCGCGCCGCCGTGTTCCAGACCCTATTGGCCGCCGATGCCCTGCGCTATCTCACGTTGCAGATGACCGCCAGCAAGGAATCGGGCCATCCCGGCGGTTTCGCCAGCAGCGCCGACGCGATCGCCGCCCTGATCATGCTGGGCCACAAAAACATGACCACGGAGGTGGGGCACCATGCGCCGGGGTACTACAGTTACGCCTTTTTGGACCGATCGCTCGAAGCCATGGGCATTGAAACGGTCCAGCACCTGCGCGATCGCTTCCGGGAAACCCACGGTTTACTGGGGCACCTGTCGGGCCAAATCCCCGGTTTACTAGCTCCCGCCGGTCCCCTCGGCCAGGGGCAACACTTCGCCATGGCGGGCGCAAAACTCTACCCCGGCAAGCTTTTTCCCGTCACCATCGGCGACGGCGGCCTGGGGGAACCCTACATCACCAGCAGTTTCGGCCATTTCCATACGGCCTATCCCCAAACCACCAATTTCCTGCCGATCCTGATCTGGAACGGCTACAGCCAGGAGCACCACAGCATGGTCTCCACCTACTCCAACGGGGCCATGGAAGCCTACTGGCGCGGCAACGGCTTTGAAGAGGTGATTCTCGTCGATGCCAAAGCCTTTGATGACGCGGACCAGCCGGGGGATTACGTGGACAGCACCCGCTTCTCCTGGGAGGCGCGCCTCCGCTTCACCCAAGCGATCCTGGAGGCCACCGATCGCGCCGCTAAGCTGGCCCTGGGGGGGACGCTCACGGTGCTGATCGTCAAGCAACTCAAGGGGGCGGGGGTCCACAAGCGCGGGGCTCAATCTCACAACCTCTATCCCGGCGACAATCTGGAACGGGATTACATTGTGGCGGCCCTCAAGGAACGCGCGATCGCGCCGGAAGCGTGGCAACTGGTGCGCGATAACTTTGCGCGGGCGGGCGGCGGCCCCGGTGCCCAGGTGGCGGTGACGGAACAGGTGCGGCCCCTGCCGGATCTGGGTGCCCTAAACCTGGTGGAATTTGAACTTCAGGACAAAAAAGTGTCCACCACCGCCATGGGGGATTTGGTGGTGCAGGTGGGTCAGGCGGATCCGGATTTCGTGGTCACCAACGCGGACGGCAACGCGGCGTCGGGCATCAACAATATCAATGTGGGCCTCAAAATCGTCCACCCCACCGCCGATGCGACCTATTTCCAGCAGCCGGACGGCCAGGTCTATGAGCCCCTAAGTGAGGATGCCTGCGCCGGTTTGGCGGTGGGTCAGGCGCTATTCGGGGCGCGATCGCTCTGGTGTTCCTACGAGTCCTTTGCCATCAATGGTCTGCCCATCTGGCAAACCGTGACCCAGGCCATGGCTGAACTGCGCCGCCCCACCCCGGCCACCGTGTGTTTGTTCACGGCGGGGGCCTTGGAGCAGGGGCGCAACGGCTGGACCCACCAGCGGCCCGAAATCGAAAATTATTTCGCGGCGATGATGCGCAATGGCAATGTGTTCCCCCTGTTCCCCTGCGATGCCAACAGTACGCAGGTGTGCTACGAGTGGGCACTCACTCAAGTCAATAAGGGCATTACGATTACCGTGAGCAAGTCGCCGCTGCCGATCGTGTCCACGTTCGAGCAGACGCGCCAAGGCTTGCGGGATGGGGCTTTTGTGCTGCGGGAGACCCCCGGCGAGCGCACGGTGGTGTTTGCGGTGATTGGCGATATGACCCTCACGCCGGTGCTGGCGGCGGCGGATGCGTTGGCGGCCCAGGGGATCGGTTCGCGGATTGTGGCGGTGATTAGCCCGCGTCGGCTCTATCGTTCGACGGATGTGGCGGCGGAGCTGTGTTCCGAGGGCGATCGCCACTTCATTGATGACGCTACCTTTGCCCAATTCTTCGGTGGTGATGCGCTGCTGGGGGTGACGGGCGGCACGAGCGGGATGCTGGAGCCGGTGATGCTGCGATCGACGGCCCCTCGGGATGTGTTCGCCTGGAAGCGCGGTGAAACGACGGCGACGGCGGGTCAGTTGATGGGCCTCAATGGGCTGACGGCGGAGGCGATGGTCCAACGGGCGATCGCGCTGCTGGGTTAAAGGTTATGGGGCTTCCGCCGCGATCGTTGCGGTAAAGGTTTCCTAGGTGGGGGCATTATCTCGAAGTTGCGGGGTAGTGCCCTTTATACTGGAGTTGGACTGTAACTGCTCGATAACATTCTGTTGAAGGAGTTATCTTGCATGTGCGACCTAATAAATAGTTAGGCCGTCTCGTACTCTCAATCGCAAGTTTGCCGACCAAGAGATTCAACATGGATAAACCGAATGTAGGAGCTAGGACAGGTAATGGATGACGAAACGTTGTTCGCCCTGATGGTGGAGTTGCACAGAGATGGGATGCGCCAAGGTCCAGGGAGTGACGAAGAAACCTTGCGGGCACTTGAACTAACTCGACTTGATACATCAGCAGCACTTCAGGTGGCTGATATAGGTTGTGGTACAGGTGCTTCAACATTGGTCTTAGCAAGCAAACTTCGAAATGCACAAATTACTGCTGTAGACCTTTTTCCTGAATTTCTCGATATCCTGTCCGAACGAGCAAGTGCAGTAGGATGTTCTCAACAAATCGAGACACTTGCGGAATCAATGGATTCACTTCCATTTGCGAATGAATCATTGGATCTTATCTGGTCTGAAGGTGCCATCTACAACATTGGCTTCGCTAAAGGGATCAAGGCTTGGAGGCCAATTCTGCGCTCTGGTGGTGTACTTGCAATTTCGGAGATTACCTGGTTGCGCCCCGACCCTCCAGAGGAAATTCGACAGCACTGGAGTAATGAATATCCCGAAATCGCTACAGCTCCCGAGAAAATAGCAATTCTGGAGCAAGAAGGCTATGATCTGCTTGGATATCTCGTGCTTCCATCTACGAACTGGGTTAATAACTACTACGAACCAACTGAAGAGCGAATATCCTCTTTTCTTCAACGTCATGCAGGGCAATCCGAAGCTGAAGAGTTAGTAAAGATGGAACGTCAAGAGGCGGATCTATACAAACGCTTCAAAGACTGGTTTAGCTATGGATTCTACGTGGCGCGTAAACGCTGATCCATTGTTGCTGGTACCCTAACAAGTTGCTGCACCGGAACGCTGCGAGTTTGTCAGTTGAATTGCATAAGGTTATCTGTGTCTGGTGAGCTTAGCCGTTAGCCATCCTTTTAGCCTCGGCAACATTACTCCTACTTCATACTCAAACTCATTAACCTTTAATCTATTGGTATGTCCAATTCTAATTCTAGATTTGACGGCTTGTCTTTTGACAAATCCCTTTTAAGAAGATATCCAACAATAGCCCACTTTTAGCTAAATAACTGAGAGCTTTGCAAATTCCAAAGCTCAAGCAGGCTCATCAAAATTTGAGATATACATCAATGAGAAAAATTCATCTTGGCTTTGCGATCGGAACAATCACCCTTCTGGGAACGCTGCTAGTCCCTGCGTTCACTAATGTTCCTGCTATCTATGCTCAACACCAGCCCACTCAGCCTCAGTCATTTACAACTGGGCAAGGGCAAAGCATTGTAATGCACCTAAATCATGGGACTGACGATCTTCATGCTGCATTTATGGCGCTGAAGTTAGGGACAAACCTTCAAAAACGTGGTGCTCAAGTGATGTTGGTTTTGACGTTAGAAGGGGTTCGGATTGCTGACGAAAATCAACCCTTGAATTTGCGTTGGGGCAGTAGTTCGATGACTCTTGGCGAACTATACGATCAATTTGTTGCTGCTGGGGGTAGGGTTATGGTTTGTCCAGCTTGTGCAGAAGCCGTAGGGCTTACTGCGAGTAATCTGCGTTCAGGTGCTCGACTTGCACGGGAAGATCAGGATATTCCCAGTCTTATCCTGGCTGCAGATAAAGTGATGGATTTTTAATCTTTATCTATAAAAAAGGTCAATGAAAGGTTATGGCTAACAAATCGGCTGGAGCGGACTTTTGAAAGATCAAGATTGTTTGCCGCCACTCAGCCGAAATATTAGGCGGTCTTGACTCATGCCTCTTGTTCGAACGCGGATCTCTGTTTTGGGCTTCACCGAGGCCGAGGTGCGCGACGGGCTCGATCACCTGCTCGCCGAATTCCGTGAACGACCCTGGATCATCCGACCCGCCGCGTCTTGGGACTCTGAGCGCGGCCGGTTGGTCGTAACCACGCACTACGAGGGCGACGATGCCGAGAGCTGTAGCAGCGCGGTGTTAGATGAGGTTTGGGATTGTGTCATCGCCTGCATCACGTTCGCCTCAGACGGCATTCACTTCGATGTCGAGGCGGAGATCATCCTAAATTCTGACCCAGCCGCCTAGCCAGTCGCTGCGGCTGACGAGCGGCGATCGCACGGTGGTGTTTGCGGTGATTGGCGACATGACCCTCGCTCCGGTGCTGGCGGCGGCGGATGCGTTGGCGGCCCAGGGCATTGGGTTCGCGGATTGTGGCGGTGATTAGCCCGCGTCGGCTCTATCGTGCGATGGATGTGGCGGCGGAGTTGTGTTCCGAGGGCGATCGCCACTTCATTGTTGATGGGCCTCAATGGGCTGACGGCGGAGGCGATGGTCCAACGGGCGATCGCGCTGCTGGGTTAAAGGTTATGGGGCTTCCGCCGCGATCGGTGTGGTAAAAGTCCCATAGGTGTGGGCATTATCCCGAAGTTACGGGATAATGCCCCTTATACTGGAGTTACACTGTAAATGCTCGGTAAGACTCTGTTGAAGAAGTTATCCCGCATATGCGATCTGATGAATAGTTAGCTGTCTAGTACGATACGCGGCGGCCATTTCTTAACCCCTTGTCGAGAATAGACGCACAGGGGGCTAATATAATACAACGTTCCTACAAAGCCATCGGTCTATATTCAGCTTATATGACTATTTTTGATCGTTCTAAGCATGTATACGTTTCTCCTAACTTCGACGAGGTCATAAAAGACACGATACGCTTTTTTAACGGTACACCTGTACATCCAATTCCTGTTCCAAAGCGTTTTCATGGCACAGGGATTTATGCGCTGTATTGCATTGCAAAATCTGGCATCTATTCAAGATTTAATTTGGTTAATAGGACTGCATTCCACATGCCCATTTACGTTGGGAAAGCAGTTCCAAAAGGTTGGCGTCAAGCTAGACAATTGACATCCATAAATACTCAAAGCTACGAACTAAACAATCGAATTAACGAACATAGTCGCAACATAGATCTAGCAGAGAATTTAGATAGATCTGATTTTTTCTGTCGCTTCATGATTCTCGAAAATAAAGAGAGTGATTTAATTGGTACTGTAGAAGCCGCACTTATTAGAAAATACCAGCCGATTTGGAACACTATGATCGATGGATTTGGTAATCACGATCCTGGAAAAGGCAGATACGCACAAGCTAAATCAGATTGGGATGTTTGTCATCCAGGGCGACCCTGGGCTATAAAATGCCAAGGGATTCATGGTGCTGAAGAGGAACTACTTCAAAGTATCGAAAACTTCATGGCTAAATTGAGTGGAGAAGATGCCTAGACTGTCTTGCTTAGAGTTATTTACAGGTGCAGGAGGATTAGCCAAAGGCTTAGAGATGGCTGGAATTCAGCATAAAGCCTTTGTTGAAATAAATAATGATGCTTGCCTAACGTTGGCGTACAATTATGGCGATCAATTTATCCACAATGCAGATGTTCGTAAATTTAAATTTGATCAGTTTGGTCATATCGACATAATTTCAGGAGGTCCTCCATGTCAGCCATTTTCAATGGGAGGAAAGCACAAGGGAGATGCGGATCAACGAGATATGTTTCCTTATGCCTGTAAAGCGATAAGCGTTTGCACTCCCAAAGCCTTTATCTTTGAGAACGTTAAGGGCATTTTACGCAAGTCATTTGGCAATTACTTCGAGTACATAATATTAAGATTAAGATATCCTGAGATTTCTCTTAGAGATTCAGAATGCTGGAAAGATCATTTAGTAAGACTCAAAAAAAATCACACTTCAGGAAAATACGAAGGGATCAAATACAATATTGTCTTTCGTTTACTAGATGCTGCAAATTATGGAATTCCCCAACGTCGTGAACGAGTTTTTATTGTTGGAATCAGAGAAGATTTGAATCTTGAGTGGTCCTTCCCTCAAGAATCTCATTCTTTTGATTCCTTACTATGGTCACAGTTTGTCAGCTTTGACTACTGGGAGAGACATGGAGTTAAACCATCAGGATCTGACTGTTTAGATAAAAGGACTCAACAGCGGATTGAGCAATTGATCCAGCAGCCTACCTTGTTTTCTCCCCCCTTAAAGCCATGGAAAACAGTTCGAGATCAGATTGGAGAACTGCCAGAACCTGATACTGGAGGCAGTTTTCATGCTGAGCATGTTTTAAGGGAAGGTGCCAGATCATATCCTGGTCATACCGGAAGCTACATAGATATGCCGTCTAAAACCCTCAAAGCAGGAGATCATGGTGTTCCTGGCGGAGAAAATATGATTCGATATCAGGATGGTCGAATACGTTATTACACTACATTTGAAGCTAAACGAATTCAAACCTTCCCTGATAATTATAGGATTTTGGGATCATGGACAGAATCTATGAGGCAAATTGGTAATGCGGTGCCAGTAGAGCTAAGTTATTGCATAGCGAATTCTTTATCCCAGGCCATAAGCTGTGAGTTTTAGACAGCCAACTTCACCGTTAGACCTCATTTTATCTAGGGAATGCTGATGGTCTCAGGGTTGAATGGATTTGTGGTTTCGTGACGATCGCGCGGCCCAAGATTAGAAAATCCACCGGTTTTTAGAACTGATCTGGCCCCCTAACTCAGGCGGCTGAGCCAGCGCAACAGGGTGCGGGTGCGGGGTTTTAGTAGCGTGCGGCGGTAGGCATCGGCGGCTTTTTTGATGCAGTCCGCTTGGGTGGGGTAGGGATGGATCACGCTGGCGAGTTGCCCGAGGCCGATACCCCCAACGATCGCGGTGGTCAGTTCCGAGATGGTTTCGCCCGCGTGACGGGAGACCAGGGTGGCTCCGAGGATGCGATCGCCCCCGGCGGCATGAATAATTTTGAGAAAACCGTCCGTTTCGCCGTCCGTGCGGGCGCGGTCCACGTCTGCTAAATCAATCGTGATCACGCCGATCTCGCGGCCCTGGGCCTGGGCTTCGGTTTCTGAAAGGCCCACCCGCGCCACTTCGGGATCCGTGAACGTGACCCAAGGTATTGTGAGGTCAGAGAGGCGCGATCGCCCCAAACCCAGGGGAGCAAACAGGGCATTTTTGAGGACAATGCGGGCCGCCGCGTCCGCCGCGTGGGTGAATTTCCAGGCCATGCAGATGTCGCCCGCCGCAAAAATCTTGGGATTGCTGGTCTGGAGGAAATCGTTGACCCGGACGCCGCTGGGGTCATGGTCCACGCCTGCGGCCCCTAGGTTCAGCCCCTCCACATTGGGCACCCGTCCGGCGGCTAACAGAATGGCGTCCACCGCGATCGCGGCCTCGGTCCCATCGGCGCGGCGGTAATGGAGCAATTTTTCACCCGTGGCGCTGATCTCGGCCCGGTGGGGCTGGGTTGCGAGGAGAAGGTTCACCCCATCCTCCTGGAGCGCGGTCTGGACGATCGCAGCGGCGGCGGCCTCTTCCTTCGGTAGCACTTGTGAGGCCCGCTGAAACAGCGTCACCTGGGAACCGAGCCGCTGAAACGTCTGGGCCAGTTCGCAGCCGATGGGGCCGCCACCAATGACCGCAAGGCGATCGGGGCGATCGCGGATCTCAAAAATGGTTGCGTTGGTGTGGTAGCCGACGGCTTCTAGGCCATCAATCTCGGGGCGGGCAGCGCGGCCCCCGGTGGCGATGACGGCTTTTTTGAACCGGAGGGTTTGGCCGCCCACCGCGATCGCGTCGCGCCCCACAAACTGCGCCTCCCCGAAAAATACATCGACCCCCAGTTCCGTAAACCGTTGGGCCGAATCATGGGGAGCGATCGCCCCGCGCACCGCCCGCAGCCGCCCCATCACCCGTTCAAAATCCACCGCGACGCCATCCGCCGTCACCCCGAGCCCCGCGCCCCGCCGCAGATCCCCCACCACCCGCGCTGACCGGATCAGGGCCTTCGAGGGCACACAGCCCACATTCAAACAGTCGCCCCCCAGGCGATCGCGCTCGATCAACGCCACCCGCAACCCCAGCCCCAGGCCCGCCGCCCCCGCCGCCGCCACCAGGCCCGCCGTACCGCCGCCAATGGCAATCAGGTCATAGCGATCGCCCGCCACGGGATTCACCCAATCCGGGGGCCGCACCGCCAATTCCAGGGCACGATCGCCGTCTTCAAAAATCCCCTCAAACTCCCCATTCACCGTTGCCATGGCCTACTCCTCCCCGAGGTTAATGGACGTGCGCAGGGCGCGGCGGGCGATGCGGGTGATCACCACCGTCACCGCCACCGTGGCCCCGAGCCCCAGGATAAACAGCGCCCATTCCTGGGGGGTTTTGGCGCGATCGCCCCCCGCAAACACCTCCGCCAGGGACTTAAAGGAGGCCCCCAGATAGACATACATCACCGTCCCCGGCAGCATCCCCACGGACGCGATCGCGTAGTCCCGCAGGCGCACCCCCGTCAGGCCATAGAGATAGTTGAGGGCATTGAAGGGAAAGAGGGGCGACAGGCGCGTGAGCAGCACGATTTTGAAGCCATCCTGGGCTACGGCGCGGTCTAGGGCCACAAAATTGGCATTGCCCTGCGCCAGCCTGCGCATCACCCAGTCCCGCACCCAATATCGCCCGATGCTAAAGGCCGCGATCGCCCCCGCCGTGGCGCTACAGAACACTACAACCGAGCCCCAGAGCGGCCCAAACAGCACCCCCGCCCCCAGGGTTAGGACGGAGCCCGGTAAAAAGGCGATCGTCGCAATCACATAAAGACCAGAAAAGGCAAGCGCCCCCCACCAGCCCAGATCCGCCACCCAGGTGAGCCCCTTCTCCACCAGACCCGTGGGGGCCAAGATCAGATGGAGGGCCGGATCCAGGAGACCAAGCCCAACGGTGGCGATCGCGCTGAGGGTGCCGAGGGAGCCGAATAGCATGGGTTTTTCCCGCATGGTGTCTCCTGCATGGTATCCCCTGGCCGGGGGCGATTTTCGGACTGGACGGGCAATGGCAGCGCCTGTGACGTTGGGGAGGGCTTCAGCCTTGAGTCTAGCCTCCGGATTGTGGGATCGGTCGGGGGCGCGATCGCGGGGGCTTTTCCCCCAGGGACGACGGGCGGTGTAGGATATGGGGCAGTGGCCGTCCGCCGCTCCGGCGCTGTTTCCGATGGCGACCACCCTGAACACCATTGGCTTTTGGGGCGATCGCGCGATCGCCTTGCCCTGTGCCTTTACGCCCTTGTGGACCGTTCTTAACTAATGGACCCCGTTGCCCTACCATCTCACATCCATTACGAAATTATCCTCCAGGTGCTTGAGCGGGAAACCACCGCCACCATTCCGCCCGGTTCGCCGGAGCAGCGATCGCTCCAGGAGTTGACGGCGACCCTACGGCGGGCCTTTGCCCTGCAAAAACACCTGGAGGCGGCCTGTCAGGAGCAGCATTTGCCCATTGATTACCGCTGGACGGTGACGCCGCGCGGGGGCCAAACGCCGGAGCCGGAGGGGGCGGGGGCGATCGCGGAGCCGGAATCTGTGGGCTGAGGGAAGTGAGATATTAGGGCGTGGTCAAGGTGTCGGCTAGGGCGATCGCGATCGCGTCAATCAACCCCCGGCACTGGTCAAGATCATGGTCGGCGCGGACGGTGATGCGTAGGCGGCTGGTGGGCACGGTCGGCGGTCGGATCGCCCCCACCAAAAAGCCGGATTTTTCAAGGGTTTGGCCCAATTTCACGACGATCGCCGCCGTGGGTACCTGAAGACAGAGGATCGGGGAATCGCTGGGCAACAGGCGCACCTGGGGACTAAATTTCGCCGCGATCGCCCCGAGACCCGCCGCCACCGTTTCGACATTGCGCCAGAGCTGTTGCCGCCGTTGGGGATCCCGCCGCACGATCGCGATCGCCGCCAGGGCCGCCGCCGTATCCGCCGGAGACAGGCCGGTGGTGTAGATCCAGGTGCTGGCCCGGTTCCGCAAAAAATCAATCGCCGCCGCCGATCCGGCCACATAGCCCCCCAAACTGCCCAGGGCCTTGCTGAGGGTGCCCATCTGGAGGAGCGATCGCCCCGAGCAGCCCAACTGGTCCACGGCCCCGGCCCCGCGATCGCCCAAAACCCCCGTGCCATGGGCCTCGTCCACCAGCACCATAGCGCCCCAATCGTCTGCCAAATCCAGCAATTCCGGCAGGGGGCACACATCCCCATCCATACTAAAAACCGTGTCCGTGACGATCAAACAGCGGCGGTGGCGATCGCGGTGGGCGGCCAGCAGTTTGGCTAGGTGATCCATGGAACAGTGATCATAGGTGAGAACTGTTGCACCGCTCAGGCGAATACCCCCCAACAGGCTCGCGTGGTTGTAGCGATCGCTCAGGATCAGATCCCGAGGCCCCACCAACGCCGCGATCGCCCCAAGATTCGCCAAATAGCCAGAACTGAACACGATCGCATCGTCGGTGCCCTTGAGCCGCGCGATTGCCCGTTCTAGCTGCCGATGGAGGGGCCGCTCGCCCGTCACCAGCCGCGAACCGGTGCTGCCGGTGCCCCATCGGGCCGTAGCCGCCTGGGCCGCCGCGATCGTCGCCGGGTGGCCCGCCAACCCCAGATAGTCATTACTGGCAAAATTCAGCAGCGATCGCCCCGCCGCCTTCACCACCGGCCCCGGCAACCCCGTCAGGGGCCGCACCTGGCGATGCCAATCCGCCCGATGGATCGTGGCCAGGGCGTGATCCACCCAGCCGTAGGGGGTCGAACGATCAGAGGGTTGGCCTTCAGGGGGCGAGCGATCGGGCCTTGGGCAATTCATCATCGGGGGCGATCCAACTCCAGCGTCGGCGTTTCGTGGCTGCGCCCCACAAGCCAATAGGTCAACATCTCCCCGCGCCCTTTTACAGAACACAACCCACGGGGCTCAAATTCAAAGCGATCGCCCAACAATTCACACACATTTTCCGTCACCTGAATGCGCCCCGGCTCCCCCTGGGATTCCATGCGGCTGGCGATATTCACCGTATCCCCCCACAGGTCATAGATAAATTTCCGCAGGCCAATCACCCCCGCCACCACCGGCCCCGTATGGATGCCAATTCTCAACTGAAACGGCACCCCCTCATCACTGCAAAATCCCTCAATCGTAGACAGCATATCCAGGGCCAAGCACGCGATCGCATCCCCGTGATTTTGCATGGGACTCGGCACACCGGCCACCGCCATATAGGCATCCCCAATGGTTTTAATCTTTTCCACCTTATGGCGTTCCGTCAAACGATCAAAGGCCGAAAAAATCTCATTAAGGGTCCGCACCAGATCCGTCGCCGGTACCCGTGACGCCAGTTCCGTAAAGCCCACAATATCGGCAAACAACACCGTCACCGCATCAAAATTTTCCGCCGCCGTCGTGCGCTGCTGCTTGAGGCGCTGGGCGATGCGCTGGGGCAGGATATTGAGCAGCAGCCGCTCCGACTTTTTGCGCTGCTCATAGAGCTGGGTTTCAATGAGTTTGCGCTCGGTCACATCCTGAACCGTGCCCTCTAGATAAAGAAAATTGCCATCCTTATCCCGCACATTGCGCACATTTTCCGACACCCAAATGCGGGTACCGTCCCGGCGATAGACCTCCGACTGAAAATCGGAAATGTCTTCGTATTGCTCCAGATAGGCCATTAATTCATGGCGGCGCTTGGGTTGGACATACAGTTGCCGATCCACGTCCTGGAGCATGGCGATCGCCTCCTCCGGCGACCCAAACCCCAGCAGCCGCGCCATGGTGGGATTCATGCTCAAGAAGCGCCCATCGCGGCTGGCCTGAAAAATTCCCTCCGCCGCATTTTCAAAAATACTGCGATATTTCTCCTCCGCCGCCCGCAGCTTTTCCTCCGCCCGCCGCCGCTCGGTCACGTCCTCTAAAACGCCCAAAATGCCAATCACATGGCCCGCATCATCATGGAACGGAATGCGGCGCACATCGAGCCAACAGTCCCCATCGTCGCCGGGGCGGGCGGGCTGGTGAATGAGGGTCGCTTGCATTTGATTGGAGGCCAAAACCTTTTCATCTTCCGCCCGGAAGGCGGCGGCCCGCTCCGCATCCTCAAGCAATTCAAAATCGCTTTTGCCGATAATAGATTGGGGATCGCCAATTTTTGCCTGCCGTGCCCAGTTACGATTGCAGCCGAGGAACCGGAGATTGGCATCCTTCCAAAAAATTTGTTGGGGCACATTATCCAGCACCGTTTGGAGGTAGCGACTTTGCTCCTTGAGAATCGCTTCGGTGCGTCGCCGCTCGGCAATTTCCGCCTCTAGTTTGCGGTTGGTTTCTTGCAGGAGTTTTTGGGCCGCCAGGATTTTGAGGTGGTGGCCGATGCGCACCTTCACCTCTTCGAGGCAAAAGGGTTTGGGAAGATAGTCTTCGCCCCCCACTTCAAAGGCGCGGACGCGATCATCGCTGCTGTTGGAGGCGCTGATGAAAATGATGGGAATGGTGTCCGTTTCGGGGTTGCCCTTGAGGAGGCGGCAGACGGCAAACCCGTCCGTATCGGGCAGGTTGATGTCGAGCAAAATGAGGTTGATGTCCCCCGCCTGGGCCTGGGTGAGGCATTCGACGCCGGTGCGGGCGAAGCGGACCCGGTAGCCGATTTGCCGCAGGCAGCGCCCTAAAATGCGCACGGAATCTTCGCGATCGTCCACGATCAGCACTTGCAGCGAGGCGGGGCTGGCGGCGGTGGCGATCGCGGCGGATTCACGATCGCGCGATCGCTCGGAAACCGGTTCTGAAGGGCGGGGGAAGGGCTGCACGATGGTCGCTAAGTTGCGGGCTAATCCTGCTGGGCCGGGGCGGTGGGGCGTCAGGACGAGGGGATTGGGGGCAATGCACCGAAAAAGACTGACCGAGGGGGCGGTTGGTGGAGGCGTCAGGGGCGCAGATGGGCGGCGATCGCGTCGCGACGGCAATCACGCCAGCGATGGCTCCAACCATGGCTCTAACTATAGCTAACAATTCCCAACCGATTCTTAACCGGAGGCGACGCCGCCGAAGTGGGCGGGGGGGCAGAGCCATCAATTGCCGCCGCCGGGGCCAGACCCATGTCATCCTAAAAAAGCAATCAACAACGTTAGCTGTAGACATTGGCAAGGGGCTATGGGAGAGGATCTACCGATTCCCGTCGTGGTGAATGGGGCCGCTGGCAAGATGGGCCGCGAGGTGATCAAGGCGATCGCGGCGGCGGCGGACCTCAATCTGGTGGGGGCGATCGACACGAATCCAGCCCTCCAGGGGCAAGATGCGGGGGAGGTGGCGGGCTGCGGCCCCCTGGAGGTGCCGATCCTGCGGGAAATGGAATCGGTCCTGGCGATGGCGGGTCAGGAGCGGCGGCTGGGGGTGATGGTGGATTTTACCCACCCGAGCTGTGTCTATGACAATGTGCGCGCCGCGATCGCCTATGGCATCCGGCCCGTGGTGGGCACAACGGGGCTCAGTGAGGGGCAAATCCAAGAGCTAGCGGAATTCGCCGACAAGGCCAGCACCGGCTGTGCGATTATCCCCAACTTTTCCATTGGCATGGTCCTGTTGCAGCAGGCGGCCGTGCGGGCGTCGCAATATTTCGACCATGTGGAAATCATCGAACTGCACCACAACCAAAAGGCGGACGCCCCCAGCGGTACGGCGATCCAAACGGCGCAACTGCTCTCGGGCTATGGCAAAACCTTCAACGTGCCCCAGGTGGAGGAAAAGGAGCATCTGCCCGGTGCGCGGGGATCGGTGATGGGGGATGACGTGCGGATCCACAGCGTGCGCCTGCCCGGACTGATCGCCCACCAGGAGGTGATTTTTGGCGCGCCGGGACAGATCTATACCCTGCGGCATGATACGAGCGATCGCGCCTGCTATATGCCCGGAGTGCTGCTGGCGGTGCGAAAGGTGATGGATCTCAAGTCGTTGGTCTATGGCCTAGAAAAGCTGCTCTAGGGCGATCGCCCCCCGTCGATCGATCCCGTCCTCTCAATCCCGTCCCGTCGATCCGTAAGCTGATCCTTCAGTGGCTGCCCCCATGCTGATTCCCCTCAATGCCGCCGTGGTGGATCGCCTGGTCCCCGCGATCGCCACCTATCCGCAATACGCCCACATTTGGGGCAAGGTGCCGGATTTCCTGCGCCGCCTGTCCATTTCCGCCGTGGCGGTGGTGGTGTGCTGGCTGGTGGGGCTGGCGTTGGGGGAATCCTTCGAGCCGTTCGCCTTCATGCTGGGGTTTGGGGCGGGCCTGTACTGGTTTTGGGCTCCGATCTATTGGGCGAGTCTCAAAAATCGCCGCTTCCGCAAATATCCCTACTGGGGTTTTTGGGAGGGGCAGATTGTGGATGCCTATGTGACCGAGGAGCCCATTGGCCGTGAGGAAACGGTGAACGATCGCGGGGATCTGGTGATCGTTGAAAACCGGGAGCGGCGGATCAATGTGGAGGTGGAGGACGAAACGGGCTACTACCAAACGGTTCAGGTGCCCTTGAAGCGGGAGCACAAGGGGCTGGTGGCGGGCTTGGCGGTGCAGATGATTGTGTTTTCCGATCGCCCGGACCTGTCGCGCATTGTGGACAGTAGTGATTTGTATGTGCCCGCGCGGCGGCTGTGGGTGAGTGATTATCCGGTGGTGCAGCGGGAGGCGTTTGCGGAGGTGGCGGCCCAGTTGGGGCGATCGCGGGATCCCGCAGGGATGACGCAACCCCGCCGCCGTCGATCGGGGGGGCCGTCCCGGTCTACTTCGCCGCGATCGGGTCGATCGGAGCGATCAGATTTGGCCCTGCGGCCGCGATCGCCCCGGCCCGATGGGGAGTTTTACGACGATGGCTATGGGGATTACGGCGATCGCTACGGGAACGATCAGGATTACCGGGACTACCGGGATTATTCGGACAATCCAGACTATCGAGAAGACCGCAGTTACCGCCGCGATCGTCCCTATTAAACCCGCCCAACCTGCCCACCCTACGACCCACCCGACAAGGGGCTTAAGCCCCTTGCCCCACCGATCAGCCTAGGGAAATTAGCGCATCCAAACCGCATCCACAAACCAGCGGCGTTCATCCAAAAAAGACTTGACCGGCACAAACCCTGCGCGATCGGCAATCCCATCAATTTCCCGCAGGGAATACTTCTTAGAAATTTCCATATCAATGGCTTCCCAAGCGTCAAACCTGAAGGATTGATCGAGTGCCGCCAAATGCACCACTTGATCTTGGGTGCTGACCAGATAGCTCTTGGTTTCCCCCGTCATGGGATCGTAGGTGGGCGTGTGCAGAAAGCGATCGCGGTCAAAATCCCCCCCCAGTTCGCGATTGATCCGATCTAAGAGATTCAAATTAAATTCCCGCGTAATGCCCTCCGGATCATCATAGGCCCGCAGAATCCGCTTCGGATCCTTCATCAAATCAAAACCAATCATCAGCAAATCCCCAGGGTTGAGATTCTCCCCCAGGTGCCGCAAAAAGGCGATCGCCTCGTCATTGGTGAAATTGCCGACGCTAGAGCCCAGAAACAGCACTACCCGCCGCCGTTCCGTCTGCTCCTGGAGGCGATGGAGCCCATGGAAATAGTCATCGACTAAAGGCGCGATCGCCAAGGCCGGAAACTGCACCGCCACATCCGCCACCAATCCCGCCATCGCCTCAGCGGAAATATCAATGGGCGCGTAGCAAAAATCTGCCCCCTGCCCTAAAAACTGCCCCAACAAAACCTTAGTTTTGAGCCCATCTCCGGCCCCCAATTCCACCAAATCAAAGGGATGATTGTCCTGCACAATTAGATCCAGCAGGGCCAAGCCATGGCGCTCTAGGATCTCAAACTCGCAGTCCGTCAGGTAATAGTCCTCCATTCCCATAATTTGCTGGAAAAGCTGACTGCCGCGATCGTCATAGAAATACTTAGACAGCAGATACTTAGGCCGCGCCGACAGGCCCGCCACCACATCCGCCGCAAAGCGATCGCGGAACGTTTGATCCAAGCCTTGATCCAAAGTCGCCGCCCGATCCGTCGCATCCATCATCCCGAGTCCCATGGTTAACCTGCACTCCCTGTAAAAAAATGGGTTTGTTGATTGATTCCCAAAAATTCGCGCCACCGGCCCCGATTCATCCCCCCGAACCGTTCCCCCATTCAAAAAAACCTTGACCTGCACCGGGGCGATCGCGCTACACTAGCTAGGTTTTCTAATTTGCCGAACTTGCCGACATCGCACCTCGGTCCCACGGAATTTTCTATGGTCAGCACGGGCATCGCAAAACCGACCATCGCCATCACCCACCTCGGCTGCGAGAAAAATCGCATCGACACGGAACACATGCTGGGGCTCCTGGTCTCGGCGGGGTATGACGTGGATGCCAACGAGGAATTGGCGGACTACGCGATCGTGAACACGTGCAGTTTCATCCAGGCCGCCCGGGAAGAATCCGTCCGTACCCTCGTGGAACTAGCCGAAGCCGGCAAGAAAATTGTAATCACCGGCTGCATGGCCCAACATTTTCGCGAGGAATTGTTGGCGGAATTGCCCGAGGCGGTCGCCGTCGTCGGCACCGGGGACTATCAAAAAATCGTAGACGTGATCCAGCGGGCCGAATCGGGCGAGCGGGTCGTGGAAGTGTCGGAAGAACCCACCTACCTTGCGGACGATACGGTGCCCCGCTACCGCACCACCGCCGAGGGCACCGCCTATCTGCGCATTGCTGAGGGGTGCGACTACCGCTGCGCCTTCTGCATCATTCCCCACCTGCGCGGCAACCAGCGATCGCGCACCATCGAATCGATCGTCACCGAAGCGCAGCAACTGGCCGCCGAAGGGGTGCAGGAAATTATCTTGATTTCCCAGATCACCACCAACTACGGCCTCGATCTCTACGGCAAACCCAAGCTGGCGGAACTGCTGCGGGCCTTGGGAGACGTGGACGTGCCCTGGATTCGGATGCACTACGCCTATCCCACGGGCCTGACCCCCGAGGTGATCGCCGCCATCCGCGAAACGCCCAACATTTTGCCCTACATTGATCTGCCCCTCCAGCACGCCAATGCCGCCGTCCTGCGATCGATGAACCGCCCCTGGCAGGCGAATGTGAACGATCGCGTGATCGAACAAATCCGCGAACAGTTGCCCGAGGCGGTCCTGCGCACCACCTTTATTGTTGGCTTCCCCGGCGAAACGGACGAGCAGTTTGAGGACTTGATGGCCTTCGTCGAGCGGCACCAGTTCGACCATGTGGGCGTGTTCACCTTCTCCGCCGAAGAGGGCACCGCCGCCGCCACCCTGGCCGATCAGATCGACCCCGAGGTGATGGAAGCGCGCCGCAATGCCCTGATGGAACTGCAACAGCCCATCTCCCTCGAACGGAACCGCGCCCAGATTGGCCGGGTGGTGGACGTGCTCATCGAACAGGAACATCCGGGCACCGGCCAATTGATCGGCCGCTCCGGGCGCTTCTCCCCCGAGGTCGATGGAGTCGTTTATGTGCAGGGCCACGCCAGCCTCGGCGCGATCGTCCCCGTGCGCATCACCGACGCCGATCCCTACGACCTGTTTGGTGAAATCGTCTCCGTAAACCCTGACTAACCGGACCGAGATGGACCGGCACCAGCCGCCACTTTCGATCCGTCAATCCCGCCCCCCATCTACCTTGCGCCCCTCTACTCCCGTGATCCAAGGGCGTCAATAGGTAAAAATTCCCGAAACTTTACATTCAGGGGGCGATTTTTAAGTTATTTTAAGAAGAGTTCGATCGCGGCCTGAAACGCGATCGCACGGCCCAAGTAGTGCTTTCGGGTCCCCTGAAGCCGAACCGCATCGCCCAAAGCGATCGGCATGGAGCGGTATCAGGAATCGCAGTCGAAATTGTCGGTTGCCATGTGGACGTTGGGGGCTTTCAGCGCGAATTGGGCGCACCGCACCCAACGTTTTGAGAGGAAACTGAATGACCCTTTCGTTCCACAGCATCGGCCTTTCTGAAGCCCGCGTAAAGCACCTTGACAGCATGGGTTTCACGGAGCCGACGCAGATCCAAGCCGAAGCGATCCCGCCCCTGCTAGCCGGTAAAGACGTGGTGGGCCTAGCCCAGACCGGCACCGGTAAGACGGCGGCCTTCGCCCTGCCGATGCTGGAGCGTCTCGATCCGCAGACTAAGACGATTCAAGCTTTGATTTTGACCCCCACCCGGGAGTTGGCCCAGCAGGTGTCCACGGCCATTTCGAGTTTTGTGGGGGGCGATCGCTTCCGGGTGACGACGGTCTATGGCGGCCAGTCCATTGATCGGCAGATCCAGCAGCTCCAGCGCGGCACCCAGGTGGTCGTGGGCACGCCCGGTCGCATCATTGACCTGATGGAGCGCGGCGACCTGAAGCTGGAACAGGCCACCTGGGCGGTCCTCGACGAGGCGGATGAAATGCTCAACATGGGCTTCATCCAAGATGTTGAGCGCATCTTTGCGGTGCTGCCCGCCGATCGCCAAACCACGTTCTTCTCCGCCACCATGAGTGCGCCGGTGCGGAAATTGGTGGCCCAGTTCCTGCGATCGCCCGTTTGGGTGACGGTGGAACAGCCCCACGCGACGCCCCAGCGCATTGAACAAGTCGCCTACATCCTGCCGCGCGGCTGCTCGAAGGTGCGTGCCCTGCAACCGATTCTGGAAACGGAAGATCCGGAGGCGGCCATCATCTTCGTGCGCACCAAGCAGACCGCCAGCGATCTGACGGCCCAGTTGCAGGCGGCGGGCTACAGCGCCGATGAGTACCACGGCAACCTGACCCAATCCCAGCGGGAGCGGATGTTGGTGCGGTTCCGTCGGGGCCAGTTGCGCTGGATTGTGGCGACGGACATTGCGGCGCGGGGGATCGATGTCGATCGCCTAACCCACGTGATCAACTACGATCTGCCGGACAACCTGGAAAATTACGTCCACCGCATTGGCCGCACGGGCCGCGCGGGGCGGACGGGGACGGCGATTACGCTGGTCCATGCCCTCGAAAAGTATCGGGTGCGCCACATTGAGCGCTATATCCGTCAGCCGGTGGAGGTGAAGAACCTGCCGACGCGGGCGGACATCGAGGCGCGGCGCATTGATCGCATGAAGGAGCGGGTCCAGGAAACCCTGGCCGGGGAGCGGGTGGCGTCGTTCCTGCCGTTGGTGTCGCAGCTTGAGGAGGAATATGATCCTCGGGCGGTGGCGGCGGCGGTGCTGCAAATGCTCTATGACCTGGAGCAGCCGAACTGGCACATGGAGAGCATCCCCGGTGACGATCGCCCGGCGGGTCCGAATAAGGGCCGCATGGGTGGTGGTGGCGGTGGCGATCGCGCCCGTCGGAGTGGCGGCGGCGGTCGTCGCGACTACGGCAACAGCGGTGGCGAAGGGCGGGCTCCGGCTCCCCGGCCCCGGCTCCGTCAGCAGGTGTCGTCGGGCGATCGCAACGGCTAGGACAGGATAGAATGGGACAGGGCGGGAAAACCCCGCCCCTACGGTTGGTCCTAGACCCCTGTTAAAAAAAGGCTGAAACATCAAAAGATCCGATTCCTGGCTAGGTGCTGGGGGTCGGATTTTGCGTTTGGGGATGGCTGCGGCTGGGCGAAAACTCCCTAGGTGCAGGGGAGCGATCGCAGCTTTTCGGACAGGTAGGCGCGATCGGCCAGGGAATGGAACAGGGGGCCGCGATCGCTCAGCTCCACCACACTGAGACCCGCCACCGGCATGGAGAAGCGATCGCGGTAGCGGCCGATATCAATACCCATCAAGACACACAGCAAAATGCGGATCGTCGCCTTATGGGACACCAGCAGAACATTGCCACGGGTATATTGCCGCTCCAGTTCCTCCAAAACGCTAGAGGCGCGGCGGGCAATGTCCACCCCCCGTTCCCCCCCCGTCGGTGCATTCCAGGCCGGGTCCGTCAGCCAGCGCACATATTCATCATGGAAGCGGCGATCGACCTCCGTGGGGTGCAACCCCTCCCACTGACCGTAGGCAATTTCCCGTAGGCCGTCGTGGACCCGGGGGGCGATGCCCGTTTTTTCGCAGAGGGGCTGCACCGTTTCGAGGGCGCGGCTGAGGGGGCTGGAATAGATGGCCGTCCAGTCCAGGTGGCCGTAGGCTTTGGCGAAGGATTCCGCCATGGCGTGGCCGGCGGCGGTCAGGCCCGGATCGTTCTGCGAGGTGCCGCAGTAGCCGCCGGTTTTGCTGTAGGCCGTTTGGCCATGCCGCAGAAAGTAGAGCGTTAGGGTCACCGCTATGTTTATCTCTTCCTAAATATCAGCTCGGATCGGATCTGGGGAACGGGGCGGCTGGGGTTGGGTGCAGTGGCGTTGGGTGGTTTGGTGCCGGTGCGCAAAGAGGCGATCGAGTTCCGCCGTGATCCAGCCGCTGCCGAGGGCATTGGGGACGGGGCCGCCGGGTAGTTCCCAGTCAATGGTATCGGTTAGGCGGGTTTGGCGATCGCGGTGGGCGTCGAACTGGTGGCGGTGGGTCCAGTGGAGGAAGGGGCCTTCGGTTTGGGTATCGATGAAATGGCGCTGGGTGGGGGTGATTTCGCAGACGGTGTGGAGGGCGCACCAGCGCAGGGGTACGGGGCCAATCCAGAGGCGAAATTCACTGCGGCTGCCCACGTCGAGGCCGCGATCGCGGCGCAGCACCTCGATGGGTTGCCAGGGGGGCGTCAGGAGTTGTAGGACATCGGGCCGTTCGTGGAACTGCCAAACGGTGTCGAGGGGGGCGTCGATCCAGGTGGTGCGTTGGAAGGTGGGCATGGGGAGCGTAAGGGGGACGGAGGGGGCAGGATCAAAAAAAACTAGCGGCGATCGCCGGAGCCGTGGAGTTGGTTGCGGGCTTGGCGGCTGGCGAGTTTGTCGAGGTTGCCCTGGGCGATCGCCCCGAGGTCCAGGCCCAGCTCCGTTGCTAGGTTGGCGGCATACCACAGCACATCCCCCAACTCCGCCGCGATCGCCGTGCGGCGCTCTTCGCTCAGGTGACCGCCATCATCCCGCAGCATTTTTTTGATCTTTTCCGCCACCTCCCCCGTTTCGCCACAGAGCCCTAGGGCCACATAAAGCAACCCCGTTTCCGGAGGATAAATGGCCGTGGTGCGCGCCTGGACTTGATAGGTGGCAAAGGTCAGGGACGGGGGGGCGATCGCTCCGGTCCCTTCAGAATTTATTTCAGGATTTGCCCCAGGGGTTACCTCAGGATTTCCTGGGGTCGGCGGTGTCGGGGGAGACAGGGGGGGCGCTGGATTCGCAGTCAAAGGACCAGTCCTCATCGTTAGGGGCAGGGCGGCGCTTGCTCAATTCTGCCGTTTTTCCGCCCCAATCGAGCGGACCATCCCGGTCGGGTGCAGCGGCGGGGGAATACGGCTAGAGTAGTAGCGATTCGGCAGGGCAGCCCCGGTGCGATCGCCCTTGGGGATTCATCGCGCCGCCCTGAACTATTGCCCTAAACTACAGTCCCACCGTGGCCCAGCCTTTGCTCTGCCGGTGGCGGCCAGGGGTTTTTATGCTCCCGTTGCAGCCGCCCAGCCCCTCGATTGCCACGCCCTATCCCCTGCGGAACCCCACCGGTCCTTCCCCATGACTGCCGCCGTCGAAATTTCTGCCATCATCTGCACCCACAACCGGGCGGCGTACCTCGGGGCAGCCATTGATAGCCTCCTGGCCCAGGATTGCCCGAGCTTCGAGGCGATCGTGGTGGACAATGCCTCCACCGATGGCACCCGCGCGATCGTCGAGGCGCGCCTGGGGGATCCGCGCCTGCGCTATGTCTATGAGGCGACCCCCGGCCTGTCGATCGCCCGCAATACCGGTGCGCGGGAGGCGAAAGCTGAAATTTTGGCCTACCTCGATGATGATGCCGTCGCTACGCCCCAATGGCTGCGGGTGCTGCTGGCGGCCTACCGAACTGATGATCGCCTCGCGATCGCGGGGGGGCGGGTGACGCTGCTGTGGCCGCCGGGGCGATCGCAACCGCCCTGGCTGTCGGAGGGGTTGACCGCGCCCCTCGGGGCCTACGATTTGGGGACGGAACCCCGCGCGATCGCCAATCCGGGCGACACCCCGCGCGGCCTCAACTATTCCCTCCGTCGCCAATTTCTAGATCGCGTCGGTGGCTTTGATCCCAACCTGGGGCGCGTCGGCAAACGGCTGCTGTCCAACGAAGAACTGATGATGACCGAACTCGCCCTCAAGGACGGCTGGCACGTCACCTATCTCCCCGACGCCCTCGTGGCCCATAATGTGGCCCCGGAACGGCTCCAGCGCCGCTGGTTTCTCGAACGGGGCTGGTGGCAGGGCATCAGCGAATGCTATCGGGAACAGCTCACCGGGCGCGCGGGCCTGCGGCAAATTCCCCTCGGGGCCGAGCGCATCCTGCGGGGCCTCTACAAAACCCTGAAATATTGGCGCAATCCGGCCCTGCGGTTCGACAATTTTGTTTACGCCTACGGCCAATTGGGGTACCTACTCGCCGCGATCTCGGGGCTCCTGCGAAGGCCACGGCCCTCCTAGGAAAACGCTCCGGTCGTCCTCAGCTTTTCTAATGTTCGATTCCGTTCCCGTCGATCCCTGACCATTTTTCCCTTTCCCCTTCCCCCCTACTACCATGGCTGCCCCAGCAAAAATTCCCGTTTCCGTCCTCATTCCCGCCAAGAACGAAGAATCGAATTTGCCCGCCTGCCTAGAGAGCGTATCGCGGGCCGCCGAAATTTTTGTGGTGGACTCCCAGAGCGAAGATCGCAGCATTGAAATCTGCGAAAGCTATGGGGCACAGGTGGTCCAATTCCATTTCAATGGTCGCTGGCCCAAAAAGAAAAACTGGTCCCTGGAAAATCTGCCCTTCAACCATGAATGGGTCTTGATTGTGGATTGCGATGAACGCATCACGCCGGAACTCTGGGACGAGATCGCGATCGCCATTCAAGATCCCAACTATGCGGGCTACTACCTCAACCGGCGGGTGTATTTCCTGGGCAAATGGATTCGCCATGGGGGCAAATATCCCGACTGGAATTTGCGGCTATTCAAACATGCGGCGGGTCGCTACGAAAACCTGGGCACGGAAAATATCCGCAATACGGGGGATAACGAGGTCCATGAGCATGTGATTGTCGATCCCCAGGTGGGCAAGGTGGGCTATCTCAAGGAAGATATGCTGCACATTGACTTCCGCGACATTTTCCAATGGCTTGCGCGCCACAATCGCTATTCCAATTGGGAGGCGCAGGTCTATCTCAATTTGCTCGAAGGGCGCGGGGAACAGGGCACCATTGGCGGCAATTTATTTGGGGATTCCGTCCAAAGGAAGCGGGCGCTGAAGAAAATTTGGGTGCGGTTGCCCTTCAAACCAACCCTGCGGTTTCTGTTGTTTTATGTGTTGCGGCTGGGCTTTTTAGATGGCCGCGCGGGTTACATTTATGGGCGGCTTTTGAGCCAGTATGAATATCATATTGGCGTAAAGCTCTACGAGTTGCGCACGTTTGGGGGCCAGTTGAATGTGACGGGCGATCGCGCCAAATCTAAAACCACCGCTGGCAAATCCTAGGGCAGCCAAGGAACGATCAACCATGGAAGAGGGTTTGAGGGGCGATCGCGGGGCCACGGCAGACGAGCAGGCCTGGGTAGATCTGCGGACCTACGACCAGTCCGGCTACGATCGCGGGCGACCGGGCTGGTATGTGCTCCTGTGGTGGCTGGTGCAGGGGGTGGTGTTTCCCCTGACGCCGCAACCGTTCTATGGGGTCCGGCGATCGGTGTTGCGGCTCTTCGGGGCGCGCATTGGCCGGGGGGTCCTGGTGCGGCCCTCGGCGCGGTTCACCTATCCCTGGAAAGTGGAGATTGGGGATCATAGCTGGATTGGCGATCGCGTCACGTTTTATAGCCTAGATCGCATTCAGGTGGGCCAGCACTGCGTCATTTCCCAGCAGGTGTACCTCTGCACCGGCAGCCACGACATTAGCGATCCCGCCTTTGGCCTCCAGGTGCAGCCGATCCGCATCGGGGCCGGGGCGTGGGTGGCAACGGACTGTTTCATTGCGCCCGGTGTGACCGTGGGGGCCAATGCGGTGATCGGTGCCCGCAGCAGCGTATTTGCCGATGTGCCTGCGGGCCAGGTGGCCTGGGGATCCCCCTGCCGCGCCCATTACCCTCGCCAAATGCGCGAGGTTTCAGTGCCCCAGATCTCCCCAAAACAGCCGTAGGGGTTCGGTCTCCCAACCCGGCCCCAAGGGATCACCCCAAACCCGCTCAACCTTAGGAAATATCAGGGATTGTGGGGGCTGGGTGGTGCTGGGCGGGGCTGGACGGGAAGACCCCGCCCCTACGATTGGTCGAGAGAACGGGAACATTGACGAGGGTCCCTAGGCGGCGATCGCCCCCTCCAGATTCAACTGATTGGGGCAGGGGATGTTGCGCTCCAACTGGCTCAAATTGGTGACGGTGGTCTCCGCGATCGCGGCCAGGGCATTGCGTGTGAAAAATGCCTGATGGCCCGTAATCAGCACATTGGGAAACGTCTGGAGCCGCTGGAAAATGTCGTCCTGAACGATCTGCTCCGACAGGTTTTCAAAAAAGAGCCGCTCCTCCTGCTCATAGACATCCAGCGCCAAATAGCCCAATTTGTGGGACTTCAGGGCCGCGATCACCGCCTCCGTATCCACCAAAGCCCCACGACTGGTATTCACCAACATCACCCCATCGCGCATTTGCGCCAGGGCATCGGCATTGATCAGGTGGTGCGTCTCCGGCATCAGGGGACAGTGGAGCGAAATGATCGCCGATCGCGCCCACAGGGTCGGCAGGTCCACATATTCCATCCCCAGCGCCTCACAATCCGGGTTGCGGTAGCGGTCATGGCCCAGCAGCTTCATGCCAAACCCGTGCAAAATCTGCGCCACGATCGCGCCAATGCGGCCCGTCCCCACGATCCCCACCGTTTCGCCGTGGAGATCAAAACCCATCAATCCCTCCAGGGCAAAATTGCTCTCCCGCACCCGGTTATAGGCCCGATGGATGCGCCGATTCAGCGTCAGAATCAACCCCACCGTATGCTCCGCCACCGCATGGGGCGAGTAGGCCGGCACCCGCACCACCGGCAGCCCCAACGCCAACGCCGTCGGTAAATGAATATTATTAAACCCCGCACAGCGCAGGGCGATCGCCCGGATGCCCCCCGCCGCCAACCGTTCCAGGGTCAGGCGATCAAGGCGATCGTTCACGAAAGCACACACCGCATCACTATCCGCCGCCAAGGCCGCCGTCGTGCGATCCAAGCGAGATTCCAAAAACACCAGCTCATGGCGCAGTGCGGGAGCCATCGCCCCATTCGCCGCCTCCAGAAACTCGCGATCGTAGGACTTGGTACTAAAAACAGTAACTTTCATCGCTCAACAATCCTGAAGACGTTCCGTGTCAATGCTGTTAATCCTGCAAGGCGGGCCTGCAATCGGGGCCTGCTAGCCCCAAAACCCGCCCCCATCATACGAATCGCCGCCGAACCCTAGTCCCAAGGGCGCGCGGATCCCCGCGATCGCGTCGAATCGCCCCAAAGCCAAATTTGTAAAATGACCTCGGGCATTGCCACCCCCCGCAGGAGCGGCAATGGGCCGTTACTAAAGACTTTTAAAAGAAACCTACGCCCCTGGGGGGATCAGTCTAGCTTGAAGCCAGACCCCAACCGACCATTCACGGGATATCACACGAGAACCTATGGGCGCGATCAAAATTGGTATCAACGGCTTCGGTCGCATCGGACGCCTTGTCTTTCGCGGCGCGATCGCCCGGGAAGACATGGAAGTCTGCTGCATCAACGACCTCGTACCCCCCGCCTCCATCGCCTATCTCCTGCGCTACGACTCCACCCACGGACGCTTCAAGGGCACCGTCGAAGCCACGGAAGACGCCATCATTGTCAACGGCAAACGCATCCCCTGCGTCTCCGAACGCGATCCCGCCGCCCTGCCCTGGGGCAGCCTCGGGGTAGATTATGTCGTCGAAGCGACGGGCCTGTTCACCACCTACGACACCGCCGCCAAACACCTGGCCGCTGGCGCAAAACGGGTGATCCTGTCCGCCCCCACCCAGGATCCCGATCGCGTCGCCACCCTGCTGATGGGCGTCAACCACACCACCTATGACCCGGCCCAGCACGCGATCGTCTCCAATGCGAGCTGCACCACCAACTGCCTCGCCCCGATCGCCAAAGTCCTCGACGACAACTTCGGCCTGGTGGAAGGCCTCATGACCACCGTCCACGCCATGACCGCCACCCAGCCCACCGTCGATGGCCCCAGCCGCAAGGATCTGCGGGGCGGTCGCAGCGCCACCCAAAACATCATCCCCGCCTCCACCGGAGCCGCCAAGGCCGTCACCCTCGTCCTGCCCCACCTGAAGGGCAAACTGACGGGCATGGCCTTCCGGGTACCGACGCCGGACGTGTCCGTGGTGGACCTGACCTTCCGCACGGAGAAGGCCACAAGCTATGAAGAAATTTGTGCGACCATGAAGGCAGCCGCCGAGGGCGAGCTCAAGGGCATTTTGGGCTACACCGACGATCCCGTCGTGTCCTCGGACCTCACCGGCGATCCCCATTCCAGCATTTTCGATGCGGAGGCGGGGATCGGCCTCAATGCCAATTTCTTTAAGGTTGTTGCTTGGTACGACAACGAATGGGGCTACTCCATGCGCGTTCTCGACCTCATTGCCCACATGGATCAGGCCGCGATCCCCTAGGCCGCGCTGGGGCACCGCCGCCCCGATCAAACTTTGATCCTGACCCCTGGGCGATCGCGCCGCCACCGTTGCCGCGATCGCCCAAGCCGCCTCCGGTGCTCCGGTTTGCGGCCCCTCCCCCTGGCGGTTTTGTTGGTTCCCCTGCGCGTTTGATCCCTGCGCCCCCCGAAGAGCGCGGTTGCCCCCACCCCTGGGTGTGCAGCCGCGCTCTTTTTGATGGCGTCTTGCCCGATCAAACGGTTGCCGCCGCCACCCGCGCCCCGCCGCCGATCGCGATCGCCCACCCCCCCAACGGGAGGCGATCATTTTAAAGATGATTAATGTACAATATTCAAAAGCCCAGGAACTGGGGGCGATCGCGCCTTCAGGACCGTGCTATTGCTTTGGAGGAACACTCCGATGGTGATGAGAGCGAATGGGGATTCAATCCGGTCCTATTTGCAGGACATTGGCCGAATTTCGCTGCTGACGGCGGCCCAGGAGAAGCAACTGGGGGCGGCGGTGCGCCAGTGGCAGGCCCTGGCGGATCCGGATAATCCCACGGCGGACGAACGGGCGATCGCGGTGCGGGGCCAGCGGGCGCGGGAGCAGTTGGTGGCGGCCAATTTGCGCTTAGTGGTGTCCGTCGCCAAGCACTACACGGGCCAGGGGCTCGATCTGCTGGACCTGATTCAGGAAGGGAATTTGGGCCTGGTGCGGGCGGCGGAAAAATTTGACGATCGCCGGGGCTACCGCTTCAGTACCTATGCCATTTGGTGGATCCGCCAAGCGATCGCCCGGGGCATCCATAACCAGTCCCGCACGATCCGCCTGCCGATCCAGATCCACGATCGCCTGCGGCAGATGCGGCAGATGGGGCGGCAGTTGCGGTTGGAGTTGGGGCGGCCCCCCTCGGCGGAGGAGCTGGCCGGGGCCTTAGAAATTACCGTCGATGCCCTCTGGACCCTGCTGCTGCAAACCCGGCACCCGTGCAGCCTCGATGCGCGCCCGTCGCCCCAATACGAGGTGGATGCCCTCCATGAGCTGGTGGCCTCGCCGACGCCGACCCCCGATGACCATCTGCTCCAGCGCGATCGCGGGCGGGCGTTGCTGCACTTTTTGGCGGGCCTCACCCCCCGGGAGCGGCTCGTGGTCACCCGGCGCTATGGCCTCGTGCGCGGCGATCATCGGCTCCAGGGCATCGGCAACGAACTGCGGATCACCCGGGAGCGGGTGCGGCAGATTGAACGCAAGGCCCTAACAAAATTGCAGCAGGCGGCCCAAACCGAGGGGTATGGTTGATAGAAGGGAACCAACGGCAGCCCCCCGCCGCCGATCGCCCCCCGCAACCCCCGGTCCCTGTGTATCGTGAATTAAATGGATTAAACCAGGACATGCCGGCCATAGATCGAGGGAAGCCCCCGTCCCTTGGCCCCCTGGGGCCTCGATCTTGTAACCGCCCCCCGGTTGCGGAGGTCCAGCGGCCCCCATCGGTGCGCGCCGGAGGGTGGACCCGGCGATCGCGGATCCATCCTCCGGGAAAAAAAAGCAATCCCTTGACAATAGGAAGAAATTCTCTAACGCTGTGCCTTTAGTCGCCGTTGCGGGACACCCCCGGCCCCTGATCCCCGATCCCCGGCCCCAGTTCCGCCCCTAGCGACGCCCGCCGCCCCTTGACGCCCTCACCCCCGACGCCTTGATCGCCCCATGAGCACGCTCGTTATTGTTGAATCGCCCACCAAAGCCAAGACCATTCGCACTTTTTTGCCCAGCGGGTATAAGGTGACGGCCTCCATGGGCCACATCCGGGATTTGCCCCAGTCCGCCAGCGAAATCCCGGCGGCGGTGAAGGGGGAGAAGTGGGCGCAGTTGGGGGTGAATGTCGAAAATGGCTTCGAGCCGCTCTATGTGGTGCCGAAGGATAAGAAGAAGGTGGTCAAGGAACTCAAGGAGGCCCTGGCCACGGCCGATGAGCTGATCCTGGCGACGGACGAAGACCGGGAGGGGGAAAGCATTAGCTGGCACCTCCTTCAAGTGCTCAAGCCGAAGGTGCCGTTTAAGCGGATGGTGTTCCATGAGATCACCCAGGAGGCGATCGCGGCGGCCATCCGGGACTGTCGGGATGTGAATGACAATTTGGTCCATGCCCAGGAGACCCGGCGGATTCTTGATCGGTTGGTGGGCTATACCCTGTCGCCGCTGCTGTGGAAAAAAATTGCGGCGGGCCTGTCGGCGGGGCGGGTGCAGTCGGTGGCGGTGCGGCTGCTGGTGATGCGGGAGCGCGATCGCCGCGCCTTCCGCCAGGGGTCCTACTGGGATCTCAAGGCGGCCTTGGGGGCAGGGGCGGGGCAATCCTTGCAATCCTTCGAGGCCAAGCTCGCCAGTTTGGGGGGCAAGCGGGTCGCCAATGGGTCTGATTTTGATGAAAATACGGGCCGCATCATCGATGGGCGCGATGTGGTGCTGCTGGATGAGGCCCAAGCGACGGCCCTGCGTGATCGGCTGCGCGATCGCCCCTGGACCGTGGCGAGTTTGGATGAGCGCCCCAGCGTCCGCAAGCCCGCCGCCCCTTTCACCACCTCGACCCTGCAACAGGAGGCCAACCGCAAGCTGCGCCTGTCGGCGAGGGAAACCATGCGCGTGGCCCAGGGCCTCTACGAAAAGGGCTACATCACCTACATGCGGACGGATTCGACCCACCTGTCCCAGCAGGCGATCGCGGCGGCTCGGGACTGTGTGGAACGCAAGTACGGGCAAGCTTACCTGAGCCCGAAACCTCGGCAATATGCCACCAAAACCAAGGGAGCCCAGGAAGCCCACGAGGCCATCCGTCCGGCGGGCAGCACCTTCCGGACGCCCCAGGAAACGGGCCTGTCCGATCGCGAATTTCACCTCTATGACCTGATCTGGAAGCGGACGGTGGCGAGCCAAATGGCCGATGCCCGCCAAACCCACCTGACGGTGCAAATCCAGGTGGAGGAGGCCATCTTCAAGGCCACGGGCAAGCGCATTGATTTTCCGGGGTTCTTCCGGGCCTATGTGGAGGGCTCTGACGATCCCGATGCCGCGATCGAAGACCAAGAGGTGCTGTTGCCGCCCCTGGCGGTGGGCGATCGCCCCGCCTGCCAAACCCTCGACGCCGTGGGCCACGAAACCCAGCCCCCCGCCCGCTACACGGAAGCGTCCCTGGTCAAAACCCTCGAAAGCGAAGGCATCGGCCGCCCCAGCACCTACGCCAGCATCATCGGCACCATCGTCGATCGCGGCTACGCCCAGATTTTAGGCAATGCCCTCGTGCCCAGCTTCACCGCCTTTGCGGTCACCACCCTCCTGGAAAACCATTTCCCGGATCTAGTAGATCTGAGCTTCACGGCGCGGATGGAGCGGACCCTCGACGACATTTCCACCGGCGGCACCGACTGGAAGCCCTACCTCCAATCCTTCTACCTGGGGGAAAAGGGCCTCGAAGGGCAGGTGCGCGATCGCGAAAGCGCCATTGACCCCGCCGAAGCGCGCACCATCAGCCTCGAAGGGGTAGACGCCAAAGTTCGCATCGGCCGCTACGGAGCCTACGTGGAAGTGGAAGCGGGCAGCGAAATCGTCAAAGCCTCCCTCCCGCGCGACCTGACCCCCGCCGACCTGAGCGCCGAGCAGATCGAAACGGTGATCCGCCAAAAAACCGAAGGCCCCGACCAACTGGGGGAACATCCGGAAACGGGGGAACCGATCTACCGCCTGACGGGGCCGTACGGTCCCTATGTGCAGTTGGGCCAGGAAAGTGAGGACAACCAAAAGCCCAAGCGCGCCTCGTTGCCCAAGGGCCTCACCCTCGACACCATCACCCTAGAACAGGCGGTGGGTCTGCTGGCCCTGCCGCGGCTGCTGGGGGAACATCCGGAAACCGGGCGACCGATCAAGGCCAGTTTGGGGCGCTTTGGTCCCTATGTGGTCCACGACATGGGCAAGGACGGCAAGGATTACCGGTCCATCAAGGGGGATGATGATGTGCTGAGCATCACCCTAGAGCGGGCGCTGGAAATGCTGGCCCAACCGAAGGCGAGCCGGGGCAGCCGCAAGAAGACGCCCCTGCGGGAGTTGGGGGTGCATCCGGAGGATGGGGAACCGGTGAATATCTACAAAGGCCCCTACGGCATCTATGTGCAGCATGGCAAGGTCAATGCGGGCCTCGCGGAGGAGCAGACGCCGGAGAGTTTGACCCTGGAGCAGGCGCTGGAACTGCTGGCGGCGAAGGCGGCGACGAAAAAGACCACGCGATCGCGCAAGGGGACCACCACCACGAAGACCACGGCGAAGAAGACCGCCGCCAAGAAGACCACGGCGAAAAAGACGACGGCGACCCAAACCACCGCCAAGAAAACCACCGCCAAGAAAACCAGCTCCACCGCAGGCAAAACTAGCAAAACCACGGCCACCAGTCAGGCGGCGGGGGCCGGTCAGGAGGGCTAGGGGCGTGGGGCTCGGGGGTCGGGATGGGGCTCGGGGGGGGCTATACCACTTGAAAAATAGGCCCAGCGATCGCGATCGCCCCGAAGGCGGACGGGATACTGGATCTAGACCCCGAGGCCCATCTGCCGGGGTTGCCCTGACCTCTCGGTTGCCCTGAGGTGCCCTATGAACCGTTCCCTTTTCCCCCCTTTGCTTCCGGCCCTGATCCTGGCGATCGCGGCCCTCGGTGGCTGGACCGCTGCGCCCGCACGGGCTGAAACGGTGGCCATTCCGACGAATTTTTCGGGGCCAATTACCCTAGGCGGTACGGCGGGCGGGCGCGATCGCGGCCCCTGCGGCTTCCAGGGGGCGGGCAGTAACGATCAGCATCTCCTGGAGGTGGCGACGCCGCAGCAGTTGACCCTGGCGATCGCCGAGGCCCAGCAGTTGAATTTGTACATCGACGGCCCCGGCGGCGAATTTTGCATCCAGGCCACCGGCGGCACGATCACCTTCCCCGGCTTCTGGAGCCCTGGCACCTATCGCCTCGCGATCGCCACCCAGGCCGCCGATGTGGTGCGCCCCTACCAGTTGACGGTTTCTAGTTTTTAAGGGTTGGGGGGCCAATGTCCGGATGCGGGGCGCGGCCTAGTTCATCTCCCGATAGAGCAGGCGGTTCATCAGTTCGCGGCCGTTGGACCCCAGCACCCGCAGGCGGATCACGTCGCGATCGCCCGGTCGCCACGCCACCTCATAGCGCGTGCCGGCATTATTCCAGGTGTAGATCCGGCGGCTGTTGTCCCCCGTCACCTGCGCGCCGCTCAGATAAATATCATCTCCGTTATTCAAGTTTTCGCCGTAGTAGGTGTGGGACCCTGAAAAACTCACCGTAATCCGCCAGGTGCCGTCACTGAAGCTGCCACTGGGGGAGGTTTGGGCGATCGCGGGGGGCACCGCCACGGACAGGGCGATCGCCGGGGCCGTAATGCCCAAAGCGGCGGACAGGAGCCAAGCATTCCATTGGGCTTTCATCATGATCTCCAGAGGGTGAGGGGGTGAAGTGTGTTCACCGGTTATAGGACACTCGCCCCGCGATCGTCCCCCTGGGGGCTGGCCACCTGCTGAACCGGACCCACGGACCTTGACCGGGCCGTCAAGCTGGGCTAGCCCTGGGCGAGGGGGCCGTGTGCTATGGAAGAGGGGCAGCGATCGGGCCAAGCGTCCCCCAGACCCCATGCGATTCACCGTGGCGATTCCCACCTACAATGGCGCGCTCCGCCTCCCTCGGGTGCTCGATGCCCTGGGCCGTCAGCGGGTGCCGCCGGAGGTGAGCTGGGAAATTATTGTGGTGGACAACAACAGTACGGACGAAACGGCGGCGGTGGTGGCCCAATATCAGGCAAAATTCCAGGCCAACTGTCAAAACGACCCGGCGATCGCGGTGCCCCTGCGATATGTGATGGAACTGCGTCAGGGGGCGGCCTATGGGCGGCAGCGGGCGATCACGGTGGCCCTGGGGGATTGGGTGGGTTTTTTGGACGATGACAATGTGCCCGATGAGGATTGGGTGGCGGCGGCGGTGGCGTTTATTCGCGATCTCGATCGCGGGGGGACGGTCGGGGCGATCGCCAGCCAGATCCGGGGCTGGTATGAGGTGCCGCCACCGCCCGGATTTGAGCGCATTAAGGCATTTTTAGCGATCCAGGAACGGGGGGATGAGCCGAAGCGGTTTGATCCGGCCCAGGGGCTATTGCCGCCGTCGGCGGGGTTGGTGGTGCGGCGGCGGGCGTGGATCGAGTCGGTGCCGGAGCAACTGATTTTGGGGGGCAGAACGGCCACCAGTATGCTCACGTCGGAGGATTTGGAGACGTTGATTTATCTCCAGCGGCGCGGCTGGGAGATTTGGTATGGGCCGAGTCTAAAAATTGAGCATCGCATTTCCAAAAATCGCCTGACTCGGGAATACCTAATTCCCTTTTTTCGCGGTATTGGTTTAACGAAGTACGTGATTCGGATGCTGCGGGTGCCGCGATCGCGGCGGTGGCTGTGGGCTCTGCTGTACGGGCTGAGCGATTTGCGGCGCTTAATCATCCACAGTTGGCGCTACCGGCGATCGCTGGGGCGCGATGTGGTGGCCGATGGGGAATGGATGCTCTATTGGAGCAGTTTGATTAGCCCCTGGGTGATGGGTCGTCATTTGCGGAAACAGGGGCAGATTTTGCATGATTTGAGCGGCTCTATGAAGGATTCATGTGTGAAGGGTTCTGCTTTAGGCGCGTTGAATTTAGAAGTTGGCAACGCAAAAAATTTAGATTTAAAAGATTTAAATTCGGATTCAAATTTGAACAATTCAACCCCTCATGATTCGCGCGATCGCGGCGGTCCCGAGGCCCATGGTTGAGGAACAGGAGGCCATGAACGGGCGACCAGCGGTGACGATCGCGGTGCCGGTCTATAACGGGGCGGCGCGGCTTCCGGCCCTGTTTGAGCGGCTTGATCACCTCGAAGGGGCTCCGGGTCTCACTTGGGAAATCCTCATCGTTGACAACAACAGCACCGATGGCACCGCCGATGTGGTGCGGGAGCTGGGGGCGCGATCGCGTGTGCCTTTCACCTATGCCCTCGAACCACGTCAGGGGGCCGCTTGGGCGCGGTTGCGGGCGATCGCGATCGCGAGGGGGGACTGGATTTTTTTCCTGGATGACGACAACTGGCCCGAGGCGGATTGGCTGCGGTGCGCCTGGGCGTTTGTGCGAGATCGGCCACGGCTGGGGGCCGTCGGGGGCAAGGTGTTGGGGGCCTACGGCGATGCGACGCTGCCGCCGGATTTTGAGCGGGTGGAGGGGTTCTGGGCGGTGCGGGATTACGGGCAGTTCCGCGATCGCGCGGCCCAGTTCAACGCGGCCCAACTGCAACTGCCCCCGGCGGCGGCCCTGATGGTGCGTCGGGCGGCGTGGCTGGCCTGCGTTCCCGTGCAACCGGCCCTGACCGGAAAAGTGCCGGGGCGGCTGGTGCAGGGGGATGACTATGAGCCGCTGCTGTATTTGGCGCGATCGGGCTGGGAGATTTGGTTTTGTCCGGAGTTGGTCACCTGGCACCAAATCGGCGCGGCGCGGCTGACGTTGCCCTATGCCCTGGAACTGGCGCGGGGGTGCGGTTTGGCGACCTATTATTTGCGATCGCTCCTGACGCCGAAGGGCGATCGCGCGGTCCTGTTCTGGCGCATCGCGATCGGCAATGCCTTGAAGGTGATCCAACGGCGGTTGATGGGCCGCGATCGCGGTTGGGGCGATCGCGTGGAACTGGCCTTTTTGTGGGGATGCGCCCTCAGCCCGTTCTACGCCCGCCGCCACCTGCCAGAAGCCCCCGACCCACCATAGGCAATTCAATAATCAACCAATCACCGGTAGGGTGCGTTCGGCAATTTCTAGTTCAACGCGATCGCCCCCTTTCTCCGAACGCACCGACCCACCCCCAATCAGCGCGATCGCCCACACCGGCGCAGGTTCACGTTGGCATATGTGGGGTGACGTCCGCTGGCAATCCTGATCGGTCACATCCAAAGGGGCGGTGCGTTCGGGATAGGAGGGCGATCGCATTGGGTGGAAGGGGACCGAACGCACCCTACCATTAATTTTTGATTTGAGAATAAGGCCGCTAATAGAGAAACGATTCCAGATGCTCCAGGGTCACATAAACCTCATTGGGGAGCAGAATCGGCGGATCGCGGAAAATTACCTTGCCGCGAAAATGCTGGCGATCAAGGGCTACCCCCAGGGGATATTTGCTCAACTCCGCCTGGGATTCGCAGTAGGTCTGATAGATCTCCCGCGCCGCCTCCAGAAGCTCCACACTCAACCAGGGGGGGGCCGCCTCAGCGGTGGCAACGGCGCGATCGGAACGGGCGGCAAGGGAAACCACGGCGAGTAGGGGCGAAGTAGGGGGGCAGGGGGACCGACGGGACAATCGATCGCGGCGACCGATTTAACACACGGATTCTAGACGACGATCGCGCCCCCCGGATCCATCCGCCCCGCCCCCAGTTCCTCCTAATTCGCCGCCGCGATCGCCTCCAACAGCGCATCCCCCATGGCCTGACAGCCCACCAGGGTCATCCCCTCGGCCATGATGTCCCCCGTGCGGTAGCCGCGATCGAGCACCGTATTCACCGCCGCTTCAATGCGATCGGCGGCCACCGGTTGATCCAGGGCGTAGCGCAACATCATCGCCGCACTCAGCACATGGGCCAGGGGATTGGCCTTGTCTTGGCCCGCAATGTCCGGCGCGGATCCGTGGACCGGCTCGAACACCCCCGGCGTCCCCGGAACCCCTAAACTCGCCGACGGCAACATGCCGATGCTGCCCGTGAGCATCGCCGCCGCGTCGGACAAAATGTCGCCAAACAGATTACCGGTCACGATCGTGTCAAATTGCTTCGGCGCGCGCACCAACTGCATCGCCGCATTGTCCACATAGAGATGGGAAAGGGTCACTTCGGGATAGTCCGCCGCGATCGCACTCACCCGCGATCGCCACAGTTGCGACACATCCAGCACATTGGCCTTATCCACCGAACAAAGCTGGCCCTTGCGCCGTTTCGCCGTCTCGAAGGCCACCCGGGCAATGCGATCGATCTCCCCTTCGCCGTAGACCATCGTGCTGACGCCGCGCTTTTCGCCCGTTTCCGTCTCGAAAATGCCCTTCGGCTCCCCGAAATAAATGCCCCCTGTCAGTTCCCGCACCACCATGATGTCCACCCCTTCCACTACCTCGCGCTTGAGGGTGGAGGCGTCGATCAGTTGGGGCAAAATTTTCGCCGGCCGCAGGTTGGCAAACAGGCCCAGGCCCGCCCGCAGTCCTAATAATCCCCGTTCGGGCCGCTGGTGACTGGGCAGCTCGTCCCATTTGTAACCCCCGATCGCGGCGAGGAGGACCGCATCACTCTGGCGGCACTGGTCAAGGGTGGCGGCGGGCAGCGGCTCACCGGTCAGATCAATGGCGCAGCCGCCGATGGGCGCTTCCGTGAACTCGAACGCCAGATCAAGGGCCTGACCCACGGCCTCCATCACCGCCACGGCCACGCGGGTGATTTCCGGGCCGATGCCGTCGCCGGGGAGCAGGGTAATGCGGTAGGTCTGGGTCATGGCGGGGATTTGGGTTGAAGATGAGGGTTTAAGCGATTTTCCATAATACTGGACGGGGAGATGGGTCTAGCGGCGGGGCCATGGAACGGCGGGGACGTATGGGGAAACGGTGGGGCGTGGGGATTCTGGCGGCCTGGTTTTGGGGCGTGGTGACTGGTCTGGCGGCGGAACCGCTGGGCTGGTGGCCCCTGGCGTGGATTGGCTTGATGGGCCTGTGGCTATGCGTTTTGGGGGGTGATGGGCCGGGGCGATCGCGGGTCGGTTGGCTTGGGCTGGCCTGGGGGCTGGGCTACAACGGCACGGGGCTGTTTTGGCTGACGGGGCTGCACCCGATGACCTGGCTGGGGGTGCCGTGGCTGCAAAGTTTGGCGATCGCGGTGACCTGCTGGATCGTGGCGACGCTTTGGGGATCCGTGGTGCCGACGACCTGGGCGATCGCCATGGGCCGCTGGGGCAGTTCAGAAAAAGTTTCAGAAAAACTTTCGGCTTGGCGGCGGGTGCTGGTGGGGGCGGCCCTGTGGTGCGGTCTGGAGTGGCTGATGCTGCAAACGCCCCTGTGGTGGCCCTCTTTGGCCCTGACCCAGAGCCCGAATAATCTGGCGATCGCGCACCTCGGACGGCTCAGCGGCACCTCGGCGATCGCGGCGGTGATGGTGGCTTCGGCGGGGTTGGCGGCGGTGGCGTGGCGATCGCGGTCCCGATCCGGGGCGATCGCGGCGGCGGTTTTAGTGATCGCGGGCCACGGGATCGGCGGTCTGTGGCTCCTGCAACCGCTCAATGATGTCCCGGAAACCGCCCTCAACATCGGCATCATCCAGGGCAATATCCCCAACGAACTCAAATTCGGCAGCGAAGGGTGGCGGCGGGCGCTGCTGGGCTATACGCGCGGCTATGAAATCCTGGCCGATCGCGGCGTGGATCTGGTCCTGCTGCCGGAAACCGCCATGCCCGTCCTCTGGGATGACGCCGCCCGCACCAACACCAGCCTGGGCCAAGCCATCGGCGATCGCCAGGTCCCGGCCCTGGTTGGTACGTTTCTACGGAGCCGCGATCGCCGCGATCGCCTCACCAATAGCCTCATCCTCGAAACGGGCCGCGATCGCCCAGATACTGATAGCGCCGCCAGCCCAAACGATCGCTACGATAAGGTCCAGTTGGTACCCCTGGGGGAATACATCCCCTTTGAGGATCTATTGGGCAACTTAATTGATCGCCTCTCCCCCCTCGATGCCCATATGGTCAAGGGCGATCGCGACCAAATCCTAGACACCCCCTGGGGCCGCGCGATCGCCGCCATCTGCTACGACTCCGCCTATGGGGAACGGTTTCGCACCCAGGCCAGCCGGGGGGGCCAATTCATCGTCAGCGCTGCCAATGACGCCCACTATCGCCAGAGCATGTACGCCCAACACCACGCCCAGGACGTACTGCGCGCCATCGAAACCGATCGCTGGGCCGCCCGCGCCACCAACACCGGCTACTCCGCGATCGTCGATCCCCACGGCCACACCCCCTGGCGATCGCCCGCCCATGAATACGTCCTCCACAACGGCCCCATCCACCGCCGCACCGGCCAAACCCCCTACGTCCGCTGGGGCGACTGGCTCACCCCCACCCTGGTGATCCTCGCGATCGCCACCCGCCTCATTCCCCCGCGCCCCTTCTAACCCCACCCAATCCCCGAGCCCATGGCCCTCAGCCTCATCCAAGACACCATCGACTCCCTCGTGGACCTGGCGGAACAGGGGGCGATCGACCCGTGGGACGTGCGCGTGATCGAAATCCTCGATCGCTACTTCCAGGGCCTCCAAACCTCCCTCCTGGGCACCACCGGCAAAACCGCCTACGACATTCACCTGTCCCAGTCCGCCCAAGCGTTTGTCTCTGCCGCCCTCTTCGTCCTGCTCAAGGCCAACCGCATCGCCCTCGAAGCCACCGATCCAGACGCCTTCAATGGGGAAGACGGCACCGACGAACCGGACTGGGCCGAGGTCTTAAGCGACGAACCCGCCCCCCTGCCCACGCCAAAAAACCTAGAACAACTGCTCAAACGGCGCGGCAGCCCCGGCCCCGTGCGCCAGCGGCGGGTTTCCCTGCAAGAAATGATCGATCAATTGCAGGAGGTGGCGGAAATCCTCGCCGCGCGCCCCCCACGGCCCCCCCGCCAAAAACGCCTCAGCCGTAGCCAAAAGGCCAAGGCCATCCGCCACCTGGCCCACCAGGAAAACCTCGCCGAAACCGCCGCTGCCCTCGAAGCCGCGATCGCGATCGCCCGCCAAGAGCTTTTCCCCCACGGCCCCATCCCCTTCGACCACCTCGCGATCGCCACCACCACCCCCGTCCCCCCCAGCGACGACCCCAATCATCCCCTCGACCAACCCACCCGCCAGCGCCGCCACGATCGCGTCGGCACCCTCTGGGGACTCTTACTACTCGCCTCCCAGGGCAAAATCGACCTCCACCAGGACCGCTTCTACGGCGACATCCACATCCACCCCCTCGCCCCCAACCCGCCCGAAACGCCCCAGCAGCAATTGGAGCTATTGCCCCCAACAGAAACAAAAATAAAGAATGAATCTAAAGAAACGTAATCATTAATACAGATTCATAAGCTTTTCCCCGAAAGCTCTCAGGGAAATTGTCAAAGTCTTAAAATAAAAGCCATAAACCCTTGAGGACTTCGGGATCTTGACGCCCCATCTTCAGTCTTGATCTTGCCGACGCCGATTCCCCCGTCCCAAGCGGCCCACTCAGCAACTAACTAACCGTCCCACCGGACCCCAGCACCCCATGGAGGTGAGGATCGTGTCTCTCGGAGCTATTACCGTACGGGAACTCATGCGCCGCTATGACCAGGGCGATCGCGACTTCCGTGAACTGAACCTAACCGGTGCCGACCTTTCGGGCCTGGACCTGTCCGGCAGCGACTTCCGCAAAGCCGCCCTCGGATCCGCCTCCCTCAGTCGCACCCACCTTGAAGACGCGGACCTGTCCGATGCGTTTCTCTACGGCGCAGACCTGAGCTACGCCAAGCTCACCCGAGCCAAATTGGACAATGCGGACCTCACAAAGGCCAATTTACAGGGGGCGCTACTGGTGAAATGCAGCCTCACGGATGCGCGCCTGAGCGGGGCCTTGCTCAAGGGCACGAGCCTGTGCGGTGCCGATTTGGCGGGGGTGAACCTGTGCGGTGCGGATTTACAGGGCATTAACCTGCGCTGGGCGAATTTGGATCGGGCGAATTTGAGTTGGACCGATCTGCGGGGGGCGCGCATGAGCGGCTGCTCCCTGAATGGGGCCAACTTGAGCCATACGAAGCTATCCCAGGCGTTTTTGAATGGGGTGGATTTGAGTGGGTTTGACCTAGATGGGGTGAATCTGACGGAGGCGAAGCTCAGCGGCGCGAAGCTGGATCATGCGAATTTGAGTGCGGCGAATTTGGCGGGGGCGCAGATGCGGGTGGCGAACCTGCGGGGGGCGAATCTGAAGGCGGCGAATTTGCGATCGGCGTCGCTGGGGCGGGCGGACCTGACGGAGGCGGTGCTGATGCGGGCGGACCTGACGGCGGCGAATTTGGTGGAGGCGTCGCTGGGGGGCGCGAATTTGAATGGGGCGACGCTGCACGGGACCCAGTTGCTGCGGGCGGAGCTGAGCCGGAGCTATCTCTGGGCGGCGGATCTGGAGTCGGCGGATTTGAGTGGGGCGAACCTCTGCGGGGCGAGTCTGCGGGGGGCGGATCTGGCCAATGCGGTGCTCGATGGGATCGCCTGCGATGACCAAACCCAGATGCCGGAGGGGGCGGAGAGTCGGATGGGGCGATCGCCGATGACGGTGAAGCCAAAGCGCCGATTTTCGTTTCCCCTAGCGGTTTAGGACGGGTGCTGGGGCCGGTCATCTATGCCGCCAGTCCGGTGCCGTAGGGGTTGGGTCTCCCAACCCTCCCCCCGCGATCGCTACAAGCCAGTTCGATCTGGTCACGGCGATCGCGGGGGCTGGTTTTGATTTTTGGGTGGGGCTGGGGGGGTTACGGCGAGTGGGTTTTGAAGATGAGGTGTTCGAGTTCGGCAATCGCGCGCTCTAGGTCATCGTTAACAATCTGGTGATCAAATTCATGGGCGGCGGCCAGTTCCGTGCGGGCGCGATCGAGGCGTTTGGCGATCGCGGCATCGGAGTCTTGGCCCCGGCCCCGCAGTCGCCGTTCCAGTTCCTCATCCGAGGGGGGCAGCACAAAAATCTGGAGGGCGCTCGGAAAGGTTTGGCGCACCTGCCGCGCCCCCTCTAGCTCGATTTCCAGCAGGGCGCGATCGCCCAGGGCCACCTTGGTTTGCAACGGTTCGCGGGGGGTACCGTAGCAGTTGCCCGCAAATTCCGCCCATTCCAAAAAGTCCCCGGCGGCCACCATGGCGTCGAAGCGATCGCGGCTCAGGAAGTAATAATCCTGGCCGTCCGTTTCACCGGGGCGGGGCGATCGCGTCGTGGCCGAAATCGACAGGTGCAGCTCCGGGTGGCGATCGCGCAAGGCCCGCACCAGGGTTCCCTTGCCCACGCCGCTCGGGCCAGACAGGACAACCAACTGCCCTATCCCCTGCGCATCCATTGGGGCCTCCAGCGGCGGAGTCACCGTTTCTGGCTCAATGCCGGTTTCGAGTTGCGGTTCGATATCGATGGAATTAGACGGTTGCGCCACGGCCTGAACTGCTGCCCACGAGCGAAGGAATTGCTTCGGCTATCTTCAAGGATTCCCTAGCCCTTGGCAACCGCCGCGATCGCCCCATCGGGACTTGGGCGCAGACCGGTCCCGAACGGCACAGGGGTCAGGCGTCCTTTTCCTTCCCCATCAGGAGACGGTTGGCCACGGTTTCCGGCTGAATCGCCGACAGGACCACATGGCCCGAGTCCGCCACAATCACCGCGCGGGTGCGGCGACCATAGGTGGCGTCAATAAGCTGGCCGCGCTCCTTGGCTTCGCTGACAATGCGCCGAATCGGGGCGGAGTCTGGACTGACAATGGCAATAACGCGGTTAGCAGCCACGATGTTGCCAAAGCCAACGTTGATGAGCTTAATATCCATGGCTCAGTAGGGGCGGGCTCGCTATAGAGGTGATGCTTCCTTATTCAGGTTAGCTTTCTTTAGCAAAGGCTGCCAATGGCTCTTTTTTTAGAAGAAATTCTGATTTTCTGGGCCAAATTCCTCAATATTGCCTTCAATTTTTCTAGGCGGTGTGATCGCGATCGCGGTTGCTAAAGTCCGGCCCGGTGGCCCTTGGGGGAGATGGGGCCAGGGGGGCAGCGGAGGAGCCTATTGACCGGCGGGGCCACGGGCGCGGGGCGGAAATCATGGGGGTTCTATAACATTTCCTGCGGTCCGTGTAAGTGAGCGATGTCATTAAGGCGGCGGATTTGCCAGAGATCCGTGTTGTAGCGGTTGTGCTGATGATGGGTTTCGTTAGCATCTAGGGCGCGGTGCCAGCGATCGCGATCGAGCCGAAACTCATAGCGGCCGGTGTTTGCGGTGGGTAGCTTCCAACTGCGATCGCTGCCGAGGAGTTCGCTAATTAGGTGTTTCATGATCCAACTGTGGGTGAAGACCCAGACGCGATCGCGATCGTCCGTTTCGGCAAAGAGGCGTTGGAGGAAGGTGCGGGCGCGATCGCGGCCATCGGTGGGGGTTTCGCCGCCGGGGATGGGCAGCCAGTCGGGGCTCGCTTCCAGTTGGGCGCAGAGATCCCCGTGGCGCGATCGCGATTCCGCCCAGGTGAGGCCCGTGAAAATGCCGCAGTCGTTTTCCTGGAGGTTGTCGTCCGGTTGGGGCTCGGGCAGGGCGATCACCGCCGCCGCCTCGAAACTTTGCCGCGCGATCGTCGCCGTTTCCGCCGCCCGCACCAGGGGGCTGGTGTAGATGCGCGTCGGGGTCCAGTGCTCCTTCGCCAGGTATTGACCGAGCCGCTGGGCCTGCTGGCGACCCAGATCCGTCAGGGCATAGTCGCTGCGCCCCTGGAGCCGCTGTTCCACATTGCCGATCGATTGCCCATGCCGAATGATTGCCAGATCCATAGGTCGTTGGGGGGTAGAAGGCGAGGATTGGGAGAGGTGTCCCGTAGAATAGGGTCCGTAGGTCTAGATCCCATCACGGCGCACGAGTCCCATGCTATTGAAGTCCACGACCCGCCATGTTCACCTGTTCGCTGGCACGGTTCAAAATGATGCCATCGTGCCCTGTGGCGATCGCCTAACCCTGACGCTGGATCCCGACAATGAATTCCTGTGGAATGATGCGGCGGTGCAGCGGGTGCGGGCGGAGTTTGAACGGCTCGTCGCCGCCAGCAACGGGGCGGAGTTGACGGAATATAACCTGCGCCGCATTGGCTCGGATCTGGAGCACTTCATCCGGGGCCTGCTCAATGACGGGGCGATCGCCTATAACTTGGAAACCCGGTCCTTGAACTACAGCATGGGCTTGCCTCGGGTGGCTCAAGACTAGGCGGGTGGCCGATTCCTTTTCCCCTGGCCCTGGCCCGGTGGTTCCTATGTCCCAGTCTCCTGTGTCCCGGTTTCGATGGATGGCGATGGGGTGTTGCGCTGCCCTCGGGGCGATCGCGGGGGGGCCGTCGGGGGCGATCGCCCAGGTGGTGGCGGCTCCGGACGGGACGGGGACGGTCGTGGTGCCGGTGCCGGGGGCGGAGGAGGCGGTGGTGATCGGCGGTGGTTCCCCTTCGGCGGATGGGGTGAACCTGTTCCACAGTTTTTCGCAATTTGATTTGCCCGCCGGATCCACGGCAATTTTCCAAGACAGCCCTGGGATCCAAAATATTCTGGGGCGCATTGGGGGCGATCGCGCCTCGCAGATCAATGGGCTTTTGCGCAGTGACGGCGGCGCGCGGCTGTTTTTGATCAACCCCGCCGGTCTGATTTTTGGCGATGGGGCCGTGGTGTCCGTGGGGGGCAGTTTTATCGCGACCACCGCCAGCGGCGTGCGCTTTGGCGATGGGGGTTGGTTTAATGCCGTCGGGGCCAATGAATATGCGCGATTGACCGGGGCTCCCGATGCCCTGGCGTTTCCCAGCGCCAATCCTGGCGGCCTGATCCATACGGGAGCTTTGCGGGCCGGTGCCCTGGGCCTGCTGCCGGACGGGGGGGCGCAGGTGGCCCTGATCGGTGGGGCGGTGGTGTCTACGGGGGCCGCGATCGCCAATGGTGGCCCCGTGTCTTTGGTGGGGGTGCCGGGGGGGCAGGGGGTGATCCTGCGGCCCGTGGGCTCGATTTTGGGGATTGAGGTGGTGCCGCCGGGGAATTTTTCGACGCTGCCCAATGGGTTGGGGTTTGAGCCGCTGGCCCTGCCGGTGCTGCTGACGGGGGAGGCGGGGGCGATCGCAACGGGATTAGAAGTCAATGATCGCGGTGAGGTGGTCCTAGTCGAGCAGGGGCAGGCCGCCGCGATCGCGGCGGGAACAGTGGTGGTGGCGGGGGAAGTTGGGGGCGATCGGCCCGGAGCGATCGTGCAACTGATCGGGACGCCGGTGGTGGATCTGCGGGAAGCGCCTGCCCCCGCTGCACCCCCCGAGGGGCCGACATTGCCCTTCGATCCAGAGCTGGATCCGGAGCGGGCGATCGCCTTTGAGCCGGAGCTTAAGGACGGCGGCGATCTGAAGGCCGGAGAGGGGGGCGGCTTCCTGGGCAACGGTCCCCTGGGGGAGTTTGAGGGGCCTGACTTCGACGGGTTTGAACCGGAGGGGGAAGGGGGCGAGTTGGGACCGAGGGGAGAATTGGGGCCACGGGGAGAATTTGAGGGCCATGCGGAGAATGGCCCCCTGGCGGACAGACCTTTGGAAGATAGGCCCTTGGCGGATGGTCCCCCAGAGGATAGCCCCTTAGAAGATAGACCTTTGGGGCCGGGGGAGAGGGATCTGGAGGACGAGGGGGGGCCGGGCGATCGCGCCTTTGATGGCCCCTTGGCGGACGGGGATTTTGACCCATCGGCCCTGGGGGGCGAGTTGGATTTGGACTTGGATTTTAGTGACGCGGGGGCGTGGCTGGCGGGGGAATTTGATCGGGGGGTTGGCCTACTGGAGTTGGGCCGCGAGCAGCAGTTGAGTCAATTTTTCGAGCGGGATTGGGCCACCGAAACGAACAATGTGGGGGATATCCGCGATCGCCTCGCCCAGGGGGCGGCGGATACCCAAACCAATACGGCCCTGGTGTATGTGGTGCTGCAACGCGATCGCCTGGAAACCATCACCATCACGGCCCAGGGGGAACCCGCCTACCACAGCGTGTCGGTTGATCGCGAGACGGTGTTGGCAACGGCGCGCCAGTTCCGTGCCCAGTTGACCAATCCCCTGGACCTGGACCGGGAACCCCCGTCCTACCTGGCGGCTAGCCAACGGCTCTATCGCTGGATTATTCAACCGATGCTGGCGACCCTGCGCGATCGCGGCGTCGATACCCTGCTCCTGTCCCCCGGCGAGGGGCTGCGGCTGGTGCCCTATGCGGCCCTCCACAGCGGCCAGGGGTTTCTAGTAGAAGAATTCGCGATCGCCACCACCCCCAGCATCAACCTGACCGATACGCGCTACAGCAGCATCCGCGATGCGCCGGTGTTGGCCATGGGGGCGTCCCAGTTTGAAGCCTTGCCCCCGCTGCCCGCCGTGCCCCTAGAACTGCGGACGATCGCGCGATCGCTCCCCCCCATCCTCGACCAAAATTTCACGATCGCCGCCCTCCAAACCCAGCGCCGCGAAACCGCCGCCCCCATCCTGCACCTGGCCACCCACGGGGAATTTAACGGCACCCACCCGGCGGAGTCCTACATCCAGTTTTGGGGCAATGAACGGATCACCCTCGATCGCCTCGCGGACCTCCAACTCAACGATCCGCCCCTGGAATTGCTGGTCCTGAGCGCCTGCCGCACCGCGATCGGTGACCAGCGCAATGAACTGGGCTTCGCGGGCCTCGCCGTCCAGGCGGGCGTCAAATCCAGCCTCGCGAGCCTGTGGTCCGTCAGCGACGCCGGAACCCTCGCCTTCATGGCCGAGTTCTATCAGCAGCGCACCCAAACCACCACCAAGGCCAAGGCCCTGCAAGCAACCCAACGGGCAGTCATTCAGGGGCAGGTGGCGATCGCGGAGGGCCGCCTGGTCACCCGTGGCGCAGCGACGCCCATTGATTTGCCCAACACCCGCGCCGCCATTAACCTGCGCCACCCCTACTACTGGTCCGGCTTTTCCCTGGTGGGGAGCCCCTGGTGATCGGGCGGCGTGTCCTAAAAATGATTGAAATGACCTGACCGTTTTAGGAACATCTAGCGATCGCGGTTCGCGGCCAACTGCTGACGGATGCGGTCAAAGGTGCCGCCACTTTCAAAGAACTTTTTCTGGATTGCGCTCCAGCCGCCAAAGTCCGCCGCCGTGGCCGGATTGTCCACCGCCGGATGGGTCGCCGCCAGGGCTGGGGTCGCCGCGATCGCCGGATCAATGGACCGAAACCCCGTTGCCGCAAAGGCGCGCTGGGCCTCGGGGGTGAACAAAAAGCGCACAAACGCCTCCACCACCTCCCGATTGCCGTGGCGTTCCACATAGCGATCGACGATCGCCACCGGGTTCGCGATTTCCACATTGCGCCGGGGCACCAGATAGGGCAACTCCTCCCCATTGAGGGCCGCTAAAATCGCCTCATTTTCATAATTCACCAGCACATCGCCCCGCCGCTGCTTATAGAAAATGCCCGTCGCCTCCCGCGCATCCCTCGGCAGAAGCGGCGCATTGCGATAGACCTGCTTCACAAACGCCTCCGCCGCCGCCTCCCCGCGATCGCTCGCCGCGTGCCATAGGGCCAGAAAAGTCCAGCGGGCCGCCCCCGACGTTTTCGGATCCGGCGTCAGAATACTCACATCCGGGCGGATCAAATCTTCCCAATCCTCGATTTGCTTCGGGTTGCCATCGCGCACAATCAGCGCCACAACGGAGGTGGTGGGGACGCTCTGGTTGGGCAATTCCGCCTCCCAGCCCGGATCAATCAGGCCCGTTTCCTCCAGCTTTTCCACATCGAGCCCCAGGCCCAGATGCACCACATCGCCATCGAGGCCGTCAATGAGGGCGCGGGTTTGGGAGCCTGAGGGGCCGTAGCTTTGGCTGACGATCACCTCCTGGCCGTTGTGCTCCTGTCGCCACCGTTCAGCAAAGGCGGGGATGATTTGGCTGTAGGCCGCCTTCATGGTGTTGAGTGACACTAAGGTGAGTTCCACGCGATCGCGCGGGCCACCCCCACAGCCCCCCAAGCCCAGGGCCAGCACCGCCACCGCCAGCCACGACCCAAGCCGAGCGAGCCAACGGCGATCGCCCCGCGCTTGACGTTGATCTTGATCTTGATCTTGACTGGCCTGGAGCCCATGGCCCCCAATTCCTTGCCGCCCCACGATTTTGTCCCACTCCCTGCTGCGGACCAACGACCCATCCTAGCGCGATCGCGCGATCGCACCCCAATGCTAAACTCGTATCGAGAACGATTATCATTCCTTAAGGGTCAGCGCCCCATTTCCCCCGCGCCCCCTGCCCTAGGAATTGTCCTTTAGACCGCGCCTGGGCAATTGCCCTTTCGATTTAGTTTTAGGGCCATTTTTAAGCCATTTTGCGACCCCTTCACCCTGAGATCCGTTGACCGTTCCCCATGCTGAATATTGTTTCCCTTTCGGCGACCTATCGCGGCTATGCGGCCCTAAATGGGGTTTCCCTGGTGGTGCAGCCCGGAGAATGTGTGGCGTTGGTGGGGCCGAACGGGGCGGGCAAAAGTACGCTCCTGAAGGGGATTTTGGGGCTGTTGCCCCTGACGGCGGGGCAAGCATTTTGGCGCGATCTCCCGGTGGCGGCGGTGCGGCGGCGGGTGGCCTATTTGCCCCAGAGATCGCGGGTGGACTGGGACTATCCCGTGTCGGCGGGCAATGTGGTACTGATGGGGCGTACGGCTCAAATGGGCTGGTGGCGAGGGTTTGACCGATCTGCGCGGCGGGCGGCCCAGGAGGCGATGGAGCGGCTCGGGGTGTGGGGACTGCGCTACCGGCCCGTGGGGCAACTCTCGGGGGGGCAACAGCAGCGGGTGTTTCTGGCCCGGGCGATCGCCCAGGAGGCGGAATTGATTATGTTTGATGAACCCTTGGCGGCGGTGGATCGTCAGAGCGCTCACATTGTGAATGAGGCGATCGCCCAGTTACGGCAGGCGGGTAAGGCGATTTTAGTGGCGACCCACGAATGGGGCGACGATCTGGGGCGGTACGATCGCCTAGTGCTGCTCAACCGTTCGGTGATTGCGGCGGGGGTTCCGGCGGCGGTGATGACGCCTGAAAATTTGCGGCGGGCCTATGACTGTTCTGACCTCATGCCGATGACCGTGGCGGAGCCGACGCGATCGCCCTTTGCCTGTTGATTTTTTAGACGCTTGACGCAAGCTGCTGATCTGCCAATCAAGCCCCATCAACCCACCGCAAAGCCATTATATTGACGCATAAAGGGCGAGTGATAGGCCAAAACAATATCTTCCCTAGGAACTCCTTGCTCCAGTAGCTCATTGGCAACCCCCACCTCTGTGCCATCGTACTGAATCCAGGCTTTGCCATCCTTCAGATCAATATGAATGAGAACGCCATAAACGCGGCTTTTCTTGAGCCATCCCGCCCGCAGAACTTGGTGGCGATCGCGCTCTAGGTCGAACAAAATTTCCATTTCAATGTCACCAAATGCCGGTTTGATTTCGCCATGGGCCAGTAGGGTTTCCCGGATGATTTGGCGATATTGAATCACCTGATCCATTAAATAATTCTCAATCACATTAAGGAATAAATCTTTGTCGCCGAAATTCATAGCCTAAGCATGGACTCACGCAGTGATCAATAAAAAAGCATAGGCAAATTCAGAGATTCTCTTGTAAATGTTGCAAGGGGTGAATGAGTGGAGGCAGATTGTTTTGAATAGTTGACCAGGTAATTCGCAGATTCACTTGAAAATATTCGTGAGCCATAATGTTTCGCATGTCGCTCATTAATCGCCATGGCAGTTCTGGTGCTAGAGCCTGAACATCAGCCGGAATATTCATGGCTGCTTCACCAATGACGATCAGATCATAAAGTACTGCTTTTAGGATTGTCTCGTCCTGACTGAATTCCTCAAATCCCATTCCAGCAGTTCGTCGTTGGATGGCATCAATGGCATTGAGAATATCTTGGATTCGTTCTTTGGCGGATCTAGAAGACATGAATTGCTTCCTCTAGAATCGGCTGTCGAAGATGCTCTTTCAGGGCGTCGGCTGTACCTAGATCAACGGAACATTTAAATAGATCTTCCAGGTAGTGCTTGATTTGAAAAAACTCGAAGAAGCCAAGATTTTCGTTTAGTTCGATTAAGATATCAATGTCGCTTTGGGGGGTCGCCTGATCGCGGGCAACGGAGCCGAAAAGCTTTAGAGATTTAATGCCAAGCGCGCGCAGCTCTTCCTGATGAAAGCTGACTAAGTTCAGCGCCTCTGATTTCTGCATATTTCTACCCCTTGTTTGATGCGAAAGGAATCTCGCTTTCAGAATTTAGAGACTTCTGACAAGGTCAAAAAATTAATGCCTCACATTGGCAGAAAGCTTGGCGAGCCCGCTACATTCTTGAATTAGGATACGTCCATTCCCAATCGAGATTTATTTAATTTCAATGCCTCTGGCTTTCCAAAATTCAATACGTTCACGGTTGGCTCTTTCGATCTTCGCTTGTCTTAGATTCTCGTTCAGTACCGCTGAGATTTGCGTAGACATATGGCTGTGATAATTCTCGCTCACACTCTGGGTAGGTTGTAAGAAGCTGATAACGCTTGCGCCTAAGTTTTTCCACCATAGACCTTGCTGAGAAGATAAATTCAATCCATAGAGGACGTAATTTGCAAAGTGTTCACAGTTGTTGAGGCAAATGTTGTACTTCGCGGCTGCCATAAACTTCTTGACTCGTTCCATCTCTTGAGGAGTTATCCGCATCCTTCCTCGTACCTCTAAACCATTTGGCCCCCATCCCAAAGAGTGATTAAGACAATTGGACTCGCTGAGGAAGTAGTGGTCCGCTAGGCCGACTAACCCATGAATAGGAGTCTTGCAAACTCTCAAAACGCTTGATTCAATCAGTTCAAAACTCATGTTGATTGCTGAAGGCCCAAAGGCGTTTATCTTGCGACTAGGCTTGAATCTGGAATGGGCTAGGCTCAAGATTTTTGTTTGAGGTTGGGGGCAAGCCACACTCGATAGGCCACATAAATCAAAATTCCTAGGAATGTGGCGCTAAAAATGGCGGCGACGATGCTCACGGCAATCCGCAGCAGGGATAGGCCAATGAAGAGGGCCGCGATCGCGGCGATCGCCTTCCCCACCGTCGGCAAACTTGAAAACCAATTGCCCACCTGCCGCACCAGGATATTCAACTCCGCCGACCAATTCGTCACCGGAGCCGCCGGATCGGGATTGATCGGAGGAGTCGGGCGGGGGCTATCCTGCTCGATTTCCGCCTCTAGAGCCCGTAGCCGCGCTTGCAGATCGCGATCGCCAGACTGAGGCCCATGGAACTGAGGATCCGTCATAGGTTCTTCGGGGGGTAGAACGACACCAACGCTGTGAAAGCTCACCCTTCCTAATCTAGGCCACCTGACGCTGAACCGTAGCCGTCCCCTGCCCAAAGGCCGCGATCGCCTCCCAGGCCATCAGATCCGCCAGCAAACTTTCATAGCCCAACTCATTGGGGTGGAGGCCATCGTCCCCCATGCGCGCCGCGATCCAGTCCATGCCGCGCCCCATCCACAGATCAAAGCAGTCAAAGTAGGGAATGCCGCGCACCTCGCAGCTACGGCGCGTAATTTCCTTGTAAGCGTACTGATCCGCGTGGTTGTAGTACAAACAGCCCATAAACGGCATCCGCTCCGGCACCACCGGCACCATCCCCACAAACACCGTCGGGCAAAATCCCTGGGCGCGATCGAGCAAATCCGCGATCGCACTCACAAAATCCCCCTGGGCCGTCATGATGCGCCCATCGGGCCGCCCCACCCGAGGCGTATCATTGGTGCCCACCGACAGAATCAGGCGATCGGGCGTGCGGTTGCGCAACTCCCCCCGACTCATAAACTCCCCTTCGAGCCGCTCTAGCACCTGCTGGGCCTTATCGCCGCGCACCCCCAGGTTATAGAGCACCGGCCCTGCCGGATCCGGGCGCATCCACTGGCGGCGCAGGCGATCCACCCAGCCGCCGCCGCTCCAGTCGCCGTAGCCGTAGACCAAACTATCGCCCAGGGCCAAAACCTTGAGGGGATGGGCGGCCTTTTGCATCAGATTAGACGGGGCAGCGGCATTCGTCGGCGCAGGGGCCGCCACGGCGCGGGGGGAAAACGGAAACGGATCGGGAGCCAGGGTAATGGTCATGGCAATCCACAGACGGCAAGGGGGGCAAAGTCGGGCGCGTTTGGCCATAGCCCTCGCACCCAGGGGCACGATCGCGGCGGATGTGTCCTAGGGCGGTAGTGGTCCATCGCCAGTTGACAGGGACTTTAACACTCGATCGGACCGTTGTTAAGTTTCATCAAACCAATTTGCTAAATGGTGATCGCCCCGCGATCGCGTCCCCATAACCGTTTCAGCCTGATGAGAAGTTCAATCAATAGCGATCGGTTGCGGACGATACATCCCCCAGTCCCCAGGGGTGGGCTACGGCTCAGATCTTCCCGGCCGGTGGCCTCGGGTCCGGTGATGCTGAAGGTTCCCCACGGATGGGGGCAAACGGTCCGCGATCGCCCCCGGCGGCCCAGGATCCTCAGACGCCTAGGGGGCCAGGGTAACCGGTTCCGGGGTGGCACTGCCGAGGGACGGGGCCGACCGCTGGTGGGACGCCTGGGCCTCCACCCAATCGGGCCGCAGATGCTTGGCCCCCCGCAGATAGACGTGGTGGATCGTGGCCGCCGGTTCTGGCGTATTGAAATGGATCAAAAAGCGGATGCACCGTTCCAGGCTGCCGGCCACATGCATGTGCTGCACATCCATCAGGGGCACATTGCACCAGTTGGGCCGCTCCCGGGCGATCGCGGCGGGAAACACCGCATCGAGGTCACGGGTGACGGAAAACGTCACACTAATCACCTCATCTAGGTCGAGATCGTTGTGGGCTTCCAGATCGTCGAGCAGTTCGTGAACCGCGTCCCGGATCGCGTCGCGCGTATTTTCCGAAACCGTCGTTGCACCTCGAATTGCTCGGACTCGCCAACCCACGTTGTTTGCCTCCTGCTGGTTTGAGGTCGCCTGGGGCGATCTGGATACGATACCTGCATCCAATGGCCCGTTCCGACGGGGATCGGCGGGGGCCTTGCGCCGGGGTGCGGCATAGGACGCTGCACCATCCTTTATAGCTCATATGGTCCAGTTCCTCGCCGCCCTTGGGGTGGGCGATCGCGGTGACCCTGGCTTTCTGGGGCCGGTGACCCTAGCGGCGCACCTGGAGCCGTTGGGAGACGATCGTCATGCCCTCCCCCGACACGAGGATGGCGCTGAGCCAGCGATCGTCGCCAGCGGCCCCGGCCCGACCCTGCTTGAAGAGGCCACCGCCCGGAATCACGGTGGGCTGGAAATTGTGGGGGAGGCCATGGAGTCGGGGGCGGGTGGCTTGGATGGTGGCGGCTCCCGCGAGCACCTGGTTACCGAGGGGACCGCGCACAAAGGCGTTGAATTCAAAGGCGTCACCGGGCCGCACCTGCTCGGGGGCGATCGCCTGGACTTCGGGGGGCCGCTCTCCAATGCTCAGTTGCGATCGCTCGGCGAGGATTTCCTGGGCCACGATCAGACCATTCCGCAGGGTTTGGCGCGATCGCACGGTGGCGGTCAAGGTGGCGTTTCGGCCCAACTGCTGCCCCGTGGCGGTCAAGGTGGTGCTGGTTTCCACCTGGATTTCATCGCGCGATCGCCGCCAGTCGCCAATTTCCGTCCGATAGGTCACCGTCTCGAACTGGTCCCACAGGGCCGTTAGCGCCTCCTGCAAGCCGTCGCGGGTGAGGCCATCGGCGGTGCGGAAATCATCGCCATAGGCCGCTAACACGCTGTCAATGTCGCGATCTCTCGCCGCCTGATCGAGCCGATTGACTAAATTCTGAAGATCCGCCGGAGGCACCGCCGCCGCCGCCACGGACGACAGCCCAGACGATCCTACCGAGGGCATCAGGGCCGGGGCGATCGCCCAACAGCAGCCCGTCAGCAGCAGCAGGCCAACGGATCGACGGCCCAGGGACCGAAACGTCCGGCGCAGGGGGGGCCGGGACCACAGGAGGGAAAAGCGGGCAGCCATGGAAATGGTAACGTGGTGGGGGTGAAAGGTGGGGTCGTCCCAACGGATCGCGCGGCGGCCTCTGGCGCTGCCCCGCAAGGCTAAAAAACCTTGCCCTCGCGGCGGATCCATGGCCTTGACCCATCAAGTTCGCCCATTGTAGCTTTCCCCCCGTTCTCGACTTCAGAGACTTCAGCATTGGCTCCAGGTTTGGCATCAGGATCTCGACGGTTACTCATCGCAGCGAGCGGCACGGGGGGCCATATCTTTCCGGCCCTGGCGGTGGCCCAGCAATTGCCCGACTGGCAGGTGGAATGGCTGGGGGTGCCCGATCGCCTCGAAGTAAAACTCGTTCAGGACTATCCCCTCCATCGGGTGGCGGCGGGCGGGTTTCAGGGGCCGCTGGGCCTGGGGACCCTGCGGACGGGGTTGCAGTTGATCCGCGCCATTTGGCAGGTGCGGCGGCTGCTGAAGCTGGGCAAGTTTTCGGGGGTGTTTACGACCGGGGGCTATATTGCGGCTCCGGCGATTCTGGCGGCGCGATCGCTGGGGATTCCGGTGCTGATGCACGAGTCCAATGCCCTGCCGGGGAAGGTGACCCGCTGGTTTGGCCCCGCCTGCACCGTGGTGGCGTTGGGGTTTGCCGCCGCCGCGTCCTATCTACCGAAGGCCCGGACCCTGTGGACGGGGACGCCGGTGCGATCGGATTTTTTGGTGCCCGCGCCGCTGGCGTTGCCCATTCCCGATTCGGCTCCGCTGATTGTGGTGGTGGGGGGCAGCCAGGGGGCGCTGGCGGTGAATCAACTGGTGCGGCAGGCGGCTCCGGCCTGGTTTGCGGCGGGGGCGTGGGTGGTGCATTTGGTGGGCGATCGCGACCCGGATGCCTATGCCCTGGAGCATCCCCAATATTTGCCGATGCCGTTTTTTGACAATATGGCGGCCCTGCTGCAACGGGCGGATCTGGCGGTGAGTCGGGCGGGGGCGGGGACGTTGACGGAGTTAGCGATCGCGAAGACCCCGGCCATTTTGATTCCCTACCCCTTCGCGGCGGACGATCACCAAACGGTCAATGCCAAGGCGTTCGCCGACTGCGGTGCAGCGCGGGTGTTTCCCCAGGGGGATCTGACGGCGCGGGATTTGCAAGATGTGGTGCTCGATCTGCTCGATGATCTGCCCCGCCGGGAGCGCATGGCCCGCAATGCCGCCGCGATCGCGGTGCCCGACAGCGCCATCCAGTTGGCCCAGCTCGTGGAGCGCTACGCCATTGGCAGTCACCGCTAGGGTGATCGCGTCCCCTGTCCCCTTCACTGACCCGTTCTATGCATGACGATCCGGCTGAACTGCACGCGGGCGATCGCGTGGCCCTCGTGGCGGTGCCCCAAATCCTCAAAACCGCCGAACCGCTGCCCATGCTGCGCCCCCCCAATCTCCTGGCCGTGGGCGATCGCGGCACCCTCCTGGGGCGAAAACCGGGCAACACCTGGGCCGTGCGGTTCGATCGCGGAGCCTACCTCATCGGCCAGCAATATCTGCGGCCCCTCCCGCCCGATCCCCTTGAGAATTCCCCAGGAGCCTAACCGTGGCCGACCGCGATCGCCCCATCATCGCCCTCTATCCCGGCAGCTTTGACCCCATCACCCTCGGGCACCTGGACATCATCGAACGGGCCAGCAAAGTCTTTGATCGGACCCTCGTGGCCGTCCTGCAAAATCCGAAAAAAGAACCCCTCTTCACCGTCGAAGAACGGATCCACCTGATCGAACAATCCACCGCCCATCTGCCCCAAGTGGAGGCCATCACCTTCAGCGGCCTCACGGTGGAATGTGCCCATCAGCGGGGGGCCACGGTGCTCATTCGCGGCCTGCGGGTGATGTCAGACTTTGAATTCGAGCTACAAATGGCCCATACCAACAAAACCCTGTCCGAGGAAATCGAAACCGTGTTCCTCGCCACGCGCAATGAGTATAGTTTTCTCAGCAGTAGCCTGGTAAAAGAAATTGCGCGGTTTGGCGGTCCCGTCGATCGCCTCGTCCCTGAGCCAGTCATCGCGGAGATCCAGCAACGATGTTTTCCCAACCTCCCTCCGGCGTAACCCCTAGCGGCGGCGCGATCGATCCCAATGGTCCGGTGGGGGCAGTCCCGCCTGCGGCCGCTGCCCCTGCGCCGTCGGCCACTGGGGAGGGGACCGCGCCGGAGGGCAGTTCGATCCAACAGGAGCTCGATCGCCTGGAAGAAATGGTGCTCGATAGTCCTCGGGTGCCTTTTGGTAAACGGACCCTGGTGGATGAGGAGCAGTTGCTCGATCAGCTCGATACGATTCGCTTGAGTTTGCCGGCGGCGTTCCGGGAGGCGGAGGCGATCGTCCGTCAGCGGGAACAGGTGCTCTACCAGGCCGATCGCCGCGCCCAGGATATTTTGGATGCGGCGCGTCAGGAGGCGGCCCGGACGGTCCATGAGACGGCGATCGTTCAGCAGGCCCAGATGGAGGCGGAGGCTATCCGCGATCGCGTGCAGCAGGAGTGCGAGGCGGCCCGGAACCAGACCCTGGCGGAAATCGACCAGATCCGGGAGGAGGCGACGGCGGAACTGGAGGAAATGCGCCGCACCGCGATCGCGGAATGTGAAGCCATCCAGGAGGGGGCGGATGATTATGCCGATCGCGTCCTGGGCAACATTGAACGGCAGTTGGGGGAAATGCTGCGGGTGATCCGCAACGGCCGCCAGCAGCTCCAGCAGCAGTCCCTCCGGGCCAGTGAGGCGAACAAGAAGTACTAAATTAACGGGCTCTGATGCGATCAGTTCGGCGCGGGTCGGCGCGATCGCGTTGCTAGCGTTTTGGGGAGATGAGGGCGATGGATCTCGGGGCAGCGGACCTGACGGTATTTTTCAGGGGGCAGTTGGCGGACTGGGGGCTCAATCCGCTCCTGGGGCCATCCCCGAGGCGACAGGATTTGCCCGTGCCGGGACCGACCCTGGCGACGGCCTATCCCCTGGCCCTGGAGGTGGGCGATCGCGCCTTCCGCAACTGGGTGACCGATGACGGCGGGGCCAAGGCGGACTGCTATGAATTGCTCGTGGAGCAACCGACGCGGCTGACGGCCACCCTGGGGGCGGAGGGGGCGGCGATGGATCTGCTGCTGGGGAGCGATCGCGATGGCAGTGGGGTGATTGATCGGCCCGATGAGCGGCTGGCCCAGGCGATCGCGCCGGAGGGGGGCCAAGAGGAATTTGATATTTTGCTCAATCCGGGGCGCTACTGGCTCGAAACGCGATCGCGCGGCCGCGCCACCTCCTATACCCTCAAGCTGAGTGCCGCAATCGCCACGGACACCCCCCCGCCCGCCCTCGCGGGTTTGCTGCGGACGCCGCCGGAACAGATCGCCAGCGCCGTGGATTGGATTACCTTCAAAACCAATGCCCTGCCCCTGTGGAACGAGGTGGCCCAGCAGGCGGTGCGCAATACGGCCCCAGGACCAACGATCGCTGCGCGGGCCTACGCGATCGTCAATACGGCGGCGTTCGATGCCTGGTCCGCCTACGAGGGTCCGGCGGTGGGGACCCAGTTGGGCGATCGCCTCCAGCGGCCCGCGTCGGAAGATTCGGTGCAGGCGCGCAATGCGGCGGTGAGCCATGCGGCCTACCGTGCGTTGCTGGATCTGTTCCCCAGCCAGCGGTTTCTGTTTGATGCGGCCATGGCGGCCCTGGGGCTAGATCCGGCGGCGGGAACGGGGGATTTAACGGGCGATCGCGCCTCCTCCTCCTTCCGCTCCCAAACGCCGATCCCCACCAAGGCCCAAAGGCAGGCGCAACTGTTGGGCGATCGCCCCGCCCAGGTGGGTCGTCAGGCGGCGGAAGCACTTTTGGCGGCGCGGCACCAGGATGGCTCGAACCAATTGGGCGATCGCGGCGGCGGCCCCTACCAGGACTACACGGGCTATGCCCCCGTCAACGGCCCCTTCAGTCGCGAGCAGCCCCCCGCCGATCCCAACCGCTGGCAGCCCCTCACCACTCCCCTCGGGGATCCGAACGGACGCCCCCAAAGATTTTTGACGCCCCACTGGGGCACCGTCACCCCCTTTGCCCTGGAGACGGGTGCCCAATTCCGCCCCGGCCCGCCGCCCCAGTTCGGCAGCCCGGAGTATGAGGCCCAGCATCTGGAGATCCTCAACCTCAGCGCGGCCCTGGGCGATCGCGAAAAAGTCATCGCCGAATTCTGGGAGGACGGCCCCGGCACCTCCTTCCCGCCGGGCACCTGGATCGGCTTTGGGAGTTTTGTGTCGCGCCGCGATCGCCACAGCCTCGATCAGGACATGGCCCTATTTTTCCCCCTCGCCAACGCCCTTCTCGACGCCAGCATCGCCGCCTGGGATGTCAAGCGCACCTACGACAGCCAGCGCCCGATCACGGGGATTGCCGCCCTCTTTGGCGATCGCCCGGTGGAAGCCTGGGGCGGGCCGGGGAAAGGCACCCAAACCATTCCCGCCAATCAGTTTTTGCCCTATCAAGCCTTGACGGCCCCCACGCCCCCCTTTGCGGAATATGTGTCCGGCCACAGCACCTTCAGCGCGGCGGCGGCGACGATCCTCCAGCGGGTGACCGGGAGCGATCGCTTCGGCAACAGTTTCACGCAACCGGCGGGGGCCAACCGGTTCGACGGCGGCGTTTCGCCCCAGCAGCCCGTCACCTTGGCCTGGGATACGTTCACGGCGGCGGCCCAGGAGGCGGGCATCTCGCGGCTCTACGGCGGCATCCATATCGCGGCGGGCAATGAGGCGGGCCAAACCCTCGGTCAACGGGTGGGGGATGCGGTCTGGAATCGCGCGATCGCCCACCTCACGGGCCAGGTTTCCTAAGGGTTGTTGTCCTGTTCGTCGCCCGACCGATCACCCCAAACCCGTTCAACTTGGGACCAGGGATCGCGGGGGCTGGGCGGGAAAACCCCGCCCCTACGGTTGATCGGTTGAAGGAACGATTTTCGGGAGACTCTCTGGGCCGCGATCGCGCGGGAGCCATTCCACCTGTCGAGCGATGTCCGGCAATGTCGCCCCCCGCTGCCCGCGCCACCGTTCCCGCGCCCCCAGCAGACCAATGGGCGTCATGGCCAAATTCAGCCCCAGATCCCCCCAGGCACTGCGCCCCAGGGCCGTTTTGATAAAAACCTTCGGCACCTCCTTGAGCAGCCACCGCCCGCCGCTGCGCACCCAGCCCAGCCGCGATCGCGCCGTCATCAGCGGCACCCCATGGAGTTCATGTAAATAGCGATTGGACGTGCCATAGCGCCGCCACTGGCTCGCAAACTCCGCCCAGGTGGCCCGGTGCCGGTGCCGCACGATCGCCCCCTCCGCCAGCACCAACTTCCAGGCCGTTTCCCGCTGCATCCGCCAGCACAGGTCCGCATCGCCCCCCGTCGTCAGATGGGGACGAAAAAGGCCAATTTCCTCAAACACCCGCCGCCGCACCGCCAAATTCGCCGTCTGGCCATAGGGCAAAAACGAATGGGCCAGGGTGTGTTTCTGGGACAGCACCCCCTGCCGCTCCGCGTAGCGCTCCAGCAAACTATCCCCCGGCAGGGCGCGGATTTCCCCCGCCGCCATCCCCACCGATTCATCCCCAAAGGCCGCCACCAACTGCTCTAGCCACTGGGGTTCCGGGCGACAGTCCCCATCGGTGAAGGCCAAAATCTCCCCCGCCGCCGAGCGAATGCCGCAGTTGCGCGCCCCATAGGACGACTGCACCGCCAACTCCTGCAAAGGCCGCAGCGATCGCCGAGCCGCCCCAAACCGCGCGATCGCCCCCTCCAACACCTCAAACGAGCGATCGCGGCTATTGTTATCCACCAACAAAAACTCCACCCGATCCGCCGGATAGGTTTGGCGCAACAGCCCATCAAGCAACTCCGGCAAATCCGCCACCCCGTTATAAATCGGCACAATCACCGAAACCTCGGGCCTACTCATAAGTTTTGCTGCGGGTAAATTTCAAAATAGCGAGAGTTAAATTTATGAAGTTTATGAAAATCATGAAGACAAGAAGGGAAAATGTTACGCTCCTATGCGGGGATTTCGTCAAAATTTATCAAAAGTAAGCGATTTCTAAGGCGATCTCCAGGATTCTAGGAAAGTTCAGGATCGAGCCCGGTGCCCCCGTCGTCACCGCTTCAGATCCTAGCCCCTATGCCCCCTATCCCATGGGCGATCGCCGCGATCGCAAGGTCCAGAAAAATTCCCCTGGGCCTTGAGCTACCTCTGGATTTTTTCTTGCCCCCCGTTTGCCCCCGACGGGCGCGATCAAGATAGCTCCAGCTTGGCTCCACGTCTCGGCTCCTAGAGTTCATTGCTTTTCCTCAGGACGTGCTTTATGACTGCTCGCGTATTTAATCGAATCCATTTTCGTAATCTTCAGGGTGACGTAACGGGCGGGGTGACGGCGGCGATCGTTTCCCTGCCCATGGCCCTCGCCTTCGGGGTTGCCTCCGGGGTTGGCCCCGTGGCGGGCCTGTATGGGGCCATTTGCATCGGCTTTTTTGCGGCCCTCTTTGGCGGCACCCCCACCCTGATTTCAGAACCCACTGGCCCCATGACCGCCGTAATGACGGCCGTGGTGATTCAAATGACCGCCAGCGCCGGTCCAGGCAATGAAGCCCTGGGGCTGGCGATGGCCTTCACCTCCGTGATGATGGCGGGGGTTTTTCAGATTCTTTTTGGGGTCCTGCGCCTCGGTAAGTACATCACCCTGATGCCCTATACGGTTATTTCAGGGTTCATGAGCGGCATCGGGGTGATCCTGATTGTGCTGCAACTGGCTCCGTTCCTGGGCCATGGGAGCCAGGGGGGCGTGGTCAAAACCCTGCAAGCGCTGCCGGGACTTTTAACCCAGGTGCAGCCGCTGGAGTTGATTTTAGGGCTGCTGACGGTGGCGATTTTATTCCTGACGCCCCGCAAGGTCCGTAAGGTGGTGCCGGCCCAGTTGATTGCTCTGGTGGTGGGGACGCTGGTGTCCTTTGTCATTGTGGGCGATGGGGCGAGTATCCGGCGCATTGGCGAAATTCCCATGGCCCTGCCGACGCTTCAATTGCCGGTGCTGACGGCGGTTCACCTGCGGGAAATTTTGGTGAACGGGGCGATTTTAGGGATGTTGGGCTGTATTGATTCCCTGCTGACGTCGGTGGTGGCGGATAGTTTGACGCGCACCCAGCATGATTCGGATAAGGAGTTGATCGGCCAGGGGATTGGTAATTTGATGTCGGGTCTGATCGGTGGCCTGCCCGGTGCGGGGGCGACGATGGGGACGGTGACGAATATCCAGGCCGGTGGCCGGACGGCGGTGTCGGGTTTGGTGCGGGCGGGGCTGCTGCTGATGGTGGTGGTGGCGATCGCGCCGCTGGTGGAGCCGGTGCCGTTGACGGTGTTGGCGGGTATTGCCTTGAAGGTGGGGTTTGACATTATTGACTGGGCGTTTTTGAAGCGGGCCCACAATATTTCCATCAAGGCGACGTTGGTGATGTATGGGGTGCTGCTGCTGACGGTGTTTGTGGATTTGATTGTGGCGGTGGGGGTTGGTGTTTTTGTGGCGAATATCCTCACGATCCAGCGCATGAGCGAGTTGCAATCGAATTCGGTGCGGACGATTGATAATGCGGATGACCAGTTGATTCTGAGCGATCGCGAGCGATCGTTGATTGATCAGGGGGCGGGTCGGGTGCTGCTGTTCCACCTGAGCGGGCCGATGATTTTTGGGGTGGCGAAGGCGATCGAACGGGAGCATTCTGCCATGAAGGATTGTGATGTCCTGGTGGTGGATTTGCAGGATGTGCCGATGCTGGGAGTGACCTCTTCTTTGGCGATTGAAAATGCGATTTTAGATGCCCTGGATAAGGGGTTGAGGGTTTATCTGGTGGGGGCGACGGGGCAGACGGCGCGCCGCCTGAAGAAGCTGGGGCTGGCGGAGCGGCTGCCGGAGGATCGCTGGTTGATTAGCCGTGAGATGGCCCTCGAAAAGGCGGTGGCTGAGGTGGAGGCGATGGCGGTGGAAACGCTGGATTCGCGATCGCCGGTGACTCCTTAGGGGGTTAGGTTCTCTGCCCTAGTGGCTGTTTTGAAATCCATTGATTGAGAGGATTGGGGGCGCGATCGCGCCCCTTTTTTTGCATCAATCCTGGGGCGATGGTTGTTGTAGCAACAGGATGATGCCGAGGCTGGAAAGGGCGATCGTCGCCAGACGGATCGCATTAAGGAGAGGTCGAGTCTTCCCCCAAAGTCCAAACGCATCTGGTGGGGCGTTGAGCAAACCTTCAAGGGCTGAAAGAATGTAGAAGCCATAGAGCCCCAAAAACAGCCACTTCACCCAGGACTTCTCCTTAACCAGACCCATCACGGCGGTGCTGATGAAAAGGACAGAGATGGCCAGGGAAAGGAACAGCTCCAGACTGGATAGGGTTTGCGAACCCACAACCCCTAGGGAAAGCACCCCACCAGTAATGGTAATGAGCCCTATCATCGCCAAGTTATAGACCTTTGCAGCTTTGGTATAAATCCTGACTTTTGGTGATTGAGCCATGGTCCATTTCTCCTAAAATCCTCGCTGCCTGAGTTACGGTTCCGTAATGCCCTAAGGATCTCCCGTTTCCGCCGATGATATCTCCGAAGGTTGACGGAACGCGACCCGCAGCAGGGGCGGAGCCAGGAACGTGGTCGCAATGACCATCACAATAATCGCCGCATCCAGCGACTCGGACAGCACACCGCTGGCGCTGCCTACCCCCGCAAACACCAGCCCCACTTCACCCCTGGGAATCATACCCACACCGATCGCGAGGCGGTTGAGGGCAGGCATCCCCTCCTTCTGGCCCCAGAGGGCAAACCCCGTCACCACCTTCCCCGCGATCGCGATCGCCACCAAAAACACAGCAATCATCAACCCCAACCGATGCTCCGGCACAAAGGGATTGAGCACACTCAAATCCGTCTTAGCCCCCACCGATACAAAAAACACCGGCACCAGCACATCCGCCACCGGCACCACCTGCTTCGCGATCGCGTGGCGCTTCTCCGTTTCCGCCAGCACCAGCCCCGCCGCAAACGCCCCCAAAATCCCCTCCAACTGGATCGCCGACGCCACATAGGCCAGCCCAAAGGCCAACGTCAGCGACATCACCAGCAACTGGCCGCGCGTCTTCATCTCATTGGTCAAGGCAATGAAATAGGGCACCAGCAGCCGCCCCAGGACCACGGTGCCAATCAAAAAAGCCCCCGCACTGCCAATCAACACCGCCACCCGCATCGGATCAACGGCCCCATCCTTCGCCAAACTCGCCACCACCGCCAGGATCACAATGCCCAGGATGTCATCGAGGACCGCCGCACCGATGATGATCTGCCCCTCCCGGGCGGTGAGCTTTTGCAACTCCGCCAGCACCTTGGCCGTGATGCCGATACTGGTGGCCGTCAGGGCCGCCCCGGCGAAGATGGCCGGTATCGCCGGGGTGCCGAAAATCAGCATCAGGCCACCGGTGCCCAAAACAAAGGGGGTGACCACGCCCACGATCGCCACGATCGCCGCCTGGGGGCCAACGCGCAGCAGTTCATTGAGGTCCGATTCCAGGCCAATTTCAAACAGCAGCAGAATCACGCCCAATTCCGCCAAAATCGAGACCGTTTCGCTGCTAGCGGCAAAAATCTGCGGCAACAGCTCCGAGGGTGCGCCCGCCGTCACCGCTAGGGTCCGCATCAGGAGCGAGTCGGCGGCGGTGGCTCCCCCTTCGGGAAAGGTGAGTAAATCCAAGGCGGACACCCCAACCACCACGCCCCCCAACAGTTCCCCCAAAACGGGCGGCAGATCCAGCCGTAGGCACAGTTCACCGCCGATCTTGCTGGCGAGGTAGACCACAATCAAACTCAGCAGCACCGCCGCCAGCACCAGGGGGCCGGTCTCTGCGGTGGGAGCGGTGGCCACGGAAATGGGCCAGGGCGATCGCGCGATCGCCGCAAAAAAATTCATCGTCATGGGCTCCCGAGGGGCATCACGTCGCCTTCCACCCTAGCAAGGAGCCCCCAAAACCAACCGATCCACCGTAGGGGCGGGGTTTCCCCGTCCAGCCCCCGCCCAGCCCCAACGACGATGGAATTAACGACACTCCTAGCTGAACACCCGATGTTGCAGACAGGGCATCTGGCGGCGCACCTGCTCAAGGCGATTGGGCGAAATTTCCGCCACGGCGATGCCCACCGCATCCCCCGCATCCGCCAGGATCACCCCCCAGGGATCAACAATCACCGCGTGGCCGTGGGACTGGCGACGGCCGTAGTGCAACCCCGTCTGGGCGGGCGCGATCGCGTAGCAGGTATTTTCGATCGCCCGCGCCTGCAACAGCACCTGCCAATGGTCCTTCCCCGTAAAGGCCGTAAACGCCGCCGGGACAAACAGCACATCCGCCCCCTGTTTAGACAAATGGCGATAGAGCTCCGGGAACCGCACGTCGTAGCACACGGACAGGCCCAAATTGCCCAACTCCTCCGACGGGTAGACCGCCGGGAGCTTGCTGCCCGCCCGCACCGTCGCCGACTCCCGATAGGTATTGCCGTCCGGCAGATCCACATCAAACAGGTGAACCTTTTCGTAGCGCAGTTCGCCCCCGTTCGGATCCACCAGCAGGGCCGTATTGGCCACCAGACCCGACTCCCCCACCGGCACCGGGAAGCCGCCCCCCAGGATCGTCACCTGGAAGCGCCGCGCCATGGTGCGCACAAACTGTTCCGTCCGCTCCGCCAGTTCCACGCTCCGGGCCAGCTTTTCCCCCTCCTCCCCGAGGAATGAAAAATTTTCCGGCAGGCCGATCAGTTCCGCCCCCCGCCGCACGGCTAGGTCAATCAATTCTTCCGCCTGGGCCAGATTGCGCTCGATATCCGGCTGGCTGTTCATCTGCACCGCAGCGGCCAGGTAGCTTTTCATAGGTGTGGGGATAAATCTTGGGGAATGGGGACCGGTGAGGGGTGCTGTGGCAATTGATCACCGGGGCCAACGATCGCGGTGGACCACCGTGCGCCTACGGTCCCTTGGGTTAGGCTGCTTCCATTATCCCCGACGGGGGAACCGCGATCGTGGGGAAGGGTGGGCGAATTTTGCGGCCCCCTCGGGGTTTGGGGGGGCGGATCCTGAGGGGGCCGCCCCCGCTGCCGAAGCCATCCCAAAACAATCGCGCCCCATTCAAGCCGAACCGATACAATATCTGGACTGCAATTCGTTGAAACTGCATCGAGACGGTTCTCCGTTCTCCCCTGCCCCCCGATCGCCCCGGCAGCCGCCCGCGATCGCGCCCCCCTCCGACGGCCCACAGCACGGCTCCACCTAGGCACCCCCTGGGCCGGTCCAGCTTGCGGGATGGGCACCGCCGGATCGCCCATCGTCACGAGGAAGTCAGTTGTGGATCGGTCATTAGACACCATCTGGGGAGAAGTCCTCGAACAACTGCAAAATCAATTGAGTCGTCCGACCTTCGAGACGTGGATCAAAACGGCCACGGCGGAAGGGTTCGATGGGCGCACCCTGACGATCCGCACGCCGACGCCCTTTGCCCGCAATTGGCTCCAGAAATATTATTTGCAGGCAATTTCCCAGGCGGCCCAGTCGGTCCTGGGTCAGGATATCGACATTCAAATCGTGGCGGCCCGGGGCGAGGAGGGCCTAGAAACGGTGGATCCGGCTGCCTTTTTGCCGCCGCCGGATCTGCCCTCGGCCCCGCCGACGGACATTCCCCCGTCCCCTGGGGCCACGCGCACGCGATCGGCGGAACTGAACCCGAAATATACGTTTTCCCGCTTTGTGGTGGGCCAGAACAATCGCATGGCCCATGCGGCGTCCCTGGCGGTGGCGGAGTCGCCGGGACGGGAATTTAATCCCCTCTTTCTCTGTGGCGGCGTTGGCCTGGGCAAAACCCATCTGATGCAGGCGATCGGCCATTACCGGTTAGAAACCCAGCCGGATGCCAAGATTTTTTATGTCTCGACGGAACAGTTCACGAATGATTTAATTGCCGCCATTCGTAAGGATGGAATGCAGCGCTTCCGGGAGCATTACCGGGCGGTGGATGTGCTGATTGTGGATGATATCCAGTTCATTGAGGGGAAAGAATACACCCAGGAGGAGTTTTTCTATACCTTCAATACGCTCCATGAGGCGGGAAAACAGGTGGTGCTGGCGAGCGATCGCCCACCGGGCCAAATTCCTCGATTGCAGGAGCGGCTGTGTTCGCGGTTTTCCATGGGCTTGATTGCCGATATTCAGCAGCCGGATTTTGAGACGCGCATGGCGATTCTGCAAAAGAAGGCGGAATACGAAAATATGCAGTTGCCGAGGGATGCGATCGAATATATTGCGGCGACCTATACGTCGAATATTCGGGAATTGGAGGGGGCGCTGATTCGGGCGGTGGCCTATGTGTCCATTTCTGGCCTGCCAATGACGGTGGAAAATATTGCGCCGGTGCTCAATCCGCCGATGGAATTGGAGGAGGCGTCGCCGGAGTTGGTGATTGAGGTGGTGGCGGATGCGTTTGGCATTGCGATCGAGGATTTGAAGGGCAATTCCCGCCGCCGCGAAATTAGCCACGCCCGCCAAATTGGCATGTATTTGATGCGCCAACATACGGATCTGAGTCTGCCGCGCATCGGTGAGGAGTTCGGCGGCAAGGACCATACGACGGTGCTCTATAGCTGCGATAAGTTGGCCCAACTCAAGGACAATGATCCGGAAATGGCCCAGACCCTGCGGCAGTTGAGCGATCGCATCAACCTAACGGCCCAGCGTCCGGCCAGCGGCGGCCAAGGGAATCAGCAGGGGGGTAAATCGAAGGGGCGCTAGGGAAGGAATTGCGTCCCACCGATCGCCCCCAAACTACCCAAAAAACATGGGACAAGGAGGTTTGAAGCCCCTTGCCCCAGGCAGGACGTATCTATTCAGGCGACGACCGGAGTAGCGGCGGCAGAATTACATGCCGAAGCCACCCATGCCCATGCCGCCCATGCCCATACTGCCCATACCCATGCCGCCCATGCCGCCCATGCCACCCATGGGATCCATGCCGCCGCCGGGAGCTGCGGGGGCCGGGGGTTCCGGCTTATCGACGATCAGCGCTTCCGTGGTCAGGACTAGGCCCGCGATCGAGGCGGCGTTCTGGAGGCCGGTGCGCACCACCTGGGCCGGATCCAAAATGCCCGCCTCCACCACGTTGCAGATTTGGCCCGTCATGGCGTCGTAGCCCACGTGGCGATCGCCGTGGCGGACCTTTTCAATGATCACCAGCCCCTCATCCCCGGCGTTGTCGGCGATCTGGCGCAGGGGCGCTTCCAGGGCGCGGGCGAGGATATCGGCCCCGAGCTGCTCATCGCCGCTGAGGGTCGCCCCAAATTCCCGGGCCTTTTCGCTCAGGTACAGGGTCGTGGCCCCACCGCCGGGAACGGTGCCCTCGGCGATCGCGGCCTTGGTGGCGTTGAGGGCGTCTTCGAGGCGCAGCTTGCGATCCTTGAGTTCCGTTTCCGTGGCGGCCCCAACCTTAATGGAGGCCACACCACCGACGAGGCGGGCGATGCGCTCCTGCAATTTTTCCGTGTCGTAGGTGCTGTCGGTGTTCGCCAGCAGATCCTTGAGTTGGCTCACCCGGGCGGCGATGTCCTTCTCGTTGGCGCGATCGCCCGCGACGATCGTGGTGGCATCCTTAGTGATCGTCACCTTTTCCGCCTGACCGAGCATTTCGTAGGTCACGTCCTCCAGGGTCATGCCCACCTCCTCGGACACCAACTGGCCGCCGGTCACCACGGCGATGTCCTCGAGCATGGCCTTGCGGCGCTCCCCGAAGCCCGGAGCCTTCACGGCTGCCACATTGAGGACGCCGCGCATTTTATTGATCACCAACGTGGCCAGGGCTTCCCCTTCGATATCCTGGGGCACCAGCAGCAACGCCTGACCGCGCTGGGCCACCTTTTCGAGGATGCCGACGATCTCTTGGATCGAGGAAATTTTGGCGTCCGTCAGCAGGATCACCACGTTCTCCAGCTCGACGGTCATCCGTTCGGGGTTGGTGACGAAGTAGGGGGAGACGTAGCCGCGATCGAACTGCATCCCGGTGACCACATCCATGGTGGTGGTGAGGGATTTGGATTCTTCGACGGTGATCACGCCGTCCTTGCTGACCTTTTCAAAGGCGTCGGCGATCAGTTGGCCGATCGCCTCGTCGCCGCCGCTGGAAACGGTGGCCACCCGCTGAATGTCGCCATCGGCCACGGGCTGGGCGATCGCCTCAATTTCCGCCGTCAGGGCCGCGACGGTTTTTTCGATGCCCCGGCGCAGGGAAACGGGGTTGGTCCCGGCGGTCACATTTTTGAGCCCTTCGCGGATGATGGCCTGGGCGATGACCGTGGCGGTGGTGGTGCCGTCGCCGGCCACGTCTTTGGTTTTCGAGGCCACCTCGCGCACCAGGCGGGCTCCGGCGTTTTCGAGGGGATCTTCTAGCTCAATTTCCTTGGCGATGGAGATGCCGTCGTTGATCACCTCCGGTGTGCCGGATTTTTTCTCAAGGACCACGTTGCGTCCCCGGGGGCCAAGGGTGATGCGGACGGCATCGGCGAGGGCGTTGACACCGGCTTCGAGGGACCGGCGTGAACTGTCGCTGAAGGAGATGATTTTAGCCATGGAACCTGTGTTGCAGAATATCGTTGGGCTACGCTGGGTGCGGCCAAGCCGTCTGGGGAAGTCGCGCCGCGATCGCGGTGCCCATTCGGCTCTGGCGCGATGGGGCTTGCTCCCCCCCAAAAACTCTATCCCAAAAGGCCATGGAAATTAGCACTCTCGAAGGGGGAGTGCCAGGGCAGATGGGGGGCTGCGATCGCGGGAGTTCGGCTATTACGGTGGCGGTTGGGGGGCGATTACCCCTTGCGACTTTGCCAGATTTTGACGGCTTGGCGGGCGGCGCTGTGGGCGGCGGTGTTGGGGGGGATCAGTTGGGCCGCCGCGATCGCGCCGTCCAGTTGTTTTTGGTTGGCGCGGCCGTAGGCAATTTTGAGGATGGCGTCGCTCCACTGTTCCCGCAGGGCGCGGGCGCGGAAATGTTCGGGCTGGCCCGCTGGGACGCTGGCGGCCACGGCGATCGCGCGGCTGTAGCTGGAGGCGCTGCCCGGTTCGATGAGGGCGATCGCCTGCTGCAAAATCTGGCGGTTGCTGGCCTGCTGTTTTTGCTGGGTTTGCCAGCGGCGGATGGAGGTTTGCGCTTGGCTATGGAGGGCGGTGCGATCGGCGGGGATGAGCTGGGCCGCCGCGATCGCCTGGTCAAACTGTCCGCTGCGGGCGCGCCCCTCCGCCAGATCTAAAATCACGCGGCTCCAGCGATCAATATCCTGCTGGGCCTGGGGATAGAGGGGATCCGTGGTGGGGATGGCGCGGGCCTGCTGGATCGCCTTATTAAATTCCGATGCTTGGCTGATGCGGATGGGGATGCGCGCCTGGGCGAGGCGATCGTCGTCAATGCGCTGGAGGGCGATCCGGCGCGTTTCCGCCACCTCCGGCGTTTGCGCCTCGGGGGGGATGGCGTCCACCACCGCCACCGCATCGGCAAATTTGCCCTCATCCACATGCTTACGGGCCAGGTCCGCCAGTTGGGCCGGGGGCAGGTTGGGGACGGCGCTGATGGGCGGTTCGAGGCCGTTGGCGGGCTGGGGGCGCGGCGGGGCCATCAGGTCAGCGCGGTTGCGGAGCAGGACGCCCCCCAGCAGCAGCACGATCAAAAATCCACCCCACAGGAACACATTGCGGGCGAATTGGCTATCGGCGGCGGAGGGGCTGAAGGCGCGGGGATTTTGGCTCATGGCGTTTAGGGTTTGGAGCAGGGATGATCCCACGGTGGTCAGGCGGGCGGTCCAGGTGGGGGGGATGGGGGCTGGGTCGGGGGTGAAGGGTTGGGTGGGGTTGCCGTCGTTGGGGGGGGTGGATTCTAAAACCGTTTCTGAAATCGAGGGGGAAGCTGCTGTTTCTGGTGGTTCTGAGGAGGGATCTGGGGTTGGGTCTATTTTGTCTTGATTATCCCCATCGGCGGCGATCGCGGCATCGGGGCTCGGGGGCTCCGGTTCCGGCTCCGGCCCAGGGTTTGGGTTTGGGTCCGGTTCTGGCTCGGGATCGGGCGATCGCGGTTCCTCCTCCTCCGGTTCTGGCATGGGTTCCCCCGATCGCGGCGCGATCGGCTCCGTCCCCGGCGGCATTTCCGTCCCCGCCGGAAAGAGGATGTAGGGCGACGGGGCATCGCTCAGTTCCGGGCAGCGGTGGACCAGCACCGTCCCATAGATCATCTCCGGCGGCTCCACGATTACCTGGGGCGATCGCCCGTCCTCAGCCCGCAGGCGCTCCGTCAACCACCGCTGCACCCCAAATAGGTTATGGCTCGGCGGCTGGGCCAGCAATTGCGCGATCGCGCTGCCAAACGGACTCGGACAATCCAGTTCCGTCCCCGGTTCACTAGGAGGATCCATCGCCCCCGAAGCCAGCAGCGTCGCAATGCCCGTTGTCCGCGCCAGGGTTTCGATCTCGGCCCCCGCCGCCCCCAACGAACCATCCGGCCAGCCCCGGTGGACATCCAGCAGCACCAAAATATTCTCAGCGCGCCCCTTCAGGGTTACCAACGCCTCATAAACCTCACTGAACGCGATCGCCGCATCCAGCGGACGGCTCGGGTTAGCCTCCACCGGCAGAAAATAATCCCGCCCCCCGGCACTGACCCCATAGCCACTCAAAAACACCCACAGCAAATCCCCCGGCTGCACCCACTCCTGGGTCACCCGCCGGAGCCAATAGCGCAGGGTTTCGCGGTTCGGATAGGTGGGCTGCCCCTCCAGGGGCTCCGAATGATCGCTGAGCAAAATGCAGCGCCGATCGCCCAACTCCGCCCCCGATCGCCACGCATCCTTCAGGGCGATCGCATCCGCCGCCGCCGCCGGAAGCCGAGGCAAAAACGGGTAGCCATCAATCCCCACGGCAAGGCACCAATGGGCAGACGAATGGGCAGACGCACGGGGGGCAGCGGTGGCGATCGCCATGGGCGCACAGACCAAACCTTCAGGACAGTAGACGCAACCGGGGGCGATCGCCCCGCCAGAGCCCAAGCTAGGGGAACCACCTCCCAGGGCTAGACCGGCTCAGGTGCCCCAAAAATAGCACGCGGCCCCCAGAACCTCCATGGGCCATCCCCAGGACACCGCGATCACCCCCACCGTCCCTAGTCCACCGCCACCCCGCCATTTTGCGACTCCAGGGTCAGCATAATCTGCGGCTTCAGCCGCTCCAGCTCCTGCTTGAGCTGATTCTTACTCAAACTCGCCTGGGTCGCGGGCACCTCCGCACTGCGCTCAATCCAACCCCGGATCGCCTCACATTGGGCACTCGACAGGGTGATCTTCGCCACATGGGCACAATTTTGCGGTTCCTCCAGGGCAAAAAACAGCACCCGGTAGCGCCCGCGATCGCTCAAAATCCTCGCCAGCGCCACACTGCGCTCCTGCTTGAGATCCAGATAGCACGGCAGCCACTTCGGACGGCGCTCCCCCGAATCATCCTGCACCACATACAGCACCGTCAGCCACAGCATCATCGGATGGGGCGACAAGGCCCCCATCGTGCGGCAGGACACACTGGTGGGGTGGGTACTCACCTGGAGCGATCGGATCGTCCGCTGGGGCAACATCACCCACACCGTCGCCAAAGGTGAATGGCTCGTGGGCACCAGTTGCGGAAACACAATCTCCGCCACCGGCTTATTCTTCGGCCAGGACTGGAGCCGACAGAGGGTGTCCGGATCCACAAACCGCGCCGCCGCCCCCTCCACGGCCGCCCCGGTTGCCCCCTCGTCTAGCTCATCCCCATCGCCCCCATCCGTCCCGGTGGCCAACTCCGCCCGCGAGAGGGTCGTTTCAATGCGCCGGCTGATGGCCCGCCCCGGCCGGTAGCGGTGCTCCATCGGTTCGAGCGATCGCAAAATATCCCCCACGGACTGGGGGCGATCGCCCGGCTTCTTCCCCAAACATTGCAGCACCAGCAGTTCCAGCGCCTTGGGAATTTTGAGGTTTGGGTTCAATTCACTGGGCAGCCGGGGCACCTGTTCCCGGTGGGCCTTGTACCAACTGCCGAAGGAATGGGTTTCCGCATAGAGGGGCATTTTCCCCGTGAGCATCTCGTACATCACAATGCCGAGGCTGTAGATGTCGGAGCGGTTATCGAGCTCCTTGCCCTCCATCTGTTCCGGGGACGAGTAGGCCAGGGTGCCCATGAAATGGCTGGTTTGCCCCTGATCCTCCTGGAGCAGTTTGGCGATGCCAAAGTCTAGGATTTTGACCACTTCTCCCTTTTCGGGATCCTGGGTCACGAGCAGATTACTAGGTTTAATGTCCCGGTGAATGATCGGGCACATGCGATCGTCCACGGCGATGCCCTGGTGGGCGGCCTGGAGACCGAGGCAAATTTGATGGGCCAGGTTGAGGAAGCGCGGCAGGGGCATTTGCTCGCGCTTGATGATGGCGCTCAGATCCCGCCCTTCGAGGTATTCCATGACATAGAAGGGCACCTCGTCTTCGCTGACGCCGTAGTCCAAAACCTGGACGATGTGCTGGCTTTTTTGGCCCAGGGAAAAGCAGGCGCGGGCTTCTCGCTTGAAGCGATCGCGCATTTTCTGGTTCAGCAGGGTTTGGGATAAAAACTTGACGGCTACGGGGGCATCTAGCAGCACATGGCGGGCCCGGTACACGCGCCCCATAGCGCCACGACCGACCAATTCCATGAGCTGGTAGCGATCGGCGAGTAAGCGACCGATGTTGGGGTCTGTCATAGGGAACGAGCGCGACGATCTGGCTTGGGCAACGGAGGCAAAGGTGAGGCAACAACTTTTGGGGGATGGGCCATGGCAAGGGGGCCGCGATCGCGCCGTCCGGGTGCCCGCTGAATGCCCTCCGAATTTTGAAGGGGCGGCCCTGGGGGATGGGGGCGAGCGATCGGGGCGCGGGGACTGCCCTCGATGCACGGAGGGGTCACGGCACGGGAGGCCCATGGGCGGCGGGGCGATGATGCACGCGGTTGGCAGGGGGGGCGATCGCGTCCCTGGTGTAGCTCCGGGGACGATCCGGGGAAATCCGGCAAATTCCGGTGAAAAACCCCCTAACCCTGGGGGAGTCCAGACCAGCCAAAGGCGGGCATATTGCCAGTACTTTGTATCCTAACCTAGAGATGCAAGGGCGTCAGGTCCGACGGTGCGCCTCGGATCCGTCGCCCCCGGTGCGGGGTTCTTCGCCTCGGTTGGCGCGCTGGAATCCTGATGGCTGGCGCGATCGCGAGAAGGCTCGAACGGTGTCGGACTGCGGGTCTGCTATCCCTGGGCCGGTGGGGCGATCGCGAAGGCCCCCCACCGCATCCGCCGCCCACCTTCAGCGGCCACGGCCCCCACCCATGGCACACCTCCATCACACGCAACACCCGAGGAGACGACGGCAATGGCAACGGTCCTAGTCCCAATGATTTTGGCCGGTGGCAAGGGGGAACGGTTTTGGCCCCTGAGTCGCCAGCGGCGGCCCAAACAGTTTTTAGACCTCGATGGCAGCGGCACGAGCCTCCTGCAGGGGACGGCCCAGCGGCTGCTGAACCTGGCGGGGGGGTGGGAGAACCTTTGGGTGGTCACGGGGGCGCATCTGGAAGAGGGGGCGCGATCGCAACTGCCCCAGGCCAATTTATTGGTGGAACCGGAGGGGCGCGATACGGGACCGGCGGTGGCCTGGGCGGCCCTAGAGGCGGCCAAGCGCTATGGGGAAGAGGCGGTGCTGGGGCTGTTTCCGGCGGACCACTGGATCGCCGATCGCGACGCCTTTGAACAAACCCTCACCGCCGCCGCCGAACTGGCCCAGCAGCAGGGGGCGATCGTCACCCTCGGCATCCAGCCCACCGGCCCCGCCACCGGCTACGGCTACATCGAACAGGGCTCCAGGGTCGGCACCTTCTGCGGCCTGGATGCCTACCAGGTGAGCCGCTTCACGGAAAAACCCGACGCCGCCACGGCCCAAACGTTTCTAGACAGCGGTCGCTATAGCTGGAATAGCGGCATGTTCCTGTTCACGGCGGGCACGGTCCTGGCGGAGTTGCGGACCCATGCGCCGGAGATTTTGCTGCCCCTGGAGGCCCACGGCGTCGCGGCCTATCCCCAACTGCCCAAGCTGAGCATTGACTATGCCCTGATGGAAAAAACCCAGCGGGCCTGTGTGCTGCCGGCGGCCTTTGGCTGGGATGATCTGGGGGACTGGAATGCCCTAGAACGGCTCCTCAAGGGGGAGGGGGATGACAATGTGGCGATCGGTCACCATGTGGCCCTAGAGACCACCGGCGCGATCGTCTATGCGGGCGAGGGGGAGGTGGTGGCGACCCTGGGGCTAGAGGATGTGGTGGTGGTGCGCGACGGCAATGTGACCCTGGTGGTCCACAAGTCCCGCACCCAGGACATTAAACAGTTGGTCAAGCATCTGCAAAATTCGCCGGAGGGGCGATCGCTGCTCTAGGGACGGCGGCGATCGCGGGGGCCAGTGGTAGGCTCAGATGCTGAATAAAATTCCCTTTCGCCGATCACCATGGCTAAATTCATCCTCTTTGGCTCCTACTGCGAGAACGCGATCGAAAAGCGCACCCCCTACCGCCAAGCCCACCTGGACGGCCTCGCCCAGCAGAAGGCCGACGGCATTTTGATCACCCTCGGCCCCACGGTGGACAACCGCAAGGTTTTTGGCATCTACGAAGCGGACAGTGAGGACACCGTGCGCCGCCTCGTCGAAGGGGATCCCTACTGGCAAAACGGCATCTGGACGGACTATGAGGTGAAAGCCTGGATCCAAGCGTTTTAAGGGGGTTCTCGCCCACGGATCCCTGGGATACCCAAAATCCTGAGGATCTTTAAGGCTTTTTGAAGAGGGCTCCCCGGGCGGCCCTGGGCGATCGCGCCCTCCCTGGCCCCTGGCCCCTAGCCCCGAAGGTCAGCGGTGGCAACGGTTGGCGCGGTTCCTCCTGCCAAGGCTGCGGGGGGGATGGGGTCGGCGATCGCGCGATCGCGTGGGCTAAGATCGAACAGAACTGAATCCTTGAAGTCGCCGAAGTCGCCCCCCCAGAACCCAGGCACCGAAGCCCCACCGGAACCACCGCTGGGCCGGAGAGCGCAATGCATGAGTTAGGGATTACGCAGGATCTAGTGGATCTGATTGTGCAGCAGGCGGCGGGGCGGCCCGTGGTGCGGGTGCGGCTCCGGGTGGGGCGGCTGTCGGGACTAGACCCGGAGGCACTGCGCTTTTGCTTTGGCCCCTGCAGCGCCGGTACGATCGCGGCCTCAGCCACCCTAGAGATTGAAACGGTGCCGGGACAGGGGCGCTGCCAGCGGTGCGGGGCCACCTTTCCCCTAGGGGATTACGTGGGCCTATGCCCCGCCTGCGGCAATAGCCATCTGGACATTAGCGGCGGCGATGACTTGGTATTAGCAGCCTTGGAGGTGGAGCAATGTGCGTAGCTTGCGGCTGTGGAGGGGATGGGACCACGACAATCCATGCCCCGTCTGAAGACGACCAACATCCGGATCACGATCACGACCACCCACACGATCACGATCATCAACACGGCCACGGCCACCAACATGATCCTGATCATTCCCACGGCCATTCTCACAATCACGGCCACGGCCATGCCCATGGATATTCCCATCATCACGGCCATTTCCCAGGGGAATCCCAGGGGCAGGGGGTTGCGGGGGGCGATCGCGTGGCCCTGCGCAGCACGGTGGAGTTGCAGCTAGAGGCGCGGATCCTGGCCAAAAATGATCGCGCCGCCACCGCCAACCGAGACCTGTTCCAATCACGACAGTGGCGCGTTTTGAACCTGCTGGGCTCCCCCGGCGCGGGCAAAACCGCCCTCCTGGAAGCCACCCTCAAGGCCCTGGGCGATCGCCCGGAACCCCCCATCCAGCTCTATGTCATCGAAGGGGACCAGGCCACGGACAACGATGCGCGGCGGATCCAGGCGGCGGGCGGCCACGCGGTCCAGGTGGGCACCGGCCAGGGCTGTCACCTAGAGGCGGCGGCGATCGCCCAGGCCGCTGAACTATTAAATCCACCCCACGGCTCCCTGCTGGTGATCGAAAACGTCGGCAATCTCGTCTGCCCCGCCCTCTTTGACCTGGGGGAAGCGGCCAAGGTCGTCGTCATTTCCACCACGGAAGGGGACGATAAACCCCTGAAATATCCCCACGCTTTCCGGGCCGCCCACGCGATCGTCCTAACCAAAACGGATCTGCTGCCCTATGTGCCCTTCGACCGCGATCGCTTCCTAGACTGCGTACGGCGCATCAACCCCACCGCCCCCGTCTTTGAAGTCTCCGCCCTCATGGGCCTGGGCCTCGGGGACTGGTGCGCCTGGGCCACGGCCACCACCGCCGCCCCGACCGACGCTAGCTAGAATAGGGGGAGGTATTCAACACCAGAACCACCCTTGTCCCCTCACTCCCCCATGCCATGGCCACCCCCAACTCCGATCGCGAACCCTCCTTCCTAATCTCCCTGCTGATGCAGCCGCTGGTGTGGGGGTCGCTGCTGGTGCTTTTGGGCTCCAGCGTGATGGCCTGGGCCTACTGGCGCAATCCCGGTGATCTGCGGTTTTCCCAGGGGGACGGCGGCGGCGGCGCAGGCGACACCTGGCGGCCGGAGGCGGTGGATGTGGAGGAGATCGCGGCGGGGATCGATAGCTCCAATATTTTGGCCCAGCAGATGCGGGCGGCGGAATTGATGGATGGGGAAGCCCTGGGTCTGGAGCGATCGGACCAGGACAAGAAGGAACCGGAGGCGGATTCCGCTGCGGAAATCCTAAAGCGCCTGTCGGGGCCGGTGGCTGGACCCATCGGTGAGCGGACCACCAGTGATATGGGCGATGTGGTGCCGGAGCGCATCCAGTTCGGTGAGGGGGAGTCGGTCAACCCGAGCAATAGCCTGGGGGGATTCCGGGCCGATGGGCAGTTTGTGCCGTCCGCGCCGGGGGTGGCTCCCGCCGGGGATCCCCTGAGGGCGGCGATGGATCGGTTCAACGCGGTCCAGGCCCAGTCGGGGGCGGGGCGTCCCGCGATCGCGCCGGGGGCCGTGCCAGCGCCGGGGCCAGCCTATAACAACACCGTGCCGATGGCCGGGGGGGGCAGCAGCTATGGCCTGCCGGGGGCGGGGGCCTATAACAACACCAGTCCCCAGGGCGGTGTGAACGCTGCGCCGCCGATGGTGGGGGTTCCCGATGGCCGTTTGCCCGCGTCGTCGAGCCTGGTGCCCCCTGCGGCGGGGATGCCGGTGGGGGGTGGGTTCACCAATCGTGGATCGCGGGATGGCTCTAGTTTTGCGCCGCCCCCCCCGGCTCCGGTGACCCAGGATACCCGGTCGGCGACGGATAGCGGTGCGCCGCTGCCCCAGGATGTGCCGACGCCGAATAATATTGGCGGGCGCTCGTTTAATAGCTTCAGCAATCCCTACGACACGCAGCGCTAGAACTTAAGAACTAGGGCGCACTCTGGAGGCGGATGGGGGGGCTGCCCGGTGCGGCGGCTTCGATCTGGCCGATCGCGGTGGCGGTGCGATCGCCGTTGGCCCACAGGTGCTCTAGGCAGGGTTGGAGGCGATCGCGGGGCACCGTTGCCAGCAGGCCGCCGGAGGTTTGGGGATCCGCCAGCAGTTGTAGACGGGGATCGTTACGCCAGGTATCGAGGTTCGCGATCGCGCTGAAGGCTTCGGCGTTGCGGCGGTGGAGGGAGCTGGTGTGGCCCGCCGTGAGGGTGGCGATCGCCCCGTCCAGGATCGGCAGGGCGTCGAGGTTGAGGATCGCTTGGCAGGGGGGCAGGGCCGGGTCGCGCGATCGCAGCATTTCCAGCAGATGCCCCACCAAACCAAAGCCGGTAATGTCCGTGCAGGCGGTGGCCCCCCCGTGCCGCAGACTGGCCGCCGCCGTTTGGTTGGAGCGCAGCATGGCCGCGATCGCCCCGTCAATCCATCCACAGGGCACGGCCCCGAGTCCTTCGGCGGCGAAGAGGGTCCCGGTGCCTAGGGCTTTCGTGAGAATCAATTGATCCCCGATCTGAAAATTTCCCTTGCGCCAGGGGCCGTCCTGGGGGCCGACGCCGTTGCACACTAGGCCCAGGGCGAGGTCTGGCCCTTCGGTGGTGTGGCCGCCAAGGAGGGGCGATCGCGCCGCATCCAGGGCAACGCGCACGCCGGAGAGCAGTTGAAAGAGGGTTTCCTCCTGGCGGTCGGCGGTGCCGTAGGGGACCGTGGCGATCACCTGGGCACTGTGGGGGATTGCGCCCATGGCGAATAGGTCGCTGAGGCAGTGGTTGACGGCGATTTGACCAAAGGTATATGGATCATTCGTGAGGGTGCGGAAATAGTCCACCGTTTGCACCAGGAGGCGATCGCGGGGCCATGCGACGACGGCGGCATCGTCCGGGGCATCGAGACCCAGCACCACGTCCGGGGCGGCGATCGCCCTTGGCAGGCGACCCAGGGCGCGATCGAGGGTGGATTTTCCGACCTTAGATCCACAGCCGCCGCAGTACATGGGGGCCATGGGGGAGGCCGTGGGGGAGGCAATCTCACCCGCGATCGCCGCCGCCTCGGGGGATTTCTGGGCCATGTTTCCGGCCATTGAGCCCATGGAGCCCACCGGCAGGGCCGCGAAGCGATCCATAAACCGGCGATCAATCCAATCCTTGAGCCACCACCACAGCGGACCCGCCGCCCCCCAGGAACCCCGCGCCGCGATCGCGCTGCCGTCGCCGGTGCCGATCAAACTGAGGTACTGGCGCTGAGGCTGAAAAGGCCGCAGAGGTTGCCCCGCCAGGTAGCGCCGCACATTGTCGAAGAGGGGGCGGCCCTGGCGCACGGCGAACACTCCGGCTTTGGGTCGGGGCGCGTCAAGGATCGTGGCCACATCCCCCGCCGCAAACACGAAGTCATGGGAGAGGGATTGCAGCGATCGCCCCACCGCCACAAATCCTTCGCCGTCGAGCGCTAGGCCCGTTTCCCGCAGCCAGGGGGGGGCCGCCGCCTGGGTGACCCAAATGGCCAGGTCGCAGGGGAGCGATCGCCCGGTTTGGCATTTTAGTGAAGCCGCTGCCCCGTCGCCATCGGGCCGCAGGGCGATCGCCGTTTCCCCGCACCACACGTCAATTTTGCGCACCGCCAGGGTTTTATGGACCTGGGCGCGGGCCATGGATCCCAGGGCTGGCACAAGCTGGCGATCGCGCTGCACAACCGTGACGATCGCCGCGCCCCCCCAAGGTTCCAGGATTTTCGTTAACCGCTGCCGCGTCGCCAGGGCCAGTTCCACGCCGCCGACGCCGCCCCCCACGATCGCCACCCGCACCGAAGCAGGGCGATCGCGCTGCACCTGATCTAAAAATTTCTCCCAGCCCGCCAGAAAATCCGCCACCGGTTTTGCGATCAGCGATCGCGCCGCCACCGCCGGATCGATTTTTCCCGCATCCACCATCTGGGGCGTACTGCCCACATCAATCGACAGCACCTCAAACCCCACCGGGGGCCGCGATGCACAGATCACCCGCCGCCGCTCCAGATCTAGGCCGATGGCGCGATCGCGGTAGAACTGCGCCCCCGCCGCGATCGCCAGCCGCCGCAGATCCAGATGGCACGCCGCGCGATCGTACAGGCCCGCCACATGGCCCGGAAGCATCCCCGAATAGGGCGTTTCCGAGCCATCGCTAATCAACGTCAGCCGCACCCCCGCCACCGGAGCCATGGCCCACCGCATCAGGGCGATCGCGTGGCTGTGCCCACCCCCCAGCAGCACCACCTCCCGCGCGATCGCCTCCCCCGCCGCCACCGCCAAAGTCCTCAATAGCTATTCAAAGCGCCCCTAAAGCCCTTGCAAAATTGCATCGAGCTCCCCCGCGCGATCGAGGGCATGGATATCATCACAGCCCCCCAGGTGGCGATCATCCACGAAAATCTGCGGCACCGATCGCCGCCCCCCCGCCCGGATCGCCATGGCATCGCGGCCCGCCTCATCCCCATCGAGGACATATTCCGTATACTCAACCCCCTTGCTGTCCAATAGCCGCTTCGCACGGATGCAAAAGGGGCACGTCGTCCAGAGATAAATCTCAACCTTCGGAGCCATTGCTCGGTCCATCTCCCTTGAAAATCACGCCTTAATCAATTCAGAAATCAATCCAGATCCAATCACTCTAATGGATTGGGGAAAGCTAGAAAACCGCTTTCAATTCCCCACGCTACACCGCCCCCAAACCCGCTTCCAAGACCCATTCCAAAGCCGAAAGACAAGGGGCTTAAGCCCCTTGCCCCCACCGGAAATTCAGCCTAGGCCAGGTGCAGAAAGGTGCATTTCAGGGATCTCCATCAACCCGTATTCCGCATCCCCGCCGCGATGCCATTAATCGTCAGCAGCGCCCCCCGCAAAAGCTCCCCTCGGCTATAGCGCGATCGCACCATCCCCGACGCCGTTTGTTGCTTATGTTGGCGCAGCCGCTTGAGGAGCGACGCCTGCAAAAAGCCCAGCGGCACAATCGTCCCATTGCGCAACTGCACCGATCGCTGGAGCATCGGATCCCCATCCAGGAGGCGATCGTGGCCCGTAATTTTGAGCACCAGCTCCCGCGTCATGTGATATTCCCGGGAAATGCGATCAAACAGCACCGCAAACCGCTCCCGATTCTCCGGCTGGGTTAACTCCTTGGTGTAGTGGCTAGCGATTTGCAAATCCACCTTCGCCAGGGTCATTTCCACCTTAGAAATCGCCATCTTAAAGAACGGCCATTTGAAGTAGAAATATTGCAGCAGCTTGAGGTGTTCCTCAGGCTCCTCCTCCATAAATTCCTTCAGGGCCGTGCCCACCCCATACCAGGCGGGCAGCAAAAACCGGCTTTGGGTCCAGCTAAACACCCACGGAATCGCCCGTAGGCTACTCAAATCCTTCTTGCCGCCGCGACGGGCCGGACGGGATGAAATTTGCAGTTGACTAATCTCTTCAATGGGCGTCACCTCATGGAAGAAATCAATGAACGCTTCCTCTTCGTAGATCAATTGGCGATAGTGGACCCGCGATCGCGCCGCCAGATCCTCCATGATTGCGTTCCAGGGTTCGATGTCATCAAAGCCGCTACCCAGCAAACTCGCCTGGATCACCGCCGTTGCCACCTTTTCCAGGTTGAACAGGGCCAACTCCGGCAGAGAATATTTTGAGGCAAGCACCTCCCCCTGCTCCGTAATTTTGATGCGCCCCTGGATGCTCCGCCCCGGCTGGGCCAGGATCGCCTCATAGGCCGGCCCGCCGCCGCGCCCCACGGACCCGCCCCGCCCATGGAAAATCCGCAGCACCACGCCATAGTCATCGGCCATGGTTTGCAGCGCCTTTTGGGCCTTGTGGATTTCCCAATTGCTGCTGAGGAAGCCGGAATCCTTGTTGCTGTCGGAGTAGCCCAGCATCACCTCCTGCAAGTTCAGCGTCGGCGTGTGGGGGTGCAGTTCTTCCCCCTCGGTCCAGGGTTCCCCCGCCGGTGGGTTCTGGTGGCTGCGATCGGTGGGTGCTTGCTTCAGGCGATCGTAGCCCCCGGCCAGCAGGGCCCGATAGAGCGGCAGTTCAAACAATTCCTTCATCACCGACGGGGCGATCTTCAGATCCTCCACCGTCTCGAACAGGGGCACCACCCGCAGCGTCCCCGACCCCGTGGCCGGATCGTAGAGGCCCGCCTCCTTGGCCAGCAGCAGCACCTCCAGCAGGTCGCTGGCGTTGTGGCTCATGCTGATGATGTAGGTCTGGCAGATGCCCGGACCGAATTCGTGCTGAAGCTGGCGCACCATCCGCAGGGTTTCGATGGTTTCGCGGGCCTTGTCGGAGAAGGGTAGCTCGACGGGGATCAGGGGCCGCCGGGTGGTGAGTTCCTGGGCGAGCCATGCGGTGCGCTCCCCCTCGTCCATTTGGCTGTAGGGCTTGGGCAGGATCTGCAAATATTCGCCGATTTCGTGGATGGTGTCCGAATGGCGGGTGCTTTCCTGGCGGATGTCCAGGTGGGCGAGGTTGAAGCCGAAGATTTCGACGCGGCAGATGAGGTCGTCCAGGTCGCGGCAGGAGAGGCCCGTTTGCTTGAGGCTGCGGGCGATGAGGTTGAGTTCGGCCAAAAATTCTGTGCCGGAGCGATAGATGCTGGTGGGGTTGTTTTCCAGCATGTCCTGGTGTAGTTCGTCGCCGTCGTAGAGCCGCTGCGATCGCGCCAGGGTATTGACTAAACGCTGTTCGATGTAGGCCATCTTGAGGCGATAGGGCTCCTGGCGGTAGCGGATCGCCCATTTTTCATAGATCTCCGGCAGGCGCACCTGATCCTGTTCGAGGGATTCGAGCAGGTCCGGCAACACATCGCTCCAGTGCAGGGACAGGCTCAGCAGCTCCCGCAGATCCCGCAGGGAGTTGAGGTATTTCTGAAGGACCAGATTGCGCTGGTAGCAGGCGGTTTTCCAGGTGACCTGGGGGGTGACGGAGGGGTTGCCGTCGCGATCGGACCCGACCCAGGAGCCGAAGCGGCAAAAGTCGTAGCGGGGGGGCTGCAACCGGGGAAATCCATCCTGGAGCGATCGCTCGAAGCGCCGGTACATTTCGGGGATGGCGTCGAACAGCACCTCATCGAAATAGTGCAGGGCATAGTCCACCTCATCGAGGACCGTGGGTTTGAACTGGTGCAGCTCGTCCGTGCGCCACCACAGGCGGATTTCTTCGGTTAGTTTGGTGCGCAACGATTCCGCGTCCCACAGGGCTCCGGTTTCTTCGGCGGTGTCGAGCGATCGCAGGATCCGCACAATGCGCCGCTGCTTATCGCGGATGGTGTGGCGCACAATTTCCGTCGGGTGGGCCGTGAACACCAGTTGAATATCCAACTGATCGATCAGCTTTTGGATCTGCCTAGGCGGCACATTCAGCTCCCGCAGGTGGGGGAACAGCCAGGAGAAGGTGCCCACGAGGCTATGGGCGGCGGCGGGCTGCTGCATACTGCGCTCGAGCAGTTCCGCTTCGATGGGGCCGCTGTCGGTGGGGGCGATCGCGGGGGCGCTGGCGGTGAGGGCGGGCTGGCGCGATTGGGTATATTGGCGCTGCTGGTCCCGCTGTTCGTAGTGCTGCTCAACGATATTGATGAGCTGGAAATAGAGAGCAAAGGCCCTCGCGGCGCGGATGGCGGCCCGCAGGTCTAGGTTTTCGACCACCTTGAGGACCGCTTCAGCGGGCACCTCCGACACTTGCCCTTCAGGGGAGCACAGATCCCGCAGTTCGCCGAGCAGATCCACGAGTTCCTGGCCGCATTCCTGTTGGAGCACTTGCCGCCAGAGGTCTTCGACCACCTTGAGCCGATGCCGTAGAAAAAGGTCTGAGGTTGAAGCCGGTGCCATTGTCTCGCGATCCACTGGATGGAGGGTCGAACTCATAAATTGTTGCCTAGAACTGTTGCCTAGCCCCTGTGTGCCAGCCCGGTCAGAAAGATGCTCACTAGATTATATGGGGGGACTGATGCCCTGACGGTGCCCCAGGCGACTGCGGTGGGGGGCTTTCGGTGGCGGGGATCGTGGGGGTTGAGGCTGGGAATTTAGTCTGGGGAGGGGGCGGGAGGGTGAGCAGTGGGGGCTTCGGTCTGGTGGAGGACGGGGAGGCGATCGCCGCGAAAGAGTTCTTCACTGGTGGCCCCCAGTTGATCGAGGGCGCTGCCGATCGCGCGGGCGCTGGCGAGGGCTCCGAGGATGGGCGGGGTAGCCATTGCGACCAGCCAAACGGGATCCACCGCGATCGCCCCCGCTTCCAGGGTTTGGTTGAGGCGTTGGCCTAAACGGTTCAATAGGGTCCAGGGATCGTTCGGCTTGGTCGAGGCTGGGGGAGAATCGGGGGCCATGGGTTTGGGGTTCCTTAAGGACGGTGAATCTGGGGACCGCTGGACGCGATCGCGGCGGCGCAGGATCTCGCCAACCGCGCCACGAAGGGGCAGCCCTAGGGCGATGATAGGGGACGTTGCAATGGGAGGGTGGTCCATGATTGAACTATTGGCGATGCAATTCACCTCGCCAGGGCCGGTGGTGGTGGAATTTGGCCCGGTGGTGCTGCGCTGGTATGGGCTGCTGATTGCCACAGCCCTACTGATTGGCGTGACCCTTTCCCAGGCGATCGCGGTCAAACGCAAGCTAGAGCCGGACGCGGTGGGGGATGCGGTCCTGTGGATCGTCGGGGGTGCGATCCCCTGCGCGCGGATTTATTACGTGCTGTTCAACTGGTCCGCCTATGCCGGGGACTGGGGCCAAATGGTGGCCATCTGGCGCGGCGGCATCGCCATCCACGGGGCCATCCTGGGGGGCATTTTGGGGGGGTGGCTGTTTTCTCGCCTGCGGCGCACGTCCTTCTGGGCCTTGGCGGATGTGATTGCCCCCTCTTTGATCCTGGGGCAGGCGATCGGCCGTTGGGGCAATTTTTTCAACTCCGAAGCCTTTGGTGCGCCGACGGATCTCCCCTGGAAGCTGTATATCCCCGCCGATCGCCGCCCGCCCGCCTTCGCCAATGTGGACTATTTTCACCCCACGTTCCTGTACGAATCCCTGTGGAATTTGGCGGTGTTTTGTGGGCTGATGCTGCTGCTCCAGCGCGATCGCCTTGGCCCGTGGCGGCCGCTGAAAAATGGCACCCTGTTCTGTGTCTATGCGATCGCCTATAGCCTGGGGCGCTTTTGGATCGAAGGGCTGCGGCTCGATAGCCTCACCGTCGGCGGTTTGCGGGCGGCCCAACTGGTGAGCATCGCGGGCATTAGCCTCGGGGCGCTGGGGCTGGTGTGGCTCTATGGCCTGCGGCGATCGTTGCCCGACATTGCCCCCCGTTCTTCCCAGGGATAGCCGCCGGGAGGATGGCAACACACGGTGGTATCTTTAGGGCTGAAGTCCCCATCCCGGTCTGGTCACCAGGGCAGGGGTACACACCACGTTCGAGGCAGTTTGGGATCGAGGAATGGAGCCGAAATATAAGCGCGTTCTGCTCAAACTCAGCGGCGAAGCCCTCATGGGTGAACTGACCTATGGCATTGATCCCGCCGTGGTCGATGCGATCGCCGAAGAAATTGCCCAGGTGGTCGCCTCCGGGGTGCAACTGGCGGTGGTGGTCGGGGGCGGCAATATTTTCCGGGGCGTCAAGGCGGCGGCGGGCGGCATGGATCGGGCCACCGGTGACTACATCGGCATGATCGCCACCGTCATGAACGCCATGACCCTGCAAGATGCCCTCGAACGGCGCAAGGTGCCCACCCGGGTGCAGACCGCGATCGCCATGCAGGAGGTGGCCGAACCCTATATTCGCCGTCGGGCCATGCGCCATCTGGAAAAGGGCCGCGTGGTCATCTTTGGGGCCGGCTCTGGAAATCCCTTCTTCACCACCGACACCACCGCCGCCCTGCGGGCAGCGGAAATCGACGCGGAGGTGATCTTCAAGGCCACCAAGGTAGACGGCATTTACGACGCGGATCCGGTCCAATTCCCCAACGCCAAACGCTACGCCACGCTGAACTACAGCCATGTGCTGGCCCAGGATTTGCGGGTGATGGACAGTACCGCGATCGCCCTTTGCAAGGAAAATAATATTCCCATTGTGGTTTTCGACCTGACGGTGAGCGGCAATGTGCGCCGTGCCGTCATGGGCGAAGCGGTTGGAACGATTGTTGGAGGACGCTGTGAAGTTAGCTGAACTAGAAGACCGGATGCAGAAGTCGATCGAGGCGACGCTGCACTCGTTTAATACCCTCCGCACCGGGCGGGCCAATGGGGCGCTGCTCGATCGCGTGATGGTGGACTATTACGGATCGCCGACGCCCCTGAAGTCCCTGGCGGGCATCACGACGCCGGATGCTTCGACGATTCTGATCCAGCCCTATGACAAATCCTCCATGGCGAGCATCGAAAAGGCGATCGCCATGGACGACACCATCGGCCTGACCCCGAGCAATGACGGGGTGGTGATCCGACTGAACATTCCCCCCCTCACCAGCGAGCGCCGCAAGGAGTTGGTGAAGGTCGCCTCGAAGTACGCCGAGGAAGGGAAGGTTTCCATCCGCAATATCCGCCGGGACGGCATTGATGCGATCCGTCGCCAGGAAAAAAATGGCGAAGTGTCGGAAGATGAGGCCCGCGATACCCAGGACCGCATCCAGAAGCTGACGGACAAATTCATCAGCCGGGTGGATGACCTGCTGACGGAGAAGGAAAAGGACATCATGACCGTCTAGGCCGGCCTTCGATGCCATGCGGTCACACCCCAGGGAATCACCCATTCCCCGTCCCCGTGTAGGGGTTGGGTCTCCCAACCCTGGCCCAAACGGTCACCAAAAGCCCGTTTAATCTTGGCAACATCAGGGATTGTGGGGGCGAGGCGGGGCTGGGCGGGAAAACCCCGCCCCTACGGTTGATCGGTTGAGAAAGAAAAGGCAAAAGAAAACGGGGCGATCGCGCGATGGCAGCCTTAGAAGTTGGGGATCTTGCGCCGGACTTTGCCCTATTGGATGGGGCGGGGCAGTTAGTCAAACTGGCGGATTTTCGCGGGCGGCGGCTGGTGCTGTATTTCTATCCCCGCGACAATACCCCCGGTTGCACCCAGGAGGCGTGTGGTTTCCGCGATCGCTACGACGCATTCCAACAGGCGAATATCGCGATCGTGGGCATCAGCGCCGATGACGCCAAATCCCACGCCAAATTCATCGCCAAATACGACCTGCCCTTTCCGCTCCTGTGCGACGAGGACGGATCCGTGGGGCGCGCCTACGGCAGCTACGGCCTCAAAAAGTTCATGGGCCGCGAATTTGAAGGGGTATTTCGCCACACCTTCGTGATTGATCCCGAGGGCCGCATCGAGCGGATTGATCGCAAGGTGAAGGCCGCCACCCACCCCGCCGACCTACTCGCGGCCCTAACGGTCCCCTAGGGGAGGCGTAGGAGAAAACTACCCATGGCCTGGTTCCAGCAATTTTGGCGCTACGGCAAAACTTTTCTAGCCCTGGTGTTCCGGCGGCCCCTGGTGGGCACCACGGCGATTCCGATCCTGGCGGACGGGTCCATTGTTCTGGCGCGGCGGCGCGATGATGGCCTGTGGTCGTTGCCCGGTGGCCTGGTGGACTGGGGGGAGACGATCGCGGACACCCTAGGGCGGGAACTGCGGGAGGAAACGGGCCTGCAACTTCTGGCCATTGAGCGGCTCGTGGGGGTCTATTCCGCCCGCGATCGCGACCCACGGATGCACTCGGTTTGTATCGCCGCCGCCGTGTCCGTGGCGGGAACACCGCAAATTCAAGATACGCTTGAGATTGGCGAAATTCGCGCCTTTCCGCCCGACTTTCCCTTTGGCGACCTGCATCTGTCCCACGACCATGCTCGACAACTCCAGGACTACCTCGCCGGACGAACAGCCCTTGCCTAAGGGAGCCGCCGCCCCCTTACCCATCCGCAATGCCCGCCGCCGCCTCGCCACGGGGGATTCGATCTTTTGGCGGGAGGTGGGGGATCAGCGCCCGCCCCTGGCCCTGCTCCACGGCAATTGGACCGATGGCAGCGAATGGGAAGCCCTGATGGCGGCCTATGGACCCTACGGCACCTGCATGGCTCCGGATCTGCTGGGCTTTGGGGAGTCGGAGGCGATCGCCCCCAAAGGCCTCACCATTGCTGCCCAGGTGGCCGCCCTCGATGAACTGTTCCGGATGCTCCGCTGGGACCAGGTGTGGCTGGTGGGCAATGGCATCGGGGCTTGGACGGCCTTGACCTATGGGGTGACCCATCCCGATCGCGTGGGGGGCATCGTTGTGATGGATCCCGAGGGGCTGTCCCTACGGGGACCGGCGGCGAAACAACAGCGGCGGCAGCTCCGGGCGGCGCGATCGCCCCTGGCCCTGGCGACCATCACCCTCCTCAAGCCCCTGATGGGTCGGCGGCCCTCGGTCCAGCGCACCCTGGCCCTGCGGCAAAATCTGCGGCAATTCCCCCAGACCGCCCAACTGCTCCTGCGATCCAGGCTGGCGTTGGCGGCGGAACTGCTCGATGAGCGGCTCCAGGGGGTGCCCTTTCCGGTGGTGCTGCTGGAAGGGGAACAGCCCGATCCCATCACCAGTGCCCGGGGCGATGCCCTCACCCTGGCGGTGCCCCACCTGCGGCGGGAGCGGCTGCAAACGGGCGATCGCGCCTTCTGGCAAACGGAGGCCCCGGCGATCGCCGCCCAGCTTCACCAGATTGTGGCACCGACCCCGTAATTCATCCCCAGAACAGGCCCATGCTCGACGCCCTTGCCCTCCGCCAGCTTTTGGCCCGCGTCGCCGAGGGGCAGCTTTCCCCGGAGGTGGCCTTCGGGCAGCTCAAGGATCTGTCCTTTGGGCCGGTGGAGGATTTCGCCAAAATTGACTGGCATCGCCGCCTGCGGACGGGGTTCCCGGAGGTGATCTGGGGTCCGGGCAAAACGCCGGAGCAAATTGCCCAGATCGCTGCCGCCATGCGCGATCGCGCCCCGGTGGTCATGGCAACGCGCATCGAACCCGCGATCGCGGCCACCTTAATCCGCCTTATGCCCGATTTTTACTACTACGACCGGGCGCGCATCTGTGCCATCCAGGCCCCGGAAGCCCTGCGTCAGGCCCCCCATCCGGGCACCATCGGCATCCTGTCCGCCGGGACCGCTGACCTGCCCGTGGCGGAAGAGGCCGCCGTCACCGCCGAACTGATGGGCTTCCGGGTCGATCGCCTCTGGGATGTGGGGGTGGCGGGGATCCATCGGCTCCTGGCCCACCGCGATCGCCTCAATGCGGCCCATGTGCTCATCGTTGTGGCGGGCATGGAGGGGGCGTTGCCCAGCGTCGTCGCCGGTCTCGTGGCCAGCCCCGTGATCGCCGTCCCCACCAGCATCGGCTACGGAGCCCACCTGGACGGCCTCACGCCCCTGCTAGCCATGCTCACCTCCTGCGCCACGGGCATCGGCGTCGTCAATATTGACAATGGCTTCGGGGCCGCCATGCTCGCGGGGCAAATCCTGCGATCGGGCCAGCGCCTCGCCGATCAACTGCGATCGTCTTCCACTGCTCCAGACCCCCAAACCCCGTAGGGGCGAGGTTTCCCCGCCCAGCCCCACCGGCCAACCCCACCGGCCAATCCCTGGTCCAAGATTTTTGCGGCGATCGCGCGGGCTCTGTCTGATTGAAAGACCCAGGCTCGGGTGCGGGTTGGAGATTCGGGTGGGGCTCGGCGGGGAAACCCAACCCCTACGACGGATGATTTTGGTAGGGGGGTAGCGGTTCTGCCCCGTCCGGCGGTGCGATCGCGGGGGGCGGCGGCTCCAGTTCCCCATCCCCCTGGAAGCTAGCGGCCGATGCAGCCCCCGCCGTGGGCACCTCCACCCGGTAGGCCATAACTCGATTATTTTTGCCCTTGAGCCCCAGCTCTCCCCAGGGGTGGGCCACCACCTGCCCCTCGATGGCGCGATAGGTCGGTTCGCCAATGATGATGCGGCAGTCGCCCATTTGATGCTCCTTGCGGCAGCTTTCGAGGCGCGAGGCGGTGTTCACGCTGTCGCCGATGATGCCGTATTCCAGGCGATCTTTGCTCCCCAAACTGCCAATAATGACCTCGCCGGTGAAGATGCCGATGCGCATTTGAATCATGCGCTTATTTTGCCGCTGCCATGCTTGGTTGAGGTGGTCGAGTCCGGTGGCGATCGCGAGGGCGCAGCGCACCGCATTCTGGGCATCCTGGGCGATCGCGTCGGGGTCAGTGCGGGGAACCGGCACCCCAAACACCGCCATCATGCCATCCCCCATAAATTTATTGACGATGCCCCCATGCTCCCCCACGCGATCGCTCAACATGCCGAGGTATTCATTGAGCCATTCAAAGAGCTCTTCGGGGCTGAGCTGTTCGGAAATGGTGCTGAAGTTGCGAATGTCGGAAAACAGCAGGGTCACCGTTGCCTTGCGCCCCGCCAAACGGCCCGAGGTGACCAATTCTTCCCGCCGCTCCCACAGGGCCGCCGCGATCGCGGGGGAGGTGCTTTGGCCCAGGAGGGTCATGATCATTTTTTTCTGTTGACTGGCCTGGTAGCCGCGATGGGCCACGAGGATTCCCCCCGCCAGGGTGGCCGCCAGGGTCGGCGTCACCAGGGGCACCGATCCACCGCCCAGGGCCGCCCCATAGGCCACGCCGCCGATCGCCAACGCCACACCGCCGGTCACCAGGGCCAGGTAGCGGGGGGTCTTGATCGCCCATACCAAAAAGCCGGTGCCGCTGGCGAGGGCAACGATCCAGAGGATTTCGATCGCATCGGACCAGTACCAGGGCAAGGGCCGCTTCCCCTCGACCACATCAAGGATTTGGCTGACGGCCTGGGCATGGACAAAGACGCCCGGTGTGCGGAAGGCTTCCTGTTTGCCGGAACTGTAGGGGGTTTCAAATAAGTCCCGCGCGCTCTCGGCGACGGTGCCCACCAGGACGATGCGATCGCGGATATGCTCCGGTGGGATTTTGCCCGCCAACAGGGCCGTGAGGCTGTAGGTGCGGGCCACCTGATCATCCCAGGTGCGGTAGTCCAGGAGGATTTGCTGGCCGCCGCTGTCGAGGTTGCGATAGAGGCCGCTGGAGCGATCGAGGGGCCGGAAGGTGGATGGCCCAAAGCGCATCCAGTAGGGATTGTCCGGATCCGCTTCTGGGGTGGGGCCGCCGGGGCGCTGGGCAAAATATTGCACCGCCAGCCGCAGGGGCAGGGAGAAGAAAAATTCGCCGCCGGGGGTGTCGGCCATCAGCAGGGTGCGGCGCACGACGCCATCGGAGTCGAGGGGGATGTCGTTGAGGCCGATGCGATCGACGGGGGGATGGTCGCCGTAGGCCAGGTAGGCGGGCACTCCGGTGATTTTGCGGATGGTGATGATGTTGGGGGCGCGGATGGCGATCGCCAGGTCATTAAACCCCGGTTCGTGGCGCACATCGCGGTAGAGATCCAGGCCGATCGCGGCGGGTTTGTGCCGTTGCAGTTGGCCGATCGCTTCGGCGAGGGTGCGATCAGAGATGGGCCAGCGCTGCTGGGTTTGGATGTCTTCGTCGGTGATGCCGATGACCAGGAGGCGTTCATCGGGGCTGGGGCCGCGATCGCCGCGCAGTTGCACCAACTGGTCCTGGAGGGTGAGTTCAAAGCCGTCGAGGAGGCCCCCTTCGCGCATGGCCAACACCGCCGCGATCGCCGTAGCCGTCAGGGCGATCGCCCGCCCAAGCCCCTGTTCATCGCGCAGATCCTGCCGCACCTGGCCCAGGAACTGGGTGAACCCTTGGGGGCGTCCCCCCGGCAGCAAGGACCGCTGGCCCCGTTTCTGGATCCGCTTTTGGACCCATTCATAGAGTCGAATGCCGTAGGTGTGGATGCCGTGCATAGCCATAGCTGCGGTGACCCGTTCCAGCGGGCCGCTCCCCCTGTGGTTCAGTGGGGCCAGGGTTGAGGGGTGGCGTACGCCGGACGCCCCTGCCCCCCTGACCATCATTCCCCTCTACGCCACGGGGGCGATCAAACCCGTAGCCGTGGGGCCACATTCCTTGATCCGGATCCGGATCCGTAGATCCATTCCCCCATGCGCGATCGCGATCGCCTAGGGCCGCAACAGCCACTGGATCAACGCGATCGCCAAGTAGATGCCCAGCACAATCCCCGCCACCCACAGCAGCGTTCCCAGCCGCGATCGGGCGATCGGCGGATCCTCCACCGGAGCCGTCGTCGCCCGCCGCATCAAACTGCGCTCCAGGAACGCCCGCCCCAGATCCCCCTGCTCATAGGCCAGCCACAGGGGCGCATCCGTCCCCACCAGCAAACCACCCTGGCCCACCCCCACGGTCCCCAACTGCCCCAGGGGCACCGCAAAAATCCTCTGGATCCTGCGCCCCAGCAGCGGCACCGCCAAACACACCAGGCGATCGCTCGTCAGCAGCAGCACCGCTCGCCGCCCTCCGGCCCGCACCCCCACCAAATCCAGCAAACTTTCCTGGGGCTCTAGGAAATAGACCAAAAACGCCGACAGTTTAGCGATTCCCGCCCCATAGCTCCGGCCCAACTGCCCCGTCTCGCGGATCCACCGTTCATACTGCTGCTCCGGCTGATCCCCACCGCCCCACGGATCCCCCTCCACCGCCGGTGCCGCCAGCGATCGCCCCCCATTCTCCGCCGCCACCCCCGGAGCCACCCCCGGCACCGACACCGCAGTCACCACCGGCCCATAGGCCAAAGGCTGCATCGTCACCAACGGCGGCAGCGGCGGCGCACCCCCCTCCGCCAGCGTCAGCCACTCCGTCCAGGCGGGCTGCCCCACCCCCACCTGCCAGCCCGACACCTGCACCCCCCGCAGGCCCCGCACCTTTAGGATCGCCATCCCCTTCCGCACAAACGTCATCAGCGCCTCGCGATCGGGCGCACGGCTCCCCAGCAGCCGCAGCACCAGCACCCCCCCCTCCGCCAGCACCGCATCCACCGAAATCCCCGCCGTCGCTAGCTTTCGGTTCATCAGCGTCGTGATCGCCTCAACGTTGCCCTGACGGGCCAAGAGCAGCAGATCAGTTTGGGACATAGGATTGGGACATGGGACTGGGACATGGAAACCTTAGGGCAGGTGAAGTCGGGGAGATCCAGGGCGCGCAGACCACCACCGCCCCCGGCGATCGCCCCACCCCAGCACCGCCCTAGGGCACCACCAGCACCGGACAGGGGGACAGCTCAATGGTGCGGTGGCTCGTGCTCTCCGTCGCCCCATCCGCCGCCAGCCCCGTACCCCGGCAGCCCATCACGATCAAATCCGCATTGATTTCGTCAGCCACATCACAGATGGTGAACGATGCCTTTCCTTCTCGGGTCAGGGTTTCCGCCTCGATGCCGCGATCGGCAAACATCGCCCGCACCCCCGACAGCAGTTCCGCCACCACCGCCTCGTCATATTCCCCATCCGGCTGCACCACCGACAGCAGCACCAGACGGCTTTTGTGGAACTTCACCAGCTCCACCACCAGGTCAGCCGCCTCCCGAGACTCGGGGGACGGGTCAATCGGAAAGAGGACTGTTTTGAACATTTTTTTATGACCGGAGAACGCCTTTAGGGGAGAATAGGGGCCACGAGACGCATTTTCGGAGGCTTCTTTCTGTGTCCAAAAAAACTGTAGCAAATTTGTCGCAGTCAGACGTGGCGGGCAAGCGGGTTTTCGTCCGCGTTGATTTTAATGTGCCCCTCGATGACAGTGGCAAAATTACAGACGACACGCGCATTCGGGCTGCACTACCGACCATTCAAGACCTGACGGGGAAAGGGGCTAAGGTGATCCTGGCGAGCCACTTCGGTCGCCCCAAGGGGAAGGTGGTGGATTCGATGCGTCTCACGCCGGTGGCGGCGCGTCTGTCGGAGCTGCTGGGTCAGCCGGTGGTGAAGACGGACGACTGCATTGGTGAGGATGCGGCGGCGAAGGTGGCGGCGATGGCCGATGGCGATGTGCTGCTGCTGGAGAATGTGCGCTTCCACGCGGGTGAGGAGGGCAATGATCCGGAGTTTGCTAAGCAGTTGGCGAGCAATGCGGATCTCTATGTCAATGATGCTTTCGGGACGGCCCACCGCGCCCATGCGTCCACGGAGGGGGTGACGAAGTTCCTGAGCCCTTGCGTGGCGGGTTATCTCATTGAGAAGGAGTTGCAGTTCCTCCAGGCGGCGATCGATAATCCCCAGCGGCCTTTGGCGGCGATCGTGGGTGGCTCGAAGGTGTCCAGCAAGATCGGCGTGATCGAAACGCTGCTCGATAAGGTGGACAAGCTGTTCATTGGCGGGGGCATGATCTTCACGTTCTATAAGGCGCGCGGCCTGAATGTGGGTAAGTCCCTGGTGGAGGAGGACAAGCTGGAACTGGCGAAGGCGCTAGAGGCGAAGGCGAAGGAAAAGGGCGTGGATTTCCTGCTGCCGACGGATGTGGTGCTGGCGGATAATTTTGCGCCGGATGCTAATAGCCAAACGGTGTCGGTGGAGGCGATTCCCGATGGCTGGATGGGCCTGGATATTGGTCCCGATTCGGTGAAAACGTTCCAAGCGGCGCTGGAAACCTGCAAGAGCGTGATCTGGAATGGCCCCATGGGGGTGTTCGAGTTCGAGCAGTTCGCGGCGGGGACGGAGGGCATTGCCCGCACTCTGGCGACGTTGACGCCCCAGGGGGTGACGACGATTATCGGCGGTGGGGACTCGGTGGCGGCGGTTGAGCAGGTGGGGGTGGCTGATCAGATGAGCCACATTTCTACCGGCGGCGGTGCGAGTCTGGAGCTGCTGGAAGGGAAGGTGCTGCCCGGTATTGCGGCGCTGGATGAGGCGTAGGACTTGTTGGTTCTTTGATCTCTCTTAGTTGAGTGGCTGGGTGGTGCGATCGCGGGTCGATCCGCTACCCAGTTTCAAGGTTCGAGACAGGGCCGATCGCGGACAGGCGCGATCGGCTTTGTTTTTTGGGAGGTGAGGTGCGGGGAGGCGCGATCGTCAGACACGACAGCACGAACTTTTAAAAACATATTTCTGTGAAGACAAAATCAAGATCTCAAGTGGATTAAGGTTTCTCCAAAATACCTAAACCGAGTTGAGAGTACCCTCTATCATTCATACAAGCCAAGGTTGAATTCCAAAGCTCCACCACTGTTTTAAGCATCGACACGAGAGAGACCGATCTCACCTCTGGCAACGGCCAGTGCATTGCCGCAATGGTGGCCGCGCAACGGTTTGACACAGACCGAAGTCAACCGCGATCGCCCCAGACGCCCCCCAACCGCCCATTCGCCCACAGCCCCCCGCGATCGCGCCCCCCAGAACCGCCCTCTAGAGCCGTCAGCCCTTTGCCCTAGAATGGGCAATACCGCAAAACCTAATCAAGACCGTCGGGAAGGAGAACACTGTGGTCGCCACCCCCCTTAAAACGAGTAAATCAGAAGAAATTTTTAGCGCCGCCCAAAAGCTCATGCCCGGTGGCGTCAACTCCCCCGTGCGCGCGTTCAAATCCGTCGGCGGCCAGCCGATCGTCTTCGATCGCGTCAAGGGTGCCTACATCTGGGACGTGGATGAGAACCAATATATTGACTACGTGGGCACCTGGGGACCGGCCATCTGCGGCCATGCCCACCCGGAAGTGCTCGAATCGCTGAAGGTCACCCTCGAAAAGGGCACCAGTTTCGGAGCCCCCTGCGCCCTGGAAAACGTCCTGGCGCAAATGGTGATCGATGCGGTGCCCAGTATCGAGATGGTGCGCTTCGTCAACTCCGGTACGGAGGCTTGCCTGTCGGTGCAGCGGCTGGCGCGGGCCTTCACGGGGCGCGAAAAGCTGGTGAAATTTGAAGGGTGCTACCACGGCCACGGGGATATGTTCCTGGTGAAGGCCGGTTCGGGGGTGGCGACCCTGGGCCTGCCGGACTCGCCCGGAGTGCCGAAGGCGGTGACGGCGGCGACCCTGACGGTGCCCTATAACGATCTTGAAGCCGTTAAGGCCCTGTTTGCGGAATATCCCGACGATATTGCGGCGGTGATTCTGGAGCCGGTGGTGGGCAATTCGGGCTTTATTGCGCCGGAACCGGGCTTTTTGGCGGGCCTGCGGGAAATTACGCGGGAGGCGGGGACGCTGCTGATTTTTGATGAGGTGATGACGGGTTTCCGCATTGCCTACGGCGGTGCCCAGGAAAAGTTTGGCATTACGCCGGATTTGACGACCCTCGGCAAGGTGATTGGCGGTGGGCTGCCGGTGGGGGCCTATGGCGGTCGTCGGGATGTGATGGAAATGGTGGCTCCGGCGGGGCCGATGTACCAGGCCGGTACCCTATCTGGAAATCCGTTGGCGATGGCGGCGGGCATTAAAACCCTGGAGATTTTGGGCCGGGAGGGATCCTATGAGTATCTCGATCGCGTGACCAAGCGGTTGGCGGAGGGGATGCTCGCGATCGCGCAGGAGACGGGCCACGCGGCCTGCGGCGGTCAAATCAGCGGTATGTTCGGCTTCTTCTTCACGGCGGGGCCGGTGCGGAACTATGACGACGCTAAACAGTCGGATTTGACCAAATTTGGCCGATTCCACCGGGGCATGTTGGAGCAGGGGATCTATCTCGCGCCGTCCCAGTTCGAGGCGGGCTTCACGTCCTTGGCCCACACGGAGGAGGATATCGATCGCACGTTGGCGGCGGCCCGGACGGTGATGGCGGCCCTGTAATTTCGTTAATCCCGTCTCCGCCGCCGTAGGGGTTGGATCTCCCAACCCGGCCCCACGCGATCGCCCAAAACCCGTTCATCCTTGGGGTCTTCCGCGATCGCGGGTCGGAACAGGTTGGGCTGGGTGGAACGGGGTTTAACGATGCTGGTGGGGGCTGGGCAGGGAAACCCTGCCCCTACGGGGTCTTGAGGAAAATTTTGGGGGGTCAGGAGTCGCCGGAGTGCTGCTGGCCCTGGTATTGGCAAAAGACAAACGCTTCAAACAGGCTACCCACGAGGGCGCAGGCTAGGGCGATGGTGAGGATGCCCTGCCAGGGTTGGCCGCTGCCAAATACCTTGAGCACATTCACCCAGGCTTGGCTGATCGGCCCCATGATCGCCCCGATGCCGGGTAGCCAGGTGCCGAATTTGAGCCCCAGGGTGCCTGCGGCCAGAACGGCGGCGGGGGTGCCGAAACTCAGGGCCGCCGCGATCGCGAGGGCCTGGGCAAAGGTTAGGGAATGGGGCGGGAGAACTCCTTTGCCAGTTCCATAGCTCGGTTTTTCGTAGCTAGACATGGATGGCCGACCCGTATAGGACATGGTGAGAGGGGGGCAAGGCGAACAGGGGGAATGCCGTAGTGGTTCCGTTTCTGTGTCCATCATCCGAGGCGAACTGACGCCTGCGGGAAACCTGGCACAAATGTTTAGTTAATATCTTTGAATCCTTTTAATGCTGGCGGTCGGCCAAAATTAAGGGGACTCCATAAAGATTGATGATCAAATCTTGCTCCAGGATCGCCCCCTTAAAAATCGTTAAGCCATGTTTCTTTTTCTGTCTAAACTATTGCCGTTGGTAATCTATCCCCTGGGATTTGCCTGTTGCTTGATGCTGGTGGCCCTGGGGTTGCTGTGGCGGTTTCCGCGCTGGGCGGCGATCGCGATCGCGGTGGCGGTGCTGGAGCTGTGGGTGTTCAGCAGTGGCTTGGTGGCGAGCGCTCTGGTGGGTTCCCTGGAGGGGCGGGCGGTGGCGTTGCAGGAGCGCACCAGCGGGTTGCCCTATGGGTCTTTGCCAACGGCGGATGCGATCGTGGTGCTGGGGGGGGCCACCAAAAGTGCCCTGCCGCCGCGCCCCTGGGTGGATTTGGCCGAAGAGGGCGATCGCGTGCTCTATGGGGCCAAGCTCTACGGGGATGGCAAAGCGCCGAAGTTGATTATGAGCGGCGGGCGCATTGACTGGATCGGCCAGGGGGGTGCGCCCGAATCGGCGGATATGGCCACGATCGCGGAGGCCATGGGGGTACCGGCGCGGGATATTTTGCAGGATCCGACGTCCTTAAATACGCGCCAAAATGCGGAAAATGTGGCCAAAATTCTCCAGCAATACAATCTCAAAAAAATTCTGCTGGTGACTTCGGCAATGCACATGCCCCGCTCCTATGGGATTTTTAAGCGGTTGGGGATGGAGGCGATCGCGGCTCCGACGGATTTTTGGGTGACGGAGGGGGATTGGGCAGGGCGCACCAAAACGAAGGCCGCGATCGCCCTGAATCTATTGCCCGATGCGGAAAATTTACGGGGCACCACCCGCGCCCTCAAGGAATACATTGGCCTGATGGTTTATTGGTTGCGGGGATGGGTTTAGGGGCTGTTTTATGGAGTGAATGGCAACGCCTATGGTTCCCGTTCCATGGACCTAGGAAATTGATGGGAAGCCATGGATCGATATGGATTTTGGGGAATTTAGGGGGAATCCTGGGGCGCTTTTGAGCGATCCAGCATGGGCACAATTTCCGGCAGGGGTGCCCCGCAGCGCTTGCAGAATCGGGCATCGGCGTCGTGAAATTCCAGGCCGCAAATGAGGCAGGGATCGGAAATTTTTTGGAGGGTTTTGACAAATTGCCGCACCAAATCCCCTACCTGCCAAGGAATTAAAATGACGCCCGCCGCGATCGTACTCAAGGTGACCAAACGGCCCGCATCGGATCGGGGGGTAATGTCCCCAAAGCCGACGGTGGTGGTGGTGACGACGGTGAAATAGAAAGCGTCTAAAAAGTTGCGAATGTGGGTTTGGGGAAGGTTGTGTTCCACCTGATAGATGGATCCGGCGGCGACGAATAGAAAACTGCCCAGGGCGAGGGCAACGCGGATGGGAATTTGTAGATCCTGTCGGCCCAGGCGTCGCAAGAGTTCAATGCTGCCGCTGAAGCGCAATAGCCGCAAAATTCGCAGCGATCGCAGCAGCCGCAGAAACAGCACATCACTGCCCAGGAGCATCGGGACGATCGCGGCGGCATCCAGGAGGGCCAGCGGCGTCAGGGGATAGCGCCAGGGGCGGGGGGCGCACCACCAGCGCAGGGCATATTCCACCGTGAACAGGACCGCGATCGCGCGATCGCCCCACTCCAGCGCCCGCCGCAGATCCGCCGGAATCGCGAAGGTACTCGCCACAAACGACAGGGACGCCGCCGCGATCGCCCCCACCAAAAAGCCATTGAGCAGCACACTGGCCGCCGTGTCATAGCCATCGAGCAGCGCCGCCAACCGCGATCGCCACCTTGCCCCCTCGCTCTCCGGGTCCACTACCACCGCCGCCGATCCCCGTCCCTACGGAATGACCCCCCCATGATCCTCTGAATTGCTCCAGATGCTCAGGGAAATGCCCAGGGAAATGCCTAGGCAACCGCCCCAGGCCCAGGGCGCTAACCGCGATCGCTACACATAGGTCCAAACCTGATCCAGCAGGCGATCAAGCCCCGATCGCGTCACCGACGAAATAGCCAGCACCGGCTGCCCGTGGATCGCCGCCAGGGTTTCCGCAATCTCCGTCGCCATCTCCTCATCGAGGGCATCGAGCTTACTCACCGCCAGGATCTGCGGCCGCTCCTCCAGCCCGTGGCCGTAGGCCCGCAACTCCCCCTGAATGGTTTGGTAGTCCGCGATCGGATCCGCCGACGTGCCATCCACCAAATGCAGCAGCACCCGGGTCCGCTCCACATGGCGCAAAAATTCATGGCCCAGACCCAACCCCGTATGGGCTCCCTCGATCAGCCCCGGAATATCCGCAAACACGGTCCCATCCCCCGTGGGCTTGCGCACCACCCCCAAATTCGGCACCAGGGTCGTAAAAGGATAGTCCGCAATCTTTGGCTTCGCCGCCGACAGGGCCGAAATCAACGTCGATTTCCCCGCATTCGGCAGGCCCACAATGCCCACCTCCGCCAGCAGTTTCAACTCCAGCAGGAGCGATCGCGCCTCCCCCGGCAGTCCCGGCAGGGCATGTTCCGGCGCGCGGTTGCTATTGCTCAAAAAGTGGGCATTTCCTAACCCCCCCTTGCCCCCCGCCGCCGCCTTAAAGCGCTGTCCCGGCTCCGTCAAATCCGCCAAAAGCGCCTTCGTGCCCGCATCATAGAGCAGCGTCCCACAGGGCACCTCCACCTCCAAATCCTTGCCCGATCGCCCGGTGCAATTGCTCGGGCCGCCGCGCATCCCCGATTCCGCCTTAAATTCCCGGCGATAGCGAAAATCCAGCAGGGTTTGCAGGCGATCGGTCGCCACAAAAATCACCGACCCCCCCCGACCGCCATTGCCCCCCGCCGGACCGCCTGCGGGCACATACTTCTCCCGCCGAAACGCCACAATGCCGTCGCCGCCGTCACCGGCCTGCACAAAAATTTCAGCGCGATCAATAAATTGCATGGACCGTAGGACAAGAAGGTGGAATGGGGAACTCAGCGCAAACGCGGCGGGCAAGCCCCTAACCATACCATTTTGACTGACGCCGTTTGCCCCCCTCAATGATCCAAAACATGCCCTGCCATGGCCCCCCGCCCCATCCGGCCAGGGCCGGAGCCATCGGCGTTGGCGACCCTTTTGGGATCACCCCAGGGCAGACCCCAGCCCCCAGGATGCCGCCGCCGTTGACGCCTAGGGCCGTGCCCCCAGGTGCCCACCTCAGGGCCGTCTGCAACGGAAATGGGAAGCCGTGTTTTGGCCTGATCGGCCCGAGGGCAGGTGCGAAAAGACACGGTTCAGACATGCCCTAAACCGCGTCGCCGCTGCGAACAATTGAAACTTGAATAGGAATGCATCCTATGTAACAATCGCCTCCCCAGGGTCAGGGTAGGGTAAGGGCATTCTGGGGTGCCCAACCTGTCGAACCGCTGCCGTCAAGCCAAGGGGCTTTTGACTGGGAGACACGGCACGGAACGATCAGAGATTGAGATTTGTTGAGAGTAATTGAGCGCTTCACTACGTTTTTGGGCATTGTATTCATGAAGCGAAATGACGATCCCATAACAAGCACAAAGTTCATTCGGACTATGTGTTTTATCGTCAAGGATTCATAATTACAGCCCATCGCAGACATAACTTGAACATAATCTCCCCAGGATAGAACTAGACCCAAGGGGCGATGATTCTCGCCCCAATCCCCGAGGTGCAGTGGCTGGGAATTGAATGGGTTCTAATTGGGGTCGCGGGTTCGGTGATGGGTTGATTGAGGCTGGTTCAGCCCCTTTTTAGACCCTTTTTGTCGAGGCCGCGATCGCGCCCCTAGGGCCATTGACCCCTAGCTGCTGAATCTGAAAATCGAATCGCCCTAACGGTAAATTTACCTAGATTGAACCTCTGACGGACTGGGGATGATCCCCTCGGGCCGCTTGGAAGGTGCAACAATCCCTAGGGACTGAAGTTGATCGGCACCTCGTTTTTGAAGCGATGGTTCGCCTTAGGGCAAATCGGTTTCAGATTCATGTTTAGATTTATGAAGCAACGGCTGATCATCACCGTCCTAGCGCATGGGCATCGGGGATCGAACGGCCTTTGGGGTGGCGGGTTCTACGGGGGACGGAGTGTGAGGGCGTAGGTGCTAGCTAGGGCCAGCCCGCGCCAGATTGGGCCAGCTATTGGGTAGTTACAACGCGATCGTTGATGGAGGAATGCACCATGTTCACGGTTTATCCTGCCCTGGCGGGGGGGCTATCGGCCTTGGGGGCGCTCTACCGATTGCTGGCGCGTAGTCCCCAGGTATTGGTGGCGGCGGTGGCGGTGGTGACGATCGCGGTGGTCTCGGGGGTGCCGTCCTGGGGGATGGATCTGCGGACCCCGTGGGGGGCTGTGGGGGCGCTGGCCTACCTCCTGCTGTGGGGATTTGTATTTATCGTGTTGCGGAATCGCGATCGCCAAACGCGGCTGGTGCAGTCGGCCCTGGAGTTGGCGAATGGGGAACTGAAGCGCAAGTCCACGGATTTGAGCCGCGCCCTGGAGGAGTTGCAGCGGGCCCAGGTGCTGTTGGCCCAGGCGGAAAAAATGTCGGGCATTGGGCAGTTGGCGCGGGGGATGGCCCATGAATTGAATAATCCCCTCAGTTTTATCTATGGCAATTTGGAGCATCTGGAGCGCTATGGGGCGGATCTGCTGGCCCTGATCGATGCCCAGGATCGCCTGTGGCACCATCTGGAGGGGGCGGTGGCCCTACCGGCGACGGTGGCTCCGTTCTATGAGGCGGTCGAGCAGCAGCGGCGGCTGCTGGAGTTGGAGTTTGTGCGGGAGGATTTTCCGGCGGCGGCGCGCTCAATTCGTTCAGGCACGGACCGCATCCACGCGATCGCCAACTCGTTGATTGTGTTTTCGCGGCTCAATCGCCAGGGGATCACCACCTGCGATATCCACGACAGTATTGATAGTGCCCTGACCCTGTTGCAGGATCGCCTGCGCACGGGCTGCCAGGGGCGCGGCATTCAGGTGACCTGCCACTACGGCTTGACGGCGAAGATCGATGGCATTGCCGGGGAACTGGAGCAGGTGATTGCGAATTTATTGGTCAATGCGATCGATGCCTGTGAGGATAAGGCCCAGACGGGGGGCTATGGCGATCAGGAGCAGCCTCGGGTGGAAATTACCACGGTGCTGCTGCCGAACGATCGCGCCCAACTGACCATTGCGGACAATGCCATGGGGATTCCAGAGGCCATCCGCGATCGCGTGTTTGACCCGTTTTTCACCACCAAGCCCGTGGGCCAGGGCACCGGTCTGGGGCTAGCCATTTGCTATCAAATCGTCACCCAACAGCACGGCGGCACCCTCGAATGGCGATCGCATCCCGGCCAGGGCACGGAATTTCACCTCACCTTGCCCCTGCGCCAAAGTCTGCGGCGATCGCCGGGTACCCCAGAATTGCACCGCTTGGCCCTGCCGACCGCCCCCGAGCGATCGCGAGACCGAACCGCCACCACCGTCGCCGCGTAGGGGTGGGGTCTCCCCACCCAGCCCCACCGGCCAATCCCCGCGCCCAATCCCTCCGCCCCAACCCACCACCCAAATGCACCGACGGAGGCCAACCCCATCGTCCGTTTGTCGCCCATTTGGGGCAATCCTTTCGGCAATGTTAAGGAATGCGAATCCCCAGATCAGCGCTCCCACGGGGCGGTGGTAAGCTGGCACATGCCCCATTTAACAAAAACCTAAGGAAGCAGCGGACATGACTGGGTTGACCGAAGTTCCCTACCTGTTGCGAGCCCTCAAGGGTGAGCAACTGCCCCGGCCCCCCGTGTGGATGATGCGTCAGGCGGGGCGCTATATGAAAATTTATCGGGATCTTCGCGAAAAGTACCCGTCCTTCCGGGAGCGTTCGGAAAACCCGGACCTGGCGATCGAGATTTCCCTGCAACCGTTCCGCGCCTTCGCGCCCGATGGGGTGATCATGTTCTCGGATATCCTCACGCCCCTGCCGGGGATCGGGATTCCCTTTGACATCATCGAGAGCCGGGGGCCGATTATTGATCCGCCCATCCGCACGATGGAGCAGGTGCAGAAGCTGACGCCCTTCAATCCGGACGAGTCCCTGCCGTTCATCCGCACGATCCTGGGCACGTTGCGCCAGGAGGTGGGCAACCGGGCGACGGTGCTGGGGTTTGTGGGGGCTCCGTGGACGTTGGCGGCCTACGCGATCGAGGGCAAGAGCTCGAAGGATTACGCCACGATTAAGCGCATGGCCTTTTCTGAACCGGCGATCCTCCATGCCTTTTTGGAGAAGCTGGCGGATGCAATCGCGATCTACGTGCGCCATCAGATCGACTGCGGTGCCCAGGTGGTGCAAATGTTTGATTCCTGGGCGGGCCAACTGAGTCCCCAGGACTATGACACCTTTGCCCTGCCCTACCAGCAGCGGGTGGTGCAGCAGGTGAAGCAAACCCACCCGGATACGCCGATGATCCTCTACATCAGCGGCAGCGCGGGCGTCCTGGAGCGCATGGGCCAGTCCGGGGTGGATGTGGTCAGTGTGGACTGGACCGTGGATATGGCCGATGCCCGCCGCCGTCTGGGGCCGAACCTAATGGTGCAGGGCAATATGGATCCGGGGGCGCTTTTTGGGTCCCAGGCGTTCATCCGCGATCGCATCCTCGACACGATCCGCAAGGCGGGGCCGACGGGCCACATCATGAACCTGGGCCACGGGATTATTTCCACCACGCCCGAGGAAAATGCAGCCTTCTTCTTTGAGACCGCTAAACATGCGGATGAGCTGATGGCGATCGCCCGCTAGAGTCCCTCCCGTCCCCGTAGGGGTTGGGTCTCCCAACTCTGGCCCGCCCGATCACCACAAACCCGTTCAACCTTGGAACAGGGATCGCGGGGGCTGGAATTGCAGGTGCGGGGACTCCGGTGGGAGCTGGGCGGGAAAACCCCGCCCCTACGGTGGGATTTTTGGGGAAGTCCAACCCTTTTGGGGCCATTGCCGGTCTAAATCCAGTATCTGAGTCTAGATCTGAGTCAACCCAGGTGTCGCGCAGGGGGTCCACGGGGCCAACTGCGCGAGTTTTTTTGGGGGATCTCTGCAAAATTGAGCTTTTAGGGCAAACTTTTGAGGATAAGGACGGGGCGGCCCAGGGGCTGGCTCCGCCACAGCAAGATCAAGATCGAGAGTGATAGGCCGAGGAGTGCGCGATCGCAGGGGCTATGGGTAAACGTATTTTCATCACCGGGGGCAGTGGCTGCATCGGCCACTACGTCATCGAGCAACTGGCGGCCAATCCGGCCCATGAATTGTTCGTCCTGGTGCGCGATCGGGCCAAATTGCGGGCGGATCTGGCGGATCTGGCCAATGTGACGGTTCTCCAGGGGGATCTCAAGCGCATTCACCAATTCGCGGATTTGCTCAAAACCGTGCAGGTGGCGATCGCGATCGCGACCGCGTGGGGGGGCGCGGACACCTTTGACGTGAACGTGGTCAAAACCCAAGCCCTGATGGAGCTGCTCGATCCCCAGGTGTGCGAACAGGTGCTGTATTTCTCCACCGCCAGCATCCTCAACCGCGACGGGCAATTGCTCAAGGAGGCGGGTCAAATCGGCACGGACTACATCCGCACGAAATACGATTTCGCTCAACGGTTAGGGAAATTGGCGATCGCCCCCAAAATCACCTGCCTGTATCCGACCCTGGTGCTGGGGGGCGGCCCCGACGGCAACCCCGCCTCCCACCTGACCGGCGGCATCGCCGAAGTGGTCAACTATCTACCCCTCCTGCGGTGGCTGCGGGCGGACGGCAGTTTTCACTTCATCCACGCCTACGACATTGCCCAGGTGGTCACCCACCTCGTTGAAACGCCACCGGACGGGACGAATCCTGGTCCCCGGCACCTGGTTTTGGGCAACGATCCCCTCACGGCGGACCAGGCGATCGCGGCCCTGTGTACCTACTGCGGTGTCAAGCGGGGCTGGTTTACGATCCCCCTCTCCTTCGCCCTCGCCAATGTGCTGATCGACTGGTTCAAGGTGCAAATGGCCGCCTGGGATCGGTTCTGCATGGACTATCGCCACTTCACCTACGGCCACTATGTCAATGCGGCCACCTACGGGCGATCGCCCCACTGCCCCCGGTTTGAAGATGTCTTGCGCCTGAGCGGCGTTGCCCCCGGCCCCATGGGCAAAATTCCCCAGGATCTGCCCGAAACGGTGACGGACGCCGCCGCGATCGCCGCCCCCCCCGAACCGTAGGGGCTGGGTCTCCCAACCCGAACTCACGCGATCGCCCCAAACCCCTTTAATCCTGGGCCTATCAGGGACCGGTGGGGCTGGGCGGGCCCCCCCCGCACCCACGGTTGATCGAGGGAAAAACCATCGGGGTTGTGGACTATTGGACGGCGGCCCCTAACCCCAAAAACTAGCGATAGACCGGCAGGGTGAAATGGAAACAGCTCCCCTGCCCCGGTTCCGAATCCACCCAAATCTGGCCATAGTGGGCGCGGATCGCCTCCTGGCACACCGCCAGTCCAATGCCAAAGCCCTCCCGGCCCGCATCCCGCTGGAGCCGGAACCGCGTCTTAAAAATCTGCTGGCGCTTATCCGCCGGAATCCCCGGCCCGCTGTCACAAATGCTCACCTGCACCTTCTGGGTCGTGCGGTGGAGCGTCGACAGGGAGATTTGACCCCCTTCGGGCGTATATTTCACCGCATTGTCTAGCAGGTTCACGATCACCTGGCGGATGCTGTCGCGATCGGCATAGACCGCCGGGAGATCCTGGGGAATATCAATCTCCAGGGTCAAGTGCTTCTGGTCAATGCGGCTGCGCAGGGACTCGATCGCATTGGTCGCCACCTGCCCGAGATCCAAACTCTGGGGATCAATGGGCACCGCCACGGTCGATTCCTGCTGGGTGGACATCAGCAAATTGCCCACCATGCGATCGATGATGCGGATCTGATTGCGGGCCTGCCCCAACAGCCGCGCCCGCAGGGCCTCCGTGAGGTGGGCCGCCTGGATGCTCTTGGGTTCCATGCCCGCCTCTAGGGTTTCGAGGGCCACGGACGCCGCCGCCAGGGGACTGCGCAAATCATGGGCGAGGGTTTCGATCGCGCGATCGCGGAACTTCAGCAGCGATTCAAGCCGTTCACACTGGCGCTCCAATTGAAACACCTCATCGGACAGGCGAATAATCTCCGCCGAATAGCCCCCGCCGATGTCCACCGCCGGCCCCCCCTGGACCGCCTGCCGCTCCGCAAATTCCTCCGCCGCCTGCCACCAGCGCTCCCACCAGCGATCGATCTGCTCGAGCAAATTGGTGCCCGTCAGGGTTTGGCGCGGGGGGGGATGCAATTTCACCAGCGACGGCGTTGCCACCAGGCGAAAATGCTCCGCCACATAGGGCTGATCCACCACATCAATGGTCTCGAAACTAAAGGAAAATGTCCCCTGCAGATGTTCGAGGTGGGCGACGATCTGACGCACCTTTTCCCCCAGGGCTGGGCGGTGATCAACACACAGCAGCAGCCGCAGGGGCGGATCTCGATGGCTCGATACGTCGGGAAGGGCAGAGGACATGGGACATCTCGATCGAGGGGGCAGATCAACCAAAAAGATGACTCAAAAATCTCGAAAAAGATGGCGACGGGGGAGAAGGTTTAGGGATTAATAACCATTAATAATCTTAAGGAAAAACCAGGGGTCTTTAGGTTTTCTTAAGGTTTTGTTCGGTTTTAGGAAAAGGGGTTGGGCGGGCGATCGCGGCTTTGGGGGTTAGCGGGTGAGCTGTTGGGGTTTGGGCAGGTCGATCGCGGAGAGGCGGCGCAGGCCATAGAGGGGCAGTTCGGGGCGGGCGAGGCGGGCGATCGCGGTGCTGGTGAGGTGGGCGATCGCGCGGGGGTCGTCGTTGAGGTAGCGGCGCAGGAGGGCGAGGCTGTAGGCGCTGAGGTAGGTGCGGGCCAGGTCGGGGCGGGTGCCCAGGAGGTCAGCGGGCAGTTGGATGGTTTCGTTGCCGGTGCTGCCCAGGAAGGAGAGGTGGGTGCTGCCGAGGGCGACGAGGAGGTATTTGTCGGGGCGATCGAGGCGGGCGAAGGGCTGGATTTGTTCGGGCAGCATGGGGGCGATCGCGTCTTCGCTGCTGGCGATGATGGCGCTGGGGACGGCGAGGTCATTGAGGCCGCTGGTGCCAAAAAGGCTGCTGGTGATGGGGTTGACGGCGATCGCGATCGCCACCCGTTTATCCCGCAGGGACAGGCGATCGGGGTTGGCGTCGGCGTTGGAGTTGGAATTGGGGGGCTGGGGGAGATTGCGGGCCACCAGGGCGCGGCATTGGAGCAGCAGAGAGGGGTTGGGGGGCAAGGTGTCGGGGCGGCAGTCGCGCTCTAGCTGACCGAAGTTGAGGGTGGCCCCCGCGATCGCCAGGGCAGTGTAGCCCCCGAAGGATTGGCCGATGACGCCCACGTGCCCCAGGTCCAGTTGCCCGCGAAAGGTGCGATCGGGAATGCCGCTGGCGGCCAATTCATCCAGCAGGATCGACAGATCGCGCGGGCGGTGGACAAATTCCAGCGGATCCGCCACCTCATTGGCCCGTCCATCCAGGAGATCGCTCAGGCGGGTTTGGTTACTGCCGGGGTGTTCCGGCAGCACCACGGCGAACCCATGGGAGGCCAGGTGGCGGGCCAGGTAGGCAAAGGTGGCCCGTTCGGAGCCGAGGCCGTGGGAAATGAGCACGACGGGGACGCGGCCCGTGGCTTCGGCGGGCCAATACAGATCGGCGAAGATGGGGGCCTGCCGGTGGGGGGCATAGACCGAGAGGGTGCGGGTGCGCCATGCGTTCGGCCCCAGGATCGTGAGGGGGGGGAGGGGCTGGGGGTGGGTCGGATCGGTGGTTTGTTCCGCCTGCTGTTCGGCGATCGCGGCGGCGATGATCGCATCGAGGGCCAGGGCCTGGTCCACCACGGCGGCTTCAATTTCCCGGAAGATGCCCACGGTGCCATTCAGGTCCAGTTGGATCGTGGGGGTGGGGTAGAACTTGAGGGCATTGAGCAGGGTGAGGCCCTCGGGGGAGGCCGCCGCCAGCACCAGGGCCGCCCGCAGGGCCGGCAGGCTCCCGGCACCGCTGCGGGTGCGGATTGATCGCGCCAACTGCCGCACCAGGATTTCCCCCTGGGGGGAGCTGAGGAATCGGGACAGGGCCAGGGGGCTGACTTCGACGCGATCGCGCAGCAAGTTCCGCAACCGTCCGAGGCGATCACCATCAAAAAAGCGGGCATAGAACCGCATGGCCGTATCCAGTTCCCCCGTGGCGGCAAAATTTTCTAGGGATTCGATCGCCAGGGACATGCCCAGGGGGCCATAGGTGGCATAGATCCGTTCCGCCGCCCGACCGGGGGCCGCGATCGCCCCGAGCCAGCCCAGGGAAATCGCCAGGGCCGCCCCTACGAGTCGAGACGGGGGGCAAAGATTACGGGCCAGGGGGGGTGCCGGGAGTGAACGGGGAGTCAGTGCCATCGGAGTTCACGGTAATCCTGTCGCCGCAGGGATATTGCATCATGGACCATGCGATCGCCGAACGGGTGCCGCGTCGGCCCAATTTTTGGGCTGGTCCGCCGCCGCTGCGATCACCCCTGGGGGCCATCGTTGGGTGGCCACCGCCGTCAACCCCTGTCGTTTTGGATCTGCCATGGCCGTCTCTTCCTCTGCCCTCCGTCGCCTGATCACCTACGGACGCCCCTACCGACGCGAAACCACCTGGGCGATCGCTGCCTCCATCCTGAACAAAATTTTTGACCTTGCCCCGCCCATCCTCATCGGCATGGCCGTCGATATCATCGTCCAAAAGGATGAATCCCTGCTGGGCAGTTGGGGCATTGTGGGCATCGAGCGGCAGTTTATTATCCTGTCGATCCTCACGTTTCTGATTTGGTCCCTGGAGTCGGTGTTTGAATATGCCTACAAGCGCCTGTGGCGGAATTTGGCCCAGGCGATGCAGCACCATTTGCGCCTGGACACCTATGCCCATCTTCAGGATTTGGATCTGGAATTTTTTGAGGAGCGCAGCAGCGGCGATCTGCTCTCGGTGCTCAATGATGACATCAACCAGCTCGAACGCTTCCTGGATACGGGGGCGAACGATATTTTGCAGGTGGTGACGACGGTGCTGGCGATCGGCGGCGTGTTTTTTGCCGTTGCGCCCCAGGTGGCTTGGATGTCGATGCTGCCGATGCCGTTCATCCTCTGGGGGTCGATCGCGTTCCAGAAAACCCTCGCGCCGCGCTATGGGGATATGCGGGCCAAGGTGGGCTGGCTGAGTGCCCGGTTGGCGAATAATCTCGGTGGCATTACGACGATTAAGAGCTATGTGGCGGAGGCCCATGAGCGCGATCGCGTGGCGGCGGACAGTGAAGCCTATCGCCAGAGCAACCGGCGGGCCATTACGTTGAGTGCGGCCTTTGTGCCGTTGATCCGCATTGTGATTTTGGTGGGCTTTACGGCGACGCTGCTCTATGGGGGGCTGGAGACGGCTCGCGGCGCGATCGCGGTGGGCACCTATAGCGTGATGGTGTTCATTACCCAGCGGCTCCTGTGGCCCCTGACGAGCCTGGGGCAAACGTTGGATAACTACCAGCGGGCGATGGCGTCTACCCGGCGGGTGTTTGGCCTGCTTGATACGCCGATCGCGGCCCATCCGGGCGATCGATTGCTCAATCCTGACCAGGTGCGCGGGGCGATCGCCTTGAATAATGTGGAATTTGGCTACCGCGATCGCCCGCCGGTCCTGCGGGGCCTGTCGTTGGAGATTCCCGCCGGCCAGACGATCGCGATCGTGGGGGCCACCGGCTCGGGCAAGAGCACGGTCGTGAAACTGCTGCTGCGGCTCTATGAAATCCAGGGGGGATCGATCACCCTCGATGGGATGGATATTCGCGAGGTAGAACTGCGATCGCTGCGCCGCCAGATCGGTTGGGTGAGCCAGGAGGTGTTTTTATTCCACGGTACCGTCGCCGAAAATATTGCCTACGGGTCCTTTGATGCGCCGCGCGAGCAGATTATCGAAGCCGCCAAACTGGCCGAAGCCCACGACTTCATCACCCAGCTCCCCCAGGGCTACGACACCCTGGTGGGGGAGAGAGGCCAAAAACTCTCCGGCGGCCAGCGCCAGCGCCTCGCGATCGCTAGGGCCATCCTCAAGGATCCGCCGATTTTGATCCTGGACGAAGCCACCTCCGCCGTTGATAACGAAACCGAAGCGGCCATCCAGCGATCGCTCGATCGCATCACCGCCCACCGCACCACCATCGCGATCGCCCATCGCCTCTCCACCATCCGCAACGCCGACTGCATCTATGTGATGGATCGGGGCGCGATCGTCGAAGCGGGCACCCACGATCAGCTCCTCGCCCAGCGGGGCCTCTATGAAACCCTCTGGCGCGTCCAGACCGGCACCCTCACCGCCAGCCACCCCTAGCCCCCGCCCAATCGACTCCCCCGAAAGTGCCCCTTAGAATGGAATCCAGGGGCTAGGTTCAAGGTCCACCCCAGGGCAAACCGACGCCCTGGCCCCCCATCGCTGCCCCTCCACCCGCGATCGCGCCCGCGATCGTCAACCCCATGACCCAAACCCAGCAGGCCGAAAAAATCATCCGCTCCCACGTCCTCTGGTCCATGGGGGGCGGCCTGATTCCCATCCCCCTGGTGGACTTCGCCGCCGTCACCGCCATCCAAATGGAAATGCTCCAGCAGTTGGCCCGCCTCTACGGCCGCGACTACAGCCGCCAAATGGCCAAAACCTTCGTGTCCGCCCTCACCGGCACCACGATCGCCCGCATTGGGGCCAGTTTCATCAAAGCGATCCCCGGCATCGGCTCCGCCCTCGGGGGGGTCTCCATGTCCGTCATGTCCGGCGCATCCACCTACGCGATCGGCCAGGTGGTGACCGCCCACTTCGCTAGCAATGGCACCCTCTTTGATCTGGATCCCTCCCGCGCCCGCGAAGCCTACGAGTCGGCCTACGAGTCGGGCAAAGCCTACGTGTCCAACCTGGAGCGGGACAACACCCAGGCCAGCACCGCCGCCGACATTTATCAGTCCCTCGAACAGTTGGGCCGCCTGCGGGATCAAGGGGTGCTCTCGGAGGCGGAATTCCAGGCCAAAAAGACGGAACTGCTCGATCGCCTCTAGGGGATCTTCACTCCCCATTAACCGTCGCCCCAAAGTGCGGCTTCCGTTCCCCTTGCCGCGCGATCGCGCAAAGGCCACTACTCCCCCATGTTTGGACGACTCAAGATCAGCACCCGCCTCAGCCTCGGTTTCGGGGTTATTTTGCTCTCCTTTGTGGGGGTGAATGTCTACATCATTGTCAAGCTCGATGAAATCGCCGAAGCCACCAACAAGCTCTATTTCCATCCCTACGCGGTGAGCAATGCCGCCACGCGGATCAATCTGGGCATCGTAGAAATTCACCGGTCCATGAAGGATGTGGTCCTTGCGGACAACCGGCAGGAACTCGACGCCGCGATCGCGGCCATCCACCAATCCGAAAAGGAAGTCGAAGAAAACTACGAACTCATTCAGCAGCGGTTCCTCGGCGACCAAAACGCCGTGCGGGCCTCCCGGCAACGGTTCAAGGACTGGAAACCCCTGCGGGAGCAAGCCATTAACTATGCCCTAGCGGGCCAGCGAGAAGCCGCCGCCCAGGCCCACAGCCAAAACACCCAGGAATTTGTCAGCCGCCTCATCACCGACATCCAAGAATTCCGCGACTTCGCCAATGGCCGCGCCCAAGCCTTCGTCGACGAAGCCGAAGCCGCCCACCAACTGGCCCTGCGGGTCAGCGTGAGCCTTTTGGTGGTGGTGACCCTGATGATTTCGGCCCTCGCGATCGCCCTGTCGCGGTCCATCCTCTTACCCCTCAAGGCCGCCGTCCGCTACAACGAACGCCTCGCCCAGGGCGACCTCGACCTGAAAATCGCCAGCGACCAAAACGACGAAGTGGGCCAGCTCCTCAACGCCCTCGACCACACCGTCGTCCAACTGCGGCAGGTGGTTCAGCAGGTGCAACTCACCTCCGATAACATCTCCCTCGGCAGCCAAACCATGAGCGCCAGCGCCAGCCAAATGTCCGGCGGCGTCACGGAGCAGGCCGCCGCCGCCGAGCAAGCGTCGATCTCGGTGGACAGCATGAACCGCCTCGCCCACAAAAACGCCACCCTCGCCCAGGAAACCCGCGACATCGCCCTGCGGGTTTCCCAGGATGCGGAACGGAGCGAAAGCGCCGTCAACCGAACCCTAGAGGCCATGAAGACCATCGTCGGTCAGATCCAGGTGATCGAAGAGATCGCCAACCAAACCAACTTGCTCTCCCTCAACGCCAGTATCGAGGCGGTGCGGGCCGGGGAAATGGGGGGTGGCTTTGGCGTCGTGGCGACCGAGATCCGCAAGCTCGCCGAGGGCAGCCGCAAGGCAGCGGTGGAGATCAATCAACTGGCGGCCAGCAGTATGCAGGTGGCCCAGGAGGCGGGCCAATCTCTCCAGGGGCTCGTGCCCAGTATCCAACGGACGGCGGCCCTGGTGGAGTCCATCAGCCGCGCGAGCCAGGAACAAAGCCAGAGTTCTAGCCAGATCGAACTAGCAATTCAGCAGCTCGAACAGGTGACCCAGCAAAATTCCAGTATGGCGGTGGAGCTGGAGGGGACGGCGCGACGGCTGGCGGAACGGGCGGGGGATCTGCAACAGGCGATCGCGTTCTTCCAGCTCCACTAATGGCCCCCTACCCCAGGCCATCAACCCCATGGGACCCCTCGGGGATCCAGATGGAAATGGAGCCAGGAGCGCAGCGAAACTCTGCCCAGCCCTCGTCATTGGTGGTGATCGATTCCGCGATCGCCCCCGTCAGATCGATATAGGTCCGATTCGCCTGCCCCACCTCCATCAACTTACTGCCCGCATCCCCATTGCTGAGCACCACCGCCATGCCCCCCGGATGCTCCTCCGTCCCCAGGCGCGTCCAGCCAATCGTATTGGCATGGTCAAAATAATCGTACTGATCCCCATAGGAAAAATGCTGACGGGCGTACAGCATCTGGTCAAGAATCTCCCGATGGCTATCTAGCCAAATCTCATATTCCTGGCCATCTTTTCCCCGATCCTTGTAGTGCGCCCCGTAATAATCCGCATAGAAAATGCACGGATATCCCTCCCGACGCAGCAAAATCAACCCATAGGCCAAGGGCTTAAACCAAGCCTCCACCACGGACTCCAAAGATTGCAGCGGCTGGGAATCATGGTTATCCACCAGGGTGACCGCCAGGGCGGGCTGATCCTGCACCAGGGTATTGTCAAAAATCTGCCGCATATCGTAGCTATTGCCCGATTTGCTCGCCTTGTGGAAGTTGTAATGCAGGGGCGCATCAAAGAGCGTCACATTGCCGTTTGTCGTCTCCAGAAAACTGTGGAGTGCCTCCACGTCATAGGACCAATATTCACCGACGGCAAACACATCCCGCTGGGCATGGTGGCTGACATGGCCGAGCCATTCCTGAAAGAAATCCGCCGACACATGCTTGACCGCATCAAAGCGGAAACCATCGACATTCGTGGTATCTAAATACCATTCCCCCCAATACTTCAACTCGCCCGTGACCTCGGGGTTGGCAATGTCTAGGTCGCATCCCATCAAATAGTCAAAATTGCCCTTTTCTAGGTCCACATTGCGATCAAACTCTTTGCCCTTGAGGAGATAAACGGCCCGCTCTTCGGTGTTGTAAACGTTGTAGTCGATCGCGTCGAAGTGCCACCAATGCCATTTCATGCTGGAGTATTGATCGCCCCGGCCCGGAAAGGTGAAGCCGGTCCAGGCTTTGATTTTTTGATACTCGCCGATCGCCTGATTGCGGTTGTCGGGATTGAAGGGGGTTGCGTCCACCTCTTCCTCTTCATCGGCCCCGAGGCGATGGTTGAACACGGCGTCGGCGTAGATACGAATGCCCGCCTTCTGGGCGGTTTTGATGGCCTTGAGATACTCGTCCTTGGTGCCGTATTTGGTGCGAACGGAGCCCTTTTGGTTAAATTCTCCTAGGTCAAACAGATCGTAGACGCCATAGCCCACGTCATAGCCGCCCCCAACGCCCTTATAGGCGGGGGGTAACCAAAGGGAGGTGACGCCAATTTTGGCGAGGGTTTCGGCCTGATCTTTGACTTCGTTCCAGAGGCTACCATCGGCGGGAAGGTACCAATGGAAATACTGCATCATGACGCCGTTGAGTTCAGACATGGATACCCCTGGTTGAAAAATATGAAGGCGTGGAATTAGGGAATGAAGGCGTGGTTAGAGAACGCGGTGCTTGGGGATGGGATAGGTTTATAGACCTAATGGAACCGGTGGAATTGATGAATCGGTTTAAGGATCGGTGGATTGAGCTGAAGCGATCGGGCGTGAGGCGATGGAATGGTTGCCCTGGACCAATGATGGCACAGGCAAAAACGTTTGCGCGATCGCGATGACCGCCCCCTATTCTGTCGTATCGAGTTTCGCTGGCCGGGAATTGGCGTTGATGAGAATGTTTAAGGCGCTGTTTTAGGCGTTGATTTCCGGTTGGCTGCCGAGCCAGGTGATCCAGGCATCCACCTGAAGGTCATAGTGGCCGATTTGTTCGGGGGGATAGTGGCCCTTTTCCACCTGCTCAATGATCTGGGGCAGGGCGGCGAGGAATTGGGGCGATCGCGTATTGGGGTGAACGGTCCAGGCGGCGGCGGTGGCATCCCAGGCGCGCACGGCCCCGCGACGGCGGAATTGATCCGTCACCATCCATTCCCAGGAATCCAGTTCCCCCTTGCCGGTCCAATAGTTCAGGCGGGTGCGCAGGGGGGTGGGCAGGCCGTTGTACCAACGGTGGCGGGTCTTGCGCCAGCGGATCGGCAGGGGCAACAGTTCATCAAACCGGCGGCGATCGATGAGGTAAACGCGGCTGCCAAAGAAGTCGGAGTAATAGAATCCGGCGGGGTCGCGATCGGGCTGGTTCCCCTGGGCCATGGTGCCGTCGCCGTCGCGGCGGGGGGGGCCGGTCATGGGGCGCATGGCCAGGATCTGCGGATGCTGCTGAAGGCGGGCGATGCCAGCGCTGATCCAGTCGTGGTCGGCCCGCTGGTGCAGGAGCATGTCGCTGTCGAAGTGGACCAGGTAGTCCCCGGCGATCGCTTCGAGGGAATAGATGGTGCCGAAGATGGGATAGCCTTTCCAGTTATGGGTTTGGGGGAAGGGCAGGCCCAGATGTTTGCGGTAGAGCCGCTCGCGCACCTCGGGGCGGTAGTCCATATCGACGATGCGATCAATCAGGCCGCGATCGCGCAGGGTGGCGCAACAGTCCCGCAGATCTTCGAGGGTACCGATGCCCGGTCGTTTGACCTTATCCCCCGACAGGGGAGCCGTATCCACAAACAGTACCCGCTCCACAAAGGGGAAATGGCAGGCTTTCACCAGGTGGGGGACCGTGTGCATCAGGAATGGCAGATCCGTCCGGGCCACCATGATCGACAACGAACAACTGGGGACGCTCATGGGTTTGCCCCTGGGGGGCGGCGGGGGTGAATGGGGGTGCGCCCGGAGGCGGGGCTATCTAGGCTTGCACCGGTTCGAGGGTACCCTCAGGATGGCTGACCAGCAACGATCGGTAGAGATGATCGAGCTGTTCGGCGACCCCGGCCCAACTGAAATGCTGTTCGACGCGATCGCGTCCGGCGGCCCCGAGGCGATCGCGCAGGGCGGGCTCCCCGAGCAGGGTATCCATGGCCTTCGCCAGGGCGATCGCCTCACCGGGGGGCACCCGCAGGCCCGTTTCCCCATCCAGGACCGAATAGCTCAGGCCCCCCACATCGCTCACAATGACCGGGGTGCGGCTGGCCATGGCCTCCACCGCCACCAGACCAAAGGGTTCGTAATAGCTCGGCACCACGCAGGCATCGGCGGCGGCGTAGTAGAGGGGCAGATCCCCATCGCGGATGCGTCCGGTGAACTGCACCACATCCCCCAACTCCAGCACCGCCACGAGGGCTTGGATCCGCCGCTGTTCCGCATCGTCCGACTGGCCGGGACGGCTGCCGCCACCAATGATGGCCCGAAAGGTTGGATCGCTCCGGTGCTGGCAGGCGGCGATCGCGGCGAGGAAGGTTTCTAACCCCTTGCGCCGGTCAAAGCGCCCCACATACAGCACCAATTTTCCCTGGGAATCGAGCCCCAACCGCTGGCGGGCCGTGGCGCGATCGACCTGGCCAAACCGCTCAATATCCGTCCCGCAGGGCACAATCTGCACCGTCCCCGCCGCCGACACCAGCGATCGCAAATCCCGCATTTCCTGGGGACTCGTCGCCACCACACAGTTCACCCGCTCCAGACAGCGCCGCTCCACCGCCAGCCGCCGCTGGGCCACCGCCGGGAGGGCTGGGGTTTCGGGGAAAGCCTGCCCGGAAGCCGAATCCAAAACCGGATCTAGGGCCGCGATCGCCCCCCCCTCCAGCGCCGTGCCATACTTCACCGCCCCAATGGAATGGTAGGTATGCACCTGGGGAATCCCCAACGCTGCCGCCAACTCCATCCCCACCCAGCTAGAGAGCCAGTAGTTGGAATGGATCAAGTCGTAGCGCCGCCGGTGCTGGGCGGTCCAGGCCAGCCACTGATCCACAAACGCCGGCAAATGCTCAAAGAGGCGATCGCGGGGGATAAACTCCACCGGCCCCGCCGCCAGCCGCACCGTCCGACAGTGGGGACCGTGCCACACCTCGCGATCGTCCGCCGGATTCACCCAGCGGGTAAACATATCCACCCGCCAGCCCCGCCGCGCCAGGGCCTCCCCCACGGCGCGCACATAAACATTTTGGCCCCCCGCCTCCTCTCGGCCAATTTCAGCGGCCGGGTCACCATGGACCGAAATCAACGCCAGGGATGGGGACATGGAATTCAGAACTCGTGGCAGGGAACAGAAAAGCGCTCGGGGAGGGGGCCGGGCCGATCCCTGGAGCTCTTGACTCCCATTTTACCGTGGCGTTCTGGGCTCCCCCTTGAGGCTGCGGCCCCCCGCGATCGCGCCATAACCTGATGCCCCGCCCCGGCCCCCCGCGATCGCCCCATCACGATTTGTAAAGGCCACGGCGACCAGCGATCGAGCCCCCTCCACCGCCCCGGACCCAATGCCAGAGCCCCCGCAAGCCCCCATTGGGTCAATCCGTTGAAAGGCAACTTTGTTTTTTCTGTATTGGTTGCTACAGTTGACCCAAGAACTGAGATATCATGACAAATGCAAGGGCATCAACCCCCTGCCGATCTATCTCTAACTCGCCCAAGCGGAGGGTCCGTCATGTTTGGAGTCAAGCGTCATCGCCTTTCGGTTCAAGAAGTTGCCGCCCGCCATCGGGATAATCTGCGGCACAATCTGGAGCGTCGTCTGGAAGCTGCCCGCGCCCGGGGGAATGACGAGCTGGTGCGTCAACTGGAAGCGGAAGCGGATTATTTGAAGTAGGTCATCGGCGGCGGGCCTTGGCCGGGAATCCTGAGGCTGGTGTTGTGGCCGGGATGGATGGCACGGGGCCGCGATCGCGACTGGCTTGGTGGGGTGGGGGCGTGATGGAAACGGAAGCGATGGCCCCGATCCCGAAAGGCTTCAGACCATGGATGCTTCCCCTTCAATAGCCCCGTTCTGGTCTGGAACCGAAGCGAGGAAATGCTGCCCGAGCGTTTCCTCGCTTCGTGTATTGGGGCTGGTTTTGGTGCTGTTGGGTGAATGTGCCCTAGGGGCGGGGGGTGGGGGGGCTGAGGCGATCGCCCGGATCGGGGACGGGGGTTGTTGTGGGGAGGGGGGGCCGCTGGCCGGAGAGGGTTTGGATTTCGGCGAGGAGGGCGGCCTGTTCGCGATTGAGGGTATCGAGGCGGGCGATCGCTTTGCTGAGGCGGTCGCGCGGGGCGGGGGTGAAGCGATCGCCGTAGAGCCGTTCAAAGGTTCGGTCAATTTCCGCCAAATCTGGCCGATGGAGCCGCTGGGCGAGCGATCGCCCCAGGACTATCGGCAGGGCCACCACCATCCGTCCCATGCCATAGCCCACAAAACTCAGGAGGCCGCTGAGGAGGCTGAGGGTCACCAGCAAAATTCCCACGCTCCAGAGGGGATGACCCCAGGCCCAGGCCCCGAGGGGGTGAGCGTCGATCCACTGGTGACCCAGATCCAGGAGGCGATCGCGGAAGGCATCGGGCCGCAGTTTCCGCAGGGCGGTGAGGGTCTCGGCGATCGCATCGAAGCTGGCGATCGCGCGGGTTTGGCCGTCGGCGATCTGGTCATGCCACTGATCTAGCCATGGCTTCAGGCGGTCCTTGAGCCAGTGGTTCTCCAGGATGGGGGCCAGGGTGTGCTGGAGGCGGTCCTGGGTCGCCGCGATCGCCCCGGTCCACTGCTCATGCCCGCGATCTACCGCAGTTTCCAGGGTGGTTTGGGCGCGCTCTAGCCGCTCCAGCAGGGCCGCCCGCACGGGCACCAGCCAGGGGGTATTGGCCGCCTGGGTCGCCGCATCGGTGAGCACCTCAGGGTCCACCTCGGGGGCCGCCGGGGCCGGGGGGACCGCAGGCGGCAGGGGAAGCGAAGACGATAATGGGGAAGACAGTTCGGAAGCCACAGGCAAACTCAAGGGACGCGGTGAATCAGACGATGGGACAGGGGATTGGCCGAGGGGCACAGGCGTTCGGGGCCAGGGCACGGGGCGCAGCGGGGACGCGACAGCCCAGGCTACGGCTAAAGCCAAAGTCAAATTCTAGCCATTGGGGGTCCGTTGGGGGCTGGCGATGGGGCTCCGCGATCGCGGGATTCCTGCTGCTGACCTGGGGGACGACCGGCGCGATCGCCAACCCACCCGCCCCGGCCCCACCGGAAACCGTGCGCCGCCCCCAAGATATCCGACCCCTGGCACCGGGCCTCGATCGCATCCCCGTATTCAACAGCAATAGCCCAGAACTGGTGCTCCGGCCCGGTATTTTGCTCTCCAGCTTTCCCCCCACGGGCCTCGGTCCAGGATCGCCCCCCTTCGCTGCCCCCGAGGCCCATCTGGATTTTGCCTTCCGCGATCGCTTTGACCTATTCGCCCACCACATCGCCAGGGCCGATCCCCCCGAGGATTTGCGCACCCTATATCTAGGCGTCCTAGCGGGCAACCCCGGCCCCGAACCGGTCACCGTCCGCCTCCTGCGCGGCGCGAGCTACCTCAGCCAGCCCGATGCCCCCTTTGTGCCCATGGCCCCCTGGCAGCTCAACCCCCAGGGCCGGATCTTTGCGGGACCGGGCGATCGCGCCGTTGCCACCGTCCTGCGGGGCCAGCGCGATGAAACCCTGCCCGCCAGTGTGGTCGTGCCCCCCGGCGGCTATGCCCTCCTGCTCAATGCCCCGATCCCCGTCCGTGACCTGACGCCCCCCCTCAATGGCCGCTCCACCCTGCTGCACCTCCAGGGCAGCGCGCAGCCGATTTATCTCGCCAGCATGGCCCAATTTGGCGGCGGCCCCGACGGCGATCGCCCCCCCACCCTGGCGGAGTGGCAAACCCTTTTAGCCAGCGGATCCCTGGCCGGTCCGCGCGATCGCGCCCCCAGCGATCCCCAAATCCCCGGCCCCCTGATCTATGGCCGCGTTGCGGGCATTGCCCTCGGTTCCCGCTGGACCGCCCGCCTCACGGACGACCAAGCCAGTGGGGCCTCAAGCGGCGATCGCCTCACGATCCCCGACGCGGGCCAAGCCATCTCCTGGGGCATCAGCACCCTCGCGGGCGGCACCCTCGGCACCGGCCAGATCCAAACCGCCCCCCTCCTGCGGCGCTACCCCGACACCGCCTACGCCGCCCACGGCAACTACGGCATCACCTATGACCTCACCCTGCCGCTCCATAACCCCCGCGATCGCCCCCAGACCGTTGAGCTGCGCCTAGAAACCCCCCTCAAATTCGATCAACCGGCGGCGAACCAACCCAGGGGCCTCGACTTCTTCAAAACCCCCGCCACCGCCACCTTCTTCCGGGGCAGCGTCCGGGTGCGCTACCGCAGCGATCGCGGCCTCCCCCAGACCCGCTATGTGCATCTCGTCCAAACCCGAGGCTCCAGCGGCGATCCCCTCGTGAAGCTCACCCTTGGTCCGGGCCAAAATCGCCTCGTGCGCGTCGAATTGATCTATCCCCCCGACGCCACGCCTCCCCAGGTTCTGACCCTGATCACTAATAGCAATCCCTAGAAATTGTATCGGTTGTCACTGAAGAAATGGACCGACCAAGCATCGGCAATCGGACGGATGCTTAACAAATTGTTATTATCAAAACGTGCAGAATTCCCACAAAGTTTTGGAGTGGCTTATGACTGCTCGCGTTGCTCCCGCCCTCGAACCATTGGCGGGTGGGCATGGCAGACGGGCTACGCTACGGAGCGTGTTCGAATCAATCACGGCGGAAAGCTGTCCCTATCGCTACAATTTCCATCTTCATTCGGTTTTCTCGGACGGTTGTTTGACGGCGGATGCCATTATTTCCCAGGCAATTCAGCATGGCCTGGAGGGTTTGACGATTACGGATCATCACAGTGTTGATGGCTATTTTGCCGCCCGCCGTTGGCTTGATCATCGCCATCAGGATGGCTGGGGCCATGGTCCATCCCTATCCCTCTGGACGGGGGTTGAAATTACGGCGGAGTTGTTGGGGACGGCGGTTCATATTTTGGGCTATGACTTTGATCCCAATGGGGCGGCGATCGCGCCTTACCTGACGGGTCAGGAGGTGGAAGGGGACGAGCTGCGATCGGCGGGGGCGGTGATCCAGGCGATCCATCGCAGCGGCGGCATCGCGGTTCTGGCCCATCCCATGCGCTACCGGCTGGCGGCGGAACTGCTGGTGGATGCGGCGGCGGCGTTGGGGATTGATGGCCTAGAGGCGTTCTATGCCTACAAAAATCCTGAACCTTGGGCCGCGAGCCCCGAGCAAACCGCGCGATCGCTCCAGCTAGCTGAGCAGTTCGATCTATTGACCACCTGCGGCACCGACTCCCACGGGCCGAGCATCCTGCGGCGGCTGTAGGTCCGGCGGAATCTGAGACGGTTCCCCATCAATCAACCAGTCAACCAATCAGTCAACCCATTCACTCATCAATTCCTTCAGTCGGCCCCGATCAGGTCGGCTTTTTTTGGCCCTGGGGGAACGGTTCCCGGCCCTGTGCCACCGCCGGAATTGCCCCGTGCGCTTGCCCAATTCGGCCCATTGCTTTTGCCCTAGAAGGTGGGGCTGGGAAGCGGCCCCCGCGATCGCGCCGCCGGGGTGACCCAAGGGATTTCGGCTAGAATCCGATAGGCCCAAGGGCCTCCGACATCCTGATCCCCCCTCAAGGGCATCTCCGGCCCCTCGCGTCTCCTCCTCCCCCCTAAAAATTCCATGGTCCTTGCACGTACCCTGCGCCGTTTGACCGTTAGCGCCCTCACCGGTTCAATCATCGCCCTGGCGGGATCCTTGCCTGCCCTGGCGGCGGAACTGGTGAACTGGCGGTTTGACAGCGGCCGCAATCAACTGATCTTCACCACGGACCAGGCCATCCAGCCCAGGGCCCAGTTGATCGAAAACCCTACGCGGCTGGTGGTGGATCTGCCGGGGGTGAATTGGCGGCGGGTCACGGCGGAACAAACCTACGGGGGGGCGGTGCGATCGGTGCGCATTGGCCAGGTGCAGCCCGGTACGGCCCGCATTGTGGTGGAGCTAGCGCCCGGTTTCCGGATGGATGCTAATGGGGTGCGGGTCCAGGGCCTTGCGCCCAACCAGTGGTCCGTGCAGTTGCCCACCCCCACCCGTGATGGCCGCAGTGGTCCGGGGGGCGCGATCGTCACCCAACCTGCCCCGGAGGGGGTTCAGCAGGAGCGCTGGGTGCCTCGGGCCTTGGCGGAAATCCTCGAATCCCAGGGGCGATTGCCTGCCACTACCCAGGTGGGCAATGTGTCCCTCGGGGAGGACGGCATTTTTCTGGAGACCAGCGGCGGTACACCGGCGGCTACGGTGTCGCGCAGCAGCGATCGCCGCTTCATCTATGTGGATCTACAAAATGCCACCCTGGCAACGGGGGCGGCGCGGGATAACCTGGTGCGCCGGTTGGGGGTGCAGCGGCTGATTTTGCAGGATTTGGGGGGCAATCCGCCCCGGGTGCGCCTGACGCTGCTGGTTGATCGCGAGAGCCCGGACTGGTCCGCGATCGCGGAGACGGGGGGCACCGTCGCGGTGAAGCCCACGGGACAGTCGGTGGCGGGGACGGGCGATCGCCCCAGCGGCGGCCAACGGATCCCGATTTTGCCGCCCACCTCCCGCACGCCGGTGCCGGTGAATCCCCAGCCGCTGCCACCGCCGACGGTGACGCCCGGTGAGGTGGGACCGCTGCCCCGCCCCCAGGGACGCTATCGGATCGTGATTGATCCGGGCCATGGGGGCCAAGATCCCGGCGCGGTGGGCATCGGCGGCCTGCGGGAAAAGGACGCGGTGCTCGACATCAGCCGCCAGGTGTCCGCCCTGCTGGAGCAACAGGGGATGCAGGTGATCATGACCCGGACGGATGACTATTTCGTGACCCTGGAGGGGCGCGCGGTGATGGCGAACCGGGCCAATGCCAACCTCTTCGTGAGTATCCACGCCAATGCCATCAGCCTCAGCCGCCCGGATGTCAATGGCCTAGAGACCTATTATTTGCAGAGCGGGCAGGCCCTGGCCCAGACCATCCACAACAGCATGTTGCAGACGTTCCCCTACATGCGCAACCGAGGGGTGCGGCAGGCGCGTTTCTATGTGCTGCGCAATACGCAGATGCCAGCGGTGCTGGTGGAGACGGGGTTTGTGACGGGGCAGCAGGATGCGGCGCTGCTGAGTGATCCGCGCTGGCGATCGCAGATGGCCGGGGCGATCGCGCGGGGGATTTTGACCTATTTGCGGTAGGGCCATTGGGGGGATAACCGACGGCGTGGGGCCGGTCAGGGGCGGGCGTTTTGGGCCAAAATGATTCAGGCGGCCCGCTGGCTCCCCCAGGGTAGATCCTTAAGCCCGTTCGGGTGAGCCGCCGTTGGCCATGCTCCCTTGTTTCAAGTCCTTTTCCCGTGCTGTCCCATGGACGCCCCCTCTGATTTGCTGCGCGATCGCGATGTGGACCCCGGCGATCGCGATGAACCACCGATCCAACCCGACGCGATCGGATTTGATGAACGGGCCTACGAGCACATCGACCTGGCTCCGATGATTGAACATGCCCTGCTGCACCCGGCGGCGGGTCCGGCCCAGGTGGTCCAGTGGTGCGCCGAGGCTGATCGCTACCGGTTCGCCACGGTCTGCGTGACGCCCGCGCTGGTGCCCCAGGCGGTGGAACTGCTCCATGGCAAGGGTCCGGCGGTATGCGCGGTGGTGGGCTATCCCCTGGGGGCCACCCTGGGGGACAGCAAAACCCATGAGGCCATGCGCTGTCTGGAGGCGGGGGCGCGGGAGTTGGATGTGATGCTCAACCTGGGCTGGCTGAAAAATGGGGAGGGCGATCGCGTCCATCGGGAGCTGGCGGAAATCTGCGAAATGGCCGATGGCGAAGGGGTCAAGGCGATTTTAGAGATGGGGATGCTGACGCCAGCGGAACTGGAGTTGGCGGTGGAGGTGTCCCTCGATGCGGGGGTGCAGTTCTTCAAAACCCACACGGGCTGGAATGGGGGCGTCACCGTCGCCCAAGTGCAAATGCTCGGGGAATTGGTGCGGCAGCGGGCGGGCATCAAGGCGGCGGGGGGCATCCAAACCCTGGAGGCGGCGCTGATGCTGGCGGCGGCGGGGGCGACGCGGCTGGGCACGTCTCGGGGGGTGATGTTCCTACAGCAGCGCGGCCAGGGGCGGATGCCATGACGACGGCGAAAACCTACCGGGCGACGGGGATTAATTTGAAGGGGTCGCCCCTGGGGGAGGCGGATCTGCTGCTGACGATTTTGACGGCGGAGCATGGGCTGCTGCGGGCGGTGGCTCCGGGGGCGCGCAAGCCGAAGTCAAAGATTGGCGGGCGGACGGGTTTGTTCGTGGTGAATCAACTTTCCCTGGGGCGGGGGCGATCGCTCGATCGCATTCATCAGGCGGAGGCGATCGCGTCCTATCCGCGCCTCAGTGAGGATTTGGGGAAGTTGACGGCGGGGCAATATCTGGCGGAGATGGCGCTGCACCAGGCCCTGAGTGAACAGCCCCAGGTGGAGTTATTTGGGAGCTTGACCGGGGCGATCGCGGCGGTGGAGGCGGTGAATGTGGTGGGGGGCGGTGCCGATCGGGCGGCGGCGGTGGTGGCGGCCCTGAGCCGAGGGATTTATGGTTTGCTGGCGATCGCGGGGGTGACGCCGCAACTGTTTGACTGTGCCTTGAGCCAGGTGCCCCTGCGGCCCCCGGACCCCTCGGGCGATCGCGATCGCTGGCGGGTGGGGTTCAGTGCGGCGGCGGGAGGAGTGGTGTCCCTGGAGGCATTGGCCCAGGTGGATGGGCGGGAGTTGCTGGCGGCCCGGTCTGGCGATCGATCCCGCGATCGGCCCCATGATCGATCTGGCCCCGCTCCCCCTTCGGCCCCGCCGCCGCTCCCTGGCCAGTTGATGCCCCTGCGGTTAGATGCGATGGAGTTGGCGGCCCTGCGATCGCTGGCCCAACCGGAGGAGCCTCCCCCCTTTTCCCTGGACACTTGGGTGCGGGTGGAGCGATCGCTTCGGCATTACACCCAATACCATTTTGGTAAGCCCATCCGCTCCGCCGCCCTTCTGGATACCTACGTCCGCCGTTAACCCTGCCTAGCGCCCCATGTCCCGCGTGTCCCAGTCCCCTAACTCGACGCCCCCCACCAACGCCCAGCCCAGCGGCCCCAACCGCCGCCCCGGCTCGGGCAAAAATCGTCCCCCCGGCCAGGGTGCGCCGGACAGCAGCAGCGATCGCGGTTTGCCGGAACGCAGCGCCCGACCCACCGAGCCCCCCGCGATCGCCCCGTCGGCCCCGGAAGCGTCCCCCACAAGCCGCGATCACGACGCGGACCATGACCCAAGCGAACCGGGCGGCTTTTGGCCCGTCCTCCGAAATCGCAACTTCCTGACCCTGTGGGGCGGCCAGGTTTTTTCGCAGATCGCCGATAAGGTCTACCTGGTCATGGCGATCGCCCTCATCGCCAGCCACTACCAGCAGCCGGACCAGGCCATCAGCGGCTGGGTGTCCGCCATCACGATCGCGTTCACCATCCCCGCCGTTCTCTTCGGCTCCGTGGCGGGGGTGTATGTCGATCGCTGGTCCAAGAAAGCCGTCCTCGTCGCCACCAACTTGGCTCGGGGCTTGCTGGTCTGGACCGTGCCCCTGGTGGTGCTCCTGGGCGATCGCGGCCCCAGCCTCACCCTGTTGGGCCATCCGATTCCCTTTGGCTTCTTCCTGCTGCTGGCGGTCACCTTCGGCGTGTCCACCCTCACCCAATATTTCGCCCCCGCCGAACAGGCCGCCATCCCCCTGATCGTGCCCCGGCGGCATCTCCTGTCCGCCAACAGCCTCTACACCACCACGATGATGGCCTCGGTGATCATCGGGTTTGCCATTGGTGAACCGGTCCTGGCCCTGGCGAATCATCTGGTGGCGAGCCTCGGGGGCGGCGCGGATCTGGGGCAAGAACTCCTCGTCGGCGGCAGCTACGCGATCGCGGGGAGCCTGCTGCTGCTCCTCAAAACCGGCGAAACCCAGCACCTGGAACGGCAAGAGTTTCCCCACATCCTCGACGATCTGCGGGACGGCCTGCGCTACCTCAGCGGCAAACCCCTGATCCGCAATGCCCTGATCCAACTGACGATCCTGTTCTCGATCTTTGCCGCCCTCGCTGTTTTGGCCGTGCGCCTCGCGGAACTGATCCCCGCCCTCAAGGCCTCCCAATTTGGCGTTCTGCTGGCGGCGGGGGGTGTGGGCATGGCGATCGGGGCGACCCTCCTGGGCCAGTTCGCCACCCGCTATCCCTTTGCCCGCTTGGCCTTGGGGGGCTCGATTGGCGTCGGGGCGGCCCTGGCAACCCTGGCGGCCACCACCACCCACCTGTGGGCGACCATCGCGGCCATCATCGCCCTGGGCATCGCCGCCGCCTTCGTGGGCATCCCCATGCAAACCACCATCCAGCGGGAAACCCCCGAGGCCATGCGCGGCAAAGTCTTTGGGTTGCAAAATAATGCCGTGAATATCGCCCTGAGTTTGCCCTTGGCCCTGGCGAGCGTTGCCGAAACCTGGTTTGGCCTACCCGCCGTATTCCTGGGGCTGGCGGCCCTGGCGATCGCGGGCGGCGTAGCAACCTGGTATATTTCCGTTACAGGATCGGGATCAAGCGAAACCTAAAGTTAACCCTCCGTTATTTACCCCCAAGGCCCCTCACCGCAACTTTAGGCCCCTTGGCATTATTTCCCCCTAGAACCGTCAGAAGAACCGTCAGAGGTTAGTCAAAGCTGAATGCACATCGCGTGGCTGGGCAAGAAATCGCCGTTCTGCGGCAACGTGACCTACAGTCGGGAGATCACCAATGCGCTGCTCGATCGCGGCCATCGGGTTAGTTTTCTCCACTTTGCCCAGGACGACGAGACGATCGCCCCCGGCCAGGACGTGTGCGAGGTGCCGCTGCCGTTCCTCTACAAGTCGCAGATCTATACGATTCCCACCCTCGGTGCGAGTAAGGTGCTGACGGCGGCCCTGCGGGATCTCAACCCCGATGTGGTCCATGCGTCCTTGACCCTTTCGCCCCTGGATTTTGTGCTGCCGGAGATCTGCGAGGCGCTGAATTTGCCCCTGGTGGCGACGTTCCACACGCCCTTCGATCGCAAGCGCCGCAATTTCACGTCCGGCACCCAGCATTTGACCTATCAGCTCTATGCGCCCTTTTTGGCGAACTACGATCGCACGATCGTCTTTTCGCAGATCCAGCGGGAGGTGTTGATTAAATTGGGGGTTGCGCCGGAGCGGGTGTGTGTCATTCCCAACGGCGTCGATGTGCAGAAATATGCCCCCGGCCCGTCGAATTTCCGGCAGCAGTTGGGGGTGCGGCGATCGTTCACCTACCTGGGGCGCATTGCCCAGGAAAAGAACGTGGAAGCGCTCCTGAAGGCGTGGAAACAGGCGGAGATGCCCCCGGACTGCGGTCTGGCGATCGTGGGGGATGGGCCGCTGCGCCCGTCGCTCCAGGCGTTCTATGGGGACGATTTGGGGGTGAAGTGGCTGGGGTTCGTGGGGGATGAGCAGCGGCGCATTGAGATTTTGCGCGGCACGGATGTGTTCATTTTGCCGTCGTTGGTGGAGGGTTTGTCCCTCTCGCTGCTGGAGGCGATGGCCTGCGGGACCGCCTGTCTGGCGACGGATGCGGGGGCCGATGGGGAGGTGCTCGAAGGGGGCGCGGGGGTGGTCCTGAGTACCCAGCGGGTGGCGGTGCAGTTGCAGACGCTGTTGCCCCTGTTTGCGGAGCATGAGGACATGACGGTGATGCTGGGGCAGAAGGCGCGCCAGCGGGTGCTCGATCGCTATACCCTCCGGGACAATATCAGTCGGCTGGAGGCCCTCTATGATGGGGTGCTGACTCGGCCTGCGTCGTCTCCGTCGTCGCTGCCCCTGACGCGATCGCTGCTGTAGGCGGTTGGGGCGGCGCGATCGCGGTTCGAGTTTTCTATTGGATCATTTGATCGGTTCGAGATCGATATTCTGTCGTTAGGGCAAAGTTCCAGAGTTCATGGCGGTTTTACACGGTAGCTGGCAACCTCACGGGCAACGGTTATTCCTCTGGGGGGAGGTGTGGCGCTCGGTGGAGGGGCGATCGCCGGGGCGCTGGGAAATTCCTGAGCATCCGAGGGCGATGGATCCGGCCCAGTTGAAGGATTGGTTGCTGGAGCTGGGGAAGTCGGGGGTGTTGGGCGATCGCGCCTTAGACAACCTGAAGCAGTGGCCCGTGAAGCAGGTGGCCCTGGGGTTGCCGACGGTGCCGGAAAGCCCTAGCCCGCTCCATTCCGGTACGCCGCCGGAGCCGGAGATGGCCGTTGCGCTCCAGCCCTGGTGGGTGCCGGGATTGGCCCTGGATCCGGAGGCGGCGTTGGCCCTGCTGCGATCGCTCCCGTTGGCCGGTGAGGCGACGGAAAGCGATTCGTTTGTGGGCAGTGATTTGCGCTTTTGGAGCCATGTGGCCCGCTGGGCGCTGGATTTGCAGGCCCGCAGTAAGGCTTTGCCAACTTTGGCCGTGGCCGCCGACGGGAGCCCCACGGCCCAATGGACGGCGCTGTTGGAAAGTGAGGGCGATCGCCTGCGCCTGTCGCGGTTGGGGCGGTTGATGCCTGCGGCGTGCCGGTTCTATCAGCGGTTGGAGCGATCGCCGGAGGCCATGGCGGCGGCGGCGGCAAAAACTAAGGCGGGGCGGGGGGCCGTGGGGGCGCGATCGCGATCGACCGGCAGCCGTCCGTTGACCTTCACCTACGAACCGCCGTCCCTGGAATTGCCCCTGTCGCCCCGTTTGCTGCTGTCCACCTTCCTGGCGGCGGCGATGGATGTGCAGATGCGCGCGATCGCGGGAACCCTGCCGTTGCCCGGTGAACGCCGCGTCGCCGCCACCAAAAGCCGCACCGCCGCCCGTGGGGGCCTCGCCACCGCCACGCCCTTGGATCCGCCCGTGCGCGATTGGCTCTCGGGCCTAGGGGCCAAAACCGCCACCTGCCAAAGCCCCCTCGCGGAGTTGATGCCCCTGGGCAAGGCCCTCCACACCTGGACCGCTTCCCTGCAACAGGCGGATCAGCCCACCGCCGACGGTCCCGCCGCGATCGGCACCAATACCTTCCGGGTGGCGTTTACATTGCGGCCCCCCGAAAGCCCCGACAGCAAAACCTGGACCCTGGCCTACGGCCTCCAGCCCCTCGACGATGACGCCACCTGGGTGAGCGCCGCTGACATCTGGCGACATCCCGTGGCCTATCTACAAATTGGCGATCGCGTCCTCGCCCGCCCCCAGGAAACTTTATTAAAAGGTCTTGGCTTAGCGGCACGGATTTTCCCCGCGATCGAACCGAGCCTCAACGACGCCGCCCCCGACGGCTGCCCCCTCACCCCCGTCCAGGCGTACCAATTCATTAAAGTGTTTGCGTGGCGGTTCCAGGACAGCGGCCTCGGCGTGGTGCTACCGGCCAGTCTGCGGGAGCGCGAAGGGTGGGCCAGCCGCCTGGGCCTGCGGGTGAGCGCCGAAGTGCCCGCCAACCTGGGCAACAATCGCCTCGGCCTCAGCGGTTTACTAAACTTCCGCTGGGAACTGAGCATTGGCGGCCAAACCCTGTCCCAAAAAGCCTTTCAGAAACTCATCGCCCAAAGCAACCTGGAGGAATTGCCCCTGGTGCAGATCGGCGACGAGTGGGTGGAACTGCGGCCAGCGGACGTGCGCGCCGCCCAGGACTTTTTTGAAAAGCGCCAGGGACAGGCGGCCCTGAGCCTGGAGGACGCCCTGCGCATCGGCACCGGGGACACGCCGACGATCGATAAACTGCCGGTGGTGGAATTTGAGTCGTCGGGCCTGCTGGATGAGTTCATGGGCGTTCTCCAGGACAACCAGAGTTTGGCCCCGCTGGCGGCTCCGGCGACGTTCCAGGGTACACTGCGGCCCTACCAGGAGCGGGGGCTGTCGTGGCTGGCGTTCATGGAGCGCTGGGGTCTGGGGGCCTGTTTGGCGGACGATATGGGCCTGGGGAAAACCATTCAGTTGATTGCCCTGCTGCTGCATTTGAAGGGGACCGAGGCACTGAATGGGCCGGTGCTGCTGGTGTGTCCCACGTCGGTGATGGGCAACTGGCAGCGGGAGGCGAAGAAGTTTGGCCCGTCTTTGCGGGTGATGATCCACCATGGCGATCAGCGGCTGAAGGGGAAGGCGCTGGCCCGCAAGGCGGCGTCGCTGGATTTGGTGATTACGAGCTATGCCCTGGTGTTCCGCGATGAGATGACGTTGCAGCCGGTGCCCTGGCGGGGAATTGTGCTGGATGAGGCGCAAAACATCAAAAATTCGGATTCGAAGCAGGCCCAGGCGGTGCGGCGGCTGGTGGATCCGGAGGAGGGGGCGATCGCGGCTTCTGAGGATGGGGAAGAGGCGATCGCGCGATCGCGGCCGTTCCGCATTGCCCTGACGGGGACGCCGGTGGAGAATCGCCTGTCGGAGCTGTGGTCGATCCTAGATTTCCTCAATCCGGGCTATTTGGGGGCCAAGAATTTCTTTCAGCGGCGCTTTGCGGTGCCCATTGAGCGCTATGGGGATGGGGCGTCGCTGCGGACGTTGCGATCGCTGGTGCAGCCGTTCATTTTGCGCCGGTTGAAGACGGATCGGACCATCGTTCAGGATCTGCCCGAAAAGCAGGAAATGACGGTCTATTGCGGCCTGTCGGAAAAACAAATGGGCCTCTATCAACAGTTGGTGGAGCGGGCTTTTGCGGCGATCGCGGAAAGCCAAGGGATCCAGCGCCGGGGGCAAATCCTGGCCCTGCTGACGCGCCTCAAACAGGTCTGCAACCATCCGGAATTGCTCGGGGATGCGGTTTTGGAGGATTTGAGTAGTCTCAACGCCAATGCCAGTGGCAGCGCCAGCGGCAGTGCCACGGAAGATCTCCCGGACGATGGCGGCGAAACCCTGGCGGCGGATCCGGCGGCGGGCAAACTCAGTCCCCAGGATTCCCCCAAGCTGGAGCGCCTGTGCGAAATGCTCGAGGAGGTGGTGGCGGAGGGCGATCGCGCCCTGCTATTCACCCAATTCGCCCAGTGGGGCCACCTGCTGCAACCCTACCTGCAAAAAATCCTGGGCCAAGAGGTGCTGTTCCTCTACGGCGGCACGCCCCAACCCCAGCGGGAGGCCATGATCGACCGGTTCCAGAACGATCCCCAGGGGCCAAAACTGCTGATCCTGTCCCTCAAGGCGGGGGGCGTGGGCCTGAACCTGACGCGCGCCAACCACGTCTTCCACTACGATCGCTGGTGGAACCCGGCGGTGGAAAACCAGGCCACCGATCGCGCCTTCCGCATCGGCCAAACCCGCAATGTCCAGGTCCACAAATTTGTGTGCAGCGGCACCCTAGAGGAAAAAATCCACGACCTGATCGAAAGCAAAAAGGCCCTGGCGGAACAGGTGGTGGGCACCGGCGAAAGCTGGCTGACGGAGCTGGATACGGATGCCCTGCGGGATCTGCTGCTGCTGGATCGCACGGCGGCGATCAGTTAGGAATGGCCGGATCTCTGACCCAATCGGATCCAAGATGCCGCAAGGGTTTCAGGGAAATTGACAACGCCTCCCGCCGGGGGGAATCGGGAACGGGGGAACGGTGACATGAAAGGGCGTCAGTTGGGCAGCCGCGCGATCGCGGGACTCCAGACCCAGATCCTTGAGAGGTTGGGGGAGCGGGCCATGGTTCCCAAGCCCCTGCGGTGGCTCCACGGGCAGCGCAACCGCTGGAGTCCGGCCATCGGGGGCGGCATTTGCCTGCTCATGCTGGGGCTACCGTTGCTGTATCCCCTGACCCGCGATCGCGATCGCACCTACATCCAAACCGTCGAACAGCGGCCCCTCAGCGCCTTTCCCGATCGCCCCTCCTGGCGCGACTGGCTCTATCGCGGCACCTATCAGCAGCTCAACGCCTACCTGGCCGATCGCCTGCCCCTGCGCAGCACCTTCATCCAAACCAAGGGCACCCTAGAGCGGCAACTCTTTGAACAAAACCGCAACCGGGACGTGGATCTGGGCGGCGACGGCTGGCTGTTCTATCGCAACAGCTACGGCCTGCGGGACGGCCAAGATGGCGATCGCTACACCCCCGAACGGGTGGACTATGCCCTCGAAAGCCTGCGCCGCTACCTGGCGTGGCAGACCGCCGGCCAAACCCGCGCCCAACTGCGCATCGCGATCGCCCCAAGCAAACACACCCTCTATCCCGAACATCTGCCCCCCGCCGCCCGCCGCGATTTAAATAAAACCCAGCCCAGCCGCGATCGCCTCCACCAGGCCCTCATCAACAGCCCCGATCCGCGTTTGGTGGACCTGTGGAGCGCCTACCGCCGCGCCAAACCCCAAATTTCCCAGCGGCTCTACTACCGCGAAGACACCCACCACACCCCGCGCGGTGCCCTGGTGATGGTGGAAGCCCTCATCAATGCCTTCGTCCCCCAACGGTTCGCCACCGCCCGCCTAGTGGCCCGCCCCGGCGATCGCGTCGAAACCGGCGACCTGCGGCGGATGCTCGGCCTCGCGGCGATCTTGAATGACCCCAGCGATCCGGTCTACAGCCTAGAGCGGCCCCGTATTGGGGAAGCGGGCGTCGAGACCGATCGCGGACGATTTGCCACCGTTGCCGACGCGATCGCCCAGGATCAAGTGATTAGCGATCGCAATCGCCGCTTTGTCCTGCACTACCGCAGCGGCGGCGACCCCCTCGTACCGGGGCGCACCCTCGTGGTGGGCGACTCCTTCATGCACCCCCTCGCCCTGGGGCCATTTTTTGAGTCCGCCGAGTTCTATCACCACAACGTCCTGCCCCAAAACCTCCTGATGGCGGCCCCCCTCACCTACGACCAAATCCTCCTGCAACGGGTGGAACGGCTCGCCCTGAGTTTCCTAGAGACCCTGCCCCGTTTAGGGGATCCCCTCGGTTGGTGGCGCAGCAACATCACCCCAACCCTCTGGAGCGCCACTCCCCGACAACCGGCGGGCGTCCGTCCCCTCAATGGCACCGAACTGGAGCGGCGCGGCGATCGCTGGGTCGTCAGTGGCCCCACCGCCAGCGATCCACCCCGGTTGCTGCTGCCGGTGCCCCCGGTGAGGGCGGGCAAAACCTATGTCCTGCGGCTCGCCTTCGAGGCCCAGCGGCCCGGTCAAGCCCAGCTCTATTACCCCACGGGCACCCGCCGGGGCGATGCGGCCCCCATGATCCGCGTCAATTTCGCCGCCGGAGCGGGGGAACTGTTTTTCCTCGTCCAAAGCGTCAACGTCCAGCCGGACTGGCAATTGACCTGGGAAAAGGGCACGGAACAAATCCAAATCGACTCCCTTGAACTGCGGGAGTTGCCCTAGGCGCGGCTGGCCGATCGCACCGCCGTCCCCAGCCAGTCCGCCAGGATCGTGACGGCCCCGAAGGCGAGCAAGGTCACGGCCACGGCCCCGTAGTCAAAACTGCTGGTCTGTTCCGCCAACAGTCGCCCCAATCCCCCGGCCCCCACGAGGCCAACGACGGTGGTGGCCCGGATGCACACCTCCCAGCGGTAGAGGATGTAGGCCAAAAAGCGCGGCCACACCCGGGGCAATATGCCGTAGCTGAACACTTGCAAGTCCGATGCGCCGCCCGCCGCGATCGCGTGGAGGGGCCGTTCATCCAGATTTTCGACGGTTTCCGCCATCAAACGCCCCAAAATGCCCAGGTTATGGAGGCCCAGGGCAATGCCGCCCGGTAAAATGCCGGGAAACAGGACAAACAGGCACAGCAAGGCCCAAATGGGCTCAGGGATGGCCCTGGCGATCAGCAACAGCAGGCGGGCGCTGCCCCACAGGATCCAACCGCCCCAGGATTGTTGCCAGGATTGGTCGCGGCGATCGCCCCCGAAGGCCGAGCGGGTCAGGGTGAGATTGCGGGCGGCCAAAAAGGCAAAGATCGTCCCCCCAACTCCGGCCACCGCGATCGCCAGGGTCGCCATCGCCAGGGTGTCCCGGCAGGGTTCCCACAGGTCTAAAAATTGCTCCCAGGGCAGGGGCCAGAGGCGATCGCCCATCCGTTGCAGCCGCTCCCAGGTTTGGGGTGCCCACAGTTTTTGATAGTCGGCCCCCAGGGTTCTAAAGCTCACGACGGTTAGGATCAAGGCCGCGATCGCGGAGCCCCACAAAAAACGCGATCGCCCCGCCCCATCGCCTCGAATCGGGCTCTGACCTGGGGATGGAGTTGGCTTAGGACCGTGGGTGAGATCTAGACGGGTCGGCGTACCCAGGCGCGATCGCACTGCCCCGCTCCACCAATCCGTCAGGCCCGTCAGCACCGCCAGCGCCGCCAATAGCGTCCACAGTTGCCCATAGCGCAGCGATCGCAAACTCAGCAAAATTTCATAGCCCAGGCCCCCCGCCCCAATAATGCCCAGGACCGCCGCCGATCGCAGGGCACATTCAAAGCGATAGAACCCATAGGCCAACAAATTCAAAAACGCTCCCGGCAGCAGACCATAGCAAAAGGCCCCCATCGGCGACGCCCCCGCCGCCAAAAGCGCCTGGAACGGTTCCGGCGGCGTCTCATCCAAAATTTCCGAAAACACCTTCGCCACCGCCGCCCCAAAGGGCAACGCGATCGCCGCGATCGCCACCAGCGGATCGAGGCCAAACAAACTCACAAAAAGCAGACCCCAGATCGCCTCATGGATTGCCCGGGGCACCGCGATCGCCGCCCGGATCGCCAGCCATGGCCCCCCGGCCCCCGCCGCCACACCGGGCCACACCGCCCGCCACAGCAGCCGCGAGCCCAGCAGCCCCCCCACCGCCCCCAGCCCCAGACTCGCCACCGTCCCGCACACCGCAAACGCCAAGGTCTTGAGCGTCGCCGCCCCCACCACCGCCAAAAACTCCGGGCTCAGCTCCGGCGATCGCGCCGCCCCCACAAACCGCCCCACCAGCACCCAGCCGCCCCCATTGAGCCAGGGCCGCCCATCCCCGATCGCCACCGCCAGCACCCAGGCCACCCCCACCAGCAGCGGCAGCAGCCACGGCCATTGGCGATCCAGCGGAAACGGCCGCCGCCCCACGACCTTCACCCCCGCCGCCCCCTTCGCAACCCCTCGCGCCCCCCCTCCAGCCATCTCAACCCCAAACAAAAAGCCCAAGCAACTAGACGCAAACCGCGATCGCCAAAAGCAATGGGAGGATCAGGGCACAACACCCCAATCCCCCCATCGTTCGACTGCTCAGCCCCAAAGCCCCCGGAAAACCTCCCGAAGGCCCAGGCTAGGGACGAACCCCCCGATCAACCGCCTCCAATCCTGAAGGCAACTTCACGGGTCGTTACAGATCCCCACCCCGGAAGGCGAGGATGAAAATCACGATCGGACCCGCGATCGTAATGGCCCCAACTGCCGACAGTTGCGCCACCACGATCCAGTTAATACCACCGAAAATTTCTAGAATTCCATCCATGACGGTACCGCTCCTCCCCGGCGGGTGCTGCTCGCTACTACCTTGATTGAATTTAACCAGCCTGACGGCCGTTTTTGAAAGTTCGATTAAAATAACCTGGATTATCTTAAGGGCGATCGCGATCGCCTTTTAAGAAACTTAACAAAACTCTAGGGAGGTGGCCTCAGCCCCGTTTTGGGGGTACCCTCACCTAATCCTCCTCCCCCCCAATTCCCCCGCCATGGCCACCTGGCAATGCGTCCAAAACTGCGGAGCCTGCTGCCACCTCGATCCGAGCGATCGCCCGGACCTGGACACCTATCTGCCCCCCGAGGACCTCGCCCACTACCTGAGCCTGGTGGGCCTCGACGGCTGGTGCATCAACTACGATCGCGTCGAGCGCCGCTGCAAGATCTATGACGATCGCCCCTGGTTCTGCCGGGTGCAGCTCTCCACCTTCCAGGCCATGTTTGACATCGAAGCGGAAGAACTCAACGACTTCGCGATCGACTGCTGCCGCGACCAGATCGCCGGGGTTCACGGCCCCCGCAGTGCGGAAATGCAGCAATTTGACCGGGCCGTGGGCTACCTGATCCTGCCGGACTAGGGCAACCATCCCGCCGCCGCCGGTCCCCCTAGACCCTGCCGGGAGCGCTCCCCAGGTTGTAGTCTAGTTAAGGATCATCTAACGATCCGGGTCAGATTCCCCCCCGGCGATCGCCGCCCCGGGAATGGCCCCCCCTTCCACCGTATTTCGGGACTTTGACTCGTGGCATCAGACGCGCATTCCCCCCAACAACCCCCCTGGCTGGCTGAGATCCTGGCGAGCGATCGCCTCACGGACGCCCAACGGGATCAGGCGAAGTGGATGGGGGACACCTATGAACTGCTCATGGAACTCAGCCGCTTTAGCCTCAGTGAGTACAGCGAGCAGGTGCAGAATTTAGATCGCATCAGTCTGATGGCGGGGCGGGCGCTGCTGCTGGCCCAGCGGGTGCAGCCGTTGGCCCAAACCCTGGCGGGGCCAGCCACGTCCGATTCTGCCCGGAGCTAGGGCCGTGGGCGCGTGGTGAGTGACCCGAGCCTGAGTACCCTGGCGGCGCTGCCGGTGTGGGGCTTGGCCCTGGTGCTGGGGGCGTCCGTGGGCAGTTTTTTGAATGTGGTGATCTATCGCCTACCGGCGGGCCTGTCGCTGGTGTCGCCGCCGTCCCGGTGCCCCCGCTGTTTGCATCCCCTCAGTTGGTTTGAGAATGTGCCGATCGCGGGGTGGCTGGGGCTGCGGGGCCGCTGTCGCCATTGTCGGGCCGCGATCGCGGTGCGCTATCCCCTGGTGGAGGCGGCGATGGCGATCCTATTCCTGGTGATTTTGGGACGCTTTGGAACCACGGGCACCACCGTGGGCTACTGGGCCTTTTCCGCCTTTTTGCTGGCCCTGGCCCTGATTGATGCGGATACCAAGACCCTGCCCAATCGCCTTACGCAACCGCTGCTGATCCTGGGGCTGCTGTTCCAGGGGCTGACGGCGGGGGGGCCGGGGCTGGTGGCTGCGGCCCTGGGGGCGGTGGTGGGCCTGTGGAGTTTTGATGCGATCGCCCTGATTGGGTCCTGGGTTTTTGGGCGCACGGCCATGGGGGCCGGGGATGGAAAATTGGCCGCCGCGATCGGCGCGTGGTTGGGGTGGTCACTGCTGCTGCTGGCGGTCTTCCTGGCCTGTTTGCTCGGGGCCGTCTGGGGCGTGGGGGCGGCCTATGGGGGCTGGCGCGATCGCCGCCAAACCCTGCCCTTTGGCCCCTTCCTGGCCCTGGGGGGACTGATTGCCCTCCTGGGGGGCTCGCACCTAATTACCCTGTACCTGAACCTGAGCGGCCTCGGCTCGATTCTGCCCGCCCCGTGACCGCTCCAGCCGCTAGCTAATCGCCCAGAGGGCCGCCGCCGCCGCCGCCCCGGAGGTCACCGCCACCGCCGGTTCCCGAGGGGTGGCCATGCTCCGGAGCCGTCCCCACCAGGACCAGCGCCCAGGACGCACCCGCCGCGATCGCGATCGCACCTCCCCCGCCCCCGTCCCATACAAATCCAGCCGCACCTGCCCCCAATACACCTGCGGGAAGCGGCCATAGTCCAGATCACACGCCTCCAGCACCCGCCGAATGCGGCCATAGCGCCATTGGGACCAGGCCCACAGCGCCCGCCACGACTCATCCTGCCAGCCCGCCGCCGCGATCGCCGGCACCACCGCCGCCTCCAACTCGGGCAAATACACCCCCAGCCAAAACTCCATCAACCCCCCATAGCCCGGATTCGCGATCGCCGTACCCGCCAAAATCTCCGCCCGCGTCACCCCAAAGCGCACCAGCACCTCCCTCGGGAAATAGCACACCCCCTGGCGAGCATCCTCCTGCAAATCCCGAAGATTGTTATAAAACTGGTCCAAAATCCCCAAATTCCGCGCCAGGGGCCGCTCCGCATCCGTCAAAAACGGCAATACCTGAAAAAATGACCCCGCCAAGCGATCCAGCATCCGCCGATGATCCGCCAGGGTCTCCAACTCCAGATCCACCCGGTGGTACTCCCGAATCGCCTCCAGATAGCGATCCCAAGCCATGGCAGCCGCGTGCTCAATGATACTGCCATCCGCCCCAAACCACCGCTCCGCGATCGCCCCCAGAACATCCCGCCCCGTCTCCACTTCCCCCACGCCCCCCGTCGTCAGCAACTCCCGCCAAGCGTGACAAAAACGACTAAAACCAACCGGGGAGTTTTCATCACCTTCATGACCATATAAAAGACAATCCTCCGCCAGTCGATCAATGGATCGAATCCACCGAATTCGCTCAATCCACTCCCCACGAACATAGGGGGTCAGACCCATCACCCAGGCCGCATTATCGTCATCCTTAAGGGAATCATCCGTCATAGCTTGGTACAGGGAAGAGCCCACCAAGGGGGCTATTGATTGATTGTCCATGATGCACCCAACGCGCCCTGTTTTGGCCAGCATTCGGGGGCCGCATCCTTTGCAGCACCGAGAATACGGCGATTATCTCGAATTGAGATCCAATGAACTAATCCTGAAGAATTAGTTACCCATGACGGCCTGCTTGCAGGTCTTATTAGATTACCCTTGCCCGGATTTGACGGGAATAATCAACCATCGTCAACCTTGTCAGCAAGCCAGGAAGTTCCTACCTTAGGGGCCGTCTAGACTCGGGTCTATTCTACGGCGTTTTTTCTGTGCGTGGCGATGGCTGATCGGTCCAGTTTTTGGGAAGGATTCGGGGGTGTCGGGGGGCCGTGAGGGTGGGGTTGGGGGCTTTGCGTGAGGGGGATTTATGGGGCGGCGACGCCGGGGGAATCGGGCGGGGGATGGCTTCGGCTTTTGCGGAGATGGGCTGTGGCGCATCCGTATTTCTACGACCTTGCCATGGGGAAGGTTAGGGGTTGGTTTTGGGAGGACGGCGGCGGCGGGGGTGGCGGGGGCAATGGGGGGGAGGCGGCGGGCCGGATAAGGCCGAATAAAACTGTAAAATTCTAGGGCTCAGTGCTCAGCGATCGCGATCGCCCCCAGTTGAAGGCGGGGCGGGGGTGGGGTTGGGCCTGGGGACGGCCCCTGGGCCATGGATCCCTATGAAGTGTAGTGTCCTGTTGTTTGGATTTTTGGTTGATTTAGGGTTGCGCTTGTCGCCCGTTATCGCCCGTTGCCGCCCGTTGTTGTGTTGTCTGTTGTTGCCCATTGTCGGGAGCGATCGCCCTCATGTCTCTATTTGACTGGTTTGCCAATCGTCGCAAAGCGGACCCCCTCAGCCAAGACCAGCAGGAGCGAGAGATCGCGGACGGTTTGTGGACCAAGTGCGATGCCTGCGGGGTTTTGGCCTATACGAAGGATTTGCAGGCGAACCAGATGGTTTGCCTCGAATGCGGCCACCACATGCGGGTGTTCAGTGACGATCGCATCGCCCAGCTTGCGGATCCGGGCAGTTGGGTGCCCCTCGATGAGGGGGTGCAGCCGGTGGATCCGCTGGGGTTTAAGGATCGCAAGTCCTACCGCGATCGCCTCAAGGAGGCCCAGAAAAAGTCCGGCCTGTCCGATGCGGTGCAAACGGGCCTTGCCCGCCTCGATGGGCAGCCCTGCGTGCTGGCGATCATGGACTTTCGGTTCATGGGGGGCAGTATGGGCTCGGTGGTGGGGGAGAAGATCACCCGCGCGATCGAGCAGGCCACCCGCGATGGCGTCGGCGCGATCGTCCTCTGTGCGTCCGGCGGGGCGCGGATGCAGGAGGGGATGCTCAGCCTGATGCAGATGGCCAAAATTTCCGGAGCCCTCGATCGCCACCGGGAGGCGGGCTATCTATATATTCCCGTCCTCACCCACCCCACCACCGGCGGCGTCACCGCCAGCTTTGCCATGCTGGGGGATTTGATCCTGGCGGAGCCGAAGGCCCTGATCGGCTTTGCGGGGCGGCGGGTGATTGAACAAACCCTGCGGGAGAAGTTGCCGGACAATTTCCAGACGGCGGAATATTTGCAGCAGTACGGTTTTGTTGACGCGATCGTGCCGCGCACCCAGCTCAAACGCACCCTCGCGCAACTGCTGCGGATGCACCAAAAGCCCAAAGTTGACGGGGCGATCGCCCCCCAGGACACCCCCCAGGGCACCCCAGCGGCCCTCCCCCAGGGCTAGAAATTGGCGGCCAGGGCACCGTCCTAACTCCCCAAGGCCCGCAATAATCCGTCAACAATCCGTCCCCAGAGCCAGCGGCAAACCGTTGTACTATTAGGGATAATTTGCGGGCACGGCTCCCGAGATGGGATCGGGGGAGTTCCATGCACCCAGCCCAGTTTTTTGGCGCGGAATCCCATGGCACCCCATAAGAGAAAAATTTCCCTAGCCCTCCCCTAACTGACTTTTAGAGACCATCAGACAAACGTCTAGAGAGAAACTATGCTGAGAAAGTGCTTTTTGCTGGCCGTGGCGGCAGTTTTTCTAATGCTGCAGGTGGCGACTCCGGCGAACGCGGTCGAAATGGATGAGGCGCTGCGGACGGTGAAGCTGAACGAGGCGGGCCAGGAAGTGGTCCTGACCATGGAGCAGGTGGCCCTTGGGAAGAAGCTGTTCAATGACACCTGCGCCCAGTGCCATGCGGGTGGGGTGACGAAGACCAGCCCGGATTTGGACCTGTCTACGGAGTCCTTGGCGGGGGCGATTCCGACCCGTGACCACATCGAAGGGTTGGTTGACTACATGAAGAATCCGACTTCCTATGATGGGGAGCTGGAGATCTATGAAATGCACCCGAGCACCCGCAGCGCGGATATCTATCCGGAGATGCGGAACCTGACGGATGATGAGCTCTACGCGATCGCGGGCCATGTGCTCAGCCAGCCGAAGGTGATTGGTGCCCGTTGGGGTGCTGGCAAGACCCGCTATTCCACCTGATCCCTGGCCGATCAATCTTGCCCATGGATCTAAGCCCCTGAGGGTTTGATCTAAAGGTGGCCATTTCCCATACCCGAGGTGTTTCCTAGCTTGGAAGCCTCGGGTATTTTGCTGGGGGGCGATCGGGATAATTGCACCCGTTGGGCTCCTGCGGCACCATCAAAGGGCCCCCGCAGGGGTAGACCCAATACGCTGGCTCCCGTGGCCCGAATCCTATGAATTTCTCGATGTTTCGCTCGATACGATGCGCAAACCGTAACCCCTTGGCCGTGGGACGGCTGCGCCCCTGGCTCTGGGCCTTGGTGGGGGCGATCGCCCTGTGGAGTTGGGGGACACCGGCGGGCTGGGCCGACGCGATCGATCCCTACGTGCGGCGCTACCTCCAGCCCGACACCGCCGCCCTGCGGGTGGACGCCAGCGGCAAGCTCAAATCCTTCTCCGCCGAAGCCCTCTCGGCGGGCAAACAAATCTTTGGGGAAAGCTGCCTCAACTGCCATGTGGGTGGCTCCACCCTGGCCAATCCCCTGGTGTCCCTGTCCCTGACGGATCTGGCCGGTGCGACTCCCCCCCGCGATACCCTCACGGGGCTGGTGGCCTACATGCGGCACCCCCTGACCTATGACGGCGACGACGAGAACTACTACTGCCGCGAGGTGCCCGAAAGCTGGCTGAGTGATGGGGAGTTGGAAAATGTGGCGGCCTTTGTCCTGCGGGCGGCGGAACTGGCTCCGGGCTGGGGGGGCGATCGCTTCTCCCCCTAGGGCAAAGACCTCTGGGCAGCTTGCCTATCCCTCAGAATCCAGGGGGCAACTCCGCGATCGCGCGGTCCCCCGGGGTTCCATTTGACAGGCCCTTGATTGCCAAAAGGCAAAAAATCCCCATTCCCCGCCCCCAAAGGTTCTAAGAAGCACCACAGGGCGATAGAATCTGTGGAGATTCAATAGCACGTTCTCGAAAGTCAATTAGCGATTCAAGAGCCACAAAACATGATGCGTTCATTAAAGGCAACTGCCCGCCGCTTTGCGATGGGCACGCTGGCATTTGTGCTGTCCATCGGCGCACTGGTGGGATTCGCGTCGGCTGCCAATGCCGCCACCGTTGAGGTGGAGATGACCAACCTGTTGAAATTTGCGCCCGCCTCGGTGAGCGCCAAACCGGGCGACACGATCGTGTGGAAGAACAACGCCGGTTTGCCCCATAACGTCGTGTTTGAGGATGCGTCCAAGCTGGATGCCGATGCCGCCAAGTCCCTGGGCAAACTGCTGGGCAAAGGGGAAACGGAACTGACCCTACCGGCGGATCTGCCGGCGGGCACCTACAAGTACTACTGCACTCCCCACCGTGGTGCGGGCATGGCGGGCGAAATCGTCGTCCAGTAAGATTTCCTTCGCCACCCTAGGGCCATGGCGGGCTCAATGCTGGCTCCCTAGGGCACCGGAACGACCGCCGACTCCGCAGGCCCTAGAGCCCATACGGATCGTTTAAATCATCTCAGATCAGACGGATTCACCGTCGCCTAAGCGGGGTAGCCTTCGGGTTGCCCCGCTTTGACCGTTGTGCCCCTTGGATCTAGATCCCCGGGGGAGCATCTGGGGAAATTTGGGTATGGTAGGGATGGGTGTTGAGCATGGGGTCTGGTCCCCTTGGGGAGCGCTACCCAGCGGAGCGAACCGTTGGGGGGGCAGTACACTGGGAAAGGCCGTTGATTGGTTGAAAAATGGGGGCAAAAACCCCGCTCTTCTGGGCATGTTAAGGTGTGGTTGGCCGCTGGGCTAGCGGTTTCAGTCTAGGGAGCGACTGTTAGACCATAAGGCCCATCAGAGGTGGAGGCAGGTGCTATGGAGCAGCGGCCCAAATCGTGAGGTTTGGGAATTTCCTTCCCCTTGCGGCGGGGAGATGGTTCAGTTTGGCTGGACCGCTGGATTGGGGATTGTCCTTTGCAATCCGTAGCTAGCGGCTCGGTCTATAAACTGCCCTGAGTTGTACGATTCAGCCATGGCTTCCTGGGGCTAGGCTCCTGAACGGCTGTTTTTAGCGATTACGATCGACGGTCTGCGGTAGCATTTTTTCTTCACGCTTGTCTTTTGGGGTGCTGACCCGGTTCAATACTTGAGCTGTTGCCATGGCTGCTGTGCTGCTCCGCCGCGATCGCGTGCTTCGGAGGTCGTTTCCGGGGTTTGGGATCCGGGTTCTTTGGGCTTAGGGCGGGGGCAGATGGGGTCAGGTTTAGGGTAGGCAAGGTCCAACAGGAGCTAGGTAAGGACGTGGGGAAGAGGGCCGACGATGCGGGGCAGACCGTTCGGATTCCAAGTTGTCAAATCGAGCCACTTCGATGAGTGATAGGAGTTCGGGGGATAGTTTGGGCGTCGCGATCTCGTCTTCCACGGAGCTCGGCACGGTCCAGCGTCAGGCCCGTGAGCAACTGGCCCGGGGGGTTGCCCTGCACCAGCAGCGGGAGTTGGATGCGGCGGTGTTGGCTTTTCGGACGGCGGCGGAACTGTACGAGCGTCTGGGCGATCGCGTGCGGTTGGATCGGGCCTTGAGTGGTTTGGTGCTGTGCTGCTATGAGTTGGGTAACTATACGGCGGTGCTGGAGCGGGCTCAGGATTGGTTGCAACTGGCGCGGGAGTTGAAGAACCATGAGTCGGAGGAGCAGGCCCTGGGGCATTTGGGGAATGCCTGCCGCCATTTGGGGGATTTTGAGCGGGCCATTAGCTACCAGACCCAGAGCTTGACCATTGCGGAGGCCATTGGCGATCGCCAGAGTCAGGTGGCGATTTTGAATAATTTGGCCCTGGCCTATAAGTCCGTGGGCAACCACGCTCAGGCCATTGAGTATCTGAATCAGGCGTTGCTGGTGCTGTCGAGCGATCGCGATGAGCGCGCCGAGGTGCAGGTGCTCAAAAATCTGGCTAATACCTACTACAGCCAGGGGGATCATGGGCAGGCGATGCTGCGCTATGAGCGGCTGCTGAGTTTGGCCCTGGAGCGGGATGATTATCAGTCGGCGGGGCAGGTGCTGCGGAGTTTGGCCAATGCGGCCCGCAATTTGGGGGATTTTGACCGGGCGATCGCCTACTGCAAGCAGCGCCTCTCGGTAATGCGGATTTTGAAGGATTTGCGCGGCGAGGCCCAGACCCTGGGGACGTTGGGGGTGGCCTACGATTCCCAGGGGGATTACTCCAAGGCGATTGAGTACTATCAGCAGCGGCTGGCGGTGGTGCGGCAGCTCCAGGAGGTCACCCTGGAGGCGGAGGTGCTCGGGCAGTTGCAGGTGGCGTACTATGCCCTGGGCGATCGCGTGAAGTCCAACCAGTTCATGCGCCAGCGGGATGCCCTGCTGGGATCCCCGGAGGAGGAACCGAGCGCGGAGCAGGATCACCACGCGGAAACCACCGTGAGTGTGCCGCCGGACGATGACAGCAACAACACCGCCGTGCGGGATGTGCGTATTTAGGGGGGGCGGCGAAGGGGGTGGGAGTATTGGACTCGGTGGATGGCGCGATGGACATCGACGCATTTTTGAGCGGATCAGGGCCGATTTTAGATACCCGCAGTCCGGGGGAGTTTGCCCAGGGCCATGTGCCGGGGGCGCTGTCATTTCCCCTGTTTGATGATGAGGAGCGTGCCCAGGTGGGGACGTGCTATCGCCAGGAGGGGCCGGAGGTGGCGATGGATTTGGGGTTGGCCCTGGTGGCTCCGAAGCTGGTGCCCATGGTGCAGCGGGCGCGATCGCTGGCCCAGGATGGGGCATTGCGGATCTATTGCTGGCGGGGGGGCCTGCGCAGCCAGAGTACAGCCCAGTTGCTGACCCTGGCGGGGCTGAAGGTGACCCGGCTGGCGGGGGGCTACAAATCCTTTCGCGGTTGGGTGCGCGAGACTTTGGCGGTGCGGCGGCCGGTGATTACCCTAGGGGGCATGACGGGGACGGGTAAGACGGCGGTGCTGGCGGCCCTGGCGGAGCTGGGGGAATGGGTGCTGGATCTGGAGGATCTGGCGAACCACCGGGGCAGTAGCTATGGGGCGTTGGGGTTGCCGCCCCAGCCGACGACGGAGCATTTTGAGAATTTGGTGGCGATCGCGTGGCGATCGCTGCCCCCGGATCGGCCCATTTGGATCGAGGCGGAAAGTCGGGGCATTGGCACCTGCCGCGTGCCCATTGAGCTGTTCGAGCAGATGATGGCGGCTCCGGTGCTGGAGGTGGTGCGATCGCTTGAGGATCGGATCGAGCATTTGATTGGGGTGTATGGGCAAACGCCTCGGGAGCATCTGTTGACGGCCACCGAGCGCATCCGCAAACGGCTGGGGGGCGATCGCACCCGGCAGGCCCTGGCGCACATTGAGGCGGGGGAGGCGGCGGCGGCGATTAAAATCGTCCTAGGCTACTACGACAAGACCTATCGCTATGACCTGGAGCGGCGGCAGGTGCCGGTTTATCCGGTGGATGCGGTGGGCTGCTCTGCCCTGGAGACGGCGCGGCGGATGGTGGCCCAGGCGCGATCGCTCCCCCGAGTCCAGGGGACCGCTGGGGATGGGGGTGGGGAACCGGGTGCAAGCGGCCGCGATCGGGAGCGGGGGGCCGAAATGCCTGACATGGCCGCTCCACTGCCGAGGTCCTAGGGGGGCGATCGCCGTTGCCTTGGGGAGAATCAAGATCCCAGGGAAAGATCCTAGGGGGAAGTTGGACCGTGATCGAAGCCCACGACGAGATGGAATTTTTCTGGCCGAGCCCTGGGGCAACGGCTCCGGCCGCTGTGCCACCGTCGGCGGATGCGCCATCGACCCCTGGGGTGGATCCTGGGAAGTCTGCCGATGCGATCGCGGATCCCCCCGCCGTCACGGGAACTGAGGCACCACCGGCGATCGCCCCGCCCCCCCAGCCGCCCAGGCCCCCAGCCAAGCCGCCAGGGAATGCCGCGACGGGCGATCAAACGGGCGATCAAGATGGCGCGCCGTCCACCCCTTCCCCAGGGGAACCGGAGGTCACGGAAGCCCAGGCGGAGGAATTGACCGACACGATCGCGGCGTTGATGGAATTCTTCGACGCGGTGGCGCGGGAGGAACAAACGGGTCCAGCTCCGGGCACCCTATCCACGGCGGCCCCGAGCCCAGCGCCGGAGGAGGTGGCGGCCCCACGGGAGCGGCCCAAGGATTTTGCCCTGGATTTGGAGTGGGATCCGAGCGAGGACTGGACGGATCCGGTCCCCCCCGATCCTGGCTCTGGGCAAACGGAGGGCGCGATCGCCCTGAACCAGACCTGGACCGCCGAGGCCCAGCCCATGGCCAAAGCTCCGGCGGCTCTTCCAAAGGACGATGCTGCGGGGCCGCGCGATCGCCGGGGGGAGGCCCTAGACCTCGGTTCCCTGGATCTCGATGAAGGCGGGGCTAGCCCATCCGCCGCCGCGATCGCATCCATCGCCCAGGAGGAAGCCATCTTCAGCCCAGGGCAACGGGCCACCCCCTCCGCTCCTGCGCCGGACAGCGCCCCAGGGGCCACCGGGCGATCGCGCCGGGCCGACCGCACCGCACCGGGCCGCACCGCCAGCGGCATCCCGTGGCCATGGTTGATTACCCTGGCGATCGCCGCGATCGCGGGGACGACCCTATGGATGTCCGGCGGCCCCCGGCGGCTGTTGACCTGGCAAACGGAGCAGGAAATTGATCGCGCCCTGGCCCGCAGTCCAGATTTGGCGGTCTACCGGATCCATGCCACCGTGCGCGGCTCCCTGCTGCATTTGGCGGGGCGGGTGCCGTCGGCGGAAATCCGCGATCGCGCCGTCGAGGTGGCTCGCCAGGTGGCCCCGGAGCTAGACATTGACAACGACATCCTGATCCTGCCCATTCCCCCCGCCCCCGGCCAGATGGCCGCCGATGCCAGCCGCCTCGCCGCCGCCCTCAGCCAGCAGCCAGGTACCGCGATCGCCGCCGCCCTCCAGGGGGATACGGTCATCCTGACGGGGGAAACCCTTGAGGGGACGGACCTCAATGGCCTAATCCAGCAATTTGCCGCCATTCCCGGCATCGCCGCCGTGACCAACCGCATCGCCCTGCGGCCCCTCGCCATTCCCCAGCGGATCTATTTCCAGGGGGCTTCGGCAGACATTCCCCCCCCGATTTCACCCATAAGCTGGGGGCCGTGGCGGAGGTGCTCAAGCGCTATCCCACCCACCGACTGGCGGTCATTGGCTACAGCCACCCCACGGAAAATGACCCGGCCCTTGGCCTGCGGCGGGCGCAGGTGGTGCGCAATGCCCTGGAGAATTTGGGGGTTGATCGCGCCCGCATTGGGGTGCAGGGGCCGTCGGGGTTGCCGCCGGGACTGGGGGCCAATGATCTGCCGTGGCTGAGCCAGTGTGCGCTGTTTCAGGTGTTGCCGCCGGTGCCGCCGTCGCCCGCGCGATCGCCCGGAGCTTCGGGATCAGGGGCGACCCCTTCCGCTGCTGCGTCGCCCCCGTCGGTCAATGGGGGTTCTGTACCTTCTCCTTCTCCTTCCCCTGCACCGATCGCGACTCCAGCCCCCAGAATTCCAGCGGCTCCGGCCCCGAGATCGGGATCAGGCTCGGGATCGGCTCCAGCGGCGTCTTCTTCTGCCCCGGCTTCCCCTGTTACGGCACCGGGGCCATAGTTGCTTTCGAGGGGGGCCGCGATCGCGACGATTTCCCCAGGAGTTTCCAGATCCAGGGGCGGATCCATTGGCCCCTCGACGATCGCCCCTGGACCTTCCGGCTCCGGGTCAGGATTGGGCGCTGGGTCTGGCGTTAGATCCGGTGCTAGATCTGGAGTTGCCCTGGGTTCTGGGGTCAAGTCCGCGATCGCCCCTTGGGGACGGGGGGGCACCGCGATCGCGCGGGTCGCCTGCTTTTGGACCAGGGTATGGAACGACCAATCCAAGTAAACCCCCAGGGCATTCGAGAGGGCTTTCACGTTCATTTCCGTTGCGGTGTGGAGGTTTTGCCACCCCTGATGATTGGTCGTCATGACGAGACTCACTGCGGACTGGATGGGGCTTCGTTTCTAGTGTCCCTTGCCCTACGGAGGATCGGTGGGAAGCCGATCGCCCTGGGCTGCGATCGCAACGGGGCCAGGGAATGACCGCGATCGCGCGGCGTCGTAATTCGGGTCACTGGGGATCAAATGCTTCAGGGGCTAGCGATTCAACGGCGGAACCGCTGGCCCAGTGGCAAATCAGGGCAGCCTAGGACCGGCCGTGATCGGTGACGGGCACTAGGACTTTCCTCAGGGGAAGTGGGGGCGATTCCGGAGGGTTTCTCCGTCGGCAATCCGTATCGTTTTTGACCGGGTTGGTACGGTTTTATGCGGAACTACGGAGCTCTCCGCCTGCGCCGCGATCTGGGCTGTGATTTGTGCCGTGATCTGGGCCGCGATCGCGATCGCAGCCTGTGATTTTGTAGCGGCGTTTTTGGCTATTGCGACCGTGGGAATGTCAAAGTAAAACACGGGCCTTGGGGGACGCGGATCTTGACCATGGCCCTCCCCACGGCACTGATAAAACCCATGGCCAATCCTTCAGACTATCCTTTCCAGTTCGCCGCCCAGCGCTGGGGCGTCCACGGTCCGGTCCTTCTGGCCCTCTATGAAGGCAGCAATAACCCAGCCTTTGGGGTGCCCGAGGCGATCGCGGCCCTCGGGGCGGATGAACGGCGCGCCGCCCTGGCGGACCATTTGGCGGCGGGGGTGCGGCACCGGTGCGATACCCTCGCGCAGCAGGGCTGGACCGGGGCGCGCCTGTGGGATACGGCCACCCAACGCTACGGCCGCGATTTGGTCGGCCTGCTGGCCCAGGGCTATGGCGCGACGGTGGGCGATCGCACCCTGGGCTGGGGGCCGTGCGAGCCGGTGCGCTTCGAGAGTCTCTATCGGCAATATTGCGCCCTGGATTTGGCTACGATGCCCCTCACCAATCCGGCCGCTACCCCCGCGATCGCCCAGCCCCTCACCGCGATCGACTTCTTCGTCCTTGATCGCGCCCTGCTCGACACCATCGAACGGCTCAGCCAGTTCTACCAAGGCATGGCCCACCAGCGCGACGCCCTCCTCGAAGCGGTGCGAGTTTGGCGCGGCCTCGCTGATCGCGATGCCACCCTAGGCTCCCTCAACATTCCCCGCCTGAACTACACCAACACCCAACTGGACGGGGCGCTGCTGCAATTCATCCAGCGCCTGTCCCCCTACTACGGCGGCTTTCCCCACCAGCGCGAGGCCCTGCTCCGCCTCGTGCAGCAGTGGCGACAGTTGGAATCCCGTCAGGCCGCGATCGCCTCCCTCGCCAGCAGCACCTCCCCCGAAACCACCCAAACGGTCTACGATCTGGCCCTGATCGCCTTCACCCAGCGCGTCCCGGAATATTTCACCGGCACCGCCGACCAGCGCAATGCCCTGACGGAAACCGTTCGCCTCTGGCGCAAGCTCGACACCCGCAACGCCGCCGCCGTGAGCCTGGGCATTGACCCGCTCCAGTTCACCAGCGCCGATGACCGGGTGCGCACCGACGCCTTCGCCAAGCTCGATCGCGAACTGGTGGGCTTCCTCAGTCGCCTCGCCGGAGCCTTCCAGGGCCGTCCCCACGAGCGCGGTGCCCTGCTGCGGCTGGTGCAGCTCTGGCGCGGCCTAGAAACCCAAACGGCGGTGCTGGGCTCCCTGGAAACGGACCTCAAGGGCATTGACTGGCAGGTGATGATCATCAAGGAACCCACCGCCTTCAAGCTGCGCCCCCTCCAGGCCAGTGCCCTTCCCAATGGCGAAAAGGTGTTTATGCCCGCCGGGGAGCTGTCGCTGATTTCCGCGATCGAGGATGGGATCCACCACCGCATCACGACGGTTGAGCCCATCAATAATCGGCGGGAATGGTATGTCTATCGGGGCCATGTGGATTTCCTCACCCCCGCATCCCTGGTGGTCAAGGTCAGTACGCTTTTGAAAACGAAGCCGGTCCAGTCCACGGCCCTGAAGGGGGAGGAGCGGGTGGCGATCGCGCCGGGGGAAATCGACATTCGCAGCTACGAGAGCGCGGGGGATCATCTGCGGGTGCGGCTCGTTAAACCCATCGGCGATCGCCTGGATTGGTACGTCTACCAAGGGCACATCGATCTGCTGAATGTGGATGATTATCCGGCTCCGGCGGATCCACCGGCCCCGACGCCTACCCCAACTCCGACGCCTACCCCAACTCCAGCGCCTAGTCCGGCCCCGCGCGATCGCGGACGGGCCATCAGCATTCCCGGTCGGGGCACCGTTTGGACCCGCGATCCAATCATCAGCGGCGGCAATTTCACCTGGGGCGAAGCCACCAAGGACGGTACGCGGATCCCCGTCAGCACCACGATCACCAACAACATCGTCAATATGGCCCGCCGGATGGAGGAGGTGCGCCGCCGCCTGGGCAACCGGCCCCTGTTCATCACCAGTTGGTATCGCCCGCCAGCGGTGAACCGGGCCGTGGGGGGGGCCAGCAACTCGACGCACCTCTACGGCCACGGGGTGGATTTCACGGTGTCGGGCCTGTCGGCGCGGGCGGCCCAGCGCATTCTGGATCCCTGGTGGCCGGGGGGGCTGGGCTATGGTCCCAATTTCACGCACCTGGATAACCGGGGCTACCGCGCCCGCTGGAATTACAGCTAGGGCCTGAAGGGGGGATTGGACCCAAACCTATACGATCCTTCAATTCAATAATCTGTGGGCCAGTGGTGGGAGTCGATCAGCTTTCTAAGCCGCGATCGCGTTGATTTGAATGGGAGTGAATGCACCCTATCGGATGTTTTGTTTTTTGTTGATTGTTTTGAGGGGAGCCATCGACGTCAATCGGCGATTGGGGATCGAGCCGTGGGGACGTGAGAGATCCTATGCCATCATGGCTTTTGGGAGATTGATGTTATTGATCTGGGTTAAGTTTTGTGAAAACCCTGTGGGTGACGGAGGATCCGCTGGCGGTGGGCCGCTGGCTGTGGGGTCAGGGGACGTTTGAGCGGGCGGTGACGCCGACGGCCCAGGCGGCGCGGGCTTTGGGGGTGCGGCCCTGGCGGCTGGAGCAGGTGGCGAAGGGGCTGCTGGGCGATCGCCGGGAGGTGCCGTTGGTGACGGGGGCGCGGGCGTGGCGGGCGGCGGTGCAGCGGCATTTGGAACCCCAGGATGTCCATGGGACGGCCCGGTTGGCGCTGCCGATCGCGCGATCGCTGGGCCGGTGGGGGACGGATTTGCAGGCGCTCCAGACGGGGCCGGAAACTTCCCCCCGGGGTAGGCGGCTGGCCCAGGCGGTGCAGACCTGGCGGCGGACCCTGGAGGGGCAGCGGTATGTGGATCCGTCATGGCTGCTGTGGGCGGCGGCGGGGGAGGCGGCGGGAGGGGCGGCCCAACAATCACAGTCGCTGCTGATCTATGGCTACTTTGACCTGGGGGCCGATGGGGTGGCGCTGATCGATGCGATCGCGGCTCCGACCAGTGCGGTGGTGTTGCCTGCGGATGAACCGGTGGCGGCGGGGGCGATCGCGGCCTTGAGGGAGCGCGGCTGGCGGGTTGAGACCGTGGCCGGTGTCCCCCGATCGGCTCAGGGACAGACTCAGGATCAGGCCGTCGATCTGGTCCCCCCAGCCCTGCCTCGGGTTCACCATTTTTCGACCCCCCAGGCGGAGGTGCGCTGGGCGATCGCCTGCGTGAAGGATTGGCTGCTCCAGGGGATCTCACCCCAGGACATTGCCCTGGTGGCGCGGGATGAGCGGGCCTATGGGGAATGGCTGCTGGAGGCGGCCTGGGAGGCCCAGGTGCCCCTGCGGGTGCTGTTCGAGGTGCCGGTGGCGGAAACCCAGACGGGGGGCTGGGTGCTGCAATTGCTCAAGGTGGCGGCGGCGAATTTCCCCTGTGAGGAGACCACCCGCCTGCTCCACCACCCCTTTTGTCGGCCGCGATCGCTGCCCCTCGGTGACCATGAGGCGTGGCCGGAGGTGCGGCGGCGGCGGCCCCAGGGGCTTGCTGCCTGGGCGGAGTTGGGCATTCCGCTGGACTTTTTGGCCCTACCCCAGGGACGGCGCGATCGCGCGGCTTGGGTGGGGTGGTTGCAGGGGGCCTGTTCGGCGGTGCGGCTGGGGCGGGGGGCGCGATCACGGGCGCAGGAGGCGGTGGCCTACCAAAAGCTGATGGGGCACCTGCGGGATCTGGAACAACCCAGTCGGCAAACCCTCACTTTTTCTGCCTTTTCAGAGGAGTTGCGGGAACTGTTGGCCCTGCTGACGGTGCCCGTGGAGCCGCGCCGGGGGGGCGTGGAGCTGCACCAACCCAAGGCGCTGCACGGGGCTAGCTACCGCTATGCGATCGTCCTGGGTATGGCGGAGGGCACCTGTCCCCCCATGCCCAAGGCGGATATTTTCCTTGATGCCTGGGAGCGGAAACAACTGCGCCAAAGGGGATTGGCGATTGAGGATGCGATCGCGGTGGCGCGGCAGGAGTGGTTTGATTTTCGGGCCATTCTGCGGGCGGCGGAGGGGGTCTTTCTCACCTATCCCCGCCTTGTCGGCCAGTCTCCCCAGCGCCCGAGCCCCTATCTCCAGCGGCTGACCTTGGCCCCTGATCCGGTCGAGGCGGATCCACCCCACCCCGTCATTGCTTCCCGCCAGCAGGCCCGCATCCTTCAGCTTCAGACGGCGGAAAGCTGGCCCAGTGATGATCCGGTGCTCCCCTGGGCGGCGCGGGCGTGGCGGGTCGAGGGCGATCGCGAGCTGGGTAAACTCACGGAATTTGATGGGGTTCTGGGGGAAGGGTATGGCATCGAACCGCGATCGCGTCTATTCAGCGCCTCCCAGTTGATTGATTTGGGCCAATGCGAATTCAAATGGTTTGCTAAACACCTGCTCAAGGCGCGGGATTTTGATGAGGCGGACGATGAATTAAGTCCCCTCAAGGCCGGCAATATCTATCACCGCGTCCTCGAAAAAGCCCTCAAAACCCATCAATTGACCACCCCACAAGCCTGCCTAGAACACCTTGAGGCCCTGGTGGATGAAGTGGAGGAGGAGGATCGGCTCGATCAAGTCTTAGGCTGGAGCGCCCGCCGTCCGGAATTTATTAAAATTCTTCAAAATCTGATCCAAAGTGATCTATTTCTACCGGATGGCACCACCGTTCTGGGATGTGAGTGGGAATTTTTAGGGGAATATTTGGATCTAAAAATTCAAGGCAAAATAGATCGCATTGATCAACGTTCCGATGGCCTTGTTTTAATTGATTATAAATCTGGTAAAACGGTCACTGCCCAGGGACCAAAGGATGATCAGGGACGCAGTACGAAGGTGGATGTGCAGCTAACGCTCTACGGCCTTGTGGCGGCTCCTGCCATTGCCAAACAATTTGGCCTAGGGAATTCTAATATGGATGCATTCTACTACAGTATCAAGGCCGCCGAAGCTATGCAGGCGCAGCGGGATGAGGCGGCCCTTGAAGCCCTAGCGCACCAGGTTAAACGCACCCTAACCACGGGAACCTATGCGGTGAATCCCGATCGCGATCGCCATGCCTGTCAATATTGCAGTGGCCATCTCGCCTGCCGTACGGGCGATCGTCTCCAGCAGCGCTATGCCCATCCGGCCTAAATTCAGATGCAGGGCATTAGGAAGATAAAAATATTGAAAATTTAATAGTGGAAAAGCATCCTATTAATCTTGAGGAAAACAGCTAAATAGCCTATCAATTCGCCAGCCATTAATTGCGCCCTGATCCATTCCATGACTGCCACCACTGCCCCTCATTTGAGCCCCCTAACCGATGAGCAGCGCGCCGCCGCCCATGCTCCCCATAGCGTCGCTGTCACGGCCGGGGCGGGCACGGGCAAAACCCATATGTTGGCGGAACGGTATCTATTTCACCTGACGGATTTGGACCTATCTTCCCTCAATTTGGTGGCGGTCACCTTCACTAATGATGCGGCGGCGGAGTTGCGATCGCGGATTCGTCGTCAGGTGGCCCATCGGTTTGGCCTCGATAGTGATGAGGTGGCCGAGGTGGATGCGGCTCAAATTTCCACCTTTCATAACCTGGCCGCGCGCATTTGCAGAGAGCAGGCGGATGCCCTAGAAATTCCGCCGGACTTTAAGATTCTAGAGGACATTGAAGGCCAGCTTTGGTATCAGGAACAGCTCAATTTTGGTTTCCATCAATTGCATCAGGTTCATCCTGAAATTTATGAGATCTTTGGCTATACACGCCTGCGATCGCTCCTGGAAATACTTTTGCAGGATCCCCTCAAGGCAAGACAAGCCTTTCGCTGTACCCAAGATGATTGGCTAAAAAGTCTCAAGGAATTACAGGACCAGGAAGTCAAAGAGCTCTTAGAAAATGAAGTTTGGCAAGATGCATTTCAGGTCCTTGAAAGTCATCAACCCACACGCGCCGATAAGCTAGAGGATTATTGTAGACTGGCCTTGCAGGGGCGAGATTATATCCTCGCAGGTCAATATGGAGAGGCAGTGGCCGCGATCACGGCAATCAAAATCAACTGCGGCGTTGCCAAAAGCTGGGGCTCCAAGGAAATTCTAGAGACCGTTAAACAAGCTCTCATACGCCTCAGGGCATTATTCAAACGCGAGAAATCCTCTGACTTGACAGAATTGGGAGAAATCCTAATCCTCAGTCCCAACGAACTCGATCAGCGCCAGGAAGATCAGAGGCAACATTTGCGAACCGCCTTTGAATTCATGATGACCTTTTTGGATCAGGCCAAGAAATCAGAAAAAATTCTTGAATTTAACGATTTAGAACGCTATGCCCTCCAGGCTTTGGAATCCGAGGATATTCTCGAGTATTATCAACGGCGTTGGCGAGCCTTTTTAGTCGATGAATTTCAAGACACCAACTCCGTCCAGGGGGAGTTATTGAAACGGCTGACGAAAAGGGCAATCTTGACAATTGTGGGGGACGATAAGCAGGCGATCTATGGATTTCGGGGCGGCGATGTCAATGTTTTTCGTCAATGGCGCGATCGCATTATTCAAGCTGGAAAAGCGCAGGGCCAACGGGCGGGAATTAGTCTAACCCTGAGTTTTCGATCCCACCAGAAGCTTGTGGAGACCACCAACCAAGTTTTTCGACCTATCCTCAAGGATTTACATCAGGATTTGCGCAGCATTCGTTCAGCCCCAGAGCATGAAAATCCTGTTGAATTTCACTACTTAGATTTAGAGAGCTGTGTCCTGCCGGAGGGCCAAGCAACCCGGAAATCTGAGTTGGGACAACCCCTAGAGGCCCACTGGCTAGCGGACACAATTCAAGCCCTCAAGGAAAATTCCTTTGACTGGCGAGATATGGTGGTTCTAGGGCGCACCTGGGATGATTTAGTGGCCTATGAACAGGCGCTCAAACGGCGCAATATTCCCACCTATTTGGCTCGATCTAGTAACCTATTGGAATCCCGCGAGGCCCTCGATGCGATCGCCTTCCTGAGATTTATTGCGGATCCGCGCGATAACTTGGCGTTAATTTCCCTACTGCGCAGTCCGTTTTTTGCCGTGAGCGATCGCGCCCTTTATGATGCCCACCAGCAAATTCAGGGGCAATTGTCGAAGAATTCAGATCAACATAAGCGCTCCTTGATCTGGTGGGATCAACTCAAGGGTGGGTTGATCGTTGATCTAAAAATTAACTCGACCCTTTCGCCTAACCAGGATGGAATACAACCCGCAGAAGAAGTAGCCTTAGGTCGCGCCATCGCAATCTTGAAAAATCTGCTGAAGCAACGCTATCAACTATCCCCCACTCAGCTTTTGCAGTTAGCGGATCAGGAAACGGGCTACACCGCTGCGATCGCCAACTTAAATGATGCCCAACAGCGCCTAGCCCACTGGCGAGGGTTCCATGAACTGGTGCGTCAACTCCAGGGCCATAGCCGCAACCCGTTTGCGGTGGTTCGCACCCTCAAGGCACTAATGGCGCAGTCCTCTAATATGCCGGGGGAAAGCTCAAAAAATCAGATTCCGACGCCTCCCCTAGAGGCGGGAAATGTGGTGATGTTGCAGACGCTCCACGGTTCTAAGGGGTTAGAGTGGCCTGTCGTATTTTTGCCGGATTTGACTAAGGAAAGAAAATCCCAAGCTCATCCGATTTTCATTGACGAACATTTGGGAATTGCCTGGAAGGAACATGGTGAACTATTAGTAGGGGCATCGGAGATAGGCGATGAACCAGCCCAAGATGCAGCAATGTCTGGAGAAGGGACGAAGGCCAAAGGTTCTAAGTCCAAGGGAACTGACCAATCCGGTTACTATCGCTTTTTAAAATTATTGAAGATCAGGGCAGAAGCTGAGGAACTAAAGCGTCTTTATTATGTGGGCTTCACTCGCGCCCGCGATCGCCTATACGCCAGCAGCCAGATGCCCCAAAAGACGAACACGGCCCTTGAATTCCTAAAGCCCGCCTTGGAATCAGCCAATGTTAGTGCTTCAATCATCAATCCTGATCTAAGTGCCCTTGAGTCTGGCTTAACAAAACCAGAATTTGCACCGCCTCCCCCACTCAAAAAACTAAAATTTAATCCACGGGCCATCGGATCAGGGTTGACGGATATTCCCGTAGTCGGCCTTGGCATCTATGCCCAGTGCCCCCAATGGTTTGAATATCAAATTATTGAAAATCGACCGTGGCAGAATGAGTTAGAGTTGCTCGATTTTGATTCCTCCATAGCTGAAAATTCAAGAAATGGAGCTTCATTAAACGGTGTTCATCAAGTCGATCAAGATGGTTCTGCTATAGTTCTTGATGAATTTGGAGATTTGCTAGACTTTGGCAATTTAGGTGAATTGGACAGCGCCTCCATTAGTTTAGATCGCCTACCCATTGATGGGCCTGCGCGATCGCGGGAGGCTCGCAAAATTGGCCTCTTAGCGCACTTGGCCCTTGAGCACGAATGTCGAACGGTTGAAGCACTAGAAGTCAAGGCCAAACAGCACCGCATGGCAGCCAGTCCAACGGAACTCGATGCCGCGATCGCCCTGGCGGAAAATTTTTGGAAAACTTCCCTCTATGGTCCCTTCTGGCAACCGTTTCAAGGGCCAAATTCAGAAGAAATGGTTCAGCGAGAAGTACCCCTAACCCTAACCCTAGGTTCCCTACAGTTGGTGGGTATTGCGGACTATGTTGGTCCTGATTTTGTATTGGATTTCAAGACCGGCGATCGCCATCCGGAACATGATTTTCAGGTGTGGGCCTATGCCCGAGCCCTCGGCCGCGATCGCGCCGTTCTCGCCTACTTGAAAAACCAGACCCTAGAGGAATTGAGCCCTGATCGCCAAAACGCCCTAGCCCAGAAGGCACAACACCTGGCCGCAGGCATCAGTCAAGGGAATTTTGCCCCCAAAACCGATCCCCATCGCTGCCCCACCTGCCCCTACCTAGACCTTTGTGAGGCGGGACAGGACGCGATCGCCCCCCTGACCCCATCCCCATAACCCCTCCACCGGAGCATGAACTGATCGGCAGGCCGCTGGGCAGATCGATGGACCGCCGAAACCGATACACTAGGCGAGCTGACCTTGATCGATGCCCCATCGCCAGGAGTGACCCCGTGACCGGGACCGGAAGCACCATCGCCGCGATCGCCACCGCCATTGTTCCCCAGCAGGGGAGCGTGGGCATTGTACGGCTGTCGGGACCAGACTCCTGGGCGATCGCGCGCCGCCTGTTCATCGCCCCCGGCCGCCAACCCTGGGAGAGCCACCGCATTCTCTACGGTTACATTTGTGACCCAGTCAGCGGAGACACCATCGACGAGGCCCTCCTGCTACTGATGGCCGCCCCCCGCAGTTTCACCCGCGAAGACGTGGTGGAGTTCCACTGCCACGGCGGCATTGTACCGGTTCAGCAGGTTCTCAGCCTCTGTTTAGATCACGGAGCTCGCCTCGCTAAAGCGGGAGAGTTTAGTTTGCGAGCCTTTTTGAATGGGCGCATTGATCTCACACAGGCGGAAAGTATTCAGGATCTTGTGGCCGCCCAGTCCACCGAAGCCGCCCGCAGCGCCCTAGCGGGCCTCCAGGGAAAGCTCGCCGCCCCCATCCGTCGGCTGCGCCAGGACTGCATTGGGGTGTTGGCGGAAATCGAGGCGCGCATTGACTTTGAGGACGATTTGCCGCCCCTGGATGAACCGGCCCTCCTGGCGAACCTGGGACGCATTGCCGCCGAACTGGAGCGCCTGCGGAACACGGCCGATCGCGGTGAACTCCTGCGCAGCGGCCTCAAGGTTGCCATTATTGGCCGCCCCAATGTGGGTAAATCCAGTCTGCTCAATGCCTGGAGCCAGAGCGATCGCGCGATCGTCACGGACCTGCCGGGCACCACCCGCGACGTGGTGGAATCCCAGCTTGTGGTGGGCGGCATCCCCATCCAGGTGCTCGACACCGCCGGGATCCGCGAAACGGCCGATCAGGTGGAACGCATTGGCGTCGAGCGATCGCGCCGCGCCGCTCAACGGGCCGATCTTCTGCTATTTGTGATTGATGCCGTCGCGGGCTGGACCGACGGAGACTGTGAGATTTTTGAGCGCCTTCGTGAATCCCTCGGGGACGGCGATCGCCCCGAAGCCCCTCCCAAGCCCATCCTTTTAGTGGCCAATAAAATCGATCTGCTCGGGGGCCGCGATCGCCCCGAAATCCCCGAAGAGTTCCATGCGCCCCCCCACTTTCAGGGGGTAGTGGCCACCGCCGCCGCCGCCCCGGACCCACGCGATCGCCGCATGGATCGCCTCGAAGCCGCCCTCATTGAATTGATTCACCGCGATCGCCTCGCAGCCGCCGACCTCGATCTCGCCATCAACCAGCGCCAAGCGGAAGCCATCCAGCGGGCTCACCGGGCGATCGCCCGAGTCCAGGCCACCGTTAGCCAGCACCTGCCCCTAGACTTTTGGACCATCGACCTGCGGGACGCCATCAGCGCCCTCGGCGAAATCACCGGCGACGACCTCACCGAATCCATCCTGGAGCGCATCTTCAGCCAGTTTTGCATCGGCAAATAGGGCATTCAGTGGGACAGCACCGTGATCGCGATCCCCATCGCCCTACAAACTCGAACCGCGCTTATTCGCCACCCCCCGGTTCTGCACCTCCGTCTTCACCACCGGCAGCTTACAGGCATTATCCTCATCCCGCAGCGTCGCCTTCAGGGACTCTTTCTCACAGAACGCCCGGTCTAGGCCATAGCGCCCCTCCGGATTCCCCCGCACAAACAGCACCACCTTCTGGTTAAACACCTGCTGCTCTTGGCCCGCCACCGCCCCCGCCGCGTCATCCCGCACACAGGCGTAGATACTGCGGAGGTTCGCAAAATCCCCCGTCAAAGCTCCCCCATCCGGCGTAATTTTATAGCCCGCTGGGCAGGTCGCCGTCTCCCGATCATCCGGCGTCGCGTCCGCAAAATCCACTAACACTTCTGGCGAAAACCTTGTCCCCCCGAAGTCAATTTCCCTTGGACTTTTCCAATTACGGAACGAGGATCCCTCTGCCGTTGGATCTTGATAGGGATCTGATGCGGTACCATTGGCCTGAAAACGCGGGATTTCGCCCCGTGTGATTCGAGCCTGACCCTGCCAGATGCCATTCGGGTTATCAGTGCTCAGGAAATAAACCACCAATGTGTAGGTGCGGCCACTGATGCGATAGTCCTCACATTCAGCGGCAGTACAAGGGGAAGGCACCGGCTCCAGCTTCCAGAAGGCAATCAAGGGAATACTATTATTCGGAGCCTGAAGACTCCCCCCTGCCTCGTCAAACAGGCCGGGACATTCTGCTACTCCTTCTACTCCACCGCTAAGACATTCCCCCGTATAGACATAGACCGCCTCGCGCAGTTCATTGCTGATATATTCCGCCGCGATGCCCATATCCCGCTGGGTTTCACTACGGGCCAGCTCCCGCCGGTTCGTGGACACCAGTTCCACCACCAAACTCAGCAGGGTAATCACAATCACGCTGGAGATGATCACCGTCACCAGCAATTCCACCAGGGTGAAGCCCGCCGCCGGGGCCGATCGCCCCTGCCCTTGCAGCCCCTGAAGTTTCCGGTAGAGCGATCGCGATCGCCCCAACCACCGCTGCAACAGTCGCCATTGAAAACTTGCCATCTCCCCGCTCCCGTCTCGCATCCCCAAACAACCCAATCCACCGTCAGCCCACGCCCCTAGGAATGAATGTTCCTAGGGATCAACGTTCCTAGTCATCCACAGTCCCGCACTCATTGGCATTGCCCCCCAACATCCGGCAGTAATTCGAGTAGGAACTGCGGGCATCCGAGCGGGCAATTTGCGTATAGAGCACCGCCAGCGGCTTGGTGGACTGCTCCCCCGTCCCCGCCGTCAGGGCCAAGGACGCGGGGGCCGGATCCAAATTGCCCACATTCGCCCGCACCGCATCCGTATCCGCCCAGACCCGCACCCCCATCCTGAAGGCCAGGGGCACCTCCCCATCCGCCGTCGTAAAGGTGGCCCCCTCCGCATTGGGACTGCGGAACACCTGCACCAGGAAGTCCGACTTGCAATCCCCATTCACGTCTGTCGGCAGGAGCTCATTGGCCGCTGGGGCCTCGAACTGATCCTCCGTCGTATCGTCACAGGAACCGGCCCCGGCGCTGAAGGTCGAAGCCCGCTTATCGGAAATGGCGCTGGGGGCCGGGGTTTCCTGCACATCCTCATTGCCCGGTTTCGGGAGCCCCTGGAAGGTGGGGGTACTCAACTCCACCTGCACGCGCACCTTATCAATTTCCCCCTGGGCTAGCTGGATGGCCTGCTCCGCCCGGTTGGTCTGTACCCGCGAGGCCGTCGCCAGGAACAGGGGCGGCGTCACCGCAACCCCCGCCACCGCCAGCATGACGATCGCGACGATGCATTCGATCAACGTCAGCCCCTGCTCAGGGTTGGGGACCGTTTGCCCCCGGTGGCGAACCAGGTGCCGCCGTAGGGTTAGACCCCACCAGCCCCTTAAGGATTCCATCGTGCGATCGCTCTTCATCATTGCCTCCCTGGCCAACAACCCATTCCCAATCTCTTCAAGGACCGCATCACGCCATTAGCACCCATCCGGATCCGTCTCGATCTCCTGCCGCAGCAGACAGATGTAGGGATCATTGGCCGCCGGTTCCGAGTAGAACTCACTGCGGGTGTTGCCCAGGGTGACAAAGCGGCTCGCCAGGGGTCCTGCCGGGGCATATTGCAGCCCCACGTCATAGCCCCATTGCCGCAGCGGGGCCTGGTAATAGGTCAGAATTTCTTCCGCTAGGGGGTTGCGGTTGGCCTCCCAAGCGTCCGCGTCGTAGTTCCCCGTGGAGTAGTTGCGGTAGTTCAACTGGAGGAACGCCCCGGAAATCTCGATCGCCACATCTCGCCAGTCCTCCAGGAAGGGTGGGAAGTTATGCAGCCCGCCGTAGGACTGTTCATTGCGACTCGATCCAATGCCGCTGACGAAGACCGCATTGACGGTGGTTCTCTGGGCCTTCATGACGCCCCCTGGAGCGCCGCGATCGCCCCGAAGGTCCGTGGGCATGGGCACGTAGCTGTTGTAGGCATAGGGTTTGGGGCCGCCGACGGTGTCGTTGGTCAGTTCCAAAACCTGCCCCGTCAGGGCGATCGCGATCGGCGAGGTCACATCAAAGCGATCCTCATGCCACCAGTTTTCCCGAACCTTCGGCGTCGAGGGGACGTTTTGGTTATGGAACGAGGTGTATCCGATGTTGCCCTGGCGGCTGTTGCAGCCGTACAAGTCCGTGATCTGACGGCCCGTGAGGGGGAGGCTGGTGAAGGCATCCTGGGCGCTGCCATCGCAGAAGTTTTTAGACAGGGGCGAAACGATGTCCGCCAGCAGTTCCACCGGTCGCCAGTTATCCCTGGCCGGGTTGGCAAAGTCGGCATTTTGACCTGAATTGCCTCGGGAGTAGAAGTTGGCGTAGGTGTCAGTGTTGAGGGTTTGTCGGAACTCCTCGATGGTGCCGCCGCCACTGCCCCGGTGGAAGTTGAGATCCCCGAAGATATAGAGCGGATTGTCGGAGATGAAGGTTAATCCGAAGATGTTGTCGCCACCGCCGCCGGGACGGGACACGTTTTCGCCATTCTTGAGCCGGAAGCCGTGAATCCGGCGATCGGGATCGGAGTAGTAGTCCACCGCCTTGGGGCTGATGCCCGTTTCTGGGTTGATCGGGGGATCCGTGCCGGGGTAGCGGTTCACGAGCATCCGCTGGGCGGTACTGCCAGGATCATAAGCATCACTCCATGCGCCGTTGGCGGGCCGCGCGATCGCATCCTCCCGCAGGGCATCTTCCCGGAAGGCGTAGATCAAGCCCCCCTGGCGTTCATCCTCAATGTCGCCCCGCGTGAGCCAGGTGTCGCCATTGATAGAATTGCTGCGGATCAGGTCCACATCCACATCCAGGACGCGGTTGGTGAGCAAATCTCGACCGCTGAACAGCACGCTGTCCTTGAAGGCGGTGCGGTAGACCTGGGTGGTGTTGGTCCGGTGGTTCCGCAGGGCCACCAGGTTTTCGCCCATGCAGTTGGGGGCGGAAACGGCGCAGTCGCCCGTGGGGGTAATGGCCTGATGGGGGGTGACCCAATCCGCGATCGCCAGGGGCTTCACCGCCAGCGTCGCCAGTTCCTCATTGGTCACCGGCTGGAACTGGTAGGTACCCACCGCAGCGCGGATTGCCGTGTCGCCGAGGTAGCGATCGTAGTAGGGATTCGCAGGCAGGATCGGCTGCCGATGATCCAGCTCGATCGTGTAGGTGTCCCCGCCCACCGTGAAGGTTTCCTGGGTCGCAGCGCCCTCAAGGCCGTGCTCATATCGCGGGAATAGGTAGTACAGGGACGGATACTTCGGCTCCACCGGGCAGAGGGTCGCCGCCAGATGCACAAACTGTTGCTCCTCCTCGTAGTTGGTCGGTGCGCCGAACCCGAAGAAATTGTTGCCCGTCTCCTCACTCAGGTCGCAGCCAAATTTGTAGGTATCCCCCTGGTAGTAGGTCCGCCCCCCAAAGGCAAAGTAGACGGTGCGGTCAAACTTGGCGGCCACATTCCCCGTGGCGGTGCGCTCCTCCGTCGGATCCACCAGGCCATTGCCATTGCCATCGCTCTCATGGAGGATGCGCTGGCCCGGAGCCGACACCGGGTTGTTGTGGCGGTAGGTGGCGGTGGGGAGGGCTTTCAGGGTCGGCGTTTCCACATCTAGGATGCCGTTGCCGTTGAGATCTTCGGAGATGGTGTCCGTGCGATCGCCATCCCCATTGAGATCAATCCCCACCGTCGCCTCATTGAGGGTATCAATCACCCCATTGCAGTTGCGATCCTCCCCAAGGCCCGTATACCGTTCAGCGCCCGTACAGGTGGCCGCACTGCCGCTGAAGGGGGCCGCGTAGCTAATCCGATAGGTGTAGTTGGTGTTGATATCATTCGCCGCCGTATTCGTCGCCTTCACCGGCGCAAAACCGAACGTGCGATCGCGGTTAATCTGCTCCTTCAGGGCAACCAAACGCGCCAGCCGCTGACTCTCCGTCTCCTCAATGGCCACCGCCGGCAGGGAACCCGTCGCCGGAGCCTTACCCAACGCCATCACATAGGCTTCCGGCGGCACCATCGGCACATCGCGCATCTTCGTCGCATCATTCGGATCATCAATCAGCCCCATATCCAACAGCGGGCTCGGCTTCTCCGCATCCGCCGCCAGGGACAGTTGCCGCTCGATATACCGACCCGCCTGCCCAATCTGCGCCTGGGTCGTCACCGCCCCCGCCGGATACACCCGCACCGAGAACGGACTATTGGCCGCCCCGCTGGACCGGAACACATCCACCTTGCCCGCCGCATATTCCGCCAGTCGCCGGGTCCGCAGGTCCGCATTCCCCAGCACCGTCGTATCCGCCTCCTCCGGCAGGGTCGGATTCCCGCGCATTCGCGACTTCGAGAGGAGCGGATCATCCTTCAGGCTGCCCCCGCTCGGTTCTGACCCCACCGCCGCCGCCGACGCCGAAGTCTTATCCCCAACCTGGGCAAGCTGACCCGCCAACTCCTTCAGCAGCTCCTGGTTATCCGCATTGCCGTAATCAAACGCCTCCGCATAGCTCAGGTTGTAGGCCAGCATTCCCAAATCCAGGGCCGCCGTCTCCTTATAGCTCTGGTCCGCCGGACTCGCATTGCCGTTGGATGACAGGGCCCGCCGCAACTCCGCAAAATTGCCCCACTTGCGCATTTCCGGCAGGGGATGGGCCACCCCCGCCTCCTGCTGGGCCGGGAATGCCCCCTTCGGATCCCCCGCAAAGGTGGCGAGGTTCTCTAGGGCTTTGCCCAGGGCCGGTCGCACCGACACGGTGGTGCTGGTGTCAGAGGCGGTCACCTCCAGGTTTGACAGGGCGCTATCCACATCAAATTCCCAGCCGTTGGTGCCACGGCCATGGAAAAAGTCAATGGCCAATTCATCGCCATCATCCCCAAACTGATCGCCAAACAGTGTGCTGAAGTCCGTCTTCACGGCAAAGGGAGTTTCCACCGTTTCCGCCGTGGCAGACCGTTTCAAAGCTTCCGGTGAACCGGGATGGACTGTCATGGCCAGGGCCGCGACGGGCTTTGCGCCACCTCCCTTGGTGCGGTGATAGAGCAAGGTGCCCTGGACCGCCGCTAGGGGATCGCGCATGTCGCGGCGCTGCAAGCCCTCATGGGGCCGACGGGCGTCAAATTCCGCCGCCACGAGGGGATAGCCCGCAGGGTTGGTCGGGTCAACACCTAGGTTCAGCCGCTGGCCCACCAAAATACGGAGCCCTTCGCGCATGGCCCGCCGCTCCCAATAGCCATCGAGGCCCACTTCCTGGGGGGCGGCCCGGTTTACGTTGCGGATCCTGTTCGTCTGCGTGACGGGTGTCCCAATGCGACCCGTTTCATCCGGATCATCGGCATAGGTGGGTTTTGGACCCCAGCGGTTGTCTGCCCGGTAGAAGTCATCCAGGTAGGGCTTCGGTTTGCTGGTGTTTTGGACCCGGCTGTTGTTGACGACGGGCCGCGCCAGCCAGCCCGGATCCCGGAAGGTGGCCGGACCTGCGCCGTTGCGAAATTCACTTTTGTCCTCCGTGACCACCTTGACGGGGTCGAGGGTTAGATCAATGGGCCGGGTGATGCTGTCGCGCACCGAGTCGGTGGGGGGGGTGAAGTTGGCGGAATTGCGACCGCCATTGAGGGTTTCGGTGGTGGGGGGGCTGTTAGGATCGCTGGGGTCGGAGGGATAGTCGATCGCCACACGGTTCCGGTTGAGGAGGCCGTTGAAGTTGTTGCGGACCCCAGAGACGGTGGTGGCGGCAAACTGCCCGACATATTCCCGGCGTTTCTTCTTATCATCCCGGCTGATTTGGGCCGCCGTCAGTTCGGAGGCTTCGGGACTGTAGACGCAGGATTGCGGGGCGCTAACCATGAAGAGTTTCAGCAGCGGCGCGCCGGATCGCCCGTTGCCGGAGAGGAACATGCTGCCTTCGGTGTGCATGGCTCCGTTCCAGGCGAATAGATCCCCTGGGAATACCTCTAGGTCATTGCGGAACCAGGCTCCCCACTTGTTGCCCTTTTCGGCGAGGCGCTCCTGCTGCATCTCTAGGGTCGCGATCGTGCTGATGCCCTGCTGATTGTCATTGCCAGGGAGGGGTGTAACGACGGCGTTAATCTGGAAGTTTTTGCGCAGGGTGGAGGTGCGCTGGCGGTCCTGGAACCAGCCCCGCTCGATGGGGGGGAGGGCGTCTGGGTTACGGACGGTTAGATCTGGACACTGGTCGTTCTGGGCGTCAGCTCCAATGGGGCCGGTGCGGGTGATGAGATTCCGGGCGCGGGTGGCGAGGGAAGCGTTATCCTGGCGGAATTCGACATTGCCACCAGTTGCAACGGTAGGGGTCCGCATAATTATCGAGTAAGCGATCCTGACATCCTTTCCTCCTTCATCAGGATCGTTCGGGTCGCCATCAATGTCTTCCTCGTAAACCCAGGCATTAGCTTTTTCGCCGTTGAGGGGGATTTCTCGCTCATCCGGCAGCTTGTAGGGATTGTCGGGTAGTTGTGGGGTGTTGTTGCGCCCGTCATTGAGCATGAGGGCTTCGAGGTAGTCTTCGGCGGGGACGCCGTTGGTGGCGAGGCGCGGGTCGCTGGTGAAGAGTTTTTCGAGCTTGGCGCGGGCGCGGTCGATCGCGGGGGAAGCGGCGTTATAAATCACCTTCTGGCCGCGATCGCCGGAAATCTGCGTCGCGCGGTTGAGGGTGCGCAGGGACAGGGACACAACCGTCAGGGCAATGACCACCAACAGCAGCGCCGTGGTGGGCAAAATGAACCCCTCCTGGGGGCGGCGATGGCCGGGATGCAGCAGCCGATTGAGCGATCGCGCCAACCGCCGCCACAGCCCCGCCCCCGACCGCTGGAGCCGAAGCCGCGATCGCGACACCCCGCGCCCCAACCGGTAGGTCAAAGCCAAAATCCGCCGACGCCAGCTAGCCATGCTCAAGAACCTCGCGATCGCGCCCTAACCCAATACTTTAAGAATCTCTCGATCAACTCGATTAATCGATCAACACCAACATCTTGACCAGCGCCCTAGCCAATCATCTGTGATCCAAAAACAGCAGCCCCCGTGATCTCAGCCCCGCCGCGATCGCCCCAAGGGCACCCAAACCGAGCCGCACCAACGATCACAACCGAAACCGCCCAGGGCCATCAACCCAAGAAACATCCCAGACCGAAAACCCCATGAATCCAAGACCCTGACGAGAACGCCCCCCGCAAAAGTTCCAAGGGAAACCGCCCGTGGGGTCATACCCATCCCTAACCTACCCAGCCCCAACGAGCCCCGTAACAATCCCCGGATTTGTTTAACAAATTTTAATAAAGGCTTGACAAGACTGGAAATTGCTGGCTCAAAAATCCCCATAACAGATCCACCTGAACCAGTCCCCAACACGCAAAAGGCCCGGTGAACCTGCACCGAGCCTTGAGAAACCCCTCCGGGCGATCGCGTCGTGGGGGCACCATGGGGGTGAATCCCCTAGCACTTGCTGAGGTCGAGACCCGCTTCCTTCGCGAAGGCTTGCAGCCCCTTGGTCTCAAGGGTTTTGATGGCCTTGGTGGACAGGCGCAGGCGCACCCAACGCTTGCCCTGAGCCCACCACACCCGCTTCCACTGGAGGTTCGCCTGTTGCAGCTTTTTGGTGCGGCGGTGGGAGTGGGAGATGGCGTAGGCGTTATTCGCCTTCTTTCCGGTCAGTTGGCATACGCGAGACATGGGGGAAAATCCTCCGGCGTGGTGTCGAAATGGTGGACTTCGGCTTGCAAACCTTGCGATCGCAAACGTGCAGCCGTCTAGTATACCGCCTGACCTTAGCCCCTGTCTGCCCATGGTCGCCCATCTGGAGCCGCGATCGCCCCTAGCCCACCGTTTCTAACCGCCGCCGCAACGCCTGCATCAGGGGCGCTTCATCCACCGGCAGGCGCGGTTGGGGCAATTCATTATTCGGCCAGGAGCACAAATCCGCGCAGGGGCACAGATTATGGCCCGTGGGGGGACCATGGCCGATGGGCACCGGCATCACGCACCGGGGGCAGGGGTTCAGTTCCCACGCCGGGGACAGCAATTGTTCAAAGGTTAGGTCGGTGCCCGTCAGGTAATAGCGGTGGGGCTGGCGGAGGAGCGCCCGCCAGCATTGCTCAAATTCCCAACTGTAATGGCTGCCCTGGCGAATGCTGCTGGGCAGGGGCAAGACGTTTCCCTGGAGGCTGCTGATGGTTTTTCCCACCTGGAGCCACAGGGCAAGGTATTGTTTGACGGCAAGTTCTGGGGCCATGGTGCTGGGCTTCCTGAGTCGTGGCGATCGCATCTACAGACCCATTCTAGGGCGCTGGTTGGGGGGATCAAGGGTTCTGGGAATGGGGATAAAGATGCGGAAAATCTTACGTTTAATTCTTCTGGAAGATTGAAGGATAAAAAGATGTAGGGATTAAACTATTTCTGTAGTTTTGTTGAGATTGATGGGGCTATTGTTTATTTTTTGGGCGGCAATTTTTTGTTACTCGGAAATGGGATAGCCAATGGCATAGGTCGGCTAAATTTTGGGGAATTGTTTAGCTGTTTTTAGGAATTTTTGCGCTATTTTTCGGGAATTTTCTCTGGATTTTCTTTGGCTTTGGTCCGGGGGGCGATGGGGTGGCCCAGGTGTTTGAGGTTGAGGGCGTGGCCGGCGCAGACCAGGTAGGCATCGTCCGCTTGTAGGGCGATCGCGCGGGTGAGGTGGCCGAGGCGATCGCGGAACAGCCGTCCGAAGGGGTAGGCGGGGACGACGCCCCAGCCGGTTTCTTCGGCGACGCAGATCACCGTGGCGGCGCTGTGGGTGCAGGCGTCGAGGAGGGCTTGGTGGCGATCGCGCCAAGGGTCATCGTCTAGCTCTAAATAGTTGGCGAGCCAGGTGCCCAGGGAATCGACCAGGAGGCAGCGATCGCCCGGTGCGGCGGCAATGGCCTCGGGGAGATTGTGGGGAATTTCCAGCAAATCCCAGGTGGCGGGGCGGCGATCGCGGTGTTGGTCAATGCGCCGCTGCCAGTCGCGATCGCTCGGATCCACCAGGGCCGTGGCGACATAGGTCACGGGGACACCGCTGGCCGTCGCCAGGGATTCGGCCCATTCGCTCTTGCCGGAACGGGCGGGGCCGGTCACCAAAATCAAACGCTGGGCCATGCGATCGCTCGGGGAAAACTGGAACAAACGTGGAAAGGGTGCAAAAAGCCTGAAAGAACGTAAAAAATCTGAAAAATCAGGGAATTTCAGGGACGGACCAGCGCAGGAACAGAATCGTCGCCGCCAGGGTTCCCCCGCTGCCCGCCAGGGCCAGCCACACGAACATGGACCAGCGTTTGATGCCTCGGGTGCGCAGCTCCAGCTTCGCTAGGGTTTCCGCCGCCATCAGCACCAGGAGGTGGGCCGTCGTTTCAATCCACACCAGCAGCAGCACCACCACGAAGGCACCGACGATCGCCGTGGCAAAGGACAGCACATCGGACCCCAAGGCCCGCTGGGTGACGCTGCGCCGCCCCATGAACGGCAGACTAAAAATCACCGCCAGCACGAGGGTCAGCCCCAGGGACGCCGCCGCCGCCAGGGGAATGCGCCACGCCTCCGGGAGCCCCTGGGCCAGCAGTTGGCTCCGTTGGGCAACGCTCAGGATTGACCAGGTGGCCGACAGGGACGCGATCGCCAGCACCCCCAGGGATAGCCAAAAGAAACTGCGGCTGCCGGGAATGCCCGCCCCAAGCCGGGGCAACAGCCGCCGGAACCAGGGGACACCGCGATCGCGGCCCGACGGGGACGGCCTAGAGGTTGGTGGAAATGGCATCGACGGGACAGGTGGGAATGCACTGCTCGCAGACCACGCACCGCGATCGCGTGAACTGAAGCTTAAAGGTCTCCGGTTGCAGCGTCAGGGCCTGGGTGGGACACACCCCCGTACACAGGCCGCAGTGGACGCAGGACTCTTCATTAATGGTAATTTCACGGCTGGCGGACGACACATCAATATCCTTCGACTCCAGCCACTCCGTCGCCGCCTCGATCTCGTCAATATCCCCGAGCAGTTCCACCACCACCTTACCCACCTGGTTCGGAGCCACCTGGGCGCGGATGATATTGGCCGCCACATTAAAATCCTTCGCCAGTCGGTAGGCGATCGGCATCTGGACGGCGTGCTTCGGAAAGGTCAGGGTGACGCGCTTTTTCACGATCGCGGGGGGGAAAGGGCAAACGACGGCCCGCAGGGGCGCAGATCGGGCAATCAATCGATCAGAATCAATCGATCAGAACAGGGGGCAAGGGAACTTCGAGGGGGGCGAGGGTAACGCTTTTGTTACAATCTGGTCTGGGTCGGCCTTCGGGGCGATCGCCTCGTCCTAGCGTAGCATTGGGGCCTTGGGGCGATGGCCGTCGGCACCCCCGTCCATCCGTCCAGTCCGCCCAGCGTAGCGATAGGCAGCCTTGGTTTTATGGCCTCTTCCCCCCCCACCGGCAACCGTTTGAGGAATTGGGCGATCGCGATCGCGGCGATCATCCTGAGTGCAGCCCTAGCCCTGGGGTTGCGGACCGACGCGCGGGGCACCTCCCTGACGGCCCTGGCGGCGGCGGCGGTGCCCTTTGACGAAGCCCTCGCCAATGGCAAGCCCACCCTGGTGGAGTTCTATGCGGATTGGTGTACCACCTGTCAGGCCATGGCGGCGGATATGCAGAGCCTGAAGGGGGACTATGGCGATCGCGTCAATTTTTCCATGCTGAATGTGGATAACGGCAAATGGCTGCCGGAAATCCTGAGCTATCGGGTTGATGGCATTCCCCACTTTGTCTACCTCGATGCCCAGGGCCAAACCCAGGGGGAGGCGATCGGTGAGCAGCCGCGATCGGTCCTGGCGGCGAACCTGGCGGCGTTGATCGCCCAGCAGGTGCCCTTGCCCTATCCGTCCGGGGCGGCGGGTACCGTGTCGGACTTTAATCCCACCCTGATGCCGGGGGCCGATCGCGGCGATCGCGGCGATGATCCCCGCCTCCATGGGGCGCAGGTCCAGGACGCTTCCTAGATCGATCAATCAATCCTGCCCTTCAGCGTACCGAATTCCCCACCCGTCCCCCCGCGATCGCCATGGCCAAGGATCGGCACCCCAAATCCCAGCGCGTCTTTGAACAATCGATCTACATCCAGGCCAGCGCCACCGCCGTGGAACGGTGCCTAACGGATCTCGATCTCATGCACCGTTGGCTCAATCCCGCCGTGCGCTGCGATCCCGTGGGCACCTGGGGGACAGACCTGGGCGATCGCAGCCGCTTCATCCTCAAGCTGCCCCTGGAACCGGCCTTGAATAATCAGGTGGTTGAACGGGAGCCGGGGAAAATTGTCTGGGCGTTCACGGGCTTTTTTCGGGGCTGCGATCGCTGGGAATGTGTGCCGGACGGGGCGGGGACGCTGCTGCTGAACCGCTTTGCCTTTGAAATCCCCAATCCCCTGGTGGCGTGGGGATTTGACCGGGTGGCCGCTGGCTGGGTCAAGGGGGACATGGAAGCCCAGTTGCGGCGGCTCAAGCGCGTGGCGGAGGAGGTTTATTATTTGCAGGCGTGATTGGGGATCCCATGGAACAGCATGAATCAACTGCGGCCCAACCGTCGGCCCCCGGCGATCGCAGCGTGTGGGAGGTGGACTGTGGGCGCAGGCCCGTGAGCGATCGCGCCGGTCAGCCCCTATGGGAGTGGGTGGCGTGTGATCGCACGGGCACGTTCGTCCATCGGCAGGTGGCTCCCCAGGGCGACGTTAATAGGGATTGGATCCAGGGGCAAATTCTTGCGGCGGCGGGGCCGGAGGGGAGTTTACCGAAGGAATTGGTGCTGTTTCGGCCCGAGGCGTTGGGGCTGGTGGAAACGGCGGCGCGGGAGTTGGGCATTGCCGTGCGCGGATCTCGCCAGACACCGACCCTGAAGGCGTGGCTGCGGCACCACTACCAACAGCATCCCCTGCGCGATCGCGACACCGGCGGCCCCTACGATCCCTTGGCCCTGGTCCAGCGGCCCCCCCTGCCGATCGCGGCGACGTTGCAGGGGGAGCGGTGGCGGTTTGCGGCCCTGCCCGTCGGGGAATTTGAACCCCTGTGGCGTGATCGCCCGGTGCCGCTCAAGTCCCTGCCCGCTGCCCATTCGCCCCTGGCCCTGGGGTTGGCGTCGGATCTGCCGCTGCCGGGGATCGTCATTGATGCGGGGCGATCAGCCATGCCCATGGCCCGCTGGCTGTGGCAGCAGGAGCCCTTTGCGGTGCAGTTCATGCTCGGCCAGCCCGATGGGGCCATCCTGGAGGCGGGCCTGAGCGATCGCTGGGTCCTGGCCACCAGTGCGGATGCGGAGGTGCGCGCCGCCGGTCACACGTTTGAAAACCGGAAACGGGCGGCCCAGGGGCTCCATTTCCTATTGATTCGCCCGGACGAGAGCGATCGCACCCACACGGCCCTCTGGCTCCTCAAGGGGGATTGAGCCGTTCCCCAACAGGGCCAGCCCTCGGTAAGTTCAGTAAGCTATGGCTTGGGGGCTGAGGGTGGGGCAATGGCTTGAAAACTCCACTCGCTGACCTGATCGCGCAGTGGAAAATCCGCATTGAAGGGATTGTATAGAACCGTATCCTGATGGATATTCCAACTGCTGTCGGGGGGAATCTCGCTGATGGAATCGGGGCAGGCTTCAATGGTGGCAGTCAAGGTTTCCTGCTTAACAATTTGCCCAGTTTTAGCGGCCACCAGTTTGACCTCTGCGGAGCGTTCGGTTCGGGGGACGGTGCCGCTGAGGCTCCCCGTGTAGCTACAGTCTTCGAGGCTTTTACGGGGTTGAAAATTGACGCAGAGTACCAATTGGGTGTCCTGAACCGCGCTGGCTTCGGGGAAACGGCCACTGACGAATCGTTGATCGAATTGCTGTACTTCTTGATTGAAGACGAAGCCGGCAACGGTTGGTTTTTCGGAGGCGCTGGCATCGTAGGCAACCGCGTCAGGGACGGCTTGGCCATTGCAGGCGGCCATCAGGGGCAGCATGGCTTTGGACTGGTCGCAGCCTAGCAGGGCGGGGGGCAGGGCGAGGGCTAGGGGAACAATTGCGGCCCAGCGTAGCCGGGGGCGCTGGCCTGGAGAAACTGGCTTGGATGGTGACATGGGGATGATGTGAAAAAGTGGGGCTGTTCTATACCCTGAAAAAACCGGAAAAAGGATCTGAAAAGGTCTGAAATGTAGGGGAAAATTGTCCTCCTCTACGGATCTGATCTGAAATTTGGCGGCGTGTCCTAATCCTCCTGGAGCCATGCGGTGACGGCGGCGGTGGAGATGCGGATGAAGGGGTTGGAGAGCACCGTGGCGATCGCTTCTTGGCCTCCGGCCTTGAGGGCGCGCTTGAGCTGTTTTTTGAATTTTGGACTCGCGGCGATCGCTTCTTGCAGCAGGGGTTCGAGGTCTGCGCGATCGGTGCCCATGGCGGATGCGCCGGTGAAGAGGGTTTGGAGGCGATCGCGCAACTCCTCCGGTTTGGCCGTGCGCCCGTCCGTCAGATCGTGGTCCAAAATCGTCGGCGCGATCGCGGCGGCCAACGCTGGAGCCGTCTCGGGATTCGGGGGCGCATCACTGCCCAGCCAGCGGGCAAAGGCCGCCGGGAGATCAATGCCCGTGGCGTGGCGCAACTGCTCCGACAGGGACGCCACCCGCGCCGCCGCACTGTCGCTGGCCCCGTCGATCACCGTCACATTCTGCACCGTCACCTCCGGCACCGTGGACACCAGCGCCTGCAGGAGCACATCGAGTTTTTGGAACAGGAAAATTTCCCGCGCGCTCGGTCCCGCCGATGCCCAGGATTTTGCCAGCTCCTCAATCCCCGCCGCCTGGGCGCGACCGTCTTCGACAATGCTGGCGGCGTCCCCCTTGGCCTTGGCGATCGCCTGTTTGCAAGCCGCTTCTGCCGGGGCCACCACGTCCGCCTGGAGCTGTTGGCGCACCTGATCAATGCGGGCCTGCTGCACCTCCAACTCCGCGCTCACCTTAGCCACCTGAGCTCCCACCTGGGCCTGGGCCTCCGCCACGAGGGCTTGGCGCATGGTTAGGGCATCCTGCAGCCGCCGCTCCGCCTCCGCCCGCGCGATCGCCTCCTCCGTTTCAATGCGTTTTAGGGCCGTGCGTTTTTCATTTTCCGCCGCCTTAATTTTCGATTCCGCCCGGTTCCGCGCCTCGGCAATGCGCGCATCCCGCAGCAGTTCCGCCTGCTGTTTACGGCCAATGGAATCGAGGTATTTTACGTCGTCGGAAATGTTTTGAATTTGCAGGTTGTCAAGCACCAGCCCTAGCTTTTCTAGATCATCTTCCGCCTCGTCGAGCAAACTGCGGGCAAAGGCGATTTTGTCTTCGTTCACCTGTTCCGGCGTCAGGCTCGCCAGAACTCCCCGCAAATTCCCCTCTAGGGTTTCCCGGGCAAGCTGCTCCACCTCTTGGCGGGTTTTGCCCAGGAGCCGTTCAATCGCGTTATGGATCGTCGGCTCTTCCCCAGCGATTTTAATATTGGCGACCCCTTCTACGGACAGGGGAATGCCCCCCTTGGAATAGGCATTGATCACCTTCAATTCGATGATCGTATTGGTCAAGTCCATGCGAAAGGCCCGCTCCAGCAGGGGCACCCGCAGGCTTTTTCCCCCCTTAACGAGGCGATACCCAACCGTGCGGCCCGATTCCAATTCCCGCTTGGGTCCGGCAAAGATCAAGACTTCACTGGGCTCGCAAATGTAGAGCAAATTGCGAACGATTAAATTGATAGCAAACACGCTCAGGCCAGTGGCCGAAAGCAGGGCAATGAGGATTCCAACCACGATGTACTAAACCTCCTCGGATTCGGGGGACTGGGTGGGTGCGGCGGGGCTGCTGCTGAGAACTGTTTCGGCGAGGGTCGGGGACTGGAGGGCGATCGGCGTGCGGCCCCCCATGAGGCTCACCTGCAAAATCTGTTCCGCCTGGGTGAGGAAATCGCGGGCCACGGCGGGATAGGCGGTCAATAGGCCGGAGAGGGTTTTGCCGTCGCCGCGATCGATCGCGTTGATCTGCTTGAGCTTGAGCCGTTCTGGGACGCGGGCCGCCTGGTGCAAAATCGTTTCGAGCTGCTGGAGGGCAAAGAGTTCGGCGGCGCTGTCGCCGGTGTCGCGCCAGACTTTGGCGAGGAGATCATTGACGGTGGCGGCGGCCTTGGCGTTTTCCGTGAAGCTGGCGGCGGCCCCCCGGGCGAGGGATTCGCGGGCCTGCCGCTGGGCGTCGGCGGGCAGCACTTGCTCCACCTCTAGGCGCAACCGTTCCAGTTCGGCGCGGATGGTTTGCAGTTCCTTTTCGGCGCGGGCGCGGGCGGCATCGGCGGCGGCTTTGGTGCGTTCCTCCTGCGATCGCGTTTCCTGATCGAGGGTCGCTTTGATTTCCCGCAGGGCGTTTTGGCGCTGTTGGATTAAAGTTTTGGCTTGGGTTTGGGCCACCTCCGCCTGGCGATCGCAGTCCGATTCCACCTGTTCGGCTTCCGCGATCGCGTCGGATTCCGCAATTTCCGCATCCCGAAGCACCACCGCAATTTGCTTGCGGCCAATGGAATCGAGGTAGTCCACGTTATCAGAAACGCTCTGGATTTTGAGGGTATCTAAATGGAGGCCCAATTTCGCTAAATCGTCGGACACATCATTGGCGATGCGATCGGCAAATTCCAGGCGATCTTCGTTAAGTTGTTCCGGCGTGAGGGTGGCGACAACACCCCGCAAATTCCCTTCCAAGGTTTCCCGAGCGACACGACGAATTTCCTTGGGATCGCGATCTAAAAACCGTTCAATGGCATTGCGAACAATCACCGGATCGCTAGAGATTTTGACATTGGCGATCGCCTGAATATCCAGGGGCGTTCCCCCTCTCGCGTAGGCGTTTTTCACCTCGACGGACACGGGCATGGTCCGCATGTCCATGGATTTCACCGTTTCGAGGATGGGAATGCAGTAGGTTTGGCCGCCGAATTCGACCCGGTAGCCCACCCGTCGCCCATCGATCACCTGCTGACGGCCCGAGACGATCAGGATTTTGTTGGGATCGCAGATGCGGATGACGGCATTGAGCAGCCAAATAACCGCCGCCGCCGCCACGAGGGGGACAAATACTGCGATCGCGGTCCCAGCACCGGAATTAGAGGATGCCTGGGCCATCAATGGGGCCGATGGCGCAACGGAGACCAAACTGACGGATTCCGTCTCCGCGATCGCAGCCTCGGGCGCTAAATAAACCCGTGGGGCGAGGGCCGTATGGGCTGGAGCAAGGTCATTCATGGGGCGTACTTAGGGTGTGGCGAGGGATCTCAAAAAAGACAATCAAAAACAACTTTTTAAACGGAACAATTGATTCATAGAACAAACTCAAAAGCGACTTAAAAAACAACTTAAAAATGGGTTAAAACCCAAAGGAAAAGATCGAGTTTTAGGAAGCGCGATCGCGATCACCCGGATCTGAAGTCACCCAAGCCCGTCCCCCTTCGAGGGCAATGACCAGGACGCGATCGCCCGGTTGAAACGGCCGCTCCTCGCGGGTAATCGCCTGCACCGCCACCGGAGTGCCGCGCACCACCAGGCGCACCTTACCGCGACTGGACGCATCAAAGGGCAACTCCACCACCCCCGCCGCCCCGATCCAATCCTCCGGGCGCAGGAGACTATCGCTGTCCCCTTGCAGTTGCAGCCACGCCAAAACCCAGGTGGCCGCCGTACCGATCGCCGTGCCCGTCCCCACGGCCCACAGCAGCGCAAATCCGGGCGACAGGGACGGTTGCAGCCACTCCAACAGCAGCCCCATCAGGCCAAAAAAGCACAGGCCAAAGGTCCAAAACCGCCACCGGAAAAAGGGCAGCCACGGAAACCGCGATCGCGATCGGCGACCCTTAGGCCGGTGGGCATCGAGGTCTCCATCGGTGAGCCCCGGCGGCCCATCGCCCTCGTCGCCAGCGCCAGCCCCAGCGCCCCCATCGGTACCCCCCTGGGCAAAATCCAGCAGGCCCTGGGCATCCCAGTCATCGCCCGCGATGTTCGCCCCATCGAGCCCCCCGAGGGCCGCCAACAGCACGAAAATGCCGCCCCCCACTAATCCGGCCACATACAGTAGCGTCACCGTAGTTTCGTCCTCCCGCGTCGGCTCCGCGATCGCTGCTGACCCGTCGCCAGCCTAGCAAGGAGCCTCTGGGGGCCATGGGATTTTGCGGCAAACCTTAACCATTGCCCTGGGCCAAATTCCTAAACCCCCTCGGTTAGCATGGGGGCGATCGCGCCGTCCCCGTCTACCCCCTGCCTAAAAAAGGGCGATCGCGCATTTCGGCCCCTTTCCTACAGCCCTTCCTTCAGCAATCTAGCCATGGCCCGAGGCGACCAAATCTACGTCCTGCGATCGCTCCTGAACCTGGACAGCCTGTATGAGCACCACGGCATCGACTGCGGCGACGGCAGCGTCATTCACTATTCCAAATCCGGGGATGAGCCGGAAATTCGGCAAACGTCCCTCGAAAATTTCGCCAAGGGAAAACCCATCTCCCGCCGAGATTACCCCACGGCCTACATCGCGGAAACGGTGATCCATCGGGCCACCAGCCGCCTGGGGGAACGGCGCTACAACCTCCTATTCAATAACTGCGAGCATTTCGCCACCTGGTGCAAAACCGGCGCAAGTGTCAGTAAGCAGGTGCGTGATGCGGCCCCGATGCTGGCGACATTGGACCCGGCGGCGCTGGATCCGGCCCTCAAGGATGCCCTGATGGGGGGCGATCGCGCCGATGTGCCCCAGCTTCTTGACCGCGCCCTGGCCGATGCCCGCACCCTGTGGGAAAGTTTGCAGCCTCGCTACGAAACCGCCCGCCGGGACGTGCAACAGTGGGATCGGGTCGCCAAGGAGGCCCTGCGTCGCCAGCGGGAGGATTTAGCGAAGGGGGCGATCAGAAAAAAGCTCGCGGCCCAGCAGGAGGCCCAACGGCTCAAAACCGAGCTCGATCGCCTCGCCCAAAGTACGGAAACCCTGGTGCGCAACGGCCAGCGGCTGGGCATTGATCTCTCCCGCTGGCGGCGTTGACGGCCACGGATCTGTGAAATGTCCACCCTGAATGTCCACAATGTCCACTGCCACCCCCTGGGCAACCTCCGGGCGGGCGGGGGCGTCTGGGAAAAACGAAGAAACTGGTTCGGAGCGTGTGGTTATGGCTTGGTTTGGTTCGATCGCGGCGGGACTGGTGGGGCGATCGCGGCTCCGGCGGCTGGGCTATGGGCTTTTGGCCCTGGTGACGGCGATCGCCGTGTGGGGGGCATCGCCCCAGGTGGTGCAAGCGCGGGACTGGCTGGATCTAATTTTCCGGGGCGTGCAGGTGCTCCAGCTATCGAACCTATCGGACCGCGACGAGGTGCAGCTCGGGCGACAGATTGATCAGCAGCTCACCCGCCAAACCCGCATCATCACGGATCCACGCATTAATTCCTATGTGAGTGCCATTGGCGATCGCATGGCCCAGGCCAGTTCCCGCCCGAATATTCCCTACACGTTTCGGGTGATTGCCGATCGCGGCGTCAATGCCTATGCCACCATGGGCGGTTTTGTTTATGTGAATGCGGGGCTGATGCTGGCGGCGGACAATGAGGCCCAGCTTGCCAGCGTCATCGGCCACGAAATCGGCCATGTGGCGGCCCGTCACGCGGTGGGGCAAATGCGCCAGCGGGCGATCGCGGCGGGGGTGCTGTCGGCCACGGGGCTCGATCGCAACCGGGCGGTGCAAATCGGTGTGGATTTGGCGGTGAATCGCCCCAACAGCCGCAGTGATGAACTGGAGGCTGATCGCCTGTCGCTGGAGATGCTGGCGCGATCGGGCTATGGGCAAATCGGCGCGATTCAATTCTTTGAAAAGTTACTCGGTCAGCCGTCGCCGCCGAATATCCTCAGCACCCACCCGAATACCCGCGATCGCATCGCGATCGCCCGTCAACTGATCCAGCCGCGCTACGCCGACGGGGCGGGCCTCGATAACCGCGCCTACCAAGCTCTGTTACAGTCTCTCTTCCGTTAAGAAACCAACGTCATCGTAGGGGCGGGGTTTTCCCGCCCAGCCCCCACGATCCCTGATATTCCGAAGTTCGGAGGTTTTTGTGGTGATCGGTCGGGCAGGGTTGGGAGACCCAACCCCTACGGCAAACACTCCAAAATGCCCTGGTCCCCATCCAACCGGGCCAGGGTGCCCACCGGCAGGGCGGCGTTGGGGCCATCGTGGCCGAAGGGTAGCCCCGACACCACGGGAATGCCCAAATCCCCCAGGCGATCGCGCAGGACCTCCTCCACCGTTAGGCTCGGGCGATCGCTCGGCGGCTCACATTGGCTAAATCGGCCGATCGCCACCCCCGCCACGGCCCCCAAGGCCCCGGTGGAGCGCCATTGGGTCAGCAGGCGATCAATGCGATAGGGGGCTTCGGTCACGTCTTCAAAGGCCAAAATTGCCCCCTCTAGGGAGGGCTGCGATCGCGTTTGCAGCAGGTGGGTCGCCACGGTGAGATTGGCGGGCAGCAGCGGCCCCACCACGGCCCCGCCGCCCCAGCCGTCCCCCGTCAGCGGTGCGATCGCTCGGCCCATCAGCAGGTCAAACAGGCGATCGCGCATGGGTTCCGGCTCATTTGGCAGGGTCGTGATCAGCGGCCCATGGACCCCCGCCACCCCCTGTTTTGCCAAACTCCACAGCAGCGCCGTCACGTCGGAAAAGCCCACCAGCCACTTCGGCGCGATCGCGCTGCCCAGGGCCAGGGCCGAACCGCGCCCCGCAAACAGGGGCCAATCCCAATCTTCTAACAGCCGCGCCGCCCCGTAGCCCCCCCGCGCACAGACGATCGCCCGACAGCGCGAATCCGCCAACGCCGCCGCCAATTGGTCGCGCCGCTGGGCATCCGTCCCCGCCAGATAGCCCCAGCGGCGATCGCACCCCGCCGCCACGGTCACCTCAAACCCGCGCGATCGCCAAATTTCCACCCCCGCCGCGATCGCCTCCAGCGAAGGCAGGGCACCGCTCGGCGTAATCACCGTCACGCGATCGCCCGGTTGCAGCGGTTCCGGCAGGGTGCGGGGGGCCATCAGGGGAGATTGGCGACTCATGAACCTAAAAACCTCGATTGTTTGCGGAAACGGGGCATCAAACCGCGATCGCGGCCACCCTAGCAGACCCCAGCGCCCCAAGGCTAGGCAATACTGCCCCGTTTGCGCGCTTCCTTATAGGAGGTGCCCACATTCCGCAGGCCCGCCTTGGTCATCTCCCGCTCCAGCAGCAGGAAAAATCGCGCGCGATCGCCCCCCCGCACCACCGCCTGATTGTGGGCCTCCGCCAAAGCCACCGGATAGCCTTGACCCTTTTGCACCTGGGCAATCATGATCCCCAAGGCCCGATCGAATAGGGGGCGATCGCGCACCAGCCATTCCGGCACCTCAATGCGCGCCACCTCCGACCCCACATGGACGTAGCAAAAAAAGACCCCATGGAGGCCGTAATCCCCCAAAATCCGCGCCGACGATCGCCACAATGGCCCCCGTTCCCCCGGCTGCAACAGTCCCTCCCACAGGGCCGCATCCCGCAGGGGCCGCAGGCCATTGCAGGGGGCATCGTCCGCCCGGTTGGGGCAATGGTTTGGGCAGTCCGGCTCACTGAATTTGCAGCCATGGAGCCGCAGAAAATTCAGCGCTTCTCCACTGCGGGATGCACTCAAATAGCCCATCATCGGCACCCCCGACAGGCGCAACCGATCCCACGCGGCCAAAATCGGCGGCAAAATGCGATCGCGGGCCGCCGCCGGTAAGGTTTCCAAAAACCAATAAATCAACGATCCATCCACCATCGCCAGCAGGGGCAACGGTTCAGATTTAGCTGATTTCCTTGAGGTTTTAGCAGAGGTGTTTTTAGGAACTTTATCGCCATTACTTTTAGCCATCGAAGAATTCGGGCGCGATCGCTCCGTCGCCACCGCGATCGCCATTTCCGCCAGCACCTCCGCCTCCGAAACCGTGCGGCGATAGCCCATCCAATCCTCCGTCGAAATGCCCCACTGGCGCGAAACGTAGAGATCCTCCGGGCGATAGACCACCTCCGGCACACTGTCGAGCAACGGATAGCGCCCCTGGCCGTAGTGCAACACCACCCGCCCCGTATTAATCAAATAGCAATAGGCAATTTCATGGTGGCTCGGGGAAATTTGTGATCCGTCCGTCGCCAGCACCGTATGGGCCACCGGGGGCGCTTCAATCATCACCCGCGTATCCAACGGCTCGATCGGTTCCGCCGCCACAAAGGACAGGCGATCGCGCCATTGATCCAGCAGCGCCACCCAGTCATCTTGGCGCGATCGCATCTCCGCCAGCACCCGCCGCGCCCGTTCCCCACGCCGCCGCGCCGCCTCCGCCTCCTGGGTGAGTTGCTGGCCCATTCCCTGCATTTGCGCCGCCAATCGGCTCAGATCAAGCATCCTTGTTTGGCACCCTCAGGTGTTGGATCAACTGTTTCCTAAACCGCCCATCACCCATTGGCCCAGCCATGGCCCTAGAGCCCCCACCCCTCCGGCGATCGGCTATTAAACCCCTCAATTTCCATCCGAGGCCCCTTCAGTTGATAGTAATCGGTTTTATAGAGATTGAAACGGCATAAATCAATGGGCGTCACCTCCGACGGGTTGACATTGTGCATGGTGCCCCCCGCCTTGAGGGCCCCCGCCGCCAACTCTGAGCAAAACATTTTTGAGCTATCTTCGGCGGTGGTCAGCAGCCGTGAAAAAAGGTGGAAGGTCACGGGCAAATCTAGGGCCGATAAAACCGCCTGCTGAATATCATAAGGATGATGTTCTTGCCGCAGCAAAAAATTGTAGAGCGCCCGCAGGTCCGTCTGCTCACGCAAATCATCCCGCAGGGGCAGCCACCACAGCACGCCGGGATAGAATTTGAGGCGGGTGCTGAGGCGATTGGAAATGACCGCGCCGCCGCCGGAGGCCCCGGAAACAACGGTGGCTTCCATCACTTGATTGAGGATGCCCTTCTGGGCTTCGCCATATAAAAAGACTTTCGTTTGAAAAACAATGCCCACGTGGGTGACGTTGGAGCGGGTGGCCCATTTAATCACCCGCGATAGCCCTTGGTTGCTCGAAAAGGCGATGATGTCGCCCGGTTGCATGTGGTCCCGTGCAGCATCATAGGTGATGGATTGCCAGCCCATGGAAAGGTCCTCCGGGGATCAGGTGGGCGCGATCGCGTCGCGGCGGTGTGGGTTTTGGGGATGATGTGGAGCGCACCCCATGGTAACGGTTGGGGGGAGATCCGGCGATCGGCGTGTGGCCCCCTTGCGATCGCGCCCTGGGGATGTTGGCCTAGGAATCCGCTGTGCTTGGCCTAGGATTGTGGCCCCGTGGCAGGTTTTGCCTTGATTTTTTTGCCTTGATTTTGCCCACTGCCGCCGCGATCGCCCCAGACGGCCCCTAAAGCCGGGGTAACGTCAATCCAGGGGAACGGGGACTAGGCTCCAGCCCATCGCGATCCGCCACGTTCATCCTTGCAATTCACCATGGTCAAACCCTTGACTGTTTGCGATCGCGCCTGCTGTCTTTTCCCTTCAAAAGGCGTGGAGCTTTATTTTATTCAATTGACGGAGGAGGTGGATGCGATCGCGGCGGGCGGACCGGGTTTGATCCGTTGAGAAAATCCATCGGAGCTGTCCTAATAGTCGGGGCTCCATGGCCTCTGACCGGGGACAGTTTTTGAGATGGGGCCGCGCGATCGCACCGATTAATCCCCCTAAGCCACTTCGCAGCGCTGGGCCTCCGCATCCACGCCAGGGAGCCAATAGAGCACCCAAAGGTGTCCCAAAATCGCCGCCAGCAGGGGCAGCTTCCGCAGACCCTTCCACCAGCGTGGCCCCGGCGATCGCCCAATTTCCGACAGCTTGAGGTTCAATTCCGAACAGGCATGGAGCCGCTCCAAAAATTCGGGACGCTCTAGATCAAGGATTTCCGGGAAAGCCCGCGCCGCCGTTTCATTGGTCTTGCGGATCACCTCCGCATCAAAGGCGGTCGGATCAATGCCCAAGGATCGATAAAATCCCGATCGCTCATGGACCGTCAAGGTGTGGGTGGCAAAAACCGTCAGCAAAAAGAACCGACTCCACAGCCGCGATCGCCAGGTGGCCCAAAGTTTTGGCTGCGATCGCAACAGCACCTTAAAAATATCCCCATGGCGGTTCTCATCCTGACACCAGGGCTCAAAATATTTGAACAGGGGATAAAAGCGCCGATCCGGATGCTGCTCCAGATGGCGATGGATCAAAATATAGCGCCAATAGCCAATCTTTTCAGACAGATAAACGCTATAGATCACCCACTCGATGGGGAAAAATGTATATTGACGGTTTTTAGTCAAAAACCCCAGATCCAGCGTGCGGCCAAAATCCCCCATCGCCTTATTCAAAAAACCCGCATGGCGCGCCTCATCCCGGGCCATCAAATGGAAAATTTCCGCCAGCACCGGACTTTGATCCCTAATGCGCCGCGACAGCTCCTTGAACAACAAAAAGCCGGAAAATTCCGAAACGCAGGACCGCTCCAAATAATCCAAAAAAGCCTGACGCGTCTCCCCCGTAATCTCTGACCAATCCTGGGCAAAGGATTCATCCCGCACAAAGTGCCGCGCATTATAGTCCGCGCGCATTTCCGCCAACATCGTTTCCAATTCCACCGCCTGGGACGATAAATCCATCGCCGCCGCCGCCCCAAAGTCGGTGGTGTAAAACCTCGGCGTCAGCAAGGTTTCCTGGAGGGCCGCCTGACGAACCACCCCAGGCTTGGGCAAAGACGTGACCATATCGCTCCCCCGGGCTGCACCCCGGACCGTTTGTTAATTTCTGAAAACTTTTCATCATTTAAGCATTTAATCGCCATATGGTTATTTATCGTTAACAGAATTTCACGAAGGGAGGACAAAGACGATGGTCCTGGGAGCGGGCTTGGCGGAGCGGTTGCGGGAGGGAACGCGGGCGGCCCACGGGCTGGCGGAGGAGACGGTTTATATGCGCTGTTTCACCCAGGGGGTGGTGGGCCGTGGGGCGTTTCGCCAGTGGCTGATGGATTTGTATGGGGTCTATCGGCTGCTGGAGGGGCAAATGGGGGAGTTGGCGGCGACGGAGCCTGCGATCGCGGGGATTCAGTTTCCGGAGCTCTGGCGGACGGCGGCGATCGCGGCAGATCTCGAATTTTATTGGGGGCCGGATTGGGAGGCGTTGGTGCAGCCCAGTGAGGCGGGGACGGTCTATTTGGCGCGCCTTGGGGCGGTGGCGTGGCAGCAGCCAGAGTTGCTGGTGGCCCATGCCTATGTGCGATACATGGGGGACTTATCGGGCGGTCAGGGGCTCAAGGCCATGGCCCGAAAGGCTTTGAATCTTCCGGAGGATCGCGGGACGCAATTCCATACCTTTGATGCGCTGCCCACGGTGGAGGCGCAGCGGGCCTTCAAGGGGCGCTACCGGGAGGCGCTCAATGGGTTACCCCTGACGGAGGCGCAGATCCAGGCGATCGTGGCGGAGGCGAATCTGGCCTTTCACCTGAACTGTAGCCTGATGCGGGGGTTGGAGCCGCTGCTGAAGTCGGAGGTGGATCCTGAGCGCTGGCGGGGGGCGATCGCCCGACGGGCGGGTGAATCCGGCCATGCGCCGGCGTTGGTGGGGGGCTAGGGCCGTGGGGGGAATGATTGCGCGATCGCCGCCTAGGTTGCTGCCGATGCTGGGTTGCCGCTGCCGGGGTTGAACCGGTGGGGTGATCGGCGGAGGCCATGGACTGAAATGGGCTGATTTCTCTGATTTTTCTGATTTTTTGTTGTTTACACCCTAATTTTGCTGTTTTGACTGCCATGACTGCTTTTACCACGGCTAAAACGTCTAATCTTGGCTCTACCCATCCGGAGGCCGCTGGAGCCGCGATCGCCCCGGCCCCATGTCCCCCGCCGAAGGATTCGCGGCAGCGGGTCGGGGCCTGGATGCGCCAGATCCAGGATGAAATTTGTGCGGGCCTCGCGGCGGCGGACGGCATCAGTCAGTTTTGTGAGGATGCATGGGAACGGCCCGAGGGGGGCGGCGGGCGATCGCGCGTCATTCAAAATGGCGGCATTTTTGAGCAAGGGGGCGTGAATTTTTCGGAGGTGTGGGGTACCCAGTTGCCGCCGTCAATTTTGACCCAGCGTCCCGAGGCGATCGGCCATGATTTCTATGCCACGGGCACGTCCATGGTGCTGCATCCGCGCAGTCCCTATATTCCCACCGTTCACCTGAATTATCGTTACTTTGAAGCGGGGCCGGTGTGGTGGTTTGGGGGCGGCGTTGACCTGACGCCCTACTATCCCTTTGCGGAGGATGTGCTGCATTTCCATCAAACCCTCAAGGACACTTGCGATCGCCACAATCCCCACTATTACCCCGCCTTTAAAGCCTGGTGTGACGAATATTTTTACCTGAAACATCGCCAGGAAACCCGAGGGGTGGGGGGCATTTTCTTCGACTATCTCGACACCAGCGGCCAGCTCTATCGCGGCCCAGAAACCACCGGTGCCGCTGCGGACTATGGCCGTCAGGTGGGGGCTGTGGGGCCTCAGGATTGGGAGGGTCTCTTCGATTTCGTGCGCGACTGTGGCCGTGCCTTCTTGCCCGCCTATCGGCCCATCATTGAACGGCGGCGCGGCATTGCCTATGGCGATCGCGAGCGGAATTTCCAGCTCTATCGGCGGGGGCGCTATGCGGAATTTAATTTGGTCTACGATCGCGGCACCATTTTCGGCCTACAAACCAATGGGCGCACGGAATCAATTTTGATGTCCCTGCCGCCGTTGGCCCGCTGGGAATATGGCTATCAACCGGAGCCCAACAGCCGCGAGGCGGATCTCTATGAAACGTTCCTAAAACCCCAGGATTGGCTCGGTTCTTGGCAGGCTAAGGCCGCGATCGCAACGCCGGTTCCGTAGGATTTGATGACCTGATCTGCGACCTAATTTAGGACCAAAACTATGGCTGGAGTTTAGGGATTGATCTGACCCTAGACCCCAGCCATTTTCATTCAAAGGGTTGACTGAGCGGTGGCCTAGGCCGCGATCGCGCGCACCGTTTTCAGGGCCTCTTCCACATGGCCCTTCGCATTGAGCATCGAGTTAAAAATGTGGCGCACCACCCCCTCGCGATCAATAACATAGGTTACCCGACCCGGCAGGACAAACAATTCATTGGACACGCCAAACGCCTTGCGGGCCTCATTTTTCGCATCACTCACCAGCAAAAACGGCAGGTTATGCTTCGCCCCAAACCGCTGGTGGGACTCCACGGAGTCGGCGCTGATGCCGATCACCACGGCCCCCGCCGCCGCAAAATCCCCATAGCTATCCCGAAACCCGCAGGCTTCCAGGGTGCAACCGGGCGTATCGTCCTTCGGGTAGAAGTACACCACCACCGGCTGCTTGCCCACGAAGCTGCTCAGGGTCACCGTTTCACCCGTTTGGGTGGGCAGGGAAAAGTCCGGGGCCTTGTCACCAATCTGAATTGCCATGGCTCGCTCGACACCTAGGGGTCTTGTAACGATTTCTTAACAAGGCCATGGTACCGCAGGGGGCGCGCGGTGGCCGCGATCGCGCGATCGGCAATTTCCGCAGTCAAGAAAAATCACTTAAGCTTTTTTGGGTGAGATTTATTGAAGGGCGTCAGCAAGTCCCCCTTTCCCCTGGGAGCCAATGCATTTAATTCAAGGGACGGCCCGCGATCGCGGTGGGATCCTTGAGGGCAGCGGCGGCTTGGCTGAGGGCAAAATCCACCTGACGATCGAGGGACGAACTATTGTTAGGTTGCTGGCGATACCAGGCGATCGCGGCGGGGCGACCCTCCCGAGCCGATCGCGCCAGGGCCGCCCAGATTTTTGGCGTTTGCAGGGCCGGTTCCTGAACAATCGCCGCATCAATGCGCCGCCAATAGATCTCAAAATCCCGCTGGAGCGCCCGCATCAGCACCCCGCGATCGCCCAGGGGCAACCGTTCCCACCGCTCTAGGGCCTGCTGCCACCGGCCATCGGCCAAACTCGCCAGCACCGCCCCCGCTGGCGTACTCGCCGCCTCATCCGCCCTAGCCTGGGCCACCAGGGCATGGTAGCGAATGAAATCCCGCTGGGCGATCGCCCGCATCGGCCACTGGCCCCGCTGCCGTTGGTACAGATCCGACAGTTGCCGCTCCGCCTGGGACCACAGCCCCCCCCGCGCCAGGGCGATCGCGCGGCCATAGACCCCATCCTTCAGGGAAATTTCCGTCAGCGACAGGGGTTCTAGGGCAATGGGATTGAGATCAAAGGCACGCGGTTGCAGTTGATAAATGTCAAACACCGGCTCACGGCCCACCCCGCGATCGATCACCAGCTCCGGCGTCTCATCCCCGGTCACATTGCTCCAGAGGGGTAAACGCCCCTGGGGACTGCCCCAGCGCACCATGGCCTCCAGGTGGGCGCGATCGCGGTTGAAATGCACCACCGTACCGTACAGCGACGACAACTGGCGGGTTTCATAGCGCCCCGTCAGGGTCAGCCACACCCCCGTATCGGGGCCGCGCTCCATCCGCTCAATCTCCGTCAGGGGCAGCGGTCGGTTCGAGCCCTGCACCTGGGTATCCGCTTGGCTCAGGGGGGCCAGCACCAGGGACTGTTCCGGCCCCACCACCGGGACGCGGGCAATCTGGCGATAGCGCACAACCCCATCCCCCCCGGCCCGCACCGTTTGATAGGTCCGCAGTTCCAAAATCGCTTGGCAGGGCGATCGCAGGGGGCAGTCCTCCGTTTGGGCAAAGAGGGGGATCAAAATGCGCCCCTCCCCGAGATCGAGAATGTCCCCCGCCAGCCGGCCTTCCCCCTCCAGGGTGATCTGGGAGCGGATGTCCGCCAAACTCAGCAGGCGATCGCTCGGCGGTAGCTGCCCCCCCAACTGTTCCGGCAACAGGCCCAGCAGGCCGCTGAGCCGTTCGGGATAGAAAATGGCCGTGATGCCCAGCCAGCCGCCCCCGAGGGTGATGCCCACCGCGCCGATGAGCCCCACCGCGATCGCACTGGCAAAGGCCCGCTCCCCCAGCCACTGCCACGGGGACGGGGGCCGACCGGTCAGGCGGACGGTTTGGGGGTGGCGGCGCGATCGCGCGGCCGACGGCCGACGCCCTCGGGCATCCAGGGGCTGGACCAGGGCGGTAGGGCGCTCAACACCGGGGGCGATGGGTGGGGGCTTTGCCCCGATGGGTGGGGGCTGTGCCCCGATCGCGGGTTTCGAGGGGGGACGTAGCACGCGGCGCAGTGGGCGAAGGGGTAGACGGCAGCGGAAGGGGGCGGGCGAGGGAGCGATCGCCACGATGGTGGCAATTCTAAGGGCGATCGTCCATCCCCGAACAGGCACTAGGGCCACCGAACCGGCCAGGGGCCACCGCCGCGATCGGCCTAGGCACCGCCCTAAACACTGCCCAATGGCGACACCGATCGCAGGCGCAACTCCGGCTTATCCATTTCCACCTGCTGGCAATTCCACTCATTTTTAAAGAGCAAAACGGGCCGCTCAAAATGATCCTTCACCAGGAACGTATTGAATAAACGCCCCGCCTTTTCCAGGGCATCCCACCCCGCCGTCACCCATCGGGCCGCCGTGTAGGGTAACAATTCCAGGCGCGTTTCCACTCCATATTCCGACTGGAGCCGGAACTGCACCACCTCAAACTGGAGCTGGCCCACCGCCGCCAAAATCGGATCGCGCTTGGCCTCATCCGCCGCGTGCATAATCTGCACGGCCCCCTCCTCCTGGAGTTCAGAAACGCCCTTATAAAATTGCTTGAATTTCGAGGGATTAGGGTTTCGGAGATAGGCGAAAATTTCCGGTGAAAAGCTGGGAATCCCTTCATATTCCAGCTTCTTGCCCATATAAATCGTGTCGCCGATCGCGAAGACCCCCGGATTATTCAAACCAATCACATCGCCGGGGTAGGCTTCATCCACCGATTCGCGATCCTGGGCAAACAATTTCTGGGGCCGCGATAGGCGCACGGTCTTGCCCGATCGCGCATGGGTCACGGTCATATCCTTTTCAAAGCGCCCGGAACACACCCGCACAAAGGCCACGCGATCGCGGTGTTTCGGATCCATATTGGCCTGCAGCTTAAAGACAAACCCCGAAAAATTGGGGTACGTCGGCTCAATTTCCCCCTGATTACTCAACCGGGGCGCAGGCTTGAGGGCATATTGCAAAAAGGAATCCAGGAAAAGCTGCACGCCAAAATTCGTCATGGCGCTGCCAAAAAAGACCGGCGTCAATTCCCCCGCGTGGATCGCCTCCAAATCCAGCTCGCTGCCCAACTCATCGAGCAGTTCCACCTCTTCGAGCAACTGGACATAGAGCTCCGTGCCAATTTGTTCTTCCAGGGCCGGATCATCGAGGGCCACCGTCGTCGTGGTCGCCGCCTTGCTGCCGTGGAGACTGCGCTGGAACAGATGCACCGTGCGGCTGTGGCGATCAAAGACCCCCTTGAAGCGATCGCCCTGGCCGATGGGCCAATTCATGGGATAGGTCGCCAATTTCAATTCCTGTTCAATTTCATCGAGCAGGTCCAACGGATCCCGGGCGGGGCGATCGAGCTTATTGGCAAAGGTAAAAATCGGCAGCTTCCGCAGTTGGCACACCTCAAATAACTTGCGGGTTTGGGGTTCGAGGCCCTTGGCCGCGTCGATGAGCATCACCGCATTGTCCGCCGCCGCCAGGGTGCGGTAGGTATCTTCACTGAAGTCCTGGTGACCGGGGGTGTCGAGGAGGTTGATCTGCGTATCCCGGTAGAGGAATTGCAGGACGGTCGAGGTGATGGAAATGCCCCGCTGCTGTTCCATGGCCATCCAGTCCGAGGTGGCCTGTCGCTGGCTGCGGCGCGCCTTGACGGCTCCGGCCTCGTGGATGGCCCCTCCGTACAGGAGCAGTTTTTCCGTGAGGGTGGTTTTACCGGCGTCCGGGTGGGAGATGATCGCGAAGTTGCGGCGGCGATTCACTTCCTGCTGGAGTTGGGCAAGGTCGAGGGGGTCGTTGGCGATCATGGCGGGGCGCAACGGAGCGGCTTGGATGGACGGGGGTGAAACGGTTGTGGAGCAAATGCTATGGCTCTGAGGATCTGATTATAGGTTGCCTAGGGCGGGCACTTGGAAATCTGGCCGATCGCGATCGCCGATCGCGGCAGCCGTAGTTAGGGTCAAGGCAGAGGCGGACCCGGTGATCGGTTGGCGGGTTCTGCGATCGCCCCTTTGGGGGTAGGAGTTAATCCAGCGCCATGGCAACTCAACGGCAGTGCAAACGGCTTGCGGCGATCGCCGCTCTCACCCTGGGTTATTTGATGGGGGTGCCCCTGATGGCGTCCAAGGCGGGGCAGGGGGGCATCGTTACGGCCCTCGGTTACCGCGATCGCGTCCCCGATATCCAGGCTCCGGCCCAATCCCCAAGGGCCTGCGATCGCCTCCCCTTGGGCCGCAGCGCCGTGCAGTTGGCCGTGCGATCGCGCGGGGATGGGCCGTGGCAATCGGTCGTTGTGCTGGGCAATGGGGGCTGTGGGCTGGGGCAGGGCCGGATCGAAGGGCGCTCACCCAATCCCGCGATCGCCGCGATCGCCACCGACGAAACACCGGCCCCTTGAACAGGGCGGGGGACGGATCAGACGCGGATCAGGTACAGATTCAGAATCATCAGAAAAGATCGAAAAAAATCGCCCCAATCCACAGCAGCGCCCTAATCGGGAGCCCAGATCGCCCTAGATCTAGCCCCCTCCCCTAAACTGCGCCATTCGCGAGTTTTCCTTAAATTTTGCCGGATTGTTCAATCCAGGGGTCTACCTTGTTCCCAAGGTCCGAACCACTGCGGGCCAAAACGCTCCGGGTGAATTTACGCAGACGGAACGCAAACATTTCGCCCCATCGGCAACGCCAACACGGACACAGCACCTCCCCTAGACGGACGCGATCGCAAACGACCACCGGCCATCGTAGAAGTCAGGGGTTCACCAGTATTTCGGTCGTCGCTTGAATGCTTGGTGGATCCCGCCTTCAACCCCGGTTACGGATCTATCCCGCCCGCCACCGCCCACGAGAGGAGCCCCAGAGTCATGTTGAACAGCGCTGCCATGGAACTGGATTCAGCAGAATCCCTGAGGATGCGCCTGTGGGGACAGCGGCTGGCAACCTCGGGACAAGGGGAAGCGCGGTACCGGCGGCGGGAGTGCTGGGGGGCCGCCGGTGCCCAGGGGGATGGCACAACCCCTTCAGTCCATGCGTTTTGTCCGGGGGATGCGATCGCGAACCGCAGTACCCCCGCCCGGAGTGGCCGACCAACTGTCGCACGAGGGTCAGAAATCCATGCAGGCGAATTCAATCCACCGGCGGTCCACGGGCCAGCGGTGCCAAGCGGGGCAGGTGCGGCTATGACGATTCCCCACTCCTCCGCCCATTTCACCCAGGGCCAGCGGGAGGAGGGGAGGCCGTGGTCCGCGATCGCGCCGAACCCTCCCCTCAAGCTCGTGCCCAAATCGTCGGAACCCCACGGGGCCATCACGGCCATGGCGGCCACCGGGGACTTCGATGGCGAGGACTCGGATCTGGATGTTGATTTTGGATGGATCGAGGTGGACGACACCCGCGATCGCGATCGCGCCCCCCAGGACAGCGAACTCCTCGATGACGTGCTCGATGCCGCCGAAGCGGTGGCCCAGCTTTCCCAACTGCTGACGGACATGGCGGACAGCGTGGCGGAATTTAATCGCCAGCTCAGCCCCGACTTGGACACCTTCCTGGATCTGGGGGATGCCACGGCCCTGGGGGAGAATGGGGTGCTGCTGGCGGGGGTGAACCTGGATGGGGCGGCCCTGGAGGGGTGCGATCTATCCGGCGAGCGGATGCAGTGCGTTTCCCTGGTGGCGGCGAATTTGACGGCGGCTATCCTGAGCCAAACCAATCTCGAGGGGGCCACCCTGACGCGGGCCTGTCTGACGCGGGCCGTGGTGATCGCGGCCACCTTTGAAATGGCGAAAATGGACGAGATCCAGGCCCAATTGATCCAGGGGCGGGGCAGCAATTTCAATTACGCCAAACTGCGGCGATCGCGGCTGGATCTGGGGGATTTTGAGCGGGGGCGGTTTGACTTTGCCTCCCTGCGCGGGGCCTCGGCGATCGAAGCGTCCTTTTCCGCCGCCTCGATGCAATATGCCAACCTGAGCGGCGGGCGTTTTATTCGCACGGATTTTCGCGGTACGGACCTGCGGCAGGCGAACCTGACGGGGGCGGACCTGCGGGGGGCGCGGCTGGGCAGTGCGGATCTGGGCGGGGCCACCTTGACCGGTACGGTGCTGGCGGGGGCAAAGTTTTCGGCCCAAACCCTCTGGCCCCAGGACTTTGACCCGATCGCGGCGGGGGCGATCCTCGAGGCTTAGGGCACAATCCAAAAGGGAGTTCCACCGGCCCCAAAAGGACAGCGGTGGGGCACGGGATTAGGGCATAATCACCCTTCGGACCCTCTGCCGCGATCGCGGGCGATCGCCTTGCTCCTATGACCGACGCCACCGGTTACCGCATCGAAAAGGATTCCATGGGCGATCGCCAGTTGCCCGATTCGGTGTACTACGGCATTCAGACCCTCCGGGCGATCGAGAATTTCCCCATCAGTGGTCTGCGCCCGCTGGCGACCTATGTGGATGCGTTTTTGCTCATTAAAAAGGCCGCCGCGATCGCCAATGGGGAATTGGGCTGCATCCCGACGGAGCTGAGCGGCGCGATCGTTCAGGCGGCGGATGAAATTCTCAAGGGCCAACTGCGGGACCAATTCGTGGTGGATGTTTACCAGGCGGGGGCGGGCACGTCTCACCACATGAATGTGAACGAGGTGCTGGCGAACCGGGGCCTGGAACTGCTGGGCGATCGCAAGGGCAACTACGGACGCTTGAGCCCCAATGACCATGTGAACTACGGCCAGTCCACCAATGATGTGGTGCCCACGGCCATTCGCATCGGCGCGCTGCTGGCCCTGGCCCATACCCTGCTACCGGCCCTCGATCGCGCGATCGCCGCCACCGCCACCAAGGCCGAGGAATTTAAGGACGTGGTGAAATCCGGGCGCACCCACCTCCAGGACGCGGTGCCCGTGCGCCTCGGGGAAGGATTCCGGGCCTGGAGCCAGATTTTGACGGACCACAAACGGCGCATTGAAACCGCCGCCGAGGATCTGCGGGTTCTGGGCATTGGCGGCAGCGCGGCGGGCACGGGCCTCAATACCCACCCCCAATACCGGTTCCGGGTGGTGGAGCTGCTGTCGGACTTCATCGGTCAGCGCCTGAGCCCTGCGCCCCACCTGATGGCCGCAATGCAGAGCATGGCCCCGTTCGTGAATGTGTCCGGCAGTTTGCGGAACCTGGCCCAGGATTTAGCCAAAATTTCCCACGATTTGCGCCTGCTGGACTCGGGTCCGAAGACGGGTTTCAAGGAAATTCAGCTACCGCCCGTGCAGCCCGGTTCGTCGATCATGCCGGGTAAGTACAATCCCGTCATGGCGGAAATGACCTCGATGGTGTGTTTCCAGGTGATGGGCTATGACCAGGCGATCGCGATCGCGGGGCAGGCGGGGCAGCTAGAGCTCAATGTGATGATGCCGCTGATTGCCTATAACTTGATCCACAGCATCGAAATCCTGGGCAATACGATCGCGGCGTTGGGCGATCGGTGCCTGATGGGGGTGACGGCGGTGGGCGATCGCTGCCATGCCTACGCGGAAGGGAGTTTAGCGCTGGTGACGGCCCTCAATCCCCATATTGGCTACCTCAATGCCGCCGATGTGGCCAAGGAATCCCTGGCGACGGGCAAGTCCTTGCGGGCGATCGTTCTGGAAAAGGGGCTGATGGATGAGGCCACCCTCGCCGAGGTGCTGGATCTCGACCAGATGAGCGCCATGCCCTAGGCCGCGATCGCCAATGCCGCTACGATCCTGACCGCACCTTAAAGACAGCCGAACGGGGCCAGGGCTCAATTCCCCTGTCTTCAAGATCTACATTGGACTGACGAGCTGGGGAAATCAGGATGTCGCGTATTTTCTTCGTTTGCCCCACGTCCAGCGTCCCCACGGGCGGGGTGCAGCAAATCTACCGGCAGGTGGAGGTGTTGAACCGGTATGGGTTTGAGGCGGCGGTCCTCCACGGCGAAGCGGACTACCAGGCCCATTGGTTTGACCACAGCGCCGCGATCGCCTACGACCCCCGTTTCCATTACAGCCTGCCCATACCGGAGGAGCAGCAGGGAAAAATCGCGATCGCCCCGGAGGACTATCTCGTCTTTCCAGAGGTGTGGCCCCGCGATCGTATCGAACCGCTGAGCGAACTGGTCAACCACATCGTCATCTACAACCAGGGGGCCTACTGCACCTTCTACACCCACAGCGACCTGCCCGACGATTCCTGGTCCCCCTACCATTCGCCCAAAACCCGCGCCATCCTCACCGTCTCCGAAGACAGCGCCGACTATTTGCGCTATGGCTTTCCCCACCTGCCCGTCCACCACATCCGCCACGGCATTGATGGGGATTTATTCGCCTATCGGCCCATGGCGGAAAAGGAATGGCCCGCCCTCCTGATCAACACCAAACAGGCCAAGATTTTTCAGCAAGTGCTGTATCTGCTCAGCGGGCGCGGGGGATTGCTCGAAGAGCATTCCATCGTCATTGCCCAAACCATTCCCCGGTCGGATCTGGCGGCGGCCTTCCAGAAAACGGCAATTTTCCTCTGGGCGGGCCACTGCGAGGGCTTTGGGCTGCCGGTGGCGGAGGCGATGGCCTGTGGCTGCGTGGTGGTGGGGTTCCACGGGGGCGGGGCGCGGCAACTGATGCAGGCCGATCGCGCGGTGCCCATCGAGGGGGGCAATGTCCTGGCGATGGCCCAGGCGGTTGAACAGTTGCTCGTGCAGCGATCGCGGGATCCGGCCCCCCTGGCGGCGATGGGTCAGCGGGCGGCCCAATACATTCGTGAGGTCCATTCCCTCGATCAGGAGGCGCGATCGATCCTCCAAGCCTGGGCCGCGATTTTAGGAAACGCCCTCCCCACCAAGGCGCGGCAAGCCCTCGATCAGTTCAGCGGCCAGGGACCGACCGGCGTGATCGCGGCCCCACCGCCCCCGGACAGCCGTGTTATCTTCTGAGGAAAATCGCCAAACTTAAAGAAACGTTTCATTTCCTAGGAGCAACCCCCCGTGAGCGTCGTTAGCCTGCTGCGCGTGCCCGCCTATGACCTCGACCTCCTGCGCGATCGCGTGGTGGCCCTTCTGGAACCGTTGGGGGGCATGGGCGCGTTTGTGAAACCGGGCGATCGCGTCCTGCTCAAGCCCAATCTGCTCACCGGGGCGCGGCCCACGAAGGAATGCACCACCCGGCCCGAACTGGTGCAGGTGGTGGCGGAGTTGGTGATGGCGGCGGGCGGTAAACCGTTCCTCGGCGACAGTCCCGCCTTCGGTAGCGCTGCCGGGGTGGCCCGCGCCAATGGCCTCGGGGCGATCGCGGAAAGCCTAAACATTCCCATCGTCGAGTTCAGCGGCCACCGCTACGACGCGATCGGCGACGACTTTGACCGCCTGCGCCTCGCCAAGGAGGCCATGGATGCGGATGTGATCATTAATCTCCCTAAAGTAAAATCCCACTGTCAATTGACCGTCACCCTCGGCGTTAAAAACCTCTTCGGCTGCGTCCCCGGCAAGATGAAAGCCTGGTGGCATATGGAGGCCGGGAAGGACCGCGATCGCTTCGGCACCATGCTGGTGGAAACCGCCCGCGCCATCAACCCCGATCTCACGATCACCGACGGCATCATCGGCCACGAGGGCAACGGCCCCAGCAATGGCGAACCGCGCCAGTTGGGCATTTTGGGGGCATCGGCGGATCTGTTCGCCCTTGATCGCGCCTTTGTAGACCTGCTGGGCATTGACCCGGCCACGGTGCCCACGATCGTCGCCGCCGAAAAACTGGGTTTAATGGCCGACGCCGACGCGATCGCCTATCCCCACTGCACCCCCCAGGAGCTCGCCTGCACCGACTGGCAACTACCGGCCCAGATGATGCCCATCGACTTCGGTGCCCCCCGGGTCCTGCGCTCCACCTTCAAGCATTTTTATATTCGCTTCATCAAGGAACCCCTCCGCGCCTACGCCACCAAGTCCTAGGGCCATCCCCTATGTTGCGAATGGTCACCTTCGATGACCGCCACGCTTGCAGCTCATTAATTGCCAGCACGGCAATCGTCAAATCGCGCCTCCATCACAAAAGAAACAAGCAAAACGTATAGGCAAGCACAAAAACCTAGGTGTTTTGACGAGAAAACATCTGAATCGTCTAGCAGTCCGTTGTTTGTTGACATTCACGTTTTAGATTGCTATCTTAATGGAGGTTTACAAGGGCTAGTAGGCATGACTGAGAAGTCAGAGATTATTACCGTTCGCCTTGCCGATGGATCTACCTTAAAGGTAGAGGCTAGTCCTGGAGAGGGTCGTCAGAAAGTTGCGTCACCCCCCATATTTGATCTTGCCGACGCTTCTACCACGATTGAGCAGACGCTAGTAGCCATGAGCGATATAGTTCGCAAGGCAAAACCGTCTAAGGCATCTTTAGAGCTTGGTTTTGAACTTTCAGTTGAGTCTGGAAAGCTGACGGCTGTCTTGGTGAAAGGTGCCGCGAAGGCGAATATAAAAGTGAATCTAGAGTGGGAACTGCCGAGAAAAGAACAGGGGCATGGGCGTCATGGGAATCCATCTTAGCCAAGAAGATGTTGAAAGCTGTATTGCCAGAGTGGATTCTCCAGCCAGGGGAGTTGGCTTCTTCATAGCGCCAACACTCATGCTAACGTGTAGTCACGTAATTAGCAGAGACAACGGGACTCTCACTGGATATGAAAATATTGACATCCGATTTAGAAAGAGCGTTAAGGCCGCAATTCTATACGCGATAGACCAAGAACTAGATTTGGCACTGCTAGGTATACCTGGCATTGATCCTCATGCCTCTGTCTACCTTTCCTCAGCTATTGGAAGTGGTGATAAGTTGAAAGGGTGGGGATGGCCCGATGATTTCGAGAAGGAGCGGATTCCGGCAGACTTTGAATTCAACGGATGGAGCGACCCTGACAGCGGTAACGCAAAGCTAACCTTCAAGCCGGGCAGAACTATTAAGCCTGGTTGGAGTGGCAGCCCACTTTGGAATATCAGAACTCGTAAAGTTTGTGGAGTGCTTGACGAGAGTCATGATATTAGGCAGCCAGATGGCGCTTCTGGAATATCAGTCAAAGATATCTTTGGATTTTTAAAGGAATCAGTTTCAGAAAATAGTGAGATTGCAAAAACAATCTTAGCCTCTCATTCACTAGAAGATCTCGGCGAATTCTATAGGGCTGTCTGCTCCGATAATATCGAAGAAGGATCAGAGATCCTCGAATCGAAGTATAGTCCTTCATCTTTCTATGAAATCCTGCGAGACCTCTCGCAGTCTATAAAACGTGGCCTACAATATAAAATCGACGAATCGAAAGCGGAAGAAATACTCAGGAAAGCAAGGAAAATTTCTACATCTGTGGAGAGTGACGAATTTTTCAGATTATTTTCAAGACGCGATGTAAAGGTCAAGATTTTGAGATCCTTCTGCAAAAATTTCTCTGACTATGCCGACCGTCTTACTGTCGAACATTTCACATTCATGTTCTTGGGAATTGAAACACAGAACAAGAGCTTTCTCGAAGCTCTTCCTGCCAACTTAGGAAAAGACTTTGAGAAGTTTACACGCCAATTTATATCTGAACTTCTCCTAGAAATTTATGAGATTCAGGAAAAGGGTGTATAAAAATGTTTGATTTTTTTAGAAAACTGACGAATCCAGAAACCAATCCGTCAGATGTCTTTCTAGACGTTGACTCAAACACAGAAACACAATCCTCTCCCATAGACGTATGTATAAGCTACGGAGGAGAAGAAAGTTTTTGGGCTAAGGTGATAGAAAAATCCTTTTGTGACTTGAATCAACGGGTTTTAAGTATTAGCCAATCACGTTTTCTACGCACTGAGTTTTTGAGTCAGCCTCGAGTATATGTATCTTTTCTGCCTGATGATTATGGACAGCTTTCCTTAGAGAAGAGATTTGATGAGGAAATTCTGAAGGCTCTTTCCTTCATAGAGGTGACGTCGCTTTTGTTGGTCTGTGATGTTAGGCGTAATAATACTGAAGCAGTCCAGTCTCTGGTCAGGTCAATTGAGCTAACACGCTCGGATGTATCCGTCAACACAATAGATATATCTCTTCTCAGAGAAGAAAGTCTAATCACCATCACTGATGTTGTAAAGGAGCTCGTGAATATGTGCTGCACCAATGCTGATGAAACGATTTCGAAACTGATGACTAGCTCCGAGAAGCTTGTAACCGTTCGCAGCAACGATAGCTTCAGCGACCTTTACTACAGGATGATAGCTAAAGGTGTTCGGCACATACCAATTCTCGCACCTGACAGTGATCTGTGCTTAGGAATTGTGAGTCGCCGTGACATCGCAGATCAACTACCTCCTAGTAATGAGGACTTGGACCAGCTTCAGGACTCACTGCCGATGATTGATCGGGCCAGACTCAACCGAATCCTTCTGGCCAAAGGTATGGAAAAGATTTCCAGTGTATTTCCCCATCTCGGTGGAGGCGGGCTAGTCCATCTCAGTCCAGAATCAAAGATAGAAGAGGCCATTTCCAAGCTGTGTGACAAGCAAAGAGTTGGCAGAGGACGCTTGACGTACGTTAGCGGAATCCTTGTCCTTGACGAAAATGGAATCCTAAAAGGCTTTGTGTCTTACACTGACATCCTGAGAAAATTCATCAAGTATCAAGAAGATTTCATGAACAACTTGACTGTTGATCAAGTCGCCTTAATGGGCTCTGAAAAGATCGACTGTCTCAATGATGAGATGAAGTTGAGCCTTGCCAAAATGATTGCAGATGGAACACAACGACGATCATTTCCGGTCCTGGCAAATGACGAACCAGAAGAAAGTATTGTTGTTGGATTCTTGGAAGACATTCAGATTAAGAAATATCTTCATCCCGAATTTCCTGAGCTTGACAGTGCTCTCGTTAGCGAGATAATGACCAGAGTCAATAATCTGCCTTGCATACCCGGTCCAACAGACAAAATTTCTGATGTCCTGGACAAGTTTTCACAGCCATTTTATGGAAGTTCGCCAGCCTCTTCCTTTCCGGTCTGCCAAGAGTCTGGCGGGCAAAAGAAATTGCGTGGAGTTATTAGCTACGTCGATATATTGAAGCATTGGCAAAAATGGTATGACAATCAACTTGAAGAAGTCTAGATAGCTTTTCCACTAGAGTTCGTAAGCAAATTAATAATTCTGATTGATGTTGACCCTTTGCAGGATTTAGCGTCCGGAGCGACGGACGACATCGCTGTTCAAAGCTGCTATTTCAGAGTGTCTACAAAGTTTTGGGGGATGATTCGGGAGACGGCCTGATGAACGTCAGCCGCCGCGATCACGGCGGCTGACCCGAGCCCGCACGCCCCTTTGACTTGAGCCCCACTGCCCAGGGGATCGAAAGCCTATGGCAAAATGGCGATACCATAACGGTTCCCGTCATTTCATCCCAGTTCACCTCCATTCATCCACGCGATCGCCCCGACCCATGACAGCCACGGTTCCCGCCCTGTCCACCAAATACGATCCCCAAACCGCCGAAGCCAAATGGCAAGCCCATTGGGAAACGGATCAGGTCTTCAAGGCGGACCCCACCGCCGCCGGGGAACCCTACTGCGTCATGATCCCGCCCCCCAACGTCACGGGCAGTCTGCACATGGGCCACGCCTTTGACCACGCCCTGATTGACACACTCACCCGCTACCACCGCATGGCGGGCAAAAATACCCTCTGGCTCCCCGGTACGGACCACGCCAGCATCGCCGTCCAGGCCATCCTCGATCGCCAACTAAAGGAAGAAGGCACCGATCGCTTCACCATCGGTCGCGAGGCATTTTTGCAGCGGGCCATGCGCTGGAAACAGGAATCCGGCGGCACGATTGTCGGTCAGATGCGGCGCATGGGCCTGTCGGTGGACTGGAGCCGGGAACGGTTCACCATGGATGAGGGGTTGTCGAACGCGGTCCTCGAAGCCTTTGTGCGCCTCCACCAGGACGGCCTGATCTATCGCGGCAAATATATGGTGAACTGGTGCCCCGCGTCCCAGTCCGCCGTGTCCGATCTGGAGGTGGAAAACCGCGAGGTGGACGGCTTCCTGTGGCATTTCCGCTATCCCCTGACGGATGGCTCGGGGGCCGTGGTGGTGGCGACGACGCGCCCGGAGACGATGCTTGGGGATACGGCGGTGGCGGTGAACCCGAATGATGACCGCTATCGCCATTTGATTGGCAAGACGCTCACGTTGCCGCTGGTGGGGCGCGAAATTCCGATTATTGGCGACGAGTTTGTGGATCCGGCCTTTGGCACGGGCTGCGTGAAGGTGACGCCGGCCCATGATCCCAATGATTTCGAGATGGGTAAGCGCCACAATTTGCCCCAGATCGAAATTCTCAATAAGGACGGCACCCTCAATGAGATGGGCGGCGAGTTTGCGGGGCTCGATCGCTTCGTCGCCCGTAAACGGTTGGTGGCGCGGATGGAGGAGGTGGGCTGCCTCGAAAAGGTGGAGCCCTATCGCCATTCGGTGCCCTATAGCGATCGCGGCAAAGTCCCGGTGGAGCCGCTGCTGTCGTCCCAGTGGTTTGTGAAAATTGCGCCGTTGGCCCAATCCGCGATCGCGGCGCTGGAAAACGATCAAGATCCCGCCTTTGTGCCGGAGCGCTGGACGAAGGTCTATCGGGATTGGCTGCTGAACCTGCGGGATTGGTGCGTCTCTAGGCAACTGTGGTGGGGCCACCAAATCCCCGCCTGGTATGTGGTCAGCGAAACCGACGGCACCGTGACGGACCACACGCCCTATGTGGTGGCCCGCAGCGAAGAAGACGCCCGACGCCAAGCGATCGCCCAATACGGCGACGGCGCAGTCCTAGAGCGGGATCCCGATGTGCTCGACACCTGGTTTTCGTCCGGCCTGTGGCCCTTTTCCACCCTCGGTTGGCCGGAGGCGACGGCGGATCTGGAGCGCTACTACCCCAATACGATCCTGGTCACCGGCTTCGACATCATCTTCTTCTGGGTGGCCCGCATGACCATGATGGGGGGCTATTTCACCGGCAAAATGCCCTTCAGCACCGTGTATATCCACGGCCTGGTGCGGGACGAAAACAACCAAAAAATGTCCAAGTCCAAGGGCAATGGCATTGATCCCCTGCTGCTGGCGGACAAGTACGGGGCCGATGCGCTGCGCTACACGCTCATTCGTGAGGTGGCCGGGGCGGGACAGGACATTCGCCTGGACTACGATCGCGCGTCGGATGAATCGGCGGCGGTGGAAGCCTCGCGCAATTTCGCCAATAAACTGTGGAATGCGGCCCGGTTCGTGATGATGAATCTGGATGGGCAAACGCCGGACCAGTTGGGCGATCCCCTCGGGGGCGGCGCGGCGGCGGATCTAGAAATTGCCGATCGCTGGATCCTGTCGCGCTATCACCGAACCGTCCGCACCAGCCGCGAGTACCTGGAGCAGCACGGCCTTGGGGAGGCGGCGAAGGGCCTCTACGAATTTATCTGGGGGGATTTTTGTGACTGGTATATTGAACTGGTAAAACCCCGCCTGAATGGGGAGAATGGGGCCTCGAAAACGGCGGCCCAGCGCACCCTGGCCCATGTGCTCGATGGCATCCTGAAACTGCTGCACCCGTTCATGCCCCATGTGACCGAGGAGGTGTGGCACGGTTTGGTGGGGGATCCGGATAACCAGCGCAAGCAATATCTAGCACTCCAGCCCTATCCCGTGGCGGACGGGGACGCGATCGCGCCGGAGCTTGAGGAGCAATTCGATCTGATCTTTGGGGCCGTGCGCACGATCCGTAACCTGCGGGCGGAGGCGGACATTAAACCGGGCCTCAAGGTGCCCATTGTGTTCAAAAGTGAGTCGGCGCGGGAGCGGGATATCCTCACGGCTAGCCAAAGCTATATCTGCACCCTCGCCAAGGTGGGGGGGCTGACGGTGGTGGGAACTGAAGAAACTCCTCAAGCAAAATCGCCGGAGGCCGCGATCGCGCCGGTCCAGCCCGCGATTGTGCCCCCCGATCCGGAGGCCGCCGCCGCGCCCATTCCCCTGCCCACGCCGGAGCAGCAGCGGGTGATCCTACTGCTGGGCCTGCTGGGCTTCACGGGGTTGGTGCTTCTCAAAATTGCCAGTGGCGTCCTGGATGTGGTGGATGATTTCCCGCTCCTGCCGGAATTTTTCGAGCTGGTGGGCCTGGGCTATAGCGCCTGGTTTGTGGTCAACCATCTCCTGTTTGCGGACGATCGCGCCGCCCTGGCCGACACCCTGGCCAAAACCAAGCAAACCACCCTCGGGGATACCAATCCCTTCCTGGCCTTGACCGAAACCGCGCGATCGCCCCTAGAGCTACCGGCCACCACAGCGGCAGTTCTACAACCTTTGGCCGATGCGATCGCCCCGGAACCCGAACCCGTCCCCGTGGCGGCGGAGCGCGATCGCGCCATGGCCTCCGGCGTGGTGGGTACGGTGCAGGTGTTGATGCCCCTCGATGGCCTGGTGGATCTCGACGCCCTGCGGACCAAATTGGAGAAAAACCTCAGCAAATTGGAAGCCGACATCAAATCCCTCAGCGGCCGCCTCGGGAACGCTAAATTTGTGGACAAGGCCCCGCCCGAGGTGGTCCAGGGGGTGCGCGACGCCCTCGCCGAAGCCGATGCCCAGGCCGCCATCCTGCGCGATCGCCTCGCTCAACTCCGTTAACCGTTCCCTCGCCGCCCCACCGCACCGGGGATTTCCGCCATGCTCACCGCGATCCAACTCTGGCTCTGGCAACATCAAGCGGCCCTGGTGCCCCTCTTCGCGGCGATCGCCTGGGGTCTTGTCGCGATCATCGTGCGGTCCACCTGGGCGATCGCGCGGGACGGCACGGCCCAGGTGAAGCGGCTCCACCAAATCCCCTGCGCGGGCTGCGTTTATTTTTCTGAAGATTACGCCCTCAAATGCGCCGTTCGCCCCTCCGATGCCCTCTCGGAAGCCGCCATTAATTGCCCCGATTTTCGCCCGCGATCGTCCTAGGATTTTTTCCCTGCGCCCGGATCCAAGCCTAAAAACACGGCGGCGGACGGCTGTTCAGTCTGTCCCATGGGCGATTGATTCCTTGGGCGATCCGGCGCGATCGTGCGGTTCGACGAGTTCGCCTAGGTAGCGCTGCACAAAGTCGCGGGCGGCCTCGGGGTCGAAGGTTTGGAGCGCGCCGACGATCGCCACAACGGTTTCGGCGGTGGGGTCGCGGATTTCGTTGCACCAGCGGTAAACATTGGATGACCCGATCTGCAAGGCGTCGGCGAGGCGGCCTTGGCTGATGCCGTATTGCTCCAAAACGGTTTTGAGTGCGGTTCCTGCTCGTCCCATCACGGCTCAATCCTGGGGGGTTGCACCTTTGACGAGCTGGCCGAGGTAGCGATCAATAAAGGTTTCGGCGGCGGTGGGGTCCAGTTGGGCGAGGGCGCTGACGATCGCGGCGACGCTTTCGGCGGTGGGGTCGCTGAGTTCATGGACCCATCGATAAATCACGGAGCGCCGCAAACCAAGCTCGACCGCAAGGCGATTCTGGCTGATGCGGTGGTGTTCGAGGGCGTATTTGAGCGATTGTCCGGCGCGTCCCATGCCCCTAATGCTGTCAGAGAGGGCTTTTCCAAACAATGACTACGCTGGAGTAGCCATCTTGGAAATCGTGCGCTACGATCCTGGCTACATATCAGTAGTCAAGGGAGGCTGTCCGATGGCCGCGAAAGGGTTTGTGGAGGGGGGTGCGATCGCGCGATCGCTGCCGGAGGTGTTGCGGGAGCCGGTGCCTGGGATTTGTGATGGGTATGAGGTAGTGCGGTTGGTTGCGATCGGGTCGCCGCGCGCGGTCAAAGATACGCTGCGGGTGCTGCAACTGCGCGGGTTTGCCCAGCTTTATGAGTGGTCGCCGCTACAGCCGACCCAAACGCCGGGGGAGGTGATGAGCCTGATGCGACGGCGGGTGCGGTTTTAGGGGTGGAGGGGCTCGACCTCGAAACTGCTGGCGTGGCCTACGATCGCGGTGGCGTCCGGGTCAACGATTGGGGGCGATCGCATCCTCGGAGCCACCCTGGTTTCACGCCACGCGGGGGAAACCATTTCGGAACTGACCACCGCGATCGTGGGGGGCATCGGCCTCGGGCAACTCGCCAGCGCGATCCACCCCTACCCCACCCAAGCGGACTGCATCAAAAAAGCCGCTGATGCAGTCCGCCGCACGTTACTAAAACCTAGTACTCGCAACCTATTACGCTGGCTCAGCCGCCTGAGTTAGGGGCCAGATCAGTCCTAAAAATCAGTGGATTTCTTAAGCTTGGCCCGCGCGATCGTCACAACCCCGTAAACCCGTTCAACCTTGAGACCGTCAGCATTCCCTGAACAGAGTGAGGTCTAACGTCTGACATAACCGGGCCGCCGCGGTTGATGCTCCATTTGAAAACGCGTGATCGGCGGCTCCGCGTTCATGCCATTGTTATGCACTGACTTGGGGCGGTGTAAAGTCGAAGCCATCAGCGATTGCCTTGTCCATGCCGTGCAAGATGTCCTTTGCAATCTGAAGGCCTTTGCCCCAGTCTACGTTTTCTTCGTTGTCTTTGAAGTGAGCCGCGTGTGCCGATCGATTACGTAGGTCTCGAAGAAAATTGTAATCATGCGCAGCTTCAGGAGTGATAAAACCTCCTTCCGCTAAGCGTCGCAACAATTGTGGAATTCGGCGAGTGTAGGACGAAAACGAGCGAGGGTTGATCGGATCGCCGGGCTTTAGCGTAGCTTCGAGATATCGCATCTCAATTAGATTGTAAGCCTTCAGAACGGCCGATTCGGGTGAAACGTTGAAAAGCGGATCAAGCCCGGTTTCATTCGCCTCAATGCGGTCGGCCAAGCCGAGGAATGCTAAGTCGTCCTCTGACAAGTGTAATTTCAGGACGTCGCTTAAATCCAAGCCGTACTCATCGGCTAGGAGACGCTTGAAGAATTCAAGAACCTGTTCAATGTAGTAGAACACGCTCTCAGCGTTTGGGTAGCCAAATCGATGTTGAATCGTGTTGCGGTCGTCGACAAGCAGTTCAATCACGGGGCGTTCGGGTATTGTGACGTGCTGTTCGTCGAGGATCTCGAATGCTTTCCAAATGCCAATCGTGAGGGATTGTCTCGGGATGTAAATGCTCTGCCCTTTGTCGATGACAAGATCCTTCAGGATCAACTCGACAGAGTTTGCCAAGTGAAGAATGACGAATTTGAATTTGCGAGGATTGTTTGCTCGGTAGAGTTCGACCGAGTGAGCGATAAGTTCGAGAGAACTGACAAAGAGAGGAGATTTATCGCTCATATATGCTTAGGTGCATAACTATTTGTTAGACTGCATATGCAGGATAACTCCTTCAGCAGAGTGTTATCAAGCAGTTGCGATGTAAATCCAGCATAGGGGGCATTACCCCCCAACTTTGAGATAATGCCCACACCTATGGAACGTATACCGCAACGATCGCGGTGGAAGCCCCATAGCCTTTAACCCAGCAGCGCGATCGCCCGTTGGACCATCGCCTCCACCGTCAGCCCATTGAGTCCCATCAACTGGCCCGCCGTCGCCGTCTTTCACCGCGTTTCCAGGCGAACACATCCCGAGGGGCCGTCGATCGCAGCATCACACCAAACCCGATCGCGCCAACAGGCGATCGCTCCAATCTCGGGCCAGCGCGATCGTCACTTGCCGTTCCGTCTCTGATCGCCAGATCGCATCCCACGAAAACAGCCAGCGCGTCAGCAGCCTTTGCAACTCTAGTAGCTCAACCGCCACCTCCAGTTCCACCTCTGGGGCCACCCACTCAATAAAAAAACGAGATTCCCGCAGCAAACTCTTGACGAGATCGCTATTCTGCGGATTTTTTCCAAACGATCGCACCCGCGCCAGATTTGCCGCAATTCCACCGATCCGCACACTCGGCGAATCCTGAAGATAGCGAGACTTTTTAGCATCCAGATCAATCATGACTGCTCCAACCGATTGCGGGTAATACGTTCGACAGTTGAGCGAATTTGCGAATCTTGGATTTCCATCGACCGATTATTTTGACTCGGACGGATATTAATGAGTGACTCGTAGGTTACCTCATTCGATGCTGGATTCCAGTCAGCCCCCCAAACCCTCGATTGTTGACTGCCATCGTCTAATAATGCTCGCTCGCAATCAGCGTGCATTTCGCCGCCACCCGCCAAGATTTCGCGATCAACGTCAACTGCCAACTTGATATAAGTCTGGAGCGTTTGCATCATGTCAGCGATCTGAGCAGGTGTTGCGCGATCGCGAATGATATGGATTGCCATCTTCTTAACCTTGCAGCATGGGATATGACCGCCTGACAGCGCGATCAGTCTTCGCCTCCCAAAATCATAGCCGTCAAACCACAGCGCGATCGCGCCCCAACCCCCACCGCAAGGATGAACCGGGGCCACCGCGATCGCGCCCTAACCCCCACCGGGCTTACCTCGCCACCCTTACTGCAAAAGATTCTTGACATTTCCGGGAAACTGGTTCAGGCTTTATTGCTATAAAGTTGCAATAAAGATTTGGGACTCTCCAGGTCCCCCTTGCGCTACTCAAAGCCTGCAAAGGCAGCACGCTGTTGTTGGGAAATTCCTATGGCTAAAACCACGCCACCGCCCCAGGCGGTTATCCCCTGGTGGGCGGGAAACGCTCGTCTGACGGACCTTTCGGGACGATTACTGGGAGCCCATGTGGCCCATGCGGGGCTGATTGTCCTCTGGGCTGGGGCCATGACCCTGTTCGAGGTGTCCCGCTGCAACCCCGGCCAGCCCCTTTATGAACAGGGCTTGATTCTGTTGCCCAACCTCGCCCGCCTGGGGTGGGGCGTCGGCAACAATGGCGCGATCGCCCAGACCGATGACTGGTTCGCGATCGGCGCGATTCACCTGATCAGTTCCGCCTTTCTGGGGGCCGGGGGTCTGTTCCACGCCCTCAAGGGGCCGGAAACCCTCGATCGCACCGGCCCGTTTAACTACCGCTGGGACGATGCCAATAAAATGACCCAAATCCTGGGCATTCACCTGATTTTGCTCGGATTGGGGGCGTGGCTCCTGGTGCTCAAGGCCACGACCTTTGGGGGCCTCTACGATCCCGCCCTGGGGCGCGTCCAGGTGATCCGCGACCTGAACTGGAATTTGGGGGAAATCCTGGGCTACTTCTTTGGGGCGGGGGGCCGCTACTGGCTCGCCAGCGTCCAGGATCTGCCCACGATCGCGGGAGCCCACGCCTGGTTAGGAGCCGTGCTGATTGGGGGCGGCGTCTGGCACATCGTTTCCGAACCGTCCGCCGCTATTAAACGCCTATTCATCTGGTCCGGCGAAGCCTACTTGTCCTATAGCCTTGGGGCCTTGTCCCTGATGGCCTTCGTCGCCACCCTGTTCGTGTCGGTCAATGACGTGGCCTTCCCGGCGGTGTTTTTTGGCCCGACGCTGCAAATCGGTTTTGATCGCATTCCCTATTTCTTCAGCCCCGACGGTGCCCTCACCTCCCGGGTATGGCTGGCCAATGCCCATTTCTGGCTGGGCTTTTTCTTCCTCCAGGGGCATATTTTCCACGCCCTCCAGGCCGCTGGCGTGCGGTTCCGCTTTGGGCAGACCCCCGCGATCGCGCCGTCCCCCACCGCTGACGATTCCACTCAAAATGCCCCCCAGGAGGTGCCCGCATGAGCGCTGTCATGACTCGGAGCGCCCCCGCCGCCACGCCGCAACTGGGCTGGTGGGCCGGAAATGGGCGATTTGTGAACCTGTCGGGCAAACTGCTCGGAGCCCATGTGGCCCATGCGGGGCTGATTGTTTTTTGGGCCGGGGCCATGACCCTGTTTGAGCTGTCCCGCTACGACGCCAGCCAGCCGATGGGCCTCCAGGGGCTGATCCTGCTGCCCCACCTGGCGACCCTGGGGATTGGCCTCGGGGCCGATGGGGCGATCGCGGACTCCTATCCCTACTTTGTGGTGGGGGTACTGCACCTGGTCAGTTCCGCCGTCCTGGGGGCGGGCGGGATCTATCACGCGGTCCTGGGGCCGGCGGTGCTGCCGAGCGATCGCGCCAACTTCAGCGGCTTTTTCGGCTACGACTGGCGCGACAAGGACAAGATGACCACGATCATCGGCATTCATCTGCTGCTGTTGGGGTCCGGCGCATTCCTCCTCGTGGCGAAGGCCATGGCCTGGGGGGGGCTCTACGATCCCGCGATCGGCTCCGTGCGCCTGGTGACCCAACCCACCCTAGGGATCGTGCCCATCTGGGGCTATCTGTTCGGAGCCCACGGCAGCCACGGCATGGCCGCGATCGACAACCTCGAAGACCTGGTGGGCGGCCACGTCTGGGTCGGCGGCCTGTGCATCGCGGGCGGCATCTGGCACATCCTCAGCAAACCCTGGGCCTGGGTAGAGCGGGTGTTCTATTGGACGGGGGAAGCGTACCTGTCCTATAGCCTCGGAGCCCTGGCCTATATGGGATTCTTCGCCGCCTACTTCGTGTCGGTGAATGATTTTGCCTATCCCGAACGGTTCTATGGCCCCCTGGGCATCGTCACCCAGGACGGCACCGTCACGGCTCGCGGCTGGCTGGCCACGTTCCATTTTGTGTTCGCGATTCTGCTGCTGGCGGGGCACCTGTGGCACGCCCTGCGGGTGCGGGCGGAGGCCGTGGGCTTCAAGTTTGGCAGCGACAGTTTCGTGCGGCCCGCTGGCGGTTCGCCGGAGGCGGGGATGTTGGATACGCCCGTGAGCGCGTCTGACCTGTCCCTGACCCTGGTGCAATATCTGCCGATCTATCGCCCCAATGTGTCGCCCCTGTCCCGGGGCCTCGAAATTGGTATGGCCCATGGCTATTTCCTGGTGGGGCCGTTCATTAAACTCGGGCCGATGCGATCGGCGGAATCGGCGGAACTAGTGGGACTCCTGGCAACGATCGGGCTGTTGCTGATTCTGTCCCTGTGTTTGTCGCTCTATGGGTCGGTGACGTTCCCGGCGGGGCGCGATCGCGGCCTCGACGAATTCCGCACCATGGCCAAGGCCGTCGGGAACCAGGCCGCCGTGCTGCCCGATAACCTGCGGACGGCGGAAGCGTGGAGCCAGTTCAGCGCCATGTTCCTCGTCGGTGGCGTCGGCGGGGCGATCTTTGCCTTCCTGCTCCTGACCCAGGGGGCGGGCCTACTGACGGCGGTCTAGATCGCCCCTGTCGCTCCCCCTTTCCTCTCTTCTCGTTTCATGTCCGTCCCTCGCGGATTCCCCTGGCCTCCCCGCTGCTGGGCATGGGCGATCGGCAATCCCCTGCGGAATTTGCCCCGCCCCGGCCCCTGGGGAATTCGCGGCGGCTTCCTGGCCCCAAGGCCCCTCTGAGCCAGCCAAGGAACTCTATTAAAACTATTTCTCAATTAGCTATTTATTGGTATGGTCTTACTAGGGAGCTATTGAGAGTCAATTGCATTAGTTGCCCCGGCCCCCTAGGTAACCCCTTGCCCCCGACTCTCTGGTCTCCCGTCAACCTTTGAACGCTTTTGATCAAACGACACGCACCCCATGGCAAAGATTGGACTGTTTTACGGCACCCAGACGGGCAATACGGAAACGTTGGCGGAGAAAATCCAGGTGGCCCTCGGTGGCGACGCGGTGGTGGATTTACACGATGTTTCGGATGCGGACGTGGATGATTTTGCGCCCTATGACTGTGTGATTGTGGGCTGTCCCACCTGGAATATTGGTGAACTCCAGAGCGACTGGGAAGGGCTCTATGAGGAGTTAGATGAGGTGAGCTTTCAGGGTAAGAAGGTGGCCTATTTTGGTCCGGGGGATCAGGTGGGCTACGCGGACAATTACCTGGATGCGATGGGAATTTTGGAGGAGAAGATTTCGAGCCTGGGGGGCCAAACGGTGGGCCTATGGCCGATCGCGGGCTATGACTTCAGTGAATCGAAGGCCCAGCGGGGCGATCAGTTTGTGGGGCTGGCGTTGGATGAGGATAACCAGCCGGAACTGACGGATGAACGGATCGCCGCATGGACGGCACAACTGAAGCGGGAGTTTGGTCTTTAGGCCCTCGCGGACAGTTCAGTGGGTTTCGGTTCAGTTAGCAAGTTTGTCTCTAGACAAGGGAGGGGTGACGCCCTCTTTTTTTTGGCAATTTTTCGATTTTTGTCCCGATCAAACCGGCGGGGGCAAGGGGCTTAAGCCCCTTGTTTGAGTTGCTGAGGTGTCGGTTGGGGATGGGTTGACAGATACTTTTCTGGAGAAGTTTTGGGTGATTTGATGATGTGTCCTGGATCGAGAGCTAGCGGACGATCGCGAGTTGGGAGCCGCTAGAGGTTTTATGGACTTCGATGCGGGTCTGAAACGCTTCCTTGAGGTGGGGCATGTGGGTGATGGCGAGGATACATTTAAAGTCCTTGGCGATCGCGTTGATGGCGGCGATGAGGCGATCGCACCCGGCCGTATCTTGAGTCCCGAATCCTTCATCAACGATCAGCATTTGTAGGGCGGTGCCGGAGCGCTGGGCTAGCAGACGGGCGAGGGCAAGGCGGATTGAAAAATTAATGCGGAAGGCTTCGCCGCCGGAGTAGGTTTCGTAGGGGCGAGTGCCGCGCGTGTCGGCGATGAGAATGTCGAGGGTTTCAATGGCGTCCGTTTCTGGGTGGGCGGTTCCCTTGGTCGATTTGCTAGATCGTTTTTTGGCCCGTTGGGTGATGAATTGAACGTGCAGTTCGCTGGCGCTGAGTTGGCCGAGAATGCGGTTCGTTTCCGCCTCCAGTTGGGGCAAGAGGGTTTCGATGATGAGGGCTTGGATGCCGTTTTTGCCGAAGGCTTTGGTAAGTTCGCCGTAGAGGGTTTGCTGATGGCGCAGGGCTTGCAGTTCTTCAAGCTGACGATCGCGCTCTTCCTGGAGGGCATTGAGGGCTTCGAGCTGCTGATCGAGGCGGCCACAGCGGGCGATTTCGTCCTCGAGGGTGAGGCGCAGGGCGGCGCGATCGCGATCGAGTTGCTCTAGGTCCGCCGTCGGGTCGGGGGTGTCGGTGAGGGTGGCTTCGACGGTGGCCAGGTCCGCCGCCAGGGCGGTGCGATCGTTCCCTAGCCGTTCGCGATCGCGGCGGAGGGTATCGAGGCGTTCGGCCACCGTGGGCGCTTCCGTCTGGCACTGGCGCAGGGTTTCCCCCTGGCGGAGCCAATCCTGGGCCTGGTCGAGGGCTTGGCGGATCTGGTCGCGCTCCGTACTGCGGTAGTTCAGGGCGCTCAATTGCTCCGTTAACGCTCGGATCCCGTGGCGCACGGTGCGGATGCGATCACCCCAGTCCACCCCAATCGATTCCCCGCCAGCCGATGCTTTTTCTAGGGTTTCTGAAGTGTCTAGGGGTTCTAGGAAGCGATCGAGAGTGGCCCAGAAGTCGCCGCGATCGCCCTCCCCGTCCACCGGCTCCGGCTCCGGCTTGATCGTTTCCTCAGGGGCATCGAGGGCCTGTAAATAGCCCTGAATTTCCCGTAATTCCGTTTCTAGGGCCGGTTTTGCCTCCAGGAGGCGGCGCTGCTGCTGGCGGGCCTGCTGGAGATCGTGCCACTGCATTTCCGAGCGCCGCAGCCGTTCCACCTCGCCGCGCGCCAGGGCCAAGTCGCGATCATCAAAGGCGATCGCCCCCAACCGTTGCCGCAACTCATCCATTTCCCGCAGGCGATCGGGCCAGAATTTGACCGGTTCCGGCAGGGCCTCGGGCTGGGGGCCGGTGGGGTCATCGAGCCAGGTCAGGGCGGCGGCATACTGCTGCTGCTGGAGGAGGAGGTCTTCGCGCGATCGCACCGCCGCCTCCAGATTGGTGAGCTGTTCCTGAAGCTGACCGCGCCGCTCCCGCAGTGGCCCCAACTGGTGCAGCCGCTCGCGCAGTTGGCCATATTCCGTCCGCAGCACCTGCCGTTCCTTCTCGGACACCGCCTTTTGTTCCTCCAGCAGCCAGAGGCGATCGCGCAGGGCCTGCTCCTCCTGTTGGTGATGCTCCTGCACCTTGCGGCGGTGGTGGGCATCGAGGGGCCGCTGGCAGAGGGGGCAGTCGCCATATTCATTGGTCATGCCCTTGAGGCCGTCGCGCCGCAGGTCCGCCATTTCCGCCAGCCGTTGCAGTTGCCCGTGGCAGTCCTGCATGGTCGCTTCGAGGCGGTCAATAAAACTTTTGCGCTCTTGGCCCTTTTCCCGCACCCGATCTTGATAGACCTGCAATTTTTCCAGTTCGCGGATGGTGGCGCTGGTGGCCGCAAGCTGCTGCTGAAGATCCGGCTGGCGCTGGTGGTCCCGCTGGAGCCGGGTGGTGGTGGCGGCCAGTTCTTCGATTCGATGGTGGAGGCGATCGCGGACCAGGAGGCGATCGCGCTCTAGGGTTTCCAGCCGCTGCATCAGGGGGGCCGCCTGTTCCTGGAGCCGTTCGAGCTGTTCCAGGTGCCCCTTGGCCTGCCGGAATTGGGCCGCCGCCGCTTCGATCGCCTCGGCCCGCGCCAGGATTTGCGTCAACTCCTCCGCCTGCCGATCGAGATCCGTGAGGCGATCGGTGAGGCGATCCAGACGCGATCGCCAGGTGGTCCGCCATTGGTCCAGGTGGCCCTGGAGCCGTTGCCGCCGCGTTTCCAGGTCGCCATGGCGCTGGAACCGGGCCGCCGCAAGCCGATCCGCCTCCTGGAGCCGCCGCAGTTCCCCCAAACCCGCCTCGATCGCGTCGCGCCGCGCCAACACCGCCTCGATCCAATCCTGGCGATCGCGGGCCACCTGCCAATCGCGCCCGAGCCGCTCCGCCTCCCGCGCCAGATTTCTTTCCTGTTCCTGTAGACTCGATCGCCGCGCCTGGGCCATTTGCCGCGCCACTTGGACCCCTTGCAGCCGCTGCCACTGGGCCTCTAGGTCCGTCTGGCGCTGCCGCTGGGCCGCCAACACCGCCGCCAGTGCCTCGCGATCGGCCACCACCTGGGGACGTTCCGCCAACCGCCCCTCCGCGATCGCCACCTGCCGCTCTAGGGCCTCCGTCGCCCCCCGCAGGGACCTGGCCCGATCCTTGGCCCGTTCCGCCAACCGCTCATACTGGGACAGTTTCAAGAGCTCCGCCAACACCTGCTTGCGATCGCCGGGTCGCTTGAGCATGAATTCATCCACCCGCCCCTGGCGCAGATAGGCGGAATTCACAAAAGTATCATAATCCAAATGGAGCCGCTCCACGATCATGGCCTGGGTGGCGCGGATCGTGCCCTGGGTCAAACTGCGGAAGGTGAGAAATTCCAGGGCCGGTCCCCAGGGAGCCACCTGAAATTCTAGGGACGAGCCGGAGCGGCGGCGGCGCGATCGAATCGCCCGATAGACCTCGCGGCCATAGGCAAACGTGAAATCCACCTGGGCTTCCCGTTCCCCCCCATGGATCGCATCATCGTCCGTCGCCGCGCGGCATTTGCCCCACAGCACCCAGGAAATGGCCTCCAGCAGGGACGACTTTCCTGCTCCGTTGGGGCCACAGATGCAGGCCGTGTGCAGCCCATCAAAGTTGAGGGTCGCCTCGCGGTAGCTCAGGAAATTTTTGAGGGAAAGCCGAAGGGGAATCACGCGATCGCGGTCCACCAAAACCCAAAACAACCCGAAAACAGGCCCGATCAGTCGCGATCGCCGGGGTAAATCTCCCCAGGGCCAACCGCCGCCGGAGCCAGGGCCACCCCACCATCCACCGGACGGCCCTCTGCATTCTACCAAGGGCCGCCGGAGACCGGGCCACGGGCGCAGTTCAGGCCCCATTCAGGCCAAAACCAATAAAAAAGGGAGAGCCGCATTGGACTCTCCCAATCATCAGGGTGCATCTACTTAACACAATATACCACCCCGGAGGCGTGGGGTGTCACCCCCCATTTAAAGATTCGATGAAGCGTGGGGTGTCACCCCCTGGGTCGTATTGTCGCGCATGGCCCTGTCCCCTGGGCAAGGGAACCGAAAGCCTTTCATCGATTCCGTTGCCGTCGGGGTTGGGTCGCTCGGCCCTGGACGCTGACCTTGGCCCCGGCGATCGCCCCGAACCCGTTCAACCTTGGGACAGGAATGGCGGGCTGGGGGGTGACCGGTGGGGCTGGGCGGGAAAACCCCGCCCCTACGGGTTGCCGTCGAGCATCCGGGTGAGCAGTTGGTTGGTCAGTTTGGGGTCGGCTTTGCCCTGGGTGGCTTTCATGACCTGGCCGACGAAGAAGCCCTTGAGTTTGGTTTTGCCGGCGCGGTACTGCTCCAGTTGGCCGGCGTTGGCGTCGAGGATTTCCTGGATGATGGCCTCGATCGCGCCGGTGTCGGAGATTTGCACCAGGCCCCGTTCTTCGACGATCGCCTTGGGAGAGCCCCCCTGGGCCAGCAGATCCGGCAGGAGATCCTTGGCGATTTTGCCGCTGATGGTGCCGTCTTCGATCAGGGCGATCAGTTCCGCCAGGTTCGCGGGGGTGAAGGGCAGGTCCGCGATCGCGAGCTTCTCGGTTTTGATATAGGCGGCGATGTCCCCCATCACCCAGTTGGCCGCCAGTTTCGGCGGGGCTCCGGCGGCGACGGCGGCTTCAAAATATTCGGCGTTGGCGCGATCGTCCACCAGAATGTTGGCGTCATAGGCCGACAGCCCCAGCTCCGTTTGGTAGCGATCGCGCTTGGCGGCGGGCAACTCCGGCAGTTCCGCACCCCAGGCATCCCGCTGCTCGACGGACACCTCGATCGGCGTCAGGTCCGGCTCGGGAAAATAGCGATAGTCGCTGGATCCTTCCTTGGAGCGCATGGAAATGGTGCGCTGGCTGCCCTCTTCCCACAGGCGGGTTTCCTGACGGATCGTGTCGTTGCCCGTTTCGATCGCGGCGATCTGCCGTTCAATTTCGTAATCAATCGCCCGTTGGATGGCGCTGAAGGAGTTCATGTTTTTGATTTCGACCTTGGTGCCGAACTCCTTTTGGCCGACGGGCCGCACGGAAATGTTCACGTCGCAGCGGAGGGACCCCTCTTGCATGTTGCCGTCACCGATGCCCAGATAGCGGACGATGCGCCGCAGTTCCCGGGCATATTCCGCCGCTTCCACCCCCGTGCGGATGTCCGGCTCCGAGACGATTTCCAACAGGGGCACGCCCGCGCGGTTGTAGTCCACCAACGAGTAGGCGGATCCGGCGAGGCGATCGGCCCCGGCGTGGACCAGTTTGCCCGCGTCCTCTTCCATGTGCAGGCGGGTGATGCCGATGGTTTTTTGGGTGGGAACGCCCTGTTTATCGACGATTTCGATGGTCAGGTGGCCGTGTTCCGCGATCGGCAGGTCGTACTGGGAAATTTGGTAATTTTTGGGCAAATCCGGATAGAAATACTGCTTGCGATCAAATTTGCTGTAGGGGGCGATCGCGCAGTTGAGGGCGAGGCCCATCTTCACCGCCGACTCCAGCACCTTGCGGTTCAGCACCGGCAGGGTACCCGGCAGCCCGACGCAGATCGGGTCGATGTGGGTGTTGGGTTCCGCGCCAAATTCCGTGGAACTGGGGGAAAAAATCTTGGTGGCGGTGTTGAGTTGGCAGTGGGTTTCGAGGCCGATGACGGCTTCGTACTGGGTCTTGGCCGGTGCTGCTGTGGTCATGGTTATGCTGTGTTCTCGGGCGGTTTCATTGTACCGTGCGGGTTTGACCGCCATCGGTTGCCCCTAGACCCCTTCGAGTTTGGCGTCGGCGTCGAGGGCGATCGCGTGGAGCATTTTCAGGGTGTCGGGGTTGGCGTCCTTCCACAGGCCGCGCTGGTGGGCTTCGAGGAGCCGCTCGGCCATGTCCCGCAAGGCCCAGGGGTTGACCTGCTTTAAAAATTCCTGGACGGGGCGATCGCCGCAGTAGGCTTGGGCGACCCCCTCATACATAAAGTCTTCGACACAGTTAGCGCTGGCGTCGTAGGCGAAGAGATAATCCACGGTGGCGGCCATTTCAAAGGCTCCTTTATAGCCGTGGCGCATGGCTCCGGCGATCCATTTTGGGTTGATGACTCGCGATCGATATACGCGGCTAATTTCGGCGCTGAGCGATCGCACCTGGGGCCGTTCGGGGCGGGAATGGTCACCAAAATAGGTCACCGGTTGTTGGCCGCGCACGGTGCGAACGGCGGCCGTCAATCCCCCTTGAAACTGATAGTAATCGTCGGAATCTAAGAGGTCATGTTCGCGGTTGTCCTGGTTCTGTAGAACGATTTCCATGGCGGCGAGGCGGGCTTGAAAGGCTTCCGGTGCCGCGTGGCCGATGGCGGCGATCGCGAGGTTACTGGGGGCGTCGCCGGTTTGGGGGGTAGCGGTGGTGGCGATCGCGGCGGCGGTGCTGTAGGCGTAGCTGCTCCAGTTGATGTAGGCACGGGCGAGATCCGCGTCTGTCTCCCAATTCTGAGCTTCTATTAAACCCTGGAGACCGGCCCCATAGGCTCCGGGTTTGGAACCAAAAATGCGGTACCGGGCGCGATCGCGGGCTTGGTTTTCCCCGAGGCCCGCCGCCTGCCATTGGGTTTCCTCTTGGCGCACGCGATCGGCTAGGGGATTGTCGTCTGGCGATTCGTCCAAATCCGCCACCGCCCGCACGGCGCGATCAAATAGATCAATCAGATTCGGAAACGCATCGCGGAAAAAGCCGGAAATCCGCAGGGTCACATCCACCCGAGGACGCCCCAATTGTGAGATTGACAAAATCTCAAAGCCCACCACCCGCCGCGCCGCCCCATCCCACTGGGGACGCACCCCCAACAGGGCCAACGCTTCGGCAATATCATCGCCGCCGGTGCGCATGGTGGCGGTGCCCCACACGGACAGGCCGAGGGTTTTGGGATAGTCCCCGTGCTCCTGGGTGTATTGCTCCACCAGGGTTTCGGCGGCAGCGCGACCGACGGCCCAGGCGCTTTCGGTGGGCAGGGCGCGCAAATCTACGGAATAGAAATTGCGGCCCGTGGGCAAGACTTCGGGGCGGCCTCGGGTGGGGGCTCCGCTGGGACCGGCGGGAATAAATTCACCGTTTAAACCCTTGAGTAAATGATGGATTTCGCGATCGCATTGACGCAGATCCGGCAAGAGGCGATCGCGGATCCAATGGAGAACTAAATCTGTTTGTGGGCCAGGGGAATTTTTAGACGCGGGCGCAACTTTTTCTAATAGAAATTCTACCTGTTGAATGGCCTCCTGTTCCAGTAGCGCGATCGCATCCCCCACCGTCCGAATTGGTGTATCTTCCCCCTGGAAACTTTTCAAAAGCGCCTGATCGGAATCCGTCAAGAAATCGCCCATCTCATCCGTCAAGGGATCGAGCCCTAGGCCCCAGTCCCGCGCGATCGCCCGCGTCAGCCCCAGCACCCCCGGATGGCCGAGCCGCGCGATCGCGATAATCAAATCCCGCAGTTGTGTACCGTCCGGGCAGCGGCCCAAAATATGCAGCCCATCGCGGATTTGCGCCTCCTTAAGATCACATAAATAACCATCTAGGGCCGTCACCCAGTCCTCCACTTGCTCTGTTGATGGATCAATGACTTGATCCCCCCGCGATCGCGCCGCCAAATCCTGATCTAAATGCTCCGTTTTCACCAAATCCGCCACCCGTTCCGCCACCGCCTGGGTCCGCTTGGGATCTAGACTTTGGGCCTCGTAATATTCATCAATGAGCCCCTCTAATTTTTCTAGATTTCCATATAATTCCGCGCGGGTCAAAGGCGGCGTTAAGTGATCTAAAATCACCGCCTGGGCGCGGCGCTTTGCCTGGGATCCTTCCCCCGGATCGTTGACAATAAACGGATAAAAATGGGGATAGGCCCCTAAGGCCACCTCGGGATAGCATTGCTCCGAAAGGGCGATGCTTTTTCCCGGCAACCATTCTAAATTGCCATGTTTCCCCACATGGACGATCGCCTGGGCTTGAAACCGCGATCGCAGCCATTCATAAAAGGCCAAATATTCATGGGTCGGTTCCAGGTCCGGCGCATGGTAATTCAAACTGGGGTCGCGATCGTAGCCCCGCGATGGCTGAATGCCCACAAACACCTTGCCCCATTGAATTCCCGCGATCGCTAAACGGTCCCCCAAATCATCGACAGGTTCATCGCCCCAGCGATCGCGAATCCCTTTCTGCACCGCCTCCGGCAACGTCCTAAACCAAGTTTTATAGGCCGCCCGCGAAAGGATTTGATAGACCGCGCGCCCATGGACAAATTCCGGATCATTCGTCACCCCTTCCGTGAGCCTTTGGATCAGTTCATCCCCCGTTTTTGGTAACGGCAACCCATCGGAATTATCCTGACCCAAATCATAGCCAGCGGCGGCCAACGCTTGGAGGATTTCCACACAGCTTTGGGGCGTATCAAGACCCACCCCATTGGCAAGGCGGCCATCACGATTCGGATAATTGGCCAGGATCAGCGCCACCCGACGATCGCCCACCGCCGATCGCCGCAACTCACACCAGCGCAGGACCAAATCCGCCACAAACTCCACGCGATCACCCAGCGGTTCAACCCCAACCACCTCCGTTTCCAGCCGTTCATCGCGCCGATGGACCGCCTTGAACGCGATCGCGCGGCCCACAATCCGCCCATCCACCTCCGGCAGGGCCACATTCATCGCCATATCGCGCGGCGCAAGGCCAAAATTACCCGCCCTCCACTGGTCCACCGTGCCACCACTCAAAATTGCCTGAATAACTGGCACATTCAATTTCTCCCATAGGCTAGATTGCATCATTTCACCGGGCCGCGCGATCGCAAATCCCGTCGTCGCAATGAGGCAATCCACCCCCGCTAACTGGGTTAATAGTTCCCCCTGCACCTCCGGATCCTGAAGGGATGAAACGAAGTAGGGACAGGGTTTTAAGCCCCGCTGGGCCAGGGCCGCGCAGAGGGCATCAATCGCCGCCGTATTGCCCGACTGGAAATGGGCGCGGTAGAACAGCAGGCCCACCGTCGGCCCATTTCCAGTTTTTTGTGCCGCTTGACCCAGGAGAAAATCAGGATCATAAAATCCCACCTTCGGCACCGATCGCGGCGGCGGCGGATTGTAGGCCGTGCCCAGGTGGCGATCGCAAAGCTCCATCAGGGCATGGCGAGCATTTTCGACGCCCCCCTCATTTAAATACCGCCAGATTTGATGAACCTCCGTCAGGGGCACCGTCGAGCAGGCCATCAGATCCGGATCCGGGCGATCGTCCCCAGGCATCACCAGCAAAGCTATCCCGTGATCGCGCGCCGCCCGTTCCACCACCTCCAGGCCATAGCTCCAATAGGCCCGCCCCCCCAGCAGCCGCAGAACAATCACCTGTGCGTGATTGAGCACGTCTTCTACATAGGTATCAATCGTCAACTGCTGCTGCAACTGCAACAGATTCGCCGCCCGCACCATGGGAAACTCCGGTGGCAACGGCGCGATCGCAGCGGCCAGGGTTTGGATATCCGTATCCTTCGCCGTCAAAACCACCACCGGAGCCGGGGACTGCTCCACAAAAATCACCCCCTCCAGGGACGCATCCCAGCCCCCCGGCACTGCGGCTAGTCGGTGCATCGTCATTTCCCCCGTACTGCGTTTAACTGCCTTAGGAATTGGGCCGGGTCAAGGTGGGCCGACCTCCCCAAAAAGTAATAAATTCTAAGCTTTTTTTGCAAATGGCGTAAACTTTTGATCTAATTTTCGAGCCAATTGTGATCCGCCTTTAAACTAACAATTTCTTAATCTCAAGATGGATTCTCGGGATGCCCTTCCCCTCATCCTGCAACGGCCTCAATTCCTAGGGGGTTATCTCCATTTCTTGGGGGGGAATCTGCGGCGACCCGCGCGATCGCGGCCTCGGTAGCGCACCGCCATCCCCGGATGGGGCATTGCCAGGGGGGGGCATTTCCCCTTAACTCGCAGTGGACCGCTGCATTATTTCAGCGTCCATTGGATCCTGTCGAGGTTATTGATTATTTTTGTGATGAACGATTGGCAATTCCGTTGGCCCGCCCGGTGTCGTTCCATGGCCGCGATCGCAGCGGCGATCGCCCTGGCAAGCTGCACCGCCCCAACCCCGTCTGAAGGCGAGGGTGCCACCACCGAAGGCACCGCCACCCCCGCCGCTGGCAGCAGCCTCATCACCGTGCGGGCTAACGGCGAAGCCTTTGTGCAGGAGGGGCTCACCAGTCGCGATGGCTGGCAGGTCACCTTTGATCGCGTCCTGGTGGGCATTCAAGACGTGGTGGTCCATCAAACGGAGCCCCCCTTCGACGCCCAAGCCGCCGCCCCCCTCGCGGCCCAGGTGAGCGTCCCCGTCCCCACCGCCGAACCGGTCAACCTCAAGGTGGCCGAGGGGGCTGAATTGCCCGCCGTCGGTCAAGCTACCGCCGCCCCCGGCCGCTACAATGCCCTGTCCTGGCACCTGGCCCCCACGGTGGAAACCGAAGGGGGGAACCGCGCCTCGATTCTCCTGGCGGGCCAAGCGACGAAGGATGGCCGCACGGTGCCCTTTACGATCGCGGTGGCTCCGGATTTGCGCTTTGAATGTGGCGACTATGTGGGGGATGAGCGCAAGGGGGTCGTCACCGCCGAGGGGGGTGAGCTGGAAATTACGCTCCACTTCGACCATTGGTTTGGCGATGCGTCCCTGGCGGCGGATGATCCGATGAACCAGGAGTCCTTGGGGATCGAGCCACTGATTGCCCTAGCCCAGGGCGATCGCCTCACCCTAGAGCCCGAGGCGATCGCGCAACTGCCCGCCGCCGATCAGGAAACCCTCACGAAGGTCTTTAATAATCTCGCCCATGTGGGGGAAGGCCACTGTCGTTTACAGGAGAATTAGATTGATATGTCGCCCCCCCTATCACCACCGTTGAGGGCTCGGTTGCGGGATCAGGGTTGGCCCACGGGCTGGCGTGCCCCCGTGGCGATCGCGCCCCTGGCCGCTGCCTTGATCCTTGGCCTTCCCACCACTGCCCGCGCCCATGGGGCCAAGCTGGATCATCAAACGGTTCAGGCGATCGAGGCGATCGCCCGCTACGATTCCGGTGAACCCATGGCCGGAGCCTCCGTGACCGTCTATGGCCCCGAGGATCCCCAAAACCCCTGGAGTACGGGCACCACCGATGGGGAGGGGCGCTTTTGGTTTCGGCCCGATCGCCCCGGCACCTGGGAACTCAAGGTGCGGCAGGCGGGCCACGGTGCCCTCGTGGCGATCGCCGTGGAGGAATCCGCCCTGGCCCCCACCGGCAGCGTTTCCCCCGGAGTGGCCCCTGCCGCCGCCACCGCCGCCCCCCTCGGAGCCACCCTCAGCCCCCCCAGCGGCGCACCCTCCCCCCTCAGCCGCTGGATTACGATCGCAGCGGTCACTTGGGGCTGCATCGGCACGGCCCTCTTTTTCTCGCGCCGCAGCCCCACCCCCTAGCCCCTCCAGGAGCCTTGCCCCATGCACCTTCCCGACGGACTGATCCCGGCCCCCATTTGCCTCGGGGGCTATGGCCTCACGGGGTTGACCACCTGGCTGTGCCTGCGGCGCATCGATCGCCACCCGGACCCGAGCCGTGGCATTGCCCGGGCGGCCCTGCTGACGGCGGCCTTTTTTGCGGCATCGAGTCTCCGTATCCCGATCCCTCCGGCGAGTGTGCATTTGGTGCTCAACGGGTTGCTGGGGGTGATGCTGGGGGCCTTTGCCTTTCCGGCGGTGCTGGTGGGGCTGACCCTCCAGGCGCTGCTGTTTGGCCATGGGGGCATGACGACGTTGGGGGTGAATGCGGTGCTGATGGGGTGGCCTGCCCTGGTGGCGGGGGCGATTTTTCAGCGGCGGCTGGTGCTGCGGCCTTGGTTGGGCGATCGCGGGGCGGCCCTGGTGGCGTCGGGGCTGGCCGGGGGTGTTGCCCTGGGCCTTTCGACGGCGATCTTTTTCGTGATCGCCCTGGGCACCATCACCCCCGATCTCAATGAACAGGCGGAGCGGGCGGCCCTGCTGGGGTTGGCGATCGCCCATGGGCCGGTCATTCTGCTGGAGGGGCTGTTCACCGCCGCCGTGGTGGGCTTTTTGCAGCGGGTGAATCCGGAACTGCTCGAGGGCCTCGGGGGGCCGCCGCGATCGCCCATCCAGGACTGCCCCTAGGTCCCCATCTTCGGGAACGCGATCGGCGGCCCCGTGGTTTTCCGCCTTGCTCCCCTTCCCCGGTGCAATCTCGCACCCCCATTCCTAAGCCCGAAGGGAATCGCGTAGTATACAGAAGTACTCAAGACTCGCTTCAGGTCAACCGGTTGATTCCTCGCGATGGGTGCATCCACGCGCTGCCCTTTCACGGTAATCCCCCCTAGGGGTTCTGAAGCACCCCGCGACGGGACAGGGAGACATGCAGGCGATGAAAATCGACCAACCCGGCCACATTCCAGAGTTGGAGCACCCCCTCCCGACCGATTCCGCTGGTCCAGCCCGTGTCGCCGACCCCTGTGGAATGGACTCCGACGCCGCGATCGCCCCTGGCCCCTGCGATCGCCCCTCCGAAGTTTTAGTCGTGGACGACACCCCCGAAAACCTTTCCCTGCTCGCCATCCTGCTGGAGCGGGAGGGGTACATCGTCCGCAAGGCCCGCAACGGCCGCGCCGCCCTCCAGCAGATCCAAATCCGCCAGCCGGATCTGATTTTGCTGGACATCATGATGCCGGAAATGGACGGCTACAGCACCTGCGAAGCTCTCAAGTCCCACCCGGACCACGCCCGCATTCCCATCATTTTCCTGAGCGCCCTCGATGGCACCTTTGATAAGGTGCGGGCCTTCACCGTGGGGGCCGCCGACTTTATCAATAAACCCTTCGAGGTGGAGGAGGTGCTGATCCGGGTGCGCAATCAGCTTCAGCTTCAGGCCAAGGAGCGGGAGGTGTGCGCCCTCAATGCCACCCTGGAGGCCCGGGTGCGGGAGCGGACCCAGCAGCTTCAGGAGGCCAACCGCCGCCTGCTGCATATGGCGATGCACGATGATCTAACCTCGTTGCCGAACCGGACCCTGCTGCTCCAGCGGATCGAGGCGGCCCTCCTTCAGGTGCAGCAGGATCCGAGCCGCCAGTTTGCGGTGCTGTTTCTCGATTGCGATCGCTTCAAGCTGGTCAACGATTCCCTGGGCCATTCCATTGGCGATCGCCTGCTGGTGGCCATGGGTCAACGGTTGCAGGGGCTTTTGGGCCAGGACGATACCCTAGCGCGGCTGGGGGGCGATGAATTTGCCATGTTCCTCGCTTCGGCCCAAACCCTAGAGGCGGCGCGGGATGTGGCCCAGGCGGCCCTCGACAGTTTGGCGCGGCCGTTTTTGATCGAGGGGCGGCAGGTGTTTGTCAGCACCAGTATTGGCGTGGCGATCGGCGGCAACCACTACCACCAGGCGGAGCACCTGCTGCGGGATGCGGACATTGCCATGTATCGCGCTAAGGCGTCGGGCCAGGGGCGCTATCAGATTTTTGACCCGCCCATGCACGCCCAGATCCTTGATCGCCTGCACCTGGAGACGGATCTGCGGCGGGCGGCGAATATGGGGGCGATTATTCCCTTCTATCAGCCGCTGGTGTGCCTCAAGACCAATCGGGTGGCGGGGTTCGAGGTGCTGGCCCGGTGGCACCACCCCCAGCGGGGCTGGATTCGCCCCGATATTTTTGTGGAAATTGCGGAAGAGATTGGCATCCTGCGCCAGATTGATGCGGCGATTTTGGCGGCGGCCTGTCGGGATTTGCGATCGTGGCGATCGCGCGGCAGTGCGGCGGAGGAAATGTTTATTAGCGTGAACCTATCGCCTAGGGAATTCGCCAGCCCGGACGTGGTGGAGCGGATCTGTGACCCGATCGCGGCGGCGGGCGTGCCCTACCACTGCATCAAGCTAGAAATTACGGAGCGGTGCCCGGTGGACGATCGCGAGGCGGTGGCCCTGCTGCTGGCGGCGTTCCGGGAGAAGGGCATCCAAATTTGCCTGGATGATTTCGGCACGGGCTACTCATCCCTGAGCTACCTGAGCCAGTTGCCCATTGATGTGGTCAAAATTGACCGGTCCTGCACGATTACCCTCAATGCGGACGATGCGCGGCGATCGCTGGCCGGGGCGATCGCCACCCTCGCCAATACGCTCCAAATGAAAGTGGTGGCCGAAGGGGTCGAGACGGAAATGCAGGTGCAGCAACTGCGCAACCTCGACTGCCACTTCGGCCAGGGCTTCGTGTTCGCCAAGCCCATGGCCGCCAACGAAGCCGAAGCCCTACTCCTCAACCAACCCTCCTGGGATACGTTGGGCATGGGCAACGGCTCCTAGGCTCCACTCCATCCCTAGGCCATCCCCTTGCGGCCCTCCGCGCGGCCAAACAGGATATAGTGCTCCACCCCCGTCTCGAAGGTGCCCACATCCACCTGGGCTTTCACATCGGGGTTATTGCGCAGGTAGGTCTGCTCCTCGAAGGTGGGATTCGGCTGCCAGCCCGCGAATTGCCCGAAGCGGATGAACTGGTCGTAGGCATCCAGGAAGTCCCCCTGGGCGATGCCCTGGGCCACCTGGGGATGGTTCGCCAGATAGAAATCCGCATCGAACAGCAGCGTCCCCTGGCCGCGCCCCTGGCCGATGCCCCGGATGAGATAGTGCTCGAACGGGCCACTAAACTGCCCCGCCGCGATCGCCCCCTGGGCCTCCGGATTTTCGAGAAGATATTGCGCCCCATCGAATCCCGGCGTCGGCACATGGCCCGCCTTCAAACCAAAGCGCACGAAATAGTCAAACAGGCCCGCCGCCTGACCCCCCTGCACCGCCGCCAACGCCTCCGGATGGCGCTGGGCATAGAACGCCGCGTCAAATAGCGTACTCGGATTGAGCCCCGCCTTCTGGCCCGTCGAGAGGAAATGCCCCAGGCCCGCCGCCACATCCGTCGGCGCGATCGTCCCCCGCAGGTCCGGATTCGCCGCCAGGTAATAGCCCAAATCAAACAGCAGCAGCGGCGTATAGCGATTCTCAAACTGCCCAAACTTCACATAATGGTCAAAGCCACTGGTGATCGGCCCGCCAATCAGCGGCACAATATCCGGATTCAGTTGCCGATACAGCGCCTCATCAAAGGCACCGCTGGGGCTCAGGCCCGCAAACTGCCCAAACTTGACGTAATGGTCGAACAAATCCTGGGCCAGCCCCGCCGCCACTTCCGCTGCCGCCTGGGGAGCCTGGGCTAGGTAGAAATTGGGATCAAAGAGCAGATTGGCCAGCCCCGCCCCCGCGCCGGTTCCTAGCTTGAAGTCCAGCAGGTCGATCGCGGGCAACACGCTCAAGGGCAGCGGCGACGGTCCCCCAGGGGGCGCGGGGGGTACACCGGGCTCACCGGGCGGCGGGGGCGTTGGGCTCGGGGCCGGACCCGGATTGGGGCTCGGGCCGGGGGATGGGCCGGGGCCGGGGGGTACCGGTGGCACTCCGGGCGGCGTGGGTGTGCCGGGTTCACCGGGCGGCGTGGGGCTCGGGGCCGGGGCGCTGGCATCGATCGCGATCGCCACCGGGAAATTGAATAATCCATCCGGCACCCCATCGGTGGGAATGCCGATGATGCCCTTATAGGTGCCCGGTACGGTGCCGCCGAACAGCAGGCGGATATTGGCCTGTTGCCCCGGCCCGAGGCTGCTGGGCAGGGGATTGCCCAACACAAATCCGGTGGGCAGTTGGATCGCCCCGAGTGTGGTTGTGTTGGCGGTGCTGTTTTGCAGGGTGAGGGTGGTTTCAAAGACGGCCCCCGGTGCGATCGCCCCCAGCACCACATCCGTCGGGGTGCCATCACTCAAGGGACCGCCCCCCGCGATCGTCACCACCAAATTACCGGGGGACGGCAGCGGTGCGGGGGCAGGCACCGGGGTTGGCGTGGGCACCGGTGGCGGCACCACAACGGCGGTGATGGACGTATTCAGGGCGGCGGTATTGCCAGAAATCGCATTGGCCCCCCCATTGACCGCCGCATTGGCCAATTGGCGCGTGGCACCGGTGGTGAATGAGCCGCCGAAGGTGTTATCGATCGCGCGGACCGTGAGACTGGGGGGCGCTCCGGTGAAGCCCGCCGCTGGCACAAACCGCAGCCGCGAGGTGGCCGACAGGGCCAGGGCCGTGGCATCATCCGCGACAGTCCCCACATCAAACCAACTGGTGCCGTCGGTGGAGTATTGCCAGGTGCCTTGGGTGGCGGCGATCGCGGTATTCCCCACGATCGCAACGCCCGTCAGGGCAGATCCCGCATCCGGATCGGTGACGATGCCGCCAAACAGGGCCGTGACGGTGTTCCCCGGTGGGTTGGCGGTGCCCGCCGCGATCGCCGCCAGGGTCGCCGTCGTCCCGGTGAAGCTAGGAGCGACATTGTTATCAATCACCGAAATCTGCAACTGCCCCGTCGCCATTGAAAAGGGCGTAGTGGTGCCATTGACCGACACATCCCGCGCAACGGGCGTTTCCACCGCCCCACTGATCGAAAAGCCTCCCGTATAGGTGTTATCCACCGCCCGCACCGTCAGGGGCGTCGGAGTGCCCGTATAGCCCGCCGCTGGTACAAACCGCACCTGCGACGCCACCGACAGCATCTTGGCCGTCGCTGGGGTCACCGCACCGATGGGGCTCCAATCCGTGCCGTTGCTGGAATATTGCCAAACCCCTTCCGTCCCCGGCGCGTTATTCTCCACCACCGCTAGGCCCGTGAAGCGATTGGCGGGCGGCACCGTCGGTTCCGGCCCCGTATCATTCACCACCGTCCCAAAGGGCAGCAGCGCCGCGATCGCCACCCCCGTCGGATTCGCCGTATCCCGAACCACCGCCCCCAGGGAACCATTGCCAGAAATCACCGGGGCCACATTCGCGGTCACGCTAGCCCCCAGGGCCGCTGTATTCCCCGAAATGGGCGTCGTTCCCCCACTGGTGGTCACATTCAAGGTCACGGGTGTACCCACCCCGGTGCTGTCAGAGAACCCACCCAGGTAGGTATTATCCAGGGCGTGAACCACCAGGGAATCGAGGGCGGGGGCGGTGCCGCTGAACCCCGCCACCGGCAAAAATCGCAGTTTTGAGTCCGCCTTCACCACCAGGGCCGCCGCATTGCTGACGGCCCCCACGTTCTGCCAAGTGATGCCGCCATCACTGGAGTATTGCCACGCCCCTTCCGTCACCGGGTCGGCTGCATTGGCCGCGATCACGATACCCGCCACCGCCGCCCCCGTATCCCCATCCACAACTGCCGTCGCCCCCAGGGGAAATAGGGTACTCACCACCTCACCCGCCGACGGGAACGGAGCCTGGAACGTCGCGGGCAACGTCGGCGCAAAGCCACCCGCAAAGGCCGGAGCCGTATTCACCCCCGTCACATTTACCGTAATTTCCTGCTCCAGACCGTTATAGATAGAGGACTGATTATTCTCCCGAGACCACAGGTAGAATTTGACCGGAAAACTCTGAACCGCCGCCGCCTCAAACGTCAGATTCGGTAAATCCGCCACATCGATTTCGTAAACCGGCTTGCGCGGCCCTACTCCAACAATCGTGTCGAAGCCAGTCTGGTTGAGCATATCGGGCCCACCCACGGTGCTCAGGACCGTTGCCCCATTCCGCACCGTCACCCCCGCAGGCACCCCATCGAAAATGATGCGTCCCGGTGTGAAGGCTACGGTATCCGCCGGAGTATTCGCCCGCCACGCACCAATAGTTTCCGCCGAACCTGCATCCGTATCTCGGGCTGCCGCGCGGGTGGCCACGGGATTGAAGAGGTTGCCAATCGCAATTTGCGTGGCCGTAGCTCCCGTGACCGTTGTATTGGTCGGGGTCAGGATGGGGGCCGTTGCCTCATTCTCCACTTCGATGTTGTAGGTTTGATTGATCGTATTCGCCCCGTCTACCGCCTGCACCGCAATCCCAATCTGGGGGGCCGCCCCACCGAACGTATTGGCAAAGTAGGCCGTAGGGGTAAAGACTAGGCCCCGTAAAGCAGTGCTGATGCCTGCTGGCGAACCCGTTAGAGTGACTGTGTTGCTGTTATCCCCTGTGACCGTAAGCCCACCCAATGCGGCGTCATTGAGGTCAATGGTGCCATTGATGCCTCCCAGGCCCACGGTGATGCTGGGGGAGTCCGCGTCATCCACCGCGATCGCCAAGTCCACGTTGGCATTCAGAGACGTGGCATCAGGTCCAGTCGTCGGATCAAAGGTCAGCGTTCGCGGTCGATCTAGCCCAGTCACCCCCGGAGCCGGGTTGTTTTCCTTCATCGCCGGCATCGGGAAGAAGAAGGGATCAACAACCGTACCGCCGTTATCTTTCAAGGAAATAACCGGGGGCGCACTCACCACCAACTCAAAGGCTCCTGCATCCCCCTGCCCCGCCGCCGCTGGCCGAGCCGTTCCCCGCTGATCTACCCCTACACTAGCCGTCACCACATTGACCGCTGGATTGCCCACCGCTGGTGCAAGGAGGGCATGGGTTTTGGTCGTGCCCCCATTGAGTGCCAAGGCAGTGTCAAAGTGAGTACCATTCACCAGGGTGGTGTTGTTGAGGTCAACGGTGGTGCCCGCGATCGAGCCGGTGGTTGCGGATGATCCACTGCCTGCCGATTGCCCAGAGACACCGAAAAAGTCAGAGAAGTTTTTGATGATTGAGTTGGTGACGTTGTAGTTCCTGCCTGCGGGAGTAGCTGCGCCGCCGTCTGTCACGATCGCGCGATCAAGGTTTGCAGCACCTAAACCATAGAAAGTGGAATGGCTAACGTTCAGAGTGGTCTGCCCGTCCGTCAATCGAATAATGCCCGAATCGGAGGCAGTATTTCCAGAGAACGTTGAGTTTTCTATGACGACGTTGCCACGCCCAACTCGAATGGTTGATCTATCACCTCCTCCAGATCTGATGTTACCAACGATGGAACTTTGACGAATGGTCAGGGTGCCGCCGGTACCACTGCCGCCAGCCGAACTAACAAGAATGGCCGAGCCCGCGTTTGTGGCTTGACTGCCTTCGATGGAAATACCGCTGAGGGTTATAGTTCCGCCTGAACTATCGATGAAGATCCCTGCCCCAGAACCCGTATAAGAAGCACTGCCTCCAGTGATGGTCATCCCGGAAAGAGTGGCGGTGCGGTTACCGTTAATGTGAAAAACTCGCGAATCATTGGCAGAACGAATCGTGAGCAAGTTTGCCCCAGGACCGGTAATCGTGACACTTCGGGTGATATCTAAGTCACCCACAGTCGCATCAACACCAGTTGTCCCTTCTACAGGACCAAGCGCAAGAGTAATCGTTTGGGGCGTACTAAAAACAGCCGAATCAAATGCAATCGTGTCGCCCGTGCCGTAGGCCCCCGTCGCCACGACACCGGGCTGACTTGCACCATTGTTGATGGAAATGATCGCTTCCCGTAGCGTCGTCACCCCATCATTGGCAATGCTATCGGCAATGGAATTCACCGTGATGGTGGCGAGGGTATCGCGGTAGGCGGCCAGGAGATTTCGAGACACGGCCACATCGGTTTCAACCTGGCCAATGAACCGTTCAAAATCCCAATCCCCGCCGTAGCCGCTGAGATCATCGGACGCAGCAATGTCGGCCCCAAGCTGTTGATGCAATTGCTGCAAGAATGCTTCGCCCGTCGCGCCTTCGGCCACATTGCAGCCATAGAGATGCAGATCCGCTCCGGGGGCGATCGCGGTGGCCCAGGTGGCTAACTCATCGGCGCGATCGCCCAGGGCCGCCAAATCCAGCGTCGAAGAACCCAATTGCAGGGAACCCGAGTCCCCGTGGGAAATCAGATCAATCGCCCGCAGACCCGATCGCCCATTGAGGGCCGTCGAAATTTGGGCAATGCCGTCCTGGGTGGGATCCAGAATCAACACATCGGTGGTGGAGCGATCAATCCCCGCCAACAGGGTATCGAGATCTCCCACCGCCCCATCAATAATCGCGAGGCGATCGCGCGGAGCCGCTGACCGGCCAAACCGCAGCGCCCCCGTCAGCCAATCGGTGCCGAGATCCTGGAGATTGAGGCTACCCAGGTCTAGGTTGCCAAGGTCCACATTGCCCAGATCGAGGCTATTGACCCAATCGCCCACCTGATCGAGATTAATGCCCCCCAAAACGCCGCCGAAGGCATCGTCGAGGCCCGACAGATCCAGCCCCTTAATCCAGCGCCCCACATCGGCAGGATTTTGTGTGGCGACCCATGCCTGGAGGGCGGGGCCGTTGCGATCGAGGAACGTGGTCACCCAGGGGCGCACGGTTTCCCCCAATTCCAGCAGGGCACCGGCCAGGGCGACGGGATTGCCCGCAAAGGGGCTGAAGGTGTAGCCCAGGGCCGCCACCGGCAGTTGATCAAACCCCAGTTCGCTCAGCCGGTGGGTCAATCCTGAGAGGGCGGTGGGGGCGTTGAAGGCTTGAGTATCCATCGGTTTCAGGCTGCGGTAGGGCCAATGCAGGGACGATTGGAGGGGGGCGCGATCGCGGGGGGAAGGGGCGATCGCGGGGGAGCAGACCGGGCGGGGTCTCTGGGGAAATCTAAAGGTTTGGGGCTGATGCTTGACCTGATGCCTTATCTAAAGACTAGACGATGGGCGGGGCGGGAAAGTTGCTAGGGCCGCATCGCCAAGGCTTTGATTTGTGTTCTAGCTTACCCAGGGGATCGATGCCTGCGATCGCGATCGCACCGCCGATTTCTATCGGTCCAGATGGCCTTGGGCAAGGGGGCGGCCACCGTCGGCAATGGGGCAAAATCCGACGCGATCGCGGCAAAAATCCCACAAACTCCCAACAAAAAACCCCCAGCCGGGGCCGGGGGCAAAATCGTCAGGGTGCATCTACCATTGCTTTGTTCTGGGGGATGGGTGGCCCATCAGGATAATTTGACCGGCTCGGCGATCGCGGATCCCACTTCCGCCCGCAGCCGTTGCAGCAGGGCCGCCGGAGCCCCCGCCGCCAGGAGCGATCGCGCCTGGGCAATGCCCGCTTCGACGGATTCGGCCCGCTGGGCTAGCCACAGGTACAGGCCCCCGTTCCAGGCGATCGCGTCCGCCAATGGCCCCGGTTCGCCTTCTAAAGCAGACCGCAACGCCGCCGCTAGGGTCGCCGTGTCCGCCAGGGGGAGATCCGGCCCCTCGATGCCCAGCGATCGCGCCGACAGCCGCAGCCGCTCGAACTGCTCCGAGCCCTCCACAAGGCGATTAATGCCCCCGATCACCGTCCGCTCCCGGGGCGCATCGCAACTGCCTTCGAGCCCCTTGATCGTCACGAAATCCACCGTGCCGCGCAGGGCAAAGGCTTCGCGCATCATCACCTCCGTGGGGGGATGCACAAACCCGCAGACGATCCGCTGGCGTCCCTGGTAGGGCGACCACATCAACTCCAGCGTCGCTAGGGGGGGCCGCTTGCCGATGTCGTCCCGGTAGCCCATGAGGCCCTGGGCCAACGGAAAATCCCGCCGCAGGTACATAAACCCCACGCCGCAGGTTTCTAAGGTGGTGCGGGTGGCGGCTAGATCCTGCGATCGCCAGTCCACCCCCAGCGCATCCCAGAGTTCAATCAGGGGCAGGCCGTATTTCGTCGCCACGCGATCGCCCCCGTGGAGCAACACCGGCTGACCCGCCGACGCCAGCACCAGGGCCGTGGCAATGCCCAAGGGAACCGTCCGCGATCGCCCATCGTAGGGAATGCCAAAGGTCATCACCGGCCCGTCCGCTGCGATCGGCGCGATCGCAGGGCCAAGCTCGTCATAGGCATCCAAAAAACCCGCCAACTCCTCCGGCAGCGGACGGGCAATCCGATGGGCAATCAAAAACGCCCCGACCTGGGCCGGGGTCGCCACCCCCGTGAGCATCAGCCGCGCCGCATCCGCCGCCTCCGCCCGCGTCAGGGATCGGCGGGTATGGCGACCGCTGCCCACCTTTTTGAGATAGTCCCGAAAAATCTCACTCACGACAGCTTACCGGCCCCCCGTGGTCAGGGCCTTTTCCGGCTCCCGCTGGCGCACCTCCGTCGGGTCCACAATGCGCGCATCTTCGCCGGTAATCAGCCGCGCGCCCCGGCTCTTGGTGACGTAGTTCCAGCCCCACTGGATCATGACGATGAGCTTGTTATCAAACTCGATCAGGTAGTAGATATGGGCAAAGACCCACACCAGCCACGCCAGCGGCCCCGCGAATTTCACAAAGCCCAGATCCACCACGGCGGAGTTTTTGCCGATGACGGCGAGGCTGCCCAGATCCAGATAGCGGAAGGGATTGACCGTTTCTCCCTTGAGCCGCTGGACGATGGATTTCGCCACATATTCCCCCTCCTGCATGGCGACGGGGGCCACTCCGGGCAGGGGGCGATCGCCCTGGTGGGGGAAATTCGCCAGGTCACCAATGACAAAAATATTGCCGTGGCCGCTGACACTCAGGTCCGGCTCGACGACGACGCGCCCCGCCCGATCCAGTTCTGCGCCCGTGCGATCGGCCAGGATTTGGCCCATGGAGGAGGCTTTCACGCCCGCCGCCCAGAGGACGGTTTTGGTGGCGATCGCCTCGGTGGTATCCCCCTGTTTGAGGGTGACGCCCTGCTCGTCGATGTTGGTCACCATGGCCTGGGTGCGCACCGTGACGCCGAGGCGCTGGAGGGATTCTTTAGCCGTGGCGGACAGGCTGGGATCGTAGGGGGGCAAGACCCGATCCATCCCTTCAATGAGGACAATTTCCGCTTGGCTGGTGTCGATATGGCGGAAGTTATGGCGCAGGGTGCCGTGGGCGATTTCCGCGATCGCGCCGGCCAATTCCACCCCCGTCGGCCCACCGCCCACGATCGCAAAGGTCATCCACGCCTTTTGCAGGGCCGGATCCTCGATCTTTTCCGCCGTTTCAAAGGCCGAAAAAATCCGGCGGCGCATTTCTAAGGCATCCTCAACGGTCTTGAGCCCCGGCGCGATCGTCTGCCATTGATCGTTCCCGAAATAGTGATGGCTCACCCCCGTCGCCACAATCAGCGTGTCGTAGTGGAGGGCATCGCCATTTTTGAGGATCAGGATTTGCGTTTCCGGATTGAGATCCGTCACCTCATTGAGCAGCACCCGCGTATTTTTGTTGCGGGCCAGCACCCCCCGCAGGGGCGAGGCAATATCCGCCGGTGAAATGGCCCCCGTCGCCACCTGATAGAGCAGCGGCTGAAACAGGTGGAAATTGCGCTTATCAATGAGGGTCACATCCACGGGGGCGCGGCCCAGGGCCTTGGCGGCATAGAGCCCCCCAAATCCACCGCCGACAATGACCACATGGTGGCGGTGGCTACTGCCGGTCCAGATGGGGTCCGTGCCGGTGGCGCTGGTGGTGGGCGGTGGCGAGGATTGGTTATCGATCGTGCTGACCATAGCTGTGATTGGGTGCGATCTGCTGGACTTGCCCGGTGATTCGATGAAGCGGATGAAAGCTGCCCTGGATCCCGCGATCGCGGCAGCTTTATCCCCGACTCTATCGCCCCTGCGATCAGGGCACTGTTCGGAATGGTCGATTTTACTAGGTTTTTGGACCGGGCTTGAACGCGAGACCATGGCCTCGGGCTAGGGGAATTTATTGGAGGGCGGCAAGACCGGCCAAATCGAATTTTTTCAGCCAGGAGGCGCGATCGCTAACCCCAAAGGCTTCACTCTTAGAAATGGCGCTGACCTGGAAGCGATCGCCCACCAGGAGAGCGGTGCGGCTATTGCCAATTTGGGCGGCGGGATAGCCGGAAATTTTCAAGGTTGCCCCCTCGTATTTCGCCAGGGATTTGGTATCGCCAATGGCGTCATTGATGGACAATTGGGCCAAATTTTCGCCCCCTTGATTGAGATTGGCCTGGGCAAAGCCCGCCTTTTCCTGGACGAACACCACATCATAGCCATCGCCGGGTTTGGGGAAAAATTTATTAAATTCCCCGCCCGCTAGGGGTTTGGCGGCCCCAGCGACGGTTTCCGTGGCCGGGGCGCTGGCGGTCGTGGGGGGGGTGACGGTTTGGGTCAGGCCAATGCAGCCCCCCACCAGCAGCAGGGGCAGCAGGACGGCGGCGAGAATACGGCCCAGTTTTTGATTCATGATGGTCTACGGTGGAAATCCAATCGTGGCAATTGCTTCCAGGATAGGCATTTGAGGACGACTATGGCAGGGCAGGGTGGTGCGGCGGCGGCGGCAATTTTTGGGCGGCTCGGGGAGGTGCTTCCGGGCGATCGCGCGGTGCTGTGGGGGGCGTTTGATCCGGCCCTGGGCGATCGCTTGGGGCGGGTGATCGCACCGGGGGCGGCCCCTCCGGCGGTGGTGGTGACGCCGGAAACGGATGAGGAATTGGCGACGGTGGTGCAGGTGGCGGCTCAGCATCGGTGGCGGATTTTGCCCTGCGGCGCTGCGACGAAATTGGCCTGGGGCACGGCGACGACGGGGATTGATGTGCTGGTGCGCTGCGATCGCCTCAATGGTTTGGTGGACTGGGCCGTGGGGGATTTGACCGTCACGGCGGCGGCGGGCATGACCCTGGCAACGCTCCAGGAAAAATTAGCCACGGCGGGGCAATTTCTGCCCATTGATCCGGCTTTTCCTGACACGGCCACCCTGGGGGGCATTGTGGCGACGGCGGATGCGGGCTCCTGGCGGCACCGCTACGGCGGCGTGCGGGATCTGCTGCTGGGGTTGTCCTTTGTGCGCTGGGATGGGGCGATCGCCAAGGCCGGGGGCCGCGTGGTCAAGAACGTGGCGGGCTACGACCTGATGAAGCTGATGACCGGCTCCTGGGGCACCTTGGGCATCGTTTCCCAGGTGACGTTTCGCACCTATGCCCTGCCGGAAACCTCGACGACCCTGGTGATTCGCGGCGAGCTTGCCAAGCTGGATCAACTGATGCGGGGGCTCCTTGCCTCTAGCTTGAGTCCCATGGCGGCGGACTGGATCCAGGAATCGGGGGCGATCGCGATCGCGGTGCGGTTTGGGTCCGTGGCCCCCAGCGTGGTGGAACAGGCCCGACGGCTCCAGGCCAGCGCGACGGATTTGGGCCTTTCCTGGGAGGCGATCGCCCCCGATCGCGAGGCCGCCTTCTGGAAATCCGCGCGATCGCAGCGGGACAGCACCCAGGGGGGAGCGATGATCCTCAAGGTGGGCCTGTTGCCCACGGCGATCGCGGCCCTGCTCACGGAAACGGCAAAATTCGGCGCGATCGCTCAAATCCACGCCAGCAGCGGCATCGGTCGGTTGCGCATCCCCGCGACCGATCCGGCCCAGGCGATCGCCGCGATCCAAACCCTGCGGCAGCGGTGCCAAACCTCCGGCGGCTATCTAACGGTCCTGGCGGCCCCGGCGGCGGTCAAGGGCGCGATCGACCCCTGGGGCACCGTCGGCACCGGCCGCGACGCCATGGCTCAACTCAAACAACAATTTGATCCCCACGGCCTCCTGAGCCCCGGCCGGTTCATCGTCTAAACCTAATCGTCTAGGCCCCTTGCGATCGCCCCCCCATTGCGATCGCCCGCAATTGCAGTTAAGACAGCGGCAGGATTAGCCACTGCAGAAATCCCCACGGGCAACCCGATCCCTGCCCTTCATTCCCCAATTGGGGGGAAACTTTTCCATTGCCGGTCAACATTTGGGGCCATGTTTTTCCAATCCATCCACTACTTCCGCGCGATCGCCATCTTCCTCGTGGTCCTCAGCCACTGCAACAGCATCGGCCGCTGGGAACCCACCACCTTCGCCGACTCCTTCATCTTTGCCCTCGTGCGAAATGTGACGGTTTATTTTGTCTTCATCGCCGGATTTTTATTCCACCATATCTACATTGCCAAACGCCCCTTCAATTACCGCAAATTCCTAACCAAACGCCTGCTGTTTGTCGCCCTGCCCTACGGCATCTTAGCGGGCAGCGCTAGCCTCTATTCCGTCCTGACGGGCGACTGGCCCCCCCACACCCCTGAAGGCTTAGGAAGCTGGCCCATGGTGCTGTTTGCGTGGTTTATGGCCACGGGACGGGTCTTTGTCGCCTATTGGTACATTCCCATGGCGATTTTGATTTACCTCAGTTCGCCCCTCTGGATTGCCCTGGCGCGATCGCGCTACATCATCCCGATCCTGGGGGTTGGCCTAGCGATCTCTAGTTTTATTCACCGGCCCGACGACGATCTCAATCCCCTCCATGCCCTGGTTTATTTTGCGCCGATCTATCTTCTGGGCATGACCGTTTCTACCCACCGCGATCGCGTCTTTCGGGCCATTGTGCGCTACCGTTGGGGACTGTTGGCGACGGGTCTGCTTCTGGGCATCGCCCAGGTGATGTGGCTGGGCAGCGGCAATAGTTTTGTTAAAGATCTGGATGAGATTTTTGTCTTTCAGGGCATCGACATCAACCTCTTCCAAAAAATCTTCCTTTGCCTCTTTTTGCTCTCCATTTTGCAAACCCTAGAGCAGACCAAAATTCAATGGCTCTCCCTGGTGGCGGACACCAGTTTCCCCATCTATTTCATCCATCCCCTCCTGTTGACCCTCAGCAACCAACCATTTTTCTATGGCCGGGTCCAAAACCTCTTGGCGGCCCTCCACTTGCAGGGGCACCTGCCGGGGATCCTGGCGATCGCGGTGGCCCTGACGGCAGCATCCATGGCGATCGCCCTGGGCCTCAAACAACTCCTGGGCGATCGCAGCCGCTACCTCATTGGCTGGTAGCGCTTAGGCAACACGGGCCGCAGATTTTTCTCAAGTTCTCAATTTTTCAACTCCCCAACGCCCCCTCAGGTTGCCAGCTCCCCCTGGGCCGCGTCATCCTCAACCGCGATCGCCCGGATCAAATGCTTAGTCAACAGTTGCGCCACCGCCGGTTCCACCACCCGCACCTCATAGCCCGTACAGTGACTCAGGCGCGCCACGGTGATTGGAATGCCCCGGTCATAGCAGGTTTGGATCGCCTCCAAAACCTCCCGCTGGACGCTGGAGAGTTCCTGCGGGCGACGGTGGTGATGGGAATGCAGGGCAGGGTGATGGGCAGTGAAAACCATGGTGGTGTCCCCCTCGGGTCCGTTGCGCGGCTCAATGGGTCAGATGCTGGACGCCCTAACGAGGGGCAAACCTCCTAGGCTTCGGGGCCAGACCTGCGGCCCAGTGGGCTGAAACCGAGCAGAGCCGTGGGGGGAACGATTTTAGCCAAGGGCGCGGGGGTGTTGCGGGGCCTTTGCGTACTTTTACGGAGGTCCTAGGCCGATCCTAACCCAAGGGGCCGGGGGCTGTCACCCATGGGGCGGCGGATTATGCGCAGGGTCGGGGCCAGCTCCTAGGTTCGAGGCCGTTGGGGGCGATCAGGGCGTCGGGGCAGACCCTAGGGGGTGCTGTTTTTGCAGGTTTCCCAGCGATCGCGGGCCGCCGCCAGGGCCTCGCGCACCCGTTCAAACCCCGTGCCGCCATAGCTATTGCGAGCAGAAATGACCCGCTCCGGCGCGATCGCGGCGTAGATATCCTCCTCGAACTGGGGATGGAGCGCCTGCCACTCCTCCAGGGTCAGATCCTTAAGCAGCTTACCCGCCGCCAAACTGGCCCGCACCACCTTGCCCACCAGGTTATAGGCTTCCCGGAAGGGCACCCCCTTGGCCGCGAGGTAGTCCGCCACATCCGTCGCATTGGAAAAATCTTCGGCCACCGCCGCCGCCAGCCGCTCGGGCCGAAACTCCAGCCCCTCCTCCAGGAGGATCGTCATGGCCTCTAGGCAGGCGTCCGTGGTTTCTACGCAGTCGAAGATCGCCTCCTTGTCCTCCTGCAAATCCTTGTTGTAGGCCAGGGGCAGCCCCTTCATCAGCACCAGAAGGCCGTGGAGGTGGCCAAAGACGCGCCCCGCCTTGCCGCGCACCAGTTCCGGCACGTCGGGGTTTTTCTTCTGGGGCATGATGCTCGAGCCGGTGGAGCAGGAGTCCTTGAGGGTGACGAAGCTAAATTCCTCGGAACTCCAGAGGATCACCTCCTCCGACAGGCGCGACAGGTGCATGAGGATGAGGCTACTGGCGCAGGCGAATTCGATCGCAAAGTCGCGATCGCTCACCCCATCGAGGCTGTTGGCATAGACCCCCCCAAACCCCAGCAGTTCGGCGGCGTAGTGGCGATCGATCGGAAACGTGGTGCCCGCCAAGGCTCCGGACCCGAGGGGGGAAATATTGGTGCGGCGGTAGATTTCCCCGAGGCGTTCCCAGTCCCGCTGGGCCATTTCTACATAGGCCAACAGGTGGTGGGCGAGGCTCAGGGGCTGGGCGCGCTGGAGGTGGGTGTAGCCCGGAATGGGGGTTTCCACGTGGCGTTCGGCCAGTTTCAGCAGCACCTCCTGGAAGGCGAGGATCCGCTGCCGGATGCCCTGGATGCGATCGCGGAGATACAGCCGCGTGTCGGTGCCCACCTGGTCATTGCGCGATCGCGCCGTGTGGAGCTTTTTGCCCACATCCCCCACCAGTTCCGTGAGGCGACGCTCGACGGCGAAGTGGACATCCTCCGCATCAATCCCCGGCGTGAACTGGCCGCTGCGGTATTCCTGGCGGATTTGCTCAAGCCCTTCCACCAGTTGCGTCGCCTCCTCGGGGGAGATGATGCCGCATTTGCCCAACATGCGGGCGTGGGCCTGGGAGCCGGTCAGGTCGTATTCGATCAGCTTGATATCAAAACCGATGCTGGCATTGAAGCGGGCGATCGCCGGATGGAGCGCAGATTCAAAGCGTTGGCTCCAGGTTTGCGCTTGGGTCATGGCTCCTCGGACGTGGGGCTAGAAGACGGCCTCTAGTATCCCACGGGAGCGCGGTGGCGGGGCGATCGCGTGGCCCCTTGGCGATCGCCTCCGTACAATTCCGCAGGCCCATTCCACCGGGCGCGATCGCGGCCCCAGGCAAGCCCTACATCGAAAACTTGCGAAAGGTATAGCCAATGATCAGCCCAATAATCAACGCCCAGATCTGGCCGCTGTTGACAAACCCTGACCAGGCCCGCTGCACCTGCCCCATCAGGTCCGGATCCTTAAACTGCTGCGCCAAAACGGGCTGGGTCTCCATCGGCAGGGCCGCGATCGCCCCCGTCTCCAGCGTCGTCATCGCCTGGGGGCCAACGGGCAGGGGCGCAACCCCGCCCGAGAACGGAAAATCAATCGTTTGCATGGCCTTTTAGTCCAGTGGAACGGAGGTCCAAAATCCCAAGGGGACAGCGGCCCTCCCTGTGCTCCCTAACAGTATGCCAGGATGCCCCCCACCCCCCGCACCGGCCCTAGGCCCCCTCCGTCACCCGCAAAATAATCGCCGTCATGTCATCCCCATTGCGCTGGTCCGGGCCGATGAACGCCTCCACCGTCGCAAAAAGCCGATCCAAAATATCCTGGGCGCTGTTGTAGTTCGCGCAGCCCCACCGCACCGCATCCATCAGGCGATCGTCATCAAAGCGATTGCCCCGGCGATCGGCCGCATCCGTCAGGCCATCGGTGTAATAAATCACCGTATCTCCGGGCTGTAGGACTTCCTGGGCGTCCTCATAGTGGCTGTCCGCCTCTAGGCCAATGAGCATCCCCGCCGTATCGAGCCGCTCGACGCGCCCGGTGGCCTGTCGCCACAGCAGGGGCGGATGGTGGGCCGCATTGCTGTAGGACAGGATGCGGGTTTGGGGATCGTATTCGGAATAGAACAGGGTGACGAACCGGTGGGAGTTCTCTAAGTCGTCGTACATGACCCGGTTGAGGTGCTGCAAAATGCGCGCTGGGGAGTGGCGATTGAGCACCTCGGCCCGCAGCATCCCTCGGGTCATGGTCATGATCAGCCCCGCCGGGACGCCCTTGCCCATGACGTCGCCGATCGCGATGCTCCAGGGGGCCGTGGCGCAGCCGACGGAGGTGGGGGTTGATCGGCCAGCGGGGTCGCCCACCCAGCGATCGCGATCGGTCGGGATGAAGTCGTAGTAATCGCCCCCCACGCGGCTGGCGGTTTTGCAGCGGGCCGCCAAATCTACCCCCTGGATGGTGGGGGCCTGCCGGGGCAGCAGCCGCAGTTGGATCTCCGCGCCGATTTCTAGCTCGCGATCGAGCCGTTCCTTTTTGCGCAGTTCCACCGTCAGGGCATCGTTTTCGATCGCCACCGCCGTTTGATCCGCCACGAGGCGCACCAGATTTTGCAGATTTTGGCTCCAGCTTGCCTCTTCCCCTTCGCCAAAGACATAGAGCCGCCCCCGCTCCTCGCTTTGCACCCAAATCGGTGCCCCAAAAAATCGCCACTGATTTCCCAACTGGACCGCTAGGGCGCGATCGAGGGCGGCGCTGCGATCGCCCGGATTCGGGTCCGGTCCCTCCCGCAGGGCCGCCTCTGCCTGTCGGGCCGCCAGTTCAATGCGCCGCCGCAGGTCCTGGAGCCGCTGCGCATGGTCCGGCGCATCCTGGCAGTGCAGTTGCTCTAGGCGAATGCGGTTGCCCGTCTGGAACAGCACCAGCGCCCCCCCGTCCGCGTCGGTCACCCGGCTGACCATCAGGGGGATCAGCTCCAGGAATTGGGTGAGGTTCTTAAAACTGCGCAGGGCGAACCCCAGGGAACCGAGCAGGTCCTGCACCTTGTACTGTTCCCGGTTCAGCTGCGCAACCAGTTCTTTGAGGGCAAATATGGGGGAGGGATCGGCCATTGCTGGCATGTCCGGGGTGAAACGATGGGAACGGGGGAGGCGGGGAGCGGATCCGGGGCGTTGGGCGATCGCTGTGGAGGTCTGTGCCGCCATGGGGGGAGCCATGGGGCCGGGGGATGGCTGGGGGGCGCTAGGGGAGAGACGGTTAGATTGCGCCCGCCGGATCCCTAGCCATTGAGGAGCGCTTCAACGAATTCGTAGCTCGAGAAGGGGCGCAGATCTTCGATGCCTTCCCCAGCGCCGATGAAGCGGATGGGGAGGTTGAGCTGTTCGCTGACGGCCAGGGCGATGCCCCCCTTGGCGGTGCCGTCGAGTTTGGTGAGGACTGCGCCGCTGAGGTTGGCGGCCTCGGAGAAGGCGATCGCCTGTCGCAGGCCGTTTTGTCCCAGGGTGGCATCGAGGACCACGAGGGCTTCGACGCGGGCTTCGGGGGCTTGTTTGTCGATGATGCGGCGGATTTTGCCGAGTTCCTCCATCAGGTTCTTTTTGTTTTGTAGGCGACCGGCGGTGTCCACCAACAGGAGTTCGGTGTTGCGCGATCGCGCGGCGGAGATGGCGTCATAGACCACGGCGGCGGGGTCGGTGTTTTTGCCCGGATTGGCGATGACTTCGACCCCGGCCCGTTCGCCCCACACTTTAACCTGTTCTACGGCGGCGGCCCGGAAGGTGTCGGCGGCGGCGATCAGGCAGCGGTAGCCGGATTTGGTGGCGAGACGCGACAGTTTGCCGATGGTGGTGGTTTTGCCCGCGCCGTTGACGCCGACCATGAGCCAAATGTTGAGCTGGCCTTTGTCGGGCACCAGGAGGCCGGGGTAGGATTCGCCGCGATCGCTCCAGGGGCGATCGAGCAGGTCCCGCAGGATTTGTTTGAGGTAGGCGATCGCGGCGTCGGGGGGCAGGGCTTCCTCGCGCAGTTTGGCCTGGAGGGCTTGAACGATGGCATCGGTGGCTTCGACCCCGGCGTCCGATTGCAGGAGCAGGGACTCGATTTCATCGACGGCTTCGGGGTTGAGTGGCCCTTGACCGACGAGGGATTTGAGCTGATTGACGAGGCTGCGGCGGGTTTTGTCGAGGCCCTGGCGCAGGCGCTTGAGCCAGGTGATTTCTTCGACGGAGATGTCTTCGGGGCGGCGGCCCTGGGCGGCGAGGATTTCGGCGGACCACAGGAAGTCTTCGTCGAATTGCAACGCGGGGATGGGGGCCGGTTCCGGTTCCGGGGCGGGCTCGGGTTCCGGTTCGGCGATCGCTTCGGCCCGGACCCGCTCTAGCCGCTCTAGCCGTTCCGCTTCGGCCCGCTCTAGGAAGGAGAGGCTTGGGGCCGCTTCGGGTTCTTCGGTCGGTTCGGCGATCGCTTCAGCCACTTCTGGCGTTTCAATGGCTTCCGGTTCCTGGGGCTCTTCAACTTCGGGAACTTCAGGCGTTTCGGGGGTGATCGCCTCCGGTTCGGCTAATGCTTCAGGTTCAGGTTCAGCGATCGCTTCAGGAACATCCGGCGTTTCAACCGCTTCCGGTTCCTGGGGCTCTTCAACTGCGGGAGTTTCGGGGGCGATCGCTTCCGGTTCGGCTAGCGCTTCAGGCTCCGCGATCGCGTCAGTAATCTCAGGGGCTTCAACCTCAGGCGCTTCAACGGCTTCCGGTTCTACCGTCTCCGGCCCTGGCTCTGCTGGTTCCGGTTCTGTCGCAGCCTCCACCGGCTCCGGTTCAGGGGATTGCGCCTCCACCTCAGCCACCGGTTCAGACGGTTCAGACGGTTCAGGCGATTCCGACGCCTCAGCCGGGGCCGCCGTTTGGGCCTGTAGATTTTGATAGGCCATCTTCGCCCAGGCCAGATAATCCTCCTGGACCGTCGGCGTTTCCGGGGGAGCCTCAGCCGCCGTGCCCTCACCGCCATCCGTGGGGGGCGCATCGGCGATCGCGTCCCCAGACGACTCCGGCGCGGGCGGCATCTGGCCGTCGCCGTCTGCCGGTGTCCCATCACCCTCATTTGCAAACTGACGGCGGAACCAGTTAAACACCATATCCAACGATCTCAGTGGCTAGCCAATGGTCAAAAACTACGGTCAAGTGCGGGGCTGCGGTGGGGTTCAGACGCTTCTGGGGCGCGATCACGCGGCCCCACAGCCAAGCTAGTGAAGACCATAAACCCTATCTCTGCCCCTGTCGATGAGCCCAGCGGTGCGGAAAGCCCTAACCCTAAGGGCCTAGTCGCGATCGCGGCGGGGCGGGCGACCCTCCTGCCGATGGCCCTCCGCAGACGGCGGCAATTGATGATCCGCCTTGAGGCGATCGAGCGCCCGCCGCAACACCCCATTGATGAACCGGTAGCTCTCCGGATCGCCATAGCGCTTCGCCAACTCCACCGCCTCATTGACCGCCACGCGATCGGGCGTCCCCAGGTGCAAAATCTCCGCCATCGCCAGCCGCAGCACGTCCCGATCCACCCGCGCCAAACGGCTCAACTGCCAATCCACCATGCTGTCATTGAGGCACTGATCCAACGCCTCCCGATGCTCCAGCACCGCCGAAATCAACTCCATGGCGTGGTCCTGCACATTAAGCTGCCCCGCCATCTGGAGCATTTCCGGCAGATCCAGCGCCATGCCCAGCCGGTTAATCGCCCCCTGGGTCAGGCCGATCGCCTCCTTCACCATCGCGATCGCCCGCTGGGCATCACTAGCCTGCACCTCATGGCGCAACAACTCCGTCTTCAGGACGCGATCATTGCCCCGCTGCAACTCCGCCGCCGCCGTTTCCAGCGTCTCGCGCACCTCCGCCGTCAGGGTCCGCACCGCCGCCGCCAGCAAATCCTTTAAGTCCTTATCCCGCAACTTCTCGGGGCTATTGGGCAATTGGCTGATGCTCAGCAGGGCAAGCTCACGGGCGACTCGGCGGGGTTGCATGGCGTGTTGCGAAAGGGTGTTCAGGGGTGGAGCGGATTAACAATAGCGTACAATCGCGCCCCTGGACGATCGCGCCCTAGCCACCGCTGCCCTCCTCCGCGATCGCCCCCCCACGACCGATGGCCGCCGCGATCGCCCCCTCCTCCACCGGCCCCCGATCAACCCCCTCTCGGCCCCCCAGGTCAGCACCCGCCGCCAACCCCGGCACCGTCCCAGAACTCACACCAGGCACCGCCCCCGGCGTCGCCCCCGGAGCCACAATCCCCCCCGACACCAAAATCTTGAACGCATCCTCCACCGAAATATCCAAATCCAGCGCATCCGCCACCGGCACAATGCAATACCAACCCGACGTTGGATTCGGCGTCGTCGGAAAAAACACACTCAACGCCGGCTCACGCACCACCTGCTGGATCTTCTCCCCCGCCTGCCCCGTCACAAACCCCATCGTCCAAATCCCCGGACGCGGGTATTCCACCAGCACCACCCGCCGGAAGCGCGTCTTAGAATCCTTCAGCAGCGTTTCGAGCAACTGCTTGAGCGTCTTATAAATCGACCCGGCCAGGGGAATCGCCTGCACCGTCTGCTCACTGACCCCCAGCAGCCACTGCCCCGCAATATTGCGCGCCATCAAACCAATCAACAAAATCCCCCCCAGCGGCACCGACAGGCCCACCGCCAGGTTGAGCAAATTGCCCAAAAAGGGATCGAGATCCACAAAAGGATTGAACTGCTTCGGGACGCGGGTCAAAAACCGAATGACCCCGCTGCCCAAGGTCACCGTCAGCCAAATCGTCGTGGCCAAGGGAATGACCACCAACAACCCGGCAATCAGGTCATTTTTTAAGGCTTGCTTGAATCTGTGGAGTGCGGACAATCCAAACGCCTCCCCGTGACACTTGAAACGATGGACCCGTGATTGTCCCCAGTATGCCAGGGACACCGTATCTCGTGATACGGAGTTTTGCGATCGCGCCGCCCCCGATCCCGACGACGCACTTCACATAATTTAACAATTTTTAACGACATTCGGACGGCCATTTTTCTGCGCCGCCCCCTTCGGATTCCGGGAACGCCCGATCCTTCGATGACCATGGCCCCGACCCCAACGATCAAAGCGGGCCTCCTCACCCTCTGGAAGGAGACCCGCCCCCGTCGAATTCCGCCGCAAGGGCACTCGACGGTCCTAGCCCAAGGCCCCAAGGCCCCCTGGCGACCCTAGGACTTGCGCCCCTGGATGCCCATCCCCGCCAGGGAGAGATAGCCCACCGCCAGGATGAGGCTGCTCAAGCCGGTGCGAATACCGGACTGGATCGCCTGGGTCTGGGCCTGGGCGAGGGCCTCCTCGCGCCGCTGGGTAATTTGCTGGGAGGCCCGCTCCTTGAATTCCGCCGCCTGGGCATTGAGGGAGGCGGGGTTGCTGCGCAGTTGCCGCAGTTGTTCCGCCTGCTGGGGGGGGATTTGGCCACTGGCGAGGATCTGGTCAAATTCCTGGGGATTGGCCAGCAGGGCACGGAAGCGCTCGCTCTGTTGGTTGACCTGGACTTCGAGCTGCTGGGTGGCTTCCTGGGCCTGGGCTTCAATGCTTCTGGCCCGCTCCTGCTGCAACAGCCGCACGCCGTTGATGTGCAGGGGGGTGAGGATCAGGAATAGGAAACCGAGGATGGTGGACAGCAGCAAGGCCCAAACGCGCACGTCGCCCGCCATGCCGCGTCGGGCGGGGCTCAGGCCGCTCTTGGCATCGACCCAAACGCTGGCGAACAGCAGCCCAATGCCCACCATGGGCACCACGCCGCGATCCACCAATTGGGTGACGGTCTGAAAGACCCACTGGCGGCTGGAAAAGTCCGGTGGGAAGAGGGCGATCAGGACATCGAGGAGGGAGGAGGCCACGAGAACGAGGCCCACAATCAACAGAACGCGGGCAACGAGGGGGGAGGTGCGTTTACCCTTTTGGCTTTTGGCTTTCATCGGTGTGGATTGTATGGATGTGGCTAATGGGCGGGCTGCCGGGGGGCAGAGGGGGTATTAGGGGACGGTTCCCTAGGGCTGGGATGGCCGTGAGGGTCGGCTCCGACGCCCTTTTTTGTTGGGTAGAAGGCCGACTGCGGCGATCGCGAGGTAACCGGCCCCCAGGACAATGCCGCTGAATCCCGTGCGGACCCCGGACCGGAGCGCCTGCACCCGGGCGCGCTGTTCAAGTTCTTGGCGTCGCTGGCGGATGCGCCCGAGCACCTCCACCGGGAAATTTTGGTTTTGCTGCTGGATTAGGCGATCCATTTCCTCTGGATTTTCGCGAGCGCTGCGCAGGAAATCCTTCTGGGCTTCGTTGAGCTCGTCCCCCGCCAGGAGTTCTTCGATTCTGGCGTTGTCGCTGAGGAGGGCGTCGGCCTGCTGTTTGAGGATTTGCTGCCGCTGCTCTAGGTTGTTTTTGAAGGCGTCGGAGTCGATTTGCTCCTCCGCTTCGCGCCCTTCCCGAACGATGCGGGCGAGGGTTTCGCGGGCGGTGGCGCGGACATTGAGTAAATGCACGGGGGACAAGATGGCGAAGCTGATCCCCAACAGCAGGGCTAGGGCCAGGGCCGACAGCCGCAGGGGCTTCGATTGGCCGACGCTGTTGGTTTCCCGCTCATACATCCACAGGCCCCAGAACAGCAGGGCGAGCCCTAGGCCGGGGACGATGCCCAGATCGACCACCTGGGCGGTGAAGACCTGAAGGCGGGCGGCGTTCGGGGGCAGCAGAATGGAGGCAAAGACGGCGTAGTTCACGAGGGCCAGGGCGATCGCCGTGATGCCGATGACAATGAGACTCCGGGCGGGTAGAAGGGCTCCGGATCTGGGGGGTTGGCCGGTTTGCATAGGGTCCGATGGGTCTAAAGGTCTCTGGTTTGGGGGGTGGGGGATAGGGGTGGGTGGGGCGATCGCGGCGGCCTGAGAAATTTTACCCCGTTCCCCGAAGGGACCGAATCGCGCCTCGGGCGTTGCAATAGAAGTTATTGCTCGGCCATGATCCGGGGGCGGCTTTCGGGGTAGATGCGGCGGCGGAGAACGGTGGACCGGTCCCTGGCCAGGGGCTACGGGTGGGGCCTAGATCCTAAGTTCCCAGTCCAGTCATAGCCTGTGGGGCCGGGGGGCGGCGAGATGCCCTGGGGAGTCAATGCACCGCAAATCTGGCGAGATCCGGGTCATTTGCCTAGACCTGGGCCGCTGGCGACTAAATTGGGGGAGGTGGATGGCAGTCAAGGGCAGGTGTTGATTGGAATTGCCGATTGCCCACAGCGGGGGATGACCCAGGACTGAGCAGATGACGACGGTATCAAATTTTCAGATCGTGGCGGATCGGGCGGCGTTGATTGAGCGGGCGGCGACCCTGACGGTGGAGGCGATCGCGGCGGCGATCGCCCAACGCGGCCAATGTACCCTGGCCCTGTCCGGTGGCAGCACGCCGCGACCGGTCTATGAACGGCTGGCCGCCGCCGATTTGGATTGGCAAAAGATTTTGATTTTCTGGGGCGATGAGCGCTATGTGCCCCAGGATCACCCCGACAGCAATGCCCGCATGGCCCGGGAAGCGTGGCTCGATCGCGTCCCCATGCCGCCGGACCACATCTACCCGGTGCCGACGGACTCGGGCGATGCGGCCATCGACGCCGCCCGCTATGAGGCCACCGTGCGATCGGCCCTCGGCTGCCCCGAAGGGGTACCCACCCTTGATGTGGTTTTGTTGGGCATGGGCGATGATGGGCATACGGCGTCCCTGTTTCCCGGTACGGCGGTGCTCACGGAACGCCAACGGCTGGTTCAGGCGGGCAGTAAGGATGGCGAGCCGCGCATTACGTTTACCTTTCCGTTGATTAACGGCGCGCGCTGGATCTACTTTTGGGTTGCTGGAGCCAGTAAGCAGGCGGCCCTGGGCCAGATCTTTGCACCGGGGGCCGCAGCGGGCGATCGCCTGACCCAATATCCCGCCAGTGGGGTTCAGCCCACCACCGCCGAGGGGCAACTGCTCTGGCTGCTGGATCGCGCGGCGGCCCAGGGGTTGCCGGAGCACTTGCGTGAGGGCTAGGGGCGGCGGGGCTGGGGGATGACCGGCCCAGGGATAAAACTGGGACATGAAGGATTAGTTTTTAAAGGACTCGAGCGATCGCGTAGGGGCCCACAATGATTTGTCCAAACTGTAATCACACCAATCCCGATGGGGCGGTCCAGTGCGAGGCGTGTCTGGCTCCCCTGCCGACCGCCGATGCGTGCCCCAGTTGCGGTGCGCCGGTGCTCAAGGATGCCAACTTTTGCGGCCAGTGCGGGACTCGGCTGCGGGACGAGGAGGGGTTTGGGGCCATGGCGACCTTTGAGGCGATGCCGGACAATCTGGCGGCGGCGATGGGGCAGCGTCCGGACCCGGCCCTGAAGGGGATGCCGTTGCCGACGATGGCGGTGGAGTTTGGGGCGGCGGATGGGCTCGGGGCAGAGGGCGATCGCGCGGCGGCCCAGGAGCTTGATGGGATGGATCTGGGGGAGGATTTTGAATCGCCGGGGGACCTAGAGGCCCTCGGGGGCATGGCGGCCCTGGCGGATCTGGGGGAGTTGGAGGAGGATGCGGAGGGCGAGGAGGAAGCCCTGGATGCGGGGGATTTGGGGGAATTGTTTGCGGCGGAGGTGCAGCGTCCGCTCAATTCGGCGGCGATCGAGGCGGCGATCCGCAATGATGCCCTGGCGGTGCTAGCGGATGGACCGGCCCTGGGGGGCACCGCGATCGCGCCGCCGGAAGGCCCCACCACCAAAATTCAGCAGCCCACGGCCCGCCTGCTGCACCTGCAAACCGATGGCACCATTGAGCTGCCGCCGAACCTGCTGCTGATCCACATCGGCAAGGCCAATAACCGCGTGCCGCCGGACATTGACCTGTCGGGATTTCCCCATGCGGAGGTGGTGTCGCGCATCCATGCGGATATCCGCTGCGAGGGGGGCACCTACTACCTAGAGGATTCCGGCAGCGCCAATGGCACCTATGTGAACAATATGCCCCTGCCGGTGGGCAATCGCCATCGACTGCGGTCGGGCGATCGCATCTCCCTGGGGAAACATGACCTCGTTTCGTTCCTATTTCAGTTAGACTAGCTTCGCGAGTTGGGCGGGCCGTCCGGCGCGATCGCGCCCTTCCATGGTTCCCTAGCCCAGCGCTTCAGATGGCAGCCCCAAGGGAGAGGAAATGGCATGAGCATCAATGTGGTCAACCTCGTGGGTCGGGCTGGGCAAGACCCGGATGTGCGGTACTTTGAAAACGGCGGCGTCCTCTGCAAGGTGGCGATCGCCATCAATCGCCCGACCAAGGATAAGCAGACGGATTGGTTCAATCTGGAAATTTGGGGCAAAACCGCCGAAGTGGCCGCCAACTATGTTCGCAAGGGGACGCTGGTGGGGGTTCAGGGCAGTCTGAAGATTGATAGCTGGACCGATCGCGCCACCGGAGCCCAGCGCTCTAGCCCCGTGATCCGCGTCGAGCGGTTGGACCTTCTGGGTAGCCGTAAGGACAACGAGGCCGCCGCCGGGGCCAATTACGGCAACAACTACGACGAATTTTAGTCAGCCTTCAAACAAGCCCACGGATCCCGAGAAGAATCAAGGCTCTGATTCATCCACCCGTTCAGAGCAAGGGGCTGAGAGCCCATCATCAATCGATCAGCCGTAGGGGCGGGGTTTCCCCGCCCGCCCCCGCCTGCCACCGCCCGCCGCCCGCCGTCACCCCGTTCCCGCGATCTCTGATATTCCTAAGGTTGAACGGGTTTGGCATGATCCGCTCGGGCCAGGGTTGAGAGACCCAACCCCCACGGCAACGGCATTGGTGACAGGCCCGAGGACTTGGACCCTTGTTTCAGGAACCGGGGCGTGGTTTGATGACACGTTCTAGGGCTATTGATCGCCCCCATTGCTCCCGCCCTCCCGATTCATTCCGTCAGATTATTTCGTCAGATTTTTTCCTTGCCCCATGAAAGACGCGATCGCCCGTTTAGCTGCTGCCTTCGACACGGCCCTGGTGGCCACCTTTGGGGAGGCGTGGGCGGGGACGGATCCCCTCTTGGCGGCGACGAATAACCCGAAATTTGGCGATTACCAGGCCAATGCGGCCCTGTCGCTGGCGAAGGGTCTGGGCAAACCACCCCGGGCGATCGCGGAGGCGCTGGCGGGGGCGATCGCGCCGACGGTGGCGGATTTTTGTGAGACTCCCACGGTGGCGGGGCCGGGGTTTATTAATTTCACCCTCAAGGCCGATTATCTGGTGGCCCAACTGCGGACCATGCGGGCCAGCGATCGCCTAGGGGTTGCCCCCAGCGCCAAGCCCCAGCGGACGATTGTCGATTTTTCGAGCCCCAATATCGCCAAGGAAATGCATGTGGGGCACCTGCGCTCCACGATCATCGGCGACGCGATCGCGCGAATCCTCGAATTCCTGGGCCACGATGTCCTGCGGCTCAACCACGTGGGGGATTGGGGCACCCAGTTCGGGATGCTCATCGCCCATTTACAGGACACCTGCCCGGAGGCGCTCACCACGGCGGATGCCCTAGATATCGGCGATTTGGTGACGTTCTATCAGCAGGCCAAGCGGCGGTTTGATGAGGACGAGGCGTTCAAGGCGCGATCGCGCGAGGGGGTGGTGGGCCTCCAGGGGGGCGACCCGGATAGCCGCCGCGCCTGGGAATTGTTGTGTGAGCAATCCCGGCGGGAATTTCAGAAGATTTATGATCGCCTGGGCGTCACCCTCACGGAGCGGGGAGAATCTTTTTATAATCCCCTGCTGGCGGATACGGTGGAGGCGATCGCGGCGTCCGGCCTGCTGGTGGAGGATCAGGGGGCGCGCTGCGTCTTCCTCGAAGGGTTTCAGAATAAGGACGGCAACCCCCTGCCCCTGATCGTCCAGAAGTCCGACGGCGGCTACAACTATGCCACCACGGATCTGGCGGCCCTGCGCTACCGCATTGGCGAAGACCGGGCCGAGCGCATCATTTATGTGACCGATGCGGGGCAGGCGAACCACTTTACGCAAGTGTTCCAGGTGGCCCAGCGGGCGGGTCTGGTGCCGCCGACGGTGGAGCTGGTCCATGTGCCCTTTGGTCTGGTGCAGGGGGAGGATGGCAAAAAGCTGAAGACGCGATCGGGGGATACGCCCAAATTGCGGGACTTACTGGATGAGGCGGTGGCGCGATCGCGGGCGTCCCTAGAGCAGCGGCTGGCGGACGAGGGCCGCGAAGAACCGGCGGATTTCATTGACACCGTGGCGACAACCGTGGGCATCGCCGCCGTCAAGTATGCGGATCTGAGCCAAAATCGCACCAGTAGCTATATTTTTAGCTACGACAAAATGCTGTCCCTCCAGGGCAATACGGCCCCCTATTTGCTCTATGCCTATGTGCGGATCCAGAGCATTAGCCGCAAGGGATCAATTGATTTTGCCGCTGAGGCGCTTGAGAATTTGCCGATCGCCCTAGGGGATCCCCTCGAACTGGCCCTAGCGAAGCATCTCTTAAAATTGGATGAGATTCTAGAGACGATCGCGGAGGAATTGCTGCCCAATCGCCTCTGCGAATATCTCTTTGATCTGAGCAAGAAATTCAATCAATTCTACGATCGCTGCCCCGTGCTTCAGGCGGAGGAACCGGCGCGATCGTCCCGGCTGCTGCTGTGCGATCTGACGGCCCGCACCCTGAAGCTGGGATTGAATCTGCTGGGCTTGACGACCCTAGATCGAATGTAAACACGGTTGCCGAAGGGGGATTGCTTGGGGGCGCGATCGCGGTTTCTGCGCCCCCCAATCCACCAATCAAGCGACGACGACTTGAAAGGGGGCGATGCGTTCGCGGTGGCCACATCCCGATGAAATTCAGCGGTTGCGAACGCCCCCCAGTGACCATCAATTGAGTGTTCGAGTTTGATCAGATTAGCTAATAGAAATTCCCTGAACCGAACCGGAGCCATTGTCGCCGTTGCGTTCCTCGGGGAAGGTTTCGTAAAACTCGTCCATCAAATCATCGATTTCTTCGATCGCTTGGTTCACATCCAGCCGTAGGGAACCGGTTTCCGGCTTTTCCAGTAGTTCGAGTAACCAGGGGCGCTTCGCCGCGATCGCCCGAACGCCGTCCTTGAGTCCCTGCACGTCCATCGGTTGTCTCCTGTCAGCACTTAGCGGTGGCCATTGGCCCCTACGCTCCCGTTGAGCGCAGCAGCGTAACCAATTGTAAACTCTAGTTAAGGAAACCCACCGATTCGCCCGCGCGGCCCTTCCGACTAGTCCCTGGGGCTGGGGGCGTGGGCGAGGGATCCGGCCCAGGTAGACACCCAGTTAAACGTTGAAGGAATACGCCATGCTTGGAAAATTGCGCCTCTCGATTCTATTGCTTGTGGTGGGGGCGATCCTGACGGTGGTTGGGTTTGGGGCCTATGCGGTGGGCAATTCCACCTTGAATTTGGTGGGCTTTTTCTATGGCATTCCGGTGCTGCTGGGGGGGGCGGCCCTCAAGGCGGCGGAACTGAAGCCGGTGCCCTTCAAAACGCCGCCTACGCCGGAGGTGGTGGCCCTGCGCCAAACCCAGGCTACGGCCACCCTCAACCAAATCCGCAAGGATGTGACCCGCTACCGCTATGGCCAGGAGGCCCATTTGGATGTGGCCCTGGAGCGGCTGGGCCTGTCACCGACGGATGAGCAGCGGCCGGTGCTGGCGGCGATCGCGGAGGAGGCGATCGCGGGGGCCTATGCCCTGGTGCTGGAGTTTGAGTCGCCGTTCATCCCCTTTGAGACCTGGCAGGGGAAGCGGGATAAGTTCGAGCGGTTTTTTGGCCCCCAGGTGTGTGCGGCGGTTGAAGATCTCGGGGACGATCGCGTGGCCCTGACCCTGACGGTGCAGACGGCGGCGGCGGCGGCGACGACCCCAACGGCGGCCTAGGGCAATGGACGGGGCGTTTGGGGGGCGGCGGTTTGGCCCAAATCCCTAGCCAGCAGGGCGATCGCAATGAAGGTCACCTGCCCCCAGCGCCCGAGGTTGGCGTCACTGCCCAAAACGTTGGCGGCGATCGCGGGGATGCCCAGCAGGAGATTGGTGGCGGCGAAACCGCCGAAGTAGAGGCCAATGGCAAATCCTTCGCGGCCCAGGGGGACGGCCCCCAACAGGAGGGGAATGGCTCCGTTGAAGAGGGTGCTCCAGCCGACGATGGCCAAAATCAGCAGGACGATGCCGCCGTAGGGACTGGCGAGGATGGCAAAAAATGGCCACAGCATGGCGAGGGCGATCGCGGCTCGCATGAGGGTGCGCCCCAACCCCCACAGGGCGGCGACGGCCCCGGCGGGTACGGCCAGGAAGGCCACCGCAATCCCGGCCCCAAAGGGGATCAGGGCACCGTCGAGGTCAGGAAACCAGCGATCGCCAGCGGCCCCCAGGGTGGCGAACCACAGCCGCAGGGCCATCGCCACGGCCATGCCCAGGACAACAATGGTTAGGTGGGGCAACCGCGATCGCGGGGGGGACAGGTCCGGCCCGCTGGGCTGGAGAGGCTCGTCCCAGCCGTCCCCCACGGATGCCGGTAGGTCTGGCGGTGGATCTGGGGAGTCCGCCGGTTTTGCGTTGTCGGTGGAAGTTGCTTCGATCGCGAGGGTATTGGCGGGCCGCGCGATCGCCATCAACCCCGCCGCCGCCACCAGCAGAGCCGAACTGCCCCCCAGGGCCACCGCCGCCCCCAAGCTCGCCAGCCACCCCTGCAATGGCCCCGCGATCGCCCCCACCAGGGCCAGGGCAAAGGTCAGCAGACCCATGGCCTGGGGCAGTTGCGACGCAAGGGCATAGTTCCGCAGCAGGGCGATCGCGGGACTGCGGAAGGCGGCCATGGCCACGGCCCACCCCAACAGCACCGCCACCAGCAGGATCGCCACCCCCGGCCCCACCGTCGCCAGCAACGGTAGTCCCATCAACAGCACCGCCGCCACCGCCACGGCGATCGCCACCAGGGGAAATCGACGTTCCAGCCGCCGCCAGTCGCGATCGCTCCACCAGCCCGCCAGGGGTTCAAGGGCCACCGCCAACCCCGTTTCCAGCAGCAGCACCGACGGCCCCCAGCCCGCCAGCCCCACGGACGCCAGCAACTCCGGCAGATAGAGCCGATAGGTCACCCAGGCACAGGCGATCGCCCCCTGGAGGGCCGCCAGGGCAATGACATTCGCCCACAATACCGTCCGCACGACCGCCCGCTGGACCGCCATCGCGCCTTCGCCCCCATCGTCACAACATTCTGGTTCTAACTGAGGTTGTAACCGATCGCGATCGCGGTTCTGGGGCAATCTTTCCGGGGGCTCCGCTGGGTTTCAGGTTTGGTCGCGATCATTGGTGTGGCGCACCGCCGCGATCGCGGCCTACTGACTCCCAGTTCTGGCACCATCAATGGGACTTCAATCATCGCCGCGCCCTTGGATTTTGGATCTTAAAATCTTGGATTTTGAACCTAGGAAAGCTATGGCCCGCCGCCTACGAAAAAACATCATCAGGCTAATTCCGGACATGGCTGAGGATCTGATTGGCGGTGACCGATTTACGATGGGGGTTACGGTTAATGATGATCGTCTTAGAAGGAAAGTTATCCCGCGATCGCCTTGATCCTGGGGAGGATTTCTAGGGCTGGGCCGGGTCCGGGGCGCAGGCTTTTTGCAGTTCACTGAGGACGGTGGTTTCCTCATTTTGAAGCTGTTCGAGGGATTGCACCGCTACTTCGGCGAGGTTGCGATCCTGCTGCTCGACGGCGGTGAGAAATTCGCGGATGGCTTGGCTGGTGTTGCCGTAGAGGGTGCTCAGTTGCGATCGCGCCTCGGTCAGGGGTTCCTCCGACAGGCGCAGGGTTTCGAGGGCTTCAACGGCCTCATCAAACCCCGTGGCGGCGGCCCTCAGGGCGTCTTCTTGGCCCGAGGCGGCGGGGGCGGCGCTGTTATGAACCCCCTGGGCGATCGCCAGGGTCTGGGCACATTGATCGGCTTTGCTGGGGGCGCAGGCACTGAGGAGTAGGGCCACCAGGGGCAGGGGATACAGCTTTTTTTTAAGGGGATTTTTCATGGGGCGATTATTAATTTTTTGGCGTGATTGCTGGCGTTAATTGCTCGGTGATCCGTTGCGGGCACAGCGATCGCGATCGCGGTCCAGCAGGGTTTGCAGTTGGGGTGAAATGCCCAGTTGCGCATTGACGAGGAGCCGATCAAATTCCCGGCGATAGTGGGCGGCCACGGTGGGATTTTCGATGATGAGGAGGGTTTCATCATTTTGCTGATCGGCGGCGGCGGACCAGTTGTGGGAACCGACGATGACCGTGCGATCGTCCATGAGGCCAAATTTATGGTGCAGCAAATCCCCCATGGGCAGCGTGGGCACCCCCACGGCGGCGGCGGGGCTGGCCCAGGGGCGGTTACCGGGCTCTAGCTGGCAGTTGCGGTTGGGGCGCGCTGTCCCCAGCAGGTCTAGCCCCTCACTGTAGTCCCGATGGACAAAGCTGCGATCAATTAAGGCCCGCACCTGGACCCCAGCGGCGGCGCGATCGCCCAGCACGTCAGCAAGGCGCTGCTCGGAAAAGACAAAGAGGGCCAGATCGACGGAGCGCTGGGCCTGGGCAAGGGTGGCCGCGATCGCCCCATTGGTGCTGCTTTCCCAGGGGCGTTTGGGGGAGGTGGGCGAAAATTTCACCGCGATCGTCCCCTGGCCGACGGGGAAGGTTTGGGTGGGGCGGGGCGGTTTTTGCAGCCCAAAGCGGCTGTCGGGCTGGCCGCCGGGACCGTCCCCCCACATCAGGTCAAACTCCTGCCGGAAGCTCGCCGCGATCGCCCCGCTCTCGATCTGCACCAGACTGTTGGGATTGCCCCGCGAGTCGGGCCGACCCAAATCCCCGTGGATGTCGCTGGTGGTGAAATTGGCTGAAGTGACTAGGGTGAGACGGCCATCCACCAGAATAAATTTATGGTGCATCAGGCCGCTCCCCTTGGAGCCGTCGGCCCGGTCATCGAGCCAGGGAATCCCCGCCTCCGTCAGCATCACCAGGGTGTCGCGCGATCGCACCTCCGCCGCCGACACCTGCCCATCCCCATCCGCATCCCCGAGCCGCCGATAGTCCTCAATGCGCCCGCGATCGCGCTCCGGCAGGGCCGCCAACTCCCCATCGCCATAGCTACTCCAGGGGCGGGCATAGTCATTTTCGAGGATCACCCGCACCCGCACCCCCGCCCGCTGCCGTTCGATCAGGGCCGCCGCGATCGCCGGAAGCCGCAACTCCTGCACCGCCACGTCAATGCTTGTTTTCGCCTGGGCGATCGCGGCCAACATCACCGCCTCCAGATCATCACCGGGCCGCTCGATGCGCCGGTAGCGATCGCCATAGCGACCCGATCGCGCTTGATTAAACCACACCTGCACCTGCGGATCCTGGGGCAGCGGGGGCAGAACCTCATCCGCCTCCGCCGTCAGGGCAGGGCCAGCCGCCGGGGGCAGGGCACCCCCCGAGGACCAACGCACCGCCAGGGGCCGCGCCACCAACCAGCCCCCCAGCGCCGCCACCCCCAGGGCGATCGCCCAACCCCATCGACCCATGGCCCCCTGCCCCCAACCGGCGCGATCGCGTCCGACCGCCTAGCTAGCGGCCTTCACGCACTCCTCCACCAGGGCCGCCACCTTATCCGCCTCCTGCCAACCCAGGATTTCCGTCACCTTCTTCTCCAGGTTCTTGTAGCTGCGGAAAAATTCAGCGATTTCATCCAACCGGTGCGGGGCCACATCCGCCAGGGACTTCACCCCCGCGTAGCGCGGATCGGCGGCGGGCACGCACAGGATCTTCTCGTCGCGATCGCCCCCATCAATCATCTCCAAAAAGCCAATGGGCCGCGCCGCAATCACACAGCCCGGAAACGTGGGCTCATCCATGATCACCATGCCATCGAGGGGATCCCCATCGTCCGCCAAGGTGTTGGGGATAAAGCCATAGTCAAAGGGGTAGCGCACGGACGAAAACAGGACGCGATCGAGGGCAAACGCCTGCATGTCCTTATCGAACTCATATTTGTTCTTGCTACCGCCGGGGATTTCCACCAGCACATTGACCAGACCGGGCTTCGGTTGGGCGGGAATCAGCGCTAAGTCCATAGGTTCGTCGCAACAATTGCTTAAAGGTGCTTAAAGGATCCGTCAACGGTTGAGGCCCTGGGGGAGTTGCCGCGATCGCGCCCCGACCACCGCGCCCAACCCAGCGATCGCCAAGGCCGAATTCGACGGCCCGATCCCTTGGGTTAGCCCCCCAGTCTGCGCCCTACATAATCGCACTAAATGTCGCATCCTGTAAGCGCCGGGGTCTCGTCCCCCACGGCCCCCGCCCCCGCCACAACCGTTGCGGGCCAGGGCTATCGGCGACCATTCAACTCCACCGTTCCCGGCAGCGGCGGCCCCCCCGGCAGCGTGGCCGAAAAGGACACCACCGCCGCCGCAGGCAGCACCAGGGTCAGCAGCGCAATGGAAGAACCAATCAATTGGGCAAAGGCGGACGGGGGAACTTGCCCCCCGCCAGGGTGAGGATCTACATCCGCGTCCGGGGCAGGGGATCGGTCTATGGGGCCAGCGCCATCCATGGGAAAAACACTCTAACGATTCAGCCTAAAGACTCAGCCTAGCGAACGATGGGCTCCCCGAGGCCGGGGGCAAACCGCGATCGCGGCGCAATCGAACCCTAGGCCAGCAAGTGAGGGGATCAAATCCGGATATTTCCTCCCCATTATCCTAACCATTTTGGCCGGATCCACCGTCAAGGTCGCCACATTCCTAGGGCCTTCCTTGTCAAACCGCGATCGCCCCGGCCCCCGCTCTACTTCGTCGTCATCGTAAACGCCCCATCCCACTCCTCCGACGGCGGCGTCGTCAAATAATGCTGACAGCGGCTCAACTGGAGAGATGCCGCCTTATCCCCATGGTCAATCTCCATCACCCGCGCAAATTCCCCCATCGCCAGGGCAAACTGCCGATTGAGGTAATACTTACGCCCCTCCGCATAATGGCCCAGGATCTCAATCTTGGAATCCGCGATCGGGCGGGCCAAATCCCCCTCGCGGATGCCCACCACCTCATAGACCGACACGGGGCGATTCTTACCCTTCACCTTAATGAAATCTAGCTCCCGTGCCCAAAGCTTCTCGGGGCCGCATTTTAGGTAAGTGCTCTCACTAATCAAAATGTCGCAGCCATACTGTTTAGTTGCCCCCTCCAGCCGGGAGCCGAGGTTCACCCCATCGCCGATCGCGGTGAACTCCATCCGCCGACTCGAGCCAATGTTGCCGCTGATCACCTCATCGGAATGGAGGCCAATGCCAATGCTGATGGGGCTCTTATCCATGGAAATGCGGCGATTATTAAAGTCCACCAGCCGATGGCGCATATCCACCGCCGTTTGCACCGCCATCCAGGCGTGGTCCTCCAGGGGCAGCGGCGAGCCAAACACCGCCATGATCGCATCGCCGATGTACTTATCCAGGGTGCCCTTGTGCTTGAAGACCGCATCCACCATGGATTCGAAGTACTCGTTGAGCATGGCCACCACCTCTTCGGCGGTCATGGATTCCGTCAGGGTGGTGTAGCTGCGGATGTCCGAGAACAGGACCGATACTTCCTTGCGATCGCCCCCCATCTTGGTTTCGCCGCTGGCCAGAAGCTGCTCGGCGAGCTCCTGGGTCATGTAGCGATACATGGTGCTCTTGAGGCGTTTTTCGTCGCTGATGTCCTCCATGACAATCAACGCGCCGCGCACCTGGGTGGGATCCGTCGCATCCGCGATCGAGTTCAGGGACAGGTTGACGCTATGTTCCGTTTCCGGCTCCGGCTCGGGCTCCGGTTCCGGCGCGGGGGGCGGGGCCTCGGCCCATAGGTCATCGAGATCCCCTGGGGCCGCCGCTGGCGGGGCCGCCGCTGGTGCGGAAGCGGTCGCCGGGGCGGAGGTGGCCTTAGCCGCGCCAGAGCCCCCCAGGAGGGACGGCAGCAGGGTTTGGTCGGGATAGTATTGCTGGCGGTTGCGCTCATCGCCGGACAGGGCCGCCCCGAGCCATTGGGAAAAGCGATTTTCCGCCTGGGATTCTTCCTTGTCCTTGATCCGCAGGGTCTCGGCGATCATCAACCCTTCGATCACATCCTCCGGCGCGAGGCCCAGCAGTTCCTTAGCCCGTTCATTGGCGGCAATGATCCGCCCGTTACGATCGGTGGAAATGACCCCATCGGAGAGCGATCGCAGGATATCCTTCTGCATTTGCTCCTGCTGCTTCACCTCCGCGAAGAGCTTGGCATTTTGCAGGGCCACCCCCGCCTGAATATTAAAGGTCTCCATGAAGTCCTGATCGCCCCGGTTGAAGCTGGCCTTCCAGCATTCCGGCGCGTGGGGCCAATCGTTGGGATCATAGGCCCCGTAATCCCCCTGGCGCTTTTTGTTGATGAGCTGGGTCACGCCGATCAAGGCCCCGTCGGAGTTGAACACGGGCATACACAACATGCTGCACGTGCGGTAGCCGCTCTTGCGATCGGTTTCCTGGGAGGTTTCCGAATCCGGGTGGTCGTACAGGTCAAAGGGGATCAGCAGGGGCTGCCGCGATCGCGCCACCTGGGCCGCAAAGGACGTGCCATCGACGGGGATGCGGTATTCCATGAGCTGCCCCTGGATGGGGATTTTGGTCCACAGCTCCTCCTTCACGTCATCGAGCAGCCATAGGGTGCTGCGATCGGCCTGCATCAATTCCTTCGCCTGGTTCATCACGTTGGCGAGGGTTTCCTCCAGGTCGAGGCTGCTCTTGCTGAGGGCTTCGGTGGCCTTCATCAGGGCGGTGGCGGCCCGCTGGCGCTGGACGGCGGCGTAGAAGGCTTTGGAGGATTCGAGGATCAGGCGAATCGAGGGGGCAAATTCCAGGAAAACCTGTTCATCGTCTTCGGTGAACCCTGCCAGGTCGATTTTGTCGTCGAGGGCCAGGTCGGCGCGATCAATCAGATCCCGCTTGAGTTTGTTGATCAGTTGCACCACGGCCACGAGATCCCCGTGCTCATTGAGCAGGGGCATCACCAGCATGGTGTAGGTGCGGTAGTGGTTTTGCTGGTCGAATTTTTTGGCGGCGGCCGATCGCGGATCGTCGTAGAAATCGTAGGGAATATTGACGGCGCGGCGGAAGGTGGCCACCTCCCCGGCGATGCCGACGGTGGCGGGGAAGCGCAGTTCCGGGGCTCCCTTGGCCACCTTGGACCAGAGTTCGTTGCGCTCTTCGTCGAGCAGATAGATGGTGGTGCGATCGGCGCTGAGCAGTTCGCCCGTCTTGAGGCTGATGGACTCGAGCATTTCCTCAAGGACCGCCTCAAAGCCCCCCTGGCTGTCGTCGAGGACATCCAGCATCGAGAGGGTTTGGTTGACGACGCCGAGTTTGGCCTCAACGCCGGAGACCACCTGTTTGAAGGTGTCGCGCTTGAGGGGGGCCAGGAGGGACTTAAAACTTCCCTTGCGGGCGACGACGAGGCCACCGCCCAGGGAGGAGTCCGATTGGTTGGGGCTGGGGCTCGGGGCTGGGGTTGGGGCGGGGCTGCTGGGGCTGCCGCTGGGGTTGATATCGACGGTTACGGCGTCGCGATCGCGGGGTTTTACGTTGTGGATTGAGGGTTCATGGGCCGTCGCCTCGCGGGTGGGTGTCTCAGCAGACACGTCTACGACGGTAGCTTCCAAGACGGGACCGGGCGTGGGGGGTTGTTTGGAAGACGGTGAGGTCATAGATGCGGGGGGTGGACGAAGGACGAGGTCGTGGGGGCCGTGCCTAACGCCCTGCGTCCAGAGGACAGGACGTACACGCCCTAGTTTATTGGTGACGTTTGGCTTCCCACAAGGCGATCGCGCGATCGCGGGGCGGTGGGACTAGGGCAAGTGAAGGGGGCGAGGGGTTGAATTTTTGTCTCAATCTTAGGATGAATTCCGGGAATTTTCCCGGAGGGGCTGGGGGGAGGGGTCGGGGGGAGGATCCGGAGCGGAGCCGCTGGGAGTTTAGTATGGGCGCAAAGGGAAATTGGCTGTGTGATGGGTTTTACGATCGCCGGGGACGGTTTTGCCCCTGGGGCACCGTGCCGGGGCGTCCGGATCCAGGCCATGGATGTTGAGAGGATGCCTAGAATTCTAGCCTGCTCCCCTGGGGTGGATCGGGGCGGTCCCTAGGGGGTGGGTTGCCGGAGGCTGGCGGCGCGATCGAGGAGGGAGTCGGCAAAGGCGCTGGCGGCGGCGAGGGTGTGGGCTTCGTCGGTGCGATCGCCTAGGGCACCGCTGGCGAGTTGGGCCAGTTCGATGCGGCGGCGATCGGGATCGAGCATGGTCAGACGCACGACGGTGCGGACGCTTGGGCTGGGGTCTGCACCGGGCGGCGGGGGTTGATCGGGGGCGGGATCGGCGGCGGGATCGGGGGTTTGGATGGTGCGTTTATCGACGCGGTAGTGGCGATCGGCCATGGCGGCGACGATGGGCTGGTGGGTGACGCACAGCACCTGGTGATGCTGGGCTAGTTGGTGCAGTTGTTGGGCGATCGCCTGGGCGACGCGGCCCGAGACGCCGGCATCAATTTCATCAAAAATCAAGGTTTCCACCGGATCCACCTGGCTGAAGCAGGTTTTGAGGGCCAGGAGAAAGCGGCTCATTTCTCCCCCGGAGGCGGTGTCCTGGAGGGGTTGGAGGGGTTCGCCCGGATTGGGGCTGAAGCAGTAGATGATGCGATCGCGGCCCTGGGGGGTGGGGGCGATGTCCTCGAAGGACACCTGGAATTGCACCTGGTCCATGCCTAGGGGGGCGATCGCGGCGGTGAGGCGGGCTTCGAGGGTGTGGGCGGCGGTTTGGCGCAGGCTGCGGAGGCGATCGCAGGCGGTTTCGAGGGCTTGACGGGTGCGATCGCGCTCCTGTTCTAATTTTTCTAGGGTGGAATTTTGGCCGTCATTGTCCCCCAGCAGATTTTCCAGTTCCCGCTGGCGGGCGATCGCATCGGCCAGGTCGGGGCCATATTTCCGGCAGATGGTTTTTAGGGTGGCGAGGCGATCGTTGACGGTTTCGAGGCGCTGGGGATCCCCTTCGAGGTCCGTGCCGTAGCGGTGGATGTCCTGGCCCGCCGCCACCACCTGGGCCAGGGCGCTGCTGACCATTTCGAGGGTGCCCGCGAGGCGATCGTCGTAGGGCAACATTTGCGAAAGGACCGCTTCCGCCTTGCCCAGCAGGTCGGCGCAGGCGCGATCGTCCCCCTCGCCGCCATAGAGCAGTTGATACACCTGGTAGCTGTGCTGTTGCAGTTCGACGGCGTGGCTGAGGCGATCGCGCTCCTGGGTCAGTTGAATCAGTTCCTGGGGATCGTCCAACTGGGCAGTTCGCAGTTCGGTCAATTGAAAGGCTAAAAATTCCCGCTGTTCCTTCTGGGAGGCGATCGCGGTGCGGTGTTGATCGAGGGCCTGCTGGGCGGCGCGGGCGGCGGCGTGGGCGGTGGCGACGGTTTGGCGCGCCTTGAGGAGTTTTGGGCCGCCGTAGTCATCGAGCCAATCCCGCTGGCAGTTGCCATCCATCAGGGCCGCCGTTTGCCCCTGGGCGGCGATTTCCACTAGGCGATCGCGCAGGCGCAGGACCGTTGCCTTGGGGGTGATGCGGCCATTGACCCGCAGGCGGCTACGGACCGTGGGGCGACCCTTGGGGCTTTTGGGCTCCGTCAGGGTCAGATCCACCGCGCAGGTGAGGCGATCGCCCGCCACCGCAATTCCCAGTTCATCATTGAGCCACTGGCGCAATTCAGCAGACAGGGCAAATTCCGCCGCGATCGCCGCCGCTGTCGCCCCACTGCGGATACTGCGAACCGTCGTGCGGCCCCCAAGCACCGCATCAATAGCATCGAGCAGAATCGACTTGCCCGCCCCCGTCTCCCCCGTCAGCACATGGAGCCCCCGGCCAAACTCCACCGTCAGGGCATCAATCAGGGCAAAATTTTCAATCTTGAGGGACAGCAGCATAGGGCCAACGGGGAATGCGCGGAACCAGAACCAGTCAGCGGCCCCCGCAAACCGTTCTAGTCTATCGGGGTGCGCCCCTTCGCAAACGTCGCCGCCGCACGGAAGGGGGAAACGGGGATTGTTACAATAGTTTTCAATCCAAGGTTTGCATACCTTGACGCCCATCCCCCGTTTTCCGATTCGAGCCCCAACCGCGAGCGTTTGCGCCAGCCCCATGAGCGTTTCTCCCCAGCCCTTGACCGCCGCCGCCGTCCGTGAAGTCGGAGCCAACAGCAGTCCGCGATCGCGCGATCGCGCCCCCCACTACGACCCGGCCACCATCGAAGCCTACTATCGCCGTCGGCCCTTCGCTGCCATTGGCCGCGCGATCGCGGTGCTGACCCCCTGCCTGTGGTTTGCCCTCCAGGTGTGGCTCGATCAAAAATTTGGGCGCATCAAAGCCAACGAAAGCCGCCGCGCCCAAAGCCTGCGGGAACTGCTCACCACCCTTGGCCCCGCCTTCATCAAAATCGGCCAAGCCCTCTCCACCCGCCCCGACCTCGTTTCGCCGGTCTACCTGGAAGAACTCACCCACCTTCAGGACCAACTGCCCCCCTTCCCCAACGAAATCGCCTACCGCTTCATCGAAGAGGAACTCGGCGCACACCCCAGCGCCCTCTATGCGGAACTGAGCCCCAGCCCCCTCGCCGCCGCCTCCCTCGGGCAGGTCTATAAGGGCAAGCTCAAAAGCGGCGAAACCGTGGCCGTGAAGGTGCAGCGCCCCGGTCTGACGGCCCAGATCGCCCTAGATATTTACCTGCTGCGGCAAATCGCCAAGTGGGCCAAGGCCAATATCCGCCGCCTGCGCAGCGATCTGGTGGCGATTACGGACGAGTTCGCCGCCCGCATTTTCGAGGAGATGGACTACACCCAGGAAGGCGAAAACGCCGAGCGCTTCCGGGATCTGTACGGCCATCTGCCGGAAATTTATGTCCCGTCGATCTATTGGGAATTCACGGGCCGCCGCGTTCTGACGATGGAATGGATTGACGGCACCAAGCTCACCAATCTGGAGGCGATCGCGCGGCAGGGCATCGACGCGGGCCATCTGGTGGAAGTGGGGGTGCAGTGCTCCCTGCGGCAGTTGCTCGAACATGGGTTTTTCCATGCGGATCCGCACCCCGGCAACCTGCTGGCGACCCCCGCTGGAAAATTGGCCTACCTGGACTTCGGCATGATGAGCCAGGTGAAGCCCCAGCAGCGCTATGGCCTCATCGAGGCGGTGGTCCACATGGTCAACCGCGACTTTAGTAATTTGGCGAAGGATTACGTCAAGCTGGAGTTTTTGACGGAAGACACGGACCTGGTGCCCATTTCCGCCGCGTTGGGGGAAGTGTTTGGCAATGCCTTGGGGGCCAGCGTGGCGGAGCTGAATTTTAAGAGCATTACCGATCAGCTTTCGGAGGTGATGTATGAATATCCCTTCCGGGTGCCGGCCTACTATGCCCTGATCATTCGGTCGTTGGTGACGCTGGAGGGCATTGCGATCGGGGTGGATCCAGACTTTAAGGTGCTCAGTAAAGCCTATCCCTACATTGCCAAGCGACTGCTGACGGATCCGTCGCCGGAGCTGCGGGCGTCGTTGCAGGATTTGCTGTTCCGCGATGGGCAGTTCCGCTGGAATCGCCTGGAAAATCTCCTGCGCAATGCCAAGGACAGCAGTGATTACGATTTGAATGAGGGGCTCGATCGCGCCCTGGAGTTCCTGTTTTCCGATCGCGGGGAGTTCATCCGCGAACAGATTGTGGTGCGGCTGGTGGAGGCCATTGAACAGTCGGGCCAGGGGGCGGTGCGATCGTTTGTGCAAACCTGGGGGCCGCGTTTGGGCTGGTCGGCTCCGGGGGCGGCGCGATCGCCCGATGGGGAAAATGACGCCCTCCAGCGGCTCCAAAATATCTGGGGTTTGTTGCAGGAGACGCCGGGATTTGATCGGATGAAGTTTGCCCAAATGCTGGCGAAGCTGCTGGTGCGGCCCGAAACCCAGCAGATGGGGCAGCAGATTGCCGGGGAATTGGCCCAGCGGGCGATCGCGCGGTTCGTGCGGGATGTGCTGCTGCGGGACAATCCGGAGGCGATCGCGGCGGGGCGACCCAGACCGGTGGGCTATCCGGGGCGATCGCTGCCCCCGGCGGCCCTGGGGATGGGAGGATCCTCAACCCCCTGGCCCTAGGAGGATCGTAGGGGTGAATTGGGGGGGCGTTCGGCCACCGGCCGGGGACAGGGCGTAAAATTTTTTCGGAGACCTCGCCCTGCCCACCCGTTGAGATAAGAGACATAACAGTTCATGATCTATCCCCCTATCACCCCCCAAAATCTTCCAATCCTGCGCCGTTTTTCTGGCCCCTCGACCTTCGCCCATCCCTGGCGCGCGATCGCGGGGATCCTCATCACCCTCGTCGCCACGATTGGCACCTGGCTGGGCAGCGCCGCCCCCGCGATCGCCACGGGCGTGTATGAAATGCCCCCCCTAGAGGCCGACACCCTGGTGATCGACGAGGCCAAACTCTTTAGCCGCATCAACAAGGGCAACCTGGAACGGGGCCTGCGGGACATCGCCGACGACACGGGCGTCACCGTGCGGTTCGTCACCTTCCGGCGGCTGGACTACGGCGAAACCATCGACAGCTTCAACGACGAACTCTTTGAAACCTGGTACCCGGACGCCGAAACCCAGGCCAACCAAATCCTGATGTCCCTGGATGTGGTCACCAACAATTCCGCCATCCGCGTGGGGTCCGAGGTGAACGATCGCCTGCCCGCCGCGATCGCCACCAGCATCGCCCAGGAAACCCTGCAAGTGCCCATCCGCGACGGCAACTATAACGAAGCCTTTCTAGATGCCAAGGATCGCCTCGCCGCCGTCCTCAGCGGCCAAGAGGATCCCGGTCCGCCCGTGGTGGAAAGCAAAATTTCCGTAGAAAGCACCTATAAAAAAGCCGAAGAGACCGATCGCGGCGGCGCAACCATCATCGTCGTCGTCCTGCTGATCCTGGCGACGGCCATCCCCATGGTTACCTACTACGCCTACCAGCGTTAGGCCCGTCGGCCCCGTGGGGCCACACCCGTCCGGCGAGGGAGATCCCATCCCTCGTTTTTTTTGCCCCATGGTCCGCCCCAGAACGGGCCTAGGGCTTCCCGAACGGAACTTTTTGGGGGGTGATACGGTGGCAAGGAGAGGGGCCGGGGCGATCGCACCCCACCCCAGCCCCCCTGCCCCGTCCCTCCGCCCCCTCGACCCGCACCCCGGTTTCGGTCCTACCCTATGGCCTTCCCTAACCCGTTCTTCACATCGTCCGGTACCCGGCGATCGGTGCGGTTGCGCTGGTTTTTGGTCATTCCCTTTGTCCTCCAGATTTTTGGGGCGGTGGCGGCCACGGGGGCCTTGTCCCTCCGCAACGGCCGCAGCGCCGTCACTGAACTGGGCACCAAACTCAGCCAATCCCTGGCGGAGCGGATCGAAGAGCAGGTGCAGGATTATTTCAAAACGGCCCAGTTGATGCTGCACAATTCCGCCGTGGCGATCCAGCAGGGGGGGCTCGATCCCAATGATTTTCAGCGGCTTCAGCCGTTCCTCTGGGAGCAGGCGGCCCTGTCGCCGGTGGTCAAAACCCTCTATTTCGTGAATCCGGCGGGGTATTTGCTCCAGGTGGAACGCCAGGGGGTGCCATCCATTTCGGTGCGGACGGCGGCGACGGCTCCCAATTGGGAGGTGTATCAGGCGAATGAGACGGGTGATCGCGGGCCGTTGCTGCGGCGGGAACCCTTTGACCCGCGCGATCGCCCCTGGTACCAAACCACGATCACCCAGGGGGAACTCACCTGGTCATCGGTGTATGTGTTTGCCAATCCGACGGTGCCCGGTATCACCGGCGCGCGGCCCCTTTACGATCGCGGCGGCCAGTTGACGGGGGTTTTGGCTCTGGATTTGCAACTGACGGAGATTGATCGGTTCCTCAAACGGGTGGCCCGCAATCTACCCGGCCAGGTGGAAATTGTCGATGGCACGGGCAAATTGGTGGCCAGCTCCACGGATGCGCCGGTCTATGCGGGATCCGGGGCGGCGGCCCGTCGCCTTGGTCCGGGCGACAGCGCCGATCCCCTCCTGCGGGCCACGGGGCGGACGGTGCAGCTTGCCCTGGCCAGGGGCCTGACGGAGCGCCAACGGACGGCGGTGATTGATCCGGAGACGGGCGATCGCCTGTTTATTGAATTGGTGCCGTTGGCGGGGCCGGGGCCGCGATCGTGGCTGGCGGCGGTGATTTTGTCGGAGGATCAAATGCTCGCCCGCATCGGCGATCAGACCCGCTGGACGATCATTCTCTGTTCGGCGGCGACGGCGCTGGCGGCCCTGCTGAGCGTCCTGACGGCCCGGTGGCTGGCCCAACCCATCTCTCGCTTTAGCGGCGCGGCGGAGGCGATCGCCCGGGGCCAGTTGGATCAGCGGCTCCCCCCCAGCGCGATCGCGGAACTGTCGGAATTGGCCACCACCTTCAATGGCATGGCCGATCGCCTCGCTGAAACCTTCGCCGCCTGGGAAACCGCCAAGGACAAGCTCGAACGGGCGATCGCCGAGCGCACCACCGACCTGCGCTACTCCGAAGAACGGTTCGCAACCGCCTTCCGCATGAGCCCCTACCCCATCGCCATTAGCCTGCTGCCGGAGGGCACCCTCATTGAGGCCAATGACAGTTTTTTGATGGCCCTGGGGCGATCGGCGGCGGAGGTGATCGGCAAAACCGCCGATGAATTGAACATTTGGCACGATCCTCGGGAGCGCGATCGCGTCCTGCTGGCGGTGCGGCAACGGGGGCGCGCCATCGGCCAGGAGGTGAGCCTACGGACCGGCGACGGCCAGCGGCGGCTGGTGCTGGTGTCCGCCGAACCGATCCGCCTCGACGATCGCGACTGCATCCTCTGGGTGGGCAACGACATCACCGAACGCAAGCGGGCCGAAGATGCCCTGCGCCAGAGCGAACGCTACCTGCGCCTGATCCTCGACAGCATCCCCCAGCACGTGTTCTGGAAAGATACGGACCTGCGCTTCTTGGGCTGCAACAAAAATTGGGCGATCGCCGCCGGGTTCCGATCGCCCGAAGAGGTGGTAGGCAAAACCGACTTTGATCTGCCCATTGACCCCGCCGCCGCCGCCGCCTTCCAGGAACAGGACCGCCGCGCCATCGAACTCGATCGCCCCATCTTCCACGCGATCGCCCCGAAACTGCGCCCCGACGCCACCGGCGAAACCATCTGGCTCGACATCAGCAAAATCCCCATCCATGACGACCACGGCCACGTCATCGGCATCCTCGGCGTCATCGAAGACATCACCCTCCGCCGCCGCGCCGAAACCGCCCTCGAAATCGAGCGGGAAAAATCCGAACGGCTCCTGCTCAATATCCTGCCGCGCCCCGTGGCCGATCGCCTCAAGGAGGAGCCCAACCTCGTCCAGAGCGGCGAACTGCGCGCCCCCATCGCCGATCAATTTGACGAAGTGGGCATCCTCTTTGCGGATATCGTCGGCTTCACCCCCCTGGCGGCCCGCCTCTCACCCATCGAAATGGTGACCTGGCTCAACCGCATCTTTTCCGGCTTTGACACCCTCGCCGACGATCTGGGCCTCGAAAAGATCAAAACCCTAGGGGATGCCTACATGGTGGCGGCGGGGCTCCCGACCCCCCTCGCGGATCCCGCCGAGGCGATGGCGGACATGGCCCTGGCGATGCAGGGGGTGATCCGCCAATTTGAGGGGGAATTTGAGGGGCGCTTCCAGCATCCGCTCCAGATCCGCATTGGCATGAATGTGGGGCCGGTGGTGGCGGGGGTGATTGGCCTGAAGAAGTTTATCTATGACCTGTGGGGCGATACGGTCAATGTGGCCTCGCGCATGGAATCCCAGGGGGAACCGGGCCACATTCAGGTGACGGAATTGGTCTATGGGCGGCTGCGCGATCGCTTCATCTTCGAGCGGCGGGGGGAAATTGTCGTGAAGGGACGCGGCCCCATGATGACCTACTGGCTACGGGGGCGGCGGGACGTCCCTAACTAGGATTTCAGGCGAGGAAATTCAGGCGAGAAAATATCGTCACTTCGCAGCACAAATAGCCGGTTCGCCACTGCGGAAACTGCGGGGAAATGCCCTAGGAAGGGTTGCATTGGCCATAACAATCTTCCCTGTCGGCCCCTCGGGCGATCGCGGCTCAGCGGCTAAACTGATGGACAAGCGTTCTCGGAAGCTGCCATGGTTGCCACTCCTCCCCCCCACGTCATCACCTGGCAAAAACTGCCCGACGACTTTCCCCTGCCGAACGGCCCCGTGGATAGCATCGCACAGCCCGCGATCGCCGCAGCCCTTACCGAAAGCCTGCGCATCGCCAACCGCCTCCCCGCCCATGGCTTCACCTGCACCAATTACGGCATTTGCGCCACCCTCAACGGCAAAATGGTTGTCAAAGCCCCTGACTGGGCCTATGTTTCCCGCATCACCGTGCCACGGGAGGAAATTAACCGCAGCTACACCCCCCAACTCCAGGGAGATATTCCCGCGATCGTCTTAGAATTTTTGTCAGAAACCGAAGGCACGGAATATTCAATTAAATCCACCGATCCGCCCGGAAAATTCTTCTTCTATGGGCAGATTCTCCAGGTACACAACTACGGAATCTTTGATCCTAAAACGGGGAGTCTAGAACTTTATCGCCCAGAAAATCCCGGCTCCCCCTACCAACTGCAATCCCCCGATCGCCAAGGCAGATTCTGGATTCCTGAACTGGAGCTATTCCTTGGCCCCTGGCAGGGGGAATGGGAAAACCTCCAGGGCCATTGGCTGCGCTGGTGGGATGCGGCGGAAAATTTGCTCCTCTGGGGGCCAGAGCAGGTTGCCCTGGAACAGCGGCGGGCTGAACAGGAACGAGAACGGGCCGAAAGGGAACAGCAACGGGCCGCACAAGAGCGGGCACGGGCCGAACGACTGCTGGCTCAACTGCGGGCGGCGGGCCTGGAACCGGAGGATTAGCAAGCTTGTGGCTCAGCCGATCGCGGCCCCAAAACGCCGAAAAATAGGAGCCCGAACAGACCTGAACATACTGAACATAAAAGTAGGATCCCGCCTAAGCGAGATCCCCAAACCGATCGCAAAACTGATGGCAAAATCGATCGCGGGCGATCGCCCCAAATCCTAGGAAGATCCTCAGGATCTAAGGGGCCGGACAAATTTCCCCAAGGGCATCGAGGCAAACGGTCGCTTCCCCATGGCCAGGAATCCACGCCACCCACGCCTGGGGGGCCGACTGGCACAGCAGCAGGGCCGACTCACCGCTCCATTCCTGGGGCAACACCTGCAACTGCACCCACTGGCCAGCCTGGAGATCCTGACGGGGATCAAGATCCAAGCGGCAGTTTCCAGAAAAGGCGCTGGGGGCAATCATGGGATCAAGGACACGGGCCATGGGTCAACGCTCCTTAGGCGAAGGGGGGCGACAGGGAAAGGCTGGCGCTTGAAAAAGCTGCACATTTTTTCAGGCTGTCTGTATCGAGGATGACGAAATGATGACATTTTCGTCAAGGGAACGTCGCAGAACGTTACGGCGGGGCGCGGGGCGATCGCCTGTGCAAGAATGGGGTAGCGGGGGCGAGTGGGCCTCTGGGCGCTGAAATTGGCTTTTGATGTGAGGGTTGGGGCAGCCGTGGGTGGGCGGACCGGTGCGCCGTGGGGCGGGTGCGATCGCCGGGCGGCTGGGGATAGTTGGCATGGTTCTGCGATAGGTAAGGAGGGATGGACCGATGGCGATCGCGACGGTGAATCCTGCAACGGGGGTTTTAGTGAAGTCGTTCGAGGAGATCGCGCCTCCGGTCTGGTTGGCGAAGGTGGAGGGGGCGGCGGCGGCGTTTGAGACCTATCGCCGGACGACGTTTGAGCAACGATCGGCGTGGCTGTATCGGGCGGCGGACATCCTAGAGCGCGATCGCGATCGCTTGGCGGCCCTGGCGACGCTGGAGATGGGTAAACCGCTGGCGGCGGCGATCGCGGAGGTGGAGAAATGTGCCCTGGTGTGCCGGTTCTATGGCGATCGGGCGGCGGCGTTTTTGGCGGATGAGGTGGTGGAAACGGATGCGGGGTCGAGTTATGTGACCCATCAACCGTTGGGGGCGATCCTGGCGGTGATGCCTTGGAATTTCCCCTTTTGGCAGGTGTTTCGCTTTGCGGCTCCGGCCCTGATGGCGGGGAATGTGGCCCTGCTGAAACATGCGTCTAATGTGCCCCAGGTGGCCCTGGCGATCGAGGCGGTGTGGACGGAGGCGGGCCTACCGGAGAGGGCGTTTCAGACGCTGCTGGTGGGGGCGGATCAGGTGGCGGCGATCGCGGCGGACCCTCGGATCAAGGCGGCGACGCTGACGGGGAGCGAACCGGCGGGGGCGAGCTTAGGGGCGGCCTGCGGCGCGGCGCTCAAAAAGGTGGTGCTGGAGTTGGGGGGCAGTGATCCGTTCATCGTGACGGAGACGGCGGATCTGGCGGCGGCGGTGCGGACGGCGGTGGTCGGGCGGCTGCTCAATAATGGCCAGTCCTGCATTGCGGCGAAGCGGTTCATTCTCTTGGAGGCGATCGCGGATGAGTTTTTAGACCGGCTGACGGCGGCGTTTGCGGCGGTGCGGGTGGGGGATCCGATGGATCCGGCGGTGGATCTGGGTCCCCTGGCGACGGCGGCGATCGCGGATGAGTTGGATCAGCAGGTGCGGGGGGCGATCGCGGCGGGGGCGAGGGCCATCATTGGCGGCGATCGCGCGGCCCTGCTGGCCCAGTTGCCGGAACCGCTGCGGGGGGGCAGTTTTTACCCGGCCACGATTTTGACGGATATCCCCGAGGGCTGCGCTGCCCGTCAGGCGGAATTTTTTGGCCCCGTGGCCCTCACCTTTCGGGTGCCGGATTTCGACGCCGCGATCGCCCTGGCCAATGACATCCCCTTCGGCCTCGGGGCCAGTTGTTGGACCCAAAACCCTGCCGAAATGCACCGCGCGATCGCGGACATCGAAGCGGGCAGCGTGTTCATCAATGGCCTCGTCAAATCCGATCCACGGCTCCCCTTCGGTGGCATCAAGCGATCGGGCTACGGGCGCGAACTCAGTCGCCAAGGCATCCAGGAATTTGTCAATATCAAAACAGTCTGGATTGCCTAACCCCAGGTGCAATTTTCCCTAGCTAAACCACTACTTCTAACCTCCACAATTCATCATCTGAGATCCATCTGAGGTACCTCTCAGACAAGGGGCTTAAGCCTCTTGCTACAACACACTCAAAAGTTTTCTATTCCAGACCCTAGAAGCTGCTCAAATTCCATCAAATTTCCTCCAGTCCTCAGCAAAAATTCGCCCAAAACTTACCCCATGAACACCGCAGAACTGCTCGTCCAATGCCTCGAAAATGAAGGAGTCCGCTACGTTTTTGGCCTACCGGGCGAAGAGAATTTGCATGTGCTCGAAGCCCTCGGCCAATCCTCCATCCAATTCATCACCACCCGCCATGAACAGGGAGCCGCCTTCATGGCCGATGTCTATGGACGCCTCACGGGCCAAGCGGGGGTTTGCCTGTCCACCCTCGGTCCCGGCGCAACTAATTTGATGACCGGCGTCGCCGATGCCAACCTCGATGGCGCGCCCCTTGTCGCCATTACCGGCCAAGTGGGCACTGATCGCATGCACATCGAGTCCCATCAATATCTCGATTTGGTGGCCATGTTTGCGCCGGTTACGAAATGGAATAGCCAGATTGTGCGGCCCAGCAACACGGCGGAAATTGTCCGTAAAGCCTTCAAGCGCGCCCAGAGCGAAAAGCCCGGTGCCGTCCACATTGACCTGCCGGAAAATATTGCCGCCATGCCCGCCGACGGGGTGCCCCTCAAACGCGATCGCCAGGACAGCACTTTTGCATCCTTCGCCAGTTTAAATGAAGCCGCCGCCGCGATCGCCAAGGCCACCTATCCCCTGATTTTGGCGGGCAATGGGGTCATTCGTGGCAAAGCCAGCGACGCCCTCACAGAATTTGCCACCCGCCTGAATATTCCCGTCGCCAACACCTTCATGGGCAAAGGGGCCATTCCCTACACCCATCCCCTCGCCCTGTGGACCACGGGCCTACAGAAACGCGACTACATTAGCTGTGGTTTTGATCGCGCCGATCTTGTCATTGCCGTTGGCTACGATCTGGTGGAATATTCCCCGAAAAAGTGGAATCCCAATGGCGAAATTCCCATTGTCCACATCGGCATGACCCCTTCCGAAATTGACAGCAGCTACATTCCCATTGTGGATGTGGTGGGCGAGATTTCTGACTCCTTGATGGAGATTCTGCGGCGCTGCGATCGCGAGGGCAAAACCAGCAGCTATGCGGCCGAACTGCGGGCGGAAATTCGCGCCGACTATGAGCAATATGCCAACGACGACGCCTATCCCCTCAAGCCCCAAAAGATCATCTACGATCTGCGCCAAGCCCTCGGTTCCGATGACATTGCCATCTCCGATGTGGGTGCCCATAAGATGTGGATGGCGCGCCATTTCCACTGCGATCGCCCCAACACCTGCATCATTTCCAACGGATTTGCGGCCATGGGCATCGCCATTCCCGGAGCCGTCGCCGCGAAATTAGTCTATCCCGATCGCAAGGTGGTTGCCGTGACGGGGGATGGGGGCTTCATGATGAACTGTCAGGAATTGGAAACGGCCCTGCGGGTGGGCACGCCCTTTGTGACGCTGGTGTTTAATGATGGGGGCTATGGGTTGATTGAATGGAAGCAGCAGGATTATTTCCAGCGATCGCGGTTCATTGAATTCACCAACCCGGACTTTGTAAAATTTGCTGAAAGTATGGGCCTCAAGGGCTATCGCATTGAAAGCGCCGCCGACTTTTTGCCTACCCTCAAGGAGGCGCTAGCGCAGGATGTGCCGACGGTGATTGATTGCCCGGTGGACTATCAGGAAAATTTCCGTTTTTCCCAAAAGTCGGGCCAGCTAAGCTGCAACACCTAACAACCTCTATAGGATATTCAAGAATTAATAAATCACTGGTAGGGTGCGTTCGCTACCGTTGATTTTCACCGGAATGTAGCTCGTGCGAACGCACCGCACTTTGAATGGCACCGATCAGTATCGTCAAGATCACCGAAATTCTGGGTTAGCATTGGCGATCGCGTTGATTTGGGAGGGTCGGTGCGTTCGGGATGAATACGCGATCGCGTTGATTGGATCGGCACCGAACGCACCCTACCATTAATTATTGATTTGGTCATAAGACCCTTGTTTTGAGGGTTGGGAGAGGGGCTATTCAGACATTTTTATGGGGGCGCGATCGCGGATTAGTTTCCCCCAATCGATGGGCCGTGGCAAAATACCCCCATGGCGCACCTCGATCCCTACCAAACCCTAGACATTTCCCCCCAGGCTAGCCCCGACCAAATCAAGCAAGCCTACCGGAAACTGGCGAAGCAGTATCACCCCGATCGCAACCCTGATCGCGACACCCACGCGACCATCACGGCGATCAACGCGGCCTATGAACTGCTCAGCGACCCCCAACGGCGCAGCACCTATGATCGCCAGCGCCAGGGGGGCCTCAGTGACCAGGACATCCGCGATCGCGCCGAACGCACCGCCGCCGCCCAGGATCGCTACCGCCGCCGCGCCACCGGCAAAGCCCACGACGACGCCCTCGATCAATGGCTCAAGGGGGTCTATCGGCCCCTCGATCGCCAAATCCGCGAAATCATGAAACCCCTGCGGCAGGAGATCAACGCCCTCTCCGGCGACCCCTTCGACGACGACCTCATGGCCGCCTTTGAAACCTACCTGGAGCGATCGCGCACCCTCCTCGACCGGGGCCGCAGCCTCATGCGATCGCACCCCAACCCCCCCAGCGCCGCCGCCGCCGCCGCCCACCTCTACTACTGCCTCGATCGCCTCGAAGACGGCCTCGACGAAATGGGCTACTTCCCCCTCAACTACGACGACAGCCGCCTCAACGATGGCCGCGAACTGTTCCGCATCGCCGAAGGACTCCGCCGCGACGCCCGCGACGCCATCCGAGATCTGGACCTAGCGCGATCGCGATAGCCACCCGCCCTGGATCCTAGCGGCTAAACCCTAGACCTAGACCCTAAACGGCTCCGACTCCTCCGTATAGGCGATCGGCAGCACCTCCACCACATTCTCCGGCGGATTCGGCACGATGTAATGGCTCATCACCTGGCCGCCAAACACCTCCTCCACCGACGCGAGGCCCGCCGCCATGGCCGTATTCACCTCCGAAATCGGCCCGCGTATGGCCACATAAAAATTCCCCTTCTCCGCCTTATCGAAATACACCAGCGTCACGCGGCCCCCCTTCAGCATCGCGTCGGACGCCGCCAAAATCGCCGGAAATCCCAACGTTTCAATCACACCCACGGCCACAGGCATCGCCTACTCTCCTAATCTCTCGCTTCGTTGTTCTTGCGGCGTTACGTCGCTGCGGCGATCGCTGCGTAACGGACGGCTGCGTTCTCGCCAGACCAATCATCCACCAAAAGCCCCCCGAATGTATCCCAACGGGCCAACCCCCAGGGAAAAATCCAACAAAAACCCCGCACCAACGGCACGGGGCAACGGACGCAAGGGCAACCCATCCTTTTAGGGCCGCCACCATTCAACCTTTTCTAATTCCGCTTCAAAGTTCAAAAAATTCTGTGGCCCTAGGCGCGATCGCCCGACGGCTTCGGCTGATAGTAAACCTTGCCCCCCTCATTGGGCACGAAATGGCAGGCCCAATAGGAGCGCCAAAAACTCGTCCAGATCGACTCCTCGGACTTGCGGTAATAGTCCCCTAGCACGGGCTTAATCGCCTCCGTCGCCTCCAACAAATGGTAGTGGGGCATGTTGGAAAAGATGTGGTGGGCCACGTGGGTACCGATGTTGTGATGGATCGGATTGATGAAGCCATAATCGCGATCAATCGTCGAAAGGGCACCTTTCAGGAAATACCAATCCTCACCGCGATACCAGGGAATATCCGCTTCGGTATGGTGCAAAAAGGTCACCAAATCGAGCCACATGACAAAAATGACGTAGGGACCGACATAATATTGCAGCGTAAAAATCGGCCCAAATTGATAGGTCAGCGCCCCCAAAAATCCGAGGAAGGCGATCAGGCAGGCGGTGCTGGTCAACACATCCCATTTTTCCGACGGGCGGAACAGATCACTGCTGGGCAAAAAGTGGGAGCCTTTGCGATCGGGCGATCGCCGGAATAGGTAAACGGGGTAGGCCAGAAGGGGGATATAAAACCGCACCAGCTTTTCAGGCCAGGACATTTCGCCGTATTTTTTTTCGTTGACCGGATACCAGCTTTCGTCCGTGTCCAAATTGCCGGTGTTGGCGTGGTGGGTGCGGTGGCTGATGCGCCAGCCGTGGTAGGGCACCAGAATGGGCGTATGGGACAGGTGGCCCACCAGATCATTGAGCCACTTGTGCTTAGAAAAAGAGCCATGGCCGCAGTCGTGGCCCACCACAAATAGGGACCAGAAAAGGGTGCCCTGCGCCAACCAAAAGATGGGGAAAAACCACCAGGAATCGATCGCGGCGGCGATCGCATAGAGCCCCGCAATCAGTCCCAAATCCAGGAAAAAATAGGCCAGCGATCGCGCGGTCGATGGCTGGAAACAATGGTCAGGAATCGCAGCCCGCACATCCTTAAGCGTGAAGGGCAAATCCCGACGCCCCCTTGAGGGCTCGGTCGAGTCTGACTGATCAGGAGGGCTATTGAGCAGCACGTAAGCTTCTACCTAACTTGATGGGATCGTTGTTTATTCTACAGGGACTCCCCAAAGCCGACCGATCGAGTTAGGTCAACTTCCCCGCGATCGCGCCCCCACAACCCTCCCGGCCACCCCACCCGCCGCAGATCTTCCCCCCTCGCAAAACCGCCCCACGCACGATAAGATCTCACCCTCAACCCGGCAAGATCCCATCAAACTGCACAAAAAAAGGTCCGCCCTCGGCGGACCCCAGTGCCTTCGCTAAAGCACGGTTGATTTACAGCAAAACGGAGGAGAGCACCCCGCCAGCCTTAGCTCAAAAGAGCCTTGGCGCGAGTTACCACGTTTTCGACCGTGAAGCCGAACTCTTTCATAATCGTACCCCCCGGAGCCGACGCACCGAAGCCATCGACGCCGATGATGTCGCCATCGGTTCCCGTATAGCGGCACCAACCAAAGGTCGAACCCGCCTCAACGGCCAACCGCTTCGTCACCGCCTTGGGCAGCACCGACTCCTTATATTCAGCCGACTGCTCCTCGAACAGCTCCCAGCAGGGCATCGACACCACGCGCACCTTCGTGCCCGCCGCGCTCAGTTCCTTGGCCGCATCCACACACAGGCCCACTTCCGAACCGGTGCCGATCAGGATCAGATCCGGCGTGCCATCGCAGTCGATGACCGGATAGGCCCCCTTGGCCACCCCTTCCATGCTGGAGTTCGCCAGGTTGGGCACCCCTTGGCGCGTCAGGGCCAGCAGGCTCGGGCGCTTGCGGTTTTCCACGGCGATCTTGTACGCCCCCGAGGTTTCCGTGCCATCCGCCGGACGGAACACCAGCAGATTCGGGATCACCCGCAGCGACGCCACCGTTTCCACCGGCTGGTGGGTCGGGCCATCTTCACCCAGGGCGATCGAATCGTGGGTCATCACGTAGATCACACCGGCTTCAGACAGGGCCGACAGGCGAATCGCCGCCCGCATATAGTCCGCGAACACCAGGAAGGTGGCGCAGTAGGGAATCAAACCGGAGTTGTGCAGCAACATGCCGTTGCAGATGGCCCCCATGGCGTGTTCGCGCACGCCGAAGTGGACGTTCCGGTTTTCGTAGGCCCCCTTCTGGAAGTCGCCCGAGCAGTGCAACTCCGTCAGGTTGGAGTGGGTCAGGTCGGCTGAGCCGCCGATCAATTCCGGCAGTTTCGGCGCGAGGGCATTGAGGCTAATTTCCGAGTGCTTGCGGGTGGCGAGCACCTTGTCCTCGGGCTTGTAGGTGGGCAGGTCGCTGTCCCAACCCTCGGGCAGGGCACCGGCGAGCAGGCGCTCGAATTCGGCCGCTTCGGCGGCGTACTTGGTTTTGTACTGGGCGAAGGCGGCTTCCCACTCGGCCTGGTGGCTGGCACCGCGCTCGATCGCCTTGCGGAAATGGCCCAGCACATCGGCGGGGATTTCAAAGGGCGCATGGTTCCAGCCCAGGTGTTCCCGGGTCAGGGCCACTTCGTCGTTGCCCAGGGCGGCCCCGTGGACGCCAGCGGTGTCCGCCTTGTTGGGGGAGCCATAACCAATGGTGGTGGTCACCTTGATCATGGTCGGCTTGTCGGTGACGGCCTTGGCCTCTTCGATCGCCTTGGCGATCGCATCGAGGTCCGTGTTGCCATTCTCCACATGGAGCACATGCCAACCGTAGGCTTCAAAGCGCTTGGACACATCCTCCGTGAAGGCAATGTCCGTCGAACCATCAATGGAAATGTGGTTATCGTCGTAGAGGGCAATGAGCTTACCGAGGCCCCAGTGGCCCGCCAGAGAGCAAGCTTCGCCGGAGATGCCCTCCATGTTGCAGCCATCGCCGAGGATCACATAGGTATAGTGATCAACGATTTTGGCATCGGGCTTATTGAAACGGGCCGCCAGGTGGGCTTCCGCCGCCGCCAACCCAACCGCATTACAAATCCCTTGGCCGAGGGGGCCGGTGGTCACTTCCACCCCAGGGGTCTCGAAGTTTTCCGGGTGGCCGGGGGTGCGGGAACCCCACTGGCGGAACTGTTTAATATCCTCAATGGTGACGCTGTCGTAGCCCGTCAGGTGGAGCAGGGCGTACTGCAACATGCAGCCGTGGCCAGCGGAGAGAACGAAACGATCGCGGTTGAACCACTGGGGGTTCTTGGGGTTGAACCGCATGAAGCGATCCCACAGCACGAAGGCCATCGGAGCGGCCCCCATCGGCAAACCGGGGTGGCCGGAGTTTGCCTTTTGCACCGCGTCGATCGCGAGGAAGCGAATGGCATTAATGCAAAGTTCTTCCAGGGATTGGGTTGCGACAGCCATACTCAAAGGGTTATTCGACTCAATGTACGGGTTGGGAGGGACGATCCAGCACGCTTTCGACGCGACCGTGCGATCATCCGGCAAACTTGTGATCGCGCGGCAAAAGACGGCCGGCGGCTTCCCCGGATCGGCCCCTCCACTATCTCACCAGATTGGATCGGCGGGCAAGGAAATTAGGGAATGGGGGGATTTTTGGCGGCGTTGTCAAGGGCTCCCTGGACAGTGGGGGCGGGGGCGGACGGGGTGTGGGGCCGTCCCTTCAGGAACCGTCCCTTCAGGAGCCGTCAACGATACGAAATCCGAGGATGCCCATGGCTAGAACGCCGATGAGGTAGAGGGCGATCGCCAACAGGGGACTCAAGGCCCATAGGAAGTGGGTGAGGGCGTAGAGCAGGGGGGTCAGCAGCAGCAGGAGCAGGAAAACTTCGGGCAGTTTCAGATAGTCCATGGGCGGCTTGGCGGGGGGAAGGGGGTTGAATGGCTTGGGCGGGGGGCGAGGGGGCAAGTTCTAGGATCTAGACCGGTTCTATCACGGTTCTTCCGTTCTATTTCCCATCCTAGGGGTTGGGTCTCCTAACCCGGCCCTTCGCGATCGCCCCCAACCCGGTCAACCTTGGGAATATCCGCGATCGCGAGGGTGGGCCAAGGCAGGGAAAGCTTGCCCCGAAGGGTTGGCTGGAATGGGGCAGGGTCGGACGGGGCGGTGGTAGGATTTGCCGAGTTCGCTGCGGATTGAGACGCGATCGCCCATGGCCCCGTTCTATGCCTATCCCCCAACCCTTCGGGGCCGTCTACTAAAACGCTACAAACGGTTTTTGGCGGACATTGAGCTGGAGGATGGGTCGGTGGTGACGGCCCACTGTCCGAATACGGGGCCGATGACGGGCATTTGTGAGATTGGCGCGCCGGTGCTGCTGTCGGTGAGTGATAACCCCAAGCGGAAGTTGGCCCATACCTGGGAGGCGATCGCCCTGCCCGGTGCCGATGGGTCGCTGACGTGGGTTGGCACGAATACGGCCCTGCCCAATCGCGTCATTAAACAGTTGCTGGGCGATCGCGCTCTGCCGGAGTTGGGGACCTATGGGGCGGTGCGATCAGAGGTGAAGTATGGGGAGAACAGCCGCATTGATTTTCTGCTGACGGATACGGAGGATGGGCGACCGGTTTATATCGAGGTGAAAAATACCACCTGGACCGCCGGTTCCCTGGCCCTGTTTCCCGATACGGTGACCGATCGCGGCCAAAAGCACCTGCGGGAGTTGACAAACTTGGTACCCCAGGCGCGGGCGGTGATGCTCTATTTCATTAATCGGGGCGATTGCGATCGCTTTGCGCCGGGGGATTCGGCGGATCCGACCTATGGGGAACTGCTGCGAACCGCGATCGCGGCGGGCGTTGAGGTGCTGGCCTGTCGTTTTGCGGTGGATCCGGCGGGCCTGACCTACCTGGGAACGGTGCCGGTTTTGGAACGATGCCCCTAGAGCCCGTGGCCCTAAAGCTCCAAGAGCTGCGCCACCGCCTCGCCGAGGTATTGGTATTGGGGCATGTGGTTATACAGTTGCGCCGAAATCCGCAGGAGATTCACGGGCGCATCCGCCGTCGCAAGCTGCCATTCAATGACGGGCACCTCGATTTGGTAGCGATCGAATAGCACCGCCTGAAGCGATCGCGCCGACCAGCCCCGACTCGCCAGATCCGGCAGCAGAATACTCGCCATGGCCCCCGTGGTAGATTCCGGCCCCACGGACTGCCCGATGCCCCAGCGATCTTCGAGCCAGCGCCGCGCCTCCGTCGCCAACGTGCGGTTGTGCTGCATCAAATCATCCCAGCCCCCGTCGAGCAGTTGGCCCATGAAGGCGATCGCCTCGGGCATACAGAGCCATGGGGTCGGATCATCGGTGCCCGTCCAGTCAAATTCCAGCCACAGGCGCGATCGTTCCCCGCGATCGCCCCTCGGATCCGTGGCCCCGTGGCTAATCACCAGCGGTCGAATGCGGCCATGGCGATCGCCCCGCACCGCCAGAAAGCCCGATCCCTTCGGCGCGCAGAGCCATTTGTGGCCATTGCCCACGTAGTAGGCCGCCCCCAGCATCTCCAAATTCAGGGGCACCATCCCCGGCCCGTGGGCACCGTCAATTAATACGTCAATCCCCCGCGATCGCTGCCACTGGGCCACAACCTCCGCCACCGGCATCACCAGGGCCGTGGGGCTGGTCACCGCATCGATCAGCAGCAGCTTCGTCTGGGCCGTCGTGTGGGCCTTCAGGGCCTCGATCACCTGACCGGGCGACGCCAGCGGCATGGGCACCGGCGCGACGACGATTTTGACGCCGGTCCAAGCGCCCAGGGCCTCCAGGGCATTGCGGCAGGCCCCGTAGCAGTGGTCCGTCGTCAGGATTTCGTCCCCCCGCTGCCAACCGGGCCAGCCGTCCGACGGACGCAGCAGGGATTGCAGGACCGTGTTGACCCCTGTGGTGGCATTGGGCACAAACACTAGATTTGCTGGATCTGCCCCAACGAAGGTCGCGAGTTTCCGCCGCGCCCCATCCAGTAGCCCTTCCCCATCCCGCGAGAAGAAGGCGATGGGATTGCGCTCGATGCGGCCCTGGAGCGATCGCTGTTTCGCCAGGACGGGCAGCGGACAGGCCCCATGGGAGCCGTGATTTAGAAAAATTTCCGAGGATTCCAGCAGCCAATGGCGTGACGCTTCGGTTAACGATGGTTTCGTGTCCAGCACATCCACAGCAGCCATGGTTTTTCCCAACCCGACGGGACTCGTCCACAATCTATCGCATGGCTCGGGCGCATGGGTTGGGGCGATCGCGGCGATCGTGCTGGCCCAAAATGCCTAGGGAACATGCTTAAGCGGATCACGGCGGCCCCCGGAGACCCCCCGCGATCGCCCATCCACCACCGCCAGCGGCCCCCCCACCCGTTCCGCCACCCAGAGTTGATTGCGGCCATGCTCCTTCGCCTGGAACAGCGCCCGATCGGCCCAGTCCACCAGCTCCGTCGGGGGCCGCTCCAGGTTGGGCAGGGCGCTAATGCCCCCCAAACTCAAGGTCACATAGGGGATGGCTGGCGAATCGAGGTGGTCAATTTGGAGCGATCGCACCGCCTCCAGCACCATGCGTCCCACCTGGATCACCCCCGCGAGATCCGTATCCGGCAGCAGAATAATAAATTCCTCGCCGCCGTAGCGAAACACATCATCCGTCGCCCGCCGCAGGGTCCGCGCGATCGCCGCCGCCACCTGCCGCAAACAGTCATCCCCCGCCAGGTGGCCGTAGCGATCATTATAGCCCTTGAAGGCATCCACATCCCCCAGCAAAAGCCCCAGGGGCCTCGGCGGGCGGCGGTGCCACTCCCGATGGAGCGACGCATCAAAATAGCGCCGGTTGGCAATGCCCGTCAGGCCATCCTGGTTCGCCATCTTCTCAAGCTGATGGTTCGTATGGGCCAGCCGCTGCACCAGCCCCGCCTGCTGCACCGCGATCGCCACCTGTTCCGCCAACTGTTCCAAAAACCGCACCTGCCAGTCCGGCCACGCCCGAGTTTCCTGCTGATCGCAGGCCAGCAACACCCCCCACAGGCGATGGCTACCCCAGGGACCTTGCCCCTCCTCGGGCGATCGCGCGATCGCCCCGCCCCCCATCCCCCCCCCTTGGCCCCCCGCGATCGACACCGCCGCATCCGGCATCGACAGGGGCAACTCCCCCCGAAAAATCGGCAGCGCCAGCAGCGATCGCGCCTGGATCGCCGCCAGCGCCTCCCCCACCGCCGGACAGCGCCGCACCAACTCCGCCGCCGAAATCTCCCCCCCCCGCCATGATCGCTCCTCCAGCCAGCCCAGCACCACCGGCACATAGGGCACCGCCTCCAGGGGTTGCTCCACCACCGCCGTCGGCGGCTGATAGCGATCGCACGCCACCCCCAACATCCCCAGCGCCACCTGGGGCAACTGACAATAAATCTCCACGCGATCGGCATTCGCAAACGGCCGAATCTCCTCCACCGCCGTCCGCAGCACCTCCCGCACCGCCAGCGGCTTACGGATCCGCTGGGTCACCTGGCGCACCACCGGCTCCCGACAGGCCAACTCCCAAAGCTGCTCCTCCGCATCCAGCCGCGCCGTAATATCCGTCGCCACACAAAGCACATAGCGCTGTCGGCCATCCGGAGCCAGCAGCGGCTTGCGCAGGGTTTGGAACCAATGCACCTCCCCCGTCGATCGCCGTCGCGCCTCCTGGGGAATGTACTTCTCCTGGAACGACTCCAGCACCTTCCGCTCCTCGATCGCATCCCGCTGGGTCTGGGACGGATGATGCTCCACCTGCTCCCCCGTGCGCCCAATGAGATCCTCCGGCTGCCGCCCATAGAACTGCGCCCACGCCTCATTGACCACCACAAAACGGCCCTGCTCATCCTTCACACAAATCAAATTCGGATTCGCATCCACCACCGATCGCAGCAGCATCTCCCGCTGCAACAGCCGCCCCTGGCCCCGCTGCAACTGCCCATACACCTGCTGCCAATCGATCGCATAATGGAGCGCCTGGAGCAACAGCCGCGTCGAAAGCCCCTGCTTCAACACATAGCCCTGGCCCCCCTCTCTCAAAATCGCAGGCCCGAGCGATCGCTCCTGGGGACCGAGCAGCACCACAATCGGCAAATGGGTCGCCTCATTGCGCAGGGCACGGATCGCCGCCAATCCCGGTAAATCCGGCAAATGCAAACTCACAAACGCCGCATCAAAATGGCGACCCCCCAAACACTGCATCGCCCCCGCCAGACTGCGGACCACCGTAATCTCAAAGCGATAGTCCGACGCCACCTTCAGCAAATGGCGAATGGCGCAGCGATCCGCGCGGGAATCTTCGACCAACAGCAGCCGAAGGGGGACCGAAACTGGCTCAGTGGCAAACGAGGAACGGAAGTGCGACATGGGCCAAGGGCGTGGGGCGGCAGATTTTTTTCAACGCTAGGGGGGAAGGCGGCTGGGGGGGCGAGGGTCGCCGCCGGTGTCCCTTTTCTGATTGTGTCAGTCCCAATTTAGTTAGATACATTAATTTAGTTAGATACAAATAGGGCAGAAATGGTCCAAGGCGGCCATCGAATACCCATCCAATGGCCGTGAACCATGGCCGAGGGCCGCACCCAAAACGGGTGGGATGAGGGCTCCCTTGAGGGCTCAATCGAAGGGCCAAGGCCCACTCCCCCGACGCGATCGCGGCCCCATCGTCCCCAGGGTCACCCATGGATTCGCAACGGCCCAAGCCCCCCCAAATCACCCCGACCCCTCTGACGCTCAGGAGACTGGAACCATGGCTGAAAACCCCCTACCGCCCGAGGACTTAAACCTCTTGGATGGGGATAATTGGGCGGTGAATTTGGCGGCGATCCTACGCCACGCCCAGCCGGGAGACACGATCGCGGTGCCGAACGCATCCGTGCAGGCCCTGGCGGAGCGGGCGCTGGTGGAGCAAGGCCAATCCCTAGAGGGGCCGGAGGCGGTGCTGGTGGTGGTGCGGTAACGGCATTGGCGGCTATGGCACCCCTGGCGACGGGCCGGGGACGGGGTGGCCTGACGCTGACTTAACGCTAAATCTAAGGACTGCCTTGGGCCATCCCTCCGTAATATTACTTAAGTCGCTGACCTGGGGGGCAATTCCGGAGTAATGCCGGAGATGATTTCCGACGGTGATCTGGCTGTTCCTAGGGGGCTGTCCTAACCGGGTGGGATAGGTGGCGGTGGCCCTAGACCTTGGCCCTAGACCTTGAAGAACCAGCGCCGCCGGTACAGGCCCCAGGCGATCGCCCACCAGAGGCTGAGGGTGGCGATCGCGAAGAGGAGGGATCCGGGCCAGGGGCCTGCCCAGCTTGCGAAGAGGTGTTGGTAGAGCCAGGTGTAGGTGGTGGGGGCTTCGTCGCCGGTGCCGATGTGGGTGCGGTGGAGGATGCGCCCCAGGAGGCCGGACCCCACGAAAATGGCGATCGCGTTCATCCCCAAAATCACAAAGGGTTTTGTAAGGGCAGTCCACCGCCGCACGTCGGCCAGTTCATGGCAGAGTCCGAGGGCGATCGCCCCCCAGCCGCCGGAAAACAGCACGTAGGAACTGGTCCAGAGGGGTTTATTGATGGGAAAGCCCCAGTGCCACAGGCTCCCCAGGGCAATGGCTGCGCAGCCGGTCCAGATCAAGGTGAGGCTGGAGCGGGGGGTGGCGGGGCGATCGCGCAACCATTCCCCGGCCCAGTAGCCCAAGAGGGTGGTGACCGCCGCCGGGAGGGTGCTTAATAAACCCTCGGGATCGAAGGGACCGCCTTTGTACAGGTGGGCGGATCCGAGGATGGCGCGGTCAAGGTAGCCCACCCAGTTGCCCTCGGGGCTGAGGGGATCGCCCGGTGCGCCGGGGACGGGGATTGCCACGAGCCAAATCCAGTAGCCCAGCAGGACCGCGATCGCGGCGATCACCTGGCCCCGCCGCTTGGTCCACAGCACCAGGGTCGCCGTCAGGCCGTAGGCCAGGGCAATGCGCTGGAGCACGCCGGGAAAGCGCCAGGTAGCCCAATCGAATGCGGGAAAGCCATTGAGGAAAAGGCCCAGGCCCAGCAGGATCAGCACCCGCCGCCCCAGCCGCAGCCATGGATCTCGGCGGTTCGCCCCTGGCTTCGGGCGATCGCGATCGCGTCGGAGGGAAAAGGCCATCGCCGCCCCCGCCGCAAATAGAAAAAAGGGAAACACCAAATCCGTCGGCGTGCAGCCATGCCACTCCGCATGGGCCAACGGCGGCAGCACATGGGACCAACTGCCGGGATTATTCGCCAGCACCATCCCCGCGATCGCAAACCCCCGCAGGGCATCCAGGCCCATCAGGCGACCGGTGGGCGGGGCGGCGGGCAACGGCTCAGGGACATTAGGGCTCGTCATGGGGGCCATTCACCACGTCATCGGAATGAGTATCTGAATTAATATCAGGATCAAGGCCCTCGGCTACGTCGCCTGTCACGTCTCCGTCACATCACGAACGGCGGCCATGGGCGGTTGCTGCTGGGCGATCGCCAACCATTCAGCAGCGGTGGGGAGCTCAGCGGTCGAGTGATCCGCCAGCCACAGGACATATTCCAAATTGCCAGCGGGACCGGGCATCGACGACAGGCTCACCCCCCGATAGTGCCAGCCCAGGGCCGTGGCGGCTTCTAGAACCGTGGCGATCGCCCAGGCCCGATCCGCCGGATCCCGCACCACGCCCTTTTTCCCCAGGCGATCGCGCCCCACCTCGAACTGGGGTTTCACCAGCAGCAGCACCTCGCGCGGCGGCACCAGCAAGGCCCAGAGGGCGGGCAGCACCTTCGTCAGGGAAATAAACGACAAATCCGCCACGCCAAAATCGGGCCATTCAGCGGCGGGCAACTCCCCATACAACTCCGTCGGCGTCAGGTGCCGCAGGTTCGTCCGCTCCCGCAGAACCACCCGTTCATCCTGCCGCAGGGACCAGGCCACCTGGCCGTAGCCCACGTCAATGCCGTAGACCTTCTTTGCCCCCGCCTGGAGGAGGCAGTCGGTGAAGCCGCCGGTGGAAATGCCCCCATCGAGGCAAATGCGCCCCTGCGGATCAACCCCCAAAGCCGCGATCGCCCCCGCCAATTTATCGCCGCCCCGCGACACAAACCGAGGCTGGGCCGCCAGGGCGATCGTGGCATCGAGCCGCACCCAGGTACCGGGTTTGTCCACGCGATCGCCATTGACCCGCACCTCCCCCGCCAGAATATGCCGCCGCGCCAACTGCCGCGATTCACACAAATTCCGCGCCACCAGCAGCACATCGAGCCGCTCTTTCCCCCTGGGGGCCGCCGGGGGGCCGGGGGGCCTTTGGGGATCCATCTCCTCATCCATGGCGACCTCCTCGCATGGGCTGGTAACAGGCACATCCCTGGGGTTTTTCGACCGTGACGGGTCGCCCCACCCTTCCCCAGGGGCTTTTGGGGTTAGATCATGGGCATGGGGCACCCATCTCCCCACGGGAGGGGACGGCGGGGGGGAATCTATCCTATGGTTTTCTAGGCCCCGATGGGGAATAGTCTAGGAGGAAGCGCGCGGGGGCGGCTAAGCTGACCCCTGATGGGGCGGACCTGATCGATGCCTGGGCGGTTGCCGGGCCATCCCTGGGCTATTCCTGGGGGAGTTGGGACGGTTGATGGGGGGATGGCATCGGTGGATCGGAGGGGAACAGCGCTGAACGGGCCGCACGGGGACCAGGAGGCGCGGGGCGATCGCGACGATGATCGTCCGAGGGAGGCAGCCAAGGAGCATGAGAGACGGTGGCAAACCTGACCAAGCAATGGTTTGAAGGCAATCGCAAGTGGTGGGTCGCGGGGGCGATCGCCTTTAGCGTGGGCTTGACCGTGGGGGCGGTGACCAATCGCAACTGGCAGCGGGCCTTGGCGACGGGGGCGATCGCCCTGTCCGGGGCGGCGGTGGCGACGGCGATCATTGAACGGCGGCGGCTGTTGAGTCGGTTTCGCCCGTTGCCCCCGGCGGATTTGAACTATGCGGATCTGCTGGCCCTGGAGTTTCCCCCGGCGGAGGCGCTCCCCCCGGCGGCGATGCCGGAGTTGCCCGCTGGGTCGGCGGCGGTGGTGGCCCCTGGGGATGGGCTGGCGGCGGTGTCGCCCCCGCAGCGGCCCCCGGCTCCGGCTCCGTTGGCCCCGCTGCCCCGCCGCGATCGCGGATTTGGCCTGGGGTTTGGGTTTGGTGCGAACCGTCGCCGCCCGGATGCCGCCGCCCTGCCTGCCGATCGCGCTCCGGATCCGGGGACAGGCAGCGCCCTGGTGCCCCAGGGGAATTCCCAGATGGCCCCCCTGTCGGAGGAGGTCATTGCCCTCGGGCGATCGGTCGAACGGGCCGCCACCCGCAAGCAGCACCTGGAGGCGGTGATCATGGTCCTGCGCCAGGAGGAGGAGGAGCTCAAGGGCAGTCTCGCCAACCGCAAGGCCATCCACCAAAAGTTGGCCCAGGATATCAGTGCCCTGGAGGCGGAGCGGCAAACCCTGACCCTCGATCGCGAGGAGCTGGCCGCCGTGGTAGCAACCCTCCAGGGGCGTCGGGATGCCCTCGATCGCGAGCTGACCGCCGCCGAAACCCTACGGGAGGATCTGGAACAGTTGGCGGCCCAGCGGGAACAGCGCCAAGGGGCGATCGCCGATCTGCAAGCCCAACACACCACCCTCGAAGGGGAACGCGATCGCCTCACGGAGCAGGTGGCCCAACTGGAGGGACGGCGTCAGGATCTCGACCGCGCGATCGCCGCCGCCACGGACACGATCCATCAACTCAACGAGCAGGTCAGCCACCAGCGGCAAACCCTCCAGGACTGCCAAACCCAAATCGCCAACCGCGAAGCCTACTACCGCACCCTCGTCACGAAGCTCAATGCCCTCGAACGGCAGCGCCTGAGCCTACCCCCCGCGATCGCCCAACTCAAGCAGGAGCACGTCACCCTCACGGAGCGCTGCCAAACCACCCGCGCCGAGCTCGATCGCCTGCGCCAACACTTGGCCCTCCGGCAACAGACCCTTCAGGATCTGCAAACCCAGATCGGTAACCTCGAAACCCGCCGCGCCCTCATCCTCAAAATTTTCCATAACCTCAAGCAGCAGCGGCCCGAAGACCTCCAACGGATCCTCGATGCCCTCGGCGATTTGGACCTGGGGGACCGCTAACCGCGCGATCGCGATCGCCAAAACCACAGCAAGCTCGGCGGAATTTGCACAAACACCAGCCGAACCGCCCCCCACAGCGATCGCGACCCCGTGGAATTGCTCGGATCTACGGGATCTGGGGACGCGATCGCCCGTTCAAAGCGGCCCATATAATCCACCGCCACCCCAACTAAGTAGATCGAAATCCCCAGCCCCAGGCCATGCTGCACCCACGGGCTCGCCAAAATTTCCTGCCAATCAGTCCCCATCGATCCCCCAAAGGCAACCCAACAAGGGGCTTATCGCCAAATCAATAATTAATGAAATCAAAAATTAATGGTAGGGCGCGTTCGCTACGGGTAATTTTCACCGGGATGTGGCTAATGCGAACGCACCGCCCCCTTGGAGAATCACCAGACGCCTGGGCCAGCGTAGGCGATCACGTTGGAGCGCGTTGATTTGAACTGGATCGGTGCGTCCGGAAAAGAAGGGCGATCGCGTTAAGCTAAACATGACCGAACGCACCCTACCGGCGATTGATTAATTATTGAATTGCCGGTAAGCCTCTCGCCTCATCAACCCTTTCCCTGAATTGATTTCTCACCTGAGGGCGCGATCGCCCCTCCAGCCACCCGAACTACAGCAGGCCGAAATAGTGCAACGGCCCCTGGCCACTCACCATCTCCACCACCAGCGCCAAAAAGCCCAGCATCGCCAATCGGCCATTCCAGACCTCCGCCGCCGTCGTCATCCCCCACTCCCACTGCTCCTGGGGATAAATCTTCGTGCGCTCCGGCGGGTGCATCACCTCCGAAAGCTGCATCCCCGGCTTCGCTAGGGTTTCCACCACCAAATTCGCCAAATCATCAATAAAAATCGGATGGGCATTCAGGGCAGGCACCCGTAGGAAATTGCGAATTCCCGCCTCCAGGGCCACCTCCTTGTATTCCACATCGATCTCCTCCAGGGTCTCGATGTGTTCCGACACAAAGCTGATGGGCACCACCACCAGATTTTTGACCCCCTCTTCCGCCAAATGCTCGATCGCCTCATCCGTATAGGGCCGCAGCCACTCCACCGGACCCACCCGGCTCTGGTAGGCCAACGTATGGGCATTGGGCCGCCCGAGGGTTCTCATGATCCGCGCGACGCAATCCTCAATCTCCTTCTGGTACGGATCCCCCGCCTCGGTCACATAGCTCACCGGCACCCCGTGGGCACTGAAGAAAATGTGGCCCGAATCGGGATCATCGAGGCGATCAAGCTCTTGGCGAATCAGATCCGCCATGGCCTGCAAATAGCCCGGACGGTCATACCAGGACGGGATCACCGCGTGGTCAATGCGCTGAAATTCCGGATCCCGATCCCAGATTTGCTCCAGCAGCCGGAAGCTCGATCCGCTGGTGCTGATGGAAAATTGCGGATATAGGGGCAAAATCACCAGCTTTTCGATGCCGTCCCCCTTCAACCGATCCACCGCTTCTTCCGTGAAGGGATACCAGTAGCGCATGGCGATGTAGATCGAAGCGGGCTGGCCCTTTTCCGCGAGCTTGTGCTCCAGGGCGATCGCCTGCTCCTCGGTGATTTTCCGCAGGGGGGAGCCGCCGCCGATGAGCTTGTAGCTTTCCTGGGATTTTTGTGCCCGCAGGGTGGAAATCAACCAGGCCAGGGGTTTTTGCAGCCACGGCACCGGCAGGCGAATGATTTCGGGGTCGGCAAAGAGATTGAAGAGGAACGGGCGCACGTCCTCAAGGCGATCCGGCCCGCCCAAATTCAGCAGTAAAACCCCTACACGGCCCATGGTGATTGCGCTGTCCTTCGCTTTCAGATTCTTAACTGATATTAACAATATATATTGACAGGGTTTGGCGGGGTGATGGAGGACTGGGGCATTTTAGCAGCAGTTCTTAAAAAATCCTGTAGCCCTGATGGGGTAAGGAGATCGGGTCTATGGCGACGATTTTGCGGAACCTGAGCTATCGCTATCAGTGGCTCTACGATGGCATTTCGCGGGCTGCGGCGCTGCTGGTGGGCGGTGAGGGGCGTTTTCGGCGGCTGGCGCTGGATCGGGTGGAGATTGGGCCGGAAACGCGGGTTTTGGACCTGTGCTGTGGGGCGGGCCAAACGACGCGGTTTGTGGTGGAACGATCGCGGGCGGTGACGGGGTTGGATGCGTCGGAGATCGCGGTGGAGCGGGCGCGGCGTCAGGTGCCAGGGGCGACCTATGTGCAGGGGTGGGCGGAGCGGCTGCCCTTTGGGGATGGTTCGTTTGAGGTGGTCCACGCCAGCGCGGCGCTGCATGAAATGGAGCCGGAGCAACTGCGGCAGATTTTGATCGAGGTGCATCGGGTGCTGGTGCCCGGTGGCATGGCGACGTTTGTGGATTTCCATCGCCCGACGGTGCCGCTGCTCTGGCCGATCCTCTGGCCCGGATTGGCCCTGTTCCTGTGGCTGTTTGAGACGGAAACGTCCTGGCAATTTATCAGGGCGGATTTGGTTCAGGTGATGGAGGCGGTTGGGTTTGAACGGTGCGATCGCGCGCTCCATGCGGGGGGGACGGTCCAGGCGGTGCGGGGGCGGCGATCGCCGGGGCCAGAAATGCCCACGCCAGAAACGCCCACGGGAGAAGCGCTATGATGGGATCCAAGAAATATTAAGTTTTGTAAGTTATTAGGACATTCAATTACCCATGGATCGGTTACCGGTGCTGCGCGATCGCCCCTGGGGAGTCCAGCTAGGGGAGTGGGTGAAGGCCAAGCTCCTGCTGGGCAATGAGCCGACGCCGGAATTGCTGGCGATTTTGCTGGTGTATTTCGTCCAGGGCATTTTGGGCCTGTCGCGGCTGGCGGTCAGCTTTTTCCTCAAGGACGACCTGGGCCTGAGCCCCAGTGAGGTGTCGGCCCTGTTGGGGATTACGGTGCTGCCCTGGACGATTAAGCCCCTGTTCGGCTTTTTGTCCGATGGTCTGCCGATCGCGGGCTACCGTCGCCGATCCTATCTGGTGCTGTCGGGGCTGCTGGGTACGGCGGCCTGGGTGGCGTTGGCGACGGTGGTGGATTCCCCTGCGACGGCGGTGGCGGCGATCGCCCTGTCGTCCCTGTCCGTGGCCGTGAGCGATGTGATTGTCGATTCTCTGGTGGTGGAGCGGGCGCGCCATGAATCCGTCGAGGGGGTCGGGTCGCTCCAGTCCTTGTGCTGGGGTGTGTCGGCGGTGGGCGGCCTGACGACGGCCTATTTCAGCGGTCTGCTCCTGGAATCCGTGAGTAATCAGACGGTCTTCGCGATCGTGGCCACCTTCCCGATGCTTGTGGCCGCCGCCGCCTGGCCCATTGCCGAAGTGCGCAGCGACGAAACATCCAACTGGAGCGCCGTTAACGGCCAAATTCGCCTCCTCAAAAACGCCATTAGCCAAAAGGCCATTCTTCTGCCGACGGCGTTCCTCTTCTTCTGGCAGGCGACCCCCTCGGCGGATTCGGCCTTTTTCTACTTCTCCACCAATGAATTGGGCTTTGGGCCAGAATTCCTGGGGCGGTTGCGCCTGATCACCAGCCTCGCGGCCCTGGTGGGCATTTGGGCGTTCCAGCGTTTTCTAAAAGGGGTGCCCTTCCGCACGATCTTCACCTGGAGCACGATCCTGTCGGCGGCCCTGGGCATGACCACGCTGATTCTGGTGACCCACGCCAACCGCGCGATCGGCATTGATGATCGCTGGTTCAGCCTTGGGGACAGTCTGGTGCTGACGGTGATGGGTCAAATCGCCTTCATGCCGGTCCTGGTGCTGGCGGCGCGCCTGTGTCCCCCCGGCGTTGAGGCCACGTTCTTTGCCCTGCTGATGTCCGTGAGCAACCTGGCCGGGGCCGTCTCCCACGAGCTGGGGGCGCTGCTGATGGCGTGGTTGGGGGTGACGGAGCGGAATTTTGACAATTTGGCCCTGCTGTTGACGATCGCGAATTTGTCTACCCTGCTGCCCCTGCCCCTGGTGCGGTGGCTGCCGGACACGAGCGCCCTAACGGGGGACGAACCGCAAACCGATGCCGAGGCGATCGCGCCGGAGGTCATGGCCCTGAACCATCGGGAGCCGTCCATCGTGCCCGGTTTTGTGCCGGATCTGCTGCCCTCGCCGGACCGGGCCGAGCGATCGCCCACCCCCTAGGGCAATTCCGCGATCGCCCCATCGTTCCCCATTTTTCCTGAGCGCCCCCCTACAATCAATCCAGAATTGGTAGCAAATACTACCTCCACCCCAAGACTTCCCCTAGCGCCGTTCCCTCCCTTTCCACCCTAAACCCCACCTCACCCCGCCCCCGTCCCATGCAAGAGTTGAGCATTTCACCCCTCCCCACCCCGTCCTACGATCGCGAGGACTGGAAACGGGGCTATCAATCCCAGCCCGAGGAAACGGACTACTGGATTGATGAGGTGACGGGGACGATTCCGCCCGATTTGACCGGCACCATCTTCCGCAATGGACCGGGCCTGACGGACGTGGCGGGCACCCCCTTGGCCCACCCCTTCGACGGCGACGGCATGATTTGCCGGTTCACCTTCAAGGGCGGCCGCGCCCATTTTAGTAACCGCTACGTCCGCACGGAGGGCTATCTAGCGGAACAGGCCGCCGGTCGCATTCTATACCGAGGTGTCTTCGGTACCCAGAAACCGGGGGGCGTCTTCGCCAACGCCTTCGATCTGCGCATCAAAAACATTGCCAATACCCACGTGCTGCCCTGGGGCGGCAAACTCCTGGCCCTGTGGGAGGCGGCGGAACCCCATGGCCTCGATCCGGCCACCCTCGAAACCCTGGGCCTCGATCGCCTCGATGGTGTCCTGAAGCCGGGGGATGCCTTTGCCGCCCATCCGCGCATTGACCCGATGGGAGCGGCGGGGCGCTGGGGCGAAAATGGGGCGGGCCAGCGGCGTTTAGTCAATTTCGCCGTGAAACCGGGCCTTTCGACCACCATCACCATCTACGAATTTGACGAGGCGGGCGCGCTGCGATCGCGCCACAGCCACAGCGTCCCTGGGTTTGCCTTTTTGCACGACTTTGCCCTGACGCCGAACTATTGCATCTTCTTCCAAAATCCCGTCACCTTTAATCCTCTCCCCTATGTACTTGGCTTCCGCAGTGCGGCCCAGTGCATCCAGTTCGACGCCAAACAGCCCACCCGCGCGATCGTCATTCCGCGCAACCCCGAGGCTGGCCCCGTCAAGGTTTTAGAAACACAGCCCTGTTTCGTTTTCCACCACGCCAATGCCCACGAGGCGGACGGCCAAATCATTGTTGATTCCGTTTGCTACGAATCCTTCCCCAGCGTGGATCCGGATACGGACTTTCGTGAGATTGAATTCGATTCCCTGCCAGCGGGCCAACTGTGGCGCTACAGCCTCGATCTCGCGGCGGGTACGGTCCACAGCCGCCTCATGGAAGCGCGCTCCTGTGAGTTCCCGACCCTGCATCCCAATGCGGTGGGCCGGTCCCAGCGCTATCTATACATCGGGGCCGCCCACGACCCTAAGGGCAATGGCCCCCTCCAGGGCATCCTCAAATTGGATTTGGAAACGGGGGCGCGATCGCTCTGGAGTGCCGCGCCGCGTGGGTTTATGTCCGAACCCCTGTTTGTGCCGCGCCCCGGTGGGACCGCAGAGGACGACGGCTGGGTGATTGTGACGGTCTACAATGCCGCCAATCATCGCTCGGAGGTGGCCATCCTGGAGGCGTGGAACTGGGCGGCGGGACCGGTGGCGACGCTGCACCTGCGTCAGCATGTGCCCTATGGCTTGCACGGTAGCTATACGCCCACTTGCTTTATTGAGGATTAGGGGTCGGAGGGCGTTCGTTAGCCTAAGTTTCTAGGCTTCCCAGGCCACCCCTTCATAGAGATCCGCTAACGGGATTTCAAAGGGGATGGCGGACAGGGAAATGGATGAGTCGAGGCCGTTGTATTCCGTGAAGATCCAGCGGCGATCGCCCGTTTTGAAGTAGTGCTCCACGTGGGGGGTGTATTGATCAATCAGCAAATATTCCTGAAAGCTGGGGATGGTTCGATAGGCGGCAAATTTTTCGTCGCGATCGTAGCTTTTGGTGGATTTTGACAGGACCTCCGCGATCGCCACTGGATTGATCAGGGTATCAGTGCGTCCCGGCTGCCGCTGGAGAGGTCGGGGCACCACCATCACATCGGGATAGGTATAAAGCTGGCGATCTGGAATCCAAAGCCGCTGATCGGCCACAAAAATGCTGTAGGGTTTTCCCTTCAAGGCAACCCTCAAGGCGGCATTGAGGATACTAGCAATTTCGTTATGTTCGGGGGTGCCGCCGGTCATGGGGATGATTTCTCCGCGAACATATTCATGGCGCGTTTCTGCATGGACCTCGAAGTCAAGATATTCCTCGGGGGTATAGGTTTTCTGCTCTTCGAGTTGCATGATCATGGGATTGCTGCTCCTGTGGATCAAGCTGATTAAAGACTTTGGCCTTTTTAGAGGAGGCTGGTGGGACGCGATTATCTATGGCATATTCCACAATATGAAAGGATGTACTCCTTCAATAGTTGTGATCAGCATAAGTAAATAGGAGTAGCCCATCAGCGTAAGATTTCGCGAAAGCTCGGTGCATCCACGCGTATTTTCCAAAAACAGCCTTGACAGAACTAAAGTTCATCAAGCAGCCGGGAGAGTCTTTGTTTCTCTGCTTTTAGATCGGCACCTAGAGTCATTATCATTTGCATAGCCTTATCCAATTCTGACAACGATGTATCAATCACCTGTGAGGACTGCTGCAGCGCTTTTGGAACTTCTTGACTTTTTCGTAGTGACTCTTCCAAATATTCGGCATCAGAAGCATCAATGTCTAAGGAAGAGCCGATCTCTTGAAACATAATAGGATCTACAAAGATGGATTGAGATTTGATGTGATCAAGCACGTGAATTAATCTCTCAATGTCTGCTTGAATCTTGTCTGAAAAAGTGTTTTTCATCACGAATGTCCTCCTGAAATATGATCGGATTTCCGTATGTTTAGATTTGAAGATTTGAGGGATTACAACTGTTAAGTTATCGCAATCCAAGTCATCCTTTCTGATTCGAGATTCACTGGATTCTCGGTTTATCTTTGCCTACTTGAATGGAAGCGCCACCTCCCAACCGTCAAACTCAGGGATGCGGAATATAACCCAAAATGCTTAGCGTTCGTAGAAGCTGTCGTAGGTGCTGCTGGGGGCTTGAGGGTCCGGGGCGATCGCGAGCCAGAGGGGGAATTGCAGCAAGGTGAGACTAATACTGCCTTTGCCTTCGTCGATGATGATGAAGGGCAAATCGCCCCGTTCCTGGATGCGGGCGGCCTTTTGGGCGAGGGGTTCGGGGGCATCAAAGAGGGTGACGCCGCGATCGGGGCCGAAGTCGCTGCGGGAAATGCCCAGGCAGTCCTGGAGGCCGCGCCGCCAGTCGCCCAGCCGTTCGGGGGTGTCGCTCACCACTAACACATGGAGGCGATCGCCATAGAGTGCCCGCAGGATCGAGACGGCGGCGGCGGCGACGAGGATATTTTGCAGGCGGCTGCCCAGGGCGCGGATGGCTCCCCGGCCCCCCTGGTCAAAGAACCAACTGGCGACGCGATCGCCGTGGACCGCCTCGAAGGTGCGCCGCAGCCGCCAGGGGGGACCATAGTAGTCGGGGCGGTTGCGGTAGCGGTCGAGGATTTGCTGAATTTTGCGGTTGTCGTCCTGGAAGGCGCGTTCGGCAAACTGGGGCCGGAGGGGGCCGCCGCGATCGCGCTCCTGGGGCGGTGGGGCGGTGGGGACGGGGCTCGGGGCCGGTTCCGGGTCGCGGATCAGTTGCAATTCCTCGGCCGCTTCGACGAGTTCCTGCAAACTGCCCACGAGGTAATCCTTAAACCCCTGGACCCGCGCGGCGACGGTTTGGGAGGCTCCGGCGAAGGTGGTTTGCATCTCCTGGCGGATGCGATCGCGGCGACGTTCGAGCTTTTCGATACTGCCAATGAGGCGCTGGCGGCGATATTCCAAATCGCTGAGGCTGGTTTGGACGAGGCGGCCCAGGTCGGCGCGGGTTTGCTCGATTTCCGCTTGCAGGCGATCGCGCTCATGCCGCAGGGCTGTCAAATCATCGGCCTTGTCCCCATCCGATGCCGGGGGCCGCTCGACCACGGACGGTTCCGAAACCACGGCTGATTCCGTCGGCTCGGCGGGCTCCGGCGACCCCGTGGGCTGGGCTGGATCCAACGGCTCGGGCGGTTCCGCCGGGACCATTTCAGGAGGCGGCTCCGCCGGGGATTCTAGGGCAATCTCCTGGACCGATTCCGGCTCTGGCTGTGGCTCCGGCGGGGCGATCGCAGCGTCCGGGGCCGCATCATGGGGAGCCTCCAGGGCCATCTCCAGGGGTTCCCCAGGGCGGCGGGGTTCGGGCAACTGGAGGGGGGCCGGGTCCGTCCCTGCGCTGTCCTCTGGCTCCCCTTGGGGCGGGTCCACCTCCTCGGGCCAATTGCTGTCCGCCCCGTCCGAGGGCGCTGCCGTAACATCCCCGTCCCACGGATCCGCCGCCACCGACTCCGCCGCGATCGCAGCGGATGGCCTGGGGACTCCCCCTTCCGCCTTGGCGGGCAAGTTCAAGGGTTCCGGACGATCATCAACAGTCATGGGCAGGCAATGGGGAAAAGGGCGTCAGGGCAGGGCCAGGGAAAATCGGCAAGGAGTTGGGAATCAATCCCGGGAGCGGCGCACGGGCAGATTGTGCTGCTCCAGACAGGCGCGCAACTGGCGAGGATCAAACAACATCGGCAAAAAGTGCAAACTTTTCACCTCTCGGAAAAAGAACAGCGTTGGCCAGTAGGTCCAGAAAATATCCCAATTTTGCCAATCGCGATAGGGAAAGTCACGGATTCTGGTGGAATCGCGATAAATCTCTAGGGAACTGCCGGTGAAGCGCAGCCGCAAGGTGGCCGCCTGCACCGTCAAGAAGAGGGCAAATGCGCCCAAAATCCCCGCCGCCGTGCCATTGACCGCCAGCAGCAGCGCCGCGATCGCGCCCAACCCCGCCGGCAGCACATAGCTTGGGGCCAGTTCCACGGTGGCTGAGGGGTCTGGGGATTGTGGGGTGGCGATCGCGCGATCGCCCTGGGGATCAACAGCGGGAACAGTCACGGCGTCACAAAACAGGGTCAGTCTGCGACGCCATTGTACTGCGATCGCCGGTCCCCACCCCCGCCCCATCCGCCGCACCACCCCAAAAACGGGAGCGCTAAGCTGGGAGGCGATCGCCCCCGATCTCAAGCCTTACATTCCCTTGGGAGGCCATAGCCATGCCGATCGCGCCCCACAGCCGCAACATCCTTGGGCTGCCCGCCGGTACCCTGCGTCGGGTTCACCATGCGGCCCTCAATGTGAAGGATCTAGAAAAATCCCGCTGGTTCTATGGCTCCGTCCTGGGGCTAGAGGAGTTGACGGGGGATGCGGTCCCCAGCACCCTCAAACCTTTAGTGGAACAGGGGAAGGTGGCGAATTTTCGGACGCCGGACGGCTGGATTTTGGACCTATTTGCCGAGCCGGACCTGGGGCCGCCGGACCCGAACCCCGATCGCCAATTCACCCGCTTTAACCATTTGGCCTTTGACATTGCGCCGGAGTGGTTTGATCGGGCGATCGCGGCGATCACGGCGGCCAATATTCCCATCGCCCAAGGCCCCGTCAGTCGGCCCACCGGGCGCGGCCTCTATTTCTATGATCCCGATGGCATGATGGTCGAGATCCGCTGCGACCCGGCCTAGGCGATCGCCCCCGTGGGGCACCCCCTCCCGGTGACGGCGGTGCTGACCGGTGCCCCTGCTGATATTCTTCGCCGATTGATCCCCGTGCTGTTGCCCCCTATCCCCCCCCGCGTTTGGTCCCGCCTGCTGTGGGCCTTGCTCAGTGCGATCGCCCTGCTCAGTTGGGCCGAACCCGCCACCCCCAACCGCGCCCCCCAGGCCGTGGCCCCTGCCCCCTTGCCCCCCGAAGCCGCCGAGGTGGAAGCGGCGGTGCGATCGCTCCAGCGGCAAGTGGAAACCCTCACCCAGCAGCTTGCCCAGGCGACGGGATCGTCCCCAGAACGGCCAGGGGCGTGCAAAAATGAAAAGAATCTGAAATCACCATCGGACGCTTCGTCCTAGCCAGTTGCCGTGTCCCAAACCTGCCCTGATGACGCGATCGCGTCCCCGCCCCCGAGCCCTGTCCCTGATCCCCCCGGCGATCGCCGTCCCCATCCCCTGCGGGATATGCGGGTATTTGGGGCCACCTTTGCCGCCATCTTTCTGGCGGAGGTGGGGGACAAAACCCAGGTGGCGGTGCTGCTGATGGCCGCCGAGTCCCACAATCCTTGGACGGTGTTCCTGGGGGCGGCGACGGCCCTGATCGCCACGAGTTTGGTGGGGGTGGTGCTGGGGCAATGGCTCGCTAAGCGGCTGTCGGTGGCCACGCTGGAGTTGGCGGTGGGGGCGCTGCTGTTGCTGGTGGCGGTTCTGCTCAGTTGGGATGTGGTGATGGGGAGTTAGGGAGCGATCGCACGATGGACTGGAGTTTATTGGGCCTGAGTTTTATTACGGTATTTTTGGCGGAGTTGGGGGACAAGAGCCAGCTTGCGGCGATCGCCCTGAGCGGCAATTCAAAATCCCCCTGGGCGGTGTTTGCGGGCACGGCGGCGGCGCTGATTGTGGCTAGTGCGATCGGTGTCCTCCTCGGGGAAGGGACGGCCCAGCTTCTGCCCGCCAAATTGGTGAAGGCCGTCGCCGCGATCGGTTTCGCCGCCATGGGCATTCGGCTCCTGTGGGTGAATGAACGGGATCCGGACCCCATTGAAGAACCCCAAGAGCCCTAGGCAAATCTCGAAAAATCCCCACATCCCGCAAACCATCCCCCAATCAAAAATTAATGGTAGGGTGCGATCGCTACGGGTGATTTTCACTGGGATGTGGTTTATGCGAACGCACCGCCCCCTTTGGATAGCCACCGATCTGCCTCGCCAATGGAGATCACCGAAATCCTGGGCCTGCATGGGTGATCGTGTTTAGGCGATTGCATGATGATCGCGTTGATTTGGGGTGGGTCGGTGCGTTCGGGATAGATACGGGATCCCGTTGATTTGAGCGGTGCCGAACGCACCCTACCGGTGGTTGATTGATTATTGAATTGTTAAAATCCCCCGCGATCGCGGCCTCAAGCCACCAGATCCCAGGGGATTTTCAGGTTTTACAGCATCGAGCGGCCCAGAATCCTACACCCGGAACGGCGACACCCAGCCCCGCAGGAAATAGAACACACTCAGCAGATATTCCTTAATCACCTTCGTCGTCACCGTCAGCCCATCCACATTCGGGATCAGATCCGGAATAGATAGATACCGCCAGGGCGCATTGGGCAGATCCGGCGAATCATAGGGCAGCGTATAGAAGTCCGCAGGCTTCGGCACCACCGTAAAGCCCACATTTTCAAAGGCATAGGTCGCCCGCGACATGCTCAGGGCCGACGCCACCAGGGCAATGCGCGCCCCATTGGGCGTCCCGCCAAACTCATCGCGCACATCCAGCGCACTCGTGCGCACATCCACCAACTCCCGCCGATTCGCCAATTCCCCCTCTGGAATCACGATCGCGCTCGCCGGGACCCCCATCCGCTGGAGCAAAATGCGAATATCCGTCGATTCCGCATTGCGGCAGGCCCGGAACGCCGCCGGATCATCGGGGCAGGTGGTCCGTTTCGAGAGCCAATAGGCATTCGCCTCCGGTCGGAAGCCTGCACTGACGATAATGCGATTAGAAATCCCCTGGCGATAGAGCTGCGCCGCGTAGGTAATCAAATCGCCGCTTTCCGTCAGCTCCAGCCGATCTTCGCCAATGCCCGCCACCCGGGTCGTCCCCTGGCCCAGCAAAACGATCGCCTGGGTGGGGCCGCGATCGCCCAGGTTACGGATGGAATCGCGCTCCAACTGTTCCGCAAAGCTGTAGCCCACCAGCGGCGTACTGGCAAACAGCAAAATCGTAAAGGCCGTCGCCGCCAGCCCATTGGACGTAAATTTGTTCGGCCCCTCCCGCAGGGTCCAGCGCGACAGCAGCAGCAGCGACAGGCCCAACGGCGTCAGCAGCAACGACAGCAGACTGCCTAAAAGTTCCGATGTGCGGCCCGTCGGGCTCATGAAGGCGATCGTCAGCAGCGCCGCCACCGTGACGATGCCCAGCCCCGTGTAGTAGGCCGTTGGGATGAACTTGACCTGGAACAGCATGTACCAGAGCAGCCAACCGATGAAGATCCAGATCAGGAGAAATGTGAGCGATTCAAATAGCATTCCCGGTAACCCGATCGATGGGTGGTGGTGGTCGAGCCTGGTGCGCGCGGTGGGCCGACCAGTGATGAGTTAAGGGTGGCGGCGCGCAAGGGCACCCTCGATCGCCTGGGCGACGGTTTCGATGGTTTTGACTCGTGCGTAGAGTTTATCGTTGGCCGCTACGATCGTCCAAGGGGCATAGACCGTCTGGGTCCGTTGGAGCATATGGTTGACCGCCACATGGTACAGCGGCCAGCGATCGCGGTTGCGCCAATCCTCCTCCGTGAGCTTGTGCTGTTTGAAGGGATTGACCTCCCGTTCCTGGAAGCGGCGCAGTTGTTCCTCGGGGCTGATGTGGAGCCAGAACTTGAGTAGCACAATGCCGCCATCGACTAACTGGCTTTCAAATTCGTTAATTTCCGCGTAGGCGCGCCGCCATTCGGGTTCCGTGGCAAATCCTTCGACGCGCTCGACGAGCACACGCCCGTACCAACTGCGGTCAAAAATGCCGATGGTCCCGGCGGCGGGGAGCGATCGCCAGAACCGCCAGAGGTAGTGGCGCTCAAACTCCTCGCGACTGGGGGCCGCAAAGGGCGTCACCACAAAATTGCGCGGATCGAGGGCATCGGTCACCCGCTTGATGGCGCCCCCCTTGCCCGCCGCGTCCCACCCTTCAAAAATCGCCAGGACCGAAATTTTGTGGTGGTGGATATCCCGCTGGAGATTCCGCAGCCGCAGTTGGGCCTCCTGGAGCCGCTGTTTGTAGCGATCGCGCGACAGGCTCTTCGACAGATCCACCTCCGCCAGCAGATCCGGCTCACTCGGGCGCAAACTCTCCTGGGGCGGCAGTTGCGGCGGCGGCAACTGGGCATGGCGACGGTCAAAGGCCGCCGTCAGCGCCGCCACCGTAGCCCCCAACAGCTTCACCTCCGCCCAGCGCTTGCAGTTGCCCTCCACCAACGTCCAGGGGGCATGGCCCGTGCTGGTTTGGATCAGGGCATCCTCCGCCAGGGCGCGGTAGCGTTTATAGCGCTTGGCCTGCTGCCAGTCCTCCGGACGCACCCGCCACGCATCGTAGGGATCCTTGGCGTAGGCCTTGAGGCGGCTTTTCAGTTCCTTGCGCCCCAGGTGAATGAAAAATTTGATAATCGCCGTGCCATCATCCGCCAACTGCCGCTCAAAGGCATTGATCTGCCGCACCGCCGTGGGCACGTCCGGATCCGACAGGTGCCCAAAGAGACGGTCCTCCAGCAGGCGCACATACCAGCTATGGTAAAAAATCGTGATCTGCCCCCTGGCCGGTTGCCGCAGCCAAAAGCGCCAGAGCCAGGGGCGGGCCTGATCTTCGGCGGTGGGGGGCAAGGTGGGGTGTACCACAAATCCCCGTGGATCCATGTGGCCGAGCATCTGCTTGACCATTTGCCCTTTCCCCGAGGCGGCCCACCCCTCCAGGACCACCAGGGTCGGCATTTTGGCCCGCTGACAGTCGCTCTGGAGCGATCGCAACTGCTGCATGAGGCGATCGGCCTCCTGGCGATAGCGGTCCTTGTCCAGGGAGCGGTCTAGATCGAGGCTTTCTAGCATGGGGCAGGGGGGTTAAGCTCGCCCTTGATGGTGCCACAGCGTCCTGATGACCACGGCCAATTGCCGGAAAACCTTTAGGGTTTTAGGGTAATTCCAGGTGCTCTGGTCCCCTGTTTCCTGAGTCCCCTTGGGCGCGGTGCGATCGCCCCCCAGCGGCCGGGAAGGCAGCGGGCCACGGTCAGCGGCCCCGGCCCCCTGAATAACCCCAAAACCTGGCCCATAATTGACCCATGGGTCCAGTCATTTTGGCGAGGGCTCATTCCCGGTCTAGGCCATGGTCATCCCATGGATTAGCCCAATATTTTTAGCATCAGTGCGCCTGGAGAAATTGGTTAAATCGGTTACCTAACCACCCCCGCAATCGTAGCTGTGCCGTGGTATCCCTAGGATTTTGAGCGGTCCCATCCCTGGTGCTTTTTCCCTTGGCAACCGTGCGCAGTGTGCCGTTTAAATCTAATTTAGAGTTAATTCCTACCGATTCAAATTCATGGATTGGAATGGTTAATTGGGAGGGATATCCCCCCGGTTCCCATCCAGTACCCACCGCGATCGTCCTACTCCCCCATGGCACAGCAGCAGCCCCCGAGCCCCTCCGATCATCCCACCGCGACGACGGCCCACCAAGCTGGGGCGGGGTTCGATGCGGAGCAAACCTTTGATCTGATTGATCGCTTGCTGCCCTTTGAGGTGTGTCTCTATCACCAGGTGTTGCCCCTGCGCATTGAGGGCCAAAGTCTGATTTTGGGGGCGGTCTGTCCGGAGGATGCGAGCAGTTTGGATTATGTGCGCCAAATGTTGGCCCATACGCGCTACGCGATCGCGTTGCAGCCCATTTCCGCCCAGCTTCAGCAACATTTTCTGTCGGCATTTCTCAACTACGATCGCCAGATCAAAGCCTCCAATAGTGATCTGCTATGGGAGGATCACGGCCAGCCCCTGCGGGATTTGCACCAGGCGGATTCGCCCACGATTCCCATGGGGGATTTGCGGACGGGGGATACGGTGGCCCTGGGCGATCGCCCTGCGGGATCGGCGGAGCCGACGGTGGAGCAGTTCCAGCAGGATTTTGAGGCGGCCCTCGATGCGGAAAGTGGCTATCCGAAGGGGGTGCGCGATCGCGCTGGGGGCGGCGAGGTGGATCGATCGCGCGGTACGGAATCCCTGGATGCCCCGGTGTCGCGCCAGCCGATTCCGCCCCTGCTGAAGGTGAAGGCCCCCTTTGCCGATCGCCACCTTTCGACCCTGGCGAATTTGCCGCCGCGCGTGTTGGCCCAGGAGTTGCTCCAGCGGGCGATCGTCCAGGGCATCGGGCGGCTGTATCTAGAACGGCAGGGGGACACGGGCCGCGTCCTGTGCAGCCAAGACGGGGTGCTCCAGGCGGCCCTGGAGGGGATTGATCGCGCCACGTTCCAGGGGGTGATCAATGAACTGAAAATTCTGGCGGATTTGCCCCTGATGATGGTGGAGCGGCCTAAGCAGGTGGAAATCGAGCGGCGCTATGAGGGGGAATTGCTGCTGCTGCGCCTGCGGATTGTGCCCGGTCAAGATGGGGAAGAGGGCACGTTGCAGGTGCTGCGGGGGGCGGCCCTCAAGTTCTATCAGCAGCAGCAGTTGACGAAATTGGGCCAGGATGCCCTGAGTTTGGCGCGCAAGCTCCAGCAGCAGGTGGCGGAAATCCACGCCCGCGCCCGCCTCACCCCGAGCATCAGTACGGAGCAGATGGCGGCGCTGCCGGAGTTGAAGGCGGCGGTGGGCTGGCTGGCGAGTATGCTCGATAGTCTCGATTAGGGGGCGGCGGTGGGGCTGGGTGGGGGCGATCGCCAGCCAAACAAACCGAGCCACAAAACCCACCAGACAAGGGGCTTAAGCCCCTTGCTCCCGTCGGCGGTACCCAAGACACGGTAGGGATTTCAGGCGGTTTGACCGCAGCCCCTAAGGCACAAATTGTCCCTAGAGTGCCCCCGCCGCCGTCTTGTCGAGGATGGTGCCGGACAGATGATGGGTGGCGTTCATCATTTGCAGCATCGGCAGACCCGTCGAGCCGTTGGGATAGCAAATGGCGCTGACGCCGCCGTTCCCCTGCTTGAACCGCCAGAAGCTCGCGGGGCCGAGGCCGGTGATCTGGCACAGCAGGGCTTTGTTGACCGCATCATGGGCAACGACTAATCCCGTCAGGCAGCGATCGCCCCCCGCCGCCGCCGTCCGCTCTTCCCCATCCTTGACGATCGCCGCCCAGGCCGCCGCCGCCCGATCCCATACCTGCTGGAGGTTTTCCCCCTCGGGCATTTGGACCGTTTCCGGAGCGGTTTGCCATTGATCGAGCAGGTCGCCGTATTCCGCGCGGATTTCCGCCTCGTATTTGCCCTCCCAGGTGCCGTGGCTGATTTCCTGGAGGTCGTCGAGCAGTTGCAGGCTCAGGTGCTCATGCTCCGCCAGGATTGCTTCCGCCGTGGCCTTGGGCCGCAGCATGGGGCTACTGAAGGCAAAGTCGAGGGTGACTTGCTTGAGGAAATCCGCCGCCTTGCGGGCCTGGGCGAGGCCGTTGTCGTTGAGGGGCACGTCGATTTGGCCCTGGAAACGCCCCTGTCGGTTCCATTCCGTTTCCCCGTGGCGCACCAGGAGCAGTTGGGGACCGCAGTCACTGGGGCTTGGTTCCGGTAGGGCGCGGCACCCCTGTAGGCCGGCCAGGTGGGCGGTCAGGTTCATCGATTCCAGTTGGGCGGCGCTGCCGTAGCCTCCGGCAAAATTCAGGACGCTGATGCCGCAGTTGGATTGCAGGAGCCCTTGGTAGCGATCGGCTCCGATGCCCATGGCGGTGCTGATCAGGCAGCGGTTGATGCCGTTGTGGCCGACGATCGCGATCGTTTCCCCCTGGTGTTTATCGAGGATGCTTTGCCAGAAGGCGTCGGCCTGTTGCCGCAAATCTAGGACCGGAAAATAGTCCCCCTCGGGCAGGGCCATGGAGAATTCGTGGGGCCGTTCTTTCCAGCAGCTATAGCCATCCGGGTCGGCGGCGCGCACGTCCGAGACCGATCGCCCAGCCCAGAGGGGTAGGTTCACTTCCTGCAACAGTTCGTTGACCGTCAGGGGGATGGGGCGATCGCCCTGGGCTTCGAGGTGGCTGAGGATCGTTTCTGCCGTTTGGCGCGCCCGCTGGAGGGGGCTGCAATAGAACGCGGCGAGGGGAATGCCTTCCAGGGCGATCGCGACCCGCTGGGCCTGGGTTTTGCCAAAGTCCGTGAGGATGGAGTCGTCGCAGCGCCCTTGGATGATGCGGCGGGTGTTGTAGCTGCTTTGTCCGTGGCGGATGAGGATGACGCGCGTAGCCAGGGTTCTGTCCTCCTACAAAGGGGCGAGCGATAGGTGGGCCGGGGCCGAATGCCGATGGGCCAAGTCAAATTTTGACATTCTCGGTGCTCAAGCGACGGAGATTCTTTCACGGTCATGGTCTGAGCCGCCTATCAGCATTGACACAAAGTGATGGCAATCAAGGCTGTATCAGGTCTCGCTTCTCGCTTGACGCTGCCGTTGCGAGCCAAGTCACTTGGGTTTAGGGATTAAACAAAAATCATCTTGCTCGCACTTTAAATAGATTTAATGTGAAATTTAGATGTTGGCGCCTTGACGAGTCGATTTTTATGTACTCTAATAAAATTGCCTACACAGACAAGAGACCTTTGTAATCCTTGTGGAGTGAAATTTCGATAACCTCTTAAGGAAAATAGAAAGGTTGACTTCAAGGTATCGACAGCACTTGAAGTAGAAAAATTGAGTTCTTCTCGGTATCACTAGGCAACTGGTAAGTACACAGGGGAAATGCACATGGATACATCAGCACTGGAAATGCTGCTGGAACGATTGATCGATAAGCAGGATGAGTTGATTGCTCGCCTCGAAAGCCTTGAGTATACACTTGGAGACAAGCTGGATGAAGTGAACAAAAATATTTGTGAGTTGCAATCTGACGTTTCTATGATGCAAGCGTCCGCGTCACGGATCAATGATGAACTGAATTGGTGGAGCAGCAACAATTCATTCGCAAAGCAACTGTTGTCAGCACTCAGCGACGCGAGTTCCGAGATCTCCGATCTGAAGTTTAATGCATCACAGATCCACGATGAACTGAACTGGTGGGGTGAGGGCCATTCACTTGCGAAACAACTGCTGTCGGCGCTTGGAGAAATCGAGTCAGCAGTTAGAGATCGGGATGTTTGAAAAACAGTGATCGAAACCCGGCCAGATAGACTCAGTGATAGTGACCTGAATCGCGTTCACTTGAAAGACTATAGTTGCCTCGCGCTGGAGTTACATAGGAAATTAGGCCATCACTTTGATAATGTTCTGACCGCGCTGCTCGACTGCGGTGAGTAATTCGTGGATTGCTGGACTGGCGTTGTTGTAGATGGTGCTCAATTACGAGTGGCTCTGCTATCCGGAGCGGATTGGGGCTAAAAAGCGCGATCGCCCCCGAATACACCGGTTTTAGTCAGTCTCCATTGGGACGTTCGAGCCGCACCGCATACCACTGCAACAGGCGATCCGGCCCCAAATCCAACTCACAGGACGTATCGATCAGAGACTGCACTCGCTCGGCTGTGGTCTCGAATTTCTGTAAATCGCGCGGCAACTCATCCCCTAACTGCGCGATCGCAGCGGTCAAGCGATCACGCAACTCCGCCACCGTCACGATCTGTTCAGGGCCATCAGCTTCAAGGACTACGAAATAGCCACTATCGTCATAGAGCAACGGATCCGCCATAGGTGTTTGTTAGCGCCCTAAATTAAATACCCGCATGGCCCATGGCCAGCCCCGCCACTAGCATCCCCAGCACCAAAAACGGCTGGGCACTGGCCTGATACTTCACATCATTTTCCAGAGGATTGCGCAGGAAATACATGTCCTGAAACACGATCTGCGGAATCACCAGCAGGGCCAAAATTGATGCGTACAAATTCTCGCTCAGGGTGAGCAAATAGCCCGCAATGCCAAACTGGAACGTGTCGATCATCACCACACAAATCCACGCGGCCCCCGTCACCCCAAACATCACCGGCAAGGATTTTAGGCCCAGGGCGCGATCGCCCTCGACGCTCTTGAAATCATTGACGATCGCGATGCCCAGCCCCGCCAAACTGTAGATCAGCGTCACCACCATCACCGTCGGCGTCAGGGTACCAAAGAGCGCCTGACCCGCCCACCAGGGCAGAGCAATATAGCTCGCCCCCAGGGCATAGTTTCCTAGCCAGCCATTTTGCTTCAGCTTCAGGGGCGGCGCGGAATAAATAAACGCAATGAACGTGCCCACCAACGCCGTCACAAAAATCGTCGGGAAGTCATGGCCCGCCCACTGATCCAAGCCATAGGCCAAGGCCCAGCCCCCCAGCAGCAGCACAATCACCTGGGCGATTACCTGCTTCTCGGAAATGGCTCCGGAGGGAATGGGGCGATAGGGCTCGTTGATGGCGTCGATCTCGCGATCGTAGTAATCGTTGATCGTTTGGGTGTAGCCCGTCAGCAGCGGCCCCGACAGCAACATACAGGCGGCGGATTTGAGGACATTTTCTAAGGTCCAGTCAAAGTGGCCCGACGAGGCCGCCCCGCAGACCACGCCCCAGATCAAAGGGATCCAGGTGATCGGCTTCATCAACTGGAGGCGGATTTTCCAGAGGTTCGTTTCGCCCGCCGCCGCCCCTTTCATGCCCAGCATTTGCCGAGCTTTGGAGCCTTCGTCATTGGCCGCAGGGGTGGAGGTGGGGGGAGTATTTTCGGGGGCAGCCATGGGTCTTCTCCGAGGGTCTAGAACGAGATGATCAAGTGGCGATCTTGGAATTTGGCTCCGGTGACGGGGCGACCGCTGAGGGCGGGGGGCAGCTTCACGTTGCGCCGCTGATCCCCTGCTTCGACGGTGACTTCGGGGCCGTATTGGGTGAGTTTGACTTGCTTTTTGTCAAAGCTGGGCAGGAATAGGCGCACCTGTCGATTGGCCACGTCGATGTCGAGGGGTTTGGGGGCGGCGATCGCGAGGGCTTCAAAATCCGGTAGGGCAGCGGCGATCGCGGCGGAATCCCCCTCCGGCACCGACAGGATCGGCAACGGCGCAAAGGTTTCTTCCAAATGGCCCGGTTCACTGCCCCGATTGAGCAAGACACCGCCGACGGTGATGCCCGACTGCTGGGCACTGCCCCAGAGATAGGCCGCCGTGGCCGCCGCCGCGCGATCGCCCGTGGTCACCAGCATCGCCGCCAGCTTGCGCGGATCACTGACCACCGATCGCCCCTGTTCAAGCAAATCCGTCGCCTCCCCAAAGGGCTCATCCCAGCGGTCCACACCACCCCCCGCCAGCACCGCCGCCGACACCGGCCCGATGAACGGATTGATGGCCTTCATAAAATCCGAGTCGCCAATCACCTGCCGGAACCGCCGCACGTACCACGACAGCACCTCCGGCAGGCCCAACAGGCGCAGGGCGGCCAAATCCCCGGCCCCGTCGTACACGATCACGTCATAGGCCCCGCCATCGTCGTACTTGCGCAGGGCACTGAGGGTCAGGGCGCTATCGAGGCCGGGAAACATGGCCAATTCTTCGCCATACACGTCCTTAAAGAACGGCGATCGCAGGTACCGGGCCTCCAGGGATTTTAGTTCTCCCCAGCCCCGCTCCAGCAGGGCCACACTGGTGGGCTGCACGGCGCTGAAATTGGGCGCGATCGCCACGGGATCCGCCCCAATATCCCCCTCGCGGCCCAGGGCAATGCCAAAGGCCGGTCCTGGATTCTGACTGAAGAGCAGCACCCGCTTACCGTTGTCCGCCAGGTGCCGCGCCGCCGCGATCGCCAGCGTCGTGCGCCCCGTTCCGCCCTTACCCAGGAAGGTCAGCGTCAGTGCCATAAGGTTGTATTCAATTCAAATGCGACAGGATCAAGCGGTGGGCGGGGCGATCGCCCTGGAACGCCCCAGACGCTCAGCCAGGAACCCAGGTCCGTTAAACGGCCTCGAGTTCGTCCTCAAAAAACCAGGTGGCAAACTGGTCATCAAACTTCACGACCAGGCCCAGGTTCTTGCCGTCGAGAATTTTGTAGTTGTCCACGACACCGGTGGGGTTTTTCTTGATCTTCTCCACCAAATCGCTAGAGATGCGATCGCGAACGCGACAGACCTTTACGCGCTGACCGATTTCAATCACGACTAAAACCGTCTCTAGTAAACTAATCCACAGCTTACAAGACTACTGCATTTTCGCTCCCTTGCACGGCTTGTCCGCCCCCTGGGGCGCGATCGCCTCCCGTTGTTCCACCCTTCGCCCCTCGCCCCATGCTTGCCAAACGCATTGTGCCCTGTCTGGATGTCAAAGCCGGTCGCGTCGTCAAGGGCGTGAATTTCGTCAACCTGCGCGATGCGGGGGATCCGGTGGAGCTCGCCCGGGCCTACGATCGCGCCGGGGCCGATGAGCTGGTGTTTTTGGACATCACTGCCACCCACGAGGATCGCAACATTATTTTTGATGTGGTGTACCAAACGGCGGAGGAGGTGTTCATCCCCCTGACCGTCGGCGGCGGCATCCAGGACCTCGCAACCATTAAACGGCTCCTGCGGGCGGGGGCGGACAAAATCAGCATGAATTCCTCCGCCGTGCGCGATCCGGACCTGATCCGGCGGGCGAGCGATCGCTTCGGCAGCCAGTGCATTGTGGTGGCCATTGATGCGCGCCGCCGACCGGGCACCGGGCCAGCCCACGGCACGCCGATCGCCTGGGATGTCTATGTGCGCGGGGGCCGGGAAAATACGGGCCTCGATGCGATCGCCTGGGCGCAGCAGGTGGCCCAACTCGGGGCGGGGGAACTGCTCGTCACCAGCATGGACGCGGACGGCACCCAGGCGGGCTATGACCTGGAGCTAACCCGCGCGATCGCGGAAACCGTCAGCATTCCCGTCATCGCCTCCGGCGGCGCGGGCACCTGCGCCCACATCCGCGAAGCCCTCACGGACGGCAAAGCCGAAGCGGCCCTGCTCGCATCGCTGTTACATTACGGCCAGCTTACGATCACGGAGATTAAGAAAGACTTACGGGACCATGGGGTTCCCGTGCGCGCGATCGCCCCCTGAGGTCCCCAACGCCCCCCGAAAACCGCCCCGCGATCGGCCATAAAAAACCCTTAAACCCCCGTTGAATCAGGCTTAGCCCGTCGCCCCCATGCTGAAGAGCAGCACCCCTGCCCTTGGGGACACCCTGTCAAGGGAGGTGTTACAATACGCAAAGTTTCGTTCATAAACTGCGAATCGTACCGGATGATCCTTGTTTTGCTACTGGCGGTCCCCCTGGTGGCGTGGTCCCTGCACCTGATGCAGCAAGCGTTCGACCATCGGGAATTTTCACTGATGCTGGCCGGAGCCCTCGTGGCCTCCTCGGCGGCGGCGCTGGTGGTGGTGTATTTCCTGATGAGCAGTTCCCTGGGCTATTTGATGGGGCTTGATCACCGGGGCTATGTCAGCTACTACGGCGCGGAGTTGCCGATGGTGGCCAGCGACCCGATCGCGCTCGCCCAGCAGTTTGGCTCTGAAGATTTCCCTTGGCTCATCGAGGAAGAGGCGGCGGATTAGGGCCGCGATCGCGATCGGCGGGGCGGGATTTGGGGCAGGTCCGAAAAAAATATCGACAACTTAGCCCTCAGGGGTTGACTCTCCCGCGAACCTGAGGCATTATGGATTTCGCCGAACGGGGCTATAGCTCAGTTGGTAGAGCACTTCAATGGCATTGAAGGGGTCAGCGGTTCGAATCCGCTTAGCTCCATCTCAAAGAACCGACGGCAAAAGGCGCTTCTGGACAGTCTCCAGGGGCGCTTTTGTTATGGCCTTCGGACCGCCCGCGCCACCGATCGCGAGACTCTGCTGCCAGAATGTGGACGTTCGAGGGTTTGTGGCGAGTGCCCGAGGGGCGCGGGGGATCCATGGCGTTGTTGTTCCAGATTGCGATCGCGATTGTGCTGGGGGTGCTGCTGGGGGGCCTGGTGCCCGTGGCGGCGGAAAATGTGGCGTTTTTGGGGGATGTGTTCCTGCGGGCGCTGCTGATGCTGGTGGTGCCGTTGGTGATGACGTCCATGATCGTGGGGGTGGGCAATCTGGGGGATGCGGGCCAGATGGGGCGGCTGGGGCGGCGCACGGCGATTTATTACGTGGTGACGACGGCGATCGCGGTCTTTCTGGGCCTCGTGCTGGTGAATGTCATCCAACCGGGGGTGGCGGCTACGCCGGAGGCCCAGCTTGAACTGCGGGGGGGCGCGCGCCTAGGCACCGTGACCTACGCGATCGCGGGGGACACCCTGACGCTACCGGAGGGCACCCTGACGCGGGACTATGATGATCGCTACGGCATCGAATTACTCGATCGCGGCCTCAAGGGCACCATCGCCAAGGACGAGGAGCGCGACCCGAACCGGTTTGAGATTACGGAATGGCGCGATCGCGATGGCAATCCCGTCACCCTCGATGGCACCGCACCGCAGCAGGGCCAAGGGATTTTGGTGGATCTCGCGATCGCCGGACGGATGCGCGACAAATCCGGCTCCGCCTGGGAAACCATCCAGCAGGTGATCACCGGCCTCGTGCCCCGCAACATTTTTGATTCGATGGCCAACAACGATGTCCTGCCCCTCATCGTCCTCTCCATCACCTTTGGGGCCATCCTGCTGAAGCTCGGCGCACCGGCCCAGCCCCTGATGCGCTCTTTTAATGTCCTCAATGACGCCATCTTGGCCCTGGTGCATTTGGTCATGAAGCTCGCCCCCGTCGGCATCGGCGCCCTGGTGGCCGGACGGCTAGCGGAAGCGGGCGGCTTTGCGGGCTTTGTGCCGGAACTGCTGCGCATCGGCAAATTTGCGGGCACCACAATTCTCGGCCTCGCCATCCATGGCCTGATTATCCTGCCGGGGATTTTGGTCCTCTTCACCGGGCGATCGCCCCTGGCCTACGGCACCAACTTCCTGCCCGCCCTGATGACCGCCTTTTCCACCTCCTCGAGTTCCGCCACCTTGCCCGTTTCGCTGGAATGCACCATCGAAAAAAATCGCATCAGTCCCAAGGTCGCCGATTTTGTCCTCCCCCTCGGGGCCACGGTCAATATGGACGGCACCGCCCTCTATGAAGCGGTTTCCGCCATTTTCATCGCCCAGGTCTATGGGGTTGAACTCACCTTCGTGCAAATGGTGATCGTGTTCCTGACCGCCACGATCGCCGCGATCGGAGCCGCGGGCATCCCCGAAGCGGGCCTGGTGACCATGGCGATCGTCCTGCGGGCCGTGGGGCTCCCCCTAGAGGGCATTTCCCTGCTCCTGTTGGTGGATTGGTTCCTGGACCGTTGCCGCACCACCGTCAATATCTGGGGCGATGCCGTGGGGGCCGCGATCGTTGAAAACCTCGAACAGCAGGACGAACAAAAACGCGACGCCACCACCACCGAACCACCCCCCGAACTCGCCTAGGGAAAGCCAGCCAGCGGCCCCCAGCCCCTTCACCCAATCCTTTAGGAAGCTTCCGACTCCTCCGACGGCTGATTAAACAGCTCCAAAACCTGGCGGCAAAACACTTTTAATTTCTCCGCCGCCGCTGGCTGGGGCGTCACCGTCCCCCCAAACTGCCACCGGTTCACCGTCGAAAAACGCCACTGCTGCCCCCGGTGGTCATAGCCCGCCACCTCCACCCCGATCGCGCGGCGCTGTCCATCAATCGGATCCTCAAACAGGCGAATCTGCACCAACATACTGCGGCAGCCACAGGGGCGACTGAGGCCCGGAAAATGGAAGCCAATATCAATCGAATCCGGGTCCACCAACTCCTGGGTTTCGTCATCATTCATCCAGGGGCGCAGATCCGTGCGAACGTCAGGGAATTGGCCCTTGAATAAATTCACGGTGGCGGCAATTTGGGCGGCAAGGCGAATACCGATCGCGCGCTCGGCTGCATTCACGGGGCGGCACTCTCCTGAAACGAACGAACAGAGAATGGGCAAGACACCTGGGACACCACGGGCAAGCCCCGGCTTGGATCCCGAAGTTTCAGGTGCTGGAGCTTGATGGGATGGGGCTCCCTAGGCTCATCATAATTTATGGAATTTCAAGGTAAGGAACTGTAACGGCCATGGCTGATCGTCATCGCAAATCGGGAAAAAAGGCAGACCCTAGCGGCAATCCGGCCCAAAAGCGGGTGGTTTATGCGGAGTTTGGGGATGGGGCCACGGCCAAGGCCACCGAGCGGGCGGTGCCGGATCTGCCGCCGAATCAGCAGGATCTACGGGTGCAGGCGTCCCGCAAGGGGCGCGGCGGCAAGACGGTGACGGTGATCTCCGGTTTGCAGCACTCCCCGGATGCCCTCAAAACCCTCTTGAAAAACCTGAAGGCCCAGTGCGGTACGGGGGGCACGGTCCGGGACGACACCCTGGAGTTGCAGGGGGATGTGGCGGATCGGCTGGTGGAGGCGCTGCTGAAGCTGGGCTATCGGGCGAAACGCAGCGGCGGCTAGGGCTGTTTAGGCAATTTCGATGACGTCATCATCAATACAGGGGAAGGGATTGTGGCGATCGCGCATCAACCAGATCAAAAGCCTCATCAGAAAACGTTTCGGATTTGGGGAGTTTTGATCGCGGCCCTGGGGCTGGTGGGGGGCGGCGCACCGGTCTGGGGGGCTGAACCGACGGATCTCGACGGCCACTGGACCCGGGGCTGTGTGTCGGCCCTGGCGGCGCGGCGCTGGATTGTGGGGGATGGGTCGGGGCGGGTGCGGCCTGAAGAGCCGATCGCGGCGCGGGATTTTGCCACGTTGCTGACCCAAGCGGTGCCGGAGGGGATGGCTTTGCCGCCGGAGGCGTCGGTGAATCGGCCCGTGAGCCGCAGTCAGGCGCTGGTGTGGCTGGCGGGGCGGATGGGCTGGATGGCCCAGGGGGATCCACGGGCGTCGGCGATTTTGCAGCACACCTTTGAGGATGGGGCGGCGGTGCCCTGGGGCGATCGCGGGGGGGTGGCGGCGGCCCTGCGGCGGGGGGCGATCGCGCTCTACCCTCCCTCACGGCGGCTCAATGGGGCGCAACCGCTCAAGCGGGGCGAGGCGGCGGCGTGGATTTGCCTGGGGCTGGCCGATCGCCTGGAAACTCCGGCGACGGATTCTTTGCAGGCGTTGGCGGTGCGGCCGGCGGAGATTCGCGGCGTGTGGCTGACGAATATTGATAGTGATGTGCTGTTCGAGGCGGGGCGGCTGCGGGGGGCGATCGCGGAGCTGCGGGAGATGGGTTTTAATACGATCTACCCGACGGTCTGGAATGAGGGCTATACCCTCTATCCGAGCGCTGTGGCGGCGGCGGCCAGCGGCATTACGGTCGATCCCCACCCCGGTTTGGCTCGGCGCGATGCGATCGGTGAGGCGATCGCGGCGGCCCGTGAGGCAAAACTGACGGCGATCCCGTGGCTGGAATTTGGCCTGATGGCTCCGGCGGACTCGGCCCTGGCGCGGCGCAATCCCGATTGGCTCCTGCAACGGCAAGATGGCTCCACGGTGGACAACCGCAGCGGCAGTGGGCGGGTGTGGCTGAACCCGAGCCATCCCGAGGTGCGGCGTTTTCTAGTCAACCTGGCCGTCGAGGTGGTGAAGCGCTACGACGCCGACGGCATTCAGTTCGATGACCATTTCGCATGGCCGGTGGAGTTTGGCTATGACCCGGTGACGATCGCCAACTGGCGGCGCGATCGCCCCCCGACCCCAACCCCCATCCTGCCAACTCCAAACAATTCTGCCCCCGGAAATCCCCCAGCGGTGGCCCCGGTGGTGGCGCTGCCGGATCCAGAACCGCCGACGGATCCGAGCGATCGCGCCTGGATGCGGTGGCGGGCGGACCAGCTATCGAGCCTGTGGCAGGAAATCCACGCCGCCGTGAAGGCCGCTAAACCCACCGCGATCGTGTCCCTGTCGCCCAATCCGGCCCCCTTTGCCTATGAAACCGCCCTCCAGGACTGGCCCCGCTGGGTGTCGAGCGGCTGGGTGGATGAGGCGATCGTCCAAATCTATCGTCAGGATGTGGCTAGCTTTGAGGAGCATTTGCGGGAGGCGAACCTCCAGCGGGCTAGCTATCGCATTCCCGTGGCGATCGGTGTGTTGAGCGGGTTGCGGCCCAAGCCCGTTGCGATCGCGGTGGTCGAGGGCCAAACCCAGAGCGTGCGGCGCTTTCAGCTATCGGGCATTTCCTACTTTTTCTACGAAACCCTCTGGAATCTGACCCCAGAACCGGCCCAGCGGCGGCGGCAGGGAATCCGGCGGCTGCTCTTCCATCCGGCCCCCCGACCGCTGATCACCGCCGAGACGGCCCCATCGGTGGCTCCCTAGGGCCGCGATCGCCCCTGGGTTGTCCAGGCCATTTACCAGTGGTCCGCGTCCCCCTCCTGCCAGACCTCCACCGTCAATTCCTTGAGGTAATCCAAAGCGGCGGTGATGCGATCGCCCTCGCCGCGCAGTTCCAGATCAAACCAGCCATCGCCCCGGCCATCCTTGCCCAGGAGCGCCGCTGCGATATTAATTGTCAGGCCAAAGCGCGAGATCAGTTGGGAAATCACCGGCTCCGAGCACTGTTCCTGGGGAATGCGGATGCGGATGCGGTGGCTGGTTTCGACGCGATCGCCCGGCGGCGTTACGGAGGGGGTGGCTTGCGTGGGTTCCAAAGGAGTTTTCCGTCAATCATGATCTTCAGTGCTTTCTGATTTTAGAAAGAGATTCCAGCCCCGGCAACACGGCGGCGGCCCCTCTCCTCTCCCCTGGCCCGACGATCGGCGGCCCCTCCCCAGCGGATCCTCAACCCCCAGGGACCGGCAGCGCGATCGCCACAACTCCCGAAAATACCCAGCCCCGGACAACCGCGATCGCCCCCCCAACGGCCCAAGGAAACCCAATCCTATGGCCGCCAAACATTCACCAAAAAAATGCCCCACAGGGCAATCAATAGAATAATCATCGTCCAAAACCAGCCCTCCTCCACCGCCCCCGCCTCCACGGCAAAATAAATCGCCATGGGCATCGTTTGGGTTTGGCCGGGAATATTACCCGCCACCATCAGCGTCGCCCCAAATTCCCCCAACGCCCGCGCAAAGGTCAGCACCGTCCCCGCCCCAATGCCGGGGCCTGCCAGCGGCAAAGCCATGTGCCAAAACAGGTCCAATTCCGAGGCCCCATCAACCCTCGCCGCATCCAAAATCAGCGGATCCACCTGCTCGAAGGCCCCCAGGGCAGCCCGATACATCAGGGGAAAGGACACAATAATGGCCGCCAAAACCGCTCCATACCAGGTGAACACCAGTCGCAAATTCCACTGATCCAAAATCTGCCCCAGTAGGCCATTTTTGCCTAACAAAACCAGCAGAATAAATCCCACCACCGTTGGCGGTAAAACCAAGGGCGCAATCAGAATTCCATCCAGGAGCGATCGCGGCTTTCCCTGATAGCGATACATGCCATAGGCCACCGCCGTTCCGAGGAAAAGGGTCACCACCGTCGCCAAACAGGACACCCGGAGGGAGACCCAAAGGGGAGACAGGTTAGGCATGGTTTCCCTCAAGGCTCGGCCATGCCAAAGCCCGCATCCCTAAATAAATCCATGGCCCCATCCCGCTGCAAAAATTCAAGGTATTGCTCCGCCGCCGCCTTTCCTTGGCTAGATCTCAGGATCGCGGCGGGATAGAGAATGGGGGAATGGAGGGCGGAATCCGCGATCGCCACCACCTCAACTTTGTCTGACCTTTGGGCATCGGTACGATACACCAGGCCCGCATCCACATCCCCCGTTTCCACCGCCGTTAGCACGGAGGTCACATTATTCCCGAGGACCAATTTAGCCTGCACCTGATCTAGAATTCCTAGGTTTCTTAGGACCTGTTCTGCATATTGGCCTGCGGGGACGCTGCGGGGTTCACCCATGGCAATGCGCTGCACATCCGGTTGGGTCAGTTGTTTGAATTCAGTGGGGCGAGTTGCTGAATCTTTGGGAATAACTAACACTAATTGATTGGTTAGTAGATTGATGCGGCTGTTGGGTTCCAGTAAGTTCTTTTCCTGGAGGGCATCCATTTGGGGGAGCGCCGCTGAAATAAAAATATCCACCGGAGCCCCCTGCTCAATCTGCCGCTGGAGCGCACCGGAGGCGGCAAAGTTATAGGTGAGGCTGTGGTTGGGATGGGCCTGCCGATATAGGGGATCAATGGCTTGCAGGACAGTTTGAAGGCTGGCGGCGGCGGCCACCAGTAGGGTTGTGTTTTGGGTTGATGTGGGTTGATTGTTTGGGGGGGCTATCCCTTGGGCGCAGGCTATTAAAATGAGGGCGATGCTACAGCCGAGCAGGGCGGCGCGGGCTACGGAATTTTTAATGAATCGGGTTATGCGGGGGGGCATGGCGAGGGGGATGAATGGCCCAGGGATGATGTTTCCTAGAAAGAATGATTAAGCGAAAAAATGATTAGGCGTGGAGTCGCTGACCGACCCCGCAATGGCTTTTGAGGGATCGGTCAGGTCTTGCGCGATCGCGGCTTCACCAACCCTCTTGGGGGTCTCGATCCCACACCTCCACCGCCAAATCATTGAGATAGTCCAGCGCCTGGAGGATGCGATCGCGCGGCCCCCGCAGTTCCAGATCAAACCAGCCATCGCCCCGGCCATCCTTACCTAGCAGCGCCGCCGCAATATTAATCGTCAGGCCAAAGCGCGACACCAGCTCAGAAATCACCGGCTCCGATTGGTGCTCCTGGGGTACCCGAATGCGGATGCGGTGGCTCGTTTGCCGCCGATCGCCCGTCGGTTCCGTCGCCGTCAGCGGTTGGGAAGAATTCGCTGAAAAGGTCATGGGTCTAGGTCTCCCGTCGTTTCAGTGGGTTGGTCGAAATCGTCGTCGTCGCTTGAGTACTACTGCCCCATCGACCAACATCGATCGCGCCGCCCCATCCCCCAAACCCTCCTAATGGCCATGGCGATCGACCCCCGTCCGCTCCAGGAGACCCTTGAGGATCAGCGTCGCGATCGCCAGCAGCGCCAGCAGCAGCGCCGCCCCATAGGCCTCCTGGGTTTGATATTGCTTGTAGGCCATCTCCACATAGAGCGGCAGGGTCTCCGTCTTGCCCGAAATGGCCCCCGACACCACCGCGATCGCCCCAAACTCACCCATCGCCCGCGCATTCGTCAGCACCAGGCCATAGAGCAAACTCCAGCGCAGATTCGGCAGCGTCACCCGCCAAAACGTCTGCCAGCCATTGGCCCCCAGGGTCCGCGCCGCCTCCTCCTGCTCCGGCCCCATCTCCTCCAGGACCGGGATCACCTCCCGCGCCACAAACGGCATCGACACAAACAGCGTCGCCAACACCATCCCCGGCAGGGCAAAAATGATCCGAATCCCGGAATCCGCCAGCGCCCCCCCAAACCAGCCATTGCGGCCATAGAGCAACACCAGCATCAGCCCCGCCACCACCGGCGAAATGGAAAAGGGCAAATCAATCACGCTCAGCAGCAGCGTCCGCCCCGGAAACCGCTTGCGCGCCAGCACCAGCCCCGCACACAGGCCAAACACCGTATTGATCGGCACCGAAATGACCGCCATCAGCAGGGTCAATTTAATCGCGTGTTGGAGCGGCGGCTTCGAGAGGGCCTCCATCAACGGACCCAAGCCCTTCGCAAACGCCTGCACCCCCACATTCAAAGCGGGCAACAGCAGCAGCAGCGACAGGTAAATCACCACAGCGCCAATCAGCACCATCCCGCCCCAGGGCATCTCCCCAGACCGGGCACGGCTGCCCCGCTCAAACCGCCAGCGCCACGGAAGGCGACCCGTCCAGCCCCTAAGCGTCGCGAGATTCATAGCGCCCTCCCCAAGCCTGCAAGCGGTTAATCATCAACAGCAGCCCCAGCGACACCAGCAGCATCACCGCCCCGATCACCGTGGCCCCTTCGTAGTCATATTGCTCCAGCCGCTGGAAAATCAGCACCGGCGCGATCAAATCCCGAAAGGGGACGTTCGACGCCACAATCACCGTTGAGCCATATTCCCCCACCGCCCGCGAAAACCCCAGGGCCACGCCCGTCAGGACTGCTGGCAGCATTTGGGGAAACATCACCCGCCGAAAGGTCTGCCACGGCCCCGCCCCCAAACACCAGGAGGATTCTTCGATTTCGATCGCGATGTCCCGCAGGACGGGCTCGACGGTCCGCACCACGAAGGGCAGGGAAATGAAGGCCATGGCGATGCCAACGCCCCAGCGAGTGAAGGCGATTTTGATGCCGAAGGGGGCCAGGGGTTCCCCCAGCCAGCCCACTTCGCTGTAGACCGTCGCTAGGGTCAGGCCCGCCACCGCCGTCGGCAGGGCAAAGGGTAGATCAATGAGGGCATCGAGCAAACGACGGCCGGGAAACTCGTAGCGCACCAGAACCCAAGCGGTGGCGACTCCGGCAATGCCATTGAATCCGGCGGCCACTAGGGCGGTTACGAAGGTGACTTCATAGGCGGCGATCGCGATCGGCTCCGTGGCAATGCGCCAGATGTCCGCGATCGGCAGGGTGGATGCCTTGAGCAACATGGCCGCCGTGGGGATCACCAGCATGATTAATAAATAGGTAATCACCACGGCCCAGGGCCAGGACCAGGATCGACCGATGGTTTTCGGCAGGGCCGCGATCGCGCCTGCGAGCCGCCGTCTTTGGAACCGGAATCCCCTCATCTATCGCGGCCCTCCCCCAAGCTGTTTTTGGATGCCATCAAATTCTGCGCCATCGTCAAAGAATTTTTTCTGGATCGCATCCCACCCGCCAAAGGACTGGGCCGTGAACAGGGTGTCCACCTGGGGATATTGATCGGCCACTTCCTGGGCCACGGTCGCGTCCGCCGGACGGAAGCCCACCGCCGCAAATTCCCGCTGGGCTTCGGGGGTATAGAGGAACTGCACGAACGCCTCCGCCACGGCCCGCGTGCCCCGGCGATCGACGATCGCATCGACCACCGCGATCGGATTGTCAATGGAAATGTTCACCTTCGGGACAATGTAGGTCTGCTTCTGCCCCTTGATCCCCGCCAGAATCGCCTCATTTTCATAGTTAATCAGCACATCCCCCTGGCCCTGTTTCACAAAGGCATCCGTCGCTTCTCGGGCATCCTTGGGCAGTAGGGGCACATTGCCATAGACCTTCGTCGTAAACTCCCGCGCCGCCGCCTCACTGCCACCGGTCTGGGCGATCGCGCCCCAAAGGGCCAGGAAATTCCAGCGGGCACCGCCGGAGGTTTTGGGGTTGGCGGTGATCACCTTCACATCCGGGCGGACCAGGTCTTGCCAGTCGCGGATATTTTTGGGGTTGCCATCCCGCACCGTGAGGGCCGCGACGGAACTGTGAACGATCGCGCCGTTGGGGGCTTCCGTTTCCCAGCCCGGATCAATCAGGCCCGCTTCTTCGATTTTTTTGGTGTCGAGGGCCAGGGCCAGGGCCACCACATCCGCCTCTAGGCCATCGATGACGGCGCGGGTTTGGGTGCCGGAGCCCGCGTAGCTTTGGTTAATGCGCACCTGCTGGCCGCCGTTCTCTGCGGCCCATTTGGCGGCGAATTTCGGCACGATTTTTTCGTAGGCCGCCTGGGTGACGGCGTAGGACACCAGGGTAATTTCAATCGGTTCTTGGCCGCTGCCGCCGCCCGCATTGGGGGCACCATTGGAGCCAGCCCCGCCGCCGCAGCCCGCGATCGCGCCCCCCAAGACCACCATGCCCAACCAAATCCCCAGGGATGACACCCGTGATGACCCCTGTGACTGCGTGACGCGATCGCCCATGGCTACCTCCTCTTGGCCGCATTCGGCTGGATAAAATCAAATCAACGGTATTCCCATCGGCTTTTTGGTGTTTGCCGATGTGACCTCGACAATACTGGACTCCACCTCAAAAGTCCAGTATCTCGATCGGATTTTTGTAGATTGTTGTTAGAGCCTGGTTCAGGGGGCGTTCCCGGCCAGGGTTGGGCGATCGTCAATCCGGCAGGACGAAGACCGTTTGCCCCTGGGCGTCAGTGGTGCGCTGGGCTCCGAGGAGGATCAATTCCCGCGCCGCCCGCCGTTTAATCGGCTCATCCACCGCTTCGGTGTAGACCGAATTCCAGGCAAAGAACTGGACGCCGCGACTGTCGGGGGCACTGCGGAAGAAGCGCGCCGTTTCTAGGAACATGGGCACGTAGGGCTGCGATCGCGGATTTTGGTTCGCCCACCGGGCCGCCATCTCCAGATCCGCCGCCGCGCCGGAACCGTCCCCGAGCAGCAGCAGGCGATCGAGGGCCATGAACCGCCACACCCAAAAGGCCTCCGGCTGCACCTGGGGATCAAGGGAGTCCGTTGCGGTGGCCATCAGGGCGATCGCCGTTTCCGGTTCCCCTTGGTAGTAGGACACCCCCGCCGACAGGAAGGGATAGATGGCCAGGAAGCGGGGATCACGCTGCACCATGAGCCGGAAGTAGTCCCGGTTGAGGTCGTAGCCCGTGACCGTGCGGGTGTCCGTGTCGCCGAAATATTGCAGATAGCTCAAGAAGGCCCAGTTGGCGATGCAGTTTTCAAAGCCAAGGGCCGGTAGCCGTTGCAGCAGGTCTAGCTTGATCCCCGTTTGCTCCTGGAGCAGTTGGGCATTGGCGGGGACGCGACCGGCCTGGGCGATCGTTCCCTGCTGAATCGTGGCGATCCCCAGGGCCGCCGCGATCGCGACGGTGCCATTCACCAGCAGCCCCAACCGGCTAATCCAGGGGGACAGGCGGCGATGGTCCGTACCGGATCCAGAACCGAGTCCAGAACCGGGTCTAGGGGCAGGGCTGACCGGCAAGTTCATGGGGCCTCCACAAGATTAGGAAACGGGTCTCCAATCTCAAAAATCCTCGTCTACCATTAAGGGTAAAGCTTCCCGCCACCGCCCGCCTACGGCCTGCCCCTGGGCCCTGGAACCGACCGGATTGGGGCGACGCCATTGGGAAAAAGTGGCACAAATCGCCCCGGCGATCGCCGCGATCGCTCGGAAGATGGCGGCGAAGATGCCCGTAACGGTGCCCCTAGGTCGGGGGCGGGCCATGTTCGATGCGCTCCACCCGTGGGGAATTGGCGATCGCGCCGACGGCCCCAGCACCACCCGCCCAACCCCGCCCACGCAACGCACGCAACGATCTATCCCGATCCCCTCTGAAGAACCTATGCAAAAGCTTCCTGCCGCCGCCCCCACCGCCTCCGCCGCCGCTGTCTTCCGTCGCACCATGGTGACCGGCGGCCTGGTCCTGTCGAGCGCCCTGCTGTCACTCTTGGCCCCGTCGTCCCTGCGCCCCGCCCAGGCGGAATTGGCGGACCTGGCCCAGGGGGATGCCGCTGAACTGTCCCCTGAGCTGGTGGATAACCCCAAGGCGGTGCTGGATCAGGCGTGGCAGATCATCGAGCGGGAATATGTCGATGGCACCTTCAACCAACAGGATTGGCAGATGGTGCGGCAGGATCTGCTGGGGCGCAACTATAGCTCCCGTGAGGAGGCCTACGGGGCGCTGCGGAAGGCGTTGGAGGGGCTCAATGATCCCTATACGCGGTTTATGGATCCGGCCCAGTTCCAGGAGTTGACGGACCAGACGGCGGGGGAATTGACGGGGATCGGGATTCGGTTGGGGGTCAATGAGCGATCGCAGCGGCTAGAGGTGGCGGAACCCATGGCGGGATCACCGGCTATGGAGGCGGGGCTGCGGGCGGGGGATTCGATTTTGGCGATCGATGGCGAATCCACCGAGGGCATGAAGGTGGAGGATGCGGTGGGGCGCATTCGCGGGACGGCCGGTACGGAGGTGCGCCTGAGCATTGGCCGCGATGGGGGGGCTCCCTTCGAGGTGGCGATTATTCGGCAGGCGATCGTGTTGCCGATCGTGACGTCGGCGGTGCGCGAGGAGGAGGGGGGCATGAAGGTGGGCTATATCCGCCTGAGTGAATTTAGCTCCCATGCGGCGGAACAGATGCAGGCGGCGATCGAGAGTCTAGAGGCCCAGCAGGTGGGGGGCTATGTGCTGGATCTGCGGGGCAATCCGGGGGGGTTGCTCTACGCGAGCATTGAGATTGCGCGCATGTGGCTCGATGGGGGAACGATTGTGAGCACGACCGATCGCGCGGGGAACCGTCAGCAGGCCCAGGCGACGCGATCGCCCCTGACGGATTTGCCGCTGGTGGTGTTGGTGGATGATGGGTCCGCCAGCGCGAGCGAGATTCTGACCGGTGCCCTCAAGGACAATCGGCGGGCGACGGTGGTGGGTGAGAAGACCTTTGGGAAGGCGCTGGTGCAGTCGGTCCATCGGTTGGCGGATGGGTCGGGGATCGCCGTGACGGTGGCCCACTACTACACGCCGGACGGGACGGATATTAATAAGACGGGCATCGAGCCGGATGTGGCCCTGACCCTGACGGATGAGCAGAAGCATTATCTGTTCTCGACGGGGGGGCTGTTGGGGACGAATCGGGATCCGTACTATGCGCGGGCGGTGTCGATCCTGCGGACGCGGACGGCGGTGCGGGATTCGGTGGCTCCGCTGACCCAGCGGTCGTCCCAGTAGGTCGGTTGGGGCGCTGGGGGGCGATCGCGCGATCGCGTCCCAAATCACTCTCAAAAATCTCAACGGACAACTATCAATCCCCCTGCCCTCAATTGACGGGATGGGGGGATTTTTATGGGGGTTGATGCGGCGCTGCGGTTGCCTAGAACTGGCCTTCTAGAACTGGAAGTAGAGGAAGGGGGAAAAGTTATTGGCGACGGACAGCATGAGGGCGAGGGGGAAGGTGATGCAGGCGGTGCCCAAGCGCATCCCCACGGCGGCCCAGGAGGGGGACCAGTCGAGGAAGCGGCCGGCGGAAATTTGGGTGGGCCATAGGGCGAGGATGCTGCCGATCGCGATCGCGGTGAGGGCTATGCCGGTGGCTTCGGTGGCGATCGCGTCGGATAGGGCAAATCCTTCGCTGAAGCGGCCTAGGGCTCGGTAATACTCGATGGCGCTGGGCAGGTCCGGGGCGCGGAACAGCACCCAACCGAGGCACACCAACAGGAGGGTGAAGGCACGGCGACCCGCGATCGCAACGATGGACATATCGGGAGTCGGTTGAATGAAGCGCCCATTAAACCGCCGTTCTAGGATCAGAATGGCCCCATGGAAAACGCCCCATAAAATGAACGTCCAGTTGGCCCCGTGCCAGATGCCCGTTAATAGAAATACAATCCCTAGATTGCGGTAGATTTGCACGCCGCTGCCGCGAGAGCCCCCCAGGGGAATGTAGACATAATCGCGGAACCAGTGGGAGAGGGTGATGTGCCATCTCCGCCAAAAATCCGTCACGCTGAGGGCGCAGTAGGGGCGGCAGAAATTTTCCGGCAGACGAAACCCAAAGATGCGCCCTAGGCCGATCGCCATGTCGCTGTAGCCGGAAAAATCAAAGTAAATTTGCAGGGTGTAGGCCGCCAATCCTAGCCAAGCGGCGCTGCCCGTGAGTTCAGCCGGTGCCCCAAAGGCCGCGTCCGCCAAGCGTCCTACGCTGTCGGCAATTAAGACTTTTTTGACGAGGCCATGGGCAAAACGCAGCATCCCTCGGGTGACTTGATCCCAACGGTGCGATCGCCCCCGAAGCTGGGCGGCAATGTCCTGATAGCGCACAATTGGCCCCGCAATCAGTTGCGGAAAAAAGACCACATAGAGGGCCAAATCATCCCAGCGCCGCTGCACCGGAGCTTCTCCCCGCGCCACATCCACCACATAGCTGAGGGATTGGAAGGTAAAAAAGGAAATGCCGATGGGTAAGAGAACCGGGGTCCAGGTGAGGTCCAATCCGCCAAAAAAGCGCAGTTGATCCACCAGGAAATTGGCATATTTGAAATAGGCCAGCAGCCCTAAATTAAAGACCGCCGCGATCGCGATCGCCAGGGTTCTCAGACGCGGTTTGCCAAGCTGCCAGCCTTCGTCCGCCAACAGGCCCAGGAGCCAATTGACCACCGTTGACCCCAGGAGAATGAACGTAAACCGTCCGCCCCCCCACAGGTAAAACAGCCAACTGGCCGCCAGCAAGAGGCCATTGCGGAACCGGTGCGGCGCGATCGCATAGAGGGCGATCGTCACGGGCAAAAAGAAAAAGAGAAACGCCGTTGCAGAAAAAACCAAGGCCGTCGGTGGGCACCACGCCCCATCCCAGAAGAACAATCGCGACCCTCGATCGCTAGGATCTAGGCCATCGGGGGTTGCCTCAGGGAAGAACCCAGAAAGAACCCCTGAAAACCATAGCAGATCGCCCCGACGGCGGACTGAAATTTAGGGCAAAGGTCGCCCCCTAGCGGGCCGCCACCTCCCGATCCACCACGCCCGTCCGCAGCATGATCGCCATTTCATTTTCCCGAGGCGAATATTCCAGGGCCAATTCTTCGTTAATGCGCCCTTCGAGATAGAGCTGATAGAGGGTTTGATTCATACTAAACATCCCCTCATAGTTTGATCGCGGGATCATGTCTTCCACCTCGCCCAATTCGTCGCGGCGGATGAAATCTCGAATGGCGTCCGTATTAATCAACACCTCATAGAAGGGAGCCCGTTTCCCGTCCGTCGTTGGCACCAGCCCCTGGGCAATACAGGCCACCAGCGATTCCGCAAACTGGGTCCGCACGGTTTCCCGCTCGTCGGGGGCGTACATGGCCATCACCCGTTCAATGGTTTTTACGGCGCTGTTGGTGTGCAAGGTTCCGAAAACCAAGTGGCCCGTTTGCGCCGCCTTCAGGGCAATTTCAATGGTCTCGCGATCGCGAATTTCCCCCACCAGAATCACGTCCGGATCTTCCCGAAGCGACGCCCGCAAGGCCCGCTCAAATTCGTGGGAATGGATGCCCACCTCCCGCTGATTGATCAGCGATCGCTGGTTGCGGTGGATAAATTCAATGGGATCTTCGATGGTGATGATATGGTAGGCCATCGACCGGTTGATGTAGTCCACCATGGCCGCCAGGGTGGTGGATTTACCGGAGCCCGTTGGCCCCGTGACTAACACCAACCCCTTTTTATAGTGGCAAATATTGGAGAAGGTTTTGGGCAAATTCAACTGCTCAAAGGTCTTGATTTCCATGGGGATCAGCCGCAGCACCATGGCCGGTCCCGTCAGGGTTTCAAAGACATTAATCCGCACCCGCGCAAAGGAATATTGGGCGGCCCCGTCAAATTCTAGGGTTTCCCGGAAGCGGTGGATTTCGCGATCGGTCATCACCTCCTGGAGCCAATACATAAAGGTGTCGTCATCGGCGGCGGGGTGGACCGTGGGCACCATTTCGCCGCGCTGGCGATAGTAGGGCGGCCGGCCGACGCCGAGGTGGACGTCGGAGTGGTTGTTTTTGTGGGCCTCTTCCACCAGTTGCGCGAGGGTGGGCTGGCCGTCGGGCAGTTTGGCGCGGGGCAGGGGCGGATAGGGGTTGCCTTCGGTGGGGGCGATCGCGGGAATTGATCCAGGGGCAGCAGGGGGGGGCGCGATCGCGGCGGCCTCTTCCGGTGGCCCATCCCCCACAATCTGAAAGGACCAGTCGGCGCGGCGATCGCCAATACCCACACTGAGGTGATGGTTGCCCGGTCGGGGGAAGACGAGATCGAGCCGCCAGGTGCCGTCCTTACTGACCAGGGGGCCGGTCATTTTGAAATCGTTATCGAGGGAAATGACGAGGGGTTTGCCCGCATCTTCCGGGGTGGCGATGCCGGACACCTTGAAGCGGTGGAGGGTTTGGATGGGCTCGGTGGGGGCCTGGAGGATTTTCATCGGCGAACCTCTAACGTCCGGGGCTAGGTCAGGTCAAGGGGGCGATCGCGGGGGGTAGATGGGGCGCTGACGGGGGCCGACCCTCCGTGGCCCCTAGGGATTGCGGTACCCAGGGATCGACGTGATGGGGACGGGGCGATCGCGCTTTTGTTTCCGTATTATCGCGGATCGTTTCGGCGACTGTCGAAGGGGTGGGCCAGGGGCGACGGTCAGGGGCGACGGTCAGGGGCGATCGAACTGGGTCAGGTGGAGGATGGCCCCGTGGAAGTCCGCCAGGTGCAGATCGGCCCCCAGGAAGGTTGCGCCGGTGAGGTCCGCGTGGCGAAAGCTGGCCCCGGTGAGGGTTGCGCCGCGAAAATCAACGCCCCGCAGATCGCTGTGGGTCCAGTGACTCCAGGGGGCTTGCAGTCGCCGCAGGTCCGCGCCGCGCCAGGTGACTTCCCGGCAGTGGGCGCGGCCCAGGTGGGCTCCGGATGCCCGCAAATTCTGGCCGCTGCTGCCGTCGAGGGTGATGTTTAGTAAACTCGCTCCGTCGAGGGTTGCGCCGTCGAGGGTTGCGCCGCTCCAGTGGCCGCGATCGCCCCGCAGATTCGTCAAGTTTGCCCGTCGGAGGTTGGCGCGACTGAAGCTGGCGTCTTGGAAGTTGGCCGCGATCGCGGTGATCGCCTCAAAATTGCCGTCGCGCCCGTCGAAATGGTTAGCAGTCGCCCCGGAAAAATCCGCCAAGGGAGCTTTAATGGAGCGCGCGATCGCCCCGGTCAAATCTGCACCACCCCAGCGGACGCGATCGGCCGTGCCCTTAATTAACTTTGCCCCGTGCCAGGTGGTGTTCTCAAAATCCGCCCCCGCCGAGGTGGCCCCCGTCAGGTCCGCCCCATCCAACCGGGCCGCATAGCCCCGCGCCTGGGCCAAATTCGCCCCCGTCAGGTCATAGGCCCGCAGGTCGCGCCCCATCAATTCCGCCCCGGTCAAATCCGGCACCACGGTGGGGTTTGCTCCGCGCCACGATCGCCACGGCCCAGCCCCCTGACGCATCCGTGCCATGTGTTCCGGCGTTGCCATGGTGCTGCTCTCCCCCTACTCCTGGCGACTGGGTTGACCGCGATCGCGCCCCGCCACATCCTGCAACACCGCCTCCAGGGCCGAGGCCGCCGCCAGGATATTGCGCTCTTCGCCGCCGAGGTACAGCCGCCCGAAACTGCCGACGGAGGTGATGTGCAGGATATTAATGTCCGCCGCCTTTTCCGCCTCGTTGGCCGCCAGGGACGCATAGGCCGCCGGTTCCACCTCTAGGACATAGAGGGTTTCCCCGGCCAGGAGCATATTGCCCCGGCTGGTGCGGTTGATGAGCTGGGCCTGGTGGGCGTCGATATTGCGGATGATCTGGCTCGATACGATGCGCGGTTTGAGGCGATCGCGCTCTTGGACCCCCAGCGCTTCGAGGATGGCGCGGCCCGCCGTGAGGGTGTCCCCCTGTTTACTGGCGTGGATTTCCAGCAGGCCATAGAGGCGCTCGACGAACTGCACCCCCGGCCGCACGGCGGTCGCCTTGAGGGCCACATCGGTGATGCGGTTGATTTCGATGCCCGGTGAAATTTCGATCCACAGGGAACTGTCCCCCGGTAGGGGCAAAAAGCCGATGGCTACGGTGCCGATGTAGGCCGCGTGCTGGGGTTGCAGGCGATCGAGGTAAACGTAACTCCGCAGTTCGATGCTCAAGGGGGATCTGGCCTAGGGAAGGTCGAGGGGCTACGGGGCCGTGGGTGGCTTTGGTGCGCGGGCTCCATTGTCCCAAGGGGTTGGTCCGAACACAAGACTTGTGCGGCGGTTGGGGGCGATCGCGATCGCGGTAGCCTTAGGGGGAACGGGGCGCGGGAGGCATGGGACCGGTGAAGGGCAGGGGCATGGCACGGGGTTGGGGGCGATCGGTGGCGACTTGGGTAACGGCGATCGCGATTTGCCTAGGGATTTCCCTGGGGCTGACGGCCTGTAGCATTCCCCAGGTGCAGGCGGAGGATCGGCTGTTTGTTAATGATTTGGCGGCGGAGTGGGTGGATGCGGTCACCCTGGAGCGGCAGGCGATCGCGGGGGTGCCGGTGGGGGGGCTGTCGGCCTTGGCCTATGACCGATCGCGCGATCGCTTCCTGGCCCTGTCGGATACTCGCGGCGATCGCGGCCCCGCCCGGTTCTATACCCTCGCCCTGGAGTTCGATCGCGGCCCGGATGGCGATGGCGACGCCCCCAAAATCCGCCGCGTGCGGGTGGAAAGTGCGACGGCCCTAAGCGATCGCGACGGCCAACCGTTCCCCGCAGGCAGCGTCGATCCCGAAGGGCTGGCCCTCTCGCCGCGCCAAACGGTGTTCATTGCCAGTGAGGGGGACGTGCGCAACGGCATTGATCCGTTTATCGGCGAATTTGACCGCGCCACGGGCCAACTGCTCAAAACCCTGCCCCTGCCGCCCTATTACCTACCCAATCCCGCCGATGCGGCCCCGGATGCGCCCCCGCGCGGCATTCTCAACAACCTCGGATTTGAAGCGCTGACCGTTTGGCCCCCCGGCGATCGCGCCTCGGCGGTGGAACCCTTCCGGCTCTTCACGGCGACGGAATCGAACCTGGCCCAGGATCTGGACCCGAATTTGCCACCGGACCAGCGCGATCGCCCCCCGACCCAGCCCCAAGCCCGGTTCCTCCATTTCCTGATCGGCGATGGGCCGCCCCTGCCGGTTTCCGAGCATCTTTATCCCCTGGATCCGACCCCCGAGGACGCGATCGCCAATGGCCTGGTGGAGTTGGTGGCGATCGACGGCGGCGGCCATTTCCTGAGCCTAGAGCGCACCTTCAGCCTCGAAAGCGGCTACGGCGTCAAGCTATTTCAAGTGGCCATGGGGGCGGCGACGGATACGGCGGGCTATGGAACCTATGTGGGGGCGGGCTCCGCGATCGCCCCGGCCCGCAAGCGGCTGCTGTTGGATCTGACGGCGGCGGCAACCCAGCGAAACCTTGACCTCTTTAACTTGGAGGGCATGGCGATCGGCCCCCGTTTCCCGGACGGCAGCCCCAGCCTCTGGCTCATTGCCGATGATAATTTCCAGCCCTTTGAACAAACGCAACTTGTCCTGCTCAAATTGACGGGCTATCGACCGGGGTAGGGCGCGATCGGCGATCGCCCTTGCAATCGAATGCGCCCTTTCCTATCCATGATCCAAAAAGATTTGAATGCGGAAAACCATATCTTTTGAATAGTTTATTGGATGGATTTTAGGCGGTTTCAGTAAAACGAAGCTGCATGATTTCATGGCCCGTTTCCCCATGGAGTTGCTGCGAGATCAATCGAAATCCATAGTGCAAATAGAAACCCAGGCCCAGATGATTATCCCGAAACACCTTGACCTCCAGATCGCCGTGGAGTTTTCGGGCCTGATTGAGCAGCGCCGTCCCGAGGCCCATGCCGTGGTAACTGGGCTCCACAAATAAGGCCCCCACCTCATGATCTAGCAGGGCCATGAAGCCGACCACAACCCCATCGACCTCCGCAACCCAGGTGTCCGCCCTTGGTAAATAGATCTGGGGAATATTGTGTCGCTCCTGCTCTAAAAAATCACGACTTAGAAATGGGTGGGCGATTGCTGATGCCTTTTCCCAAACCGTAAGGACGCGCCCTAGGTCCGCTTCCCGATAGCTGCGAATTGTGTACTTGATGGTCATCGCTGATGTGTTATCACTGGTGTCATTTCTGGCTCTGATCGCGCTGGATTAGCTGCCGGTGGCCTGAGGGATTGCCCTGGGGGAAAAGATATTTTGACCCTTGAGGCGGCCCGGTTGTTCTACATTTTTTGGCGGAGGATTGGTCGGGAGGATCGGGCGTGGCTAGGGGGCGATCGCGGCGCGATGGAATTCCCGCCCTTACGCTAAAATCTAGCCCACCCGCGTCCGTCTCCCTATCTATTTCCAGGTCCATGGCTGCCCCCCCTCGATTTGCTGAAAAGCTCGCCCACAAATTATTTGCGGATGGGGAGGAGCGGGCGGCGTTCCTGGCGGCCCTAGATCCCCAGGGGAAGCGATCGCCCTTTGCGTCCTGTGTGCTGTGGCGGGGCGATCGCCCGGATCCGTTGCCCTTCGAGCGTTTGCCGCCGTTGCCCTGGCAGCCGCCCTTTGTTGATCGCTTGGCGGATCCCCTGGAGCGACCGGGTGCCCATCCCCTCCACGGGGCCGGGGAATTTTACTGCTTGGATTTTTCGTCCGTCTTTGCCGCGTCGATCCTTGGGGCGATCGCGGGGCCGGTGGAAACGGTGGTGGATGTGTGCGCCGCGCCGGGGGGCAAGAGCGTGTTTGCGTGGCGATCGCTGCGCCCAGACTTCTTGATTGCCAATGAGGCGATCGGCAAACGGGTGCCCGCGCTGCTGTCGAACCTGCGGCGCTGTCGGATTGGCCCCGCCGCCGTGACCCGGTGCGATCCCCAGACCTTGGCCCCCCGTTTGGCGAAGGTGGCGGATGTGGTGCTGGTGGATGCCCCCTGCTCGGGCCAGTCGCTCCTGGCGAAGGGGGAGACCAATCCGGGCTGCTTCCATCCGGTGAATGTCAATAAAAATGCCAATCGCCAAAAGCGCATCCTGGCCCATGCCGCCGAGATCGCCGCGCCGGGGGGCTATTTGGCCTACACCACCTGCACCTACGCCATCGAAGAAAATGAAGGGGTGTGCCAATGGCTGTGCGATCGCATCGGCGGCTTTGAACCGGTGCCGGTGCCGAGCTTGGCCATGTTCCAATCCCCCCTGACGGACTGGCCCTGTTACCGCATGGGGCCGCAGTCGGGCCTGGGGGCCGGGGCCTTTGCCATGCTGCTGCGGCGCACCGATCGCGGCGATCGCGCCCCCCTGCCCCCCGAGTTCGGAGCGATCGCCACGATCGCAGCCCCATAAGTCCCCCGGCGGTTCTCTACAATCGACTGTTGATCCCCTCTTGCCCCGCCATCCCCGCCGATGTTTCCTTTGCCCTTTTCCCCGGCCCGCCCCGCCGCGATCGCCCTGGCGGCCCTGGCCCTGACCGGATGCAGCACCGTCCAATCCTGGCTGGGTCGCTTTGCCCCGGAGCCAACCCCGGAAACGCCAGCCACCGCGATCGCCCCGAGCCCCAGCCCGAGCGCCAGCCCCTCCCCCAAGGCCGACCCCACCGCCGGTTGGACCCGCTACGCCTCCAGCAAAGGGGGCTATGCCGTGCTCTTTCCCGGCGAACCGGCGGAGGAGGTGGCGAAAATTCCGACCCCCGCTGGCGAAACGGAGGTGGTGCTGGTGCGCTATCAAGATCGCAAAAATGGCCGCCTCTACCTCTTCACCCACAACCGCGTCCCCGTGCCCCAGGGCAGCAGCCTAGACATTGAAAAGGGGCTCGACAGCAGCCGTGATAGCCTCGCGCGGGGCATGGACGGCAAGGCGATCGCGGAGCGCAAAATCACCCAAAACGGCTTCCCCGGTCGGGAGGTGGAGTTTGATCGGGCGGGCAAATTCGCCGCCAAAGCCCGTATCTTTTATGCCAATGGCATCCTCTACCAGGCGATCGTCGGCACCGAGGACCGCAATCTCAAGGCCCCGTCCGTGAACCTTTTCCTGAACTCGATCAAGGTTGCGGGTAGTCCTGAAAAGCCGCCATCCTAGGGGAACGATCGCCCCTGAGGCTCCCCCCTGATCGCATCCCCTGAGCGCACCGTTGGCCGCCGGAGATTTTTATAGCTCATGTCCCTCCCTTCTATCCTGGCGATCGCCCTGCTGAGTGGCCCCGTTGCGCCGTTGGTCCCCCCTGCGACGGCGGTGGTGCCTTTGATGTCAACTGGGGTGGACGCTCCGTTGCTGGCCCAGGCGGATTCTGATAACCGCGATCGCTCCCCTTCTCTCCGGCGGCTGGTGCTGTGGGGCGGCATCGGGGCGGTGGGGCTGGGCTCGTTGGGGGCGGGGGTGTGGCTCACCCTGGGGGCGCTGCGGAAACGGGGCGATCGCGATCGCTTCTTCGATGATGACGAACCCGAAGATGACGACGACTTGGAAGGGGAAGACGGGGACGAGGATGGGGATCTAGAGGAGCTAGAGGACGCCTGGGAGCAACCCCCCACCCCCCCGGCCCCAGCGGCGGAAGTGCCCGCAAAGGTTGAGGCGGCCCCGACGGTCCCTGAAAAAGCACCGAAGCGAATTCCGAAGGCGAAACCGGAACCGAAGCCCGAGCCGAAGCCTGAGCCAAAACCCGCAAAGGCTCCCAAGAGAGCGGCCCCAAAACCTCCCGCAAAACCCCTGAAGATGACCCCCGAGGCCACGGCGATCGCCCCGAGCCCCCCATCCGCCGCCGCCACGACCTTAACCACCCGCGTCATCCAGCCCAGCGCCTTCGATCGCCTCGTGGGGGATCTGCACGATCGCAACGCCACCACCCGCCGCCGCGCCATTTGGCAGCTTGGACAACTGGGCGACTCCCGGGCGATCGAACCGCTGCTGGAACTGACCCTTGACGGGGACTCGAAGCAGCGCAGTTTAGTGATGGCGGCCCTGTCGGAAATTGGCGCGCGCACGGTCAAGCCCATGGGGCGGGCGGCGGCCATGGCCCTCCAGGATGACAACCCGGAGGTTCGCATGAATGCCATCCGTGACCTGGCGCAACTGTGCGATCGCCTCGCGGACCTGAGCCGGGTGTTGGCCTATGCCACGGAGGATACGGATCCTGAGGTCAAAAAAACTGCCCAATGGGCCGTCAAACGCCTCTCTGCCGTCCGCAGCCTCAGCGATCGCCAACTGGCCGCTGGCCCCCCCACCGGTGCCGATGCGATCGCGAGCCTGTCCATCGTCGGGGATGCGGGCGATCGCTGGCTGGAGCAGGCCCAGGCCCTCCTGGAGGCCAACCAGGCCCCCGAGGCGGAACAGTTGCTCGATGAGGCCCTGCGCTATGAACCGAGCAACCCCGACGGCCATCGGCTCCTGGCCCAGGTGCGCCGCAGTTTAGGAAAACTGGGCAGCGCGATCGCCGGGGAACTGACCGCCCGCGATCTCTATGTGAGCCAAGGTAACCTCAGCGCCGCCCAGGCCCTAGAGGCCAGTTGGACCGACCAAAACCTCGACCCGGACGAGGCCGCCATCCAGGCCGCCAGTGGGGTGCGCCTCTTCAGCCAGGGGAACTACGCCGATGCCCACGCCGCGATCGAAACCGCGATCGCCCTGAACCCCTACGCCCCCACCCACCACGCCATTTTCGGGCGGCTGCTGCGCCAGCAGGGCAAACTCGCCGAAGCCCTCCAGGCCCTCACCCAGGCGCGGGATCTCTACGTGGAGCAGGGCAACCTCCCCGAAGCACGCAAAATGCAGCAGATTTTGCGGCAACTGGGCTAGAAATGGTCCAGTTCCGCCCCGGATGACAACTCGGCGGGGGCCAGCCAGGATGCAAACTCCGTGGCGAACGTCCCCGCAAAAATCGCCGCTCGGATCCGTTGGGTAAAGCGCACCAGCTCCGTGACGTTGTGGATCGCCAGGAGCGTATAGCCCAAAATTTCCTTGGCGCGGATCAGATGGCTCACATAGGCGCGACTGAAGTTTTGGCAGGTGTAGCAGGGGCAAGATTCGTCAATGGGGCGGAAATCCTCGCGGAATTGGGCATTTTTGAGGTTCCAGCGCTCCCCGGCAACCATGGCCGTCCCGTGGCGCGCGAAACGGGTGGGAATCACGCAGTCAAAGAGGTCAATCCCCGCCGCGATCGCCTGGGCCATTTCCCGGTAGGTGCCCACCCCCATGAGGTAGCGGGGCTTGTGGGCAGGGAGGAGGGGCGTGGTGGCCTGCACAATTTTTTCGATCAGTTCCGGCGGCTCCCCCACGCTCACGCCCCCCACGGCATAACCTGGCAAATCCAGGGCGGCCAGGTCGGCGGCGGCCCGCGATCGCAGATCCGGATAGGTGCCCCCCTGCACAATGCCAAAGAGGGCCTGATCGGGCCGTTGGTGGGCCTCCATGCAGCGCAGCAGCCATTGGTACGATCGCGCCGTGGCCCGGTCCACCTCCTCGCGGCTCGCCGGGTAGGGCGGACATTCATCAAAGGCCATGATCACATCGGCCCCGAGGGCATTTTGGATGCGGATCGATTCCTCCGGCGTGAAGTCGATAACGCGCCCATCGAACGGCGATCGGAACCGCACGCCGCGATCGTCAATCTCGCGCATTTCGCTGAGGCTAAACACCTGGAATCCACCCGAATCCGTCAGGATCGGCCCATCCCAATTCATGAACCGATGGAGCCCCCCCGCCCGTTCCACAATGCCTTCCCCCGGCTGAAGGTGCAGATGGTAGGTATTCGCCAGGATCATTTGTGCGCCCGTATCCTTCACCTGGGCCGGCGTCATGGTTTTGACATTCGCCAGGGTGCCCACGGGCATAAAGCGCGGCGTTTCGACGATGCCGTGGGGGGTTTCAAAACGGCCCGCCCGCGCGCCCGTGACGGGGCAGGTGGCTTCGCAGGTGAACTGGAATGAGTGGCTGAGGGACTGGCTGGCTGGTGCGCTGAATTGTTCTCCCAAGGTGGGGATCCTCTTGCGGTGCTGAAATTCACCCCTAGAGCTTACGGGCTAGGGGGTGTGATGAGGAACTGCTAGGCCAATCTTGGGCTGGCTGACGTTGTCCCTTCATACGCAGCAGAAAGACTTAAAAACTGAGAGAGACTAGGTAGTAGCTCTAGCGCTGGTGCTAGGTCATGGGCGTGTGAATCTGAAAAATCTTCAGCGCCGCAAAAATGTGGGTTATTCAAGAAGCTGCTTTTGTATGGCTTTTCATGGACGGGATTTGTCGGAAAACTGATTCTCTAGATTTCCTAGAGGTATTGAAAGAGAATATTGATAACTATTTTATGCCAGATACGACAACCACAATGCCACAGGGAAAGGTTTTTAATTTTAGTGAGATCATTTTTGTGTGATTTTTAGGTTTAAATTCACCTAAATTTAAATTTTTGATGAAGACCTGCAATTTTTGAGGTGGGGTCGCATAGGCTGGCAAGTGTCAGCCTGTACGCTACTCCCTGCTGGTAACACCACTATGTTAGATCTGTTCTCTGGGCTACCTGAGGAATCAGAGCTGCTTTCGGGAGAAAGCTTGAGCGGGATTAAGTCCCAGGGCAGTTTGTATGGGCGTCTAGGCTGGCAGCGATTGAGTCGAGCTGCGATAGACCCTTTGCTGCGTTTTGGATCAGGTTCAAGGCGAGATATCTGGGCGATTGACCCTGCGTCACCGAGACCTTTGCGGAGGCTGGACAGACTGCGCTCCAACGGACGGGTATCACGCCGACTTGTTGATCCAGCAGTTGTTGCTGGAGATGATCTCAGTGATCCAACGGAGCCTGACGATAGCGAGGGCCTTGATCCGATCACGGGTGAACCTTCTAGCCCATTGCCTCCAAGTACAGTGGATTCAATTGCCAATGAGATGCATGAATCCTTACTTCAAAAGGCTCTCAGGCTAAAAAGTACCTCACTTCTGACTGAATCAACTGCAGATGGTGGCGGCACTGAGACTGAATCGGTTCTGCCACCAATGGATCTGCCTGAACTGGAGGAGGCCGATCCCCTCACTGGTGGCCCCACTGTTACACCCTCTCCTGCTGATCCGACTAGCCCTAGTCCATCGAATCCTGTTGAGTCGCCGCCTCCTGACTCTGTTGCTCCTCCCCCAGGACCTTTGTTTGGGTCTAGTCCTGAGCCGCCCATTGTGGCAGATCCTATCGAACCACCGGCTCCTGTGCCTACTGCGCCTGTCGCTACACCCGCGCTTCAGTTTCCAATCATTGGTGTGATCGATACGGGTTTTGCGCGTAATAACCCAGATTTTGATTACAGCAAGATTGTTTGGGGTAAGGACTACATCGATGGCGATGACGATCCCCTGCTCAATCCTGGTGAGGGAAATGAGCATGGAACCCACATTTTGGGGCTGATGGCTGCTTTGCCAAATAATGGCATCGGGATTGATGGCCTAGTGCCTAATGCGCCGATTTGGGCAGCTCGGGCGGTTGGTTCTGGTAACTGGGCACGGGCACTGGAAGATTATGTGGACTATATCAAGAGCAAGGGGCAGACTCGTGGCTTGGTGAATCTGAGCTTTGATCTGACGCAGGTGGATGCTGATGGGACAGTCTCAACGCGTTATGAGTTCACACCGGAAGAGCGAGCAGCGATTGAGAAGGCGCGGCAGGCTGGCGTGGTTCTGGTAGTGGCGGCAGGTAATGGTGGCACGGACGATATGTCTGTGTTGGCACAGGCGGCTCAAGAGTTTGACAATATCTGGTCTGTGGCGGCGGTGGAATATCTTGAGGGCTCAGAGTCTTTTGCGGACGGTGCAATCAAAACTGACTATTCTGGCAGCGGACCAAAGTTGGCATTCAGCGCAATTGGTGGGACGAGCGGGAAAGGTGTTTTCTCCTTAGTTGGGAATGGATTTGGCGTGATGGCTGGAACTTCGGTGGCTGCGGCTGAAGTGACGGCAAAATCAGCTCTGGCTTGGGCTGCAAATCCGAATCTGAACTATGCACAGTTGAAAGAGGTTTTGGCCGAGACTGCTACTGATGTTGGAGAGGCTGGCTACGATGAGCTGACTGGCTATGGAATCATAAATTCCACGGCGGCCGTCGAGCTGGCTAGAACGATAGAGGCGGAAATTTATGAACCAGCGCCTCTATTTCTGCCGGATGACTGGTCAGGATCTAGCTCTTTTACACCTTCTGAGTGGCCCGTTGACAGCGAATCAAGGCCCGTCAAGGGCGGAACGATTGGAACAATTAGTCCTGAATCTGGCTCATGGAAGAATACGATCTCTGATGAGGTAAAGCGCATTGGAGGCATGTTCGGATGGCAATATGCTTGGAATGGTAGTTTTCCAACTCTTTTGGGACGCTCAGTAGGCTATTCACCTGTAGATATTACTTCTGCAGCGCGAGTCACAGGGAAAGTCCGGCGATATGAGAAGGGTTCAGTTTATTGGTCTCCGAGTTCCCCTAGAGTAGCTGTGACCTTGTGGGGAGAGCTTTTCCGTGAATATCAAGCGATGGGCGAGGCGCAGAGCTTCTTAGGTTTGCCCAAGAAGGCTGAATATGACTGGAATGGTGGAAAGCGCGCGGACTTTGACGGTGGATATTTGTACTGGAATGGCTATTTCACGCAAGCATTCAAATTCAATGAGATGCCTGCGCCTTACACGCCGCCGATTGCTCCAACGCCAGTTCCTGTACCTGTAGAGGGCTCGTCTGCTACTCCGGCCCCTGAGCCGATTCCTACTCCGGCCCCAGTGCCAACCTATTTGCCAGGAACTGGTTTGGTTCCGGCGGGTGCAGGGGATTTCTTAGGAGCTGTGCATTCTAGCAGTGGTGTGGTGATGCACTACTACCGCAATGGTTATCTGGTGGAGCAACCTGGACCGGGTAACCGGCAGTATTGGTATACCAATCCAACTGGTCGAGGGTTTGATCCGATTGGACGAGTGATTAACAAGCCTGCGCCGTTAGTCGATCCGCTGGCAACTACCATCATGACTAATGCGGTGGACCTGTTCGATGATCCCAATCGCGATCAATATAACAAGACTAGTGGGGGATTTTGGGATCGCACGGTTGGTCAGGTTGGGGGGCCGTCTGGGCAACCAGTTTACTATAAATTCACCCTGGCTGGGCTGCGAGACATCAGTTTCAAGTTGTCGGGTATGGTCGCTGATGCTGACTTGAAACTGTGGAATCCTGTCACCAAAGAGTTCTATTCGATGGTGCGCTCTGGATCGACAGTGGAAGAATTTAGGAGGATTTTGCCGGGTGGCGATTATTACTTGGTTGTGGAGCCAGGAGCCAGTTCACGACTGACGTCACCGGAGACTCTCTTCCAAATTGAAACGAATGTGCGACCGGCTGATCGGGATATGGCTCGCTATAAAGGATTGAATAGCGGCATTGTTTATCGTCTGGAGAGGGGAGAATTGCGCCCCTTTGAAAGCCCAGGACGTAATGCCTCGAATTTGGCGCACGTTGTGCCTGATGAGGATTTGAAGCTGTTCCCGACTGGCGATCAAATCTCTGCTTCAGAAGAGGAGAAGCGGCTGAATGGGCTGGCGCTGACCTCTGGCTATGACAGCATATTGGGTGATCCGACAAGTGATGTCAGAACGGCGGGAACTTCACCGCAGGGTACGACGGGCTCTTGGCAAGAGTACCAGAATGGCTCTATCCATTACTCGGGACGTTATGGGGCTGTGCCGTTGTGGTTTGGCTTGAATCAAGTCTATGGTCAGAATGGTGGTTCTTCTGGTTGGCTAGGATTTCCTACTCGCCGGGAATATGACTGGCTACATGGTCGGCGGACAGACTTTGAAGGGGGGTATCTATTCTTTGACCCAGTTGATAATAGCGTAAAGACTTATCAAGTCAACGAGATTCCTAAGCCGGTAGTCAGAAATCAGCCACCCACAGTTTCTTTCCCGAACTTTACTATGCCAAAGGGGGCAAGTTTTACGATGGGTCAGTATCGTAATGAGCTAGAGATTTCTGATCCGGATGGTGATGCGATTCAGATCTATAGAATTCAAGTTGATCCGACACAGGTAGATATGCAGGGTTGGTCTGCTGAGGGTCAACCGCTGGGCACATTCCTGATGCCTGCGAGCGAGTTGGATAATGTGCGAATTTATGGCTCTGTAGTGGGTACTTACCCCATTCAGGTCAGTGCATTTGATGGCAAGAATTGGAGCGAGACACATATTTTCAACTTGACCGTTAATCCGGCCGTTGCAGCAACAACGGTGGGTGAAGTTGCTTCTATTGGCGGCAGTGGGGGGACTGGCTCCTCATCCAGTGGTGGTGGAACTGGTGGTACTTGGACTGGTGGCAGCAATGGCGCGACAGAGGTTCCGGGGCCTGGAATTGGAAAGGGTGGTACAACGCGCACTGGTGAATCAGGATCACTTGATATTGCTTTAAGGGCCTCTTTCAGTGCCTACATGGAGTCCTTGAACGAGAGACCAGTTATCGGCAAAGGAGGTACGGGAACTGGGCTGACGCTGAATGAGTTAATCAGTAACTGGTGGTATTCTCCAAAGCGATACACGGAGTTTCCAGAAAGTAAGAACTATGGAGCTGGTATTTATCAAGGTAAACCCTTCTTTTTCAAGGATTGGGCTCAAGGCAGACCTAACGAATATTGGCTACGGGATCTCGATGGAAAATGGCATCGTTCTAGTTCTGTCACTCCACTGATGAACACGTTTGATTGGAATAATAACGCGATTCAGAAAGATGCAGAACTGCCTGAGCTTTACAAGTGGGATGATGGAACATGGGAAATTCAGAGTGGCGATGGCTATCAGTTTGATGATCAGAAAAGCTCAGGACTAAATACTGAAATTGATGAGTCTCATTTAGAAATCAAGACACTATCCCATAATTTTTCAAAGGCCTTGTTGGCGGGTAGTCATACCATGACTGCAGGATATCTATATGAGTATGGTGGACCCTACAATGGATCTACATCATCACACGCAGGGATTGACTATGCTCCATCAATAGTTAAGCCACCAGCATATGCTGCTGTTCCTGGCATCGTCGTTTCAACTCACGATTACGGTAGCGTGGGACAATTTGTAACAGTTGAATCAATAGATGGAAGATGGTGGATTTACGGACACTTAACCCTAGACTCTAAAATTAAAACAGGTAAGTTTCTAAGTGTTGGAGAAGAGATCGGTAAGCTTTACCCGACCACTATTGACCTTGCTACTGGGAAGGTTATTCACGAGCAGCACCTACACATTGAAGTCAATGATGTCAACAACAGGAACTATGTCAATGGAATTCCAGTAGGCACTAAATTTGAAACAGTGAAAGCTAATACTATGAGTCCTTTGAAGGCCTACTGGGAATATATTATTGCATAGGGGGGTATGCATGGAAAATGATTCGGCCTGACTCTCACGTCCACAGTTATCTCGCATATTTCTCCGCCAAATCCAATACTTAAATGACGTCAGTTAACTCATTTTAGGTTTCATAGATTCCTTCAGTCTCGTCATCCTTAATTACCATGATCGCTGCTGTCCTCGCCAAACAACCTGCTCTGCATTTCGGTCGTCATCTTGCAACGGTCTTATCTACTCAACAGGGGCACGATCATCCCTGCTAGACTTATGGAAATCATAGAGAATTTCTCCCATTATTACAACTTTCTTGCTTACCTATGCCACTGATTAAATCTCTCAACTATCTTGGCATGATTAATTGTCTATATGATAATTTGTTGATTCCCTCGAAGTAACCAATGCAATCTGCGCTAATCACTCATGCTAAAGTTGATTGAAATTTCTCCGGCTTGCAGCGTTTTTCACCCCAGCTTACAGTTGCCTTGCCTGATCGCCTTTCGGTTTTTGACTATTTCGCCCTAGAGGCCACAAGTCCCACAAAGCATGAATATTGGGATGGTTATCTGGTGGCGATGGCTGGGGCGAGTGATGCCCACGTGGCGATCGCGGGGAACCTCTTTGCGGCGCTGTTGGGTCATTTGGCTTCACCCTGCCGGGTTTATATGAGCGACATGCGTTTGCAGATTGCCGCCAGAAATCGCTATTTTTATCCTGATTTATTGGTGACTTGCGATTCAAGGGATACGATTATCACGCCTGAAAATACCTACGCTAAGCAATTTCCTAAATTAATCGCTGAGGTGCTGTCGGAAATGACGGAGGGGCGCGATCGCGGCAGCAAGTTTTTCGACTATCAGCAAATTGAAAGTCTTCAGGAGTATGTGTTGATTAACACCGCCTGTCAGCGGGTCGAATGTTTTCGGCGGACGGCGGATGAGGACTGGATTTTAACGAACTATACGCCCGATCGCGGCGACACCTTTCAATTCAAATCCATTGATTTTATGGGAACCCTAACGCAGCTCTATCGCAATGCGATTGCCTTGCTCCATCTCCCCCCCAATGGCCCTGATCACCCCTAGGCTTCAGGGCCGTGATGTCAAGTGCGCGATCGCTGCTCCACTTCCCTAAGTTTCACGCTTCAATTGTCCGTAGCGGGAGTTGCACCGGGCCTGCGGCGCAACACCGGAGCCTCAGGGGACAGCACCGCTTGCAGGGCCTCATCCAGGGTTGGACGCATGGCGATCCGGTCATTATGCACCGCAATCACCCGCGCCAGGGTTGGTAAGCCTTTTTCTTCCGCCGAAAGATATAAAGGCTCCACATAGAGGAGCGATCGCCCGATGGGCAGCACCAGCAAATTGCCCTGAATGGCCCGCGATCCCTGGCGATTCCAAAGGCTAATTTGTTCAGAAATATCGGGCTCTTGGTTAATGCGCGCCTCCACCTGTTCAATGCCAAAAACCAGGCGATCTTTCGGGAAGTTGTAGAGCCGCAATTTACCGTAGCGATCGCCATCGGACCGGGCCGCCAACCAGGCCACCAAATTATTGCGGCTGACGGGGCTAAAGGGCAACAACTGCACAAATTCCGGCGATCGCTCCCCCGGCAATCGCAAAATTGCGTAATAGGGAGTCACCGGCTGCATTTGCGATCCATAGAGTTCCTGGGGCACTTCCCAGAGATCTTCACGGTTATAGAACACCTGCGGATCGGTCATGTGATAGATCAGCAGCCGCTCCGATTGCACCTTAAAAAAGTCATTGCCATAGCGCACGTGGCTCCGCAGGGGGGCGGGCATGGCTTCGAAGGGCAAGAACAATTTCGGGAAAATTGATCGCCATGCGCGAATAATTGGATCGTCGGGATCGGTGATATAAAACCGGGTGGTGCCGCTGTGGGCATCAATGACGGCCTTGACGGAATTGCGCATGTAATTAAATCCGTCGGCCCCCGGTTCTGAGTAGGGATAGCGATCGCTGGTGGTGTAGGCATCGGCGATCCAATAGAGGTGATGTTGTTCATCAAATCCGCTGTTGGGGGGCAGCTTCACCGTCACCATGTAGGGATCGTTGTCGTAGCGCAGGAAGGGGGCGATCGCCCGGAGCCGCTGGGTAATATTTCGCCGCAGGAGCACCTTAGTGTCGGGGGTGAAGCTGCGGGAAAAGAGCATTTGCCAGTCCCGTAGATAGGTGGCAAACAGCCAGCGCTGCCACGGGTGATGCAGGGGAATGCCGCCGTCGCCCGCGTAGTGGTTGTAGGCGTTGTCGCTGCCGCTGGGGTAGTCCAGTTCGTCCACCAGGGTCGGTGCGATCGCGTAGGTATTCGCCAGTTCGCCGTAGTAGATGCGCGGCCGTTCCGTGGGGATGCCGGGATTCGGCAGGGCATTGGAGGGAGGGTTCACCGCCACCGCCGCTGGCCCATTGCCGCGATCCGTCTCCGGGGGGCGACTGGGATTGAGGAGGCCATTGGGACCCGTGAGGGCATCCGGCGGCAGTTGGGGGGGCAAATCCGGCTGGGCGATCGCCCGTTCCGTGCCGATGTCGCTCACAAAATATTTAGGCAAGCCCCCCGGCCCCGCCTCATTCACCGGACTCAGGGTGAAGCCGTAGCCATGGGTATAGACCAAATGCTCATTGACCCAGGTGCGCGCCCGCTCCGGCAGGGATTCCGTGTCCAGTTCCCGGGCGGACAAAATCACCTGTTGGAGCCACTGGCGATCGCGGGGCACCGACGGGGCGATCGCGCCAGGATTATTGACCTTCGGCAGGAGGTAGCGATCAATATCCCCATCCGCAAAGCGATAGTAGGGGCGGATCTGCTGGAGCTGGCGATTGGTCTCCAGGAGCGGGCGCGTATCCCACAGGCGAATATTGCGCACCGTATCCTCATCCTGGACTAAATCGTCATAGGTGAGACTTCCCCCCGGATCAAATTCCCGCGATTCCATCTGATCAAGGCGGAACGCGCGGCGGGTGTATTCAATATTGCGGGCGATGTAGGGCCGTTCCCGGGCCAGTTCATTGGGCTGGACGATCAGCCGCTGCACCGTTTCGGGCACCACCTCCACCAGGGCGATCGCCGCGATCGCATAGACCAGGGTCCCCCCCAGAATCGTGCGCACCCGAGGATTAGAGCGCGCCAGATCCGCCGTGGGCCGTCGCCCCATCCGCACCGCCCACAGGGCGATCCACACCCCCAAGCGCCGTCCGGTCAGGCAATAGATCTGCAAACTCAGGGCCAACAACAGCCCCAGGCAGGCCAAGGCCCCATTAATCGGCAGCCGCACCCACACATCCGTAAACCCCGCCCCATAGGTGACCCGCCGGGCGGCGTAGAGCAGCTCAAACCCCGACAGGGCGAAACTCACCCCCGTGGCGGCCAACACATTGCCCAGCAGGCCGGACAGGTGCCGCAATTCCTGGACATTGACCCCATCGAAGCGCCCCTCGGACAGGGAGCGGCCCCCCAGGAGATAGGCCAGCAGGGTGAACAGGACCCCAAACCCCAGAAGGCCGATCGCCCAAAATTCCACCAGGTTCAGGAGCGGCAGGGTGAAGACATAGAAACTGATGTCGGCCCCGAAGAGGGGATCGGTGATGCCGAAGGGCTGGCCGTAGAGGGCCTGGAGCAGGTAGGACCAATGGTGGGAGCAGGTGAGGCCAAAGGCGATCGCCACGACGATCGCCCCCAGCCGCAGGATCAGTTGTGGGGCCGCCAGGGTGGCGATCGCGCTGAGGGTGAGGCCACCGAGCAAGGCCGGGGCTGCCCCCGCATTCCACAGGGTTTGCAGCAGCTTGATCACCACCGCCGGGGCAAAGCGATTGGGCACGGGGGGCACCGTGCTGGCGGGATCCGGCCAGAGGGTTTGCCCGGTGATGTGGCCGTAGTGGAGCGCCATCAACCCCAGGGACAGGCCCGCCCCCGTCACCGTCAGGGCCAGGGGCAACAGCGACAGATCCCCGCCGAGGATGCGGTTGGGATCGTGATCGTCCGGGGGGGGCGGCGGCGGCGGCGGCGGCTCCCACCATTTCCGGCGCTGGCGGGTTTGGGCCTGTTGCCAATGGCGGCGGTTGCGCTCTAGCCGTTCCGCCAGCAGGATATTGCCCCACAGGAACACGAGGCTGGTGCCGCTGACGGTGCCGAAGATCAGCAGCCGCGTCAGGAGCCGAACTGAAAAGACGACGCTGTAGTCCAGTTCCTGAAACCACAGGGATTCGACCCAGGCCCGGGCAAAGGCGTTGATCCCCAGGGCGACGGCCAGGGCTCCGAGGAACCACAGGGGCCAGCGGCGGGGGCGATCGCCGGGGGGACTGTCGGGGGAGGTGGGGGCGATCGCGTGATCGCGCGGCACCGGATCAGGCTCCGTCGATGGCCGTGGCGCAGGCTGACGGCTCAAAGGATTTGGACGATTAAATGGCGCTGGCACGGCCCGATCACCTCCCCTCACATCCCCGGCTGGAACCACCTTGGCCCCGAGTTTGAGCATAGCTTGCGGACCGGTTGGATCTAGAGATTGTGCCAGACCTGGGGCCGCCGCCGCGCGATCGCGGGATTTCCGGGGGGATGGTCCCTCTCATTTAGAATTGGGGGAATTTCGCGCAGGTTGTCGCCTGAGCCCCGTCCCATGGCCCCCAAATCCCCCGCCTCGCCCCTGAATCCCATCTGGCTTTTTCTGATCACCGTGGCGGTGGTGGTGGCGGCCTACGGCGGCAAGATGCAGACCATTACCCAAGCGTCGTTTGATTCGGCCCGCAGTGCGGTGGAGTTGGCGATCGGCCTGGTGGGGACCATGGCCCTATGGCTGGGGCTGCTGCGGGTGGCGGAGGAGGCGGGGCTGATGGGGGCGATCGCGCGGCTGCTGCGGCCGATCATGGTGCGCCTGTTCCCGGAGGTACCCGCCGAGCATCCGGCCATGGCGGCGATGGTGATGAATATTGCGGCCAATGCCCTGGGGCTGGGGAATGCGGCGACGCCCATGGGTCTCAAGGCCATGAAGGAGCTCGATCGCCTCAACCCGGATCCCGGCACGGCGACCCATGCCATGTGTCTGTTTCTGGCGATTAATACGTCGTCGGTGACCCTGCTGCCCATCGAAACGATCGCGGTGCGGGCCAGTGCGGGGGCGGCTCAACCGGCGTCGATTATTTTGCCGGGACTGATTGCGACAATTTGCTCGACCGGGGCCGCGATTATTGCCGCCAAGGCCATGGCCCGCCGCAGTTTAGCCCCGGTTACCCCTGATCCCCAGCCGCCGGAAGCCGCAGCAACCCTTGATCCCAATCTTGATCTCAACCCTGATCCCGCCCTTGATCCCGATGCAGCAACCCCCGATCGCGGCGATCGCCCCGGCCCCGTGGGCACGCTGGTGTTTGGTGGATTATTAATTGCCTTCATCGGCGCGATCGCCCTGCGCCTGATCCAACGCGGCGTCCCGTACCTCTTCACCCTCACGGGCTTCACCAGCCTGTCTAACTGGTTGATCCCCGCCATCATCAGCGGCATTTTGCTCTACGGCTACTTTCGCGGCGTCCGCATCTACGAAGCCCTCACGGACGGGGCCAAGGAAGGGTTTGAGATCGCCGTGCGGATCATCCCCTTCATGGTGGCGATCTTCGTGGCGATCGGCCTGTTCCGCAGCAGCGGTGCCCTGGATCTGCTCGTCACCCTCATCGCCCCCGTCACCAACCTCATCAGCCTGCCCGCCGAAGCCCTGCCCCTGGTGCTGATCCGGCCCCTGTCCGGCAGCGGTTCCTTTGGCCTGATGTCCGAAATCGTCAAAACCGATCCCAACAGTTTTCTCGCCAATCTGGTGTCCGTCATGCAGGGCTCCACCGACACCACGTTCTATATTCTGGCGGTCTACTTTGGCAGCGTCGGCATCCTCCGCACCCGCTACGCCGTGCCCGTGGGACTGTTGGCCGATGGGGTTGGCGCGATCGCGTCCCTGATCCTCTGCCGCCTCGTCTTCCCCAGCTAAGCCCACCCCCACCCCCCTAAAACCCCCGGCCCATTCCCTTACATCACAGGGCGATCGCCCATGTCTCAAAGGCTGGAGTTTTCTATAGATTCCGTAAACATATCCGCCGCCCCACTGGCGAGGTTTTTAAGATCGTAGGGGTCCACACCGCGATCGCCCGCATCACCCGCAGGTCCAGACCCCCATGACTCCACCCCACACCCCCTACACCCCCGAGCAAGATCGCGCCCTCGATCGCGACTGCACCACCCTCTCGCGCCACGTCCTGCAACAGCTCCAGAGCTTCTCCGCCGACGCCCAGGACCTCAGCGCCATCATGAACCGCATCGCCCTGGCCGGGAAACTCATCGCCCGTCGCCTCAGCCAAGCGGGCCTCGTCGATGACGCCCTCGGCTTCACCGGCACCACCAACGTCCAGGGGGAAGCGGTCAAAAAAATGGACGTCTACGCCAACGACGTCTTCATCTCCGTCTTCAAGCAAAGCGGCCTCGTGTGTCGCCTCGCCTCCGAAGAAATGGAGCACCCCTACTACATCCCCGAAAACTGCCCCATCGGTCGCCACACCCTCGTCTACGACCCCATCGACGGCTCCTCCAACCTCGACATCAACCTCAACCTCGGGTCCATCTTCGCCATCCGCCGCCAGGAGGGCACTGACGCCGACGGCCAAGCGCTCGATCTGCTGGCCCCCGGTCGCAACCAAATCGCCGCAGGCTACATCCTCTACGGCCCCAGCACCATGCTGGTCTACTCCCTCGGCCACGGGGTCCACGGCTTCACCCTCGATCCGAGCCTGGGGGAATTCATCCTCTCCCACGAAAACATCCAAACCCCCGATCGCGGCCCCGTCTACAGCGTCAACGAAGGCAACTTCTGGCAATGGTCCGACGGCGTGCGGAGCTACGTGCGCTATGTCCACAAAACCGAAGGCTACACCGCCCGCTACAGCGGAGCCCTGGTGGGAGACTTCCACCGGGTTCTGCTCCAGGGGGGCGTCTTCCTCTATCCCGGCACCCAAACCAAACCGAAGGGCAAATTGCGCCTGCTCTATGAGGCCGCGCCCCTCGCCTTTTTGGCCCAGCAGGCCGGGGGCCGCGCCAGTGACGGCACCACCGACATCCTCGACCTCACGGGGACGGAACTCCATGAACGCACGCCCCTCATCATCGGCAGCCGCGAAGACGTGAACCTCGTGGAGTCGTTTATACAGCAGGCTCCCAATCCCCAGACCACAATGGAATTACCCCCCGATTCAACCCGTCCGACCCCGGCAGGCCAAGGGGCTTAAACTCTGCCCTGTCCAGGATTTCTAGCGTTTTTCAACCGGGGATGGATTCCCACCTGAATTTCTACTGATCTCTAATGATGGGCCGCCGCGATCGGGGCACAGCCCCCACTCATCGCGCCCCCAGCCATCCCCCATCTTCCCTTCAGCACTCCCATCGATCCCCTTCAGGCAAACTCACAAATTCCACAAAACCCTATGATCGCCCTGCTCGAAAATCCCCTCCGCGTTGGCCTCCAGCAAGATCGCGTCCCCGAACCGCAAATCCTGATCATCTTCGGAGCCAGCGGCGACCTCACCCAGCGCAAGCTCGTCCCCGCCCTCTATGAGATGAAGCTCGATCGCCGACTGCCCCCCGAACTCACCATCGTCGGCGTCGCCCGTCGGGAATGGAGCCACGACTTCTTCCGGGAACACCTTCGGGAAGGGGTCGAATCCTTCGGCGGCGGTCTGCAAAGCGAAGAAATTTGGCAGGACTTCGCCCAGGGCCTGTTCTACCATTCCGCCAACATCGATGTGCCCGAGGACTACCAAAATCTCAAAACTTTTCTGGCGGAACTCGACGAACTGCGCGGCACCCGAGGCAACCGCGTCTTCTATCTCTCCGTCGCCCCGCGCTTCTTTGGCGAAGCGACCCAACAACTCGGGGCCGCCGGGATGCTCGCGGATCCCGATCGCCAGCGCCTCGTCATCGAAAAACCCTTTGGCCGCGATCTCGGTTCCGCCCAACACCTCAACCGCATCGTCCAGGCGGTTTGCTCCGAGAAGCAGGTCTACCGCATCGACCATTACCTCGGTAAAGAAACGGTCCAAAATCTCCTCGTCTTTCGGTTCGCCAACGCCATTTTTGAGCCCCTTTGGAACCGGCAATTTGTGGACCATGTGCAAATCACCGTCGCCGAAACCGTCGGCCTCGAAGGGCGCGCGGGCTACTACGAAACCTCCGGTGCCCTGCGGGACATGGTGCAAAATCACCTGATGCAGCTCTTTTCCCTGACGGCCATGGAGCCCCCCAACTCCCTCGACGCGGACGCCATTCGCAATGAAAAGGTCAAAGTGTTGCAGGCGACCCATTTATGCAATCCCAATGACCTGTCCACCTGCGCCGTGCGGGGCCAATATACCCGGGGCTGGATGAATGGCAAGGCGGTGCCCAGCTACCGGGACGAGGAGGGGGCCGCGCCGGACAGCACCACCCCCACCTATGCGGCCCTCAAGCTAACGGTGGATAACTGGCGCTGGAAGGGGGTGCCGTTCTACCTGCGGACGGGCAAACGGATGCCGAAGAAGGTGACGGAAATTGCGATTCAGTTTAAGGAGGTGCCGCTACTCATGTTTCCGTCGGCGGCGAAGCAGGCGAACCCGAATGTGCTGGTGATGCGGATTCAGCCCAATGAGGGTATTGCCATGCGCTTTGAGGTGAAGACGCCGGGATCGTCGCTGCGGACGCGATCGGTGGAGATGGATTTCCGCTATGACGCGGCCTTTGGGCAGGCGAGTTCGGAAGCCTACAGCCGTTTGCTGATTGATTGCATGTTGGGGGATCAATCCCTATTCACCCGCGATGATGAGGTGGAGGCGTCGTGGCGGGTGCTGACGCCGGTGCTGGAGGCGTGGGATGGGCCGTCGGATCCGGCGGCGATTCCGTTCTATGAGGCGGGCACCTGGGAACCGGTGGAGGCGGAGTTGCTCCTGAATCGGGATGGGCGGCGCTGGCGGCGACTTTAGCGGCGGTTTGAGGAATTGAACGCTATAGATCAAGGGGGGTGCGATGAGTGGGGGCTTTGCCCCGATCGCGGGGGTGACCCCGGGCTGGAGGTGAAACGGCAGGCAAGCCCGTTCAGGGATTGGGCTTCGACAGTAATTTTGACCGTGAATTTTGACAGTAATTTCGACAATTTCGACGGCGAATTGCGACGGTTGATCTGGGCTGAACAAACGTTTGAGTGGATGACGCGGCTATGAGTAAGACAACGACCTATACCCTCCAACGGCCGAAGGATATTTCCCTAGGGGAAATCGAGGCGGAACTCAACAAAATTTGGCTGTCCTCCGGGTCCGGCGGGGCGGCGTCGGTGGCGACGCGGGCGACGACCTTCAGCATGACGATCTATGAGCCGGAGGAATTCCAGCAGTTGCTGGGGGCCTTGGGGTTCTATGGGGAGGAAATTGACGGGTTCCACGGCAAGACGACCCGAGACGCGATCCGCAAGGCCCAGATGGAATATGGGATGCGGGTGACGGGGCGGGTGGATACGCCGACGCTGCTGCGCCTGCGCCAGGAGTTTGCGGCCCTGCCCCCGGAGAAGCAGGTGGTGCCGAATTTGGATGCGCGGGGGGCGACGGTCAGTGAGGCGATCGCGGCGCGCAGTCCGTCGCGGGTGATTACCCTCTGTCCAGTGCTGGGGCCGGATGAGGGGGTGACGGCCCAGGTGTCGGCCTATTGCCCGGTGCAAAAGAGCAAGAGCCGCAGTCTCGCCTGCTGTGAATACATCACCCTGCGGGGCACGAAGGAAGCGCTGGAACGGGTGGCGGATTTGGTGGTGTCGCTGGCGGTGCCGAATTTGCCGAAGTTTTTGTGGTGGAAAGCGACGCCAAACCCGGAGCAAAAACTATTCCAAAGTTTGTCCGCGTCGGCCCACTGCACGATTTTGGATTCTTGCTATTTCAGCGATCCGGATTCGGAGTTTTTGAAGATTCAAGAGTCGATCGAGCAGGAAACTTACATCGCCGATCTCAACTGGCACCGGCTATTTCCCTGGCAGGAGTTGACGGCGGCGGCCTTTGATCCGCCGGAACGGCGGGCGGCTTTGTGTGAGGTGGATCGGGTCGCGATCGACTATGAAAAGGGCAATGATGCCCAGGCGATGATGTTTTTGGGCTGGCTGGCGAGCCGGTTGGGCTGGAAACCGGTGAAGTATTGCCTGACGGGCGGGGAGTATGAGTTGCAGCATGTGACGTTCCAGGGCCAGGGCGATCGCGAGGTTGTTGCGGAGTTGGCGGCGATTCCGACGGCGGATTTTGGCGAAATTCCGGGGGATTTGATTGGCCTGCGCCTGGGGTCGGGGAATCCGGACGCCGATTGCTGCACGATTCTCTGTTCAGAAACGACGGGCTGTATGCGAATGGAGGCGGGGGGTGTGGCGCAAAATTGCCGCACGGAACAGGTGACTTCGCTGCCGGACCAGAAGGCGGAGGCGATGATGGCGCAGCAGCTCCAGCGCTGGGGCCGGGAGGTGCTCTATGAGGAGAGTTTGGCGGTGATGGTGGAGATTTTGCGCCTGCGTTAGGGGCTTGATTTCCTGATTGTTTGAGGGCTGGGGGCGCGATCGCGATTGTCCCCAGCCTTTATTTATAAAACAGGAATTTCGCTGGCCATAGGGGATTTGAGACGATCAAAACGAGCTATGAAAATGTATGAAATTCTCTCGATTTATATCAACAGAAAATTTTGCTAGGGCAGCCATCTTCTTGTTGTTGATTTCCGTGGTCGGCGCGATCGCTGGCGACTGGACAGACGATATCAAAAAGGGCTTGATCGGCTTTTGGATTGTCGTTCCACCCCTTTGGCTATGGTTTGAATTTTGCTTCCTGTTTGATCGGGGCAAAACTCAATTTTCCAATAATTTTGAAAAATTCAAATATGGCCAAGAACTCACTAGAAATCTGTGGTTGGCTATCTCGGCATTACTGCTGCTGATCTATTTTGGTAAGGTGCCAGGGGTTTAGGGCCGTCGATGGTCCCCTACCCTGGCCGATAATCCGTCAATTTGAGCAGGGTCAGAGAAGCCGCAGCGGGGCATGGCCGGGGGCGATCGCGGCTTGCCATCTAGGGCTGAAAAAGCTGGACAACATCGATCGCGAAGTCAGGAAATGCCAAAGGGGCGATCGCGCGATCGCGCACCGTTTCTTCGTCGGTATAGCGGCCCGCCTCAGGCTTGCGAAACACCACCACCTGACGGTTCACCAAATCCACCACCCAATATTCGGGAATTCCCACCCGTCCATAGAGATCCCGCTTATGGGTCAAGTCAGTCTTTAGCGTAGATTGGGAAATTTCCACGACCCAAAAGAGGTCCGATGGCCCCGGATGTCGCTGGAAAAAATCCGCCCGATCGCCCCGCACAACGGCAATATCCGGTTCTGGTTCCGAGTCATCCAACGTAATCGGTCGCGCTTCCCGCACATAGGCCCGCCCCCGCAGGCGATCGCGTAACCATTCCGCCAGGGTTTCGCCGCGATAGGTATGTTCCGGCCCTTCGGGTGCCATTTCAATAACTTGCCCATTCAACAGTTCCACCCGGCGATCATCTAACAGACCCGCCGCGATCATTTGGTGGTATTCCGCCACGGTCCATTGCGCCAGGGTTAACATGGGTGACCCGTTTCGATGAGGGACTTGCCCCTAGTCTATCAAGCCACCCTCAAGGGGCAATTGATGGCCCTACTCCGCGATCGCGGCCGGATCAATGCCCATCTCCCGTAACCGGGCCGCAAGGCGATCAGCGCGATCTCGTTCCTGCTCCGCCCGTTGCCGTTCTTGCTCGGCACGCTGTTGCTCTTGGTCAGCCCGTTGCCGCTCCTCCGTCAGGGTGGAAAAGGGCCGACCGTCAGGGCCAAATAGGGTCAGGGTTTCCTCATCCACATGGAACCGAATGCCCAACCGGGGGCTCACCCAATCTTCCGCTGGCTCGTCGATGAGGCGTAAATCCCCCTCCGGCGATCGCACCGCCACCGTCAAGTCGTTGCTGTCGGGGTTGTAAACGTAATATTCCTCGACGCCGTAGGTGTCATAAAACGCCTGCTTTTTGAACATTTCGCCCAAACGGTTCCCCGGCGACCAAATCTCAAAGACCACCTGGGGCGCAATGCCCCCCTCGCGCCACTGCATGTAGGAACCGCGATCGCCCTTCGGCACCCCAAACACCACCATCACATCGGGCGCTTGGCGGGTTTTGTTGTCCCCTTCCGTCGGATACCAGAGCAAATCCCCCGCCACAAATACTTCGGGATTGTCGGCAAAAATGGCGGCCAAATTGCTTTGAATCGTCTGAATCCAGTGGAATTGTTTGGTATTGTCTGCCATCGGTTGGCCGTCACTGTCGGGATAGGCGATCGCGGCGGGCTGGGGTCCGGGCGTCGCGCTGGTGATGGTGGTGGGTTGGGCAATCATTCGGTGGCTCCTCGCGATCGCGCTGCATCCGTCCATTATGCCAAGGGGTCACGGGCCAACCAGAATCCCGCGATCGCGCCCCCTTCCGATGAACGGACCAAACAAGTTAGTATGATCGACTCGGGATTTCGTAGTAATCGCCCCAAGGGGCCGCTGCGCCGCTCCCCGTTCACCGTTTGGCCTGAGGGTTTGTGCCGTGACTCGAACGAATTTGGAATTTCTCGCCGAAACCGATCCGCAAATCGCCGAAATTCTGTCCCTGGAATTGCAGCGCCAGCGGGATCATTTGGAATTGATTGCTAGCGAAAACTTCACCTCGGCGGCGGTCATGGCGGCCCAAGGGTCTGTGCTGACCAACAAGTATGCGGAGGGCCTGCCCCAGAAGCGCTACTACGGCGGCTGCGAATTTGTCGATCGCGCGGAGCAACTGGCGATTGATCGCGTCAAAACCCTGTTCGGCGCGGCCCATGCCAATGTGCAGCCCCACTCGGGTGCCCAGGCGAATTTTGCCGTCTTCCTGGCCCTGCTGGAGCCGGGGGATACGATCATGGGCATGGACCTGTCCCACGGGGGTCACTTAACCCACGGGTCGCCGGTGAATGTGTCCGGCAAGTGGTTCAAGGTGGTCCAGTACGGGGTCAGCCAGGAAACGGAGCAACTGGATTTTGACCAGATTCGGGAGCTGGCGATCGCCCATCGGCCCAAGCTGATTGTCTGCGGCTATTCCGCCTATCCGCGCACCATTGATTTCGCTAAGTTCCGCGCGATCGCGGATGAAGTCGGCGCATACCTGATGGCGGACATCGCCCACATCGCCGGTCTCGTGGCCGCTGGCCTGCACCCCAATCCCCTGCCCCACTGCCACGTGGTCACCACCACCACCCACAAAACCCTGCGGGGGCCGCGCGGGGGCCTGATCATGACCAATGACGAGGCCCTGGGTAAACAGTTCGACAAGGCCGTGTTCCCCGGCAGCCAAGGGGGGCCGCTGGAGCATGTGATCGCCGCCAAAGCGGTTGCCTTCGGGGAGGCGTTGCAGCCCAGCTTTAAGGCATATGGCGCGCAGGTGATCGAAAATGCCCAGGCCATGGGGGCGCAACTGCAACGGCGCGGCCTGAAGCTGGTGTCCGACGGCACGGATAACCATCTGATCCTGGTGGATCTGCGCTCGATCACTATGACGGGCAAGGAGGCCGATCGCCTGGTCAGCACGGTGAACATCACGGCGAACAAAAACACGGTGCCCTTTGATCCCCAGTCGCCGTTTGTGACCAGCGGCCTGCGCCTGGGTTCGGCGGCCATGACGACCCGGGGCATGGGGGTGGCGGAGTTCACGGAAATCGGGGACATCATCGCCGAGCGACTCCTCAATCCGGAAGATGAGGCGATCGAGCAGCAGTGCCGCGATCGCGTGGCGGCCCTGTGTGAGCGCTTCCCCCTCTATCCCCACCTGCGGATTCCGGTTCCGGCCCTCGCCTAGGACCACACCCTGGCGCAGGACAAGGTGACTCGACGGGTCAAGGGACCGGTGGGGCCATCGGTGGAGCAAGGGGTTTAAACCCCTTATCTTGACTGGTTCCGACTGGTCTTGCCTTGATTTCCTGCGTCGTTTGGAGGGTTGGGGCAAAGGGCGATCGTCACCACCGATCGCCCCGGAGGCCGGTGATATAATCGCGGCGATTTTTGAAACGGAACGGGCGAAACCATGGGCGACTGGCGGGTGATCGACGGGGGCGTGACCGCTCCGAAGGGCTATCGGGCGGCGGGCATCACGGCGGGCCTAAAACCGTCCGGTGCGCCGGATCTGGCCCTGATTGTGTCCGAGGGGGACGCGATCGCGGCGGGCATTTTCACCACCAGTCAAGTGCGGGCCGCCTGTGTGGACTATTGTCGGGAGCGGCTGGCGGACAAACCCAGCGCCCGGGCGATTTTGGTCAATGCCGGTCAGGCCAATGCGGCCACTGGAGCGGCGGGTCGCCAGGACGCCGAAGACTGCGCCCAACTGCTGGCGGACACCCTGGGCATTGAACCGGAGGCCATTTTGCTCGCATCCACGGGGGTGATCGGCCAGCGCATTGCCATGGACGCCATGCGATCGGGCATTCCCCAGGTGGTGGCGGCCCTGTCGGAAACCGGCGGCCCGACGGCGGCCCAGTCGATCCTGACGACGGATTTGGTCGTGAAAACCATTGCCCTGGAAACGGAAATTGCGGGCCGTCCGGTGCGGATGGGGGGCATGGCGAAGGGGTCGGGGATGATTCATCCGAATATGGCGACGATGCTCGCGTTTGTGACCTGCGATGCGGCGGTGTCCCCCCAGCTTTGGCAGGAAATGCTCAGTCGGGCGGGCGATCGCACCTTCAATCAAGTCACGGTGGATGGGGACACGAGCACCAATGATTCCCTCTTTGCCCTGACCAACGGCCAATCCCGCACGCCCGCGATTACCCAGTGGGGGCCGGAGGCGGAGGTGTTGGAGGCGATGCTCACAGAAGTGTGTGGGCATTTGGCTCGGGCGATCGCGCGGGATGGCGAGGGGGCGACCTGTCTGGTGGAGGTGGCCGTCAGCGGCGCGGCGGATGAGAAGGCGGCGCAAAGGGTGGCAAAAACCATTGCGGGCTCGTCCCTGGTGAAGTCGGCGATCTTTGGCCGCGATCCCAACTGGGGGCGCATTGCCGGGGCGGCGGGCCGCGCGGGGGTGAAGTTCGATCAGCAGGATCTGCGCATTGAGTTAGGTGAGTTTGTCCTAATAGATCAGGGCCAGCCTCAACCCTTTGATCGCGTGGCGGCCAATGGCTACCTCACGGCTAAGGCGGCGGGGGCGTACCTCCAGGATGATACGGTGGAAATCCGCGTGAGCATTGGTTCGGGGCCGGGACGCGCGAAGGCGTGGGGCTGCGACCTGAGCTACGATTATGTGCGCATTAACGCGGAATATACGACCTAGATTAAGTCAGGTCTGCGATAGGGATTGACGGCATGGACATTGTGGCGGTGTTGGCGGAGGAGTTGGGGGTGTCGCGCGATCGCGTAGGGGCAGCGATCGCGTTATTCGACGAGGGGGCGACGGTGCCTTTCGTGGCGCGCTACCGCAAGGAGCGCACGGGGGGCCTCGATGAAACCCAACTCCATCTCCTGCGCGATCGCCGGGACTATTTGCAGGAATTGGTGGCGCGCCAGGGGGTGATCCTCAAGGAAATCGAGGCCCAGGGCAAGCTAGATGACGCATTGCGGCGCAAAATCGAAGCCTGTCGCCAAAAAACGGAGCTAGAAGATCTTTATCTGCCGTTCCGACCTAAACGGCGCACCCGTGCGTCCATGGCGAAGGAAAAGGGCCTTGAACCGCTGGCGGATGCGATCACGGCGGCGAACCAAACGGCCCAGGGACGGCTGGATTTGAACGCGATCGCGGCGACCTATGTGAATGATGCCGTGCCAACCCCCGAGGCGGCCTTGCAGGGGGCGTCGGATATTTTGGCAGAGCGGATCGCCGATCGCGCGGACCTGCGGGCGCTGGTGCGGGAGCGGGTGATGGCCTCCGGCGTTCTGCGCTCGAAAATCAAGCCCAAGGCCGCCGCTGAAGAGACCAAATTTGACACCTATCGGGACTATCAGGCCAAATTAACCAAAATTCCCGCCCATGCCACCCTGGCGATCCTGCGGGGGGAGCGGGACGGCGTTTTGGGCGTGGCGATTGATTTTGACCGCGATCGCCTCCTGGAAACCCTAGAAAGTCAGTTGGTTGTGAGCCGCGATCGCCCCCTGCGGCAGTTTTTGCAAACGGTGGTCGCCGATGCCCTTGATCGCCTCCTGGCCCCCGCCGCGACGGCCCACGCGATCGCAACCCTGAAGGAGGAGGCCGATCGCGCGTCCGTGGAAACCTTCGCCGCCAATCTGCGGGATCTGCTCCTGGCGGCCCCGGCGGGCATGAAGCCAACCCTGGGCATTGATCCCGGCTTCCGCACCGGCTGTAAGGTGGCGGCATTGGACGCGACGGGGCAATTTCAGGGCTATTTCGCCATTTTTCCCCACACCAGCCCGAAGCAGCGCCCGGAGGCGGCCCAAAAACTGCGGGACGCCATCAAACGCTACGGCATTGAACTGATCGCCATTGGCAACGGCACCGCCAGCCGCGAAACCGCCGCCTTCGTGGCCGAGGCATTGCAGGGCATGGCGAACCCGCCGATCGCGGTGACCGTCAGTGAGGCGGGGGCGTCGGTCTATTCCGCCAGCGTGATCGCGGTGGACGAATTCCCCGATTTGGATGTGACGGCGCGCGGGGCCATTAGTATCGGTCGGCGGCTCCAGGATCCGTTGGCGGAATTGGTGAAAATCGATCCGAAATCCATTGGTGTGGGTCAATATCAGCACGATATCAATCAAAAACTGCTGGCCCAAAAACTCTCGGAAACCGTTGAAAGTTGCGTGAATTATGTGGGGGTTGACCTCAATACGGCGTCGAAGGAACTGCTGTCTTTTGTGTCAGGCATTACGCCCACGGTGGCGAATAATATCGTCGCCCACCGCAACGGTCATGGTCCCTTTCGCGATCGCAAAGCCCTCCTAAAAGTGGCGAAATTAGGCCCCAAAACCTTCGAGCAGGCGGCGGGTTTTCTGCGCATCCGCAATGGCACCAATCCCCTCGACAATACGGCGGTCCACCCGGAAAGTTACGGCATTGTTGAAGCGATCGCCCGCGACCTCAGCACCCCCACGGCGGAATTATCTAAACAGCACGAGCGGCTAAAAACCCTAAATTTGCGGTCATACCTCAGCGATCGCGTGGGGGAACCGACCCTGCGGGACATTTTAAAGGAACTGGAAAAACCGGGCCGCGATCCCCGCGCCCAGTTCGCCTATGCCCGCTTCCGGGACGACATCCAAACCCTCGCGGACCTGAAACCGGGGGAAATCCTAGAGGGGGTGATTACCAATGTGGCGAACTTCGGTGCATTTGTGGATATTGGTGTTCACCAGGATGGTTTGATTCATATTTCCCAGTTGGCGGATCGATTTGTCAGCGATCCTAAAACCGTCGTGCGGACGGGGCAGATTGTGCGGGTCCAGGTGCTAGAGGTCAATGAAAAACTCAAGCGCATTGGTCTGAGCCTCAAAAATGTGCCTCAGCTATAATTTTGAGGGACTAATCAAGGCTGAAAAATTCTTTAAAAGATCATGTTTAAAAGGTCATTATTTAGTCATGGTTGGGTCAGGATTGGTTGCGGTGGGCGTTGCCCAGAAAGCCTAGGTATCCTGGTGGTAGCCGCCGTTGTGCGGAAGACGATTTGGCCTAAATTTGGCCTAGATCTGTCCCTTTCCCTTTGACTGTTCGCCCCGCCGCGATCGCACCGAAGCCCATGGAATCCCCAGCCCAGCCCCTGTCCGTGTCGTTGATCGTGCCCACCTATGGCCGCGAGGAACCCCTGTGCGACACCCTGACGGACGCGATCGCCCAGGACTATCCCCACCTGGAAATCCTCGTGGTGGACCAGAGCGCCCAACATCGCCCCGAAGTGCAGGCCCAGCTCGATCGCCTTGCGGAAGACGGAAAAATCCAACTGCACCGCGTCCCCTGGGCCAGTCTGCCCGGTGCCCGGAACTACGCCGCCCGCCGCGCCACCGGGGATATTTTGATTTTCGTGGATGATGATGTGCGGATGGAACCGGGTTTTGTGGCGGCCCATGTGAGAAATTACGCCGATCACGCGATCGGAGCCGTGGCGGGGCGCGTCTTTGACCGCATGAAACTCACCCAATCCTGCACCCAGGATCTCGAGGAATTTGACTACATGCCCCCCGAGGCCCTCGATCCCGCGATCGCGTGGTACCACCTAGACCTGGTGCGCGCCCGCCAGCCGCAGCCCACCCTCACCGCTCGGGGCTGCAATATGTCCTTCCGGCGCGAAATTTTCCAAAATTACGGCATCTGGTTCGATGAACGCTATCGCGGCAGCGCCGTACGCGAAGAATCGGATTTTTGCTTGAGAATCCGCAAAACCGGCCTCAAAATTTGGTACGACCCCGAGGCCCACCTGGTCCACCTGGGGGAAGAAACCGGCGGCTGCCACGACGTCAGCACGCGATCAATGGCCTATCAAGTCACTTTCTATCACAATCACTTTTGGCTCGGCCTCAAAAACCTCACGCCAATCCAATGCCTGCGCTTCTTCGCCAAACTCTTTGATTGCCACGTCCTCGGCCATCCCCCCTGCTACAAGAGCGGTTCGCCGATCAAAATTGCCGTGCGCGGTGTGTTTTATGTCCTCGCCTTTACTAAAGCCATCGGCACCGCGATCGCGGCCCCCTGGGACGACGGCCAGATCTACAGCCGCCGCGATCGCCGCCCCATCCGCGAAGGCACAATTGCATAATGGGTAATCGCCCAGACCGGACTTTTTAATCAACCTCGCCCATGCCCACCCTCGATCGCACCGTCTCCACCGCCCACAGCCTCATTGCCGACAGCCCCCTCGCGATCGCCGGCCGCGAATTCCGATCCCGCCTGATGACCGGCACCGGCAAATATCGGAATTTTGACGACATGCGCCGCAGTATCAACGCCAGCGGCTGCGAAATCGTCACCGTCGCCGTCCGCCGCATCCAAACCAACGCACCGGGCCACGAAGGACTCGCCGAAGCCCTCGACTGGCGCAAAATCTGGATGCTGCCCAACACCGCCGGATGCCAAACCGCCGACGAAGCCGTCCGCGTCGCCCGCCTGGGCCGCGAAATGGCCAAACTCCTCGGCCAAGAGGACAACAATTTCATCAAGCTCGAAGTCATCCCCGACGCGAAATATCTCCTCCCGGACCCCATCGGCACCCTCGAAGCGGCGGAACGACTCATTAAAGAAGGGTTCGCGGTCCTGCCCTACATCAACGCCGATCCCCTGCTGGCAAAGCGGCTCCAGGAGGCGGGCTGCGCCACGGTCATGCCCCTCGCGTCCCCCATCGGTTCCGGCCAAGGGCTCCGCAACGCCGACAATATTCGCATCATTGTGGAAAATGCCACCGTTCCCGTGGTGGTGGATGCGGGCATCGGTACCCCCAGCGAGGCGGCGCAAGCGATGGAATTGGGCGCTTCTGCCCTGCTGATTAATACCGCGATCGCCCAGGCGGAAAACGCCCCCGCCATGGCCCAGGCAATGGCAATGGCCACCGAAGCGGGCCGGTTGGCCTATCTCGCCGGACGCATTCCCGTCAAAGCCTACGCCAGCGCCAGTTCCCCCACCACGGGCCTGGTCACGGGCTAGGAATCGCTAGCAATTTTCCAGCGCGGCGGCTCGACCCTTCCTTAGAGATGATCGAAAACTGATCGAAGCCCATCTCAGGGGCAAGGGGTTTAAACCCCTTGTCTAGGGCGATTGGGGCATTTTTTGGCGCGATCGCGCTCCCCAGTGGAGGATTCTCCAGAAATTTGCTATGCTGAATGTAACGGAATATTAAGGATCTTAAAGCCATGCCCTACACCACCGAAGAAGGCGGCCGTCTCAACAACTTCGCCAAGGAACCGCGCATGTACACGGCGGAGCCCCCGAACGGCGAGCAGAAGCGCAACTATGTGATCCTGGGGGCCTTGGGTGCGGCCCTGGTGGTTGGCGTCCTGACGGTGGCCTTCGTCGTTTCCTAGGGCTCTTCGGCACTTCAATCTGACTGACATCGGGGCGTTTGCCCGCGTTCCCCATCCCTGTCCGCCGTGGCGGGGGTGGGGTTTGTGTTGGGATGGGCCGTGGCCGGTGCGGTGATCCCTAGCCAGCAAACCTGGTTCTTGCCCTGCCGCTTGGCGTCGTAGAGGATGCGATCGATGAGTTCGTAGTTGGTATCGACGGAGAGGCGCGGATCCAGGGCGGCGAGGCCGATGCTGCTGGTGACTAGGGGGGCGCTGGTCCCCTGGGTGTCGGCTAGGGGGAGGGCGGCAATTTGTTTACGGATGGTTTCCGCGATCGCGATCGCATCCGGCAGGGGACAAGCCTCCAGGAGGATGGCGAACTCATCGCCCCCCAGCCGCCCCGCCACATCCCTGGCCCGGATGGCCTGCTTGAGCACCGTTGCCACCGCCATCAGCAGGCGATCGCCCGCCCCGTGGCCGTAGGTATCGTTGACGCCCTTGAAACCGTCGAGATCCAGCAGCATCAGCACACTGGTCCGCCGCGATCGCGTCTCCCCCACCGCCTCCCGCGCCGCCTCCAAGGCCCGATCCACCGCCCGCAGCAGCCCCGCACGATTGCACAGGCCCGTCAAGGGATCGAGCAGCGCCAAACTGCGGGCCTCCTGGAGAACGCGCGGCATCTGGAGCAGCTTGGGACCGTGGATGGACAGCACCCAGGCGGTATAAAAGCTCACCAGGCCCGTCACCCACTTCCAGACCCCCTCCACCCAATAATCCGTGTGCCAAATATTCCAAGCGCTGAGGCCATGGCCAATACCGCAACTGAGAATAAAGGCGGCAAAGCACTTGAGAACCGGTTGCAGACCCACACTCACTTCATTCCGATGGATCAGGATCAAAGTCGGAATTGAAAAGTAAGCGACCATCGTCAATAGGTCACCCCCCATGTGCAGGTATGTCAAGGGCTTATTCCATAGAAAACAACTGCCGTGGGGCATCAATAGCAGAACGGTAGCCATAGGACATGGGGGGGCAGGGGTGGAGAAAAAGGGGCCGACGGAGCTGGATTTTTGGGTGAATGAAGGGAAATTTGCCCAATTCCCAGACAATTTATAAAATCATTCAAGTTAAAGCTTGATTTGTTTAATGATTAGCTTCAATCAAGTTAGATTTTGTTTGAATGGATGAATTTCATTTGCTTTGAATTTGATTAAGAATTAACCAGCTTAAGTTTAATTTTCTGAGAAGAACTTGATTATTTCCAGGCTATTTCAGGAAATTTCAAATGTCAAATCTTGGACATCAAGGCTTAAGGCTGAGGGATGTATGGCCGTATTTGTTTGGGGTGGGAGGATGGCCAAAAAGTGATGGGGCCGCATCCCTAAGGCGCTCAAAACAACCGGGGGCAATCTTTGGTAGGATGTGCTAAGGGGCACAAATTCACGGGGCCGCAGTTATGAATTTAATGGGGTCGAAGCGTCCGCGCGATCGCGAATTGATCTACCTTCTTTTCCATAAGCCCTATCAGGTTCTTTGCCAGTTTTCTGACCCCGACGCGATCGCGGGGGCGACAGTTCCGGGACAGGATGGGACGCGATCGCCGCGACGAACCCTCAAGGATTTTGTCCCCGTGGGGGAGGTTTATCCGTTGGGTCGCTTGGATTGGGATAGTGAAGGGCTTTTATTGCTCAGCAACGACGGCAGTTTGCAGCACCGTTTAACGGATCCTAAATTTGGCCATCCGCGCACCTATTGGGTGCAGGTGGAAGGGGTGCCGGATCAGGCGGCCCTGGGGCAATTGCGGACGGGGGTTCGGGTGAAGGATTATGTGACCCGTCCGGCCCAGGTGGAATTGCTGATGGAGCCGCCGCCCGTGGGACCACGGATCCCGCCCATCCGCGATCGCCAATCCATCCCCACCGCATGGCTAGAAATGACCCTCACGGAGGGGCGCAACCGTCAGGTGCGGCGGATGACGGCGGCGGTGGGGTTTCCAACCCTGCGGCTGGTGCGCGCGGCGATCGGGCCGCTCACCCTGGGGGGGCTCGAACCGGGCCAGTGGCGATCGCTCACGGCGGACGAGGTGGCGCAGCTCAAAGCCTTGGTCAATCACCAGCCTAGGGGGGAGGGGCCGCGATCGCGTCGTCCGTCCTCGAACCGCCGCCGATCCTGAACCGCCGCGATCGACTGCCCAGCAACTGGCCCGTAATCTGCCCAATAACCGAGGTTTAGGGCGCGGGGCCTAAGTGTGCGTAGTTCCTGAAATGGCGGAAACCCGTGAATTTGAAGTGGGCGATACTGGATTTGAACCAGTGACCTCTTCCGTGTCAAGGAAGCGCGCTACCCCTGTGCTAATCGCCCGCGCGGCCTGCAATCCGGGATGTCATCGGGGGGGATGGACATCGCCCAGAATTGCGGCCGGGCCATCAAAATATCACGGTGATTTCGGAAACGCAACCCCCAGACCAGAAGGCTACACTCATAGACATCACAGGCACCCGACCCCCCTTGGCCATGGCGATCCGTTTCTCACTCCTGCTGCTGCCCCTTGCCCTCGGGGGCCTCGCGATCGCGCCGCCCGCCGCCCAAGCCCGCCGCGATCGCCACGCCGACATGCCCCCCCTAGAGCGCATCGAACAGCACCAAGCCTGTCCGGGCTGCGACCTGCGCTACTTCGACCTGCGGGGAATGGATTTGAGCGGCATCAACCTTGAGGACGCCAACTTCTATGGCGCAAACCTGACCGGCGCAAACCTAGACGGCGCAACCTTGACCAACGCCAACTTCGGCTATGCCAACCTCAGCGGAGCCTCCCTGATCGGGGCCAACCTCCACCGGGCCAGCTTCCTCGATGCGGTCCTGGCCGGGGCCGACCTCAGCGGCGCAAACCTCCAGCGCACCTACCTGGGCTATGCGGACCTGCGATCGGCCAACCTCAGCGGCGCAAACCTCAGCGGCGCAAACCTCTGGAGCGTCCGCACCGAGGGCCTGCGCACCTGCGGAGCCATCCTGCCCAATGGCATTAGCCTGCGGTCCACCTGCGCCGCCGAAGCGGACCCGGATGCGCCATCGGAAACCGACGGATCCAGGGGGCCAAACGACCTCGCCCCCATTGACAAACCGGCACAGAAAGCCCGCCCATCCACCCATCCACCGTCGTAGGGGCAGGGTTCCCCCGCCCAGCCCCCCAGCAGCTACGATCGCGGATCCAAGCGTGAACGGATTTGGGGCGATCGCGCAGGTCTAGATCGGGAGAGACAGAATTGAGGACACCCCTGATCCACTAATCCATCCCAACCGCCCCCGGCGATCGCCCAAAAAACAGCCGCACCCCCGACAGGGCCAGCACCAGCAGAAACAGCACCAGCCCCACCGTGCAGGCATAATTCAATTCCAAATCCTCAAACGCCCGCTCATAGAGGTAATACACCACCGTCTTCGAGCTACTGCGCGGCCCCCCCTGGGTCATCACATAGACCTCCTCGAACACCTTCGTGGCAGAAATGGCAGAAATCGTCGCCACCAACACCCCATAGGGCCGCATCAGGGGAATGGTGATATCCCAATGGCGTCGCCAGCCGTCGGACCCATCGATCGCGGCGGCCTCGTAGAGTTCCTTAGGAATACCCTGGAGCCCCGCCAGATAGATCGTCATGTAATAGCCCAGCCCCTTCCAGATGGTCACCGCCATCACGCTGAAGAGGGCTAAGCGGGGGCTCGTCAGCCAAGGCACCGACCCCAGGCCCAAAAGCTGGAGCCCTTGATTTAATAAACCGTTTTCGCTGTAGAGCCAGTTCCAGGCAATGCCCGCCACCACCAGGGACACCACCACGGGCACATAGTAGGCGGCGCGGAACCAGCGCACCCCCGCCAGCCGCTGGTTGACCAAAATCGCCAGCCCCAAGGGCGCGATGGTCAAAATGGGCACGACGATGAGCAAATACAAAAACGTTTGCCCGAGGGTTTTCCAGAAGAGGCGATCGCCCGCCAGTTGCCGAAAATTTGCTAACCCCACCCACCGGGGCGGCTCCGTGAGGTCATAGCCATATTGGGTCAGGCTCAGGTACACGGCCTGCACGGCGGGATAGAACACCGCGATCGCCAACACCGCGATCGCCGGGAGCAGAAATAGATAGGGCGTCGCGAGGGCAACGGCCCGGTGGGGATCCAGAATGCGAGGTCGGGCCATGCTTGGGACGCGGAACCGGCGGCGGAACCGAAGATGAAGTCGGGGCTGCATTGACTATACCGATCCCTTGGCCCCCGATCCCCACGGCCCCGGATAGCGGGGCACCATTCCCAGACAGGACTGTTACAAAACTTCATGAAACCTTGCTGTCTTTAGAAACCTTAGGGACCCTAAGGGGACCGGGGCGGTGGGGCGTTGCCGTTTTGCCCGTTGCTCCGGCGTTGCGTTGAACCGTCACGATGCGCAACGGGCCGTAATGAACCATTCCGCCGCGCGATCGCGCTCCCTTGCCATGGATGCTCACCCCTGGGTTGTTGCCCCTCCCACTGAAGAACCGACCTTTGATTATTTTGCCTATGGCTCCTGCATGTGCCCTGTGGATTTGCAGCGCACCCTGGGGGAGCCGACCTATCCCTATGCCGTTGGGCCGGCGCTGCTGGAGGGCTACCGGCTGGCCTTTTCCCGGCGATCGCCCATTCGCAATTGCGGCGTTTTGGATGTGGTGCCCGATCGCGATCGGCGGGTGTATGGGGTGCTGTATCGTCTGCCGTTGCGCCTGAGCGATTTGCTCGACGAGCGCGAAGAGGTGCCTAGGGGCGGCTACCGGCGCGAAACCATCAGCGTCACCTGTGGCGGCCAGCGCTACGACCGGGTGCGTACCTACACGGTGGTGAATAAATTGACCGTGGAACTGGCCCCCAATGATTGGTACCTGACCACGGTGCTGCGGGGGGCGGCCACCTGCCGTCTGCCGGAGGATTACTATTGGCAATTGTTTGAGCGGATGCACGCCCTCCAGCGCCAGGAGCGATCGCCGATCGCACCGCCCCATCCCGCCCCATCTCCCTTTCCCTGCGCCGCCGTGGCCCCGCGATCGCGCCGCGCCGCCTAGGCACCGGGGATCTCCCCAATCGTCCGGGGGCGGTGTTGAATGGAAACACTCACCCATCGCCGCGCACCGCCCCGCGATCGCCCATGGCCGCCGAAATTCCCCGCACCATTGAAATCCTGTCCGCCGACGAACTGCGTAGGGTGGTGAATCGCCTCGCCTCCGAAATCGTGGAACGGTGCGGCAATCTGGAGCAGTTGGCCCTCATTGGCATCCATACCCGAGGGGTGCCGTTAGCAAAACTCTTGGCGGAACGGATTGAGGCGCTCGAAGGCCATGCCGTCGCGATCGGAGCCCTGGACATCACGTTCTACCGGGACGACCTGGACCGCATCGGCATTCGCACCCCCGCCAAAACGGATCTGCCCTTTGATGTGAGCAACCGCACGATCATTTTGGTGGACGATGTGATTTTCAGTGGCCGCACCATCCGCGCCGCCCTCAATGCCCTCAATGAATACGGTCGCCCGGAAACGATCCGCCTGCTGGCCCTGGTCGATCGCGGCCATCGCCAGGTGCCCATCCACCCGGACTACATCGGCAAGGCGTTGCCCACGGCGCGGGAGGAACGCATTAAGGTTTATTTAAGTGAAGTGGACGGACGCGACGCGGTGGAACTCCAGCGGGTACCGGCCTAGGGGCGAAGTTAGAGGCGAAGTTAGAGGCGAATTTCGCGGGTGCCGTCGGTGAAGCGGACGGTCTGGATGGGCCAATTGCTGTTGCGGGTCAGGGTTTCGCGGACGCTGCCAAAGAGGGTGAGCTGTTCGCAACTGGACAGGGCGGCGAAGCGGCGCTCGGCTCCGGGGCGGATGCGCAGGTCAATGGTGGCTTCCCGTTTGGTGGAATCGACCCGCAGGCGATAGCCCTGAAGGTCTAGATCATCGCTGGCGACGGTGATCAAGACTCGGCCGACGGCGGCGTCAATGGGCCGTTCGGCGGGCACCTGGACGATTTGGCTGCGCAGGGTTTGGCAGGTGGCGTCGGGGGTGTACATCTCGATCGCGATCGTGTCGTCCGCCGGTTCGTCTGTGTCTGGGGAAGTTGCTGGAGCGGCGTCGCTGTCACTGGCGATCGCGCTGTCCAGGCTGGCGGTTTTGAGGGCGGTGGTTTGGGAGATGGGGTTGAGGTTGGTGGCGATCGCCGTGGTGGCCGAATTTTGCGCCGTGGGACTGGTTTGGCAGCCCGCGATCGCGATCGCCCCGAAGATCAGTAGACATCCCCGCGATCGCCCCACCGTCCCGGACCGCACACCAGACTTGAAGCAAGATATCAGCAGCAACGGCAAAGACAGCATTGGACAGCACCGACGGCAGGGGAAACCATGGGAACGTTATAGATCGTGTTTCCGGCCCAAAGGCTTCTGAACCGGACGGTTCCGCGATCGCCCGTCCGCCCCCAGTTTTGAGCCAAGACCGCGATCGCGCCCAAGATGACGTTCAATGGAACAGGGCCACGCCCCCCGGACCACCGCCCCAACGCCCCAACGCCCGTCCCCAGGTCATGATCACCGCCACCCCCACCCCCGCCGCCCTCGGCTGGCAACACCACCACATCCTGTCCCTTGCGGACTTTTCCGCCGAAGATTTTCAAACGGTTCTGACCACGGCGGCCAGTTTTGAGGGCGTCCTGTCCCGCCGCACCAAAAAAGTCCCCACCCTCCAGGGGCGCGTGGTCACGACCATGTTTTTTGAAGCATCCACCCGCACCCGCAGCAGTTTTGAACTGGCGGCCAAGCGCCTGTCGGCGGATATCCTCAACTTCGCCCCCGGCACCTCGTCCCTCAGCAAGGGGGAGACGATCCTCGATACGGCCAAAACCTACCTGGCCATGGGCACGGACATCATGGTGATCCGCCACGGGCAGGCGGGGGTGCCCCAGGCGATCGCGGCGGAGATGGATCGCCTCGGCACCGGTGTGCGGATCCTCAATGCAGGGGACGGCCAGCATGAGCACCCGTCCCAGGGGCTGCTGGATCTCTATGCCCTCTGCACCACGTTCAACTCTGAATCACCCAGTTTGGAGGATTTACGGGGCAAGAAAATCGCGATCGTTGGCGACATTCTCCACTCCCGCGTGGCGCGATCGAACCTGTGGGCCTTGACGGCGGCGGGGGCGTCGGTCCATCTGGCGGGGCCGCCGACGCTGGTGCCGACGGAATTTTTGGATTATTTCGGCGACGATCGCCCGATCACCCTCCATTGGCAGCTCGAACCGGCCCTAGAGCGGGCGGATTTTGTCATGACCCTGCGGCTGCAACATGAGCGCATGGCCCAGCATTTGCTGCCCAGCATCCGGGAATATCACCAGCAGTTTGGCATCACCCGCGATCGCCTCGCCGGGTGCAATCCTGGGGTGCGGGTGCTGCATCCGGGGCCGACCAATCGCGGCGTGGAGCTCAGTTCCGATGTGATGGATGATCCCGCCCTGAGTCTGGTGTCGCGTCAGGTCACCAGCGGCATCGCCGTGCGCATGGCCCTGCTCTATCTCATCGGCGGCAACTTGCCCTAGGGCCGACCATGGCGATTTATTTCTTTTGGGGCGAGGATGAATTCGCCATGCAGCGGGCGATCGCGGATTTAGTGAAGGGCGCGATCGACCCGGCCTGGGAAAGTTTCAATTACGAAAAAATCGGCAGCGATCGCCCGGACCCGGTCGAAGAGGCCCTGGGGCAAATCTTGACGCCCCCGTTCGGCGCGGGGAAACGGCTCGTGTGGCTGGCGGACACGGCCCTGGGGCAACGGTGCAGCGAAGAAACCCTAGCCCAGCTCGAGCGCACCTTCCCGAAAATTCCCGACTCGAACGTGCTCCTGATGACCGCCAAGGGCAAGCCGGACGGGCGCGGTAAATTTTCTAAATTGCTGCAAAAACAGGCGGAAATCCGCGAATTTTCCCCCATTTCCCCCTGGAAGACCGACGAGCTGGCCCAGCAGGTGAAACGGGTGGCGGCCCAGTTGGGTATTGCGATCGCCCCGGCGGCGGTGGAGCGGCTGGCGGCGGCGGTGGGCAACGAAACCCGGCGGCTCTATGGGGAGTTGGAAAAACTGCGGCTGTTCGTGGGCGATCGCGCGATCGCTCCGGCGGACGTGGATTTGCTGGTCTGCACCACCACCCAAAACAGCCTAGAACTCGCCAAAATCATCCTCCAGGGCAACGCCGCCAACGCCCTCGGCGCGATCGCGGAATTGATTTCACGGAACGAAGCGGCCCTACGGATCCATGCCACCCTCGTGGGGCAATTCCGCACCTGGCTGTGGATCGCCCTGATGGTCGAGGCGGGGGAGCGGGACGATCGCGCGATCGCCCAGGCGGCGGAAATCGGCAACCCCAAGCGCATCTACTTTCTCAAAAAGGAACTGCAAGGGGTCAGCGCCGCCACCTTGGAACAATGCCTAGAAATTTTGCTGGGCCTAGAGGTGGCCCTCAAGCGGGGGGCCGATCCCCTCGAAACGTTGCAGATTAAGGCCATTGAACTGTGCGAAGTCTGTCGGCGATCGCCCCAAGGAACCTCGGCCCGTCGCTAGGGAGTTTTGACCGTTTACAGGTCTAGATCCGCCGCGATCGCCGCCAGGGCCGCCCCGTCAATCCAATAGTCCCCATTGGGCGGTGTATCCTCCGGCACCATCACCACCCGCCGATGGTAGGTTAGGTCCAGGTGCTGCGCGATCGCGGCGAAATTCGTATCGCGGTAGGCACTGGCAAACAGTTCCAGGATTTTTGTTCCCGGCTCACAAAAAATCGTATTCGTCAGGGCCGCCCCGTGGGGAGCAATGACCGATCGCGCCCCCGCCAGCAGCCGAATCTGCTCCGCTACGGAAAGGCGATCGAGGGTCACGGCCACAAATCCCAAGGGTTCCAGGGCCGCAATCACCGCCTCCTCATTCGCCAAACGTCGCTGATTCGTCTGGCCCCGCCGCAAAAAGAGCCGCGCCGGTCCCGTCCCCGAAGCCGCCGCCAAAGCCGGTCCCCGCAGGGCCGCCCGCAGCCGCTGGCACGAGTCCGCCGTCATGCCGATGGGGGGCACCGCCACCAGTTGATCGACCTGGAAATACCGTTGACGGCTGGGATAGACGCGATCGCGCGGAATGCCCAACAGCGCCAGGGTTTCCTCCTGGAAGGGTTGCCCCAAGTCGCTGACCACAAATCCATCAAAACTCCCCCAATCCCCCGCCCCATCCCGGAGGCGCAGGAGACGGGGCAGGGCATCGATCATCCAGTGGTAATAGTTGCGCTCGCTCCAGAGGGCCACCCCCAGGCCGATGCGCCCCCGCAACCGTTCCGGTGTCGGGCGATCGCGCCACCGTCGCCCCAACCCCGCCGCCACATTGCCAGCGCTCAGGGCGGGCACCAGGCGATCGCCAGCGGCCCACACGGCGGAACAGAAGCGATCGCTGTCATGCCAGAGGCCCCCATCCGGCAGGGTGTAGTGCGCGGCGATCGGCCCCGGTTCCAGGCCATCTCCGTAGCCGACCACCTGACAAAACTGCGCCAAACGCTCCGGCGACAGGCTGAAATTATTGAAATAGCGCGCGTCGATCGCGGCCCCCGCCCCGCAGGCCCATTTGAATAAACGTTGATAGCGCCCGAGGTTGTCCCCATCCCGCGCGATCGCCTCCAGGGCCGCCGCGATCGCCCCCTCATAATTGCCCAAAGCCGCCAACACCTCCGTGCGCCCATCCCACAGTCGCGCCCCCGCAACGCCTTGGGCCTGATCGGAGCCATCCAAAACCTGGGCGATCGCCAATGCCCGCATCGCCGCGTCCGCCTTCCCCCCCTGGGCCAGGGCCGTCGCCAGGTCGCAATAGACGGAGGCCGCCATCGGTTGCGCCAGAATTTGACCACCCAAGCCCCCAGGTCCCAACTCCAGAGGTCCGAGCCTGCCCGCCGCTGCGCCGTTTTCCGTCACCGGGCTCATCCCCCAAAAAATCCCTAACCATCTTGCCGCGATCGCCGGATTCCCGGTCAAAATTTGTAGTAGGTTTTACGGAAGCTTTTTGAAGCGCACCGATAAAAAGCCCTCGCCCCTCCACCCCCTCACCTTCGGGAGATCGCCCCATGCTCGTTCACTGGTTCATTGGCCTCGCGATCGCGATCGTTGCCTATCTCCTCGGTTCCCTGCCCACGGGCTACCTCGCAGGGCGCTGGCTGCGGGGCATCGACATCCGCGACCACGGATCCGGCTCCACCGGGGCCACCAATGTGCTGCGGACCCTGGGCAAAACCGCTGGCGGCACCGTCCTCGCCATTGATGTCCTCAAGGGGGCGATCGCCGTCCTCGGCACCCGCTGGGCCGTCCAAACCCTGGCGGGCGGTGCGATCGTCGCTAGCTTTGACCTGCCCCAACAGCTCGCCTGGTGGGAAGTCATCGCCGCGATCGCCGCCCTCCTCGGCCACAGCAAACCCATCTGGCTGAAATTCCGAGGCGGCAAATCCGTCGCCACCGGCCTGGGGATTTTACTGGCCCTGGCGTGGCCCGTCGGCCTGACGGTGCTGGCGGTCTTCAGCGTCACCTTGGCCCTGTCGCGCATCGTGTCCCTCAGTTCCATTGCGGGGGCCTTGGCGGTGTCCGGCGTCATGCTCGCCACCCAGCAGCCGCTGCCCTACTGCCTCTTTGCCCTCGCGGCGGGTTTCTACGTCATTTGGCGGCACCGCAGCAATATCAATCGCATCCTCGATGGCATCGAGCCGCGCCTCGGCCAGGGCCAACCCACGACGAAATAGCCCCCGATCGCCACAAACCGCGATCGCCCCTCCCCAGCCATTGGACCAAGCGATCGCCCCTGCCCCCCAGCGCACCGTTGGGGGCTTTTTTCGACCTGTTCTTCAAACTTTCTTCACATCGTTTGGGGACATGGCCCCGCGATCGCCCCTTCCGCCCCAGGCAAGTCTGCGCCGCCGCGATCGCAACACGTACGAAAAAACACGGGCTGCTATAGTCGTATCCATGGGCACCTAATTAGCCCCCCATTTTTGGGTACCCTCACGGGGAACCCCCAACAGAATCCCCCCGATCCCCCCTAGCCGGGTGCGTATGCTCTAGGGCGGATCTCGGCGATCGCGCCCTCGCCCCCTTCACCCGCAGGTCTATCCATGAAACGCAGCAACTTAGGGACACCCAAACGCATCCTTTTGATTGACGACGACCCCAACCTAATTCTGCTGGTGCAGGATTATTTGGAATTCCATGGCTACACGGTCTGGACGGCGGGGAACGGCCGCGAAGCCCTGGAACTGCTGGAAAAGGACGTGCCGGACATGATCATCTGCGACGTGATGATGCCGGAGATGGATGGCTATTCCCTGGTCAAATCCGTCCGTCAGGATCCGCGCACCAGTTGGATTCCGGTCCTATTCCTGTCCGCCAAGGGCCAGAGCCAAGATCGGGTGAAGGGCCTCACCACCGGGGCAGATATTTATATGGTCAAGCCCTTCGAGCCGGAGGAACTGGTGGCCCAGGTGGAATCGTCCCTCAAGCAGGCATCGCGCCTCATTCGCTACCAGGGCAAGAGCGATCGCGCGCCGAAATTCAAGGTGCCCAAGGATGTGGAACTGACCCCCACGGAACTGAAGGTGGTGCAGTTGGTGGCGCGGGGCATGGCAAACCGTGAAATTGCGGAGGTGATGAATGTTAGCCAACGCACGATCGAAAGCCATGTGAGCAATATGTTGGGTAAAACGGGCCTCAATAACCGCACGGAGTTGGCCCGCTGGGCGATCGAGGCGCGCATGGCGATGTAGGCCCAAGGAAGGCGCAAGTAACCAGTCAAGATAGGCCCGAGAGAGGCGACAGAGCGGCGTGGGGGGGCGATTCAAGGTTTGGCTAGACTAGGGGCAATTCCCCGATTCAAAGTTGGTGGCCTATGTTGACCCTGGCGCAGTGGACGGTGGCGGATTATCACCAGATGATCGCGGCGGGTGTGCTGGCGGATCGTCGGGTGGAGTTGTTGAATGGGCAAATTGTTGAAATGGCACCGGAAGGACCGGAACATCGCTACCAGTGCAGCGGTTTAGGCGATCGCCTGCGGGGGCTGTTGGGCGATCGCGCGTGGGTTAGTGAGGCGCATCCGATTACGTTGGATGACTCGGAGCCGGAGCCGGATTTGGCGATTGTTCGACTGCCGCGATCGGATTTCCGCGATCGCCATCCGGGGCCAGCGGATTTGTTTTGGGTGATTGAAATTGCTCGATCTACTTTGGCGACGGACCTCACCCACAAGCGAGATCTCTATGCACGGGTGGGCATTCTGGAATATTGGGTGGTGGATTTGGTGAATCGCCAGGTTGTGATCTTTCGGCAACCGGAGGCGGGCCGCTACACACAGGAGGAAACGGTGTGCGATCGCGCGATCGCGCCGCTGGCTTTCCCGGACTGCGCGATCGAGGTGCTTCAGCTTTTTCAGGGGTAGGAGTCGGTCGGGCTATGGTTGATTCAACCCAGCAAATGATTCAATAACATCTAACGATTGATGATTCGATTGCCATGGGTTCAATTCCCGCTGGGTTTACGCCGGACGAATATCTTGCTCTAGAGGAGTTGGCGTCCTGTCGCCATGAATTCCGCTGCGGTTTGGTCTATGCCATGGCGGGGGGCAGCACGAACCATAGTCGGCTTGCGATTAATTTGGTGACGGCGTTTAATTTGCACTTTGTCGAGGATCGTTGTCAGTTTTTTTCGGGGGACGTAAAACTTAATTACGCGGAACGGTTTTATTATTATCCTGATGCGTTTGTAACCTGTGACCCGCGCGATCGCGGGGATGATTACATCAAACGCTATCCGATTTTAATTGCGGAGGTGATGTCGCCCTCGACAGCGAATTTTGATCGGGGGCAAAAGTTTGAGGATTATCGATCGCTGGAGTCGCTGGAGGAATATGTTTTGATTTCGCAGGAGGTGCCGCAGGTGGAGGTGTTTCGGCGGCGGTTGAATTGGCAAAGTGTTGTGTTTGGTGCCCGCGATCGCGTGGTGCTAGAGAGTATTGGGCTGGAGGTAGATATTGCAGCCTTGTATCGGGGTGTCAGGATTGGGGAGAAGTGAGGGTGCTTGTCCTCTGCGGCAATCAACTGAGTGAGCGACCAGCGGCGATCGCGCGGATTTTGCCCAACGTCATCCTGGGGCAGCGGATTTGTTTTGAGTGGTGCGGCCTAGAAAAAACTTTGTCCTAGGGGTTGACGATTACAATGCCATGGCGCTAGCTTTAGCTCACAGACGAATATCAAAACCTAGATGTTCGTCTCATGGGTACTATCCCCGATCCCTAGACTGACGTATGTCCAGCGTCCTGGTTCAGCGTCTGTCAACGGTGGGAAACCAAATCTTAGGCAAACGCTGGCTCAGCATGTTGGACATGCGCCGGTCTGGGGCTTGGGGATAGTGCGCTTGAGACGTTTATCCATAGGCCAACCACCGGGAAGGTTTTGCTTTATATGCAGACCTCCAATGGTTGAGCTTGATATTCCGATGCCGTAAAAAATTACTAGAGGCATGGGATATGGATTCCAAGCACGAATGTGTTGTGTCGGCAATGCGATGCAAGCAGAAACGCGCCATGAAAGCGCGGCTGATCCGCACCTTCGGGTCACGCTGCTGGTGGTGTCCACTGTCACGTGAATTACCCCCAGAAGAACTGACCATCGATCATTTAATACCCAGGAGTAAAGGGGGATCCAATTCCCTCGAAAATCTGCGGTTGGCCTGTCGCTCCTGTAACAGTTCGCGTCGCGACAGCCTCTATCCGCCCCCACAATTTCGGTCTTGTGTGCATATCGAGAAAGTTGTAATTGATCAAGGAGGTCCAGGGAAAGACGGTGCATAAACTTTTGAAATTCAACGACGATAAACTGCTGCGTCAGGCGCTCACCCATCGTTCATACCTCAATGAAAATCCTGGAGAGGGCCAGGACAATGAGCGCCTGGAGTTTCTGGGGGATGCGATTCTCAACTTCGTCAGCGGTGAATATCTTTATCGAATTCACCCGGAGATGGACGAGGATGAAATGACGCGGCGACGGGCGGCCCTCGTGGATGAGAAACAGCTCGCTCGATTTGCGATGGAGGTGGGCCTAGACCTCAGAATGCGCCTGGGTAGGGGGGCAATCCTGGACGGGGGCTATCAGAATCCCAACCTGCTCAGCAGTACGTTTGAGGCGGTGGTGGGTGCCTATTATCTCGATAGTCACAGGAATATTGAGGTGCTGCGTCGATTGCTGGAGGAACTCTTTGAATCGGTGCCTAGGGAGGTGATGACAGTTCGCTCGAATGTTGATTCTAAGAATCAGCTTCAGGAGTTTGTGCAGGCTAGGGGATCCCTGTTTCTGCCGAAGTACGTTACCAGGCAGTTGGGGGGGACTGATCACGCGCCGGAGTTTCTGGCCAAGGTGTATGTGGATGGGAAGTTCTACGGCGAAGGTAAAGGTGGCAGCAAAAAAAGTGCGGAAAAGCGCGCGGCGGAAAATGCCCTAGCCAAGCTGAGAAAGAGTGGACCAATGTGAGGTTTTCTTTGCCCTGTCACAAGGGATGCCCCACTCTACCGACAGGATGGGGATAGGGGGGAACCCAAGGGCTGTTCTGAAAGGTTGCTGCCTGATCATCGTTGGTCAGCGCGATCGCGATCTCCGAAAATCTGCCACAATGGGAGTCCCAGCGCCGAGGGGGCTTTCAGCCTAGCGCCGCAAATTCCCCACCGCGTTGCACCGCATTCCCCCCACGCCCATGCCCACAACGCCCTGCGCTGAAGCGATCTGTGTCGGAACGGAATTACTCCTCGGCGATATCCTCAACAGCAATGCCCAGTTCCTTGCCCGTCAGCTTGCGGAATTGGGCATTCCCCATTTTTTCCAGACGGTGGTGGGGGATAACCGCGATCGCCTGCGCGAGGCCATCAGTACGGCGGCGGCGCGCTCTAACCTTTTAATCTTCACCGGCGGCCTGGGGCCAACCCCCGATGATCTGACGGTGGAGACGATCGCGGCGGCCTTCAATGCCCCCCTGATCGAACAGCCGGACGCGGTGGCGGACATCGAGCGCAAGCTCGCCCAACGGGGCCGCCCCATGACCGCCAGCAACCGCAAGCAGGCCCTCATCCCGCAAGGGGCGACGCTGCTACCAAATCCCATCGGCACGGCACCGGGCATCATTTGGGAGCCGCGCCCTGGGGTGACGATTTTGACCTTTCCCGGTGTGCCGTCGGAAATGAAGGCCATGTGGCGCGAAACGGCGGTGCCCTACCTGCGCGATCGCGGCTGGAGCCAGGGCACGATCTACAGCCGGACGCTACGGTTTTGGGGCATTGGGGAATCGACCCTGGCGGAAAAGGTGGCGGCATTTCTCGATCACCAAAATCCTACCGTTGCGCCCTATGCCGGTCGTGGGGAGGTGAAATTACGCATTTCCGCCCGCGCGGCGACGGAGGCCGATGCGATCGCGGCGATCGAACCGGTGGAACGGCAACTGCGCCATCTGGGGGGCCGGGACTATTACGGCTGCGATCGCGACACCCTGGCGACGGTGGTGGGTAAATTGCTGAGCGATCGCCGGGAAACCGTGGCGGCGGCGGAATCCTGCACGGCGGGCGGCCTGGGGGCCATGTTCACCGAAGTGCCCGGTAGCTCCCGCTATTTCCTCGGCGGCGTCATGAGCTATAGCAATGAATCGAAGGTGACCCTGCTGGGAGTGCTGCCGGAAACCCTGGAAAAATTCGGGGCCGTCAGTGCCGAAACCGCCTGCGAAATGGCCCAGGGCGCGCGCGATCGCCTCGGGAGCGATTGGGGCCTGTCGATTACGGGCATTGCCGGACCCGGCGGCGGCACCGCCGATAAGCCCATTGGCCTGGTGTATGTGGGCCTTGCTGGACCCGATGGCCGCGTCGAAAGTCAGCAATTCCGCTTCGGTAGCCAGCGGGAACGGGATTGGATCCGCGCCGTGAGCGCCTGCACGGCCCTGGATGTCCTGCGGCGGCGGTTGCTGGATGAACGCGATCGCGATCGCCCCTAGCCCGATGGCCCTCATCCGCAAAACCGCGATCGCCCTGTGGGTGGGCCTGGGCTATCTGCTCTCGCCCCTGTCCTGGTGGAATGATTTATTTTTCAATCTGCCCATCGCCTACGGGTTCGGCTACGCGATCGCCCTGGTGGCCCCGGACTGGTTTCTAGCGGCCACCGTGGTGGGCTATTGGCTCTCCAATGTCCTCGGCATTGTGATGATGCAAACGGGCGTAACCGGCTGGGTGGCGGGCGATCGCCCCCGGAATTGGCGACGGGAACTCCTGTGGAGCCTCGGCGGCGCAACGATCTACAGCCTCGCGATCGCCCTGCTGGCCTACTGGCACCTGCTGCCCCTGCCGGACCTGACCGCCGCCGCCGCCCCCTAAGCTGATTTGATCGAGCCGCGATCGCACCGTCGCCGCCGTCACCTGGGTCAACACCTCCCGATCCCACCGGACCGCCGGACCCCGCTTGCATTCCTTCAGGCAGCCGCCCCAGGTCACCGTCACCCGATCCGCCAAACCGCGATCGCCCACCGCCGCCTCCAGGGCCGCAAAGGCCGCCTCACCCCCGCGCCGCCGACAGTTTTTCTTCCCGCAAAATTCCACGCAGATTGCCCTGGGCTTCGCCGCCTGCACCGGGCGATCCGCCGAAGCCGCCGCCACCGGAGGATCCACGGTCAACGGCCCCGCTCCGGGCGTCAAAATTTCTAGGGTTTTCGCCTTGAACCGCTGCCGACCCGATCGCAACTCCAGCTTCTCAACCCCCGTCACCCGCAGCGTCGCCGATCGCAGCGGCAGAACCCCCACCCGCGATCGCAACTCCTTCGAGAGCTTCACCCCCCAAACCGCCCCCTCCACCCGCAGCCACAGGCCCGCGATCAGCCCTTCTCCTCGGCCCTCAGCCCCAAAGGCCCCCAGCACCTCACCCACCACCGCAAACGGCACCTTCACCGATCCCATCGTTCCCCTCTCCAGCGGCCCAGAGGCCCTCTCATTTAGCTGCTAGTAATTGGCGATTATTCCCCCACCCTAGCCAGACCAAGGCGGGCATTGGGCAGGGCCAAGCGTAGCTTAGGGAGCCCACCATCGCGCCAACTCCAGCGGTCAGCGGATGAATTGGCCCAGCTTCTTGCAAAAGACTTTCATCTAGTCCTATAGTACGTCAAGGATCACAACCCGCGATCGCCCGCCCCCCTCGGCCACAAAAATCCCCTCCAACCGCAGGCGGCGAGGGGATTAACTGGAGCTTTTCGGAGCTTTAAGGATGGGTCAACCGGAGGTCACCCTAGGGGCCATGGGCAATCGAGGAAACCGCGATCGCGCCTAGCGCATCACCAGGGAATCCGGGGCTAAGAAGTGGGCAATATGGTACGCACGTTCCTCCGTTTTCAGCAAAATTTGCTCATACAGATAGCGGGTCGCGCGATCGCCCAACTCCTCCGCCTGGGCCGCCTGACGCCGCAGCAACCCCAGGATCGCCTGTTCCGCCGCCAGGTCATGTTCCAGACAGGTGCGCCCGTCAAAAACATCATCCCCCTCCGGTTCAAAGCAGCACAATTCCGCCAGCTTTGTGAAGCTCGTGGCGGGAATTCCCCCCAAGCCATTGAGCCGTTCCCCCACCTCGTGGCCGTGGCCCTGGGCCGCCTCATAGCAATCTTCAAAAAACTCGTGGAGTTGATAGAACTCCGCCCCTTCAATCACCAGATGATGCTTTTGATATTGCAGATAAAGGGCCTGGAAACTGGCAAAAACCGCATTCAAGCCTTCACACACTGGCTCCGTAACGCTGCGATCCAGCAGGAGAACATTATCTCCAATGGTGCCGAAGGTTTGAACAACATTACTGACGACCATAACACTCTCTTCTCCCTGAACTTTAGCGGCTAGTTCATGACTGAATTCCACGAATCTAAGTTGATGGTGATGGTGACCACTTGGGCGCTGGATTGGCCTTCGGTTGGCCCCCACCTCGATATCAACCTAGGCGATGGCTTTGATCACGGTCTAGGCAGCCCGGTTTAAGGGGTGACTGCGGATTCATTATAGGGGGCTTTTTGCCAAAAGTCCGGGGCCAATTGCGAACGGTGACCAAGGGGGATAAATCATTGAAATTCTTTAATTACGGTTACTTTGAATGGCTAGTTGTCGATGGCTAGCGGTGGCTAACTGCGGATGGAGAACGGGGGCTGTGGGGGGTAGGGGGGCTGGGTTTCGAGGGGTTTGGGTTTGGCCTGTTCATTGGTCTTTTTCATCTAGGAGTTTCTTTCACCATGCAATCGCGCGATCAATTCCCTGCCCAGTCCCGTCCGGTGGTGCCGGTTCGCCTGCGTTTGTTGCGTGGTTCCCTGGGGCGATCGCGGTGGGCGGTGTCGGGGGCGGCGATCGCGGGGGGTGCGTTTCAGCGGCGGCGGTCGGGGATGAACGATGGCTTCCAGGATTTGGTTGCGCCCCAGGGCTGCGGCGATCGCTGGCGGCTGTTCCAGCGGCTCCAGGAGTTGGGCATTGCCTGCGACTGTTCCTATGGGCAACCGCTGCGGCTGCGATCGCTCGATACCCTGAGTTTTGTGCAGCTTTGGAGCATCTGTCGCCAATGTCGGTGCGATCGCCACGCCCTGACCGATTGGTTGACCACCTGCTGGCAGCAGCCCAGCGCCGTCCGCCAGCCGCAGGATCGCTAGATGGGCCAGGGCCACGGGGAGGAGCCATTGCCCTGGGAGCGTCGCCGTGGCGGTGATGATCCGGGCGGCGGGGGAGGTTGGGTGGCGGAGGGACCGCTGCTCCCCGCTCCGTCGATGGGGTTCGGGGCGGTGCAGTGGGTGCCCGTCAGGGCGATCGCCGTGGGGACGTTCCGGCTGCGCGGGGCGATCACGGCCCAGGAAATTGAAACCCTGGCCCAGTCCATTGCCCGCCAGGGGTTGCTGTCGCCGCTGCTGGGGCGATCGCGCGATCGCGGGGGTGGCTATGACCTCATTGCCGGAGAGCGCCGTCTGCGGGCGTTGGAGCGCCTGGGCTGGAGCGAGGTGCCCCTGCGGGTGCTGGCCGTGTCGGTGGCCGCCGCCTGGGAAGTGGCCCTGATCGAAAATCTCCAGCGGCAGGATCTGGACGTGCTGGAGGAAACCGAAGCCATTTTGAGTCTGTTGGCGGTGCGGCTGGACATGGAGGTGGAGGCGGTGCCGCGCCTGTTGCAGCGGTTGGCCAAGGGGGAACAGCGGCGGTCCCGTAGCGCTACGGGACAGGCCATTCCGGCGGAGCAGCCGGAGCAGATGGCCCTGATCCAGGAAACGTTTGGGGCTTTGGGGGCGGGCCAGTGGCGATCGTTTGTGCGCAATCGCCTACCGGTGTTGCAGTTGCCGCCGCCCCTGCTGGCGATCCTGCGCCAAAAGCAGTTGCCCTACACCAAGGTGCTGGCGATCGCCCAGGTGCGGGATGAGGGGGTCCGTGCCCAGCTTCTGGAGCTGGTGCTGAGCCAGGGGTGGTCCCTGCGGCAGATTCGCCAGTGGGTGCGCCAGCGATCGGCGGCGGGCTCGGGGGATTGGGGTCGGTGGCGATCGCGGTTGGGGCGGCTTCAGCAAGGACTTCAGAATCTGGAGGGGCGATCGCGATCGTTGGTGCTGGAACCGGATGATCGCGATCGCGTGGAGCGGCTGCTGACGGAGTTGGAGCAGGTGTTACGGATCGAGGCCCCCTAGCCCTGGGGGAAGCGGGGTGGCAAAATCGCGATCGCGCATCCCCTCGCCCCGCTGTTTTGAGCTGGTTATTTTTTGAGCTGCCATGGCCCCTTCCCCCCGCCCTTCCGCCGGATCCACCGCGATCGCCCTGCCCCCCATGGGTTGCGGCACCTGGGCCTGGGGCAACCGCCTCCTGTGGTCCTATGACCCGTCGATGGATGGGGAACTGGAGCGGGTGTTTCGACGGGCGGTGGCGGCGGGGGCGTACCTGTTTGATACGGGGGATTCCTACGGCACCGGTCGCCTCAAGGGCCGCAGTGAGGAGCTTTTGGGGCAATTTGACCGCACGTATCTGGGGCCGAATCGCGATCGCGTCCTCCTGGCGACGAAACTGGCGGCCTATCCCTGGCGGCTGACGCGGGGCAGCGTGCGGCGGGCGGCGGCGGCTTCCACGGAACGGCTCGGGCGCATTGATCTGGCCCAACTGCACTGGTCCACCGCCAACTATGCCCCCTGGCAGGAGGGGCCGCTCCTTGATGGCCTCGGGGATCTCTATGAGCGGGGGCTGGTGGGGGCCGTGGGCCTGTCGAATTTTGGGCCGAAGCGGCTGCTGGAAATCTACGGGCGGTTCCGCGATCGCGGCATCCCCATCGCCACGTTGCAGGTGCAATATTCCCTGCTGTCCACCTACCCGGTGACGGAGCTGGGCCTCAAGGAGGTGTGTGACGATCTGGGCATTCGTTTGATTGCCTACAGTCCCCTGTGTCTGGGGCTCCTGACGGGCAAATTCCAAAATCTTGGCCCCCGCGATCGCCCCCCCCAGGGGTTGCGGGGCATTCTCTATCGGCGGCTGGTGCCGATCCTCGATCCGCTGCTGGACTGCATGGGCGCGATCGCCCGCGATCGCCAGAAAACCCTCTCACAAATCGCCCTGAACTGGTGCATCGCCAAGGGCACCATCCCCATCCCCGGCGCAAAAAACCTCGCGCAACTGGAGGAAAACCTCGGAGCCCTGGGCTGGCTGCTGGATTCTGGGGAAGTGGACGCCCTCGATCGCGCCGCCGCCGCCCTGGACCGGGCCACGATCCAAAATATCTTCCAGACCCGCTAGTTCGACCCGCTGGCTCGACCTGCTAAACGGATCCGCAAATTCCCCTAAATCCCCTGGGGCAACTGCTACCTTGGGAAAAATCTAAGCCTTGCGATCCATCATCCTCCACCAGAAATCCGTAAATCAAACCCCTATGATCAGCGTGCGCAATAACCAACGTGGCCCCACCCGACTTTGGGGCCAATTTCTTCGGCGAGGGCTTGCGGGGCTGATGGTGATGGCCCTGGTGCTGCTGGGGGCCGCGCCGCCCCTGCTGGCGTTGACCGAGGCCACCGCCGCGCCCGGTTCCATTCAGCCCTACCTCGATCGCGCGATCGCCAATGTGACGGAATTTCGCCTCAAAAACGGCATGAAATTCATCGTCATGGAGCGCCATGAAGCGCCGGTGGTGTCCTTTGTGACCTATGCCAATGTGGGCGGTGCGGACGAGCCGGTGGGCCAAACGGGGGTGGCCCATTTCCTGGAGCATTTGGCCTTCAAGGGGTCGAGCAATCTGGGCACGAAGGACATCGAGGCGGAACGGCGGATCTATGCCCAGATGGATGCCCTCGGGGAGCAGATGCAGGCGGCCCGCGATCGCGGCGATCGCGCCGAAGCCGACCGCCTCAAGCAGGAACTCCTCGCCCTAGAGGCCCAGGCCCAGCCCTACATCCGCCAGAACGAATTTGGGCAAATCGTCGAGCGCGAGGGGGGTGTGGGCCTCAATGCCGCCACCTCCGCCGATGCCACCATGTATTTCTACAGTTTCCCGTCCAATAAGGTGGAACTGTGGATGTCCCTGGAGTCGGAGCGGTTTTTAGATCCGGTGTTCCGGGAATTTTATAAGGAGCAGGATGTCATCCTCGAGGAGCGGCGGATGCGCACGGACAATTCCCCCATCGGCACGATGGTGGAGGCGTTTTTGGATGCGGCCTATGAGGTACACCCCTACCGTCGGCCGGTGATTGGCTACAACGAGGACATTCGCAACCTGACGCGGGAAAATGTCCGCGATTTTTTTGATGGCTACTATGGCCCCGCGAATCTGACCGTGGCGATCGCGGGGGATGTGGATCCGAAGGAAGTGAAGCGCCTTGCCGAAATCTACTTTGGCCGCTTCGTGCCGCGTCCCCAGCCCCCGAACGAGATTGTCCCCGAGCCGCCCCAGACCGCCCAGCGGGAGGTGACCGTCCGCCTCGATAGCCAGCCCTGGTACCTGGAGGGCTATCATGCGCCCGCCAAGGCGGACCCGGATTATGTGGTCTATGAGGCGATCGCCAGTATCCTCAGCGGCGGGCGCACCTCGCGGCTCTATCGGCGGTTGGTCGAGGAGGAGCAAATTGCCCTCAATGCCAGCAGTTTCTATGGGTTCCCCGGCGATCGCTTCCCGACGATGATGCTGTTCTACGCCCTGACGGCACCGGGCCATTCGGTCGAGGAAATCGCCGCGAGTTTGCATGAGGAACTGGAGCGTTTGAAAACCGAGCCGGTGGACGCCGCTGAGCTAGAGCGGGTCAAAACCCAAGCCCGCGCCAGCAAGCTACAACTGCTGGACTCGAATGCGGGGCTAGCGGACCTGCTGGCGGAATATGAGGTGAAAACGGGCGATTGGCGCAATCTCTTTGAGGCCATCGATCGCACGGCCGCCATCACCCCCGCCGATATCCAGCGGGTGGCCCGCAAGACCCTGCGCCCGGAAAACCGCACGGTGGGCCGCCTGTTGCCCAAGGATGCCGCCTAGGCCGTGCCATTGGTCCCGTAGGGGTTGGGTCTCCCAACCCAGCCCCCACCGATCACCCCAAACCCGTTCAACCTTGGGTTCATCCGGGATCCTGGGGGCTGGACGGAAAAACCTCGGGTTCATCCGCGATTGCGGGGGCTGGGCGGGGTTGGGTGGTTCCTGGCGAGGGCTGGGCGGGGAGACCTCGCCCCAACGGCGGTGGATCGATTGAGGGAAGTTTTAGGAACGATTTAGGAACGATCAAGCGCAATGGTATTTAATCGGCTCGATTGGTTTTGGCTGGGGCGGGCGATCGCGCGGCCCCTGCGGCGGTTTATTCCCTTTATGGGCGTGGTGATGTTCGTGGCGATCGCGGTTTTGGGCAGCCGTCAGCCCGCCGCCGCCTCCGAGGCGCGTCTCCATAGCGAGTTGGAATTTGGCCCGCCGCCGGAGATTGTCCTGCCGCCCTATGAACAGTTCACCCTTGCCAATGGCATGGCGGTGTATTTGATCGAGGATCGGGAATTGCCCCTGATTAGCGGTCAGGCCCTGGTGCGCACGGGCAGCCGCTGGGAGGATCCGTCCCTGACGGGCTTGGCGGCGGTGACGGGGGCGGCCCTGCGATCGGGCGGCACGGAGCGGCATCCGGCGGCGGCGTTGGATCAATTGCTGGAGGATCGGGCGGCGGCGATCGAATCGAGCATTGACCTGAGTTCCGGCAGCGTTAGTTTCAGCGCCCTGAGTGAAGATACGGACTTTATTCTGGATCTGTTCGCGGAGGTGCTCCAAATGCCCGCCTTTGCGCCGGATAAAATCGCCTTCGAGCGGCAGCAGCTTCGGGGGGCGATCGCGCGGCGCAATGACAATCCCGGCGCGATCGCCAGCCGCGAATTTGACAAGCTGATCTACGGCGACCAAAGCCCCTACGCCGCCACCATTGAATACGACACCCTCAGCCGGATCGATCGCGCCGCCGTGGTGGAGTTCTATCGGCGCTATTTCGTCCCGAGCAATCTCATCCTGGGGATCTCTGGCGACTTTGATACGGCCACCCTGCGCCGCGCAATCGAACAGCGCTTTGGCTCCTGGACCGCGATCGCCCCGCCGCCGCCGCCGATCCCCACCGCCACCCCCAGCGATCGCGAAGGGCAACTGTTCATCATCGATCGCCCCCAACTCACCCAAAGCTCCGTCCTGATGGGGCACCTGGGGGGCCAGGTCAGCGACCCCGACTATGCCCAACTCAGCGTCGCCAACGGCATCCTCAACGGCTTCGGCGGGCGGCTGTTTAATGAACTGCGCTCCAGCCAGGGCTTGGCCTATTCCGTCTATGGCTACTGGAGCCCAGAATTTGACTATCCGGGCCGCGTCATCGCCGGGGGCCAAACCCGCTCCGACGGCACCGTCCCCTTCATCGAGGGCCTGCGGCGGGAATTCCAGCGCCTGCGCGATGAGCCCGTCAGCGCCGAAGAATTGGCCTACGCCCAGGATTCCACCCTCAATTCCTTCATCTTCCGCTTCGCGGATCCGTCCCAAACCCTCAGCCGCCTCATGACCTATGCCTACTACGGCTACCCGGAGGATTTCATTTTCCGCTACCAGGAGGCGGTGAAGGCCACCACGATCGCGGATGTGCAGCGGGTGGCCCAAGCCCATTTGCACCCCGATCGCCTGACCACCCTGGTGGTGGGGAACCGCAGCGCGATCGCCCCGCCCCTAGAAACCATCGGCAAACCCATCCGCGCGATCGACGTGACCATCCCCCCCGACCCGAGCGCCTAAGGGCCACCCCGCCATCCCCCGCCGACCCCGCCCCCCGTCAGTCAGTTTCGATAAACTGGTCATCAGGGCTCCGGCGGGGCTATCCCCGACCCATTGAGCTAATCCTTCCTCAACTCACCCCTAGGATCTTTGCCATGGCCTTTCGCGGCACCGCCCCCATTCCCGATCGCATCTTCGCCAGCCTGCCCTATCTCATTCCCCTGATCGAAGCGGTGGCCGTCGCGATCACCCTACCGGGCCTGAATAACTCGATTTTTGTGCAGATTCCGATCTTTTCGTTCCTGCTGGTGCCCCTGGGGCCGGTCATGAGCCTCTATCTGGGCATTCCCTTCTTGCCCTTGATCCTGTTCTTTGTCCTGTTCTTTTTTGTGGTGCGCAATGATCGCGTTTCCCACTTCGTCCGGTTCAACACCATGCAGGCGATTTTGCTGGATATCGTGATCGTCGTGGCGCGCCTGGTGTCCGATGTGATCTTTAAACCCCTTGGCCCCTTTGTCCTGCAAACCCTGGCCAATACGATTTTCCTGGGCATTCTCATCGCCGTGATCTATTCCGTGGCGCAGTCCCTGATGGGCCGCTACGCGGAGATTCCTACCCTGTCCGATGCGGTGCATTTGCAGGTGCGGTAGGGGGGGCGGATCCGGCGCGATCGCGATCGCCCCTGGGGCGGTAGAATGGGTCTTCCTTGCTGCAACCGATGCGATGGCCTAAACCCCCATTGCCCGCGCTGTGGCCGCCACTGACCAAAAGGAGTCTGAAGCCCGTGAGCCGCCTTTACGAAACCATGTACATCCTCCGCCCTGACCTGGGTGAGGACAATGTTGAAGCCGCGATCGAGCGCTACCGCGCCATCCTGGTGGAAAACAACGTGGAAAATCTGGAAATTCAGCACCGGGGCAAGCGCCGTCTGGCCTACGAAATTGCCCGCTGCCGTGAAGGGGTGTACATCCAAATGAACTACAGCCATCCGGATGGCCACTTCATCACCCAAATGGAACGGGCGATGCGCCTGAATGAAGACACGATCCGCTACCTGACCGTGAAGCTTGATCCGCGCCAGGTGGAAACGGAAGGGGCCGAGGATGCTGAGCCCGTTGCGGCGGAATAGTTCTCTAGGGGGCCGGACAACCAAGGGAGTTCCCCATGGCGCTCCGGCCCCCCATTAATCGCTAATCGCAGGGTTTTCCATCACTTCCACCGGCTAAGGGTTAGCCATTGATCGACGGTGGGCGGTGGTGGAATTTTTTTGCCTTTTTTTTCGACCGGGGGCGGCGATCGCGATCCATCACCCGGACTGGCCGGTGGCAATGATGTGCAGATCGACGCTGGGGAGCGATCGCATGAGTCGCTGGACAATCGAGCCCCGCAAAAATAAATGCCACCGCGATCGCCGGGTTTCGCCCAATACAATCTGCGTAATACGATAGGTTTCGGCAACCTGCGCGATCGCATCCACCACCCGAGCCGACTCCCGGCGGATAAATTCCCCATCAAACTCTTGGGTCAAATGCTGGCAAGTCTCCACATGGAGCGCCTCCGGCTTAGACAAAAATTGATTGGGCGTCGCCACAAACAGCACAAACAGGCGGCCATTCATCTGACTCGCAATACGCGCCCCGCGCCGCAGTAATTGAATCGAATTAGGGTAGGTCGAAATACAAACCAACACCCGTTCATGGATGGCGCAATGGCTAGCAAGCTGATCGTGGCGGCTACTTTCTTCAATGTTGTCAGCCACCTCCCTTAAGGCCAGTTCCCTAAGGGCCACTAGGTTTTGACGCTTAAAGAAATTTTGCAGGGCCTGATTGATTTTCTCCGGCCTATAGATCTTGCCATCCTGCAAACGTTCCTGCAATGTTTCTGGGGTGACGTCAATGACAACCACCTCATCCGCCTCATCCAAAAGGCGATCTGGAACGCGCTCTCGCACCACAATGCCGGAAATTTTATAGACCAGATCGTTGAGGCTTTCAAGATGCTGAATATTGAGTGTCGAAAACACATCAATCCCTGCCTCTAGGATTACCTCAACGTCTTGGTAGCGCTTTTCACGCTCCGAGGGAGGAATATTAGTATGGGCCAGTTCATCAACGAGAACGAGCTGCGATCGCCGGTCAATAATCCCCTGGGTGTCCATTTCCCTCAGCGATCGCCCCTGCCAGATCATTTCCTTGAGGGGAATCCGTTCCAAACCAATCGCCTTTTGGGCCGTGTCCTCCCGACCATGGGTTTCCAGCAGCCCAATGACCACATCAAAACCTTCCTGCTTGAGCTGTTGCCCCTCCTCTAGCATTCGATAGGTTTTGCCAACCCCCGGAGCCATGCCAATAAAGATCTTGTGTTTGCCGCGTCGAGGGCTAGCCATCGCAGTCTCAGAGGGACGAGAGGATTCGGTGGGGTGGATCACGGCCATTTGAAAACACAAAGGTTATTGATTATCAAGCGCGAGATTGAGTTTCAACACATTCACCCCCGGCTCGCCAAAAATTCCCAGGAATCGACCGTCGGTATATTTAGAAATCAGCATTTGTAGCTGATCCGGGGCCAGCGATCGCGCCGCCGCCACCCGCCGAATCTGGGCCTGGGCCGCCGCAGGACTAATGTGGGGATCAAGGCCCGATCCAGAGGTATAAACTAAGTCGGCCACGGGTTGGGTTTCAGCCGCCTTTAGGCGCTCAACTTCCGTCCCGACACGCTCCAGGAGATCAGGATTATCCGGGGCAAGATTGGTGGCACCGGATAGCCCCGTGGGGGCCGCATCATCCCCCTCGCTATAGTTGATGACACTGGGACGCCCCCAAAAGTATTGATCACTGGTAAAGGTTTGCCCAATCAGCGCAGAGCCCAAAACCTGACCCTCTGAGTTCGTGATGAGGCTGCCATTGGCCTGGTAGGGAAAAGCAACCTGGCCAATGATCAAAATCACGGCGGGATAAATGAACGCGGTCAATACCCAAAGGACGAGCGTGCTGCGAATGCCGACGATCAAATCTTGAATCATGGGAGTACTCCAGAGCTGACAAAGATCCACAGGAACTTCAAAAACGAGAACCCGACGTTAAAAGCGCTCGGGCTGAATGATCGCCACCGCAAGATAGATGGCCAACCCCAGAACAATGATGATCAGCAGCCCAAGGGCATAGGCCGCGCTCCGATCCATAGCTCCGCCGCTCGCCGCATGGATTGACGGGGCGATCGCCAGATTCAACAGGAATGCCGAGAGGATGGCACGGGACACAACCGAAGCTTTGAGGTGCATGGTGACGGTAGAACAATAAAGGTAAAGGAAACGTGGAAGGATGGAAAAACTAGAACGCAGAAATGCCCAGGTCAATCACTTTGATCGCCACAAATGGCGCAATGATGCCCCCAAAACCGTAGACCAGAATATTGCGCTGGAGGAGACTATTGGCACTCAAGGGGCGGAATTTCACGCCACGTAGGGCAAGCGGAATTAAGGCCGGAATGATCAGGGCATTGTAAATCAGGGCCGAAAGCACCGCCGATTGGGGGCTATGCAAACCCATAATATTCAGGGAACCGATGCCAGCGCTGGCGAACATGGCAGGGATAATCGCAAAGTATTTCGCAATGTCATTCGCCAGGGAAAAGGTCGTTAATGCCCCCCGCGTAATCAACAGTTGCTTGCCAATCGTCACGAGGTCAATCAACTTAGTGGGATCAGAATCAAGGTCCACCATATTGGCCGCTTCCTTGGCCGCTTGGGTACCAGAATTCATCGCCAAACCCACATTTGCCTGGGCTAGGGCCGGGGCATCATTGGTACCATCTCCGGTCATGGCGACCAATTTACCGGCGGCCTGCTCCTGCTGAATAACCTGAATTTTGTCCTCAGGGGTCGCTTCAGCAATGAATTCATCAACCCCCGCCTCCTTGGCGATAACCGCCGCAGTAATGCGGTTATCTCCCGTGAGCATGATGGTGCGGACCCCCATCCGTCGCAGTTGATCAAATCGTTCCTGAATCCCCGGTTTGATGATGTCTTTGAGATAAATGACGCCGTAGATATCGTCGTCTTTGCACACCGCTAAAGGCGTGCCGCCGAGGTTAGAAACGCGCTCATAGGCCCTTCCCAAATCCTCCGGTGCCTGACCGCCCCTAGAGCGCACAAACCCCCGAATCGCATCAACGGCCCCCTTGCGTGCTTCGCCCCCATCGGGAAGATCGGTGCCACTCATGCGGGTGCGGGCTGAGAACTCGACCCCTTCAGCTTTTTGCCGATCAAAATCTAGGGTGGCTCCCATCCCTTCAGCAAGACGCACAATCGATTTACCTTCCGGGGTGGTGTCAAAAATACTGGCGGCCAGGGCGATCGCGGCCACTTCCGCCCGAGAGTGACCATTCACCGGAATAAACTCTTCCGCTAGGCGATTTCCAAGGGTAATGGTTCCGGTTTTATCGAGCACCAGGGTATTGATATCGCCGCAGGCTTCCACAGCTCGCCCGGAGGTGGCCACCACGTTAAATTGGGCAACCCGATCCATTCCCGCAATGCCGATCGCGCTCAGCAGTCCACCAATGGTGGTGGGAATCAGGGCCACCAGCAACGAAATCAGCAGCGTGATACCCACTGGACTATTGATGTAGTTAGCGGGGGGCGGAAGCGTCGCCACCACAATCAAAAACACCAAGGTTAAGACGGCCAGCAGCACCGTTAGGGCAATTTCGTTCGGGGTTTTGCTGCGTTCAGCCCCCTCGACCAGGGCAATCATCCGGTCAATAAATCCCTTCCCCGGATCGGCCGTCACTCGAATGATGAGTTCGTCTGAGATGATGCGGGTTCCACCGGTTACGGAGCTAGCCACGTCGGAATTCGGTTCCTTCAATACGGGGGCCGATTCACCAGTAATGGCGGACTCATCCACCGACGCAACCCCATCGAGTACCTCGCCATCCGCAGGGATCATGTCCCCTGCTTTGACCTTGACGCGATCGCCCCGCCGCAGATCGGCAGAACTGACCATTTCCATCGATCCATCCGCCAAAATCCGCTGGGCATAGGTTTTAGTTTGGGTGGAGCGCAGGGCATCAGCCTGGGCTCGGCCACGCCCCTCCGCCACAGCCTCCGCAAAGTTAGCAAACAGGACGGTGAATAACAGGATCAGGGTTACCAAGCCATTGAAAACGGCCGAGGTTTCAGTGACTCCAAAAATATTTGGATTGAGGGTCAAGACGGCGGTGATCAGGGTGCCGACCCACACCAAAAACATGACGGGATTCCTAATCATGATTTTGGGGTTGAGTTTTCCAAGGGCTTCTTTAAAGGCCCGTTGGTACAGGTCGGAGAGATTGGCCTTGGGGGTATGTCGCCGCTGCTGACGGGGTCCACCGGGCTGTCGCATTGTGGAATTCATGATCAAGATGTGAAATTGAAGAACAATGAAACGTGAGGGAAGCTGACAGTTTACTTCAGAAAGCTTTAGCCTAGATTGAAGGCTTCAGCCACTGGACCAAGGACCAAAATCGGCAGGAACGTAAGGGCACCGAGAATGATGATGACTCCGGCCGTGACGCCCGTGAACAGCACGGTATCGGTGCGCAGTGTGCCATTGGTTTCGGGAACGGACTGCTTTCGGGTCATGCCATCCGCCAGCAAAATGAGGGCAATGATGGGCACATAGCGTCCCGCGATGAGGGAAAAGCTGGTGCTCAAATTCCACCAAAGGGTGTTGTCCCCTAGCCCCTCAAAGCCGGAACCATTATTGGCGGCGGCGGAGGCATATTCATAGGCCACTTGGGAGATGCCATGGAAGCTCGGATTGCTAATATTTGCCAGGGTTTCGGGAAATGCCAAGGTAATCGCTGAAGGCAGAAGAATTGCAATGGGATGAATCAGGAGAATCAAGCTAGCTAGGGCGATTTCCCGCTTCTCGATTTTTCGTCCCAAGAATTCCGGCGTACGCCCCACCATCAGGCCAGTCAAAAATACGGCCAATACCAGGAAAACAAACAGATAGGCGGTTCCTGTGCCCTGTCCACCCCAAATGATTTGCAGAAACAGGTTAGCTAGGGTAACAAAGCCACCGGGGGGCATGAGGGAATCGTGCATACCATTGACTGCGCCGCACATGGTTCCCGTGGTCGAAACGGCCCAAAGGGCTGTTAATGCCCAGCCAAATCGGGTTTCCTTTCCCTCTAGGTTGGGTTGTATATCCCCTAGCACATTGTTGACTAGAGGATTGCCCCAGAATTCACCGATCGCGGCGATCGCGCTTAGGATGGCATATAGGCCAAAGACCATCCAAAAGATCAGCCATCCCTGTTTAGGGTTACCGGCCATAATCCCATAGGTGATGATCAAGCTGGCGGGAATGATCATCATGATTACGGTTTCTAGGAGATTGGTGAAATTATTGGGGTTTTCAAAGGGGTGGGCAGAGTTGATCCCAAAGAAGCCACCGCCATTTTCACCAAGCTCCTTAATGATTTCAAAGTGGGCCACGGGGCCTCGGGCAATCCATTGGAGAGCTCCTTCTGGGGTGGTGGCCTGGACGGGGGCACCTAGGGTTTCGGGAACGCCGGCGATGAGGAGCGCGATCGCGCCCACCAGCGAAATGGGCAGGAGAATGCGGGTGATGGATAGCACCAAATCCTGATAGAAATTTCCGATCGCCTGTCCAGTTAACCCTCGGATGAAGGCGATCGCCACTGCAATGCCCGTCGCCGCCGAAGTGAACATCAGAAAGCCTAAGGCCCCCACCTGACTGAAATAGGTATAGGTGGTTTCACCGGAATAATGCTGCTGATTCGTATTCGTCACGAAGGAAATGGCCGTGTGTAAGGCCAAGTCCCAGGACGGGGCAGATAACCCAGTGGAATTGAAGGGCAAGCGCTCCTGGGTCATCAAAATCAGGAACACAAAGGCCCCCATCACCAGGTTACTCATCAGCACCGCGCCGATGTATTGGGTGCCCGTCATCGGACGCTTTGCAGCCACCCCTGCCCCCGCAAAGAGCACGCGCTCAATGGGGCGGGCGATCGCCCCTAGGCGGGTGGATTGCCCTGAAAAGACCTGCGCCATATATCGCCCAAAGAAGGGAACGATCGCCACTAGGATGGCTAAGGTTAGCGCAATCTGAATACAACCCTGCAACATGAAAATCCATTACCTCGAAGCAATCTTTCAGGTTGATCGATGGATGGGATGAACAAATTTGAGTGTTTGGGACATGGGCCTGTTCATCAACCATCCCTAGGGTCAGCCTGTCGTAACCCATGGCTTTTCGCAAGATATAGGGCCGGGTTTAGGGGGAATTTATAGGGCCTAATCTAAACAAATGGCTTAGGGTTGTTTAGGTCATTGGCTGAGGCTTATATCAAATGATATAGATTGCCCTGGGGGACGGTTAATGGCTTTTTGACTTAGTATGGGGCGAAGAATCTCTTGGTTTTGAGAGTCTTCAATGATTTTCGGTAAACCGTTAGCCCGCCTGAGCTATGAATCGTTGGACCCATGCCCACTGGTTTCTGGTCATTATTTTTTTGGCGGTGATTGCTTTGGAATACAGCACTCCACCTCCTTATATCTTTGGTTATTTGTATATTGGAGCAGTGCTGCTGGCCAGTATGCGCTTGGGGCAGCGGGCAACTCTTTGGGTGACGGGTGTTGCGGTGTGTTTAACGTTGATGAATCTGTGGATTCCGGGAATTGAACCGATTACGTTGGTGACTGTGGCGAATCGCACCGTAACGGTGTTGGCGTTGATCGTGACGGCTTGGTTGAGCGATCGCATCCAACAATATGAGGCGGCGATGCTGCGGCAGCAGGTCCAATTGGCTACCCAGGTTCAACTGGCGAAGGTGCGCGAAGACTTTGTTTCCACCCTGACCCATGACCTCAAGACCCCTCTGCTGGGGGCAATTGAAACCCTTAAAGCCTTTGAAGGAGGCCAGTTTGGCATCATTACCCACGCCCAAAAACGGGTGATCGGTATCATGATCCGCAGCCATCGCATGACCCTTCAGTTGGTGGAAACCTTGATGGATGTGTACCGCAATGACATGGAGGGCCTCAAGCTCCAGCGCAAACCCGTGAATTTGACTAGTCTGGTGGAAGAGGTGATTGTGCAACTGACGCCCTTGGCCACTTCAAGGCAAATTCATTTATATCTGCACCAAGGGGATTCTGATTTTCGCCAAGCCTATTGGATCAAGGCGGATGCGTTTCAACTCCAGCGGGTTTTTAATAATTTAATTACCAATGCCGTGAACCATTCCTTGAGGGGACAAAAGGTTGAGATTTTTATTGCATTTAAACATAATCTTTGCCAGGTTAAGGTTCTAGATGAGGGGCAGGGCATTCCCGAGCAGGAACTCCCCCATCTTTTTGATCGGTTTTATCAGGGCCATGGGGATCGCCAAGCCAAGGGGACGGGGCTCGGGCTGTATCTTAGTCGTCAAATTATCGAAGCCCATGGCGGTAAAATATGGGCAGCATCGCGATCGCCCCAAGGTGCTGTTTTTAGCTTTTCTCTCCCCGTCGAGCCCTGAGGCAATTCCTGGGGATCTGGCCAATCTGATGCTATCCCCTGTTCTGAGTTGTTAACTGGCCCCGAACTGACCTGATCTATGTCATCCCCGCCGATTAGAATTTTGCTGGTTGAAGATGATGAACTGTTTCGTCTGGGGTTGGTGACCCGACTGGCCCAGGAGGCGACCCTAGAGATTGTGGCGGAGGCTGAAGATGGGGAGGCGGCGATCGCCTGCGTTAATCAGCAGGTTTTCGATGTGGTGATTTTAGATGTGGGATTACCTGGCATTGGGGGAATTGAAACCTGCCGAAAAATTAAGCAGCTTCACCCCAGGTTACCCATCTTAATTCTGACCTCCCATTCTCAACCGGCGTTGATTAATCACCTCATTGAGGTGCAGGCCCAGGGATATTGCGTCAAAGGGGTGGCGGCGGAGACCCTGATCCTTGCCATTCGTTCAGTGGCGGCGGGGGCTTCCTGGTGGGATGCGATCGCGTTTCAGGAAATCCAGGCCGCCTTCCAAGAGGGGCCAACCGCTGCGCCAGAGGCGATCTTGCCCAGTGGGGCCAATCCCTTGACGAAGCGGGAGCAGGAAATTCTAGCGTTGGTTGCTAGGGGTAAAAGTAACCAGGAAATCGCGGAGGATCTCTACATTGCCCCTGGCACGGTACGAGTCCATGTACACACTATTTTGCAGAAATTAGAGGTGCGCGATCGCACCCAGGCGGCTATTTTAGCGATTCAGCATGGGCTGGTTTCGTTGCCGGAAAACTTGCCGGAATGATGGGATGTTTTCTGGATTTTAGGCATTTAGATCGTTCATTTTTTGGCCATCACCGCATGTGGTGAATCCTCGGGATATTAGCGCAGGACCGCTTCGAGGGTGTGCTGATTCCACAGATCCTGATAGAGCCCAGGGCGCGATCGCAGCTCCTCATGGCGGCCCACGTCCACAATGCGCCCGCGATCCATCACTAAAATGCGATCGGCGGTGGCGGCGGCGGAAAGCTGATGGGAAATGAACAGGACCGTGCGGCGGCGATCGCGATCGCCCCCCGTGAGGCGGCGCAGGATTTCCGTGGCGGTTTTGTTGTCCACGCTCGACAGGGCATCATCGAGGATCAGGATCGGCGCATCCACTAGCAGGGCGCGGGCCAGGGACGATCGCTGGCGCTGGCCGCCGGAGAGGGTGATGCCCCGCTCCCCGACAAGGGTTTCGTACTGGCGCGGAAATTGTTGAATTTCGTCGTGGATTTGCCCCCGCTGGGCCGCCCGTTCGACGCGATCGCGATCGCTCTCCGGTGCCCCGTAGGCGATGTTGTGGGCGATCGTCGTGCTGAACAAAAAACTTTCCTGGGGCACATAGGCGATCGCGCGGCGCAGGTCCGTCAAGGGAATTTTGGTAACATCCCGACCATCTAGCCACAGTTGACCGGGCTCAATGTCCAAGAGGCGCGGCAGGGCATTGGCCAGGGTGGATTTACCGGAGCCGACGGGGCCAACGATCGCCACCATCTCTCCGGGCAAAATGTCAAAATCTAGGCCATTGAGGGCCGGTGTCTGCGCCCCAGGGAAACAATAGGTGAGCCCCCGCGCCCGCAGCGCCCCGCGCACCTGATCCAGGGGAAGCGGCTCCGTGGCCAGCTCATCGGTGATTTTTGGTTCCGCCGCCAGGATCGCCTCCACGCGATCTACGCTCACTTGCCCCCGTTGATAGGTGCTAATCGTGAAGCCCAGCAGCGCCGTCGGGAACACCAGCCGCTCCACATACACCGTCAGGGCCACAAAATCCCCAATGGAAATGCGCCCCGTCGCGATCGCATCGGACCCAAACCACAGCAGCACCAGCAAGCTCACACTAGCGAGGCCGCCCAGGAGGGGAAAAAGGAGATTTCGGGTCTTTGCCATGGACAAATTTGCCCGCAGCAGCCGGTTATTCAACTCCCGAAAGGCCCGCCGTTCGTTCTCTTCTTGGGCGTAGATCTTGATCGGCGCAATGCCGCTGAGATCCTCCTGGATGAGGTCACTCATGGTAGACAACTCCTCCTGCACCCAGAGCTGCTCCCGCCGCAGACGATCGCTAAAGGCCATCACCATCCCCAGCATCAGGGGATAGACCCCCAGCGACAGGACCGACAGCAGCGGATCGATCTGGATCATCACCGGAATCGTCAGGGCATAGGCAAAAATCGTATTCGCCAAACTCAGGACCGCAAACCCCAGCAGCCGCCGCACATTGTCCACATCGTTCGTGGCGCGGCTGATGGTGTCGCCAATGGTGGTGGTGGCGAAGTAGGCGGGCTCCATCTTGAGCAAATGCTCGAAAATCGCCTGTTTTAGGTCAAATTCCACCTTCCGCCCCACCCCAAACGTCCAAATGCGCGACGCCATCCGCACCACCCAAACGATGGTCGTGAGCAGGAAAATCGCGATCGCCGCCTGCACAATCCGATCGAGCGAAAAACTCGACTGCAAATCATCAATGCTGTTGCGGATCAGCAGCGGAATATACACCCCCAGGGCATTGACCAGCAGCAGGGCCGTGATCCCCAGGGTGGTTTGTTGCCAGTGGGGGCGGAGATAGCGCAGCAGCGCACGGTTATAGGAACGGGCCATGGGACACACAACCGACGGGGCGGGGCGAGGCGGGCAGACGCCCTAGTTTAGCGAATTTCCGCGATCGCGCCCCCGAGGCCGATCCGTGGTTCTAGGGGATTTGGGGGGATTTCGCGGTGGACTTCCCTTACAATTAAGCATTGTAAAGATCGATAAATCCCGCCCCCTGCGGTCCATTCATTGCGCTTTTGGCCCTTCACCCCCCGCGTTTGTCCCATGGTCGAACCCCCTTCGATGCTCAATGAGCGCCCCGGCGAGGGCACCACGCTCCTGAGCCAGCCCTACGACACCCAAACCTGGCTCTGGCGCGGCCACGCGATCCACTATGCCGATTGCGGGACCGGTCAGCCGTTGGTGTTGATCCATGGGTTTGGGGCGTCGATTGGCCATTGGCGCAAGAATATTCCCGAGTTGGCGGCGGCGGGCTATCGGGTGCTGGCGATTGATCTGCTGGGGTTTGGGGCGTCGGATAAGCCCGCGATCGCCTATGACCTGGATCTATGGCGGGATATGCTGCTGGATTTTTGGAGCGAAAAGATTGGCGAGCCGACGGTCTGGATCGGCAATTCTATCGGTGCCCTGCTGGCCCTGATGCTGGCGGCGCGATCGCCGGAGCGGACGGCGGCGATCGCCCTGCTGAACTGCGCGGGGGGCCTGAACCATCGCCCGGACGAGTTGGCGTGGCCCCTGGGCTGGATCATGGAAACCTTTAGTAAGGCCGTGAATACACCGGGGATTGGCCGTTTTATTTTCAACCAAGTGCGCCAGAAGCACCGCATCCGCAACACCCTGCGGCAGGTGTATGGCAACCGGGAGGCGATTACGCCGGAGCTGGTGGATCTGCTGCACGGCCCCTCGGGCGATCCGGGCGCTTACGAAACCTTTGCGTCGATTCTCAATGCGCCGCCGGGACCGAGGCCCATGGAGTTGTTGCCCGCGATCGCCTGTCCGGTCCTGACCCTCTGGGGGGAGACGGATCCCTGGACGCCGATCTCTGGGGCGACCCCTTTTCAACATTTGGCGGAGGGGAGCGATCGCGCGGAATTCATCGCCATCCCCGAGACGGGCCACTGCCCCCACGATGAACGGCCTGAGGTGGTGAATGAGGCGATCATCACCTGGCTCAATCGCTGCCTTCCCGCCGCGTAGGGGTTAGGTCTCCCAAAACGCACCCCCGCGATCGCCCCCAAACCGCTTCAACTTTTGGAACAGGGCTGGGCAATGCGGGTGGGGGCTGGGCGGGGAAACCCCGCCCCTACGGGGTTCCTGGTGAATTCCTAGGCCGGGAGACCCAACACGCCCCCCTCGCCCGCCACCACGGATCCTAAGACCCAGGGATCGAGGTGTTCTGCCCGGAGCAGATCCAGGGCGCGATCGCGGTCTTCCGGAGCCACAATCACCACAAAACCGACGCCCATATTAAAGGTATTGAACATCGCCGCAGGGGGCACCTCCCCCGTGCGGGCGATCCAGTCAAAAATCGGCGGCGGCGTCCAGCTCCCCAAGTCCACCTGCACCGACTGACTCGCCCCCAAACACCGGGGCAGATTCTCCGGCAGGCCGCCCCCCGTAATGTGGGCCATGCCGTGGACCGACAGGCCCGCCTTCAGAATCGCCAAAATCGGTTTTACGTAAATGGTCGTCGGCTCCAGCAGCACCTCCCCCAGGGGCCGATCGCCCAAATCCGCCACGCGATCGCCCCAGCCAAGGCCCGCCACCTCCGCCACCCGCCGCGCCAAACTGAAGCCATTACTATGGACCCCCGAACTGGGCAGGGCGATCGCCACATCCCCCACCGCCACGCGATCGCCCGTAATTAGCTCACTTTTTTCCGCGATCGCCACACAAAATCCCGCCAGATCATATTCCCCAGCCCCATAGAAACCGGGCATTTCCGCCGTCTCACCCCCCAGCAGCGCACAGCCCGCCCGCTCACAACCCTCGGCAATGCCATCTACCACCGCCGCCAACTGCTCCGGCAGCAGCTTCCCCGTCGCCACATAGTCCAGGAAAAAGAGCGGCTCCGCCCCCGCCGTCAGCACGTCATTGACACACATCGCCACCAGATCAATGCCCACCGTGCCGTGGCGGTCCATCTGGTGCGCAATCTTCAGCTTCGTGCCCACCCCATCGGTCCCGGAAATCAGCACCGGCTCCCGGTAGCCCGTCGGCAACTGGAAACAGCCGCCAAAGCCCCCCAGCCCCCCCAACACCTCCGGGCGGAAGGTCCGCTGCACGCGATCGCGGATCCGGTCCACAAACGCCCGCCCCGCCTCCACATCCACACCCGCGTCGCGATAATCCATAGCTTTTCCTTGCCCCTTACATCAGAAATACAAAAGCAACCCTAAGGACTCGCCCCTAAATTGGCAAATCCATCCACCAATCCAGGCGCAAATCCATCGGCCCGCCCCATCGCCACCGTGGGCCAGGGCAGCTAGCCATTCTACAGGCGATCGCCCCGTGCAGGCGGGTTTCAACCGTTTCTGCCCCGGCCCCCAGCCGTCCCCACCGGCCCCCCACGACACCCCCACCCCGCCGCTTGCCCACCCCCATCATCGACGCAAATCTAAAGAAAACATAAAAAACCGCTCCAGCGATCCCTAGGCCACTTTGGCAACTGCCATAAGGACGCCCCCACAAGGGTTCCGGCGATGGGGGGCCTGCCATGGACCCAAACCACCCCTCCACCACTCAGGGATCAGCCCAGGGTTCGACCCCCCACCCCCGCCAAAAAACTGTGGTAACCTACGTCAGTCTCATTTGTTAACGCGCTGTTACATGCGTTTGTCGTCGCAATGACGAACACCTGCACGAGGGGAATTCCGCAGTTCCGGGTGATTATTTCTGCCCAGGACGCTCCATGCCGAATTCCTGCGGCCAATCCTAGCGGTTCCGCCCCCGTCCGTAGCCTGTGGGGGATTTGGACCCACGGCGGTGGACCCTTGCCGAGGACTGGTCGGCCGATCGCCCCGGAGCCCTAGCGGTTCTGTGGCCTAGGCAACCGCGATCGCGGCTCGTGCGTGTCCTTTACCCCCCCTTCCCCATGAGCCAACTGCGCATCTGGACTTCCCTGGCAGCCTCCGTTGCCATCGCGACCCTCGGGAGTGCGACCCCGGTTCACGGTCAACAGCCCGACTCCGCAACTCCAGATTCTGTGGCGATCGCCTCTGGGCGCGCTGCCTCCGGCCCGGTTGATCCCGCCGCCGCCCCCGATACGACCAAGTCGGCGACGCCAACCCCTGCGGTCACCCTTTCAGACCGACGCATTGACGCTTCAGTTTCCCTGCCCTCTGATCTCTTCGAGCTTTCCCAGGGAACGGTTCCGTTGACGGCCCAGGCGATCGCCACCGCTGCACCATCCGAGCAGACCGCCACGACGCCCCCTGAGGCCCAAGCTGCCCCAGAAACTTCAGCCGAAGCGGAAACCACCGCAGGGGCTCCCCGCTCCGTCCAGGGCCTTGTGGAACTCCACGCCCACCAAAGCACCGGCAACGTCATCCTCTACGTGCGCGACCTGCCGGTGATGACCTTCCTGGGTAATCCGGCAACGGCGGCCAGCAGCGGCAATGCGGCCCTGGCCAGTGATGCCCTCAAGCCGTCCGCTGCGGTGCCCCCAACGGCAACGGTGGCGGCGGGTGAAGCGGCCCTGGACCGGGCAACCGCCGTGGCCCAGCAGATCGAGGCGCTCTATCAGCAGGGCCTGGACGCGAGCCAAATTGAGTACGAGTGGAATTCGGAAGATTCCCGCTTTTGGGTGACCGTCGAGGGCGATCGCCTGGTGGCCATTGACGGTGCGACGGTGCTGCCGGAGCAAACCCAGAATGCGGCGGAGGATGCGTGGCAGGTGACCAATCGCCTGCGGCGGCTGCTCGGCGGCGCTGCGCCCATCGAGCCGATTAATCAGCCCCCTCGCCCCCAGCGGGCCGCCATTGATTTCAATCCCCCCAGCCCTGGGGTGCAGTTCGATGGCTACCGGGTGGTGTCCAGCAGCATGGGCCATGCGTCCTGGTACGGCCCTGGGTTTAGTGGTCGCCCCACCGCCAGCGGTGAGCGGTTCAACCCCAATGATTTGACGGCGGCCCACCGGACGTTGCCCTTTGGTACGCGGGTGCGGGTGACCTATCCCCGGACGGGGCGATCGGTGGTGGTTCGCATTAACGATCGCGGGCCGTTCATCCGGGGGCGGACGATTGATCTGTCGGCGGGGGCGGCGCGCCAAATTGGCCTGTATTCGTCGGGCGTCGGCCAAGTGCAGATGGAAGTGCTGGCCCCGGCTCCGTCCTTTGCGGCGAACTAGGACGGCGATCGCGGGGCTCCCGTAGGCGGTTTGTTCTGCGGGGCCGCCATGGCCATGGTTCGTCAATAGATTCCCTGCGATCGCGCGATCGCAGGGAATTTGTCCTATTTGCCCTAGAAGAATCCGTCGCTTCGGGCAAGGGCGCACCCCCCATCGCCCCAGGGTGCGGGTAACCGACATGGCCCCATCTGTCCCAAGGGTCAGCCCGTGGGATAAGTTGAACACAGGCTCAGGCCCATCGGCGGCCTGAAATTCTGGAACCCACAGCTAACCAAACCAGAGCAGCGGCACCATGGGCATCGGTAACCTGTTTCAGATGGGGAAGACGCGCTTCATCGTCACCCGGCTCTTCGTTCACCTGTCCGGCAGCGGCGCAACGCCCCTGTTGGGTGTCCTCAACCGCGCGGCCCGGGACGCGATCGCGGCGGACGGCGACCTGGACACCCTCGGGGAAGGGCTCGCCACCATTTGCCAGAGCCTCTTGCAGTACCGCGACTTCTGGAAATCCGCCGCCAATGAAGGGGACGAATACTGGGACGAAGGGGACGCCAGCACCGCGATCGAAGAACTCTTCACCGACTCCGCCCAGCGCTACCTCAGCGAACTGCCCCCCAACCTCAGCACCACCTCCGACGACGATCTGCTCACCTTGCCCCCCACCGGCAACCTCGTGGTCATGCTCACCGTTGCCTATGAGGGGGAAGTGCCGGATCTCGAAACCAACCTCGCCGACCTCGAAGCCCTCGAATACGGCCTCAAGGCATTGATTAGCCTGCACTACAATCAAAAATTGCGGGCTATCCAAGTCCACTTCTCCCCCGCCCAACTGGGGGACGAACTCACCGATGACCAACTGTTGCAGAATTTCCCGGAACTGATTCCCCTCTAGGGGCTGTCGTCAAGGGATCCAAAATCCTGGCGGCCTGTGGATTCAGGCGGTGGGGCTGGGGCTTCCAAGGCTCCCGTTTCGCTAGCGGTCCGTTCCTCTGACGCGGCCCCGTGGGCGTCCTCCATACTTCCCCATCGACCCTAGGGCAAATCCCAGACAGATCCCAGGCAGAACGGTTTTATTCATTTTTTAAGGAATCATGTTGCGTCAACTCTTTGCCCTTCTCCTCGCGGCGGCGATCGCCACTAGCATGACGGCCTGCGGCGGCCCCAGCTCCACCACCACGGCCAACTCGACCGCGATCGCCCCCATGGCCAGCCCCAGCGCAGCGCCACGGGCGGCGTCTAATCTGCCCGCAGGGCGCTATCCCGTCCAGCAGGCCACCTTTGACGATGGCACGGGGGAATATGCCCTGATGGTGCTCAATACGCCCGCCGGGACGCCGCCCCTGTTCCGCACGACGAATTTGCGCATGGCGCGGGTGGCCGAGGGGGCCGAGCAGCAGAGCTATCTGGAGACGGGGGCGGGGGATCCCACCCTCTATCTGACGGAGGATTTCAAAATCGAGTACGTCCATTCGGTGACGGAAACCCAGACGAATCCGAATACGGGCCGCCAGGAGGTGGTGGTGGTGCGTCAGGAGTCGAGCTTCTGGCAGCCGTTCTTTGGGGCGGTGGCGGGCCAGATGGTGGCGAATGCCCTGTTTACGCCCCAGTATTATGTGCCGCCGGTCTATCAGTCCGGTGGTTTGGTGGGCTACGGCGGCTATGGGTCGAGCTACAGCAGCGCGGTGCAAAGCTACCGGACGCGCTATAACGAGCCGCCTGCGGTGGAACGTAACCGGACGCGGTTCCGCCAAACGGGGTCGATCGCGCGGCCGTCGGCGACTCCTTCGACCCGGACTTCTGGGTTTGGCTCCAAGACGCAGCCCTCGGCAACGCGATCGCCCGCGACGGGGACGAATAACAACTCGACGCGCTCCACGGGGTCTGGGTTTGGCAGCAATACCCTACGGCCATCGAACCAAGCGCGACCCACCAATTCGGCCCCACGTCGGCAGTCCAGCTTTGGCAGCAGCGGCGGTTCGCGGGTGCGGTCTTCGGGGGGGGGCCGTCGCCGTCGCTAGGGGTTGATGCCTCAGGGGATGGGCGATGGGTGTCCTGTCCCCTGGGGGCGATCGCGCGGGGCGAGGTGGAACGATGGATCAAGGCGAGGCGCGGGAGCGGGAATGGGAGGAGGTCTTCGAGAGTTTTGAGGACCTCGAAGCGGAGGTGAACTACCGCAAGGCGCGGGAGACCCTGCGGCAGTTGCTCGATCGCCTGGATCTGACCCCCCGGGAGCGCCAGGGCCTGACGGCGGAAATTGACGGCCTGACGGCGATGCTGCGGAAGCTGGACCGGGAGACCGTTTGCATTGCGGCCTTTGGCATGGTGGGGCGCGGCAAGTCGTCGGTGCTCAATGCCCTCTTGGGGGGCGATCGCTTTGAAACGGGGGTGCTCCACGGGGTGACCCGCACGACGACGGCGGCCCAGTGGTTTCCCCAAGGCCCTAAAGGGGAGGGGGCGGGGGGCGATCGCGGTCCGGCGGTGGAATTGATTGATACCCCCGGCATTGATGAGGTGGCGGACGAGGGGCGATCGGCGATCGCGGCGGCGGCGGGACGACGGGCGGACTTGATCCTGTTCGTGATCGCTGGGGATATGACCACGGTGGAGTGCGATGCCCTGTCGGAGTTGCGGGCGATCGGCAAACCGATTCTGCTGGTGTTTAACAAAATTGACCGCTACCCGGACGCCGATCGCGAGGCCATCTATCGCCGCATTGTGGATGAGCGGGTGCGGGAACTGATCTCGCCGGATGAAATTGTGCTCGTGGCGGCGGCCCCCCTGCGGCCCGTGGGCCAGCGGCGGCCCGATGGCACCGTGGCGGTGGAACTGCGGCGGGGGGAGGCGCAAATCGAGTCCCTCAAATTCAAAATTTTGGAGGTGCTCCAGCGCGAGGGAAAAGCCCTGGCGGCCCTCAATGCCATGCTCTACGCCCACGATGCCCACGATCGCATCCTGGCCCGAAAATTGCAGGTGCGCGATCGCGCTGCCAACCGCCTGCTCTGGAATGGCACGATCGCCAAGGCGGCGGCGGTGGCCATCAATCCGATTGTGGTGCTGGATTTGCTGGGGGGCGCGGCGATCGACACCGCCACGATCCTGGCCCTCTCGCACCTGTACGGCATCCCCATGACCCAGCGGGGGGCGACGGCCCTGCTGCAAAGAATCGCGATCGCCATGGGCGGCCTCGGGGCGGGGGAACTGCTGCTCAACCTGGGTCTGGGCACCCTCAAGGGGGTCTTTGGCCTTTCAGCGGCGGCCACCGGTGGGCTGGCGGCGTTGCCCTACACCTCCGTCGCGATCGCCCAGGCGGGCATTGCGGGCTATGGATCCTATGCCATCGGTCAGGCGGCCAAGCTGTATTTCGCCAATGACGCCTCCTGGGGACCGGATGGTCCTCGGGCTGCCGTGGGGCGCATCCTCGCCAGTCTGGATGAACGGGCGATCATTAAACGCATTGAACAGGAGCTGGCCCGCAAACTGGCCGGACGCTTCCGCCGCGCCCCCGACCCGGACCTGATCTAGGCTAGCCCTGGGGGATCCTTCGGCGCGATCGCCGCCACCCCAAGCTTCCCTACCCCTTCACCTCACCTTCCGGCACAATATCCCCAGGGACAAGGCGTAACTCCCTTGCTAACCTGGAAAAGTCCGACCGCCGCCGTTCCCAAACCGGCCCCCGGCATCCGAGATCCGTGCCCTCGCGGTTGGGCAGCCCTGCGCTCCCTGCGGCCCGCGTAATTGCGCCCCTGTCTCCCAAACCCAGCCCATGCCCGCCACTGACTCCGTGGAAGATGATGCCATGAAGCGCCCCGCCGCCCGCCGGGATCTCTTTCTGTTCCTGGAGGTGTTTGATCGCGAGGGGGGCATCCAAACCTATAACCGCAATCTGATCGAAGCCTACCTCAAGCGCAACGCTGCCCCGCCCCCGCGATCGCCCTCGGAGGTGTTGATCCTGCGGGATGCGGACGATCGCCACAATCCCTACCTCCACAGCGATCTTAAGTTCCGCTACTTCCGCCGCGATCGCCCGGTCCCCATCGAGCGGCTGCACTTTGCCTGGGCCTTGCTCGTGAGCATTCTGCGCGATCGCCCCCGCCGGGTCTACTGCGGCCACATCAACCTAGCGCCCCTGGTGCAGATGCTCTGCGCCCCCTTTGGCATCCCCTACACCGCGATCGTCCACGGCAAAGAGGTGTGGGAGCCCCTGCCCCCGGACAAGCGCCGCGCCCTCCAGCGGGCCGATCGCATCTGGGTGGTCAGCCGCTATTCCCGGGATCTGGCCAGCGCCGCCAATGACCTCGACCCCAGCCGGGTCCGGCAACTCTCCTGCTGTGTGGATGGGGCGCAGTTTCATCCCGGCCCCAAACCCCCCCACCTCCTGGAGCGCTACGGCCTTGAGGGGGCCACGGTGATCCTCACGGTGGCGCGCCTCTGGTCCGGCGATATCTATAAGGGTGTCGATGTGACCCTGCGGGCCTTGCCCACGATCGCCCAGGCCATCCCAACGGTGAAATATGTGGTAATCGGTCGCGGGGACGATCGCCCGCGCCTGGAAGCCCTCGCGACGGATCTGGGGGTGCGCGATCGCGTGGTCTTCGCCGGATTTGTGGCCGATGGGGAGCTGCCCGCCCACTACCGCCTCGCGGATCTCTACTCCATGCCGTCCCAGGAGGGCTTTGGCATCGTCTACCTGGAGGCCATGGCCAGCGGTGTGCCCGTGATCGCTGGGGACAATGACGGATCCGCCGACCCCCTCATGGATGGCAAGCTGGGCTGGCGCGTGCCCCACCGCAATCCCGAGGCCGTCGCGATCGCCTGCATCGAAGCCCTCAAGGGGGGCGATCGCCGCGCCGACGGTGAATGGTTGCGGCAGGAAACCCTAGCCGCCTTCAGTAAGGACGCCTTCGCCGAGCGGGTCGCCGCCCTCGTCGATCATCCCTAGGATCCCTAGCTCGCCAGGTATTCCCGCACATCCCCCTTGCGCTTACGGAGCTTCGTGAGGGCTTCGCGCTCGATCTGCCGCACCCGCTCCCGGCTGATGTTCAGGCGATCGCCAATCTTCGCCAGGGTCATGGTTTGCCCATCCCGCAGGCCAAAGCGCAACATCAACACCTGCTGCTGCTGGGGCGTCAGGTCCGCCAAAAGCCGCTCGATGTCCGTCCGCAGGGACGACTGGGTGGCAAATTCCTCGGGCAAAACGCCGCCATCTTCCAATAAATCCCCCAACTCCGTGTCCTGGTTATCCCCCACCCGCAGGTCCAGGGACAGGGGCTGCCGCGCCCGCTCCAGATATTCCCGAATCTGCTTCGGGCTCAGGTCCAGTTCCCGGCCAATTTCCACCACCGTCGGCGCGCGGCCGAGCTCCTGGGAGAGGGTGCGCTGGGCCTTTTTGATTTTGTTGAGCTTCTCGGTAATGTGAATCGGCAGGCGGATGGTGCGCCCCTTCTCCGCGATCGCGCGGGTGATGGCTTGGCGAATCCACCAGTAGGCATAGGTGCTGAAGCGGTAGCCCTTGGTGGGGTCAAATTTCTCGACGCCGCGCTGCATCCCGATGGTGCCCTCCTGGATCAGATCCAGCAGGTCCACATTGCGCTTGATGTACTTCTTGGCGACGGACACAACTAACCGCAGGTTCGCCTCCACCATCTTGCGCTTGGCGCGGTTCCCCTCTTCGATCTCCCGCTGAAGGTCCGCCGTTGCGACGCCCGCCGCCGCCGCCCATTCCTCCAACGCTGGCTCACGGCCCAGCCGGGTTGTCAGGTCTTCCCGCTGGGCGGCTAGGGCATTGGCCCGCTGGACCTGTTTGCCGTAGACCACCTCCTGCTCGTGGGTCAGCAGGGGCACCCGCCCAATTTCTTTGAGGTAGGCGCGGACAAGGTCGGTGGAGGAGCGATCGAGGTTCATGACAGGTCGGCTGAATCTAACAACCGCGTGGCTATCCTTAGATTTTAAGTTAACAAATCTTAAGCACCTGTAACGGGGGCCTTAAGATTTTTGCCCTGGGGTTAGGGGGCGTTGGGGTCTCCTAATCCCTTGCCCAGCATAGGTTGTTCCCCATTGGGGTTCTGCATCTTCGGCGACAAAGGCGAGATTTTTTCTGGGGATTGCCCTGGGGGGCGGGGGCGGGGGTGGGCTTAATGTTTGTTCATGGAGGGGGGGATGGCTTCTCAGGAATGGCTGGTTCCCCGGATGGGTCGGGGGCGATCGCGCAGAATGGAGGAGTGGATGGCGGATGGTTCACCGGCATCGGGGGGCGGCAATGGATGGGCGATCGCGGCGATGGGCAATGGTGTTGGGGGTGGGCTTCGGGGCGATCGCGGCGTTGGGGGCGGCTGATCGGTCCCTAGAAATGGCGACGGCGACGGCCACCTGTCCAGCGGGGCAAAGGTCGGCCCAGATCGAGGTGGAGGGGGAGCCCCAGGATGTCTGTCTGACCTCCCTGCGGGACGGCGGGAGCGGTCTGACGGTGGATCTCTCCCTCGGAGATTTTCAGGTGCGGCCCCTGCGATCGGCCACCACCAGCGGCTGGCAATTGGTGGCCCAGGGGGGCGGCTGGGTGAATCCCCAAGCCTATCTACAGATCGAGGTGGACCGGGGCGGCGATCGCGCGATCGGCCCCTGGCTACGGGCTACCCTGGCGGAGCATCCCACCTGGCAAATGCAGTCCCAGCCCCCTGAAGCCTCGTCATCGGGGAATCGCTTGCCCTACCGCTGGGCTGCGCAGGGGGTCCACTTCCGCACAGAATCTGCCGCCCCCGACGGGGCGATCGCAGGGCAAATCCTGATGGGGCACATCCAGGGGCGATCGGTCCGCGCAATCATTCACCTGCCCCTGGAATACGGCGAAGGCTACGGGCCGCGCGTTCACCAGATTTTAAATTCCCTGCGGGTCACCGACTGATTTAGTTAACAGACTTAACCAACTCACCTAGGCGGGAGTTACCTGGAGGATCAGCGTGCGTCGGTCAAAGGTTTGCACCTTGCCCACCTCCGTCAGATCCGTCACCGTCCTTTCCAGCAGTTCAATGGCGCGCTCCCGGTGGACCCGTTCCCGGCCCCGCAGGCGCACTTGAAATTTGACCGAATCGCCTTTCTTCAGCCAATCCACCGCCCACTTGATCCGCAGGAGATAGTCCGAGTCGCCGACGTTGGGGCGCAATTTCACCTCCTTGAGGGAGGGTTTGCTGGCGTTCTGGCGCTGGCGCTTCTTCTGACGGTATTGGTGTTTGCCATAGTCCATCACCTTTGCCACGGGGGTCTCTTTGCCTTCTGAGACCACGACTAGGTTTAGGCCCGCCGCTTCGGCAAGTTGAATCGCTTCCTGGGTATCGACGAGGCCACGGTTGTTGTTGTCCGCGTCGATGAGCAGTACTTGGGGAGCCCGGATGTAGTCATCCACGGGGGGTTTGCGGGCAACGGCGGGCTTTTTGATGATGGGTTTCTTAGCGATAACGGCCACCTCCGGTGGGGATGTTGAATGGATGGGAAGGATGCTGGGGCGATCGCGCGATCGCCGTCTCCCATTCCCACGGTAGCGCACTGCGTTGAGGTTGCCTAAGGGGCTGGGCGGGCGGCGGAGGCCAGCGGGGGGGCGATCGCGGTGGTTTGGTGGGGGATTGCGCGCGCGAAAAAATACCGGATTAATTTCCGATTTGGAGGGTTTTAGCGGTGGTTGGGGCCTGGGAAGTTGGTGGATTTTCCCTAGCGCCAGCGGGAAGAATCACAGATGGTGGGCGGATCGAAGGCGCGCCGTCCGGGCTGGCCGTCGGCCCCCACCCAGGTGATTTCTCGCACTTCGGCAAATAGTCTCGAAAATCCCTCCATGCGAACCTGCTTGGGGTTGCTGGTGTAATCCTGGCGCGCATTGGCGGCGATTTCGCTGCGGATACTGGCGGAGCCGCCGCGATCGACCACTTCCCTAAATTCCTGCCCGCCCCCTTCCTGTTCGCGGGTACGGATCAGTTGGTGGCGCACGACGGTGTTGCGGATGGGAGTGTCGGTGCCGTTGAAAAGATTGCCGACAACCCTCACGGTGTAATCATCTTCGCGGGATGTTGCTTCGTGTTGAACGTCACAGGTGAGTTCGATCGCGTCGCCGTTGCTGGCAACCCTGGGGCTATCGAATTCGCCGCTGATGGCGCGATCGCCCAGGTCATCCGTGGGGGGGGAGGCGGGGGCGGCGATCGCGGGGCCAGTGCCGCAGAGGTAGGTGAGATTGTGGCGCACCCCCTGGGCATCGAGCCAATAGCAGAGGGGATTGGGGTCCGGATCGGGAATGGCGGGGGGCCGCATGAATTGGCCATGGGCGGCGAGGGGCACCGCGATCGCGAGGCTACTGAGTCCCAACAAACCCAGAAAACGAGAAGGCCGCATGGGGAACAAGGGGGGTGATGTCTGCCCCTATCCTACAGCGGCTTTATGCAAGGACCTTAGCCTGCATAACACTTGTATAAGAAGATCGATTTGGGCCGAAGGCGCGATCGCGGCCATCCCCGGTGCCGCAAGGCTTCAGCCCCCCAGGGCAAAAATTCCCATAATGGCCGCCGAAAGGACCAATCCCGGACTCAGTAACAAAATCAACATCAGCAGATCGTGGGTATTCATGGCCGTTCCCCAGGGGGTCAGTGATTTTGCAATGGGCTGGCGGTGATCCTAGCATGGGGCCTTGGGGCGATCGCGGAGGGCCGGAGGGCGCGATCGCCGCGTCGCCAGCCCTCGTTCTCGCATCAGCCGTGGGGGAATTGATCGGAAGGTACGATTCCTTTTCGATTTCTGGTTTGATGGTTGAGCTAGATTTTTTTAGATTTGGCCCGGATTTTCCCCCTCGCCAAGCCCCTCGCCCACCGGATCCCCTGAAGCGCCACCGCGCGATCGCCCTACCATGACGCTCAAGGTTTACAACACCCTCACCCGCCAGAAGGAACCGTTTAATCCCATCGAACCCGGTCGAGTGCGGATGTACTGCTGCGGCGTGACGGTCTATGACTACTGCCACCTGGGCCATGCCCGGTCCTACGTGGTCTGGGATACGGTGCGGCGCTACCTGGAATGGCGCGGCTATGACGTGTGCTATGTCCAAAATTTCACGGACATTGATGACAAAATCCTCAACCGCGCCCGCCAGGAACAGACCACCATGGAGGCGATCGCGGCGCGCTACACGGAAGCCTATTTCGAGGATATGGAGCGGCTGAACGTGCGGCGGGCCGATGCCTACCCCCGCGCCACCCACACCCTCGACGGCATCCAGCGGCTGATCGGCGAACTGGAGGCCAAGGGGGTCGCCTATGCCGCCGGGGGCGATGTGTATTTCGCCGTGCGGCAATTCGACGGCTACGGCAAGTTGTCGGGCCGCAAACTCGATGATCTGCAAGCGGGAGCGGGGGGCCGGACGGGGGGCGATCGCGATCAGCAAAAGCGCGATCCCTTTGACTTTGCCCTGTGGAAAGCCGCCAAGCCGGAGGAACCGTCCTGGGAATCCCCCTGGGGGCCGGGGCGACCGGGCTGGCACATTGAATGCTCGGCCATGGTGCGGCAGGAGTTGGGGGAGACCATTGATATCCATGTGGGGGGCGGCGATTTGGTGTTTCCCCACCACGAAAATGAAATTGCCCAGTCGGAGGCGGCGACGGGGCATCCCCTGGCCCGCTACTGGCTCCACAACGGCATGGTGAATGTGGGGGGCGAAAAGATGTCCAAGTCCCTGGGGAATTTCACGACGATCCGGGGGCTGCTGGATCGGATCGGTGGCCCGCCGTCACCCATGGCCCTGCGGCTGTTTGTGCTGCAAGCTCAGTACCGCAAGCCGATGAATTTCACCGATGAGGCACTTGAGTCGGCCAGAGCTAGTTGGCAGACCTTAAGGGTTGGGCTGACCTTTGGCGAGGAGTGTCTAGATTTGACGGACGCCAGCGGGATCATTGACGAGGCGGCGAGCGATCGCTTCCGGCAGGCGATGGATGACGATTTCAATACGTCCGAGGCGCTGGCGGTCCTTTTTGAACTGGCGAAGGAGCTGCGTAAACAGAAAAAAAAGCTGGTCCATGAGGGGGAACTGTCGGGCGATCGCGCGGAACTGGCGACCAAATGGCGAACCCTAGTGCAACTGGCGGCGGTCCTGGGCCTAGAAGTCAGCAAAGATCCACCGCCGGCTCCGATCCCGATTCGGGCTGGGAGTGGTGTACGGGCGCGTATGCGACCCCATGCTGAGGAACCGGCAGCAGAAACGGGGTTAAGCGACGAAGCGATCGAATCTTTGATTGCCCAACGGCAGGCGGCGCGATCGGCCAAGAACTTCGCCGAAGCCGATCGCCTGCGGGACGAACTGGTGGCGGCGGGGGTTGTGCTGATGGATCGTCCCGGCGGCGAAACCGCGTGGCATCGCGGCGAACCGACGGCCTAGCGGCCACCCCGGCGTTGGTCATTGAGGCGGGGGCTGTAGTCCTCTAGGCGCTTACCGGGCGGCAATTCCGTAAAGACGCGATCGCCCGCCCGCACCCCCTCTAGCACCTGGATTCGATTTTCCAGACTCGCCCCCAGGACCACCGGCTGAAACTTCGGCTGCCCATCGGGGCCGGTCAGCAGCACCCCCGTTTCCCCCTCGATGGTGACGATCGCCACGGCGGGGATCGCGATCGCCTGATTGAGCCGTTCCCCTAGGAACGTGAGATCCGCATTCATGCCCGACCGCAGCACATCGAGCCCCGTCAAAATTTCCACCCGCACGTAGAACGAGGTCACATCCCGCTCCTTCACCGCCGTGGGGGCAATGGTTTTGACGCGCCCTTGGAACTGGCGATCGGGGTAGGCATCCGCCTGGATTTCCACCGGCTGGCCAATGGTGATGCGGCCAATGTCCACCTCCGGCACCTGGGCGAGCACCTCTAGGCCATTGGCGAGGGACGCGATCGAGGTGGAGGTGGCCCCGGAACCGGTGGAGGCGGCGGTGGTGGGGGTCACAAAGGATCCAGGTTCCGCGTACTTTTGGGCGATGATGCCGCTGAAGGGGGCGCGGATGACCGTATCGGCGATCTGCACTTCGATTAGGTTGAGGGCCGCCTGGGCTTCGGCCACATCCGCCATGGCCCGGGCGATCGCCTCCTCCCGTGGCCCCTGTTCCTGCCGCTCTAGGCCCGCTTCCACCTCTCGGATGGCGGCAGCGGCGCGATCGCGATCCGCCAGGGCTGACCGTTCCTCCTGGACCGTGGCATCGAAGGCATCGCGACCGATCGCCCCTTCATTAAACAAATATTCATTGCGCCGCCGCCGTTCCTGGGCCAAGGTGAGACGGGCCTGGGCGCTGGTGAGATCCGCCCGCGCGCGACCCACCCGAGCCCGCGCTTCGGCAATGTCTTCCGATCGGTTGCCCGCCCGCAATTCCGCCAGGGCCGCCCGCGATCGCGCCACCGAAGCCCGCGCCCGCGCCGCCTGCACCTGCAATTCCGAATCGTCCATTTTGGCGATGGTTTGGCCCCGTTCGACGCGATCGCCCTCCCGCACAAACAGGGCCATGAGCCGCCCCGCCTGTTTGGGACTCAGGTTCACCGAGGCCACCGGCTGCACCGTGCCGCTAGCGTCGATGCGCTGCACCACATCCTCCGGCTGCACCACCACGGTCAGGGCGCTCCAATCCTCCGTGGGGCTTGGCTGGCCCGCCACGATCCCCAGGGGCACCCCCCGCGATCGCCCGACGGTCCACCAGGCTACACCGCCACCAATCAAGCCGATCGCCGCGATCGCCCCCCACAGCCGAGGGTTCACAAACCACCGCGATCGCCGCTCTAGATCCTGGAGCGATCGCAGGGCCGGATCCACCGGGGCCGAATTCCCTGAATGATCAGCGGAGACCCCATCGGTCAAAGCCGCCGGAGTTCCCTCGGGGGCCGCCCCGGTCGAAACCTCCAACGGTCCCGACTCCGACGATTCCCCCCCTAACTTTGCCGAACGTCCAGGATTCGTATTAACGGCCATGAACCTGATAAGCCCCAAACGGAACAGCCTGGGATCGGCGCAAACCGGCGCAAACCTGAGGAGTTTTGCCCTGCCACCCCGCCCAAACCCAGTCTAGCGCGGCGATCTGGCCCTAGGGCGATCGCGGGGGGCACTCCGACGGCGGCGGCACCGGCCCAGACCCCACCGACCCGGATGGCGGCGGCAAGGGCGACAGGGGCGGCGATGGCAGGGGGGACGATCCCGGCCCAGACGGCTCCCCCCGCTGCTGTTGGATCGCCGCCAACCGCAGATCCTGCCGCAGGTGCGTAATGTCCCCCTGAAGCTGGGCAAGGCGATCGTGAAGTTCCATCAACTGTTGCTCCAGATGGCCCCCCGATCGCTGCTCCCGGCTGCGCTCCATCTCCAGCAGCTCCGCCAAGGATTCCTGCTCCTCCTCGTGGATTTCCGCGATCGTGGTCATCATGCTGCTCACGATCGCCCCCACCACCAAATTCATCACCACCGTCGCCCCCACCAACACAAAACTCACGAAAAATAGGGGAGCCACGAAAGGAAACGCCTCGGGATCAACACAAAATTCCTCAAGGCCGTCATAGCCCACGCGATCGCACCCATAAATCTGGGTATTCATCACATCCTGCCACCCCTCCAGCGTCACCACCTGAAAGAGGGTCAGAATCGACCGCGCCAAATTGCCGAACCGCACCGGGTCATTATCCCGAAACAAAAACGTCGCCGCCACCCCATAGGCATAGAACACCACCAGCATGATCGAAAATACATAGCCAATGGACGGAAAACTACGGATCAAAGCACAAACAATGATACGCAGTTGGGGCAGCGCCGTAATCAACCGGAACACCCGCAGCAGCCGCACCATCCGCAGCAGCACAAAAAAATTGCTCTGGAGCGGCAGCGCCAGCAGCAGCAAAATTGAAAAATCAAATAAATTCCAGCCGTCTTGAAAATAGATCCAGGGGCGACGACCGCAGGCGGCAATTTTAACCAGCGCCTCCACCACAAACAGCCCCAACACCAGCCCATCAACGGCGTAGATTAACGATCCAAATCGCCGCACGATCGCGGGCTCCGTCTCCAGCCCCATCACCGCACTCGCCAGGACAATCGCCCCCACAACGGTCCATTGGAACCAGCCAGAAGCGGCAATGCGCTGAAAAATAGGTTGCATAGGGATAGGGCCGGGGCAATCGGGCCAGGGCAACGGCAAACGGATGGGCAAACAGCGCCATGCAAGGGATTCAGCACCATGGGGCGTCACCGGGATGCCCCATGCTAAACCAGCCCAACCACGGGATCACGGGCAGGGGCTGCCCCATCCATCTTGCCACTGCCCCTGGGGGTGAAAAAATATACCTTCAGAAGAGACTGGAGGCTCGAAAAAAGTTGGCCTAGGATCTAGGGCATCCCCCTCTCCACAGGCATCCCCATGGGCGATCGCGCTGAAACCATTCTTCTGTTCTGGGATTGCCCGGACTGCGGCCATCCCCACATCGAAGGGCCGACCAAACGCTGTCCGGGCTGTTTCTATTGGCGCGATCGCGCGGTCAAGTTCTATGAAACCCCCGAGTCCCGCGTCCTCACCGCCGAAGAGGAAGCGAAATACACCAACCCCGACTGGATCTGCAAAGTCTGCGGGGCCGCCAACGCCGACGAGGGCCTGCCCGTCGATCAACTCCTGTGCGGCAGTTGTAACCAATGGCAAACCAATAACCTAGACCTGGGCAACACCAACCCCGATCGCCTCCCCACCAATGAGGTGGTCAATCAGCGGCCCAGCCACTGGATTCCCCCCGCCCCCCGCCGCGACCCGGACACGCCCCCAACACCCACAACATCCACAAACTGGCGACGGCGCATCGCGATCGGAGCCTTGGGCCTCGGGGGCAGCGCCACGGTTTGGGCCGGGGTCACCCTCCTGAGCCCCCAGCCGATCGAAGCGGAAATCCTGGCCCGCTTCTGGACCGTCACCGTGGAAGTCCAGGAAAAACGACCCACCACCGACAGCGGCTGGAACCTGCCCAGCGATGCCTACAGCGTCAGCAGCAGCACCCGCCAGAGCGGCACCCGCCAAGTCCAGGTGGGCACCCGCCAGGAGAAGGAACGGGTTTCCTATCGGGAGAAAACGGGCACCAAGCAGGAGTGCAAAACCGTCTCCAAGGGCAATGGCACGGGCACCCGCTCCTGCAAAGACGTGCCGGTTTATACCACCAAGTACCGTACGGAGACGAAAACGGTGCCGGTCTACCGGGATGAGCCGATCTACGACACCTGGTATCGCTACACGGTGGATCGCTGGAAGCAGAAGCAGATCCTGACCCAGGAGGGGCAAGAGGGGAGCCCCCGCACGCCGCCGTCGGTGAGGCTGACGAATCGCCCCTATCCGGAACAGACCCTTGCGCCGGTGGAGACCTGCTGGCTTCAGGTGTCCTATGGGGAGAAGGGGGAGCAGAAGATGGCCGAGTGGTCGTTGCCCTGCGATCAGTACGATCGCCTCCGGCGGGGTCAGACGGCCCAGTTTGAGAAGTCGGCCCTGGGGGGGGTGCGGCTGCTGGATCCGGCCAAGACGGCGAAGGAGCCCCAGGCAACTAAGTGAGGGGATTTCAGGCTGGGAACTGGGGGCAAGGGTTAGGGGTTGAAGTAGGCCGCGAGGCGATCGCGCCACCCCTGGAGACGTAGCTTAAGGGAGACGTAGCTGGCCAGTTGGTAGTGTTCCAGCAGCACCCAACTGACCAGGCAGAAGTGGGCGATCGCGGTCAGGGCCAGCCACCACGGCCCCAGGGCCGACCCCCGGCTATCGGGCAGGGGCGGAAAAATATATTGGGCCAGGGCAATGATCGTCGCGGGCAGCACCGCCAGCACCGCCGCCGCCACCCACAGGGTTGGGGTCAAGGTGGCCCAGGTGCCCGGACGCACCGGCTGCCACGATCGCCCCCCCCACTGCCAGGACAGGGGCTGGGCGCTATCTTCCACCCGCAGGATCTGGGCGCTGAACTGGGCCGTGAACAGGTGCCGACAAAAATCGCAGGCCATGGCCGTTTCCATCAGCGGCATCGGGGCCACCCGCCCATGGCGACAGATCGGACAGGGGTAGTCGCCGCGATCGCTCAAGGGGCGCACCATCTCTCGTTCGGCCCCCTCGGGCGATCGCTTCGGGAACGGGGGAATCTGCATGATCAGTGCCCCTAGCTGGCACGGCAAAGAACCGGTCGAGGACCGTCTCCCCAGTCTAGCCAATGGGCTTCCCGTGGTTCTGAAGGATTTCTTAAAAAAAATTGCCCCAGGGTTAGCGCAGGGCGATCGCGATCGCGGCTTCGAGATCCGGCTTTTCCAGCGTCGTCAGCACAAACACCTCCTGGATGCCCTTGCCCTTCCGGGCGATCGCCTTGAAGCCCCCCCGGATCGGCACCGACACCCGCACCTGCAACTGGGGACAATTGCCCCGCCCGTTCGCCAGCACTCCCGGCGTCACCGTGCCGATGCCCTCTAGCTTAATTAACCGCTCCAGCACCGGAATCAACCCCGCCAGATGGGTCGAATGGTTCCACACCAGCCGCCCCACCAGCGGATCTGAAGCCGCCCCCCCGGTGGAATCCCCTGGGGCATTGCCCTCCCCCGCCGGGGACAGTTTCCGCGATCGCTTCGCCATGGGGTGATCCTAGCCGCGCCCTAGGCCGCCTCAAGAGGAGCCATCGTCAGCCCTTCGCGCCGCAACTGCTGGTGATAGAGTTCCGCCTGCTCCTGGGGGCCAACCCACACCACCGCCTGCCCCTCGTTATGGATCTGGTGGGCCAACTCCCAGGCGCGATCGTTCGTCATCTGGGGAATATACCGGGTCAGGCAGCTCACCACATGCTGGAACGTATTCACATCGTCATTGAGCACAATCACCTTGTAGTTGGGATAGTGCTGGCGGATGGTTTGGCCCGTGCGCTCCGGCGCTTTGGTGGGGGTGCTGATGGCGGTGATGGATGACATGGGGCTAGGGGGAGGGCCAAGGGCGTTGGGGGCAGGGCGGGGGAGGGGATCAAGGGCCATCCATGGCGATCGCGCGGGGGCCGATCGCGAAGGGTTGGATCGATCCATGGCCGCTGGGGAAATGGTAGGCCGTCTATCGTAAAGATTTGTCTGAAATTATAGCGTTTCCCGTTGATTTTCCTGGGGGGCATGGTCGGGGGCGATCGCGGCCCGGTGTCGATCCGGCAACCAAATTTCAAACGTACTGCCCTCGCCGGGGACCGACTGGCACCGCAGTTCCCCCTGGTGTTTAGACACGATGATTTCGTAGCTGGTATAGAGGCCGAGCCCCGTCCCCTGGCCCACCGGTTTGGTGGTGAAAAAGGGATTGAAGACCTTCGTTTGGGTTGCCTCATCCATCCCCATGCCGTTGTCGTGGATGGCAATACGGACGCGATCGCCCACCACCGCCGTGCGAATTTCAATCCTCAGGTCCGCGCGATCGCCGCACTCCTGAAGCGCATCAATGGCATTGGTCAGCAAATTCATAAACACCTGATTAATTTCCCCCGCAAAACATTCCACCGGCGGCAACTCCCCATAGATGCGCTGCACCGCGATCGGCGGATAGCTCGGCTCCCGTTCATCGCCCCGCAGGCCCGCCAACCGCCGCTGGAGAATCAAGAGGGTACTTTCAAGGCCCTCATGCAAATCCACCGGTTTCATGGCCGCCTCATCGAGCCGCGAAAAATTCCGCAGACTCAGCACAATTTGCTGAATGCGGGTGGTTCCGGCTTCCATGGAGTCCAGCAGTTTGAAAAAATCCTCGCGAATAAAGCCTAAATCAATGGCCTTAGCCAGCTCATGTACCTCAGGATCGAGGCTTCCATTCATCTCCTTCTGCTTACGTTCATAGAGATCTAATAAATCCAAGAAATACTGCCCATAGTCCCGCGCGGGGGCGAGATTGCCATGGATGAAACTGATGGGGTTATTGATTTCATGGGCGATGCCCGCCACCAACTGGCCCAAACTGCTCATTTTTTCGTTTTGGATCAGTTGCCCCTGGGTTTGCTTGAGCTTCCGCAGGGTGGCCACGAGGGAGTCGGCCTTTTCCTGGAGGTGGAGTTCCTTGCGCTGGAGGTCTTCGTTGGCCTGCTGGAGGGCTTGGGTGCGATCAATGACCCGCTGTTCTAGCTCGTCCTTGGCCCGTTGGAGGGCGCGGATGGCTTGGCGGCGCTCCTGCAACATGGCCATCAGGATCAAGGTGGTGACGGCGATGACGGCGATGAAGGATTCGAGGTAGATGAGGGATTGGTTGAGGTCCGCTTCCACTAGGGAACTGCGGCCCACGACGGTTCCGGCGATCGCGGCGAGGCCCATGGCGGCGATCGCGATCGTGGTGACCCGTTCCGAGAAGCGGAAGGCGGACCAGCCCAGCAGGGGCAAGGTGAGATAGGCCACGGGGTAGCGATCCCAAAAGGCGTAGCGGGTGACCAGGGCCATCGCCAGTAGCCAACTGAGGATTTCTAGATATTTGCCCGGTCCTGGCCCCGCTCCTGATCGCCCGGAGCCCAGGATGGCCGAGGGGGTGAGGTTGGGTCCCTGGCGGAAGAGGGCCACGATCGCGGGGGTGACAATCAACACACCGGCGGCATTGGACACCCACCAGGTGAGCCATGCGGTCCCGGCGATCGCTCCGGGGAGCCATTGGGCGATCGCCAGGGCTGAAATGCCCACCGTAGCGCTCAGGGCCGAACCGACAACCGCGCCGCCCGCCACAAAGGCCAACACCCCCCCGTGGCGATTGAAGGGATAGGTGGTGCGGGCGAATTTTTGGATCAGCCACGCCCCTAGGAGGGGGGCCAAGGTATTGCCTGTGGCAGTGGCGGCGGCGATCAGCAGGCTCACGGGGGCGGGATCGACAATCACGGAAATGCTGAAGGATCCCAGGGCGATCGCGGGCCAGACCCGTGGCCCCCGGAGCAGAACCGCCGCAAGGCCAACGCCCGCCGGGATCCAGACCGCCGTCACCTCCCCCGGCAGCAGGGCCACCCGCAGGCCCAGCAGGCCCAGCAGGCAGTAGGGCACGGCCACCTGGAGGGTCAGCACCAGGAGCTGGAGCCAGGGCCGGAGCCGGGGGGGAACTAGGACTGGGTGGCGATCGCGCGATCGGGGCTTCGGGGGGCTCATGGGGACAAGATCGGGGGGAACGAACGACAGGGAGCCAGGTCAAATCAACCGGATCAGGGGGACCGAGGTGCGCCCAGGGCGATCGGATCGATCCACGGGCTCCCCTAATCGCGCCCGGAGCGGTAGTCCTGCACGACCGTTTCGAGGGTGGCCTGGTCCAGGGTCCGCAACCCCTGGCGCAAGGCCCGGATCGCCGCCCGCCGCAGGATGCGATCGAGGTGGCCAATGCGCCCATCGCTGGCTTCCATGAGGGTGGGCAACACTTCACGGCGGCTCAGGTCGGACGGTTCCGGCAGTTTCAAAACCTCCGTTTCCCACCGATCCACCGCCTGGACAAAGGCTTCCCCCTGGAGGGGCGCGAGCCAGTGGCGCGGCTGAAAGAGGCTAGCGAGCTCCCCATCCTTTGCCAGGAGGCTGGTGAGTTTGGGGGTGCCGATGAGGGTGACGGCCAGGTTGCCCACCTCCGCGAGGTAGCGCAGTTCCTGCAACAGCCGCAGGGATTGGGCGGTGGCATTGTCCGCCAGCAGGAGCCGCACGCCGCGATCGCCGAGGGCATCAAGGGTGACTTGGCGCAGGGCCGCGAGGTCAGCGCTGGGGGGGATGGGGCCGTCGAGGCGTTCGAGCAGGTGGCCGTAGAGGGTGCGGGCGCTGCACGCGGGGGGGAGGCGCAAATGCAGGACGGCGATCGCGTCCCCCTTGGCGGTGCGGGGGCGGTTGCGGAGGGCATAGACTCGGCAGGCGACGGTTTTGCCCGTTTGCGATCGCCCGATCACACAGCCGGTGCCCCGCAGCGATCGCTGTTCATCGAGCCAGGTGAAGAGCTCCGCCAGGGCCTCTAGCTCGACGAACTTGGCGGAACTGAGCCGCCGAATTTCCCCTTGCAGCCGCTGCAAACGCTCAATTTCCGCCGCAATTTCTTCCTTGGCGCGATCGTCCGTCATGGAAAAGTCCCCTTTCGCAGGTGCCACGCGGGATGAACCCCACCCCCCCTTGCCTATGGTGGTACAGGGGCGGACCCATTGCCCATAATTGCTGGGATGACTCTGCTGCGATGGCTCTGGTGGGGGCTGGGCGGGGATGTCGGCGGGGGCTGGGCGGGGAAACCTCGCCCCTACGGGTTGGCCTGTCGCTGAAATAAATAAACGCCGTCCTGGGCGAAATTTAGGCGAAAGTCGGGCCGCTGGCTTAAATCTGACCGCAGCAGTTCCACAAACTCAACGGTGCTGTTCCAGCCGGGATGGATCGTGTCCAGCAGGACGAAATCATACTCGTCCCACTGGGGATAGCGCACGTAGCCGGTTTCGTTGCGATCGGCGATCGTTTGGCGGATCATCACCCGGTGGCTCAGGTGCGGGGCCAAGGTGGCGGAGGTCAATACACCGCCGGGGCCGCCGTCTTGATGGATCTGGGCGATCGCGTGGCGGCTAGCGCTCCAGGTGTCCAGGTTCGTGAGATAAATCGAGCCAAAATAGCCAAATTTCGCCAGGGCCAAAAAGCCAAGGGCGGACCACAGGATCATTAATCGACCGCTGGCGAAGTGCGGTTGCAGCGTCCGCCGGAGCCCTTGGCCGATCGCGGTTTGGGGCCAGGGCCAGGGGTAGGGGTGCCGGAGGTTGGCGATCGCGGCGGTGAGCAAAAACGGCAGAATCGGCAGGGAATATTGGTGAACCAAATCCCGCTGTTCCCCCACCGTCGAGAGGCAGTTCAGGGCGATCGCCGGAGCCGCCGCCACCAACGGCCCCAACCGTCCCGGCAGCAGCCACCACAGGAGCGGCCCGGTCAGCAGGGCCAGATAAATCAGCGTATCCACCGACAGCAGCCGCCCCAGCACCAGATCGGGCCGCAGAAATAGGTTAATAAATGCCTCCGTGACCGAATCCCCCAGGTAGGCATAGCGCCCGATCGCGTCGTGGCCCTCACCCCCATTGAACGCGGGAATCACCCCCTGGGTCACCGCCACAAACCAACCGCTCCCCAGGGCCAGGGCGATCGCGCCGCACCGCCGCCGCCCGTCAATCAACAGCAGCCACAGGCCCATGGCCCCGATGGTGATCGACAGGACCGCCTTGCAGCCCATCACATAAATCACCCCCAGGGTAAACCACCCCGCCCGCCCCGCCCGGGCCGCCCAGATGCACCCCAGCAGCGCCGCAATGCCCAGCACCTCGGGATGGAAATCAAACAAATTGACATTAAAGATCACCGGATAGAGCCCATAGGCGATCGCCATGGCCCACGCCTGCCCCCAGTCCAACCGGGCCTGCCGCGCGATCGCCCACACGGGCAACGCCCCCAGGGACAGACCCACCGCCTGGAGGGCAAACAGCCAATGGACATCGGGCCAGAGGGCATAGAACGGCGCAACCAAATAAAAGCTATAGGCCGCATGGTTGCCCATGTGGTGCATATCCGACACGGTGGCATAGGGCGTCAACCCCTGGCCCATCAGGTAGGCCACCTGGTCATAGATCGCCAGGTCAAAGGCCGTCGATTGCAGCAAAAAATGGCGCACGCTGCTGGCAATGAACAACAGCACCGCCGCGATCGCCATCAGCCCCACCAGCGCCGGGGGAATATCCCGCGATCGCAGCGCCTGCAACCCCCACCGTCCCCAGCGGCCTAGGGATTGGCCCCATTTCTTCCAAACCTGACCCCGCTCCAAACCACCCATGCCTCAAATCCCGTGAATAATGCCAGCGCAGCGTCGCCCCTGAGATCAATTCCCAGGGATCAATTGTAGGGGCGAGGTCTCCCCGCCCAGCCTCCATCGAGAATTTGATTTAGAGCGGTTGGGCTCCCTGTTGCTGGCGTCGCCGCTCCTCCTGCCGCTGCCGGAACTCCTCAAACACCGACGGCAACCGGGGCGGGAAACCGGGCCGCAGATTGAGCGGATCCATCGGCCCCGTATCGCAGGGGCGCATCTGCATCGTGGTGAGGACCATGCGATCAATCGCACTGCGCAGGCCATCACCCCGCTGGCTTGGGTGGTTGGCGATGATGCTGAAGACTAGGGATCCGTAGAGGGGATGGGCCATATAGCCCGACAGGGCTCGCACGCCGCGCAGGGTGCCGGTTTTGGCAAAGACGCGCCCCTGGGCCGGGGTTCCCCGGAAGCGGTTGACGAGGGTGCCGGAAACCCCAGAGGCGGGCAACGAGTCGCGGAAGAGGGCGCTGTTGCGATCGCGGCTCATGGCCCGCAGGAGAGAGATGGCGGCATTGGGCTGGACGGCATTCGATCGCGAGAGGCCGGATCCGTCGGCGAGCCGGTAGCCGCTGGCATCGACCCCGAGGGGCGTGAGGGTGCGCTGGATGGCGGGCTGACCACCGATGAGGCGAAAGAGGCGATCGGCCAGATCATTTTGGCTGCGTTGATTAATGGTGGTGACCCAGCTTGAGAGGCTGGAGTTTTGCACCTTGGTTTCCGGCGCATACATCTGTAGGGCGGCGGCGGTGACGAATAGTTTGGCGTTCGAGGCGGGGATGAGGCTTTGATTGGCCCCGACCTGGTGGAAAATTCGCCCGTCCTCGAGGGTTTCGATGCGGATGCCCCAGCGGCCCCCCTGCGATCGCGCGATCGCGTTGAGGGCATTGCCGAGGTCATTGACGCAGGTGCCGCCCGTGGCCGCCTGGGCAATCCAGCGATCGCGCGGGGCCGCCCCGTTCAAGGAACCTGGACCGCCTAAACCGTTCAGGTCCATGACGTTGACGATCTCAGCCGTTTCTGCCGTTTCCGTCGTCTCCGCTGCCTCTGCCGTTTCCGCAAGTTCCGTCAATTCAGCCGTTTCAGGGGCCTCCGGGGCGATCGCGTCCCCCTCCAGCGACCCATCCGCCTCCTCCAGATTGGCCCCGCCCCCATCCTCGGCGCTGACTTCCATCTCCGCCGGGGTGGCCGATGCTGCGGGCGCGATCGCCGGAGCCGCCGGATCGATGGACTGGGCCGCGATCGTCCCCCCAGGGGCGACCTCCGTAGCCACCACAGCCCGCGCCCCGCCCCCCCACAGGGGCAGTCCAGCCGCCACCAGGGCCACCAGCACAGGATTAAACCGGCGGGACGATCGAATCATGAGGATTTTCCCTAAATACTTGACAACTGAGACTGAAGTATGACACTGGACGGGCCATGTCACCAGATCGATTCCCATTCCTTTGAACCGAAATCGCGCGGGCGGGGCCATCCGCTCACGGGGGAAACCCCGCAGCCACGGACGCGGACCAAACTCCCCCAACGGCCCCAACAGGATTCCCGCCGCCGCCCCCGCACGGATGCTAGGATATTCACCGCCTTGGAGCTATTGCAATAAATTCTCAAAGTTTCCCCTTCCCCAACGCCCTCCGGTGATTGGTGTCGCCGCGCGATCGCCAGCCCAGGGGCCAGGGAATCCGAGGGGCACGGGCACCAGCGGAACGCCACAGGGAGCAGAGTAAGACGGCCGTGACTTCACAGAAAGGATATCCAGTTCCCCATCGGATCCGCCCCTGGCAACCGGGTTTGGCCCTGTGGGATTGGCTGGTGCTGGCGATCGCGGGGCCGGTGGCGCTGCCGTTGGGGGCCGTGGCCCTGTCCGCCTGGGTGGGATCCCTGGATGTGTGGCAACACCTGGGGGAAACGGTCCTGGGGCGCTATGTGTTCAACTCCTGCGTTCTGACGGCGGGGGTGATGGCGGGGACGGCCCTGATGGGGGCGGGGACGGCGTGGCTGACGGTGGCCTGTCGGTTTCCGGGGCGGCGCTGGTTTGAGTGGGCGCTGCTGCTGCCCATGGCGATTCCGGCCTATTTGCTGGCCTATGTCTATACGGATTTGCTGGATTTTTATGGGCCGGTGCAGCAAACCCTGCGATCGCTGACGGGTTGGGGGTTTGGGGACTATTGGTTTCCGCCGGTGCGATCGCTCCCCGGCGCGATCGCCATGCTGGCCCTAGTGCTGTATCCCTATGTGTATCTCCTGTGTCGCGTGGCGTTCCTAGAGCAGGCCGCCGCCACCCTGGAGGCCAGCCGCACCCTGGGGCGATCGCCCTGGCAGAGTTTTTGGCAGGTGGCGCTCCCCCTGACCCGTCCGGCCCTGACGGCGGCGCTGGCCCTGGTGGCGATGGAAACCCTGAGCGATTTTGGGACGGTGCAGTACTTCGGGGTGGATACCTTTACGACGGGGATTTATCGCACCTGGTTCGGCATGGGCGATCGCGCGGCCTCGTCGCAACTGGCCCTGGTGCTGTTGGGGGGGGTGGCGGCGCTGATGCTGCTGGAGCGGCGATCGCGCGGTCGGGCGCAATATTACAGCCGTCCATCGTTCCAGGAACCAGCGGGCTATTCCCTGGGGGGTTGGCGGGCCGCCGCCGCTGCGATCGCCTGTGCCCTGCCCATTGCCCTGGGGTTCCTGGTGCCGGTGGCTTGCCTCATTAGCCTGACGATCCAAGAGCCACAAACCCTGACGGACGAACGATTTTGGAGCTTTGCGAACCACAGCGCCATTTTGTCCACCGTCGCCGCCGCGATCGCCGTCGTCCTGGCCCTGCTGCTGGCCTATGGGGTGCGGCTGCGGGGCAATTGGCGGGTGCGGCTCGGGCGGCAGATCGCCAGCCTCGGCTATGCCATCCCCGGTTCCGTCGTGGCCGTGGGGGTATCCGTTGCCCTCGGAGCCTTGGATCAGCTCCTGAGCCGCCTGGGTCTCATTAGTGATGGGCTGCTGCTCAGTGGCACCGTCGCCGCCCTGGTGTTTGCCTACCTGGTGCGGTTCCTGGCCGTCGCGATCGGCACCGTCGTCGCCAGCCTCGACAAAATTGCCCCGAGCCTCGATGATGCCGCCCGCAGTTTAGGCAAAACGCCCCTCGCCACCCTCGCTCAGGTGCATATGCCGATCGCGGGGGGCGGCCTGCTGACGGCGGCGCTGCTGGTTTTTGTGGATGTGATGAAGGAGCTGCCCGCTACGCTGATCATGCGGCCCTTCAATTTCGATACCCTGGCGGTGCGGGTCTATAATCTGGCGTCCGATGAACGGCTCGCTGAAGCGGCGGGACCGGCCCTGGCGATCGCCGTGGTGGGGCTCGGGCCGGTCATTGTGCTGAGTTGGCAGATCGCGCGATCGCGCCGCCAGCGGCACCCCATCCCCTAGGGGCCAGGGCCAACGGGTGCATGTCAACGCCCGAGATCCATTTGCCCGTGGATGCGATCGACGCAGAGTTGGGTGAAGTCATCCAATTCCTGGCGCGATGCCTTGGGCGGCGGCGGGGCCATGGGTTTGCCGATGCGTACCGTCAGGGGGACGGGGCGGGGCCATTTGGAGCCCGGTTGAAAAATTTTGTCCGCGCCCCAAATGCTCACGGGCAGGACGGGGGCCTGGGTTTTGGAGGCGATGAGGGCGGCTCCCACCTTGGGGCTATGGATGCGTCCGTCGGCGGTGCGGGTGCCGTCGAGGAAGAGGCCCGTGGCCCAGCCTTCGTCCACCACGGTCAGGGCGGCGCGCAGGGCGGCGCGATCAGCACTGCCGCGCTTGACGGGATAGGCTCCGTAGTGGCGGATGGCGGGGCCGAGGAGGGGAATTTTAAACAGTTCTTCCTTGGCCATGAAGGCGACGGGGCGGCTGACGGCGGTGGCGACGAAGGGGGGGTCGAAGTCGCTGGCGTGGTTGCTGACGACGAGGAGTTTTCCGGCCATGGGGACGTTTTCGAGCCCTTCGACGCGGCCCCGGAAGTAGAACTTGAAGAGGGGATAGACGATGAGGTTCCGCAAAAGGTAGTAGAGCAGCAGGCTGATGGCGGGTTCGCGATCGCGCTGGGGGGCTGGGGCGGTGGGGGTGGCGGTGGACACGGCGGTGGAGGGGTGGGGTTTTTGCTAGTGTACCGGGCGGCGCGATCGCGCGGATGCCCCGGAAATCAACGAAAAATTAGGCCGTAGGAGTATTTTGGGCGAAATAGTCGGCCACGAGCTGCACGATGCGTCCGGAGGCTTGGCCGTCGCCGAAGGGGTTGGTGGCCTGGGCCATGCGATCGTAGGCGGCTTGGTCCGTGAGCAGGTGGGCGGCTTCGCGGACGATGTCGGCGGTGTCGGTGCCCACGAGTTTGGCGGTGCCTGCGGCGATCGCCTCGGGCCGTTCGGTGGTGTCCCGCAACACAAGGACGGGTTTTCCTAAACTGGGGGCTTCTTCCTGGAGGCCGCCGGAGTCGCTCAGGAGCAGGTGGCACCGCTGCATGGCTCCGATCAGGTCGGCGTAGTCCAGCGGCTCCGTCAGAAAGACGCGATCGTGGTCCCCGAGGCGGACGGTGAGGGGCTCGCGGACGGTTGGGTTGCGGTGCAGGGGCAGGACGATCGCCAGGTCGTCAAATTGGTCCAGCAGTTGCAGAAAGCTATCGGCGATCGCGTGGAGCGGTTCCCCCCAATTTTCGCGGCGGTGGACGGTGGACAAAATGACCCGGTGGCCGGTCCAGTCTGGCGTGCGGCCATGGTTGCGGGTGCCTGCGATCGGCGCGATCGTGCAGGGGGGATTCGTGGCCGCCACCGTCAGCAGGGCGTCAATGACCGTGTTGCCCGTGTGGTGAACCTGGCCGATGACGTCCGCCTTTTGCAAATTCTCCACCGCCAGGGGCGTCGGGGCGAAATGGAGGGCCGTGATCTGGGAAATCAGCCGCCGGTTGGCCTCTTCCGGGAAGGGGCTGTAGAGGTTGTCGGTGCGCAGGCCCGCTTCCACGTGGCCGACGGGGATTTGGCGATAGAAGGCGGCGATCGCGGCGGCAAAGGCGGTGGTGGTATCCCCCTGGACGATCGCGAACTGGGGTTGCAGTTCATCAAAGACGGGGCCGAGGCCGCGCAAACTGTCGCAGGTGATGTCCGTGAGGGTCTGGCCCGGTTTCATGATCGCCAGGTCGCGATCGGCCCCCAGGCCAAAGAGGTCCATCACCTGGGCGACCATTTCCCGGTGCTGGCCCGTCAGGACCACCTGGGTTTCAAAGCGATCGTCCCGGCGGAAGGCGCGGATCACCGGGGCGAGTTTGATGGCTTCGGGGCGGGTGCCCAGGATGATGCAGACGCGGATGGCGGCCATGGTGCGGGACTCGTCAGGGATGAAATGGGTATGCGATCGCTCGTGGCCTATCCTACCGGGCGGGTGGACAAAATCCCGTTTGCCCTATGCCGATGGCCGCGATCGCGGGCCGGAAGGTTATCTAGGGAATGGCAACCATGCGAACCCGTTCCCGAATCAATCCAGTCTATTTAGTCCAAGCGAGGAGGGGTCTATGAAACGGTTCAGCGCGATCGCGGGGATGGTCAGCGGCTTGGTGGGCGGCGCGGTGGGGCTATGGGCGATCGCGGCCCCCCCCGCCCAAGCGCAGTTTGAAGGGTTCCAGACCTACTGCTGGGGCACCCTATCCGCCGAAGAGGACGATGTACAAATTCACCTCAATGCCGGTCCCGGCGAGAATTTTCAAACCCTGAGCTATCACCCGGTGGGCGAAACCGTGTGGCTGTTGCGATCGTCCCTCGACGATGATCCGAGCGAGGTGGAAACCATGACGGATCAGGCGGGCCTGACCTGGTACCGTGTGGCCTTTTCCGAAAGCGGCGAGGAGGGCTGGATCCGCAGTGACCTCCTGATTCCGGAATGCGCGGAAACGCTCGATCGCGTGCCCCTCCTACCCCCTAAAACCCCATGATTCCCGTCCTCCAACGCACCCTTGCCCTGGCGATCGCGATCGCCCCCTGGATCGCCAGCCCCATCGTCCGGGCAGCGGATCCCATCGCAGAACCAGTCCCAGTCCCCCCACCCCTAACCCCCATCTGGGAGCCCATCACCTTCGAGCAGCGCCAGGATTTTGTGGAACGAATTCTCCGCAGTCCCATGGGCGTCGGAGCCTACAACCAACTCGCGATCGAAGGATTCATTAGCTACGACTGCTCCCAAACCTTCTACCAGGATCAACGCACCGGCTTTCGGTTCCTCCTGCGGGTCAAATGCCCCACCCTGCGCGGCGTATCCCCCTTCGTGGGCTATGACGAAATCCATGTGGTGTTCGATGCCTTTGAAGGATCCATCAACGGCTTTTCCCTAAACCGCTACGGCGAAGAAATCCCCGCCCCACCCCTGCCGCCGGTACTGCCCATGCCCCTCAGTGACCGCCCGTTCTACGAACCGGTGCCCATTCCCCCGCCCCGGCTCGAACTGCCCCCAAACCGCCCCTGGGAAGAAATTCCCCCCAGCCGTTCCTTTGAACTGACTTTTCCGACCTTGCTGCCGCCGCCCGATCGCGAACCGGGTGAACCCCTCCAACCCATCCAACGCCGCCCGTTGCCCTAGCCGCGATCGCGGGGACGGTTTTCCGATCAGCCCCCTTGGGGTTGCCCCGACGGCCAACGCGCTATAAGAAAAATCTGGGGGAATTGGCGCGATCGCCCGGATCCCGTCCCCTCATTTCCCTGCGACATTTTGCGAGATCGACCATGAGTGCCTTGCCATCCCGCCGCCGCGATCGCCCCCCCGCGCGATCGTGGCTGACCCATGCCCTAGCCATCATCCTCGGGGCCATCCTCACCCTCGGCCTCGTGGCCCCATCCCAGGCCAGGGCCGCGATCGCCCCCGAGACGACCGAACTCCCCGACGCGATCGCCCCGGACACCGCGATCGCCCAGGCCGCCCCCCGCAGCAGCACCAGCTTCGTCGCCGCCGCCGTTGACCGCGTTGGCCCCGCCGTGGTTCGCATTGATACGGAGCGCACCATCACCCGGCGCGTCGATCCGTTCCCCTTCAATGACCCATTTTTTGAACGGTTCTTCGGCGGCGATGACTTCATGCGGCGAATGCCCAGGGAACAACAGCAGCGCCTGACGGGCCTCGGGTCCGGCTTCATCTATGACCGCGCGGGCCTCGTCCTCACCAACGCCCACGTGGTCGATCGCGCCGATCGCGTCACCGTCACCCTCAAGGACGGGCGCGAATTTGACGGCACCGTCCTGGGCACCGACACCGTAACGGATCTGGCGGTGGTCAAAATTGATGCGCGCGGCCAAACCCTCCCCGTTGCCCCCCTCGGCGACTCCGCCAATGTGCGCGTGGGGGACTGGGCGATCGCCGTCGGTAACCCCCTCGGCCTCGACAACACCGTGACCCTGGGCATCATCAGCACCCTCAACCGCTCCAGCGTCCAGGCGGGCATCCCCAGTAAGCGCCTCGACTTCATCCAAACGGACGCGGCCATCAATCCGGGCAACTCCGGCGGCCCCCTCCTGGACGAAACGGGCCGCGTCATTGGCATCAACACCGCCATCCGCGCCGACGCCATGGGCATTGGGTTCGCCATTCCCATCGACAAGGCTAAGGAAATCCAGGCCAGCCTCGCGCGGGGGGAAACGGTGCCCCATCCGTTCGTGGGTATCCAGATGCAGAACCTGACGCCGGAGTTGGCGCGCCAAAATAACCGCGATCCCAATTCCGCGATCGCCCTGCCGGAGGTGAATGGCATTTTGGTGATGAACGTTCTGCCCGATACGCCAGCGGTGGAGTCCGGCCTGCGGCGGGGGGATGTGATCGTGGCGATCGGCGGCAATCCGGTCACCCAGGCGGCCCAGCTCCAAACCATTGTGGAAAACAGCCGCGTGGGCCAGACCCTACAGTTCACCGTGCGCCGGGGCGATCGCACCTTGCAGCTATCGGTGCGGACGGCGCAAATGCGGGATGCACCGTAGGGGGTCATGCCCCAGCGGGGGCTTCAACCACCAATTGCACTCTCGAAAATCTTGTGCATTACTTGGGAAGAAGCCCTTGCATATAAAACACCTTGCCACCATGACCGAAATGGGGAACGCCGCTCACCCACCCCAGCCCCAAGACGGAGCCGACGGGCTACCGCCGGTGAGTGTGCCGATCGCGCCGTCCGATTCGGTCAAGGGGGCGGCTGGTCAAGGGTCGGGATTTTGGCGGGCGAATCTTCCCCAGCCGTCGGAGGTTGATCAGCCGGATCCGGATCTGGCTGCATCCAATCCATCCCCGACGGAGGCCCGCCGCGATCGCGCGGCCCTGTTTGAAACGCCGATGCCGCCGATGGCCCCGCCGCCGCCGCCGGATTTTGGCCGCCGCGATCGCCCTGGGGCTTCGCCCGTTCAACCCTTTGCCCAGACCTTTGCTGATACTTTGGCCCAAAATGCGGCTGGGAGCGACGCGATCGCCCTGATGGCCGAGCGGGCCGCCCTGAAAAAGCGCATCACCCAGCTAGAGGAAGCCCTCGAAGAGTGCCGCGCCACCCTGGAGCTGCAACTGCTCCACGCCCAGGCCCAGGATGACCTCCTCACGCAGCAGGGGGAAGAAATGGAGGCCGCCAGCGCCACGGTGGAAGGGCTCCTGGGGGAATTGGAATCCCTGCGCGAGGAGGCAGAGGGGCAGCTAACGCGCCTCCAGGACGAAATCGACCAGCTTCAGCAGCGCAGTGAAATCGCCGAAGCGCGGGTGGCGGAACTGGAGCAACGGCTGGAGCAGCGGGAGCAGGATGGCCAACGCCAGGGCATTTTGACGGAAACCCTGTCGCGGCAGTTGGAGGCGTCCCAGGCGCGGGTGGCGCAGCTAGAGCGGGCTTGTGCCCTGTTGCAGCAGCGGAATTTGGAACGGGCGACCCAGTTGGCCCAGGCGGAACAGTTGGGGCAGGAGTTGCGATCGCGTCTCCACCGGCAGCAGCGCCAAACCCTCCAGTTCCGCGCGGCCCTGGAGCAATGCCTGGATTTGCAGGGGCGGCAGCACATCCCTGACGTGGTGGCGGCGGATGAGCCGGATTCGGTCCTGGCGGAATTATTAGATCAAGGGGCGACCGATGGGGACGCAGCCTCCGGCGACCCAATTGCCCTGGAAACGACGGAGGTATCGGGCGATCGCGGCGGCATCCATCCCTGGGCTCCGTTGGCGGCGGCTTCAGATCAGGATCTGCCCCAACAGGCGGACCCGGCGATCACGCCCCTGGTGCGGGTGGAGCTGCCGTCCTTTGGCCACAGCGGTTCCCTGGTGCGGGATGGGGCCTTGAAGGCGGAGGAGATTTTGGCGCTGCTGGATTGGCAGTTGGATCGCCGCGATCATGGCGATGCGCCCCCCGCGAGTGCTGAGCCGACGGACGCTGTCGAGTCCCCGGTCCAGACGCCCGTGAACCGCGATCGCCCCAGGGGTGCCATCCGGGTGGGCCTGTGGGATGAGAACACCGAGGAGCCAAAGATTCAGCATAGCGAGCAGGGCGATCAACAAATCGCCGATGCCCTACCGCCCGTCGCCCAAATCCTCGAAGATGGGGCCGATCTCCTGGAACCAGCCGCGACGGAAAGCCCCCGCGATCGCCAACCCCTAAACCTGCCCGAGCCCCACGCGATCGCCGCCCCCGCTCCAGAACGCCGCGCCCCCGCCCCCATCCTCCCGTCCGATGTCGCGGGCCGTCGCCGTCGCCCCTCCCTCGCAGCGGTCGAACTCCCCCGGTTCTGCTAAGGGGCCACTCGATCATCGCCCTGGGCCGTAGCGGATTGGGGAACGGCAAAAATAGGCCATAAAAAACGGGACAAGGGGCGTTTTAAACGTTAAAATCCCCTGTCCCACCAAGAGCGACGATCCGGCTCCCAAAAGTTTTTGGTTATTGTCCCGTGGGGGGCGAATCCTTGCTCGCCAACCCCACGGGTTGCCCACTGCCCTAAACCGTTTCCGTCACCGGCTCCGGCTGCCCCTGGGGCTCGAACTGGAAGAGCGAATAGACCACATTGCGGCGCATGTTCGTCATCATTTCCAGGAACAGTTCATAGCCCTCGCTCTTGTATTCCACCAGCGGATCCTTCTGGCCGTAGCCCCGCAGACCCACGGATTCGCGCAGGGCATCCATCTGCTGAAGGTGATCGCGCCAGAGGGTATCAATCTGCTGGAGGATGAAAAATCGCTCCGCTTGGCGCATCAATTGGGGCTGAATCCGCTCGATTTGATCCTCCTTGAGATCGTAGGCAATGCGGACCTGCTCACAGAGGAATTGGCGAATTTCCGCCGGGTTGAGATCATCCAACTGCTGGGGCGTCAAATCCCGCAGCAATTTGACGAATTCCCGCACCTTATCCACCATCTTGTCCAGGTTCCATTCATCCGGCGGCAGGTCAGGGTTGATGTAGGCATCCACGATGTCATCCATCGTTTTTTCGGCGTATTCGATCGCCCGTTCCTTCAGATCACGCCCTTCCAAAACTCGCCGCCGTTCCGCATAGATGGCCCGCCGCTGGTTGTTCATCACCTCGTCGTATTCAAAGACCTGTTTACGGATGTCGTAATAGTAGGTCTCGACTTTCTTCTGTGCCCCTTCGAGCGATCGCGTGAGCATTTTCGATTCGATGGGCATGTCCTCTTCAACGCGGAAGGCATTCATCAAACCGGCCACGCGATCGCCGCCAAAAATCCGCAGTAAATTGTCCTGCAAACTCAGGAAAAAGCGCGTCGAACCGGGGTCACCTTGGCGGCCCGCCCGCCCGCGCAACTGGTTATCAATCCGGCGCGACTCGTGGCGTTCCGTACCGATGACGTGCAAACCACCCAGTTCAATCACGCGATCATGCTCCCGTTCCGTGAAGGCTTCATACTCCTTCAGGATGGTCACATAGGCCGATCGCAACTGTTGAATCACCGGGTTATCCGTCGGCGCTTTCTCCGACGCGATCGCCACCATCTCCTCCGCCTCCAGTTCCGAGAGGGACTGCAAACCGCACTCTTTTACGGCAAAGGAAACAGCATCTTTGAGAAGGGTTTCCGCCTCGCTCGACAGTTCCGTCGGGAAAATATCCGGAGCCACCCGCCAGGTTTTCGCCTTCGTATTCGCCCCATCCCCAAAGCCCTTACCCTTGGGGCGCGGCCCGGAAATGCCGGCCACCTGGGCAACGCCAAAACCATCGTCCTCCAGGCGCACAATCTGCGGCATGAAATATTCCCGCAATTTCAGGCGGGCCATATATTCCGCGTTCCCGCCCAGAATAATGTCCGTCCCGCGACCGGCCATGTTCGTCGCGATCGTCACCGCGCCACTGCGCCCCGCCTGGGCCACAATCTCCGATTCCCGCTCCACGTTTTCCGGCTTCGCGTTGAGCAAATTGTGGGGAATCCCGCGATCGGCCAGCAGTTGCGACAGCAGCTCCGACTTTTCAACGCTCGTCGTCCCCACCAGGACCGGCCGCCCCAGCTTGTGCATTTGCTCGCAATCTTCCGCCACCGCCTGCCATTTTGCCGGTTCGGTTTTGTAGACCACATCGGAATAATTAATCCGCGCCTGGGGACGGTTCGTGGGAACGATCGTCACCTCTAGGCTATAGATCTTTTCAAATTCCGCCTCCTCCGTTTTGGCGGTGCCGGTCATGCCCGCCAATTTGGGATAGAGCAGGAAGAAATTCTGATAGGTAATGGACGCCAACGTTTGGGTTTCATTTTGAATTTCCACCCCTTCCTTCGCTTCGATCGCCTGGTGCAGACCATCACTCCAGCGGCGACCGGGCATCACGCGGCCCGTGAACTCATCAACGATCACCACCTCATCATTGCGGACGATGTAGTTCACGTCCTTAATGAACAATTCCTTGGCCTTAATGGCATTGAACACGTAGTGGGCCCAGGGATCCTTCGGGTCAAATAGATCCGTCACCCCCAACATCTGTTCCGCCGCAATGAAGCCCTCATCGGACATGATCACATTGCGGGCCTTTTCGTCCACTTCGTAGTGTTCGTCGGGGCTCATGCGGGCCGCCATTTCCGCCGCCGTCATGTATTTTTCCGTGGGCCGTTCCACCTGGCCGGAAATGATCAGGGGCGTGCGCGCTTCGTCAATGAGGACCGAATCCACCTCGTCAATGACGCAATAGTTAAAGGGGCGCTGCACCACCTCTTCGATCGAGGCGGCCATGTTGTCGCGCAGGTAATCAAACCCCAGTTCGCTGTTGGTGGCGTAGGTGATGTCGCAGCTATAGTTTTTGCGGCGCTCTTCGGGGCTCATGCCCTGCTGGATCAGGCCGACGGACAGGCCCAGGAAGCGGTGGACCTGGCCCATCCATTCCGCGTCCCGGCGGGCGAGGTAGTCGTTGACGGTGACGACGTGGACCCCTTTGCCGCTGAGGGCGTTGAGGTAGGCGGGCAGGGTGGAGACGAGGGTTTTCCCTTCGCCGGTTTTCATTTCGGCGATTTGGCCGTTGTGGAGGACGATGCCCCCCAGGAGCTGCACGTCGAAGTGGCGCATTCCCAGGACGCGGCGGGCGGCTTCGCGCACCACGGCGAAGGCTTCGGGGAGGATGTCGTCGAGGAGGGTTTGTTCTTCTTCGTAGGTGCTGGCCTTGGCGAGCTGCTCTTGGAACTCGGCGGTTTTGGCGCGCAGTTGCTCGTCGGAGAGTTTTTCGATCTCCGGCTCCAGCAGGTTGATCTCGACCACGTCGGGTTGAAACCGCTTGAGCTTGCGCTTATTGGGGTCGCCCAGCAGAGCTTTTAGCATGGCCGTCTACGGATATAGGGATTGCGGAGGGTGGATTTTCGTTAACGGTTGTTAATCGTGCTCTCATCCTACCACCGGCGATCGCGGCGGTCCTAGGGCGGGTGGGGGGCGATCGCCGAACCGGTTGCCGAACCTAGTTTTCTGGGGTGGCTGGGGGGGCGGTTTGGGGCGATCGCGCGGGGGCGGCGCTCCAGAACTGGGGCCAGATCAGGCCGGAGCGGGCTTGGTAGGCGGCAAATTCTGGGTAGCGGGCGAGGGATCGATCTTTTTTGAGCATGTTGGGCACGAAGACTAGGGCGAAGAACAGCCCCAGGATGGCGTAGGGGAGCCAATGGCCGACCAGGAGGGCGAAGCTGAGGTAAATAAAAACTTCGCCGAGGTAGTTGGTGTTGCGGCAGTTGGCGAAGAAGCCTTCGTCAATGAGGCCGGGGCGATAGTTGAGGGTGAAGTATTTTTGGGCGTCGCTACCGTAGTGCAGGAATACGCCGAGGATATTGAGGGCGATTGCGGCGGCCAGGAGCGGTGCGGGGGGTTCATAGCCGCGACTAATCAGCAGAAAGGGAGCAATCCAGTAGAGGCCCAACAGAATGAAGGTAACCAGGGCCATGGGGGGAGAAAGGCGCTCCTCCCACTGTTTATCGGGAAAGAGGCGATCTTTAAAAAGCCAGAGAATGCCGTAGGTGCCGTGGAGAGCGAGGTAGACCCAGGGGCCGATGGAAAAGTTTTGGTAGGCGATCATCAGACCCAAAACCACGATCGCGGTGGTGCCCTTATGGAGATTGATGGCGTATTTGATGGGGATGCCCATGGTGGCTAGCGTCCGGTGGAATGTCCAGGAAATCCCCTCGACGGTAGCGAATGGGCCGCGATCGCGGCAATGGTTGGGTCTAATGATCGAAGCCGGTCTAGCCGAGGCTTAGATTTGGGTTGGCGTCGTAGCCGTCGCTGCTGGTGATGGGGCCGACCGCCTCGCGATCGCTATTGATACAGGCCGGTTTTTGGGCATATTGACAGACGCGACTCCACAATTTGGCGCGGGTTCCCGGCGGTCCATAGGAAAAATACACGCGATCGCCCGAAGCCGCCGCTTCAATGCGAACACCGCAGACGGGGCAGGTTTGTGCGGTCACTTGAGACATAGAAAATACCCATTATTCAAATGGCACACACCCATCAGCTTTTCGGATGAATGAGTGTTTTGGGTTGCGGTCACCATAGCGACCTCAATCTAGCTTTTTTGTATCTTTTCTTGCAGTTTAATGACTTTATCCCTCGCAAATATGCCCTGATCGCGCCTTCTTTCCCAATCCTGTGGACTCAAATGCCGGGTCGCTTCTGACATGGGTCGCTGAAATTGGGCGAGTTGCCGATCAAAGGCATTATCTGGATGTCGCAGGTATTCAACGGTTCTGACTGGCAAGAAAATTGAGGGTGCAAAATGACTGCAAATGTAGTCATAGGCACTGTCTTCGTAGCCTTTTTTGAACAGATCAACTTCGGGAAAGCCGCCGACAAATTCATGGAGTTCCCGGCGCACGGCGCGGTTTTGTACGAGCGTGTTTTCTAGGGCCGCGCGCCAGTCGGGATGGACGGGATCACTGAAGGCGATCGCGGTTTTGACGGTGCCGGGGTAGCGATCGCCGATGCCAGGAATCGGAGAACTGGGGGCGGTTGCGGGGGAAATGTGGGGCGGCAGGGGAGCATTGAGGGCCGCAAATCCTACGAAAAAATGGGTCGGCGCGTAGCGATCATCGCTGTCGCAGAAGAAAATGGCCGCCCCCCTGGAGGCCCCCACGCCACTGTTGCGGGCGGCACCGGGGCCACGGTTGATGCTATGGCGCACGAGGCCCCAACCGGCGCGATCGCGAATCCAGTCCACGATCGCCTCAAGGGTGCCATCGGTGGAGCCGTCGTCCACCAGAATCGCTTCCCAGGTGACGCGATCGCGGTAGGGATAATGCTCGTCAAAGTAGGCGAGGGCTTGGGCGATCGAGGCCAGGGTTTCGAGGAAGACCTGCCGCCGCGCCGCCGTTTGTACCGCATGGTGGACGGGGATGACCACGGTGAACGAGTCCAGAACAGGGGGCAGGACGGGGCAGGAATCGAGGGTAATGACCATGGCAACGGATCAACGGCGGGCGGGCGGAACGGCGCGATCGTACCCCACGGCGGCCCATGGACCCAAACGCGATCGCACCCGGTCTGGCAACCAGCGCTAGGATTGTGAAGCAGTTTTAAGCAGCGGCCGCGCCCCCACCCCTCGCCCATGCCGAAATCCGCTAAGCGTCAATCGCCCGCCCCCGCCAGCCCGCGCAACGTCATCCGCATTCGCGGGGCACGGCAGCATAATCTCCAGAACATTGACCTGGAGCTGCCGCGCAATCAGTTGATTGTGTTCACGGGGGTGTCGGGCTCCGGTAAATCGTCCCTGGCGTTTGACACGATTTTTGCGGAGGGCCAGCGCCGCTATGTGGAGTCCCTCAGTGCCTACGCGCGCCAGTTCCTCGGCCAGGTGGATAAGCCGGATGTGGACGCGATCGAGGGCCTCAGTCCGGCCATTTCCATTGACCAAAAGTCCACGAGCCATAACCCGCGCTCAACGGTGGGCACGGTGACGGAGATCTATGACTATCTCCGGCTGCTCTATGGCCGCGCGGGGGAGCCCCATTGTCCCCACTGCGATCGCGCGATCGCGCCCCAGTCCATCGATGAAATGTGCGATCGCATCCTGGCCCTGCCGGAACGCACGCGGTTTCAGATCCTTGCGCCGGTGGTGCGGGGCAAGCGGGGCACCCACAAAAAATTGCTGTCGAGCCTGGTGTCCGAAGGGTTTGCGCGGGTGCGGGTGAATGGGGAAATTTTGGAGCTGAGTGACAATATTGACCTGGCAAAAACTAAAAATCACGACATTGATATTGTTATTGATCGCTTGATTGTTAAACCGGATTTACAGGAGCGGCTGATCGATTCCCTGCAAACCTGCCTCAAGCATTCCGAAGGGGTTGCGGTCATCGATTTTGTAGTCGCCGAAGGGGAAACGGCACCGCCGCCCCTGGTGTTTTCCGAAAACTTTGCCTGCCCGGAACATGGGGCGGTGATGGAGGAACTGTCGCCGCGCATGTTTTCGTTCAACTCCCCCTATGGGGCCTGCCCAGACTGCCATGGTCTGGGTTTTTTACGCAAATTTTCGGCGGAGTTGGTGGTTCCCAATCCAGAACTGCCGGTCTATGCCGCGATCGCCCCCTGGTCGGACAAGGACAGCAGTTACTATTTATCGCTCCTCCATAGTGTGGGTCAGGCGATCGGTTTTGAAATCCAAACCCGGTGGGACAAACTGACGGAAGAACAGCGCCAGATTTTGCTGTATGGCACCGAGGAAGAAATCTGGATTGAAACCGATTCCCGCTTCCGGGACAGTCGCGGTTACCATCGCCGCTATGAGGGAGTTTTAGGAATCCTCGAACGGCAATATCGCGAAACCACCTCCGAGCAATACAAACAAAAGCTCGAACAATACCAAGTCGATTGCGCCTGCGAAACCTGCGACGGCCAGCGCCTCAAACCGGAATCGCTAGCGGTGCGCCTTGGCCCCTATCGCATCACGGACCTGACCGGCGCATCGATCGCCGACTGCCTCAATCGCGTGCGGCAACTGACGGGGGACGGTACCGCCCAAACTGAACCGAACAGCGAACCGAATGCAACACCGCTCCTGAGCGATCGCCAGCAGCAGATCGGTGACCTGGTCTTGCGGGAAATCAAATCGCGCCTGCAATTTCTGCTGGATGTGGGCCTCGATTATCTCACTTTAGATCGATCCGCCGCCACCCTCTCCGGCGGCGAAGCCCAGCGGATCCGCCTCGCCACCCAAATCGGCGCGGGACTGACCGGCGTGCTCTACGTCCTCGATGAGCCCAGTATCGGCCTCCACCAGCGGGATAACGATCGCCTCCTGGCCACCCTCACTAAACTACGAGACCTGGGCAATACCCTGATCGTCGTCGAGCATGACGAAGACACCATCCGCGCCGCCGATCGTCTCGTGGACATCGGTCCCGGCGCAGGGATCCACGGGGGCCGCATCGTCGCCGAAGGCAGCCTCGAAGACCTCACCCGCAGCACCGAATCAATCACAGGCGCGTACCTGTCCGGTCGCCTAGAGATCACCACCCCCGCCCAGCGCCGCCCCGGCACCGGTTCCACCCTCAAAATTCGCGGCGCGGCCCGCAACAACCTCCAAAATATTGACATCGACATTCCCCTCGGGCGGTTCGTCTGCGTCACGGGCGTGTCCGGCTCCGGCAAATCCACCCTCATCAACGAACTGCTCTACCCGGCCCTACAGCACCACTTCGGCCACAAAATCCCCTTCCCCAAGGAGCTAAGTGAGATTCAGGGGCTCAATTTCATTGACAAGGCGATCGTCATTGACCAGTCCCCCATTGGCCGCACGCCGCGCTCCAACCCCGCCACCTACACCGGCGCATTCGACGTGATCCGCGATGCCTTCACCCAAACCATCGAGGCCAAGGCCCGGGGCTATAAGGCAGGGCGCTTTTCGTTCAATGTCAAGGGGGGGCGCTGCGAAGCCTGCGGCGGCCAGGGGGTCAATGTCATTGAAATGAACTTTTTGCCGGACGTCTATGTCCAGTGCGATGTGTGCAAGGGTGCGCGCTACAACCGAGAAACGCTCCAGGTGAAATATCGCGGCCATTCGATCGCGGACGTGCTGGATATGACCGTGGCCGAGGCGGTGGGCGTCTTTGAAAACCTGCCCAAGGCGGCGACGCGGCTGCAAACCCTGGTGGATGTGGGCCTCGGTTATGTGAAATTAGGCCAGACGGCCCCCACCCTCTCCGGCGGCGAGGCCCAGCGGGTGAAGCTGGCGACGGAACTTTCGCGCCGCGCCACGGGCAAAACCCTTTATTTGATTGATGAACCCACCACGGGCCTGTCGTTCTACGACGTGCATAAATTGCTGGATGTGGTGCAGCGTCTGGTGGATCGGGGCAATACGGTGTTGGCGATCGAGCATAATCTCGACTTCATCCGCTGCGCCGACTGGGTGATTGATCTGGGGCCGGAGGGGGGCGATCGCGGCGGCCAGATCATCGCCACGGGCACCCCCGAAACCGTCGCCGCCTGCCCCAATTCCTACACGGGCCACTACCTGCGTCAGGTGCTCGCCCAGCATCCCCCCGCCACCGAAGCCGCGATCGCCTAGCCCGCCGAAGAGGTCAAGATCGCAGCAGCCCCTTGCGATACTGCTTGCGGGTATACATCGCCGAATCGGCCCGGTGGAGCGTCTCCGCCAACGACTCCGGCGGCAAACGCACCGCATAGCCAATGGACGCCCCAATGCCGTGGTGTTCAAAGGTCACCTCCAGCCGCTCCACCAACTGCCGCACCGCCATCAGATCCGTCTCCACACACAGCACCGCAAACTCATCCCCCCCCAGCCGCGCAATCACATCCGTCTGCCGCAGGGTGGCCGACAACTGGAGCGCCGCCGCCTGGATCAAGCGATCGCCCGCCCCGTGCCCCTCGCGATCGTTCACATCCTTGAGATTATCGAGATCCACATAAATCGCCGCCGCCACATTGCCATAGCGCCGACACCGCTCCTCCTCCGCCGCCAGCAGTTGCAGCCAGCCGCGCCGGTTATAGAGCCCCGTCATCGCATCCGTTTGCGACTCCAATTGCGCCCGGTCATACTCCCGCGCCAGCGCCTGGGCCGTCAGCTCCTGTTCGAGGACCGTCACCAGCAGCCGCGCCATCAGATGTACAAACTCCAACTCCCGCTGGATTTCCGGCGGCTGGGGCAGCGGATCGATCGCGCAGAGCGTCCCAAAAAAACTGCCATCGGCCCGGTGGATCGGCACCCCAATATAGGCCCCAATGGTCAACCGCCCCATGATCGGCGCATGGCAATAGACCTCCACCTCCTGCACCGACGGAGCCATCTGGGGACCGAGCCCCGCCACCATCCGCGCACAGATCGAATCACCCCAGGGGAGCGATTGTCCCCCTTGGATGCCGTAGCCATGGTCATGGGCCTGGAGCACAATCCAATCCTCCCCCTCCGTGCGGGCCACCATCCAAAGCTGAAACCCCAGCCGCTCATGCAACAGCGCCAAGGCCATCTGGGCCGCCTCCTCAAAACTGGTGAACGGCCGCAGGGCCGGGGGCGGCTGGGGGGGCGACAGGGCCTCCGGGGGCGGACAGGCAGCCACCGCTGGGGGAGAGGAGGAGAGGGAGCGCTCGGGTGTCATGGGCTGGAGATGGACGCTAGACGCTAAGGTAAAGCCGTGGAACGCGGGGACTGGACGGGGGGACATACCCTCTGGATTACCCGTGGGATCGCCGGTTATCCCCTCGGGACGGGGGCCGCCCGGTTCGCTAGATCCAGCATGGCCTAGGGACAGACCGACGGTCCACGATGGCGCGGGGCGAACTCCCCGTGGGCTGGGGAAGATGGCCCCTGGCCCGATCCCTGGTGTGATCCGGACTGCCTAGTTCTACGGGCCATGTCTAGGGTTTCCGCAGGGGGGCCGTTAAGGGTCCATAAATTTTTTCGGAAAAACGGGATTTAAACCGTATTCACTGAGGCGACAATGGCGTTTTCCTATACTTTGCTCGGGGCCGCTGCCGCTCGGGTGCAGAGCTACTGTGATCTGGATGGGCAGGTGCCGGAACGGGGGGATCATTGGCAACAGTTTCGCTGGAACCGCCGGATGCGATCGCGGTTTGAACGGACGGGCGAGTGGGAGTTATTTGTGTCCGTGGCGATCGCGGCGACGGCGGCGGCCCATGAACAGTTGCGATCGCTCGAAGGTTGGCCCTAGGGGACAGAGCTACCAGGAAACGATGCCCTACTTGGAGCCATCCCGAAAGCGGGTGAGGGCTCCATTGAACATGGTCAAAAATGCGCCCAATAGCAGCACGGATGCAAAGCCAATAAAAAGGCCATCGACTAAGAAACGCTCCAAAAATGAATTTGGTTCCATGGGATTTAGGGGCTAGTTAGGTTGGGGGCGGGATCGGCGAAGGGGAGTTGCCAAACGTCAACCAATTATTACATTTCTTAGGGAAAAATGCCGGTGAAAATTCCGCCGGATGGGGCCGTCGGTGGGGGGGTGCGATCGCGCGGCGCACCATCAATCTCTGGTTTTTCCTGCGATCTAGGGCCACCCCAGGGCTGTCCCCGTCCCCCGCGACAGCTCCCCGGATCCCGTGGGGCAGAGGTTTTGGGCTCCCCCGCGCGATCGCCCCGCAGGGCAACTTGCCCCGATCGCGTGGGGTGGGCAGGGTGGGCGACACCGGGCGGCCCGTGGGAAAATTTCACAGATTGGCAACTATGAAGTGATCGTGAAACAAAAATAAATATTTCTTTGGTAGGGTGAAATTATCCGCCGAAATTCCCCTCAGGGCAGCGGATCCAATCCTCCCCTAACCCCGTTCTTTACCCTGGTTCCCATGGAGCTTTCTACCCTTTTACCCCTGTCCTTTGGCCTGTCCGCCGATGCGTTTGCGGTGGCCTTGGCGAGCAGTTTTTCAATTAAGTATGTGCGGTTGAATAAGGCCCTGAAGGTGGCGCTTTTTTTTGGGGGCTTTCAGGGGATGATGCCCCTTTTGGGGGGGCTGTTGGGGGTGGGTCTGCGGGGCGGGGCGGACCGGTGGGGGCTGCTGCTGCTGGTGAATCGCTGGCTGGCCTTTGGGATTTTGTGCGCGATCGGCGGCAAGATGCTGCGGGATGTGCTGGGTGGCGAAGGGGAGCCGGAGGGCTGCAATCCGGGTGATACGGCGGCATTGGGGTTGATGGCGATCGCGACAAGCCTGGATGCGTTGGCGGCGGGGGTGGGGATTGCGGCCACGGGCCAGGGGTTGGCGGCGGCGGCGACGGTGATTGGGGCGGTGACCTTTGGGGTGTGTTTGATGGCGATGCTGTTGGGGCGGCGCATCGGCTGCCGGTGGGTGCGGCCAGCGACGATCGCGGGGGGGCTGATCCTTGTGGCGATTGGCTTCAAAATTTTGCTCGATCCGATGGCGGCTAGCTAGGCGATCGGGGCGGGGCGGCCCAAGGGGCGGGGCGATCGGGAAGGGGTGATCGCGATCGCGATTTGGCACGATGACGATCAGGGGGCGGGGGGCGCGCGATCGCCGCATTCTCCGGCCTTCAGCAGCATTCTAGAGAAGTGGCACAGGGGCGCGAGCCTAGCCCAGCACTACCCCTGAACCTAGGGGACGGTTCCATCGGCGTTGTCCCATGGCCCGCCGCCCCTGTCCCTTCCCATCGCGATCGCGCCCCCCTTCCATGGCTGAAGTTTTGATTTTCGGTTCCCTGATTCCCGCCGTCGCCGTCCATTACCTGCTGTGCCGCCTGTGGGGTTGCGACGATTTGTATCGACCCTAGGGACCGGCGCTCCCCCTCAGGTAAGACCATGATGGAAGGAGTCCTGCTCCATCTGCCCCCCGCGCCCTGCGATCCGCTGCCCCCGTGACCCGAGTTCCTCCCGTGGCTATCCGTTTCCCCCTCCCGTTGCCCCTGCCGCCGTTTATCCTGCGCCGCTGCGAGCGCCCCCAGGGACGGCCCCCGCGATCGCGCCTGGGGATCTCCTTCGTGGCGATGGTCCTGTGCGGCATCCTGACCCTCTGGGGCGCGATCGCCCCCGCCGCCGCCGCCGAAAGCCTCAGTGACCTCCAGCACCTTTTCCGTAGCGCCGTCTGTGCCCGCTGCGACCTGAGCTATGCCAACCTCAGCGGCATCAATATTGACTACGCCGCCCTCACCGGCTCCTACCTGATCGGCACCCAGCTCGATGGGGCAAACCTACCCCACAGCCGCCTCGATCGCGCCTACCTGATCGGGGCCAATCTCAAAAATGCCACCCTCGATAGCGCCAGCCTCACGGAAGCGGACCTGAGCGGGGCCAACTTCAGCGGCAGCCATCTCCTCTCAGCGGATTTGCAAAAGGCCGTCGCGATCGGCGCAAATTTCCAAGGGGCGCTGCTGCAAACCAGCCAACTGCAAAACGCCGACCTGCGCGACAGCAGCCTCGCCCGCGCCGACCTGCGGGGCAGCAACCTCCAGGGCATCAATCTCACCTACGCCGACCTGCGGGACGCCAACCTCAACCAAACCAATCTGCAAAATGCGGACCTGCGATCGGCCAACCTCAGCGGCGCGAGCCTCGACGGGGCTAACCTCAAGGGGGCCAACCTCTGCGGCGCAATCCTGCCCGATGGGCACCCCTCCCAGCAGGGCTGTCGCTAGGGGATAGATGGCCCGCCGCTGAAGTTTTTGCGGGAATCTCACTCAAGGTTCTGCGGCCTGTCATGGAGGGTCGGGCGGAACGACGCGATCGCGGCGGGCGGCTATGATGGCAGATCTGCGCTCCCGAGGATAGGAACCGTCGTGCTGCCGTCATTTCAGCCCGTTGTTTGGATTTTGGTATTGGGGCGGGTGCTGCTGCAACTGGGCACCGGCTTCGTGCTGTTCTATGCGGCAATTTATTTTGTCAATGAGGTGGGGGTGTCGGCGACGGCGATGGGGGTTGCCGTGGGGCTGGGCCAGGTGGCGGGCATCGGGGGCCGGATTCTCAGTGGATCGATGGCGGATTCGCCCCGGTGGGGTCGCCGCAAAACCCTGCTGCTGTCGGCGGCTTTTTCCGCGATCGCGGACATTTTTCTATTCTCGGCCCAGGGGCTGCCCCTGCTGATTGTGGGCAATGCCCTGATGGGGCTGGGGATTGGGTTCTATTGGCCAGCCATGGAGGCGCTGGTGGCGGATGTGACCCCGGCGGACCACCGGCGCGATGCCTATGCCCTGACGCGCCTCTCAGATGCCCTGGGGCTGGGGATTGGGGTGGTGCTGGGGGGCATTGTGGTGGCCCAGACGGGGGGCTATCGCTGGCTGTTTGTGTTTGATGGGGTGTCGTTTGTGGTGTTTGGGGCGGTGCTGTATTTCGCGGTGAAGGAGCGGCCGGTGCCGCCAGCGCCGGAGGGTCAGGGACGGTTGGCGGGCTGGGGGCGGGCGATCGCGGATCCGGTTTTGCAGGTATTCGCGGTGGTCAATACGGCCTTCACGGTCTATATGTCGCAACTGGATTCGACGATGCCGCTCTATTTGCGCAATGTGGCGGGCAGTGCGGCCTATCCGATCGCGGAGCGGGAGATTAGTATCCTGTTCACCTGGCACATTGTGGTGGTGATTGTGACCCAACTGCCGGTGGCGCGGCTGCTGCGGCCCCTGAGCCATACCCAGGCCCTGACGCTGGCGAGTGGGCTGTTTGCAGTTGGGTTTGTGGGCCTGTGGTGGACGGGTCAACCGCAAAATGCGCCGACTGCCATGGGCTGGGCGATCGCGGCGCTGGGGATTTTATCGCTGGGCATGGCGACCTACACCCCGGCGGGGTCATCGTTGGTGGCGGATATTGCGCCGGAGTCGTTGCGGGGGACGTACCTGTCGATTAATTCCCTGTGCTGGGCGGTGGGCTATACGATTGGGCCGCCGCTGGGGGGGCTGGCGCTGGATCAGTCGGATGGGACGGTGCGGGTCTATTGGCTGGGGCTGGCGGCGAGTACGCTGTTTGGGGTGGCGGTGTTGCGGCTGCTGTCGCGGCGGATGAAGCGGATGGCGGCGATGCGTTGATTTTTGGCGCTAACCCAAGACTCTAATTCAAGACACCGATCGCGGCTCCGTAGGCGTAGAGCAGGGCTTCGAGCGATCGCCCGGCGGAGTCGGCCCCGATGCCGTAGCAGGCGCGCTTATGCCAAACGGCGGTGGGTAAATGGCCGATCGCCCCGTCGCTGGAGAACCACAGGTCTTCGTAGTCGAGCCACGCTTCCCCGTCGCGCCGCCAGCCGTTGCGATCGCAGAAGGTGCCGTAGTCGCCGCCGCAGGTTTGCCACAGGTGCCATTGGGGCCAGAGGCCGTAGCGATCGCTGCTCCAGTAGCGCCAGAGGTGGTCGATGGTCCGCAGATCCGTCGCGGGAATCCTGGCCCAATCTTCCAGGGACAGCCAGCCGCGATCGCCCCGCCCCGCCGCCAGGACCAAACAGCGCCGGGTTTCTTCATCGGCGGCTTTCCAGTGGCGTTGGCCCAGGGCGTCGTTGAGGGGCCGGTAATCAATGGCCGCGTCGGAGGCCAGCGGATCGATCGGCAGGGTTTCTAGGGTGGGCTCTGGTTCAGGGGGCGGCGGGGCCGCTAAAGTTGTTGGCTCGGTTAATTGGGCGCTCAGGGCCGCGATCGCGTCGTAGGTCGCCTGATGCCACTGGCCCGACTCTGATCGCCACTCCTGAAGCTGCGCCTGAATTTGGGTCTGAATTTCTGCCGTCAGCCGCGCATCCCAATGGGCCTCGAAGCGCTCTAGGGTCTCCTGCACCTGCCGCTGGATGGACTGGGCTGGGCCGCGATCGCGCCGCCCCGAACAATACACAAACATCCCCAGCGCCCCGCAGGTCAGGCCACTCACAAACCACAAGGCGCTCAACTGTCCCATTGGATCCGCCACCGAGAGCCCCTGCCCAACCACGTTTAGGACAACACCCTAGGACGACGACGTACGCGCCTGCCGCCACACCTGCCAACTCGTATAGCTCAGCAGCCCCGTCGCCCCCAGGGCAAACGCACCACCGCTGGGAATTCCCGAAAACGCCAGCCCAATCGACCCCACCCACAGGGTCAGGGCATAGATAAACAGCACCGCCAGCCGGTGGGACAGGCCCGCATTTAGTAAACGATGGTGCAAATGGCGCTTATCGGCCCGGAACGGCGACTGGCCATCCATCAAGCGCCGCAGAATCACCGCCGACATATCCAGCAGCGGCACCGCCAAAATGATGTAGGGCAGCAGCACCGACGTGATCGCCGTCGTCTTCACCATGCCGATCGCGCCGACCCCCGCCAGGGTGAACCCCATGAAATAGGAGCCGCCGTCCCCCATGAAAATCTGGGCCGGATTGAAGTTGTAGCGCAAAAATCCCAGCGCCGCCCCCGCCAGCGCCGCCGCAATCAGCCCCGCCGCCGGTTGGCCCATGAAGATACACACGAACAGCATCACCGATGCGGAAATGCCCGACACCCCCGCCGCCAGCCCATCGAGGCCATCGATCCAGTTGATCGCATTGACCATGCCCACCAGCCAGATCACCGTCACCGGCAGGCTCAGCAGGCCCAATTGCACCAGGCCAATCCCCGGCACCGTCAGAAAATCAATGCTCACCCCCACATGCCAGCACACCGTCGCCACGGCCACCTGCATCACCAGGCGCGAAAAGGGCGACAGGCCCAGCAAATCATCCGTTAGGCCAATGGCGAAGAACGCTAAGCCCCCCAGGGCAACGCCCCAGACGCCCCGTTCTTCCTGGAGGGGCAAAATGCCAAAGCCCCCGAGCCACCACACCAGCACCAGGGCCAGCACGGTGCCGCAGAAAATCGAGACGCCCCCCAGCCGCACCATGGGGCGATCGTGGACCTTGCGGCCACCGGGCAGATCGACGCGGCCACTCTTGAGGCCCACCGTCCGCACCATGGGGGTTGTCCACATGACCACGAGGGAGGCGGCCATGAAGGCGATGAGGTGATAGAGGTGTGGACCCATGGGGCTGACGTGACGGGGGAATTGTGAAGGAATTCGATCAAGAAGCTGTCAGCCAGAGTCTACTACATCTACCTGGGGACCGATCGCGGGGGCCAAGACCAACTTATGGGTATTGATGGGTATTGGACGGGGAGCGGTCCTAAGGCTGCATGGCTGTGAGGATTTGGCGCAATACGCCGGTGGGGACGCGATCGCGGATTTCTACCTGGCCGATGGCGGTGGGGAGGATGAATTGCACTTGGCCGTCTTTGACTTTTTTATCGAGCTGCAAACTGTCGAGGATGTCCGCGATCGCCAGACCGGGCGGCAGGGCCACGGGGAGGGCGGTTTTTTCAATCAAGGCCCGCTGGCGCGCTTCACAACTCGGCTCCCACAGGTTCAGGGCGGTGGCGATCGCCCCGGCGGCCACCATGCCGATCGCGACGGCTTCCCCGTGGTTCACCGACCGGTAGCCCGTCAAACTTTCGACCGCGTGGGCGATGGTGTGGCCGTAGTTCAAAATCGCCCGCAGGCCCGCTTCCTTCTCGTCCTGGGCCACCACCTCCGCCTTGGCTTGGCAGGAGCATCTCAAAATGTCCTGCAACAGGGGGGCGATGTCTGCGTAGCGATCGAGGCGGGGGGCCGCTTCTAGCTGTGCAAACAGGGCCGCATCCCAGATCACGCCGTATTTGATGACCTCCGCCATCCCGGCCCGCAGTTCCCGCACGGGCAGGGTTTTGAGGACCGTCGGATCGATCAGCACCCGTTTGGGCTGGTGGAATGCGCCGATGAGGTTTTTGCCGCGCGGGTGGTTGACGCCGGTTTTGCCACCGATCGCGGCATCAACCATCGCCAGCAGGGAGGTGGGCACCTGGACCACGCCGATGCCCCGCAGCCAGGTGGCCGCCGCGAATCCGGCCATGTCGCCAATGACGCCGCCGCCGATCGCCACGATCGCGGAGCCCCGTTCTAGGCGATGGTCGAGGGCCGCGTCATGGATTTTTTGGATTGATCGCGGGGTTTTGTAGCGCTCCCCCGCCGGGAGGATGCACTGGGCCACGTCATAGCCCGCCGCCGTCAGGGAAGCGATCGCGCGATCGCCGTAGTGTTTAAAGATCAGCGGATTCGACACCACCAAAATTCGCCGGTTCTTCAGCCCCGCGCGATCGCGCAACTGTGGCCCCAGATCATCGAGCAGCCCCGCCGCGATCGCAATCTCGTAGGGATTTTGGGGCAGGGCAACGGGAATCAGATCAGCAACCAGATCAGCCATGGGCACCGGGGAGACATGATTGAGGAACAGCAGCGGGGCAGGGACGCGGCCCGTATTTTAGCGCGCAGCATGGCCCCCATCGCCGGGAGAATGATTGAATAGGGAGACAAGCTGGGCTTCAAGCCCCTTTAACATTCACCTCTACCCATCCCCATACAGGAGTTGAACGCCCTATGATGACCACCTCTGGTGCCATTACCTACTTCGTTGCCCTCACCGCGATGCTGGCGCTGTCGGTGGTGATGCGCCTGATCCTGCGCGGCGTCAAGCTGATCTAGTCCGCCCTCCGATCCGTTCCCCGTGCCCCCATCCGGCGGGGTGTGGGGAATTTTGGTCCTTTGCCCTTTCAAGCCATGGCTTCCGCTAATCCCTCTTCCCCTGCTGATCCGGCGATCGCCTCCCTCGACAGCCCAGATTTGGACTCAGAGTTGGACTACGGCGCGATCGGTGCGGTCATCTTCGACATGGGCGGCGTGATCATTGATCTGGACTACGGCCAAACGATCGCGGCCCTCAGCGCCCTCAGTGGCCTTAGCGTTGGGGAGGTGGGCGATCGCTACGCCCAGCACCAGCAGGATCCCCTCTTTGACGATTTTGAAACGGGGCGGATTGACGCGATCGCGTTTCGATCTGGCCTGCGAAGATTGCTGGATTTGGCCCCAGCGGATCGGGGCGGTTGCAGCGACTCGGCCCTTGATGACGCCTGGAATGCCCTGATTTTGCACCTGCCGCTGGGACGCATTGACTGGCTGCGCCGCCTCAAGGGCCAAAAGCGCACCTTTTTGCTATCCAACAACAACGAGATCCACCTCAGCCGCTGCGACGAGCTATTGCGCCAAGGGGCTGGCCCGGACGCCACCTGGGGGGATTTATTTGAACGGGTTTACCTGTCGCACCAATGCGGCGATCGCAAGCCCCACGGCAGCCTCTTCCAGCGGGTGATTGACGAGAATCAGCTCGATCCGGCCCGGACCCTATTTTTAGAAGACACGGCCCAGCATTTAGTCGGGGCGCGCTCCGTGGGCCTGCAAACCCGCCGCATCCATCCCGGCCTCGATATTCGCACCCTGCCGTTGATGGACCGCGAGAATTAGGACCTGTTCTCAATGCCGTTGATGTAGGGGTTGGGTTTCCCAGCCCGAACCGGCGCGATCGACACAATCCCGTTCAGCCTTGGGCCTGTCAGCGATCGCAGGGGCAAGGCGGGGAGATTCGATCACCCATGGGATTGGGGCGGATGGGGCCGCGATCGGGGGATCAACGCACGCGATAGGTTCCCGAGGGGCGTGGGTTGCTAGGATGTTTCCCACGTCCTCCCCCGTTCCCGGTGCCCCTTGCCATGCTGGCCCAGCCGAATCCCACCCCAAACCGCCCGAAGGGTCCGAAGCCGTCGCTCCAACGCATTGCCGCCGCGCTGCAAACGGCGGGTTGGCTCGGATTTTGGGCGCAGTTTGCCCTGGGGCTGACGACGATCGTCCTGCTGCTGATTGCGATTCCGGGGGCGCTCTTTGGCGAAAATGCGTCCCAGGGGATTAGTTTTGCGATGCTCTGGGCGATCGCGGCGGTGGGGGTGGCGGGGTTCAGTACGTCCCTGTCGTTCCGCTATACGCGCATTGCCCGACGGCTGCTGGGGAAGGATCGGGGGGTGCCGCAGCCGCGCAAGGGGGATACGCTGCAATTGCTGAAGGTGGGGCTATATGTGGCCCTCGGGGGGATGGCGATCGCCCTGGTGGGGTCGGGGATTTCGATGCTGGTGCTGGTGGCGAAGGCGGTGTCGCAGCCGCCGGGGGCGACGATTTCCGATACGACGAAGATTGTGCGGCCGTTGGATGTGTTTGTGGCGTTGGCGAATTTGTCGGCGAGTGCGGCAAATTTTGTGGGGCTATTGGTGTCCCTATGGTTGAGCGATCGCCTGGAGGGGCCAAGCAATAATGGGTGATCGACCGGTTGATCGTCGGGTTCCTTGAAGCAACCATTGCCCCAAAAAATTACCGATAAAAAACGCACCGGACAGCTCAAAAGTTCTGCCGGTGCGTTCAATTTTTTGGCGTGTCGGAGTCGCGATCGCGATGTTGTGAGAAGAATTTACCCGAGGGCGTCCTTCAGTTGGGTTTTGGCCGCGTCAAGGGCTTCCGGTAGCTTCGACGCATCGCGGCCCCCGGCCTGGGCGAGGTTGGGCCGTCCGCCGCCGCCGCCGCCGCAGAGTTTGGCGATCGCCCCCACCAATTGCCCCGCCTTGAGGCCCTTGGCTACGGTGTCTTTCCCGAAGGCGGCCACTAAACTCACTTTGTCGGGTTCGGGGATGGAACCGAGAACGACCGCCGCGCGATCGCCGAGTTTTTGGCAGAGCCGTTCGGCGGCGGTTTGGAGGGCCTTGGCGTCGGTGCTACCCAGGTCCGCCACTAATACGTAAAACTCGCCCACCGCGATCGCTTCGCCCAGGAGAGTGTCGGATTTCGCGATCGCCAATTCCCCTTTCAGGGCGGCCAATTCCTTTTGGCTAGCCTTCAATTCTTCCTGAAGGGCAAAGACGCGATCAACCACCTCTTCTGGTTTGGCCTTGAAGCGATCGCCCAATTCCCGCACCACGCGATCGCGCACATTTAAATAGTCCAAAATCGCCGGACCCGACACCGCCTCAATGCGTCGAACGCCGGAGGAAATGCCCGTTTCCGAAATGATTTTGAATGCGCCAATTTCAGCGGTATTGCCCACATGGGTGCCGCCGCACAGTTCCATGGAAACGCCGGGGAAATCCACCACGCGCACCACATCCCCATACTTTTCACCAAACATCGCCGTTGCGCCCTTTTGCTTGGCCTGGGCGATCGGCATTTCCGCCACCTCTGCCCCGTGGGCTTCGGCGATCCAGCTATTAATTTGCCCCTCCACGGCGGCCAATTCATCCGCCGTCAAGGCCCGAGGACTATTGAAGTCAAACCGCAAACGATCAAAGTCCACCAGGGAACCGGCCTGGGAAATATTCGGATCCACCAGCAGTTTTAGGGCCGCCTGCAACAAATGGGTGGCGCTGTGGTTCGCCTGCACCCGCCGCCGACAGGCCGCATCAATGCGCGCATTGACCGTTTCGCCAGCGGTTAGGGTGCCCCGTTCAATGCGGCCAAAATGCACAAAAAAGTCCGATTCCTTTTGCACATCGTTGATGCGAACCAGGGCCGTTTCCGTGCTGAGGTAGCCGCGATCGCCAATTTGCCCCCCCGATTCCGCATAGAAGGGCGTGCGATCTAGGACAATTTGCACCTCATCCCCCGCCGTGGCCGTGGTGACCGTTTGGCCCGCCACCAGGAGCGCCTCAAGGGTGCAGGAAAAAGCCTCCTGGGCGACGGTGGATTGATAGCCCAAAAATGTGGTTTTTTCCACCTGTTCCGCCAGGGCATCGAGGGATCCTTGGACCGTCAAATCAATAGTTTCATGGGCAGACCGGGCGCGCTCCCGCTGCTTTTCCATCTCCACTTCAAAGCCATCTACATCCACCGTGAGGCCCTGCTCTTCGGCAATTTCCTGGGTCAATTCCAGGGGGAATCCATAGGTGTCATAGAGCGTAAAAGCATCGGCCCCAGAAATGGTTTTGGGCTTTTTGGCGAGGATATCCGCCAGCAATTTCTCACCCCGTTCCAGGGTTTTTAGGAATTGCGCCTCTTCCCGTTCCAGTTCTGCTTGGATGTGGTCCGCGCGATCGCGCACCGCCGGATAGGCTTCCTCCGCCAACGCGATCGCCGTCGCCGCCACCGATTTAATGAACGCCCCCTCAATGCCCACCAAACGGCCATGGCGCACCACCCGCCGGATCAGCCGCCGCAGGACATAGCCACGTCCCAGGTTGGAAGCGGCCACCCCATCGGTAATCAAATGCGTCACCGCCCGCACATGGTCGCCAATCACCTTGAGGGAAATGCGGGTTTTCTCGTCCGCCTTGGCGTAATCAATTCCCGCCAAATCCGCCGCCGTTTTAATGATCGGAAAAATCAGATCCGTTTCATAGTTATTCGGCACTTTTTGCAGGATTTGGGCCATTCGCTCTAGACCCATACCCGTGTCGATATTCTTCTTTTGCAGGGGCGTTAAATTGCCATCCGCATCGCGATTGAGTTCCATAAAGACGAGGTTATAGAACTCAATGAAGCGGCTATCGTCCTCCAGATCAATGGCGTCATCCCCCAATTCCGGATGGAAATCGTAATAGAGTTCCGAGCAGGGACCGCAGGGGCCGGTGGGACCGGAGGCCCAAAAGTTATCCGCTTCCCCCATCCGCAGAATGCGTTTTTCAGGGATGCCGATTTTATCGCGCCAGATTTCAAAGGCTTCGTCGTCGCTTTCAAATACACTAACGGCGATGTTTTTCGGATCGAGGCCAAAACCCACCGTTTTATCGGTCGATAGTTTCCAGGCCCAGGCGATCGCTTCGGCCTTGAAATAGTCCCCGAAGCTGAAATTCCCCAGCATTTCAAAGAAGGTGTGGTGGCGCTGGGTGCGGCCCACGTTCTCGATGTCGTTGGTGCGAATGCATTTTTGTGAGGTGGTCGCCCGAGGGGTTTCCGGCTGCCGCTGGCCCAGGAAAATCGGCTTGAAGGGCAGCATCCCCGCGATCGTCAGCAGCACCGTCGGGTCTTCCGGCACCAGGGAGGCGCTGGGCAGGCGTTTGTGCCCTTGCTGCTCGAAGAAGGTGAGGAATTTTTCGCGAATGGCGGGACCGGACAGGCGGGCGGGGGACGACGACATAGGACGCTGCGACGATGACGCGATGGGGATGGGCGATATAAATCCAGTTTACGAGTTTAGCTTGGATGGGGTCCGGATCGTTGGGCGGCGGGATACGGCGGTGGGATGGGTTGGGGGCTGGTCTGCGGGGGGCGATCGCGGCGGCGGACGGCAATCCCTGGACGCAAGGGATAATTCAGTGAGGCTGTTACGGCGAAGGAAAAGAAGACTGAGGTTCAAGATGAAACAGTTTCGATTGCGACAAATGATGCCCAATGTCAGCCAGTTTTATAACCTGACACGCGATCAAATTTCGACCTTGGGTACCCAAAGCATTTCCTATAAATTAGTTCAAAGTTTATTTCGATCATCTGAAAAAATTTATGAGCAATTAAATTCTTTCACGAATGAAGGATTGTCTATCTTTCAAGAGTCAGGTCGATATCTGACGGCGGATCAGGAACGAGATTTGGTTTCGCTGGTTTCCCATTGCATCTGGAATATCGAAACGGGGGCGATTCGAGAAATGGTTATGCAAGATGCGGGCATATCCGAGGCAGAGCGGGCAGTACTCTTGATGGCGATTCAAGGATTTCAAGATACCGTCCAAGCAACCATTCGCGCCCTAGGCCAACCGAAATGGATCGAGTAGGGAATTGTTAGGGAGCCGCGATCGCCCCCTAGCCCCCCCAGACCATGATTGAATCAACCCTAGCCAACTTGAGAAATCCTGAAACCATGGCCCCCCCAACCGCCCCATCCACTGACGCACTGCCGATGATCCGCTTTCTCCAGGCCCCATCGAGCGATCGCTGGCTCGCCCAAGCCCTCAGTAACCTCGATGAAATCCTGCTCGATCATGCCCAATGTGAGCGCAAGGCGGCAGCGGTGGCCCTGCAACTGATGGCCCAGTATCCCAGCAAGGCAGATCTGGTGCAGGAACTGACGGCGATCGCCGTAGAAGAACTCGAACACTTTGCACAGGTCAACCGCTGGCTAGAGCGGCGGGGCGTCCCCCTGCGAGCACCGGCAGCCCCCCCCTACGGCAGCGCCCTGCGATCGCAAATCCGGCGGCAGGAACCGGAGCGGCTCCTCGATAGCCTCCTGGTGGCCGGCCTCATCGAAGCACGCAGCCACGAACGGCTCGGCCTGTTGGGACAGCACTGCCCCGACCCGCAACTGGCCGCCTTCTATCGGGGGTTGATGGCCTCCGAAGCACGCCACTATGGCGTCTACTGGCTCCTGGCGGATCGGTACTACGATCGCACGATCGTCCAAACCCGCCTCGGGGAATTGGCCCGCATCGAGCACCAGATCCTTGACACCCTCCACCCCCATCCCCGCATCCACAGCTAGGGCTAGGGCTCCCTAGAACCCCCTAGGGCACCGCGATCGCCGCACCGGCCCCCGCAAACGCCGCCGCCGACTCCGTAGCCCGCTGGCGCTGCTGCCAGGTCCGCACCAACTGGCGCGCATCCTCGATCCACTGCTCCGTATCCGTCCGGGCCGGACACCAGCGCCGGTGGTGGTAGAGCGTCACATGGAACCGCACCAGGTCCCGATGGAGCCGCCCCACGGACGCCTGGGCAAGCTGCACCGTCGAGGTCACCCCCGCGTGGAGCAGCAGACCGCAGTGGCGATCGCCCACACTGGGCACCCGCGCTAAATCCGCCAGCACCACCCACTTGTGGACATGGTGTTCATGGAGATGGAGGGTCTGGGCGATCATTCGCCGCGCCTCCACCGTCGCCCCCCGCTGGAGCAACTGTTGACTGTTGGTAATCGCCAGGGTTGCCAATCCCTCGCGATCGCTCTCCGTCAGACCGGGTAAGCGATCGAGGGACCAAAAACAGCTTTTCAAGGGCTTCCTCCTGGGGCAACAAAACCCCTAACCCACCGATGACTGAAGCGGCTGCACGGGGGAAGGCACCGTTTGGGGTAATCCTCCTCCCACCGCCCTGCGCGCCAAGATGAAATCAATGGCCGCATCTAGATTGTCAACGATCGCGTCCGGTTGGTGGGCGGCGAGGCGATCGCGATTGCGAATGCCGCTGAGGACGCTAATGATCGGAATTCCGCCCGCCCGGGCCGCCGCAATATCCGCCTCCGTATCCCCCACCATCCAGGTGGCCGCCGCTGGAGATAACTCCCCAATCGCCCGCGCCATAAGCTTCGGCTTGTCTTCGACGTCCCTGGTTTTTACGTAGTCATCCGCCAAGCAATAGCGCCCCGCCGCCGGAAAAAAGCGTCCGAGATCGTGGCGATTGAAGGCATCGTCCAATTCCCGCACCCGACGCATGGTCATGACCACCAAATCCCACCCGAGGGCCTGGGCGCGCTCAAGGGCCGCCACCGCACCGGGCACCGGGCCATCGTGGACAAGGTAGGGCAGGGTATGGACCGTCTCGCGGCGCAGGCGGGCGAATTCCAGCGATCGCGCTTCATCAAGGCCCGAAAGCTGACCAATTTCCCGCTCGGGCACCTGAGCCCGCTTACAATCCCAAAATTCCGCCTTCGATAGCACCCGCAGGGGCGGGCCGTCCGGCGTACTCAAACGCTCTAAACAGTAGCGATAGACCCGGTAATAACGCTCGGAAACGTCCATGACGGGGCCGTCAAAATCGGTGATCAGTCGCAGCACGGTGGGGGTCGGCTAATCTTAAAAAAACTTCACCTGCCAGGATATCGGGTTTTCTGGGTGCGGGCCGGGGCGATCGCCCTGGGGGGCACCGAGAAACGGCCTAGAATCCCCTAGAACTGGGCCAGAAGTGTCCTGGGGGGCGGTACCGGGCACCGCGACTTAACCTACTCGGGATTGGCCTTCTGGTCCCGCTCCGGGGTGGCGGGGGCCGATGGGGCGATCGCCAGCCGCTGCCAGGTTTCTTGAAATGCCCCATGGCCCTGCTCTAGCAGCATCGTCGCCGCCTGGGGTTCAAGGGCCGGCGCAAAGAAGTAGCCCTGGCCGTAGTCACAGCCCATGGCCTGGAGCTGCTGGAGCTGTTGGGGGGTTTCGATGCCCTCGGCGACGGTTTTGAGGTTGAGGCTACGGGCGAGGTTGACGATGGTGCGGGCAATTTCGCGGCCGTCTTCTGAGGTGGCCATGCGTTTGACGAAGGAGCGATCAATCTTGAGCAAATCCACCGGGAATTTGTGGAGGCGGCTCAGGGAGGAGTAGCCCGTGCCGAAGTCGTCGATGCTGGAACGGATGCCCATTTCCCGCAGTTGGCTCAGGATGGCGGCGGCGGATTTGTGCTGCTGGGCGATCGCGGTTTCCGTCACCTCTAGCCGTAGGTGGGTCGCCGCGATCGACGCATTCCGCACAATTTCCCCCACGCGATCGCCAAAATTGAGCCGTTCAAACTGCCGCCCCGACACATTCACCGCCACCGTCATCTCCGGCTGCAACACCCCCGCCATCCGCCAGGCGCGAATCTGCTGGCAGGCCGCCCGCAGCACCCACTCCCCCAGCTCCACAATCAGATCCGTCTCCTCCGCCACCGGCACAAATTCCGCTGGCGACACCGGCCCCCACTGGCTATGCTCCCAGCGCAGGAGCGCCTCGAAGCCCACCAGCCGCAGGTCCGCCAGGGCCACGATCGGCTGAAAATGTACATCGAGCCCCTGGCGGGCCATGGCCTGCCGCAAATCCGCCTCCAGGTTCAGTTGGGTGAGGGTGCGGTGGTGCATTGGCCCCTCGAACACGCAGCAGCGCGCCCGTCCGCCATTTTTGGCCCGATACATGGCGATGTCCGCATCCCGCATCATCGCTTCCCAGCTTTCGTAGGGGCGGCCCGTGTGGGGATTGTTGCTGAAGGCCACGCCGATACTGGCGCTGCTGTAGAAGTCGTGCTCATGGATCCGAAAGGGCTGCCGCAGGGTGGTTTGGATGCGCTCCGCGATCGCGATCGCCTCCGCCTCCTCTACCGCCGGTTCGAGCAGCACCGCAAACTCATCGCCCCCCAGCCGTGCCACCGTGTCATTGCAGCGCACGCAGCCCTGGAGCCGCTGGGCAATCTGCACAATCAAATCGTCCCCCGCCTGGTGGCCCAAACTGTCGTTGACCACCTTGAAGCGATCGAGGTCGATATACAGCAGGGCAAAAATTTCCCCCTCCACCACCCGCTGCAAGGCCCCCTGGAGTCGCGTCACAAATAGATTGCGGTTCGCCAAGCCCGTCAACTGATCATAAAAGGCGCTGTAGGTGAGCTGCTCCTCCGCCTGCTTGCGGCCGCTGATGTCCTCCACGATCGCCAGGGTCCAGCTTTCCGCCCCGCGATCGCCATGGGAAACCAGGGAAACCGTCACGTTCACCCACTGCACCTTGCCATTTTTGCGGACAAAGCGTTTTTCAATGGAATAGGACGGGATTTGCCCCTTCCAAAGCTGTTCCGCTAGGGTGCGGTTGCGATCGCGATCCGCCGGATGGGTCAAGTCCAGAAACGTCATCGTCCGGACTTCCTCGGCGCTGTAGCCCACCAAACTACAGAACTTATTGTTCACCTGAATGTAGTGCCCCGAGCGGGTCAATTGGCCGATGCCCACCGCCGCCTGCTCGAACAGCGCCCGCAGCCGTTCCTCACTCGACCGCAGGGCGTCCTCCGTCTGGAAGCGCTCCGTCACATCATCCAAACTGCCCGCAATGCCGATGATGGCCCCTGCCGCATCCCGCTCCGGCTGGGCAAAAATCTCCACATGGCGCACCGCCCCACTGCTTTCCACAAACTGCAAGGTCCGCCGACACCAGGGCTTTGCCCCCGATAGCAGCTCCTGCATACAGCTCATTGCCGCCTGCGTGTCGGACGGGTGTAGAAAATCCTTCACCGATCGCCCCAAACTGTCCGCCACCCGATAGCCCAGCAGCCGTTCCCAGGCGGGCGACAGGAACCGCCAGCGGCCCTGGCCATCCACCTGGAATACCACCTCCCGCAGCCGGTTCACCAGTTCGCGGTAGCGCTGCTCATTGCCCACTTCTAGGGATTCCTGGCCCCCGCGATCGCCCAGGGGCATCAGGGTCAGCAGAAAATAACTGGGCCGTCCCCGGCGATCGCCCACCAGGGCCAGATGGACCGCACAGGAAACCTCCCGCAGTGGCGTCCCTGGCCTTGGCCCCTCCGGTTCCCCCTCGTCCCCCTGGGGCACCATTAACCGCTGCCGTAGGGGCTGATCGCGCTGCGCCGCCGCCTCTCCCGTCTGGGGATGCTCCGTCGGATCCTCACGTCCTAGGGCCTCCAACTGGGCCGAAAACAGCGCCCGACACCGGGCCTCAAAGGCCGTGCGATCGCCCGCCCCCAGCAGACTCACCCAGGGCTGCCCCACCAGCGATCGCGCCGCCACCCCCAGGGCGATCGCCGCCGCCCGATTCACCTCCAGCACCTGCCCCGCCAAATCCAGCGCCACCAGGCCCACCGCCGCCCCATCAAGCATCACCCCCGCCCCGGCCCCGCCCCCCAGGGCACCCCGCCGCCGCGCTCTACCCCCCACCGCCACCAGGAGGCCCAACCCCGCCCCAGCCCCCATCCCAAGGCCCACCCACGCCGCACACCGATCGCCCAGCTCCCGATCCGGCACCGCCGCCCCCCCCAACGGCCCCCGCGCAATCACCCCCTGTTTCAGCCCCATCACCAGGCCCAGGGACACCCCGAATAGGAGCATCCTCCGCCAAGGATTCTGTTGCCAAATGATGGATTTCATAGAACGCAATTCAACGAAAAAAAGGGAAAGGATGTAAAAATTGAGACTTGATTTTCCCGTCTAGATTCGGATCAATCAAATCGGATTCAAACGGGGAGAATCGGGCCACCTAGACCGCCAGGGTCGCCATCGCTGCCCCGCACTCCTCCCCAGACACAAAAATCCGCGATCGCCCGCCCAAACCGAGACGCCAAAAGCCTTTTCCAGACGAATTCGTCCATCCCTTTTCCCCTTCCCTGCCCCCACAGGACTGGCCCCATCACCCATTTGCCCCCGCTGAAGATATGCGCTCAACAATCGCGAAAATTACCGTTCCATAGACCAAAAAGTGCGATTTTGGGACGAGTCTTTGTAGAAAACATAAAAACAATACAAAACTACAAAGGCAGTCCAGTCTATTCTGGCATGTTTTAACACACGCTTGAGGATTTCCCCTGGGGGGTCCGGGGTTGATTGGCCCTGGTTTGGATGGGGGATCCGTCCGGGGCGGCGGGGCGCTTTCGGGGAATTTTTTGGGGGGCCGTTGAGGGGCCACGGGCCTCCGTCGAAGGGTGCCCAGGGCGATCGCCGGGGGTATGATGGGAGCCGAATGGACCCGATGCAGTAACCAACAGGCAAGAGGAGCGCCGTGCTCTGTCCGAAGGATCGCAAAACTGAGCTTGAAATGGGGCAATTGGCGGAAAACCTAGAGGGGTTCCACTGCGCCGATTGCCAGGGTACTTGGATTCCCGCTGAGCGCTATGAACTGTGGCAGGCGGCCCAGGGGGAGGTCATCCCCGATGCCCAGGCCCTGCCGGAGGTGCTGGAGGTGGATTTTGTGCAGTCCCCCTATGACACCCGTGCGGCCCTGTGTCCGGAATGTCAGCACTATTTGTCTAGGGCAAAGGTGGGGCTGGAGCCGTCGTTCTATGTGGAGCGCTGCAAGAACTGTGGGGGCATTTGGTGCGATCGCGGCGAATGGAACATTTTGACGCGGCTGGGCCTGAGCGCGACGATTGATCGGCTGTTCACCAGCAGTTGGCAGGAGCAGGTGCGTCAGCGGGAATTAAGTATTCAGGAGCGGCGCGCCCTGCGGGAAAAGGTGGGGGATGAGGTGGCGGAGACGGTGTTTGATCTGGCGGCGATCCTGGAGCAGCACCCGAATGGGGATTTTGCGGTGGCCTATCTGATGCGTCGGTTTTCGTCGGCGGGGCCGATTCAGCAGTCCGCACCGTAGGGGTTGGGTTTCCCAAAGCGCCCCAACCGATGATCACAACTCCGTTCAACTTTCTTGGGCCTATCCGCGATCGCGGGGACTGGGCGTTACGGGACGGACTTTTTAGGGATCGCGGAGACTGGGCAGGGAAACCCCGCCCCTACGACGGCTGGTTAGGGAAGGTGGAAAGGGCGGCGGTGATGCGTTCGACGGCGCGATCAACGGAAAAGTCTTCGAGTAAGTCGCGGTAGCGGTCAAATTGGCGCGGCAGGTTGATTAAATTCGCGAAGGCTTGGCCGGTGGCGATCGCGTCATTGACGGGCACGGTTTGGAAGTGGGGGAAGGGGGCAAAATCCCGATGGCAGCCGACGGCTTCGGTGACGATGCAGGGCAGCCCCGCCTGGAGCGCTTCGTTGGCCACTAATCCCCAGGTTTCGCCCGCCCGCTGGGACAACAGCGCCAGGGCGTCGGCGGCGAGGTAGTAGGGGGGCAGTTCCGTTTGATTTTTAAACCCTAGGAAATGGATGGGCACGTCGGGCAGTTGGGCGGCGCGATCGCGCAGAACCCCCTCCAGTTGCCCCGCCCCGAGGAACAGGACCGCAAACCGTTGTCGCTGCTCGGGGGATAAGGTGGCGATCGCGTCGAGGATCAGCCCTGGATTTTTCTTGGGGATGAGTTTGCCGCTGAAGAGGATGACCGTGCGATCGCGATCGAGGTTGAGTTCATTGCGCAGGCGATCGCGGCGGGTTTGTTTTTCCTCATCGAGGATGGCGGCGAAGCGATCGGGCACGCAATAGTAGGCGACGGCCACGCGATCGCGGCGGATGCCGTGGCGGATCAGATGCTCGCGGCTGTAGGATCCGATCGCCACCGCCGAATCAAACAGGCGATAAAGCAGCCGATACAGCAGCGATCGCGCCATCCCCTTCCAACGGCTGCGCGGCACCGCCACATCATTGGTTTCTACCCGCAAGGTGCAGGGAATCCCCCGCAGCCGAGCGCGCACCGTCGCCGCGATCGCCCCGCGATAATTCAACGTATGGACGAGCACGCGATCGGGCCGCTCCCGCACCAGAATTTCATCAAAACCGGGCGCATCCAAATCCCCAAACCCCGACGGTTGCACCGTTTGATTTTCATTAAGCACCACCGATCGGTAACCCGCCAGCAGGGGCTCATCCCAAGCAAAACTGGTGCCAAACTCGCGATCGCGGTAGCCCCGAATCGAAAAATCCGACAGGTACACTACAACGCAACTGCCCCCCGCCGCCGTCAACCGCTGGGCAATCCCCCGAAACACCGGCGCATGGTACTGCACCGGATGGGAGGCCAAAATCAAGAGTTTTTTCATGGGCTTTTGCATCGGCTTTATGGGCTTCCTTCGCATCCGCGCACCTTGTCCCCACACCCCAGCCCTAGGGTAGCCCCCCGCCTAGGGCCATCCGCCACCGCCCAAGGCCCAAAAGCCCCCTAAATTCCAGATATCCTACGGAAATTGACCCATCGCGGTCCCCACCTCTCCACCCCTTCCCACCGTCCACCCATGCCCTACAGCCTGCGCATCATTGACCTGCCCCCCACCGAACGGCCCCGGGAACGGCTCATGGAGCTTGGCCCCCAAAGCCTCTCGAATGCCGAACTGCTCGCCATCCTCCTCGGCACCGGCCAGGGGGCTGGTCAACTGTCCGCCGTCGGCCTCGGGCAACTGATTTTGCAGGTGATCGGTGGGCGCGATCGCGAACCCCTGGCCGCCCTGCGCGACGTGAGCCTCGCCGAACTCACCGCCATCCACGGGGTCGGCCCCGCCAAGGGCACCACCATCCTCGCCGCGATCGAACTCGGCAAGCGCATGGCCTGCGTCCGCCCCCTCGAAAAAACCACCATCGACAGCCCCGAACTCGCCGCCGCCGCCCTCAGCCAAACCCTGATGTGGTCACCCCAGGAGCGTTTCGCCGTCCTGATGCTCGACGTGAAACATCGCCTCCTCAATACCCAACTGATCTCCATCGGCACCGCCACCGAAACCCTCGCCCACCCCCGCGAAATTTTCCGCGAAACCATCCGCCAGGGGGCCACCCGCTGCATCGTGGCCCACAACCACCCCTCCGGCAGCGTCGAGCCCAGTGTCGAAGACCTTGATTTGACGCGCACCCTGCTGCAATGCGGCCAGTTGCTGGATTTGCCGGTGCTCGATCACCTCATCGTCGGCCAGGGCAACCACTACAGCCTGCGGCAGAATACGGGCCTCTGGGAAGAATATCCGCAGGGGGGTTGAGTTTTTTGGACGACCTATGTATATTGGTATTCCGCAAGGGCGCGACGGCGCACCTGCCCAAGGGCGATTAGCACAGTGGTAGCGCACTTCCTTCACACGGAAGGGGTCACTGGTTCAAATCCAGTATCGCCCATATTAAACAGGTGAGAGTCTAGTGAAAGCTAGGCACAGCCCAAAGAACATCTAGAGCAGCCAGGGTTGATCAATACCTTGGCTGCCCTTGGTTTTAGAGCGTTCAGTTGATCCCTAGGTCAGGGGACTGGGGATGGCTCTGGTTTGGGTGAACCGTTGGGGCGATCGCGCGGGGCGATCAAACGTCGTACATGCGGGCTTCTGCCGCGTCGGGGTGATCCTGGCAATATTGCTCGAAGGACGACAGGGCGCGCGATCGCTGGCGGGCTTTGGCGGTCATCAGTTCTTCAACCGCGTCCCAGGCCACGGCCACATCGCGGGCATCAATGCCGTGCATCATCGTCAGGCGGCGGGCATGTTCCCGGGCGGCCCGCAGTTCCGCCTCTAGGGAAAACTCCGGGGCAAGGACGCCTTGGGGGGTCGCCAGGGCAAGGGTGGGAACAACGGTCGTCGTGATGGCTGTCATGGCTCAACTCCTGGTGAACTCTCACCGATGGCTTCCTGAACCACCACTATTCTATTGATAATTCAGAAAAATATACAAGGCATATATAAATAAATATTGTTTATGAATTGTAGATGATTTTTAAGGGGTGTCGCCCGCGATCGCGGTTTGTGCTTGTCCATCTGCCCTGTTTCAGCCATGCCCAAAACCCCCAGTTTCCATCCAGGAAACCAGGGGCTTGGGTGAGATTATTCGGCCAATGTAATGGTGGGCAGGGAATGCGCGATCGCGGCTACCCTACTGGGCCGTGGCCAGATCCTTCTTCGCTGCTTCACTGTTGAGGAACTTCTCCAGCTCCGTCAACTGATCCGCATCCACCTTCGTCTGCATCGGGCAGAACTTCGGCCCACACATGGAGCAGAATTCCGCCGTTTTGTAGATGTCCGCCGGCAGCGTTTCGTCGTGGTATTCTCGCGCCCGCTCCGGATCCAGCGACAGGTCAAACTGTTTGTTCCAGTCGAAGTTATACCGCGCCGCCGAGAGTTCATCGTCGCGATCGCGGGCACCCGGCCGGTGGCGAGCAATATCCGCCGCATGGGCCGCAATTTTGTAGGCAATCAAGCCATTGCGCACATCCTCCGCATTCGGCAGCCCCAGGTGCTCCTTCGGCGTCACGTAGCACAGCATCGCCGTCCCGTACCAGCCCGCCATCGCCGCACCGATCGCGCTCGTGATGTGGTCATAACCGGGCGCAATATCCGTCACCAGCGGCCCGAGCACATAGAACGGCGCTTCCGAGCACTCCTCCATCTGCTTTTTGACATTGAACTCGATCTGATCCATCGGCACATGGCCCGGACCTTCCACCATCACCTGCACATCATGCTCCCAGGCGCGGCGGGTCAACTGGCCCAGGGTCTTCAGTTCCGCCAACTGGGCCTCATCGGACGCATCGTGGGTGCAACCGGGCCGCAGGGAATCCCCCAAACTGAAGGACACATCGTACTTTTTGAAGATTTCGATGATGTCATCAAAATGGGTATAGAGGGGATTCTGCTTGTGGTGGTGCAGCATCCAGCGGGCCAGGATCCCGCCCCCGCGCGACACAATGCCCGTAATGCGGTTTTTCACCAGGGGCAAATGCTCGATCAAAATGCCCGCATGGATGGTCATGTAGTCCACCCCCTGCTGGGCATGTTTTTCGATGATGTGCAGGAAGTCTTCCGCCGTCAGCTTTTCGATGTTGCCATGGACGCTTTCGAGGGCCTGGTAGATGGGCACGGTCCCAATGGGCACGGGGGACGCATTGATGATCGCCGTGCGGATTTCATCCAGGTTGCCGCCGCCGGTGGACAGGTCCATCACCGTGTCCGCGCCGTATTTGACCGCCAGGTGCAGTTTTGCGATCTCCTCGTTGATGTCCGAGGAGTTGGGCGATGCGCCGATGTTGGCGTTCACCTTGCACTTGCTGGCGATGCCGATCGCCATGGGCTCTAGGTTTTCGTGGTTGATGTTGGCGGGGATGATCATCCGTCCCCGGGCCACCTCGTCTCGGATCAAGGTTTCCGGCAGGTTTTCCCGTCGGGCCACGTAGGCCATCTCTTCCGTGATCAATCCCTGGCGGGCGTAGTGCATCTGTGACACGTTCGCCTGACCGCACCGTTTCGCGACCCATTCGGTACGCAGCATAGTTCGATTCCTCAAGTAACAGCTTCCCTCCGCCGGTGTGAACCGGGTCAGGTTCTAAGGGTGCCTCTCAGCCTGAATCGCGATCGCCCTAGTCAGCTAGCCATCAAGGATTCAGACGCCCCTAGCTCCGCCAGCCGGGATCGCTGGCAACAAACCAAGATACTAGCACTGTTGTTGGGGGGCGGCGGGGGCGAGGTTCAAACCGTTCCGGGTGGGGGCGATCGCGGCGGGGATCCTGTTGCGTATCCATGAAGCCTTGCCAAAGATTTGCTAAGCCGTAGCCGGGGGTGGGCCGCCGATTGACGAAGGATCGCGAACCATCAAGTCAGACATTAGGTTGAACAATTGCGCTTCCGTTCCTATGGGATGATCTAGGGAATACGGACCCTGGGGTGCCATCGGGGGATACGCTTGTTGAGAGGATGTCTGGACAGTGCCCCTTAGGACCTGATCTCGTGATCTAGGATTAGACCTCGGTGGGGCGAAGGGCTCAAGGTTCCCAACGTTCCGATTGGCGAGGGATCAGGCCAAGGCCATGGCTACGGTGTCCACTGTTCAGACCTCCTCTAGGGACTACGGTTCAGACGGTTTCGAGTTCTATCGATTCCTGTCGGTTTGTTACGAGGTCGGCCTCGGGGTCTGAAGGGTCACCATTGCGATCGCCTGTGGGTCCATGATGCGTTCTTCTGAATGTCCGAAGTCGTCGAAATTATGTCGCCCGGTGAGTCCGGTGCGATCGCGGCATCTCGCCAGTGCCACCCCTATTGCTGCTGGTTCTAGATCCATGGTGATTGATGCGCCGTCGTTGCCCGCTGACCCTGACCCCATGGGGCGATCGGGGGGGCAGTACTGCGAGTTGGCGATTACGCCCATTCCCGATCTGGAGGTGGTCCGTCAGGCGGCCCTTGATCGTTATGGCCTGGTGGGGACGCTGCCGGAGACGGCCTTTGATGATCTCACGGCGATCGCGGCGGAACTCTGCGACGCCCCCAGTGCGTTCATTAGCCTGGTGTCGAACGATATCCAGTGGCTCAAGTCGGAAATTGGCATTGGCACCCAGGAATTGCCGCGATCGGGCAGCTTTTGCGGCCATACGATTTTGGATGCGGGACGGGTGTTGGTGGTGTCGGATACCCTGGTCGATCCGCGCTTTGCCTCTAGCCCCTTCGTGGTGGGGCCGCCCCATATTCGGTTCTATGCGGGTGCGCCCCTGGTGACGCCGGACGGGCAGGCGATCGGCTCCCTGTGCGTGATTGATCAGCAGCCCCGCACCCTGGAGCCGGAGCGCATTGCCAGCTTGCGGGCCTTGGCGCGGCAGGTGGTGGCCCAGATGGAACTGCGCCTGAAGGTGCAGGAAATGGATCAGGAAATTGGCCGCCGGGAGCGGGCAGAGGAATATCTCCAGCAGGAGCGGGATAAGTCGGAACGGCTGCTGGAAAACATGCTGCCCACGGTGATCGCCCAGCGCCTCAAGGAAAAACCCGGCCCGATCGCCGATCGCTTCGAGGCGGTGACGGTGCTGTTTGCGGATCTGGTGAATTTCACGGCCCTGGCGGAGCGGCTAGATCCGCAGTTGCTCGTTGCCCTGCTGGACGATTTATTTTGCCGGTTTGATCGCCTGGTGCAGGAGCGCCACCTCGAAAAGATTAAAACCATTGGCGATGCCTACATGGCGGCGGCGGGGCTGCCTACCCCCATGGGGATCCAGGAGGGAGCCGTGGCGATCGCGGATTTAGCCCTGGCGATGCAGCGGGTCACCACGGAATTTTCCGCCGAATTTTCCGCCAATTTTTCCGCCGACTTTTCCGCCACCTTCCCGAGGCTCCAGCGGCGAACCGGCGCGATTCATTCCCCCTTGAACCTCCAGTTGCGCATGGGCATTGAGACCGGCCCCGTCGTGGCGGGCACCATCGGCACCCTGCGCCATGCCTACGATCTCTGGGGCGATACGGTGAACATGGCGAGCCGCATGGAAACCCAGGGGCAAACGGGCAAGATTCAGCTTGGCCCCAATACCTACCGCCACCTGCGCGATCACTACAGTTGCTACCCCCGAGGCCGCATCGCCATCAAGGGCAAAGGGTTTGTGAGCACCTACTGGCTCGATGGCCCCCGGCGACTCTCCCGCCGCTAGGGATGGGGCGCGATCGCCACCGGCCACGGCGCTAGTCCTCTGACCATTTCCACTAGACTAGGTTGATCGCCTAACGTTGACCGCCCCCCCCATCCAGTTCCCCCCCTCAACTGCCCCCGTGAATCCCCTGGAAAAATCCGGCCCCGGCTTGGTCCCCACCTTTGCCTACTATTTCCTATGCTGCGTCCTGATTGGTGTGCCCGTCGGGTCGCAGTTGCTCGGTAGTCCCTTTGATCCCCGTGCCTTTGCCTGGGGGGTGCCCCTGGCGGCGATTATCGGGGCGATCGGGGCCAAGGCCAACCACAGCAAAACCATTGAAATTACTACCAAAAAACCCCAGCGCCTGGAACAGGACCTCCAGCGGCTTCTGGAGGGGTGGCAGTTTACCCGAATGATCGCGGCGACGGAGGGCGATCGCGCCGAGGGGGCCGATGCCAATGGCCTGCCCAAGGGCACCATCGTTTACCAAAACACCTCCCGTTGGCGGTGGATGTCGGGTAAGGTATTCGTGAACATTCAAGGAAATCGCGTGGCGATCGCCAGTCGTGCGCGGCTCGTCGAACGGATCCAACACCATCTCTCGTGAGTGCCTCTTCAGTGCCACCCGTGGGGCCGACGCCCGTCCAGCCCGCCGCCGGTCGGGCCAGGGTAGGCGCGATCGTGCGGGCCGCAGAATCGGCGGATCTGGACGCCCTTGCGGACCTGCTGACGAATTGCTTCCACGATCGCAGCGGCTGGTTTGGCTGGCTGCATCCGTTTTTCCGCATGGGCATTTACGAAGATTTGCGCATCCGCATTCGCCGCAGTCCCCAGGAGTATCGCTGCTGGGCCGCGATCGCGGGGCCACCCCTCCCCCCTACGGCGATCGCGGCGGCCGTGCCCAATGAGCTGGTGGGGACGGTGGAGCTGTCGGCGCGATCGTCCATGCCCCTCGGCTGGAACGGGGGCCGCTATCCCTACATTGCCAACCTGGCCGTGCGTCCGGATTGCCGCCGTCGGGGGGTGGCAAAACAACTGTTGGCGGCCTGCGAAACGACCGCCAGAGATTGGGGGTTTCAGGATATTTATCTGCATGTGCTCGACGACAACCACGCGGCGCGGCGGCTCTATGAACGGCTGGGCTATCGCTGCATCCCCGCGATCGCGCCCCCGTTGCCCTGGTCCTTTGGGCGGCCCCAGCGGCTGTTCCTGCACAAGCGGTTGGCGTAAGGTACTGGCCCATGAAGGATTGGTCCCCCATGAGTGATCCCAGCCTCCAGGGCGATCCAGCCACGCTGGAGGCCATCGCCCACGGAGCCCTGAGCGTGGTCAACAGCCGCCGCCGCAATGGGGTGCTGTTGGTCAAACCCTACTATGCGGAATTTGCGGGGCCGGGGGCGGCGGTGGGGGGTGAGTTCGATCGCGACTGCCTCGCGGCGATTCCCATCGGTAATTTGCAGTTGCTGACGCCCCAGAACAGCACCGAGCGCCAGACGGCCTACCGCATCCGGCTGCAATGGCTCAAGCTCACCAGCCGCTTCACGGTGATTGATGCGCCAGCGGTGCGGAGCCGTCAAATTCTGGAGCAGTTTGAGCAATATTTCGAGCGGGACCAGGTGTATCAGGTCTCCCACGCGGCCCTGGCGATGGTGGTGGGGGTGTTCCCGCAGACCATGGCGGCGACCCGGGGCCGCCACGCTCTGAGTTTTATTAAGCCGCGCAACAGTTAATGGTTAAGGATGCGCCATCACGGGCACGGGCCGCCAGCCTCCCCATGGCCCCTAGCTGGGTAAGGTGATCTGGGTTTGCACTTGGCCGGCGCGATCGCCGCGAACCGTGAGGGTGACGGTGGTGCCGGCGGGGGCGCTGATGAGCCACACCAGGCGGACGCGATCGTCGGTGGCGTCGTCATGGTCATAGTAGGGGGCGCTGGGCTGGTGCGATCGCCCCTTCAGGTGGCCGACTTCCTGCTCCGGTTGGCCCGTCAGGAGGGTGGCCTCGGGGGGCAGATCAATGCGGGCAATGCAGGGGCGCACGAGCCGTTGATCTAGGGCGCGGCGGGTGGTGGCGGTGGGCAGCCAGCCGGTATTTTGGACGGTCCAGGTGAGGCGGTAGGTGTTCGGGCCAAGGGGGTCGATCTGGGGCGGCGCGATCGCGGTCAGCTTGGGCAACAGCAGCGCCTGCCAGATCAGCCAGCGGGGGAACCGGGCCACCTCCGCTTCGAGTAAATCCGCCGGGGGATTGCGCCAGGTGTACAGCGAATCCCAGCCCCCCAACTCCACCGGCCCCAACTGGGGATGGTCGAACGGACGCCAGGGGCCGTAGCCGCGATCGCCCCCTTCCCCATTGCCCGTCCCATTGCTCGCGTCACACAAATGCTCATCCGCCCAGTGGAGAATTTGCAGATCCTCCTCCACCGGATGCTCATCAAGCCAATTTAGTAGCCGCTCCACCTTCACCCCCGCCGCCTCCGGCAGGTTCCAAAGCTCCACGGTCCAGGCCAAAATCCCGCGCGCTTCATAGGCCCAGTCGTCAAAGGCCCCCGTCATCACATGCTGGGGATGATCCAAATAGCCCTCATACACCGAAAAGGCCGGATAGCCCGTCAGGGCCGTCCCGCGATCGCCGATCGCCTTAAACAGTTGCCAATCCTCCGGCGGCAGATCCGTATCCGCCGCGTGGCTGTAGGGGCGCAGCAGCATCCGCCCAAAGGTATGGAATGACACGGCGGCGGCGATGTTCGGGTGGCGATCGAAAAAGTCCACGATCGCCCGCACCTCCGGCTCCGAGGCAGGAAATGGCCCCGATCCCTGCTGTTCCCCCTCGGGACGCCACTGGGCAGGGAAATTGCGGTTGAGGTCGAGGCCCGCCTCCGGCCCCGGCATGGCCACGGTCACCCCGTCATAGTTGCGCACCTGCCCCTCGGGCAATAACCGGTAATAGGTGCCGCCCATCTCCGTTGGCTCCCGGCGCACCATCAGCCGTGGATCCGCCTCGCACACTTTCCAGGCCCCGTTGGGATCCGGCACGCGCATTTGGCGGATGCGGCCGTCCCCATCGAGATCCATCACCTCAAAATCACTCCCGGCCACGCGATCGCCAGGGTAGGGCCGGGTACTCGATCGCACAAAACGCGGCGAATCCGCCAGGGCCAACTCCGCCCCATCGGGATTGATCCGAGGACATAAATAAAAGGTGCAGCCATCCAGGGCGCGGGTGATTTCTGGATCGCTCCCGTAGCCCCGCACCAGGGCATCGAGGAAATACAGCACCGCCGTCGAGGCCGCCAACTCCGTCGCGTGGATATTGCCGTCAATCCACAGGGCGGGGCGATCGCGATCGCCCTGGCCCTCCCCCAGGGGAGCCGTCACCCGCACCAGGGGAATCTCGCGCCCCTCATAGCTGCGGCCTAGGGTATCAACGGTTACCAAATGGGGATAGGCCGTTCCGTAGCGCCGCAGCAGATCCCACAGTTCCCCGTAGCGATAGAGCCGATCAAACCGGGGGGGCAGCCCACCTAAATCCCCATCGGCGGCGCGGCTTTCAGGGCTATGGCTTCCAGGGCTATGGACTTCAGCACTGGGGGAAGGAGGACTGGAGGTAGACGGCGTGGACTCGACGGTGGGTTCAGCGGACGTTGCGGAATTGAGTAATGGCGACATGGGTCAATGCAGACTGAGCGATGACGATCCGAGTCGCACCCTAACGGTACGGGCATGGGGTGGCACCTGTGGGCCAGGGCTCCAAAGAACTCGACTGGGATTGCAAGCACGTCAATCCCGTCCATCGGATCCGGGCTGAGCCCCCCGTATGGCGATAGGGCAACTCTAACACCGGCCCTAGCCCCTGCGGTAGCTGACCCCCCAGGGCGATCGCGGCCCCAGGGAACGCCATACCCCCGTGGCCATCCGTGCTAACCGTCACCCCCCTCGGGCGATCGCGCGCCGCCAGCCCCGACCGCCCCCTTGGGGTGAGGCATCCCGCCCCCCGCCCGGACGCCCGGAGGTGCCCAAAGTAACCTACAGTAAAGCTCAGGATGTAAAGAAAAATTTACAGGTCCAAGACCGCCGAACGCCCTATGTTCGAGTACTTCACCGATCGCACCATCCAAGTCATCCTTCTGGCCCAGGAGGAGGCCCGCCGCCTCGGGCAGCGCCTGGTGGGCAGTGAGCAAATTTTGCTGGGCCTGGTGGGGGAGGGCAATAGCCACGGGGCTCGGCTGCTCCTGGAGGGGGGCCGGGGGGGGCTCGATCTCGATGCCTTCCGATCGCGGGTGGAGGCGATGGTGGGGCGCGGGTCGGGCTATGTGCCGCCGGAGATTCCCTTCACGCCGAAGGCGAAGCAGATCCTGGAGCGGGCTTTGACGGAGGCGCGCAATAACGATCAGCAGTACGTGACGCCGGAGCATTTGCTGCTGTCTTTGGTGCGCGATCGCGACAATGCGGCGGTGAAGATTTTGCAGGATTTGGGCTTTGATCCGACCCAACTGCGGGTGGAACTGCTGCGCCATCTGGGGGAACAGGCGATCGCGGCTCCGGCGGGGGGCAAGGGATCGGCGCGGACGGAGCGACCGGGCCAGAAGCGGGAGCAATCCAGTGTTTTGCAGGAATTTGGGACGGATTTGACGGCCCGCGCCCAGGCGGATCAGCTGGATCCGGTGGTGGGGCGATCGCGGGAGACGGAGCGGGTGGTGCAGATCCTGGGCCGACGTACGAAGAATAATCCCATCTTGATCGGGGAGCCCGGTGTGGGCAAAACCGCGATCGCGGAGGGCCTCGCCCAGCGGATTGCCCTGGGGGATGTGCCGGAAAATCTGGCGAAAAAACGGGTGATCAGCCTCGATCTGGGCCTGCTGGTGGCGGGTACCCAATATCGCGGCGCATTTGAGGAACGGCTCACGGCGATCGTCGAAGAGGTGCGCGAGGCGGGCGACATCATCCTATTCATCGATGAGGTCCACACGCTCCTGGGGGCCGGGTCCATGCAGGGGGGCCTGACGGCGGCGAATTTGCTTAAACCGGCCCTGGCGCGGGGGGAATTGCAGTGCATCGGGGCCACCACCCTGGATGAATTCCGCCAGCACATCGAGCGGGATGCGGCCCTGGAGCGGCGTTTTCAGCCCGTGAAGGTGGGGGAACCGACGGCGGATGAGGCGGTGGAAATTCTGCTGGGCCTGCGGCCGACCTATGAGCAGTTCCACAAGGTCAAAATTGCCGATGCGGCCCTGGTGGCGGCGGTGCAGTTGTCGGAGCGCTACATTAGCGATCGCTTCTTGCCGGATAAGGCCATTGATTTGATTGATGAGGCCGGGTCGCGGGTCCACCTCAACCACGCCCAGCTTTCGCCCCAGATCCGCCAAATTAAGGCCACCCTGGCGACGGTGACGGCCCAGAAGGAGGCGGCGATCGATCAGGAAAATTTTGATTTGGCCGGCCAGTTGCGCGATCGCGAGCTGGCCCTGAAAAAGGAACTGCAAACCCTGCGGCAACCGGCTCCGGGGGCGGACTGTCCCCAGGTGGGCGTCGAGGATATCGCCCAGATTGTGAGCACCTGGACCGGGGTGCCCGTCACTAAGCTGAGTGAGTCTGAGGCGGCCCTGTTGATGCACCTGGAGGACACCCTCCATGAGCGACTCATTGGCCAGGAGGAGGCGGTGTCGGCGGTGGCGCGATCGCTGCGGCGGGCGCGATCGGGTCTGCGGGATGCGAACCGGCCCATTGCCAGTTTTGTGTTCCTGGGGCCGACGGGGGTGGGCAAGACGGAATTGTCTAAAGCCCTGGCCTCCTACCTGTTTGGGGCCGATGACGCCATGATCCGCGTGGACATGTCGGAATTTATGGAGGCCCACACGGTTTCTAAACTCATCGGTGCGCCCCCCGGATTTGTGGGCTACGAGGATGGCGGCACGCTGACGGAGGCGATCCGCCGTCGGCCCTATAGCGTGGTGCTGTTTGACGAAATTGAAAAGGCCCACCCGGATGTGTTCAACCTGCTCCTGCAACTGCTCGATGACGGGCGGCTGACGGATTCGCGCGGGCGGGTGGTGAGTTTCAAAAATGCCCTGGTGATCATGACCTCGAACCTGGGGGCGACGGCGATCGCGAAGGGGGGCGGCGGTCTGGGCTTCCATGTGGAGGCGGACGGGGATGGGGCCTACCGGCGAATGCGCGATCGCGTCCAGGAGGAACTCAAAAACTTCTTCCGGCCCGAATTCCTCAACCGTTTGGACGAAATCGTTGTGTTTCGCCCCCTCACCCAGCCGGAGGTGCGCCGCATTGCCGATTTGATGGTGGTGCAGGTGGCCGAGCGCCTCGTGGAACGGCAACTCACTTTGACCGTGAGCGATCGCGTCAAAGAGCGGCTGGCGATCGAGGGCTATGACCCCGCCTTGGGCGCGCGTCCCCTGCGGCGCAAGGTGACGGAACTGCTAGAAGATGTGCTGGCGGAAGGGATTTTGGCGGGCCGTTTCCAAGAGGGGGAGACGATCGCCGTGGATCTCGACGACGATGGACAGGTGATTCTCCAGACGCGATCGCCCTTGGTGGCACCGGTCCCCGCGATCGCGTCCTAAGGGTTTTGTTGCTGCCAGCGATCGTCCCCTGCGCCCCCTGCCATGGTGCCCCCTTCGTCCCCTGAACCGCCGCCGGATCCATCCCCCGATTCCCCCTCCGATGCGCCCAAGGAGGATCCTCGGGGTCGGTGGGTGGAGCGCTTCGGTCGCTGGATCGGCGGCGCGATCGGCCAAACCCAAAGCCTGGGGCGATCGGCCCAGCAAGGGTTACAGAACTGGCGCGAGGGGTTTGGGGCTACGCTCAATCTCGATGGCCTCAACCTTGATGCGATCAATCTGGATCCGCGCCAACTGGGTAAGGCCCTAGCGGACAGTTTCCGGGTGCGCGACGATCAGGTGGCGGAAATCTTGGCGGCGGTGCGGGCGGAATTACCCACCACCGAGGCGCTGCTGCTGGGCAAAACCCAGGCGGGCAAAAGTTCGATCGCGCGCGGCCTGACGGGGGGCTCGGCGGCCATGGTGGGTCAAGGGTTTCGGCCCCATACCCAGCACACCAGCCGCTATGCCTATCCCTCGGAGGCGCTGCCTTTACTGGTGTTTACCGACACGGTGGGCCTGGGGGATCTAGAGCGCGATCGCGGCGATCGCGACGCCCTGATCGAAGAATTGGGGGCTACCTTTGTGAGTGAAGACGGCCAACGGCGGGCGGGCATTGCGATCGTCACCGTCAAGATCACTGACTTTGCCACCGATAGCCTGCGGCAGGTGGTCGAGGGTTTCCGGCAGCGGTTCCCCCAGGTGCCGATTTTATTAGCCATCACCTGTCTCCACGAGGTCTATCCCCGTGATCGCGCTGACCATCCCCCCGAGCATCCCCCGGATCTAGAATCCGTCAGCCGCCCCGCCGAGGCGATCGCAGCCAATTTTGCGGGCCTGTGCGATCGCACCGTGTGGATTGATTTCACCCTCGAAGAGGACGATTATCACCCGGTTTTCTATGGCCTAGAGGCGCTCCGGGACGCGATCGCGGCGCTGCTGCCCGAAGCGGAAGCCCGCACCCTCCATCAACTGCTCGAAGGGGAAACGGGCGATCGCCTGGGGGATTTGTACCGCACCGCCGCCCGCCGCCAAATCCTGGCCTTCGCGATCGCCGCCGCCACCTTGGCCGCCGTGCCGTTGCCCTTTGCCACCATGCCCGTCCTCACCGCCGTCCAAGTGTCCCTGGTGGTGGCCCTGGGCAAGCTCTACGGCCAATCTTTATCGATCTCACAAGCGGGCGGTGTCCTCAGCGCGATCGCGGGGGGCTTCGTGGCCCAAACCCTTGGCCGTGAACTCATCAAAATTATTCCCGGCTTCGGCACCGCGATCGCCGCCACCTGGGCCGCCGCCTACACCTGGGCCTTAGGGGAAGGGGCCTGCGCCTATTTTGGCGATCTGCTGGGGGGCAAAAAGCCCGATCCCCAACGCATCCAAACCGTCATGGCCGAAGCCTTTGCCGAAGCCCAAGAGCGCTTCAAACACCGCGATCAAAAGCCATAGCTAGTAGGACATTAGACTAGGTGAGAATGAACAACCTTAAAAGCTTCGCATAATAGCTCAAGACTTGTAAATTCTGCCTTGACGTGAGAAAAATTATCCAATTCAATAGAGAAGCGCCCGCCCTTTCAAGTCAGAGTGACGAATAGCGTGGAAGATTTTAATTTTGCCTCCATTCTCAAAGAATCTCTAGAGAAAGCAATGAAGGATCGAGGCCATATTAATATTCTGATTGCTGGGCGCACCGGCGTGGGTAAAAGTACACTCATCAATGCGATTTTTCAGGGAAGTTTTGCGACGACTGGCCAGGGTCGCCCCGTCACCCAGGGAACAAGAGAAATCAGGAAAGATGGAGTTCCCTTGTCTATTTTTGATACCCGTGGCCTGGAGATGGCAGACTTCCCCGAGACATTAGACTCCCTAAAGTCTCTAATTCAAGAACGCTCAGTAAATATCGACCCAAATCAACATATTCATATCGCTTGGATCTGCATCTCGGAAGATTCTAGGCGCGTCGAGCCTGCGGAAGAAGAGCTTGTCAGAATGCTAGAGGATCGTCGCATACCCATCCTTGCTGTAATTACAAAATCACGAGCTGATAACGGATTTCGTGCTGAGGTTTTACGGATTCTGCCACTAGTGAGTAATGCAGTTAATGTTCGCGCGATCAAGGAAGAACTAGATGAAGGTATTATCCTTCCTCCCAAGGGATTAAAAGAGCTTGTCAGAGCGACGATGCAGATTGTGCCAAAAGGACTGGAGAATGCCTTTACGGCAGCACAAAAAGTAGATATTGAATCCAAAAAAAACCAGTCTCATATGATCGTCGGACTGGCATCAGCTAGTGCCGCTGGAATAGCACTGGTGCCCATCCCATTAGCCGATGCAGCTCTCATCATACCTATTCAAATCGGGATGCTGGCTAGCATTTCAGCGACATTTGGTTTGTCAATTGACCAGAGTTTTCTTAGCACGATCATCGGAAGTATTATCAGCGGCACAGGCGGTACACTCGCTGGACGCTTTATTGCAGCCAATTTATTCAAACTAATTCCCGGTGCAGGTTCTGCGATAGGGGGGACGATTCTAGCATCCACAGCAGCAGCCATTACGATTGCCATTGGTGAAGCGTATATTGCCGTCCTGGTCATGTTATTTGTCAAAAATGATGGCGAGCCGCCTGACTTGGAAGAGGTCGCCAAGGATTTCAAGGCTAAATGCTTGCAAATCACTAGAGTTTCCTAGTCGATTTAATGAATATATTTGGAGTATCCTTATCTGCGATCACGACGGCTAAATCTGACAACAATATAGAGTCTTGATTGGTCAATTGAGATGAAAATTGCGACGGTCAAGCTACCCATGGAAGAAATTGCAGAATTTAGCCACAAATGGCAGGTGATAGAATTTGCCCTGTTTGGCTCCGTCCTACGCGATGACTTTCGTCCCGACAGCGATATTGACGTAATGGTGGAATTTCACCCAGATGCTCACCCCAGGTTTCGGACCCTAGATCAGATGGAAGCGGAACTTAAAATCATCTTTGGTCGAGAGGTTGATCTAATCACCCGTCAGGGCATTGAAAATAGTCGCAATTACCTACGTCGCCAAGAAATCCTGTCATCTGTTCAGGTGATTTATGCAACGGGATCTTCAGTTTTTGCTTGATAGGCTGCAATCCGCAGAGCTGATTTTGGCTTACACTGCCCAATCTTCACCTTAGCGACGCAAAACATACTACGCAAAACATTGTTGAACTGTGATGGATAGATGTTTTGCTGCTTGATTTTTAGGTCAGGGCAGGGGCGATCGCCCTAGGGATTAACCGCCGTTTGTCGCAGCCAGCCATTGAGGGTGAAGCGACTGTGCTCGAACTGCTGACTCGGGCAGGTCACGGGCAACACCTCATGCTTATAGCGACTTTCAAAGAAAATGATGCTGTTATTCTCCGGCACGATGTCCTCATAGACTTCGGACGGCAGGGTGGCGTCGCCCAGGGGATCTGTTTCGTAGATTCTTAGGGCACCGCCGCCATAGGCTTTAGGTTCCTGATGAAAGTAATAGACATAGGTCAGAATTCGTGTAGCAGTTTCGGGACTGCCGGAGTCGTTGTGAATTTTGTAAAAGCAGCCGTCATTGTGAGACGTTAGCTGCATTTCTACTTGGGAAACTAAAAAGGGCTCTAGTTTGAGGGATTGAGTAACTTGGGGGAGGTGCTTGAGGATGCGGCGGCGTAGTAGCTCAAATAGATCGGGGTAGAAGGTAGCATAAAGCACACTAGAGCGACGATAGTCGGTGGCATTGGTGGTGGTGGATGAGCCGACGAAGCGATCGCGTTGATCAAGGGCGGTGGTGAGGGCGGTGTGGTGCTCGGTGGCGCTGAGGAAGTTGCGGATGAGGTGGTAGCGGACGGGCAGGATGGGGGGCGCGAAGCTGGGGAGGGTGTCGCCGCTGGGGCTGACGGCGTGGAGGTGGACCGGCTCGACGATCGCCCCTGGGTGCTGGTTTGGGTTCCCATCTTTGGCTTTGGGATGGTGGATTGGGTCGGGGCGATCGCGCTCCAGTTCGAGATAGCGCATGGCCAGGGCGGCCCGTTCCGCTAGGGGGATGGCGGGGCTTTGCAGGGCTTCGGCGAGCACCTGTTCCGCCAGGGGACGCAGGGCCGGTTGGGGGGTGTGGGTATGGGGCGATCGCATGGCGGGGCGCTCCTGAAAAATCCGTTTTATGTAAAATCAATCACCCATTAAATGGGGATGCGGGGGCGCATGAAACGCCGCGACGGTGGTTGGATCCGCTCCCAGGGATCGGGCGTGAGTTTGGGGGATTGGGCCGTTGCCCCCATTCTTAATCTAATAAACTGACGATCACCCTGGATAGGGGACGGTCGGCATTGGGGCGCGGGTCTGGCGCGGGAGGGGCTGGCAATGGCGGATCGATCGCTGGATGTGTTGATTTTGTCGAATGGGCCGGGGGAGGTGACCACCTGGGTGCGGCCGGTGGTGCGGGCCTTGCGGGCGCGGCTGGGGGACGATCGCGATCGCCTGCGGATTTCGGTGATTTTGTCCCCGTGCAGTAATGGGACGGGCCGCGAGGCGGCGATCGCGGCGGCCTATCCGGAGGTGGATCGGGTGCAGGGGGCGGAGGCGTTTTGGCCGTTTTTGCTCTGGGGGCGCACGGCGGCGGGCTGGGATTGGCGCGATCGCGGGGTGACGATTTTCCTGGGGGGCGATCAGTTTTTTGCCCTGGTGGCGGGTAAGCGGTTGGGCTACAAAATTCTTACCTATGCGGAATGGGAAGTGCGATGGCTGCGCTGGATTGATCGGGCGGTGGTGACGGGGAAGCATGTGTTAGAAAATGCGCCGGAGGTTTTCCGCCCTAGGTGCGAAGTGGTGGGAGATTTGATGGTGGATGGCGGTGAGGGGGAGGGGGCTGCGCCGGTGCTTGCCCCAGGGGGGCCGTTGGTGGGGCTGCTGCCGGGATCGAAGCGGGCGAAGTTGATGCAGGGGGTGCCGCTGATGCTGGCGACGGCGGATCGGTTGCGGGGGGCGCGGCCTGATTTGCGGTTTGCGATTCCGGTGGCTCCAACCCTGACGCTGGCGGAGTTGGCGCGCTATGGGCAAGGGGACCACAATCCGGCGATCGCGTTGGTGGACGGGACGACGGCGACGCTGGTGGATGGGCAGGATCGGGATGGGGGGGGCGATCGCGCGGATTCCCTCGAACATTTGCCCTATCTGGAAACGCCGGCGGGGACGCGGGTATTTTTGTGGACGCACCAGCCTGCTGCGCCGTTCTATCGGGCGTGTGCGCTCTGTTTGACGACGGTGGGGGCGAATACGGCGGAATTGGGGGCGTTGGCGGTGCCTGCGATTGTTTTGCTGCCGATTCAGCAGTTGGATGCGATGCGGGCGTGGGATGGGATTCCGGGGCTGCTGGCGAATTTGCCCGGTGTGGGGGGCCTGTTTGCGAAGGTGATTAATACGTTGGCCCTGCGGCGGTTGGGGCTGCTGGCGTGGCCGAATCTGTGGGCGGGGGAGATGGTGATGCCGGAGCTGGTGGGGCGGCTGACGCCGGAGGCGATCGCGGCGGCGGCCCTGGACCTCTTGGATTATCCCGAACAGTTGCGGGCCATGGGTGATCGCCTCCGGCAGGTGTGTGGCCCGTCGGGGGCGGCGGCTCGGATCGCTGCGATCGTCGAAGAGTTGGCGGAATCGGCGAGTTGAGTGACCGGGAGCCAGGGGCTGAAACCCTCTGTCTAATTAGGTTTTGCCTTATTTCGCTTCCATCCAGTTGGCTCCGGCATGGAGATCCACCGCGAGGGGCACGGCCAGTTCAACGGCGGCGGCCATGGTGTCGGTAATGGGCGATCGCACGGCGTCCCACTCGTCCGGCGGCACTTCTAAAATCAATTCGTCATGGACTTGGAGGAGGAGCCGCGATCGATAGCTTTTCAGCACTTCTGCTAATTTGACCATGGCGATTTTAATAATGTCGGCGCTCGATCCTTGAATGGGCGCATTGGCGGCAGCCCGCAATAGTTGCGCATCATATTGGCCGGGGGATTTGATGCGATCTAGATCAATGCTGTCGGGATCTTTCCCCCGCAATTTTTGTAACGTCGCGCTGGTGAAATTAAAGTAGCGCCGCCGCCCGCTCAAGGTGGTGACATAGCCCTGGGCGATCGCCTGCCGCTGCACCTGCTGTAGATAGTCAAAGACTTGCGGGTAGCGATCGTTAAACCGCTGAATAAATCCCCGCGCTTCCGGCAGCGGTACCCCGGCTTCTCGGGCAAATCGGGTTGCTCCCATGCCATAAATAATGCCGAAGTTAATGATTTTTCCGAGGCGGCGTTCATCGGAGGAAACCGTGTCCTTTTCTAGGAGCAGTTTTGCCGTGAGGCCGTGGACATCTTCCCCCGTGCGGTAGGCTTCAATGAGGGTTGGTTCACCACTCAAATGGGCCAGAATTCGCAGTTCAATTTGGGAATAGTCCGCTGAGGCTAAAAGCCATCCGTCTTCGGGCAAAAAGGCGCGGCGAATTTGGCGACTGAAGGCGGTGCGAATGGGGATATTTTGTAAGTTGGGATTCGAGGAAGACAGGCGACCGGTGGCGGTGACGGCCTGATTAAAATCCGTGTGGACGCGCCCGGTGGTGGGTTCCACGAGGGCGGGCAGGGCATCGACGTAGGTGGATTTGAGTTTGGCGAGGGTGCGATGTTCGACGATCGCGGCGACCACGGGATGATCATCGCGCAATTTTTCTAAGGTGGCGGCGTCGGTGGAATAGCCGGTTTTAATTTTGCGGGATTTTTTGCGATCTAATCCTAGTCGCTCAAAGAGTAATTCACTGAGCTGTTTGGGCGACGCTAAATTAAAGGTTTCACCAGCGGCCTCGTGGGCCTGTTTTTCCAGGTGATCGAGATCCCGCTCAAGCTGTTTGGAAAAATTGGCGAGGTAGTCCGTATCAATGCGAATGCCTCGCCATTCCATCGCTGCGAGGACCGGTTCTAGGGGCAGTTCAATGGTTTGAAAGAGTTGATCTAGTTCAGGAAATTTAGTTAACTCTGCCCGCAGGGGCTCGACGAGTTTGAAGGCTCCGTAGGCGTCCATGCCGCAGTATTCGGCGACGGCTTCCATGGGCACGTCGGCGATGGTTTGACCCTTGGGTACTAGGTCGCTATAGCTGGTGACATTGAGGTGGAGATAGCGAAAACTCAGGTCCGTTTGGTTGTGGCTGCCGTCGGGGTTGAGGACGTAGCTGGCGAGCATAGGATCGAACACAACGCCCGCGAGATCAATGCCTGCGGCCCTGAAAATGGCGCGATCAAATTTGGCATTTTGCAACACTTTAGGGTGATCGGCGCTTTCGAGGATGGGGCGCAGCAGGTCAAGGGCGCGATCGCGGTCTAAATTTGGGCCATTGTGGTGAGCGAGGGGCAAATAGGCGACGGTGGGGGCGATCGTGTCGGGGGGTTGATAACAGCAGCCGATGCCAACGATCGCGGCGACATGGGGATTGAGGGCCGTGGTTTCCGTGTCCCAGGCGACGGGGCGATCGCGATCGCGGCATTGATCCAAGGCGGCGATTAGGGTTTCCAGTTGGGTGATCGTCGTGATGATCTCTAAATGAAAATCGTCGGGGGTTTGACGGTTCGCAATGTCTTGGTCCGTTTCTTCGGCGCTGAAAAAGTCCAGATCCCCATCAACCATGGCGGAACTTTCTACCGCATCTCGGTTGGTTTCAGGTTTTTGATCGGTCGATTTAGAATGTTTAGAACTGTCTGGATTGCTCAAAACCGAGCCACCAAACTGTTCCTGGAGCCGATCAATCTGCCGCAAAAACTGCTGAAATTCCAGCTTTTGTAGGACCGGAGCCACGCGATCGCGATCAAACCCCGTCAATTGGCAGGCATCCCAATCCACCGAGATCGGCGTATCCCGCACAATGCGCGCTAAAAACTGCGAATGGTAGGCCGCCTCACGATCAGCCTCCAATTTCTTGCGGACGGCGGGTTTTAGGTCAAATAAATTGCCGTAGATTCCATCGAGGCTGTCGTACTTTTGCAGCAGTTCAGCGGCGGTCTTTTCCCCCACCCCTTTAACGCCGGGAATATTGTCAGACTTATCCCCACAAAGCGCCTTAAAATCCACCACCTGATCGGGCCGCACGCCCCACTTTTCAATTACCTGGGCGCTGCGATATTCCCCATAGCGAGACGACTTGAGATCGCGGCCCCCCAAATGCAGCACGCAAATTTGCCGCTCATCATCTACTAATTGGAATAGGTCGCGATCGCCACTGAGAATTTTGACCCCATAGCCCCGCGCCGCCCCCTGTTCCGCCAGGGCCCCGATCGCGTCATCCGCCTCATAGCCAGGGACCATCACCAGCGGCAAATCCAGCGCCGCCAGCAGTTCCTGGAGCAGCTCCAAATCCGCAATGAAATCCACCGGCGTCTCCGCCCGCCCATCCTTATAGGTCGCATCCGCCTCGTGGCGAAAGGTCGGCTGCCGCAGGTCAAACGCCACCGCGATCGCCGCTGGCCGTTCCGCCGCGATCGTATCCAGCAGCGCCTTCGTAAAGCCATAGCAAGCGCTCGTCGGCAGCCCCGTCGAAGTCCGCAGGCCCCCCTCGCGGCTGTTGGCAAAGGCATAGTAGGACCGGAACGCCAGGGAATGGCCATCCACCAGCAGCAGGGTCGGGCGATCGCCCTCGGGCTGGGCGGCTTCGGCGGCGGCGGACTCGGGGACGGGCTTGGGGGCGGTCATGGGGTGCAGGGGGGAGGAGGGGGAAAAATCAGGTTTACTATCGTTGAAGGAAAGTGTAGCGGGCGACGGTTCCTAGACGCCTTTGGCCCTGGGCTCAACCGTTCCCATTGTCCCCCCCGCGATCGCGAGCGCCCTGCGAGATTGATCATGCCCCACCCCGCCGAACCCGTCGCCCCCCGCCGATCGCCCCGCCCGTTCTGGGGAAACCCCTGGAGCCTTCGGTTCGGGATCATGGCCCTGATCGTTGCCGGATCCTGGGCGATCGCCACCCCCCAGGCCGAGGGCAGAAACGGACCGGGCTGCGCCGCCGCCATTGCAGATCAAGGGCGACCCACCATCAACCAAGTCCACATTTTTTGCGGCCTATTCCGCCGAGGCAACCCCGTCGGCTTCCACTCGCGCCCCGGTGGCCGTAACCCCAGCACCGTCGCCCGATCGCGGATCACCCAATCCCCCGACGCCCGAGGCATTTATGGCATCGAATGGAGCCACGCGGAAAACCCCGATCGCCCCAAATTTTCCACCATGTTTCCCGATCGCTGCACCGCCAGCCAAGTGCTAACCTCCGTGCGCCACGCCGCCACCAACCCCAGCCGCTGCCCCGCCGGAGCCCCCTCCTGGGCCTGGTGCGGAGCCAACCAACCGGCCAACCTGACCGCCGCGATCGCCAACCGCTACTGCCGCAGCAACAACGGAGCCCCCTACACCATCGCCGGGGCCACCCTCAATGACGGCACCATCAACACCGCCTTCCCCCTGCGCTAGCGGCCCCGATTGTCCATCACCTCCCCATCCTGTCCCCTGGGCGATCGCCTGGGGTTTATCGGCCCTCCCCCATGCACGATCCCCTCACCGACGCGGCCCGCCAGCGCCTCGATGCCTTCCTCGCCTTCGACATCCAGGACAGCCGCGAATGGGCCAGCGAACTGATTGCCATGGTCGAAGCGGTGCGCACCGGCCAGCGCGATCGCTGGGAACGCCTCGGCAATGTCTATCAACTGGACCTGACCCCCACCGTCGCCCACCTGATGGACCTGGTGGACGAGGAAAGCGCGATCGAAACCATCGACATCGACCTGTTCTACGACGCTTGCTACGGCTGGCTCCTGAACCTGGGGGGCGCGATCGCAGCGACCCCAGAACTCGAAAGCCCCCCGCCGCCCGATCGCCCCTGAGGCCCCCTTCCCCCGGCCCCTCCCGTAGTGGGTGATCGCCCTAGCTGACAGGACGCCAGCGCAATAGTACGGTGTAGAGGCGCACGCCCAGAGAAACGCCATGGCTGAAGGTGCTAACCCCGCCGACCATTTTCCAGATCGTCTGAATCGCTACACCCCCCACGACGGCCCTCCCCTCGGCACCCCTGAGGCCCCGTCCGACCTCCTCCAAAGCCCCCTGCCCACCCTGCCCGCGTCCAGCCATGCCAAGCTCAAACGCGGCACCTTTCAGGTGCGGGAATCGGTCCTAGAGGAATTGGATCGCTATCATCTGGAACTCCAGCTTGCCCTTGGCAAGGCCAATGCCCCCTATAAGGAAGTGATGGTCGAGGCGGCCCTGGTGCTGTTCCTCGAGTCCGTGCGGGCGGAACCGGGCCAATGGCTCGATCTTCTCCAGGAGTGGCAGCGCCGCCGTAAGCAGGGCCACTAGGGCGATCGCCGCAAAATTTCTTGCGTGAAGGGGTACGGCGGCGACGACGGCTGGATGGGGCTGGGCCTTGCGATCGCCCCCAGGATTTGAGTCGCTGGGCTAATCGAGTGGAGAGGCGTGGGGTCACCCTTGGGGATCGGTTCTCCAGCGCCGGTGGCCCTGGGGATCACCGGATCAATCCCCCCAATGGCCTAGGGGGCTAGCTGGCCTGGGCGACGGCGACGGCTTCCGATACCCCCAGCTTCAACCGCGATTCCTGGAGCACCTGACCCCGCTCCGCCGCATATTGCAGGTCCATGATGGCGCGGAAGTCTTCGAGATCGTAGCCCGCTGCCATGAGGAGGCGGAGATGTTCCTCGGCGGTGGTGGATAAAAAGCCCGTGGCCAGGGCCTGGGCGACCAGGTTCCGGATGGCTGAAGTGTGGGTCCGCGATCGCGCCTGCTCTTTCTCAAACATAATTAACACCCTCAAGACAACTCTTTTTAGAAATTTTTAACTCTGACGACGGTTCCTCCCATTAGGTTCTGCCTTGGTGGCCCTGGGGCGGCGGTGGTTGCCCCCTGCCCCAGTCGGTTTCTAGTTGGTCTTGTTGTGGCTGGTCTGGGGTTTCTGGCCTTTGGCCCCGGATCTCTGGTTTTTAGTACGCGGGGCGGGGGCGATCGGATGCCTCATCCCTCGGAATCCGATATTCGATGGCATGATGCAAGATTACAAGTCTAATCTTGCGTTTTTGGCGGCTCCAGCGCCCGGAAATCGATCCATTGTCCCTAGGGGGTCATCACATCCAGGGGTCGGCCAGAAAATGCTCCTGGGGACACGCGGTCCTTTAGGGGGGAAGCGGCGTGGAAATCGTCAGCGATCGCGCCCTGCCACGGCCATGGGCGATATTCCTGTTATAGGAGCGTTATCAGTTTTAATTGTTGATCCGTTAGAGAAAGTTTATGGGTGGTCGCCCCGTTGCTCAGGTTAATGCTGCGAACCCTCGGGATTCATGGCGGGGCGGCTAGGGTTGGCGATCGCGGGGGCAGCCCCATGGCACCATGGAAGTTGGCCCCAGGGTTGGCCTTTGGCCTTGGTGGGTTTTATTGGTTTACGGGAGACACAATCGCCGTGCAAGTCACGTTTTTGGGAACCAGTTCCGGCGTACCCACGCGATCGCGCAACGTCTCGGGCATCGTCCTGAAACTGCCCCAGCGGTCAGAGCTTTGGCTGCTCGACTGCGGCGAAGGCACCCAGCACCAGTTTTTGCGCAGCGACCTGCGCCCTAGCCAGATCACCCGCATTTTCATCACCCACATGCACGGGGACCATATTTTTGGGTTGATGGGCTTGCTGGCGAGCATTGGCCTAGCGGGCCAGCCCCACCCGATTGATCTCTATGGGCCGCCGCCGTTGGCGGATTACCTCAAAGCCTGCCAGCGCTATTCCCAAACGCGATTCTCTTTTCCGATCACCGTCCATCCGGTCGAGCCTGGAGTGATTTTTGAGGACGAAGAATACCTCGTCACCTGCGCGCCCCTTGAGCATCGGGTACCGGCCTTTGGCTATCGCTTTGTTGAAAAGGAGCGGCCGGGGCGGTTTGACCTCGATCGCGCGATCGCCGCTGGCATCCCCGCCGGTCCCCTCTATGGCCAACTCAAGCGGGGCGAAACCGTCACCCTCCCGGACGGCCAGCGGTTCAATGGTCAAGACTTTTGCGCACCCCCCGAAACGGGCCGCAAGCTGGTCTACTGCACCGATACGGTCTACTGCGATCGCGCCGTCACCCTCGCAGCGGGGGCCGATGTCTTGATCCACGAAGCCACCTTCGCCCACCAGGATGCCCAACTGGCCTTTGATCGGCTCCATTCCACCTCCACCATGGCCGCCCAGACCGCCCTCGGGGCCGGGGTCGAAGCCTTGATCCTCACCCACTTCAGCCCCCGCTACGCACCGGGCAACGCGATCGAACTCAAGGACCTATTAGACGAAGCCCGCGCCATCTTCCCCAATACCCACATGGCCAAAGACTTCTGGTCCTACGAAATTCCCAGACGGCGATCGCCCCTCCCCAGCACCGCAGCCCCCCAAAAAACCACAAAAAAATAGGGGCAAGTTTCCTCACCCCCCTCAGCCCCCCTGGCCCAAACCGTGAAAAACTGATCGGCCCTATCGGCCCTAGGCCAAAAAGCCCGGACCATTCTGGAAACCGATCGCCGCATCGCGATCATCCGTATCCAGAATCACCGCCAGGATCGGCCCCGTCGCCCCCCCCTGGCGCACCACCGTATCGCGCGCGCCACCGCCCAGGCCCAGCAAATTGGAATAATCCACACTCGAATCAAAGTGCAAATTCACCTGGGCATTCACCGACAGCACATCCACACCGGCCTGGAAATCCGCAATGATATCCGCATTCCGGAGCGATGCAAACCCTTCCGCCACGTTGATGCCAAAGATATCCGCCCCGTCGCCGCCAATCATCGTATCGGTGCCAAAATCCCCCGCCAGGTAGTCATTGTCCGCCCCGCCGATCAGCACATCGTTGCCCTCGCCCCCCCGCAGGATGTCGCTGCCCGAATCCCCCTGCAGAAAGTCATCCCCCACGTTCCCCGCGAGGATGTCGTTGCCGTTGCCGCTAACGATCAGGTCATTCCCCTGGCCGCCGAGCAGAAAGTCATTGCCGTCTACCCCCGCGAGGGTGTCATTGCTCCCGTTACCGAAAACGATGTCGTCCCCGGCGGAGCCCTGCACAAAGTCATCCCCGGCGAGGGCGCGGGTGCCTAGGGGGCCGGCCTGACCCGGTAGCAGGGCGATGGAATCGTTGCCGTTGGTTAGATCAAGGTAGGCCATGGTTGGTGGTGATGGGTTGAAACAACTAAATAGATGGATGGTTCGGGGCGGCCCATGGCCCCAAGGGGTTCATCGCATCAATCCCGGATCCCGAAAAAGGCGGGTGCTGGTGCGGGGGAATGTTCCCGAACTCCCTTGCGGTGGCCATGGCAAGCTGGACCGGCGGGCTGGAGGGGCCGCGATCGCGCCACGGCTAGGGGGATGGTTGGCCCTAGCGGCGGCGGGCTTCGTTGCTGTCGGCCAGGGATTGCCGCACCCGCGATAGGCTCCAGCCCTCCCGCAGACGCTGTTGATAGGTCCGTAGGCCGCTGGAGTCGGCGCTGCGGCCCAGCACTTCCCGGTAGACGCGATCGATGGCGTCAGCGGCTTCGCGGCTTTCGGCCAGATCCCGCCGCACCCGGAGGAGATCCCAACTGCCGTCGGCGACGCGATCGACGTAGGTATCTAGGCCGCGACGATCCGGGTTGCGCCCGAGGACGTCTTGATAGAGCTGTTCAATGTCGCGGCTGATGCGCGATCGGCTGTTGGAGTTGTAATAGCGGCCGTTGTTGTAGCGGCTGTCGTAGCGATCATCGTAGCGATCGTCATAGCGCCGGTCATCGTAGCGGCGATCGTAGTAGCGATCATCATCGTCGTCATAGCGGCGATCGCGGCTGTTGTTCGTGGTTCCGGCCCCGGCGTCGCGGCATACGGGGCGGTTATTTTCCCAGCGGCATTCCACCTGGGCTTGGGCTTGGCCTGCGGTGACCCCCAGGGTCAAGAGGGCGATCGCGATCGCTAAATAGGGCTTATGGGACGTCATAACGGCCTCCTGATCTACACACTTACAGACAGTACGCTCCACCGAAAGGGTCCATGGAAGGGCTCGCGGATGTCCTTCGCACCGGCGGGAGCCGTTCATCGACCCAGGGGGGCTCAATTCCTGGGCGCGGTTGGGTGGTGGTCACCGCGATCGCCGCCCCAGGCACCCCCATAGGACGAGATGGATTGATTGCTAGGGAGAGCCGGAGCGGTCATCGGCCCCCGGCGATCGCCATGGGTCACGTTCACTCAACTCCCTCAGGTGGACCCGCCCCCGGCGATCGCGGGCATCGCGGATCCCGTCACGTCACAGGTGTCACTTTGAGTGTAGGCAAGGGAGCTGTGCCCCCTGACGGCCATGGGACAGTTTAATAAATTGCCGCCCGTCGGGAACCAGGACAGAACGCCTTTCGCAATCGGCCTTGCGACCCCTCAACCCCTAAAAACTAAACACTTAGGTAATCCGCACCAACTGTGAAGCATCCGTAAAGCGGCTAATGCCCGGAAAGGTGAAGGCATCGGGGGGCACATTCACCACAAACCCCAAAATGCGATCGGGAGCCAGTTGAATCAAGGTGCCAGAAACGGGCGGCGGGGCGGGCGTCCCTTCGGGGGCACCGGGGGGCAGGCCCGCCGCATCGGTGAAGGGCACAAACTGGAGCTGGGCCAGGGTCACCCCATCGGTGAGGCCGATCAAGTCCCCATTAACATCAAAGTCCAAGATGCGATCTACGGCGCTGGGGTTGGCGATCGCCAGATCCGTCCGCAGGACAAACACATCGCGCCCCGAGCCCCCCGTGAGCACATCGCTGCCCACATCGCCAATGAGGGTATCATCCCCCTCGCCGCCGATGAGGGTATCGTTAGCGCGGCCCCCCCGCAGCAGATCATTGCCCGCGCCGCCCCCGAGAATGTCGTTGCCGCGATTGCCAAACAGGGCATCATTGTCCCCTTCCCCCAACAGGGTATCGGCCCCCTGGCCACCGAAGAGGCGATCGCCCCCACCACCGCCATAGGCCAGATCATTGCCGAGGTTGCCATTGAGCACGTCCGGATCCTGGGACCCCAAAAGGGTGTCATCGCCGCCGAGGGCGCGCAACTGTTCGATGCCGCGTCCGATCGGCCCGAAAAAAAAGCCCGGTGAGACCTGAAACCGCTCGGGGCGATCGCTCAGGTCAAAAAATCTGCCATTGAAGCCAGGGGTCATGGGTCGCTTTGGTGCATCGCTGCGATCGGGTTGGTTGCCGTTGGCCCACGGCGGGGGAATCTCGGGTGCCCTAGGGGTGGCCCAAGGGATTGGCGGAGAGGCGCTGCTGCCGCTCGAACTGGCCCCGAAGCCGCTCGATGCGCTGGCGATTGAGCCCCAGGTCCGATTCCCCCAGGCGGGAGGCGGAGCGCACTTGAATTTCGGAGGTGGCGCGATCGCGGTGGAATTCCACATCATCCACAAACCCCATCAGGGGCGTGGTGAATTCCGCATAGAGATAATCCTCCGTCGCCGTCACGAGGGTGGCCCCTTCGCTGTCCTGCACCAGGGCGGTTAGGGTTTGCCATGCCTGGTCGGCGGCGGCCCCATCGGCGGCGTCATAGGTCAAGGGGGCGATCGCGTGGGAGAGATCCGTCGGGGCGGCGGTGGTGCTGACGCAGTTGGGGCTAGGGGGGCAGGCGCTCAATTGGCCATCGTGAACCCCCAGACTATTGGGCCGCTGACCGGCAAACAGGGGGCCAAAGAGGGAGGCCATCACCGCCGTCGAGGGTGAAGGGGCGGCACCGATGGGCGTGGCCCCGGCCCCCGCCACCAGCAAACTCCAGCACCCCACGGCGATCGCCACGAGCAGCCCCCCCCGTTGCCAGAGGCGACGACGCCCCGCCCCCCCGCGCCCGCGCCGCTGCTGGGGACATTGCTGGGGAAATTGCCTTGCCATGGGATTGCGCCTTTGGGGTGGGTGGAATGGTGGCCAGGGACAGCCGCACCCATTCTAGCGACCGTCCCGAACCCTTGACCGCAGTGAGATCGGCGGCGTCCCCAGGGCCAATCCCCAGGGCCATGCCCCTAGAACTGGATCGGAATCGCGATCGCCGCCACCTGACTCGGCACCAAACCGGCCACAACGCCGAGCGATCGCAACTGGCCATTCTCAACGAAATTAATCGCCGTACTCTCGCGCACCTGCCCCCCCACATTCAACTGAATCGGGATCAGTTGCAGATCATTCACCGTCAGGCCCCCCGTCAGGCCCAGGCGATCGTCCGCCACCGTCACATCCAGCAGCAAATCCGCCCCGATCGCCCCCGTCGTCGGATCCGGGGCCGCCGCCGCATCCCGCCGCAGCACGAACAGATCATTGCCCGCCCCCCCCGAAACCGTATCCTGGCCCAAATCCCCCACCAGGGTGTCATTGCCCTCGGCCCCCGCCAGGAAATCATTGCCCTGGCCGCCGCGCACCAGGTCATTGCCCGCGCCGCCATCGACCACATCATCGCCCAGGTTGCCATTGAGGTTGTCGTTGCCATCAAACCCCAGCAGCACATCACTCCCCTGGCCGCCCCAGAGGATATCCTCCCCCCCAAAGCCATAGAGGGTATCGTTGCCCAAGTTGCCAAAGACAAAATCCGTCGTCACGGTGCCAATCACCTGGTCATCGCCCCCCAGGGCACGCACCCCCGCCGGGAAATTGGTCAGCAGGTCCGGCGGCAACTGCCCCAGAAAGACAATGTCCTGCGCGTCGGTCAAATCGTAAAAGGGAAAATTCGGGCCAGCCATCTAACAATGCTCCTTCCTTATGAACTGCGGAACCGCGATCGCGGGGATGCTTCTTGACAGTCCCGGGCGATCGCACCCCACCCCCCAGCCTAGCGGCACGGGCTAGGGATCCCTCAGCGACCCCCCCAGGCCATCCGGAATCCCCCAGAGATCGCCCCGCGAGCCACCATCGCCTCCCCCAGACGAACAGCCCCCCAAAAAGCTCCACCGCGATCGGCCCCCACCCCAATCCTTAACAAACCACGACATCTCGGTAGGGAAATCGTAGTATATGGCAAGATAAACCCATCGGCCATCGTGCCCGTTCACCACAAGCATTTACAGGAGCCCATCTCCCATGTCCCTTCGACTTGGCGACACCGCCCCAGACTTCACCCAAGATTCCACCCACGGCCCCATCAACTTCCACGAATGGGCTGGCGATAGCTGGGTCGTGCTGTTCTCCCACCCGGCGGACTACACCCCCGTTTGCACCACCGAACTGGGCCGCGTTGCCCAACTCAAGGGGGAATTTGACAAGCGCAATGTCAAGCCCATCGCCCTGAGTGTCGATAACCTCGAAGACCACGCGGGCTGGTCGAAGGACATCGAAGACACCCAGCAAACCACCCTCAACTATCCGATCCTGGCGGATGTGGACAAGAAGGTGTCGGATCTCTACGACATGGTGCATCCGGCGGCCAACGCGAAGGTGACCGTGCGGACGGTGTTTGTGATTGATCCCCAGAAGAAAATCCGCCTCACCTTGACCTATCCCCCCAGCACCGGGCGCAATTTCGACGAGATTTTGCGGGTGATTGATTCCCTGCAACTGACGGACTATCACCAGGTGGCGACGCCCGCCGACTGGAAGGATGGGGATGATTGCGTGGTGGTGCCGTCGATTCCCACGGAGGAGGCCCGCGAGAAATTCCCGAAGGGGGTGACGGAAATTCGGCCCTATCTGCGGATGACGCCCCAGCCGAACAAGTAACTTCCCCTAGGGTACATTTGCTTCCCTAAGGTTCCCGCGATCGCGCCCTCCACCCCGAACGCACCGGCCCAACTCGACAGGGTACGGTGCGTTTGCATTAGTAGCCCCGCTGCGGCGGCATGGGACGGTGGCGGCCCCACCAGCGCAGACCCCCCAGCACCCCCCCCAGGAACGCCAGCCCCGCCACCCCCATCAGGGGATTGCCCTGGAGGCCATAGACCCAGGCCGGTACCGCCCCCGTGTATTGGATCAGATCCGCACTATTGGCCACTGTAATGGCGCACACCCAGGCCCCATGGAGGCCCACCGGCACCCCCAACGACCCGCGCCGGGGGCGAAATCCACTGGTGCGGCCCTGGATCAACACCAGCCCCAGCAGCCACAGGCCCGGAAACTGCGGCCAGGTCGCCAGGATAAATTCCGGCGGTTTAATAAAATGCAGCAGGGCGAAAAAGGCGCTGCTGTAGTGGGCCGCGCGCCGCCGCGAGAAGCTCATCTGGAATTCCGCCAGACACCAGCCCCGAAAGAAAATTTCCTCCAGGAAGGCGACCCCCGCCCCCACCACCAGGCCATTGAACCAATAGAACGCCCAGGGGCCGGGTTTAATGTCAAAGGTCAGCCACCCCAGGAGCGCCTCTAGGCCAAACAGCGCCCCCATGCTCGCGATCGCGATCGCCACCCCCAGGGCAATTTCCACCACCAGCGCCGGTCCCCACTGCCAGCCATAGGACCGCAGGGGCATCGCCAGCCGCCGCACCCCCCGCCCCCAGATCCAAATCGCCGTCAGGATCGCCGTATACAGGCTCGCGATCGCCGTCACATTCGTCGCCACCGCATCCCAGCCAAAGGCCACCCCCAACGGCACCACCGCAACGATCGCCACCGGCAGCCACAGGGCCAACGCCCCCAACAAAAAAAAACCGATCCGCCACGGGATCGGGCGGGTCGCCAGGTGCGGCATCCGCGCGATCGTAGCCGTCACCCAAGGCTGACCCATAAATCAATCGCAAGACAACAACAACAGATCCACCCCACCCCACCAAAATCCGCCCCAGGGACGGACCCCAGCGGCAGCCTATTCATCCGGCTCGATCGTACTCGTCAGGCCATGGTTTTTCAGGGTTTCGCAGTAGAACTCCGCATGTTCCTGCACACACACAATCACCAGCGCCAGCCCATTCATGTGGGCCTCCATCATGATGTCCACCGCCTGGGGCTGGGTCAGACTCGCCACCGTTTGCAGCAGCGTCTGCACCACATGCTCCATCGAATTGAAATCATCATTGTGCAGCAACACCCGATAGCGGGGCGCAGGTTTACGCACGCTGACCGTTTCGCGGCGTTCGATCGTTTCAACAGACACGCTCAAACTCCCTCTGGATCGTAAGGTTCGTTAGGTTTAGGGGTTGGCCGTGGGCCTGGTCAGCCCTAGGAAAACCGACCCGACCGGCCAAAAATTTAAAAAATGCGCTTGAGGAGGATACGCATGGGGCCGATGAACCCGACCCGGAGGCAGGGCAATCGATTGGATCTACCCTACCACCAAAGCCGTTTTCCGGGGGCGGTTCGGCTGGATTTTTGCGAGGGCTCCCTGACACATCCCCTTGCCCTTTGGGGCGGCCCTAGGACTGGGACCGGCGGCGGCGGTGCATGGTCTGGAGGGTCACGATCGCGAACGTAATCGCCGTCAGGGGCAGCACAAACCACAGCATCGCCGAGTTGAACGCGGGCAACATGTCATGGCCCGTCGCATTCAAAATCAAATAGGCCCCATAGGCTCCGTAATAGGCGATGAACAAAAACCCTTCCCAGCGGCTGATTTCATTGCCACTGAAAAAGACCGGCAAACAGGCCACCGCCGTGGCGATCGCCACCGGCAGATCAAACCGCAGCACCGCATTCGGCACCGCCAGCCCTGCGGGGGTAATGGCCGCCGACAGGCCCAGCACACAGAGAATATTGAACAAATTGCTGCCGATCACATTGCCCACGGCAATATCCCGCTGGCCCCGCAAACTCGCCGTCACCGACGTGGCCAGCTCCGGCAAGGACGTGCCCGCCGACACGATCGTCAAGCCCACAATTAATTCACTGACCCCCATCGCCCGGGCGATCGTCACCGCACTGTCCACCAGCAGTTGCGACCCCACCACCAGCAGGCCCAACCCCAGGGCAATCAACGCCCAATCCACCAGCCACGGGGCCGGAAGCCGCGCCTGCCAGCCCGTGCGCTCTAGGTGATATTCCTCCGCCAGTTCATCATCTTCGCCGTCGCGGCCGCTTTTCATGCCTTGCACCACGGCAAAGGCCGTATAGGCAATGATGCCCGCCAGCAGCACCAGGCCATCGGTCTGCTGGAGACGCCCATCGAGGGCAAACAGCAGCAGCAGAAAGGACACGCCAATGGTCAGGGGCACATCGAGGCGAATAATCTGCCGCGCAACGGTCAGGGGCGCGATCGCGGCGGAGAGGCCCAAAATCATCAGCACATTGAAAATATTGCTGCCGACGACATTACCCAGGGAAATATCCGCCTGACCCGACAGGCTCGCCCCCACACTCACGGCCAGTTCCGGAGCGCTAGTGCCGAAGGCCACCACGGTAAGCCCCACCACAAGGGTTGGGATGCCGACGCTGGCGGCGAGGCGGGCGGCTCCCCGCACCAGGAACTCTGCACCGGCCACCAGCAGCACCAGGCCAATGGCCAAGCTGATCCACGTCATAATGGTCATCAATTCTTTACCGGTTCCTTTTGGGTCGTTTACGTCGTTTGTTGACAGGGCTAGGGGGCGACGGGCGATCCCGGCGATGCCCCTTTAAAACCCTATCGCAAGGGACCGTTGTCGTTGGTTTCAGGCCCGTTGGGGTGGGGATTGGGGAGGGTGGCCGTGGAGTGCTGGCATGGGTTTTGGGTGCGGCCGTGGGAACCGGGCGATCGCGATCGCGTGGCGGCGCTGATTGGGTCGGTGCTGACGGAGTTTGGCCTGCCCTGGGAACCGGCGGGGGCCGATCGCGATGTGCTGGCGGTGGAGGAGTGCTACCTCGATCGCGGGGGGGAGTTCTGGGTGGTGGAGCGCGATCGCGGCGAGGGCGATCGGGACCTGGTGGGGACGGGGGGCTACTATCCCGTGGCGCGCGGCCCTAGGGCGGTGGAAATCCGCAAGATGTACTTTCTGCCGACGGTGCGCGGTCAGGGGCTCGGGCGGTGGCTGCTGACGCGGCTCGAAGGGGCGATCGCCCAGGGCGGCTTCGGGGAAATTTGGATCGAAACGGCGGAATCTATGACGGCGGCCCAGCACCTCTACGAACGCTGTGGCTATGTCCTGGCGACGGATGCGGAACTGGAAACGGCCCGCTGCGATCGCGTCTACGTGAAGCGCATCAAGGGACAAGCTTAGTTAAATAATTAACCAAACAATCAATATCCGGTAGGGTGCGTTCGGTACAGCTTAGGTCAACGCGATCGCCCACTGATGCCGAACGCACCGACAACACCCAAATCAACGCGATCAAAATCCCGTGATCGCCCCCCATCAGGAACATATCGACAATGCTGACAGGGGCCGATGCGTTCGGAATACAGGCATGATCCCGTAACGCGAAGGTTGCCGAACGCACCCCATCGGGATGGCAATACCTTGTAAAAATTGGTCTATAAATTATTGAAACAATCAAAGAAAAGTCAAAAATACAAAAACTCAACAATTTGAGATGACGGCATTTGACTTTTTAGATTTCCAGAAAATCAACAAGTCAAAACTTCCGAAAATCAACAAGTCAAAACCTTAAAAACACAAAAAGTTGACAATCCAGAAAGTTTTACCTTAATCGACGGTGGCCGGTTCCAGGAGTTGGAGCGTCCCGCGATCGCCATCCATCTCCACTGGCACCCCTAAAGAAAGTGAGAATTTGTCGGCAATGTGACCAATAGCGCTGCCAAGCCAAACGGGGACATTAAGGGGCAGAAAATAGGTCTCTAGCAGATCATTCAGCGTGAGCGAGGGCTCCGGATCTGTGGCCGCCTCACCTTCACAGGCTTTTGCTGGACCGCAGCGGGTGCATTGGGCAAAAATCACCCCCCCTAAGCGCCCTAAAATACCCGCCAAAGCCAGTTGCGACAGGAGGCGATCAACCCGATACCAATCCTCCCCCACCTCTTCGAGGAACAAAATTGCCCCATCCCAGGCGGGCAGGTAATCCGAGCCGATCAGGGACACCAGCGTCGAGAGGTTGCCCCCCAGGAGCGGCCCCTGGGCACGGCCCCCCCGCAGGACCTGTAACGGCAGATTTGGCGGATTTTCAAACCGGGCGGCGCGGCCCTCCATGAGCACTTCCCGAAAAGATTGGTTAGAAAAATCGGTCCAACTGGAGGTGGCGACGGGGCCGTGGATGCCCACCAGGCCGGTGCGCTGGTGCAGGGCCAGCAGGAGGGCGGTGATGTCGCTGTAACCAATGAGGGGCTTGGGGTTGGCGGCGATCGCGTCGTAGTCCAGCAGGGGCAAAATGCGGTTGCAGCCCCAGCCGCCACGGGTACATAAAATCCCTTGCACCGTCGGATCCGTGAAGGCGCGGGTGAGATCCTCGGCGCGATCGCGATCGCGGCCCGCCAAATAACCGTAGGTATCGAGGGCATGGGGAGCCAAACGCACCCGAAATCCCCAGGTTTTGAGCTGGGCGATCGCCCCCGCCAACGCCGACGCCGCCACCCGCCCCGCCGGACTCACGAGCAAAATCGTATCCCCCGGTCGTAAGCGTTTGAATTTGAGTAAAGGCCGAGGGGATAACGGTTCTGGGGTTTGGGCGATCGCGGCGCGCCCCCCGGACCTTGCCCCAATCGCGAGCCCCAGACCGGCCCCGAGCCCCCCCAGCGCCCCCTGGAGCAACCGCCGCCGCGTCCCCAATGGATTAAAATTTCTCACAATCGTCCAAAACCGTCCCATTTCCAGGATTTTGCCCATGCTAGCCCGTGTTTGGAGCGCCGCCCTTGTGGGGATCAACCCCATCCAAGTGGGAACCGAGGTGGACGTGGCGGGGGGGTTACCCGGCATCGCGATCGTGGGTCTGCCGGACGCGGCGGTGCAGGAATCAAAGGAACGGGTGAAGGTGGCGCTAAAAAATGCCGGTTTTGCCTTCCCCATGCGGAAAATCGCCATTAATCTCACCCCAGCGGACCTCAGGAAGGAGGGGCCGAGTTTTGATCTGCCGATCGCGATCGGCATCCTGGCCGCCTCGGAGCAGGTGAGCGCCGACCTGCTGGGGGATTTTTTGTTCTTGGGGGAGCTGTCCTTCGATGGAGCCCTGCGGCCCGTGGCGGGGGTGCTGCCCGTGGCGGTGGCGGCCCAGCGGTTCGGCATACGCGGGTTGATCGTCCCGGCGGCCAATGGGCGCGAAGCGTCGGTGGTGGAAGGGCTGGCGGTCTATGGCTTTGAGACCTTGGCGGAGGTGGTGGCGTTCCTCAATGACCCAGCCACGGCGACCCCGATCGCGGCGGCCCAGGCCAATCCCCAGGATCAGGACGCCAGCCCAGGGCTCGATCTGCGGGACGTGAAGGGGCAACTGCACGCCCGCCGCGCCCTAGAAATTGCGGCGGCGGGGGGCCATAACCTGATCTTCGTGGGGCCACCGGGCAGCGGTAAAACCATGCTGGCGCGGCGATTGCCCGGTATTTTGCCGCCCCTGTCGTTCCCCGAGGCCCTCGAAGTCACCCAGGTCCATTCCGTCGCGGGCCTCCTGCGCGATCGCGGCAGCCTCGTCCACGTTCGCCCCTTCCGCAGTCCGCACCATTCCGCCTCCGGCGCAGCCTTGGTGGGGGGTGGCAGCTATCCGAGGCCCGGTGAAATTTCCCTGGCCCATCGGGGGGTTTTGTTCTTAGACGAACTCACGGAATTTAAACGGGATGTTTTAGAGTTTTTGCGGCAGCCCTTAGAAGAGGGCCAAGTGACCATTTCTAGGACCAGACAAACAGTTCAATTTCCGGCTCAGTTCACTTTAGTAGCTAGCACCAATCCCTGCCCCTGTGGCTACTACGGCGATCTCGTCCAGCCCTGCACCTGCTCGCCGCGCCAGCGGGAGACCTATTGGGCAAAACTGTCCGGTCCCCTGATGGATCGCATTGATTTGCAGGTGGCCGTCAATCGCCTCAAACCCGAGGAGATCATGGGGCAGACGGGGGGGGAGGCTTCGGCGGCGGTGCGCGATCGGGTGCAGCAGGCCCGCGATCGCGCCCAGGCCCGCTTCAACCGTGGATTAGACAACATTCCCAGCAAATCCCCGCAAACTAAGCCCCCCCAGTGCAACGCCGATCTGCAAAGCGCCCACCTCGCCCAGTGGTGTACCCTCGACGACGCCACGCGATCGCTCCTGGAAAACGCCATCCGCCGGTTGGGCCTGTCGGCACGGGGCACCGATCGCATCCTCAAGGTCGCCCGCACCATCGCCGATCTAGCCGGTGAAGACACGCTACAACTGCCCCATGTGGCCGAAGCGATCCAATACCGCACCATCGATCGGATGCAATAGGACGAAAATGGCGTTATCCAGCCCCGCATGGGGACGTGCGCCGCCGCGATCGCGCCCCCCGTCGAGCCCCTTTCACCAATTTCCCCATGGTCACCCTCCCCAACCCCACCAGCCCAGACACCCCCTGTCCCTACGATCGCGACCCCATTGATCGACCCGGCTCCATCCAACCCCACGGCCTCCTCTTCGTTCTCGACGGCCCCGACGCGATCATTCGGCAGGTCAGCGCCAACACCACCGCGATCGTCCAAGTCCCCCCCCAAGACCTCCTCGGCAAAAGCCTCATCCCCTGGCTCGGCGACCCCTTCCGGGCACTCCTGGGCCAAGCGATCGAGCGCGACTTTGAAGCCATCAACCCCCTCGAACTGCACTGGCACCCCGCCGAACCCAGCGCCACCCCCATCCCCTTCACCGGCATCGCCCACCGCACCCCCCAGGGCCTCACCCTCCTCGAACTCGAACCCGCCACCCGGCGCGACCTAGACTTCAGCGACTTCTATCGCCTCTCCAAACCCGCCCTCAGCCGCATCCAGCGCACCCAAAACCTCGAAGATCTTTGCCAGGAACTCGCCCACCAGGTCCACCACATCACCGGCTTTGATCGCGTCATGGTCTACCGGTTCGACACGGACGACTCCGGCCTCGTCATCGCCGAAACCCGCCGCCCCGACCTCGAAAGCTTCCTGGGCCTGCACTACCCCGCCGCCGATGTCCCCGATACCGCCCGCCGCCTCTATGGCCTCAACCCCATCCGCACCATCATCAACGCCGTCTACGAGCCCGTTCCCATCCTGCGGCAATCCCCCTCCAAAGACGGTTCTTCCGACGCTTCAACCGCCCCAACCCTAGAACCCAGTGGCGACGCGATCGACCTCAGTTTCAGTGTGTTGCGGAGCGTTTCCCCCTGCCATTTGCAATATCTACAAAACATGGGCGTCACCGCCTCCATGTCCATTTCCCTCCTCAAGGATGGTCACCTTTGGGGCCTCATCGCCTGCCACCACTACACGCCGCGATTTGTGCCCTATGCCCTGCGAACCGTGTGCGAATTCCTCGGCCAAGTCGCTTCCATTGAATTGGGCAGTAAGGAGGAGCGGCAGCAATTGGCCTATCGCCATCGCCTCCAATCCCTCCAAAAGCAATTTGTAGATCGCATTGCCGAAGCTTCCTTCTTCTCGAATGCCCTCACCACGGATCCCAATGCCCTCCTCGAATTGGTTGGGGCGGGCGGCGTCATTTTAGTAGACGGCAACGCCATCACCAGCGCAGGCCAGGTGCCGCCCGAATCCTTCATTGATCCCCTGTTGGAATGGCTCACGGATCGCTTTGAAAATAATCGCTTTGCCACCGATTCCCTCCCGAGGCTCTATGAACCGGCCATGGCCCATAAGGATTGCGCCAGTGGCCTTTTGGCCCTCGCCATTTCCCGCATTCAGCGCTACTTTGTCCTGTGGTTTCGCCCGGAAAAACTCATGGCCGTTTCCTGGGCGGGCAATCCCCAGGAGGCGACCCAGGAACAGATCGAGGCCGATGGCTCGGTGACGATGATGCCCCGGAATTCCTTTGCGGCGTGGCAGGAAATTGTGCGCTACCAGTCGGCCCCGTGGCAGGCTTGCGAGTTGGATGGGGCGATTGAACTGCGCAGTGCGATCGTGAGCATTGCCCTGAAGCGGGCGGATGAGTTGAGTGAATTAAACCTGGAGCTTCAGCGCAGTAATAGCGAGCTGGATTCCTTTACCTACATTGCCTCCCATGATCTGCGGGAGCCGTTGCGGGGCATCCACAATTATTCCACGTTTCTATTGGAGGATTATGGAACGGTCCTGGATGCGGATGGGGTGGATAAATTGCAAACCCTGGTGCGCTTGACCCAGCGGATGGATAGTCTCATTGAAACCCTGCTGCGGTTTTCGCGCCTGGGCCGTCAGGAATTAAACTGTGTGCCCGTAGACCTAAATCAGGCGATCGCGATCGCGACGGAGGTGTGTCAGTTGCATCGCCAGGGGGAGGCCATCACGATCCAGTGTGAGGGGAATTTACCGGCGGCCTGGGGCGATCGCATCCTCCTAGAGGAAGTCTTTACGAATCTGATTGGCAACGCCTTGAAATATAACGAAAGCACCCCCAAAACCGTCACCATTGGCCAAGTTCAGTCCCAGGCGATCGCCCCCGCCATCCCCATCAATCTAGATCTAGAATCAGAGCAGGCCGCACCCATCACCCTATTTGTCCGAGATAACGGCATCGGCATTCGCCCCCAGCACCTCGATTCCGTTTTTCGGATTTTCAAACGGCTGCATGGCCCCACCCGCTACGGCGGCGGCACCGGCGCAGGCTTGACGATCGTCAAAAAAATTATTGAACGCCACGGGGGCCACATCTGGATTGAATCGACCTATGGCGAAGGCAGCACCTTTTTCCTGACCTTACCCACGGCCCCCGTGACCCATTCCACGCCCTAGGACCTTGACGCAACCACGAGATCATTAGCAATTTTGGAGTCCATGATCCAATCCAGTATCCCCAATAGTTCAGAGGCGATTCGCCCCCCCACGGTGCTATTTATTGAAGATAGCGACGAGGATTTTTCTGCGTTCATGCGGCTGCTGGCTCCCATGGGGTTTAGTTATCATCTTCGGCACCTGTGGGATGGGGATGAGGCGTTGGATTATCTCTATGGACGCGGGGGCTATGGCGATCGCGATCAAAACCCCTTGCCATCCCTGGTGCTGCTGGATCTCAATTTGCCGGGACTCGATGGCCGTGAAGTGCTTCGCATCCTCAAGGAGGACATCCAACTGCGGCGCATTCCGATCACGATCCTCAGCACCTCATCGAATCCCAATGATGTGGATGATTGCTATCAGCTTGGGGCCAGCGGCTATCTGGTCAAGTCGATGCGATTAGATCACCTGCGGCAAACCCTAGAAACCTATTTTCAATATTGGCTAACCGTCGTTCGCTTACCCACGCTGCCAGAGGGTTAGCCACGGAAACTTCACCCTGTTTTGAACAAATGAACGCACCGGCCCATGGCTAGGGTTACGGTGCGTTCGGCTAAGTTTTTGTTGGATTCAGAATAGCCCTATCGAGTTTGGGCCTGCCCGGAAATGCGGCCCCCCACCAGATTATTGCCGATCGCGGTGAACGTCCCATTGGTGGCATTGTTCAGGTGGAAGCGGCCATTATTGCTGAGGCGATTGTTGCCGGGATTCGCGGCGGTGCCCAGGTCCGGTTGGGCGCGCAGAATCGCCACAATGCCATCGCGGCTGTTGTTTTCGATGATATTGCCCCGCAGGATGGGGCTCGCGGAATCGGAAATCACAATGCCGTCATTGTTGTTGACGATGTGATTATTCAGCAGCAGCGGGGTGGCCGCACCGCCGATCGCGAGGCCAAAGCCCGTGGATTGGAACCAGCTATCGCGGATTTCGCCCCCGGAGGACCGGGTAATCGCCATGCCGTTGCCGCCGTTGTCCACAAAGAGGCAGTTGTGGATGGTGGGATTGCTGTTGCCGGTCACGAAGATGCCGTCCCGGTGGCTGCCCCGGAAAACGCTGAAGCGGATGGTGGGATCGGCCCCTTCGATCCACAGGCCCGTGCCTCGGGTGTTGGGGTTGGTGACAGAAACTCCGCTCACGATCGCCTTGGGGTTAGCGATCGCGATCGCCACATTCTGGCCCGCAAACGTCCGGCTGAGGTAGTTGCCGCCGCCAACGATCTGGACCGATTGACCTTCGCTAGCCTCATCGCCGCGCAGGGTGACGCCGCTGGGGATGACGAGGGGGAACTGTTCACCCGTGCTGGCGTTGTAGGTGCCAGCCGCCAGTTGCACCGTGTCGCCCGGACGGGCCTGACGCAGGGCGTGGGAGATGGTGCGGTAGGGGGCGGTTTGACTGGTGCCGATCGCGCCGTCGCTACCGGTGCTGGCGTTGACATAGAGGATGCGGGCGATCGCCGGGGCCGTGGGGGTGTTGTCCACCACGCGATCGCTCGGCAGGGGGGCGGGGGTGACGCGATCGCGGGCCTGCTGCTCTTGGCGCTGTTGTTCTTGCCGTTGCCGTTCCGCTTGGCGTTGCTGCTCCTGTTGGGTTTGGCGCTGCTGCCGTTCCGCCTGCCGTTGCTGTTCCTGTTGGGTTTGGCGCTGCTGCCGTTCCGCCTGCCGCTGCTGTTCCTGCTGCTGGCGCTCCGCTTGGCGTTGCCGTTCCCGTTCCTGGCGATCGCGCTCCGCCTGCAAATCCCGCTGGCGGCGCTCCTGGGTGCGGGCATCGGGCTGGACCACCGCATCAACGGGGCTCCCGTCGCGATCGCGCACCTGCACCGGACGATTGGGGCGATTGGTCTGGTTCAAAATCAAATTGCGGGGGCCATAGCCTTCACTGGTGGCGGGGCCAGCCTCCTCCGCGATCACCGTCGTTTGGGTTTGGGCCGACGCCCCCAGGGCACCGAGACCCAGACCCGCCGGAGCCATCAGGCAAGTGGCCAACAGGGCGGACAGGCGACGGATCGCAGCGGTGGCGGGGCGGCGGTTGGCGGAAAAATCCTGGGTGGCGGTCATGGCTCTGGTCTCCCGATGGGCGGTGGTGCGTGGGGCGGGGCGTCAACCGGTGGTGTGTGGTTAGGACGGCTCCTCTGCTGTTGATGCCATTGTGGGGGACCGCCCAAAGGCCCATGGGACAGCGGTTTACACTCCCTCGATCGCCACATCGGCCCTATTCCACTTTCTCAGGTGGGTGGGGGGGAATTTTTCCGGTTTTTGCGGCCCTAGGCTTGAATTTGCGCGATCGCGAAGGCCAGGGCAAATCCGGACATCATCCCCATCATCAGCCAGTGCCACGGGCCGACCGGGCGATCGTCACAGGGTCGCCGCTGGCCCGATCGCCGCTGGCCGTAGCCCCGCAGCCGCATGGCCTGATACACCCGCTGGGCGCGATCGTGACTGCGGATCAGCAACGTCCCTACCAAAGCCGCCAACCGGGTCAGCCGTCGGCGATCGAGCCGTCGCCACTGGAACCCCCGCAGGGTACTGGCCGCCACCATCCGCTGCCAGCACGCCGCCACATCGGCCAAATAGCGATAGGACAGCAGCAGCAAATCCGTCAGCACCGGCGACAGGCCCAGCCGCCGCAAGGCCCGCACCAACTCAATCCAGGGGGTCGTTTCCACCAGCACCAGGGCCAGGGTCACCAAACTCAGGAAGCGCCCCAGGATCAGCAGGGCCGTAGCGGTGCCCTCTTGGTAGATCACCAGGGGGCCGATCGCGGCGATCGCCGTCTGACCGGCCACCAACGGCAGCGCCGCCACCAACGCCACAATGAACCAGCCCGGAGCCACCACCCGCGATCGCCACAGCCCCCAGGGCAATCCACTGACCCGATACAGCCCCACCGCCACCGCCAGGGCGATCGCCACCGCCGCGATCGATTGGGCCGTCGAAAAACTAAAGATCAGCGCCAGCAGCCCCACCAACTTTGGGCGCGGGTGCCAGCGGTGCAGGGGCGATCGCGCGATCGGCCGTTCCGGCAAGGGATAGCCATGGGCCGGAGCGTGGGCATGGACCACAGGGGCAGAAGGGGAAATGGGACGAGCCATTCAGGGCAGCAGCTCAGGATGAAGGGGGGCTAGGACTCGGGCGGGGCATCCCCAGGGGGGCGCTGGGGGGGACGCTGGAGGCGCGGCGGCAACAGGGCCACCGGCCGCTGCCCCTGGGCCAGGAGTCGTTCGGAAACCCGGCGGACCCGTCGCCAGCTTTGCCGGAGCCACCGGGGGGCCAGCCAATAGGACCAGGGGGGCCGATCGCGCGATCGCAGCCGCTCCAGCCGTCGATATTGGCGATCGCTCTCTAGGGTTGCCCGCAGCCGTTCTATCTCCGCCCCCTGGCGATCGCGGATGAACGGCACCAAATAGTCATGGACCAATTGATAGTAGGGCTCCGTCTCCTCCGGCACCAGGAACGCCAGCCCCGACCCGACAAAAATATCCAAAATCAAGCTCAAGGTGGCGGGCTCCGGCTCCAGATCGAGCTGGTGCAATTCCTTCTCCAACTCCCGCCGGGTGCGCAGGGGCCGCAGGTTTTGCTCATTGGTCAGCAGATAGAGGCAAATGGCCGCGAGCCGTTCATGGGGCGGGCCACAGTCGGCAATGACCGCCGCTAGCGATCGCGCCACCAGGGTTTGTTTCGGGTGTTTGCCCAGTTGCCGATAGGCCGCTAGGGTCGTGATGCCATCGCTCTGGAGCTGTGCCCCCACCACCTGCAACTCGATGGGCCGCACCTCCCCCAATTCCGCCGCCAGATCCTCCACCAGGGCATCGATCAGGTCCGGCTCTAGGTAAAACTGCGATCGCGCCGTCAGATCAATCAACACCTGTCGGGCGCGATCGCGGCAGAAATCCCCCAGGGCATAGCGCACATCCCGCCGCAAAATATCCTCATCAATTGCCCCGAGGTCCGTCAGGCGATCGAGTTCCAATAGACAGTGGAGATAATCCTCCCGCAGGGCAAAGATCACCTTCACATCCGGCAGGGCCATGCAGCGGCCAATGAATTGGTAGAACGGCTGCCGCACCCGGCGATCGCGCCCCGTTTCCCCCTCGAAGAAAAATTCCTCCAACTGATCAAAAATCAGCACCGTCAAACAATTGCGCTGGCCGCTCACCCGCAGGGCCGCCGCGATCGCCTCGGGGGTTGGTTCAATGTCCCAGGTGCCCAAATTCGGCAGCAGCGCCTGGGTTTCCCGAGCCAGCTTGCGGCTGAGATCCCGCGCCCAGTTGCCGTAGCGCCGCAGGGCCACCGGAATCACCGTTTTGCCATCCACCGTCAGCCGCGCCAACGCGGGCACCAATCCGGCCCACAGGAGCGAACTTTTTCCTACGCCGGAGGCCCCATGGATCACGATCAGCTTGTAGCGCGGCTGGGCCACCCGGCGCACCAACTCCCGCACATCCTCCTCCCGACCGGCGGCGATCGCCCCATCGCGATCGCGCGGCCCCAGATCCCAGGCCGGATTAATCGGACGCTTGAGGGGCCGCAGCCGCACCGCCCCCGTAAAAGGCCGAAAGCCATACTCCGCCTCGATCGCCTGCCGCTCCTGCTTCACCTCATAGGCTTGGCGGTAGTCCCCCATGGCAAAGAGCAGCCGCCGCAGGGTTTCGAGAATGCGCACATACAACTCCGGCTCATATTCCGGATGGCCCGTCCCCCGCGCCCGGTTCAGGTCATCGATCGCCTCGGGAATGCGCCCAAGCCCCGTCAAGGCCCGCCCGCGCAGGTATAAATAAAATTCCTGGTGATAGAGCTGCAACTCCCGCTCGAACCGTTCCCAGCCGCTGGGGTGGCCGCTGCGGGGGGGGCGCACCCGGCCATAGAGGGCCAAGGCGCGATCGGTCAAGGTGAGGGCATCGTCCCAATGCTCCCGCGCCAGGGCCACCATCGCCAGGGAACCGCAGTCGTAGGCGAGGCGGATCGGATCCCGGCGGTGCAGGGCCATGGCATGGCTGGCGACCCGCTCCAGTTCTTCCCAGGCTTTCTGGCGCTGGAGGACGGCGCACAGGCCGCTGACAAACCGGGCCGTGAGGTCGTCGCGATCGGCTGCCTTGAAACAGGCCAGGGCGCGATCGCAGCAGTAGCGGGCATGGCCATAGGCTTCGTCGTAGCGATCGCGCTGGCGCACCGCCACCCGCCGCCACCAGAGGTTTAGGTAAAACCAAACGCAGCCCTCGCGCACGCGATCGCCCGCCGAGCGGAACAGGGCCAAACTGCGTTCATAGTGGATCTTGGAGGTCTCCAGGGGCAGATCCGGGTTCTGGGCCAGGACAAATTCCACCCCCGCCTCCAGGGCTGGTCCTAGGGGGCGCTGGCGATCGCGCAGTTCCTGGCGGGCGGCGTCCACCTCGCGGCTGGCGGCCCCATCCGTCGCCAAAAACCGCCCCGCCCCAATTTCCAAAGCCCGCTCCATGGCCTGATCCACCCGCGTCGCCACCGCAGCGGCCAGATCCTCCGGATCCGCCTCGAAGCGCTTCGTGGTGCCATAGCTATAAAAATCCGGCGCAATCCGCACCAACGTCGCCAAGGCCCCATCGCTGAGCCAGAGCACCACCGGCATCGAAATGCCCCGCTGGAACTCGTTGCGCATCACATTGGCCGCCACCAGGGTGCCTTCCAAATCCTCCAGGCTCGACAGGCCAAACACCACGGCAAAGGCGGGCGGCTCCGGGTGCTGGTCCGCCGCGATCGCCTGTTGCAGCCCATGGAACAGGGAAGGGCGATCGCCCGCCAGGGTCACCGAAATCCAGCGCAACGGCCCGCGATCGCCCGCCACCTGGGGCCACAGATCCGAGAGGGTTTGCAGCGCCCGCTCGATCGTAATGCCGTAATTGCAGCGGGCAAAAATCGGCACAAATTGACCCGACGATCGCGCGATCGTTCGGGCAATTTGGAGCGCCGCCTTCAGATTGGTGTCCGAGGGGGACGGGCGATCGGCAGGATCCGCAGAATCAACCATGGCCACCGAACAACCCTAGGCCCCCAGCCAAACGGCAATAGCCCCCGGCGCGATCGCCAGCCTCCCCGCGCCGCACCCCCCAGCACTAATTGCCATAATTCCACCGGGCCCGGTAACCCCGATTGTCCAAATGGGTAAACGTACTGCCATAGCCCAACCCACCGGGCCACCACGGATCCAGAATCTGCTGCACCGCCCGGGGCGACAGGCCGCTCGCCACAAAATCCACCCCATGGCCCTGGATATGGGTAGAAAAGGTTGCCCCCCCCACGGCCCGATTGACCGCAGGCGGGCGGTACCAACTGGTGATGTGGATCGACCGATTCCCCAGGCGACGGCGCACCTCCTCCATCCGCTCCGCCATACGGACAATGTTGCGCGAAATGTTCGCATCCACCGGCAGGCGGCTACCCCCCTTGGTGGCCTCGGCCCAGGTGAAGTTGCCGTTGGGAATAATCGGATCATTGAGGCCCACGCTGCCGTAGCCCGCGATCGCGATCATGGGGCCACGGGGCGCAGGGGCCGGAGCCGGAGCGGGGGCCGGAGCCGGAGCCGGAGCCGGGGCAGGCGCAGCACTGAGGAGCCCATCCGCATCCAGGAAGGTCACATGCTCACTGAACACGAACCACTGCAAACGATTCTCAATCATTTGCTTGAAGGTCACTTCGTAATGCTTGCCCTCGGTGCGGACCGCCGCGATCGCGAACTCACCGGGGGCCATGGAGACCTTTTCCGAATCCCCCAAATCCCCCGAAGCGACGGGCTTGACTTTAAAGACGGTGCTGACATTCACCTTCAGGCGGGGCGACGGCTCCGGCTGGCCATCATCATTGGGGGCAGGGTAGGAGGGCACATTGACCACATTGACGTGGCCCCGGAAAACGAACCACTCCTTGCGATCGTCAATGGGATCCACCAGAACAATTTTGAGGTGGCTATCCCCCACATCTTCAATGGACTCAACGGCAAATTCCCCAACCTTGGCATTGATTTTTTCGGCGCTGCTGAGTTCCGACGCCAGGGCGAGGCGCGCCTTGAAGACGGTTTGGGCATTCACCACCAGGGTGGCGGTGGCGGCGGGGGCCGGGGTCGGGGCCGGGGCGGGCTGTTCCGGATAGGTGGGGGCCGGGGTGGAGGGCACGAGGGTGACGTGATCCTGGAAGGCGAACCATTCCCGCCGATCCTTGAGGGGTTGCTGGAGGACAACGCGGTAGTGGTTGCCCTCTAGGGTGGCTTCCGTGGCGGCGAGTTCCTGGGGGGCCATGGAGAGCCGTTCGGTGCCGCTGAGCAGGTAGGACTGGACGGGGCGGGTTTTGAGGACGGTGGGCTGGGTGATTTTGAGAATTGGCATGGTTTGAAGATGGGTAGATGCTAGGGGCTGTGGGGGTCTAAAGGGGGGGATTGAAAGGGGCTGGGCTGGCGATCGCGGTAATGCTCCACAATTCTAGTCCGATGTGTTTTCGAGGCAATGGGTCTGGGCCTTGGGTGGGGGTGGGAGCTTCGCCCTGGGCGCGGCGGGCTAGACCGGGGGGCGATCGCCGCTGATAATGGGGGTCCGTCCGGGTTGGGTGGTTGTACCGTTGGGTGAGGGCCTGGGGCTCCTATGGTTGCCGATCGCGCTGAAGCTGTCCGGTCTTTGTTTGATCGCATTGCGCCGGTCTATGACGAGTTTAATGATCGCCTGAGTTTTGGCCTGCACCGCATCTGGAAGCGCATGGCGATCAATGGCTGTGGGGCGCGGCGGGGCGATCGCGCGTTGGATCTGTGCTGTGGCAGTGGGGATCTCAGTTTGCTGCTGGCCCAGACGGTGGCGCGATCGCGGGCGGGCGATCGGGTGGGCTCGGTGACGGGGCTAGATTTTTCGGCCAATCTGCTGGCGGCGGCTCGGCGGCGGGCGGCGCGATCGCCCTGGGGGGACGCCATCACCTGGATCGAGGGGGACGTGCTGGATCTGCCCTTTGCCGACGGAACCTTTGACTGCGCCACCATGGGCTACGGCCTGCGCAATGTGGTGAGTATTCCCCAGGCCCTGGCCCAGGTGCGGCGGGTGCTGCGGCCCGGTGGCTCCGTGGCGATTTTGGATATGCACCGCCCCGAGGGGCCATGGATGCGCCAGTTCCAGCGGTGGTACCTCGATGCGATCGTCGTGCCAGCGGCGGCGGACTGCGGCCTCACGGATGACTACGCCTACATTTGGCCGAGCCTCGAACAGTTTCCCACCGGGCCGCAGCAGGTGGCCCTCGCGCGGGCGGCGGGGTTCGATCGCGCCGTTCACTACCCGATCGCGGGCGGTATGATGGGACTATTGGTGGCGACAGTGGAGGGCGAAAAACCCTGACGGTGCGGTAGTTTCAGCCGTCCGTGGACCCCGCGCGATCGCCGGGGACTGGTGATGATTTTGTGCCCATAGACGATGCGGTGGTGGCGGGAGTAGTGGCTGTGGTGGCGGACTGGTGGATCTATGCGGTGCCCCCCCTGGCCGGGGGCGCGATCGGCTATTTCACCAATGATCTGGCCATCAAAATGCTGTTTCGTCCCTACCGCCCCATCCACGTGGGCCAGTTCCGCCTGCCCTTCACGCCGGGATTGATTCCGCGCAACCAGGAACGCCTCGCCAAACGCATTTCTAATACGATCACCGAATCCCTCCTGACGCCCACGGAACTAGAGCAAATTGCGCGGCGGCTCCTGGATCTCGATCGCGTCCAGGGGGCCATCCGCTGGCTGTTGGCCCTGACTTTAGAGCAAATGCAGGGCGATCGCCAATCGAAAACCGCCCATATTCTCGCGGGGGTTTTGCA